>Ga0210405_10000003_pt1 | contig 447901 bp, 398 predicted proteins | sample IncBWH11MmetaG_FD_155492 | JGI IMG/M metagenome (GOLD analysis project Ga0210405, IMG submission 155492) | Forest soil microbial communities from Barre Woods Harvard Forest LTER site, Petersham, Massachusetts, United States - Inc-BW-H-11-M | ecosystem: Environmental > Terrestrial > Soil >... | reverse complement strand
CATCCAGAATCTTGCGCGTCAATAGCGAAGCAAAGGACCGCAATGTGCAGCAGATTCCGTTTTCTGTTCCGCGCTTCTGGCATTATCGCGATAGCCAGACCGTCTTTTCGGAATTCGCCGCTGATGCGGGCACCGGTTTTATTCTGACTGGTCTTGGTGATCCAATTCAACTCAACGGCGCAAACGTCACAGCGAATTATTTCCAACTGCTCGGCGTCCGTCCAATTATTGGTCGATTATTTCTGCCCGAGGAGGAACAGAGAGCCGATGTCGCGTTGATTAGCGAACATTTTTGGCGCAGCAAGCTGGCCAGCGATCCCCAGGTATTGGGCCGCGTCCTGACGTTGAACGGTGTGCCGACAACAATCGTCGGCGTTGTCCCGACCGGCTCGCTAGCTTGGTGGGGACCAAACCTGGAGATCTGGACGGTAAAACCATTCGAATTACCGGGCATTGCCAAGGATTTACTCATGCGTGGCGTCAGTTACCTGCGCGTGATCGGGCGGTTGAAGCCGGGCGTGACGATCGATCAAGCGCGAGCCGCACTGCCAGCCGTACAGGAAAGTTATCGCGCGCAATATGCCGCGAACGCCGATAGCAGTTGGGCGCCAGTAGTGGTGACCGCGCCGGAAGATGCCACTGGAAATTTGCGGCCTGCCTTTCTCACTCTCCTGGCCGCAGTTTCGTTGGTGTTGTTAATCGCCTGCAGCAACGTCGCAAATCTGTTGCTCGTTCGCTTCACTGGACGCCGTCGTGAAATCTCTTTGCGTGTTGCGCTCGGGGCTTCGCGTGGAGGAATTGTGCGCCTGTTTGTATTGGAAAGCACACTGTTGAGCGTCTTCGCCGGGTTGCTTGGTTTAGGAATTGTTCTCTGGCTGATGCCGGTTATTCCAAAACTCGCTGGCCAAAATGTTCCGTTAGAAACCACAGCCGCCATTAGTTGGCCGGTGTTTTTCTTCACCTTGTCGTTGTCGATCTTGGCAGGTATCGCCATGGGCGCCTATCCGGCTTGGCAAAGCTCACGCGCCGATTTGGTTGACGGCTTGAAAGACGGCGGCCGTGCCATGAGTGGAAGCATAGGTCAACATCGAGTTCGGCGGCTGCTTGTGGCTGCGCAAGTTGGGTTATCGGTTGTTCTTCTGGCTGGCGCCGCATTACTCATCACGAGTTTCTTCCGACTCAGTCGCCAGGAAGCAGGATTCAGGACCGAGCGCATCTGGGTCGGTGGCATAGGGCTGCCGCCAGCGCGCTATGCCGATGAAGCCGCCTTGGCGCAATTTTCCAAACACTTGCGGGATGAACTGCAGGTCGCGCCCGGCGTCGAGACTGTCGCGCTCGCTGACGCAGTTCCGCTGGGGGGCGGCGTCGGGCAGTCACCTTATGCGCGGGCCGACAAAAATCCGCCGCCGATCAATCAGCGGCCGCTCGGCAACATGCACAGCATCTCTCCCGGATATTTGCGTACTTTCGGCATTCCGTTGATCGCCGGGCGGGATTTTGACGAACGGGATGCGCGAGATCGTCCGTTGGTCGTTCTGATCAGCCAGGCGACTGCGAAACGGATGTTTCCGGGCGAAGATCCAATCGGCCATCAGTTATTTTTCGGTGCCCAAAACGGAACCGGCCAGCTTGCGGAGATTGTCGGGGTCGTCGGCGATATACGCTTCCTGCGTCTCGATCAAGCCGATGATGTTGAATTCTATCGGCCTTTGCCGCAGCGCATTTTTCCGTTCATCAATGTGGCGGTGCGAAGCAATCTTCCACCGGAAGCGATTGGGCAGATCGTTCGAAGCACAGTCGCCAGGATCGACAATCAACTTCCTATCATTCAGCCGACAACGATGGAAGCGGTCGCAACTCAATCGCTCGGACCACAGCGGTTAACAATGACGTTACTGTCCCTGTTTGCTGGCGTGGCGCTTTTGCTCGCCATGATCGGAATTTACGGCGCAGTAGCTTACACAGTTGAACAGCGTACCGGAGAAATTGGCGTGCGCATGGCCCTGGGCGCGCAAGCGCGCGACGTCTTGAAGCTGGTTGTCGGTCAGGGAATGAAGCCGGTTCTATTCGGACTTGCTGTCGGATTGATCGCTACATTCGGTCTCGGGCGGTTGATCACGGCGCAGCTGTATCAGGTTTCAGCGCAAAATCCGATGTTGCTCAGCGCGGTCATCGTTACGCTGACCCTCGTTGCTTTGATCGCCTGTCTTTTACCGGCGCGACGCGCCACGCTGGTCAATCCGATTCAGGCGTTACGGACCGAATAGTTATTCACGTAATCCTTTCGCATGAACGACATTCGCTTCGCTTTTCGCAAACTGCGCGAATCGCCGGCGTTTACATTGATCGCGGTCGCGACCCTCGCGCTCGGGATCGGACTCAACACCGCGATCTTCAGTTTGATCAACGATCTTTTCCTGCGCCCGCTGCCATTCAAAGACCCAGCGCGGTTGGTGCACATGTATTCCAACGCTCGCGAGCGCAATTTGCTCGAGCTAGCGATTTCGGCTCCGCGTTTTCAACATTATCGCGATGGTCAAACAATGTTTGACGGATTTGGCGGCGAAAACGTTTCTGCGTTTACTCTGACCGGGCTCGGCGATGCGGTTCATCTATTCGGCGGCCGTGTGACCTCGAATTATTTCGATATCCTCGGCGTGCGACCAATCCGTGGCCGCAATTTTCTGCCGGAAGAAGAAGAGGGGGCGGATGTCGCAATGGTCACCGAAAATTTTTGGCAAAAGCGAATGGGCGGCGACCCGAACGTGATTGGGCGCAGCATCACACTCAACGGCATTGCACATACGATCGTCGGTGTCTTGCCGAACCTTCCATTTTCATGGGTTGGGCCCAACGCGGAAGTCTGGACGACCAAACCGTATGTCATTCCAGGATTTACCTACGAACAGGTGATGCGCGGCAGCGGCATTTTGCGTGTGGTCGGTCGATTGAAACCGGGAATGACGGTCGAACAAGCGCGGGCGGCATTGCCCTCGCTCGAGCAAAGTTATCGAGCGCAGCATCCGGACAAGATCGACAGCTCGTCAGTCATGACGTTGAAAACGCTGCCTGAGGACGTCACCGGAAATTTGCGACCGGCGTTTGCGACGCTGCTCGCGGCGGTTGCCTTTGTTTTGCTGATCGCGTGCAGCAACGTTGCGAATCTCTTGCTTGTGCGATTCACTGGCCGTCGCCGTGAAATCGCGTTGCGGATGGCGATTGGTGCTTCGCGTGGAAGTATTGTCCGGTTGTTTGTCTTCGAAAGCCTACTCGTCAGCGTGATCGCGGGCGCGGCTGGTGCATTGTTAGCGTGGCAGCTTGTCCCAGTTGTGCCGAAAATGGCCGCGAATTTTCTCCCGTTCGATCCGATGACGCGCATCGAGCTGTCATTTCCGGTTCTACTCTTCACGATCGCATTGTCGCTTTTGACCGGTGCGGTGATGGGAATCTATCCGGCCTTGCAAAGTTCCCGCACAGATCTGGTCGAAGCATTGAAAGAGGGCGGTCGTGGAACTACCGGCAGCGCGCATCAGCAACGATTCCGCAAAGTTCTAGTCGGTGCGCAAGTTGCGCTCTCCGTTACGCTGCTCGCAGGCGCGGCGTTGTTGATCACCAGTTTCGTCCGGCTGAGTCAGCAAAATATTGGATTTCATCCCGAAAATCGTTGGATCGGCTTCATCACGTTGCCTGAGGCGCAATATCCCGATCTCAATGCCCGTCAGCATTTCGTCGAAAAAACGCTCGTTGCCCTCCATACCGTTCCGGCTTTCGAAAGCGCGACGATTAGCGCCGACATTCCGCTGCTCGCCGCGGCCGTTTCTAACGTGCTATATGCGCGCCCGGATCGCGAAGTCTTGCCCATCGACAAACGTGCGGCGGCGGTGCTTCACAATATCGCCGCGGATTACTTCAAAACCTGGGGCATCTCAATGTTGGCCGGACGCGACTTCGACGAGCACGATACGGCTGATCGGCAGAACGTGATCATTATTAGCGAGGCCGGCGCGAAGAAGGTTTTCGGGGATGAGGATCCGATTGGCAAAACATTACTCGTCGGCAGCGCGAGCGTCTCTTGTGAGATCGTCGGTATCGCTGGCGATGTGCGATCGCGCAAAGTTTCTGAGCCGGACACGATTGAAATCTATCGGCCTTGGGCGCAGCAAAATTTTCCGTTCCCATGCATTCTCGTGCGCAGCCAGCTCAAACCGGATGCAGTGACCAAGTTGGTGCAGTCGGCGCTTGCGACCGTAGATCCTGGATTGGCAATCGCTATTCCGCAGTCGATGGACGCAATTGTCGCCCAAGCGGTCGGGCAAACGCGATTGATGATGTGGCTGCTCGCGATTTTCGCCGGCGTCGCCTTGCTCCTGGCCAGTATTGGAATCTACGGCGCCGTCGCTTACACCGTTGAGCAGCGCACCGGAGAGATCGGTGTCCGAATGGCACTCGGCGCCCAAACCCGTGATGTGCTGCGCCTCGTGGTGAACCAAGGAATGCGGCCGGTTCTCATCGGTCTCGCGGTTGGTATCGTTGCCGTGTTCGCGCTCAGTCGCTTGATCGCAGCGCAACTGTATCAAGTTTCGGCGTACAACCCGGCCTTGCTCGGCGGCGCGAGCATATTGCTCGCCGCCACCGCGTTTTTCGCATGCCTGCTGCCCGCCCGCCGCGCCGCGCTTGTCGATCCCGTCCAGGCGTTGCGCATGGAATAGAATTTATGTTTACCGATCTGAAGTATGCGCTGCGAATGTTGGTGAAAGCGCCGGGCTTCACCATCATCGCGATCCTAACTCTCGCGCTCGGAATCGGCGCCAACAGCGCCATCTTCAGCGTCATCGACGCGGTTCTGCTTCATCCGCTTCCATTTCCAAGACCAGATCAGGTGGTCGCGGTTTGGTCGCGGGTCGCACACAACAAGCTGGAGAAAGAAACGGAATCGATTCCTGATTATGTCGATCTTCGCGATCAATCGCAGACTCTCTCGGCATTGGCGGCATTCACACGCGCAGGCGCGGTGCTAAATGGAACGGAAGAGGCCCGCCAGCTGTATGGCGTGGCGACTACCTCAGACATTTTTTCCGTGCTCGGCGTCGCGCCGGCGCGCGGGCGCGTTTACACACGCGAAGACGACAACGTCGACGCGCGCGTTGTCGTGCTGACCGATTACGCTTGGAAAACTTATTTCAACCGCGATCCCGAGATTGTTGGAAAGCAGGTCAGCTTGTCGTGGCGTCTCTATACCGTGCTCGGAGTCATGCCGCCCGGCTTTCAATTTCCGGTCGAAGGCGAGCGCGCGGAGTATTTGCAGCCGCTCCATCCGCTCGTGCCGGAAGCGGTCAACAATCGCGACTCACACTTCGCCCGCATGGTCGGCCGATTGAAACCGGGCGTGACGGTCCAGCAATGCGACGCGGAGATGAAGACGATCGCGGCGCGACTGGAGAAGCAATATCCAAAATCGAACACGGATCGTTCTGAGAGCGTGTACTCGCTTCATGACGATATCGTGGGCGACGTGCGTCCGGCATTGATCACGATTCTGGCCGCGGTTGCGTTTGTGTTGCTCATCGCATGCGCAAATGTCGCCAATCTTTTGCTCGCTCGCGCAACCGCCCGACAACGCGAGATCGCGATTCGCACTGCGCTTGGGGCAAGTCGCACGCGGATGGTCGGACAACTTCTCGGTGAAGGCTTCCTATTGTCGATCTTCGGTGCCGCCGGCGGGTTGCTCATTGCCTGGTGGGGAATCGATCTTCTTCGCGTTTTCGGTCCGCAAGATGTTCCGCGCCTCGGCGAAGTCGCGATTAATCCTCCGGTGTTTTTCTTCACATTTGCCGTCGCAATTTTCAGCACGCTTCTCTTTGCGTTAGTCCCTGCGCTGCAAATGACGCGGCCAAATGTGAACGAATCACTGCAGGAGGGAAACCGCGGCGCAGTCGGACCCGAGTCGCACCATCTCCGCCGTTTGCTCGTGATCGCGCAGGTCGCTTTGTCATTGCTGCTTCTCGCGGGCGCTGGCTTGTTGATCAAGAGCTTCGCTAATCTTCGCGCGACCAAGCCGGGCTTCGACCCGCAGCATGCGATTGTCGCTGAACTCATTTTGCCAAAGGCGAAATATCCGGAGCCGGAAAAGCATCGACAATTTTTCGAACAGATTCTGCCCAAGTTAGCCGCCTTACCCGGAGTGGAAGCTGTCGGCGCGGCGTTTCCGATGCCGTTTTCCAATAATGATTGGGGATCGACGTTTTCGATTGTCGGCCAACCGCCGCGACCTCCTGGGCAGGAGTTGGAATCTTCGCATCTTACCGTCACGCAGGATTATTTTCGTGCGATGGGAACGCCGCTGCTCCGCGGTCGCGTGTTCAGTTCCAGAGATACGAAGGATTCGCCGCCGGTTGTAATGGTGAACGATGTTTTCGCTCAGCGTTTCTTTCCTGGCGGCAACGCGATCGGCCACCAAATCGTTTTGATTCACGGCGACAACAGCCAGACTTCCAATCAGCCTTCGCCACCGAAAGAAATTGTCGGCATCGTTGGGGGTTCACGTCACGAATCGCTGGCCATCCAACCTTTGCCGGAATTTTACATTCCGGCTTCACAGGATCCGTCGCGACGGATGGATGTTGTCTTTCGTACCGCCGCAATCGATCCGGCAGGACTACAAAGCCCACTGCGCAACATTGTCCACGAATTCGACAAGACTCTGTTTATTCCAACTCTCGAGCCGTTAGAGAAACGCATTGGCATCACCCTGGCCCAGCCCCGATTCAATATGATGTTGCTCGGCGCGTTTGCCGGCGTCGCGATGATTTTAGCGGCGATCGGCATTTACGGTGTAATCGCCTATACCGTTGTGCAGCGCACCAGAGAAATCGGGATTCGAATGGCGCTCGGCGCACAGAAGATCGACATGCTCACGATGGTCATGCGCCAAAGCTTTACCGTTATTGGAATCGGTCTGCTTGCTGGAATTCTAGGCGCGCTCGCCGTCACGCGCTTGATGTCGAGCTTGCTCTATGGCGTGAGTTCGCACGATCTCTCGATCTATGCCATTGTCACAATCATTTTGAGTGCCGCGGCCTTGATCGCCACTTATTTTCCGGCGCGCCGCGCAATGGCGGTCGATCCGATGGTTGCGCTACGCTACGAGTGACGTGAACGATCTGAAGTTCGCTCTGCGCCAGCTCCGCAACTCGCCGGCGTTCACGGTCACAGCGCTCGCCACCGTTGCGATCTGCCTGGGGGCGAACCTCGCGATTTTCGCCGTCATCAATTCCATTCTGCTCCGGCCGCTTCCCTTTCCGCAATCCGATCGACTGGTGACGATTTACAACACGTATCCGAAAGCCGGTGTCGAGAACGACGGTTCGTCGATCACCAATTACTACGAGCGTCGTGGCAACATCTCCGCCTTCTCGAGCCTTTCTATGTATATGGAGAGAGCCGAAACCGTTGGTGATCCGGGCTCGATGCAACAAGAGGAAATCGTGCGCATCTCGCCGGAATTTTTTACAACCCTTGGCGTGAGCCCCGCCCTCGGTCGCAACTTCACCGATAAAGAGACCGACCTCCAGACGAACGTGATTATCCTGACGGACGAATTCTGGCGGGAGCGTTTCAATTCCGATCCAAACATTCTGGGTCGTGACACCCGCATAAATGGTATCCCAAGAAAGATCGTTGGCGTCCTGCCTCCTGCTTTTCGTTTTCTCTCGTCGGAGGCGCGCGTTTTTCTTCCGATAAAATCCGGTATGGAGGAGCGTGGGCCGAAAGCGCGTCACTCTGGCGGCGGCGTCACGCACATGATCGCGCGGTTGAAGCCGGGCGCTACGATCGCGGAGGCGCAAGCCCAGATCGATGCGCACAACGCCGCCGTCGAGGAAGATAATCCTGAAGCGAAAATGATGGCGGAAGCCGGCTTCCGATCGCTCGTTAGGCCATTGCACGCTGAACACGTGCGGTCGATTCGTCCAACCCTCTGGCTAATGCAGGCCGGAGTATTTTTTCTCCTGCTCATCGGTGCGGTTAATTTAGTAAATCTTCTTCTCATTCGCGCTAGCGGGCGCGCGAAAGAGATGGCGATCCGCCGATCGATGGGCGCGAGTCGCGCGCATATCGTGAGACAGGTAATGATCGAGACGCTGTTGCTCACGTCGGTCGGTGGGGCGCTCGGATTGATCATCGGAGCGTGGGGAATTCGGCTACTCGAAGTTCTCGGGGCAGATCGCTTACCGCTCGGCGCGCATATCGCGTTCAATGGATGGCTGGCGTCCATCGGTCTCGCTGGCGCCGTGGTCCTCGGAGTCGTTATCGCGGTACCTATCGCCTGGTTCAACCTGAGCACGCATCTGGCGCATGCGCTCCAATCGGAATCGCGCTCCGGCACAATTAGCCGCGCCGCGCAACGGCTTCGCCACGGCTTCATCGTCGCGCAGATTGCGCTCGCATTTGTCTTGCTCGCGGGCGCGGCGCTGCTCGGTCTGAGCTTGAAAAAAGCGATGGCGGTTTCGCCAGGATTTCGCTCAGATCACGTTCTTACCGGCGAGTGCACCGTCTCATGGGATCTGCAGCGGGAGCGAGTCGGCATCGTCGATCGCTTGCTCGAATCGATCCGCCAGCAACCGGGAATCGCCGCCACCGGAACGATCACGAACATTCCGCTAAGCGGCGACAGCGGCAAAACCCCAGTCACACCTAAGGGCTATGTGCCACCTCCAGGTCAATCAGTCCACGGCCATTATTCCTATGCCGTTCATGGCGATTACTTCTCGGCCCTCGGCATTGACCTGCGCGAAGGACGCTTCCTCACCTCAGCAGATTCCCACCGCGCGGAACGCGTCTGTGTGGTGGACGAAGATTTGGCCCGACGTTACTGGCCTAACGGCGGCGCGCTCGGCCAAAGGATCGGGCTCGGGGACGAAAAAGACGACGCGCAGCTGTTTACAGTTGTCGGCGTCGTCGGCGCAGTGAAGCAAGCCGCGCTGACCGAAGCGCAGGGGCAAGGCGCGGTTTATCTGCCATACGCTTCCGATCGCGACGAGCACGCCAGTATTTTCATCGTTACCCGTACCAGCCAGCGCCCGGAAGCGTTCGCCGAGACGCTGCGCAAGCTGGTGCACGCAGTGCATCCCTTACTCGCGGTCGATAACATTCGTTCGATGGACACGCGCATCGCGGACAGTTTGATCACGCGACGCTCGCCCGCATTACTCGCAGGAATTTTCGCCGGCGTCGCGTTGCTCCTGGCGGCAATTGGAACGTACGGAGTTCTCAGTTACGCGGTCGCACAACGCCGGCGCGAGATCGGAATCCGCATGGCGCTTGGTGCGCAGCGCGAACAGATCGGCGCACAATTTCTCTCGTTAGGCCTCCGGCTTCTCGTTGCGGGAACGGTCCTCGGTGTGTTGGGGGCATGGCTTGCCGGGAAAGCCATGCAAACTGTCTTATTTGATGTCCCGCCACTCCACTTGGCGATCCTCTTCGGCACCGCTGCGATCATGAGTGCGGTAACGCTGGTCGCCTGTTTGTTGCCGGCCCGCCGCGCCACACTTGTCGATCCGGTACAAGCGCTGCGGGCTGAATAATTAATCAACAACCTGAACGCCTTCGGTCGCGGTGCGCTTCGCGTAAAGGTCGCTTAAGCGCTTTGTCATCGGGCCGGGTTTGCCGTCACCGATCACGCGGTTGTCGATCTTAACGACAGCGGCAAGCTCACCCATCGTGCCGGTGCAAAACATTTCTTCCGCGCCGTAAACGTCGACCGGCGACAAATCGGCTTCGACACAGCGGATTTTTTCGGCGGCGGCGATTTCGATCACGGTCGCGCGCGTGATTCCTTCCGGACACGCGACCGCCTTGCTCGTGGCGAGGTCGCCTTTGCGCACGATGAAAACATTGGTCGCGTTGGTCTCGGCCATGAATCCGTTGATGTCGAGCATGAGCGCGTCGTCTGCGCCGGCGTTGTTCGCTTCGATCTTGGCCAAGATGGAATTGAGCAGATTGGCATGATGAATCCGCGCATCCAGAACTTCCGGTGGCGGCCGCCGGATCGATGCGGTGATCAGTTTGAGACCATCCTTGGAATAAACCGGCGCCTTGTGCTCGGCGAGAATGATCAGCGTCGCTCCGTTTTGATTCAGTCGCGGATCCATCCCGGAAGTTATTTTGACTCCGCGACTGAGGGTGAGACGAATGTGGACGCCGTCGCGCATTTTATTGGCCGCGAGTGTGCGTTTGAGTTCTTCGATGATTTTTTCGCGTGGCGGAAGATCGACAATCGATAATGCGTGCGCGGAGCGCTCGAGGCGGTCGAGGTGCTCGTGCAATTTGAAGATCCGACCGTTGTAAAGCCGAAGTCCTTCCCAAACAGCGTCGCCGCCTTGCACCGCCGAATCGAACGGACTGATCCCTGCTTTGTCGCGGTGTACGAGCTCACCGTTGATGTTCACGATCAAGTCGCGGTTCTTCGGATTTAATTTCTGCAACATGAAAGAGGAATGATCGCTCAGGAAAACAGGAAAGCAGGAAAAGCACTAAAACGTTGTAGCGGCGTTTTGTCTCAAACGCCGAACTAATAAATAGGCGCTTGGCACAAGCGCCTCTACAATCTTCCGGGTCCTAGCCCAGCCGGTGCTGATAAAGCTGTTCGTAGCATTCCTGGCTTCGCTGATAGATCTCGTGAAGGCCATCAGGCACTTTTCCTTCGCGCGGTTTGTAGGGCTGGAACGATGTCGATCTTGCCACCTCATCGTACCAATATTCTGCCCAAATCCCGTCGGTTTCGCGTAATCCGGGCGGCCACAAGAGCATCGCCGCATCGAAGGGAACGCCAATTGCCTCGCAAAGAAGTCGTAGGATTCGCCCAGGGTTCTGCAGAACATCGCGTGCATCAACGATCGGTGGGATCGAATTGGTTCGCTCACGCACGAAATTGAAAATCTCGGATTGCTGAACGAAGCCAAGATCTCCCAGCGCCGGCTCGGGGTTCTTTTTGATATAGGAAAGAATGACTTCGCGCGGATCGCGGATGAGAAAACAATTTACGAGATCGACAATCCATTCCCGGTCGATCTCGGGCAGCAAATGATGCGTCATCTGTTTTTGAAAGAAGATGCGCTTGCCGGATGGAATCGGCCCTTTCGTCAGACCGGGGACGATTTTTCGCCAATCGGTTTCGCCTCGCGCGATCACTTCGGTTGCGGCGGGATGGTTTTTGCCGGTCCTCTCTAAATAGTACGCATAAAACGGCTCGTCGATGACAGCGGTGTCCGGGCGATTACCCCAGGCGCGCATCATTGCTGTCGAAATATTCCTCGGACCCGACCACATCGCGATGCGAACCGGTTTCGAAGTCACGCTAGCCGAAGATGAGAAGCTGAATCGTGTCGGGCAAGTGCTGAGCGACGTTTGTCACCACACTGCCCCGAAGAAGGTTGGTCAGGGCGGTTCGTTGGGTCGAACCAATCACCAAATAATCGACGCCCATGGTCGCGGAAAGATCGACAATCGTTGCGGCGGCGTCCTGGCTAACCGCATAAACCGGAATGACGCATACATCGCGCTCAGCTCCGAGCTTCATCATCAAGGACATGATCGCGTTTGCTTCGGGATCGTCCTGCCATTTCGCGCGGCCAAGTGAAGCCGGTCCACCGGAGAAATAAACGGCAACCTCTTTGACGTAGAGCACGCAAAGAGTCGCTTTGCGCAACTGCGCTTCATCGAGCGCAAATCCGAGCACGGGTGTGATGCCGCGCGCGGCCACCAATATTTTCTGCCCTTCTTGCAAACGTGGTTGCACGCGAGCCTCGAGGTCTGGCGTAACCATTTTCGCCACTTCGCGCGTGACAGTCAGCGTGGTCAGACCTTGCCTCTTTTGGGTGTAAGCGCGCAAAGCCAGTCCAACACCCAGAACCACCACCACGAAAAAGAGCGCGTCCTGTTTCGTGTGCGCCAAGGTCAGCTCGACCACGAACAGAATGCAAAACGTAACGCCGAAAAGAACGCGATCGTACCAGGTGAAACCGACGCTGCGGTTAAACGCGCACGAGCCAACGTTGACCGTGATCGCACCGACGACGCCGATCGCATATAGCCCTGCCAATGCGGTGAAGCTCGCGACGAAAAGCAGAACGACTGTTGGCAATCCGAGAGCGATCAGTAGCGGGTAAATCGGAACGCCATGGCGATTTAATCGTCGGAATTGCCGCGGCATCTCGCGATCGCGCGACATCATGTAAAGCAATCCGATCATGGCGACGATGGCGGTATTGGCCGCGCTCAGGAGAAGTAGGAAAAAAACGATTCCAACGATCCAACCGAACAAATTGCCGACGGCCGGTGAAAACGTTGCGGCGGCGAATTGTTCACCGATGAAGCGGAGCATGTCCTCGCTCCGTAATTGGATGACGGAAGAGATCGATGACAGGTCCGTGAGGTGCAGAGTCTTTCCGAGGACCGATGGCAGCGAGAGCATCGCCCAGCCCAGTAATGCTGTGCCGACGACAACTTCGATTGCTACGGGAACGATCGCCTTAAGCGATTCGTGCGCGACGCTTGGCTTATCCATGGTCGAGCCGGGATCGAGCTTCATTACACCGGTGACGTTGGCGATCGACTCGGCTCCGGAGAGCGCGAGAATCACGCCAACGAATTGGACCCAAAGTGTCCCCAGACTTTCCTGGCGCGGCTGCAGGAAATGTGTGGTCAGATGCGGCGCACTGATGCCGATTAAAATAACGACCACGATCAACGTTGGCACCGCGAGCGCGACCGCAAGACTGCCGGAATGTTTCGGACCAAAGTAATTGATCACGCCCATGATCAAGAGAATCGCAATGGTGGTAAGCGCGATGTGATCGCGGAGAAATTTGATCCAGGCGATGTGCTCCGCGCCGGAAGTAATGTAGGTCAAAGCCGACCAGCCGCTGAGCGCTGCGGTCACCGTCAGATCAGCCAACAAAAGAAGCGCGCCGACAACGGCGAGCAATCGTCCCTGCGACCGCGCCGCGGAGTAAACTCCGCCGCCGTCGGGAAAATGGCGGCAAATCACGATGTAATTGATCCCGACCAAACCGGTCAGCGCGCAAACAGCGAGAATGATCGGCAGCGACGAAAATCCGGCGGCCAAGAACGCCAGGCCGATCACGTACGCTTTGCTCGTGCCCCAATCCCCATAGAGAAGCGCGGCAGCGCGTTTCCAATCGACATTGCGCGGCCGATGCACCGCGCCGCTCTCGGTAATAATCAAATCAGCCATTGGGCGTGCGGAGACTGTTCATTGGGCACTCCGCCGATGACAAGTGCTTTCTTAGCGCCGGCTTTTAACGAATTTTTAACAGGTTAAACCCTCAGTTTAATTAACGCGACCCGTCGCCTGCGGCGAGATTGATTATGTGAACGCGCGCGATTTCGGCCAGTTGGCCTTGTTCATCGGCGGCTTGCTTGCGATTACGCCGCTGCTCGGACGCTTCATGGTGCGCGTGTTTGAAGGCGAGCATCATTTTCTTTCGCACTTGTTGGGACCAATCGAGCGCTGGATCTACAAATTGTCCGATGTCGATCCAGCGAAGGAAATGTCCTGGAAGGCGTACGCGATTGCGATGCTGATATTTAACATCGCCGGTGGCGCTGTGTTGCTGGTGATGGAACTGACGCAGCAATGGCTTCCGTTTAATCCGCAACATTTGCCGAATGTTCCATTCGCTCTCGCGTTCAACACCGCCGTGAGCTTCATGACGAACACGAACTGGCAGGCCTATTCCGGCGAGAACACGATGAGTTACTTCACTCAAATGGCCGGGCTCGCGGTGCACAATTTCGTGAGCGCGGCGACGGGTATCGCCGTCGCGGTGGCGCTGGTACGTGGACTGGTGCGCAAACAAGCGAACGGGATCGGAAATTTTTGGGCCGATCTCACGCGTTGCACGCTCTACATTTTGTTACCGTTGTCGATCTTGATCGCGGTTGTGCTCGCGCAACAAGGCGTCGTGCAAACCTTCGATGGCTATCCGACCGCCACGACCCTCGAAGGCGCGTCCCAGCAAATTCCGCTTGGGCCGGTCGCGTCGCAGATCGCAATCAAACAGCTCGGGACAAATGGCGGCGGATTTTTTGGCCAAAACAGCGCGCACCCGTTCGAAAATCCAACAGCGCTGAGCAACTTCATTGAAGTCTTTGTCATCTTTTGGCTCGGCTCTGCGCTTGTTTACATGTTTGGCCTGATGGCGAAAGATCGCCGCCAGGGGTGGGCGATCTGGGCGGCCATGTTCGCACTGTTTCTCGCCGGCTTCGCGACCCTTTGGTGGGCCGAGCTGCAACCAAACCATGCGCTTGGCCTGGCAACGCCATCATTGGAAGGAAAGGAAGTCCGCTTCGGGCAATTTAACTCCGCCCTCTTCGCCACCGTTACGACCGATGCGTCCTGCGGCGCAGTAAATATGATGCACGACAGTCTCACTCCGCTCGGCGGTTTGGTTCCGTTCATCAACATGATGCTCGGCGAAGTAATCTTCGGTGGAGTCGGCGCGGGGTTCTACGGAATGCTCATGTTCGTTCTGCTTACCGTTTTTATCGCCGGATTGATGGTCGGTCGCACGCCGGAATATCTCGGAAAAAAAATCGAAGCGCGAGAAGTGACCTGGGCGGTCATAGCCGTTCTCGCGTCCCCCGTAGTGATTCTCTGCGGAAGCGCGTTGACCATGTTGTATCCCGAGGCGCTCAAAAGTCTGAACAACGGCGGTCCGCACGGACTGAGCGAAGTTGTTTACGCGTTCACTTCAGCGGCGGCAAATAATGGCAGCGCCTTCGCCGGCATCAACGCCAACACGGATTGGTACAACTACATGTTGGCGATCAACATGTTCGTTGGTCGCTTCGCCATCATCGTGCCGGTGCTCGCCATCGCCGGGAGCCTTGCGCAAAAGAAAACGGCACCGCCGTCGAGCGGGACTTTTCCGACCAACGGCGCGGTCTTCACCATTCTTCTGATCTCGATCGTCTTGATCGTCGGTGCGCTTACATTTTTCCCGGTCCTTTCGCTCGGTCCGGTCGTCGAGCATTTCCTCATGCAAGCCGGGCGGACGTTCTAATATGAGTGCAAGATCGACATCCTCCATCTTCGATCCGTCGTTGATCCGGCCCGCAATTTGGGACTCTTTCAAGAAGCTCAATCCACGGGTGCAGTGGCGGAGCCCGGTCATGTTCGTTGTCCTGATCGGCGCGATCTGGACTTCCGCAATCACGATCTTTCACTTCAGCAGTTTTAATTTTCAAATCACGCTCTGGCTCTGGTTCACATTGCTCTTTGCGAATTTTGCGGAAGCGATGGCCGAAGGCCGGGGCAAAGCGCAAGCCGAAGCGTTGCGTCGAATGCGCACGACCACCATGGCGCGTCGGTTGCAAAATGGCCGCGAGGAGAAAATTCCCGCCAGCGCATTAAAGAAAGGTGACGTTGTCGTTTGCGAAGCTAACGATCTCATTCCCGGGGACGGCGAGGTCATTGAGGGAATCGCCAGCGTCGATGAATCTGCTATCACCGGTGAATCGGCTCCGGTCATTCGCGAGAGCGGCGGCGACCGCAGCGCCGTGACCGGCGGAACGCGCGTCCTGAGCGACCGCATCGTGATCCGTATCACCAGTGAGCAAGGAAACACTTTTATCGATCGTATGATCGCGCTGGTCGAAGGCGCGCGCCGGCAGAAAACACCGAACGAAATCGCGCTCAGCATTCTGCTGGTCAGCTTGACCGCGCTTTTCATTCTCGCCGTCTTCACGCTCCCGGCTTTCGCGCATTACAGCGAAAATGCAGCCGGTCAGCAAAATGCGGTCAACGTCAGCGTTCCCGTTTTGGTTTCGCTGCTCGTTTGTTTGATTCCGACAACGATCGGCGGACTGCTCAGCGCTATCGGTATCAGCGGAATCGATCGGCTCGTGAGGCAAAACGTCCTCGCCACCAGCGGTCGCGCAGTCGAAGCGGCCGGCGATATCGACGTTCTGCTGCTCGATAAAACCGGCACAATCACGATGGGCAATCGGATGGCGGTCGCGTTCCACGTCGCGCCCGGTGTTGAAGAGGGTTATCTCGCGGGCGCGTCGCAACTCGGCTCTCTGGCCGATGAAACGCCGGAAGGACGGAGTATCGTTGTGCTCGCGAAAGAAAAATTCGGTCTGCGCGCGCGAGAGATGCACGAGCTGGAGGCGACGTTCGTTCCATTCACGGCGCAAACGCGAATGAGCGGGATCGACCTGCACGCGAACGGAACGCAAGCGACGATCAGCATTCGCAAAGGCGCGGCGCAATCGATTCAGAGTTTTGTGGAATCAAATGGCGGCGCGTTTCCGCAGGCTGTCGCTAAGACCGTCGATGAGATTTCGCGGCGCGGCGCAACACCGCTTGTCGTTGCCGAAGATCGACAAGCGCTCGGCGTTATCGAGCTCAAGGACATCGTCAAAGGCGGAATCAAGGAACGCTTCGCCCAACTGCGCAAGATGGGCATACGGACCGTCATGATTACGGGTGACAATCCGCTCACTGCTGGCGCGATCGCCGCCGAATCGGGCGTGGACGATTTCATGGCGCAAGCGACACCGGAGGACAAACTCAAGCGCATTCGCGCGGAGCAGGCGGAAGGCCGCCTCATCGCGATGACGGGCGACGGAACGAACGACGCGCCGGCGCTCGCGCAGGCCGACGTCGGCGTGGCAATGAACACGGGCACCCAAGCCGCGCGCGAAGCCGGCAACATGGTCGATCTCGACAGTAATCCGACGAAGCTTATTCAAGTTGTCGAGATCGGTAAGCAACTTCTAATGACGCGCGGCGCGCTCACGACATTCAGTATTGCCAATGATGTCGCAAAATATTTTGCCATTTTGCCCGCGATGTTCGGATCGCTTTATCTGGCTGAAGGCGCGCAGGCTGGCCCGTTAGCCGCGCTCAACATCATGCAGTTGCATTCTCCCGAGAGCGCAATCCTGAGCGCGGTCATTTTCAATGCGCTGATCATCGTCGCACTCATTCCGCTCGCCCTCGCCGGCGTGAAATATCGCGCAGTTGGCGCGGCCCAGATTCTGGTTCGCAATCTTCTGATTTACGGCGTCGGCGGACTGATTGCCCCGTTCATCGGGATCAAGTTAATCGATCTCGCACTCGTGGCACTGCATCTGGCTTAACCAATGAAAACGATCGTGTTCATCTTTGTTCCAATTGCGCGAGTCGAAGATTTCAGCGGGCGCCTGTCCGATTGTCTGGCTAGCCTTCCTGATTCAGCTGCGCCCATCAAGATTTCTCCGAGTGAGCGGAACGGGGCGGACTCTTACCCATTCTGGACGTGGTTTCTGGCAAATCCGCTCTGGGAACCAAAGGAACGCCCATGAAAACAATCGTTCAATCGCTGCGCATCTATATAGTACTTACCTTGCTGACGGGCATTCTCTACCCCCTGGTAATGACTGGAATCGCGCAGCTCCTATTTCCCAAGCAAGCAAACGGTTCAAGAATCGTTGTGAACGGTAGATTCATCGGCTCTGATCTACTCGCGCAAAAGTTCGAATCGCCGCGCTATTTCTGGCCACGGCCCTCCAGCGCCGATTATGCCACCGTCGCTTCCGGAGCGAGCAACAAAGGTCCGACGAGTGCGGATTTGAAGAAATCGATCGACGAGCGCAGGGAAAAATTTGGAAACGATGCTCCGGTTGATTTGTTGACCGCATCTGGTAGCGGACTCGATCCGCACATTTCGCCGGAGGCGGCGCGTTCGCAGATCCCGCGCGTCGCCGAGGCGCGTAAGATGTCGATTCAACAAATTTCCGCGCTGGTCGATCGGGTGACCGAGCAGCCGCAATTTGGATTTCTCGGCGAACGGCGCGTCAACGTTCTGCGCCTCAACCAGGCCCTTGATCAACTTCGATAAAGCAGTGATTTAAATCAGCCAAGGAGCAAAATTGAACACAAATAGATGTCTGAGGAACGTGATGCTGTTGTTGGCGGTACTCGTATTCGGCGTCTCCGTCGTCCGTGCGCAAGAGGCGACCAACACCGCGCTTCAATCCAAGGCGAAAGCAGCGAAGGGGAAATCCAAAGCAAAAGCCGAATCCCAGGCCAAATCGAAAGAGGAACAAGAGAAGGCCGAAAAAATTGCCCGCAGAATGCGTGAGCCATTTTGGAAACGTTTGGATGAAGCGATGCTCGAACAATTGGGAACTCCGGCGTACACGCCGCCAGAACCCGGTTCGACCCCGACGCCGCGCCGCATCCCGCCCGCGCCGTTCGACTCGCCGCCGTTTCCAGCGAGCGATTGGCAAATCGGCGGAAGCACGATTATTGGCGATCCGGGCGAGCTTCCGCCTTACCCGTTGATGCAGGCGCTCTACGAAGGGCCGAATGGCGACGCCTGGAAGCAAAGTAAAATACAACTCTACGGTTGGGTGAATTTTTCAGGCAACATCAGCACCTCGCATAACACTTCCAGAGGACAGAATGCGAACTTTCCCCTGATTTACGATTTGCGGTCGAACCGAATGGAACTGAACCAGATCGTCCTCTACCTCGAGCGCCTGCCGGACGAAAACCAGACCGACCACATTGATTGGGGTTTCCGAATCTCGGCTCTCTACGGGCTCGATTATCGCTTCACCACAACCTACGGGTTTTTCAGCGATCAATTGTTAAAGCACAACAGCTATGCCGGCTTCGACATGCCGATGATTTATCTCGATATTTACGTTCCGCAGATTTTCCAAGGTATGAACATTCGCATCGGGCGCATCATTTCGGAGCCGGACATCGAAGCGCAGCTCGCGCCGAACAATCTCATGGCCAGTCACTCGCTCCTTTACGGCTTCGACGACTACTGCCACGAAGGAATTTTTACGACCACCAAGATTAACGATCAATGGACGATCCAGGCCGGCATAGACGACGGCACTGACGTTGCGATTTGGCAAAAAGATCCAGGGCGCCAGCCGACCGGCACGGTGATGGTTCAATGGACCGCGCCTAACCAAATGGATTCGATTTATGCGGGAGCCAATAGTTTCAACAACGCGAAATTTGGCTACAACAACCTACAACAATACGTCGGGACGTGGACACACAAGTTTAACGACAAGATTTATAGCACGACCGAGGCCTGGTACATGTTCATGGAAGACGCAATAGATCACCCGACAAAGGAAGTGCCGTTCCAAAACGGATCGTTCCCGGTACGGAATGGTTATGCGCCGGAGTGGGCGATTCTCAATTACACAATGTTCCGAATCTCTAGCGACGCGTTCTTCACCGTTCGAAATGAGTATTTTAAAGACAAAGTTGGCAGCCGCACGGGATTTGCTACGCAGTACACCGAACACTCCATCGGTATTACCTGGTGGCCGGACAAACTTATCACCATTCGCCCGGAGCTGCGTTTCGATCATTCCTACGACGTGCCCGCATACAACAACGGGACAGATCGCAGTCAGTTCGCCTTCATTACCGACGTAATCTATCACTTTTGAACGGATTACTTCGCCGGCGTAGAGTTTGTCCATGAGCGAGGCCGAACGGCCTGATCCGGATGCGCTGCTCGCGCAATTGAAGCGCGAAGAGACGGAGTCTGCTCGCGGCAAGCTGAAGATTTTTTTCGGCATGTGCCCCGGCGTGGGAAAAACCTACGCCATGCTGCAGGCAGCGCGTGAAAAACAGACGGAAGGCTGTGAGGTTGTTGTCGGTATTGTTGAAACGCACGGCCGCAAGGAGACTGAAGCATTGCTCGAAGGTTTGCCGATCATGCCCCGCACGCAGCTTGAATATCGGGGCACCAAGCTGAATGAGATGGATCTCGACGCAATTCTCGCATGGCATCCTGGACTCGCGGTGGTGGATGAGCTGGCACATACGAACGCGCCTGGTTCACGGCACCCGAAACGTTACCAGGATGTTCTCGAGCTGCTCGATGCCGGCATTGACGTTTATACAACGTTAAACGTTCAACATGTCGCCAGTCGCAGCGACGTTGTCAGGCAAATCAGCGGCATTTCGGTTCATGAAACCGTGCCCGATTCCGTGCTCGATCTCGGAGACGAGATGGTTCTTGTCGATCTAACGCCGGAACAGTTGCGGATGCGACTGGCCGAGGGGAAAGTTTACCTCGGTGAAAAAGCCGATTGGGCCGCGAAGAATTTCTTTCGCGAAAGTAATCTCACCGCCTTGCGCGAAATGGCGCTGCGTCTCGTCGCCGAACATGTCGATCGCAATTTGCGCGAGATCATGTCGGAAGAAAGAATTCCCGGTCCGTGGAAGAGCGGTGACCGATTGCTGGTCGCGGTCAGCGCCAGTCCGTATTCGGAAAGACTGATTCGTTATACCCGGCGTCTGGCGGCGTCGATGGAAGCAGCGTGGATTGTGGCGAACATCGAAAAACCGCGCGCCCTCTCACCGGAAGAACAAGCGCGGCTGACGCGTTATCTGGGACTGGCGCGACAGCTCGGCGCTGAAGTGATCTCAACGCCCGGTCACGATGTTGGCGAAACGCTTTTGCGCGTCGCGCGCCAACACAACGTTACTCAGATTGTGATTGGCAAGCCGCTCGGCGCTCGATGGTCGGGTTTTTGGAAACGCGATCCTCTGCGCTGGCTGATCCGCCACAGTGGCAACATCGACATTCACATGATTCCATCAGAGGAGTCTTCGCGGCCGCAACGCGAAACGATTGAGCAGCGCTTGGCGCGCACATCGTGGCGCGACTTTGGCATCGCACTGATAATCGCCGCAGCTGTTACCGTGTTGTCGCTGCCGATCTTTTCCTATACGGGTTATTCCGCGGTTGCATTGTTCTATTTGCTGGCGGTCGTGCTCGCGGGCACGCGTTTGCGACGATGGCCGACGCTGTTCCTGGCCGCCCTTAGCGCGCTGCTTTGGAATTTTCTGTTTGTTCCGCCGCGGTTCACTTTTTACATCGGCCAGTTTCAGGACCTGATGATGTTTTGCGCCTACTTCGTTATCGCGCTCGTCGTCGGCAATCTTGCTACCCAGTTGCGCGCGCGTGAGCAATCGGAGCGCCGCCGGGAGGAGCGCGCCACCGCTCTTTACCGTTTAACCCGCGCACTCGCCGCCAGCCGCGACTTGGACGAAGCATTGCCGAAATTTTTGTTGTCGATCAAAAATTCATTTCAAGCCGACGCCGCCGTTTGGCTGTGCGATGAAAGCGGCCTGTTGCAACATCCGGCCAGCGCGTTTTCCCCGTCGAGCAAAGACGAAAGCGTCGCGATATGGGCATTTCAGAAAAAACAGAGCGCCGGAAAATCAACCGACACGCTTCCCGATGCCGAGAGTTTTCATGTCCCGCTCGTCACCGGCGATCGTGCCGAAGGCGTGCTCAGCGTTCGACTCTCTTCGCCCCTAACGATTGAACAACGTGAGTTGCTCGACGCCTTTGCGTCGCAACTCGCACTTTTCGTGAATAAGGAGCGGGCGTTGGAAGAAAGCCGCTCCGCGCAGATTTCGCGTCAATCGCAGAAACTTCAAAAGACGCTCTTCGATTCGGTTTCGCACGAATTGAAAACGCCGCTAGCGGCGATTTCCGCCGCACTGCAACAGCCGCAACCGGATCGCGCTGAACTTCAACAAGCGGTGCGGCGTCTCACCCGGACGGTCGATCACTTGCTCGATGCCACCCGCTTGGAAACTGGGCTCCTGCAACCGGTGCGAGAATGGTGCGAGCCGAGCGAGCTCGTCAGTGAAGCGGTTGCCCTTGCCGGATTAAAGAAACAATCCGTCAAAATCATCATCGCGAAAAACTTGCCCACGATCTTTGTGGACGCGCATCTGATCGAACAGGCGTTAGGCGCATTGTTGTCCAATGCCGCAGGTCATGGAACTAGCGATCAACCAATCGAAGTGAGCGCAGCGCGCGACGACTCGATGCTTGTTTTTTCCGTGGCCGATCACGGGCCTGGCCTCGCACCCGGTGAAGAAAATAAGGTCTTCGAAAAATTCTATCGCGGCCCCGGTACTCCAGCCGGCGGACTCGGTCTGGGCCTGTCAATTGCACGGCAACTGGTCGAAGCGCACGCCGGTCAGATTGTCGCGCAAAATCGAGAACAGATTCGTGGCGCGCGCTTCTCGATTCGACTGCCCCTTGGCGAACCGATGCAATTGCCTAATGAAGCGACCGCATGAAACCGGTCGCGCTCGTCATCGATGATGAAGTGCAAATTCGCCGGCTCCTGCGGGTGGCACTGGAAAGCGAGAATTATCAGGTGCACGAGGCCGAGACTGGCGAACAGGGCCTAGTCGAAATCGCAAATCGCAAGCCCGCTATTATCCTGCTGGATCTTGGTCTCCCGGATATGGAGGGTCTCGAGGTCTTGAAGCGTTTGCGCGAATGGAGCGAAGCCCCCGTGCTTGTGCTCTCCGTGCGCGACGATGAAGCGGGCAAAGTCGGCGCACTTGATGCCGGCGCCGAAGATTATGTGACCAAACCCTTTAGCACGCCGGAATTACTCGCGCGTCTGCGGGCTGCTCAACGCAAGACGCGACCGGAAGAGGAAATTTCCGTTTTCAAGAGCGGCGATCTGATTGTCGATCTTACCGCGCGAGTTGTGACACGCAGCGATCGCGAAATCAAACTCACCGCGACCGAATACGCATTGCTTCGATTATTTGTCAGGCATCCAGGCCGCGTTCTCACCCACCGGTATATCCTTCGCGAAATCTGGGGTCCGAAGTCGGAAGAACACCGGCAGTATCTTCGCGTTTATATTACCCATCTGCGGCAGAAGATCGAAGCCGACCCAACTACGCCTTGCTTGATTAAAACCGAGCCAGGAATCGGATATCGATTCGAAGCGACCTAGCACGACTGCCGAATAGGTCGGTAGGATTTGCAACGGCGACTGTCGAGGCCAAGTTAGCGCGCCGATGGATCTCATCATCCACTACTAATGATACCAACCAACGTTAAACGGCCACGCAACGTCGATTGGAAGCGCGCCGCCGCGATTTTGTACGGTGACTGGGGTACGAGCAAAGCCTACGTAATCGGTCTCGCGTTCGCGGTCGCCGGTTACGCTTCGTTCTGGCTCATCGCGCTCATGTGCGTGCTGACCGCGCTGGTCGGCCTTAACTACATGGTCATCTGCCGGCTTTATCCGGACGGCGGCGGCGTTTACGCGAGCGTGCGACATCGCAGTGAGGTGATTTCAATTGTCGGCGCGTTCCTCCTCATCGCCGATTATTTGGTAACGGCGGCCATCAGCGCGCTTTCTGCGTTTGCCTATCTGGGGGTTCCGCATCCCGAAAAATTCGCCGCGGCCGCGATCCTTATCATCGGGTTGCTCAATCTGCTCGGACCAAAGCAGACCGGCGGCCTCGCGTTTTTGATCTCCGTCCCAACGGTGATCGTCGTCATCACCCTTGGGCTTTTCAGTTTGCCGCATTTCGGCGAAGCGTTCGCTCATCTGGAACCGTTGCACGGAGCGTTTTCGCAAAATTGGTTCGCCTTCGTCGGTATCGTGCTCGCGCTCTCGGGCGTCGAAGCCATCGCCAATGCCACCGGCGTGATGAAACTCGATCCCGGCAGCACCGACGCGCAACCATCCGTTACCAAGACTTCCACACCTGCAATCTTGGTGGTCATGATTGAAGTCTGTGTCTTCACCGCGTTGTTCGGATTGGCCGTTCACGCGCTAAATGGTCTGCAGATCGTGAACGGCGATGTGAACGCGCCCGGCGCGGAAGGCGTACGCGATTATATGCTGCGTTACATGGGGCAGATCTTTGTCGGTGGCGCACTGGGACCGGGACTCGGCCACCTTTTCGCCGTTATCGTCAGCGTGGTGTTCGGTCTTTTGCTTCTCTCGGCGTCCAACACCGCGATTGTCGATCTGATCGCGATCCAATTTCTTATGTCACGCGATCGCGAGCTTCCAAAGATTTTTCAGCGGCTCAACAAATGGGGAGTTCCGAGCGCGGGCATGCTCCTAGCCACGCTCGTTCCGATGTTGCTCGTCGTTGTCGTCAAAGACATGTCCGGTCTGGCTGATTTGTATGCTGTCGGTGTCGTTGGCGCAATTGCGACTAATCTCGGCGCGACCGCGACCGATCGTAAACTGTCGATCAAACCTTGGGAGCGTACGCTCATGTTCGTGACTTTCATCGTCATGGCGGCGATTGAAATATCGTTGCTGATCGACAAACCGAACGCGCGCTACTTTGCAATTACGATTCTCGTTATTGGCTTGATCCTGCGGGGGTTGGTTCTGGAACGTCGAATGAAAACAGAAACCAAACCCGCGCCTGCGCCGGAACGGATGGATGCCGATCTTGCTACGACAGCGCGCGAACCGGCGCCATCAATTGGCGGCGAAGCAATCTTGTGTGCGATTCGCGGCACCGGCCGCACGCTCGACTTCGCTTTGCGCGAAGCGCGCAAAAGCGGCTCGCGCCTTTATCTGCTTTTTGTCCGCGAGCAGGCGTTCATGACTGAGCAGGATGCCAACCGTAAATGGCAGGATGACGAAGAAGCGAGCCGAGTTTTCAACGAGGCGAAGGAAAAGGCGGGCGATCACCCGCCGCTGTTTGCCTACGCCGTCAGTCCTTCTGCTGCCGAGACGATTGTCGATATTGCTGCCACCCTTGGGGCCTCTCGTCTCATTCTCGGCGCGCCGCAACGTAACGCGTTGATCAATCTTCTTCGCGGGAATGTGATCCGCGAAGTTTCAAGTTTGCTGCCGGAGGAAATCGATCTCCTCGTTTACGCGTGAATCCCGGCGTCAGTGATGCGGTGGCCAAAAGAGGTCCACCAGCTTCATCCCGGCGAACACCGCAGCAACTCCGCACACAATGCTGAGCGATATGTATTCCGTCATTACTTGAAGCAGACCGCGCCGAAGAAGAAATGCGCTTTCGTAGCCGAACGCCGAGAAAGTTGTGAAGCCGCCGAGCAGGCCGGTAAAGAGAAACAACCGCGCTGACGCCGAAAACAGATCGTGATGCTCGACCAATGCGGCAAGCACCCCAATGACAAAGCATCCGAGCGCATTGACACAAAAAGTACTGAGCGGGAAATCCCAGGCTTGTGTGTGATGCAATGCAAAGCCTCCAATCTTATATCGTGCAACCGAACCGACGGCGCCACCCAATGCCACGATAAGAATTTGTTTTAATGCGAGCATGTAACCTCCTGTTTTGCAGGAGTCATCAGCTCACAGCGCGGTTCTCCTCCAGCCGAAGGAAGGCAAACTCCATTGCCCGGATAAAGCTTAGCCGTGCCAATAGTTCACGCAACTCACCGCCCCTAAACCCAAGGGATCTTTAGGACCCGAATTTTCCGTAAACCGCGATCAACGGATAAAAACAGCGATTCTTGCTGTGATAATCGCTCACGAATCCGTCCTTGGTTCGAATTTCAACGTGGCCGTGAGTCCGGTTACCATAAACGAGGACCGCGCCGATCGGTGCCGCGTACGGATCGCGAATCGGCAATCGTTTGAATCCATAACTGCGCATTAGCTCGTCGCCGGCTTCGGCCGCGAGAGCGGTTTTGGGATAGGAACTGATCACCCCCGCCGAAAACAAGGCGTGTTTCACGTAATGCCAGCAGTGCGCTTGCGGCTCCGCATTGGCGCGCTCTTGCGCGAACGTTGCCGCTCGCGCGAGTTTCGGATCGAGGCGCGGATCGATTTTCGCTAACGGATGAACGATTGGTGTTTTCCAATAATGATGGACGACCCGAACGGATGTGATTTGACCTGAGCTGTCTTTATAAACAAACTTTTTGGTCGATTCTTGCAGGCCCTCAGCTCGAAGCGGCGAGGCGAAAAGGGCGAAGCTTCCCGCGCATAGAAAGGTGAGGACGGTAACACGTCGCACGCCAACGTTGTATTGCAGGGTACATGCCACTTCGCAAGCGGAAATTCGTTTCCACATTTCCCGCGTAAATATTTCCCCAACAAAAATTTGCAACGGACAGGGAACCACTTTACTGGTCTGTTCCGAATTTTAATTAAAAACCTGCGATTCAGCAGTGTTTGCGCCGGATACGCGTTGGGCGTTCCAGCGATGAAAAGGGAATGAGATATTTACTAATAACGATTGGCTTTGCTTTTTTGTTCGCGACTCCAATTTTCGCGCACGAAGAATCATTGGTCGCGCGCATCACCGTCTACTGGCCGGGCGAAGGTCAGGTGCGCGCCTGTTCCAATGGTGCGCGTCTGCGCGCGGGACATTGCTCGGTCGACCCGAAGCGAATTCCATTCGGCAGTCGCGTGTTATTTCCGGACGCGGCTTGCATCGCGGTCGATAGCGGACCGGACGTCGTCAATCGTAAGGCCGCGCGCGTGACGGGACGAACCGCTTCACAGCGCAATGCCCTCGTCATCGATCGATTTTTTGAATCCCGAGAAGCAGCGCTTGCCTGGGAGGGCTCGCATCCGCATTTCATGACCGTGCGGATCGTGCCGGCTGGATCTCGCGTCGAATCGAAAGCGCTGGTTGCTGAAGTTCCAAGAAACGAGACACCAACGGCCGCATTGCCGAGAACGAAGACGTTAGAGGCACGGGTCAATGCGGACGGAACGGAGATTACCGGCCCGAGTGATCCGCTGAGGCGCTCCGCCAAACGGACGGCACTATGAAACAATTGATCGTCCTGTTGTCGCTGGGCGTTATTGCGACGGCCAACGGTTTCACCGGTGATAATTCGCTTCTGGCGCGGGTCACGGTTTACTGGGCCCATGGCGGGCAGGGCGCGGACCGTTATACCCGCCAGCACCAATCGGCGACGGGTTTGCGTTTGCAGCAAGGTCACTGCGCTGTCGATCCACAAAAAATACCTTATGGCAGTCGGGTCGTGCTTCCCGATGGAAGTGCTTTATCGGCGGTCGACACTGGTAGCGCTGTCCGAAATCGCAAAGCCGCCCGCAGATTGGGGCGGACCATTCCCGAACGCAACGCGGTCGTCATCGATAAGTTTTTTGAAACCAAACGGCAGGCTTTGGCGTGGGCGAACGCCAATCCGCCATTCGTCAATGTGAAGGTAATTCCGCCCGGCGCTCCGGCCGTGGCGAAACCGAATATTACCAACTCCCAACCAATCGTGTTAAGTCCGACGACGACAATGGCCAATGCCGCGAAGGCTGGCTCTACGGGAGCTGTTACAGCCACTACTAGTGCGTCAGCTCCTGGTCCAATCGGAGTTATCGTTAGAAACCCGCTCGGCCGCCTCGGCCGCTAACGAATTATCGATCTTCCGCGAAGATCGACATCAACCGGTTACGACTTGGTATAGACGCCGATCAATGGGCGCGGCGAAGGAATCTTGGACCGAAAGTCGCTCGCGAAACCGCTCTTGGTCCTGATTTCCACGTGGCCGGCGCCCTTTTTGTTGTTGTAAACGAGTACCGATCCGACTGGCGCCTTGTAGGGGTCGCGCACCGGAAGCTTCTTGAAACCGTAATTATTGACCAGCTCTTTGGCCGCATCCTTGGCGTTAACTGTTTTCGGGTATGAGTTGACCGCGCCCGACGCGACTAAGGCTTCTTTCACGTAATGCCAGCATTGCTCGCGCGAATGGGCATGAGCGCGGTCCTCGGCGATGGTCGCAGCCTGCCTCAATTTGGGGTCGATTGAACTGTCCATTTTCACGAGCGGATGGACGATTTTCTTCGGGATATATTTGGTAACGATCTCGGCCGAGTCGCTCTTTCCGTCGGCATCTTTGAAAATGAACCGCGATTTCGCCGATTCAACCATCTGGCCGTGGGCCGCAGTCGCAAAGAAAACGCTGCAGGCAGAAATTGCTATGAAACAGGGGGCAAGGGGAGTGGTTTTCGGCATAAAGAGCGCCACATATCAAGCAGATCGGCTGCCTGTGCAACCGGTTTTTCTAAAAAAACTCTGGGTTTTTTTCTGCCTCTGAAGATCCATCTTTCGAGAGTTTATGGTAATTATAATCAAGACGCAAGCACTAATATTCGCGTCCGCATCTCGGGGTCCGGTAAACGGCCAATTCACCTTCCAATTGGTCTTCGGCGGCCTGATGTCGGGGCATCCGGTTGATCTTGATTGGAACGATAAACCTGCGTTCGTAATCGCCAAACATGAAGAGAACCACCCGCCGTCATTTTATCCAAATTTCCGCGGCTGCTGGCGCGACTGTTGCGCTCGGCACAAGATCGACATCATTATTTGCAGAAAAAACGGTGAAGCAGTTGCGCATCCTGATTTTGGGCGGCACCGGCTTCACCGGGCCTTATCAAATCCGCTATGCCCTGAGCCGCGGACACAAGATCACAACCTTTAATCGCGGCAAAACGCACCCGGGCGAAACGCCGGCCGAAGTCGAACAGCTCGTTGGCGACCGAAATGGCAAGCTCGACGCCCTGAAAAATCGACAATGGGACGTCGTGATCGATAATCCGACGACGTTACCAGCGTGGGTTCGTGATGCCGCGCAAGTGTTGAAAGGCAATGTCGATCGCTACGTTTTCATTTCCACGATCTCGGTCTATGGCGAGGTGAAACAAGGCGTTGATGAATCGGCGCCGCTGGCGAAATACGAAGGCCCGGATCCCTACAAGGAGACGCTCGAAGCCATGAAAGCTTCCGGTTACAAAACCTATGGCCCGCTTAAGGCGCTCTCGGAAAAAGAGGCCGAAAAATGCTTTCCGGGAAAAGCATTGATCATTCGTCCCGGATTGATTGTCGGTCCGCGCGATGAGACCGATCGTTTCACCTACTGGCCGGTGCGGATCGATCGTGGCGGCGAAGTCCTTGCGCCCGGCAATGCCAACGATCCAGTGCAGTTCATCGATGCGCGCGATTTAGCCGAATGGACGATTCGCATGGTCGAAAACAGCGAGGCCGGAATTTACAACGCGACTGGACCGGCGAAACCGCTTGGGATTGGCGGAATGCTCGATGGAATTAAAGAGGCGGAGAAGTCGAACGCGACCTTAACCTGGGTGGATGAGGAGCTTTTGACCCAGCAAAAAGTGGAGCCATGGTCCGACATGCCCGTCTGGACCGGAAAAGAAAGCGGCCTCGCGCGAACGAATATCAGTCGCGCGCTGAGTAAAGGTTTGACGTTTCGTCCGCTCGCCGAAACTGCGCGCGACACTCTCGCCTGGTTCAAGTCGCTGCCGCCGGATCGACAATCGAAGCTGCGCGCCGGTCTGACGCCCGAACGCGAAGGCGAAGTGCTAACCGCTTGGAAGAACAAGGCGTCCTGACCTGAAACGGAGTGAAACGCCTCTTCGCTAAGATCGTTGACGTAAAACCGGAAGAAATCCGCGCGCTCTGGCTCGGGTTCGTTTTCCATTTCCTTATCCTGGCCGGCTATTACATCACTAAGCCAATCCGTGACAGCATTGGCGCGAGCAATATGGAAGCGCTGCCGTGGATGTTCACCGCAACGCTAGTAGCGATGTTGGTCGCGAATGCGGCATTCGCCGCGACGGTGGCGCGAATGTCGCGGCGAAAATTCATTCCGCTTGCCTATGGATTTTTCATTTTCGTGTTTGGACTCTTTTTCATCGCAATGCGAACTCGTCCCGAGGCAGAGCAAGTATGGATTGGCCGGGGGTTTTTTGTTTGGGTCAGTGTGTTCAATCTGTTTAACACCGCTGTCTTCTGGGCGTTCATGACCGACCTGTTCACAGTGGAACAGGGCAAACGTCTTTACGGTTTCATTGCCGTCGGCGGCACGCTCGGGGCGATCCTTGGCGCCTATATTACCAAGCATTACGTGCGTGACATCGGTCCGGCGAATCTTCTCGTTATCGCAGCGGGAATGTTCGTTATTGCCGGATTTCTTGTTCGCTTTTTCCCGCGCGGCTTTGCCGAAGAAGACAAGACCGCTGCCACGGCCGAAGCACCAATCGGCGGATCAGTCTGGTCGGGCATCGCGCACATATGCCGCTCGCCGTACCTCATGGGGCTCGCCGCGAGCATGGTGCTTTACACAACAACTTCGACCTGGGCTTATTTTCAGCAGAGCGAACTTGCAGGTGGAGTACTGAAAACCAGTACCGCTCGCACAGAATTCTTTGGTAGCCTTGAAATCTGGGTCAATAGCATCACGGTTCTCATCCAGATTTTCCTCACCGGTCGTTTACTCAAGTGGTTCGGAGTTGCGTTTACACTTGTTGCACTGCCATTTGTGAGCCTGGTCGGTTTCGCTGCGATGGGCGTCGCGGCCAGTTTGGCTTTGTTGGCAGTCTTTCAAGTTGCCCGCCGCGCCGCCGCCTACGCGTTGATGCGGCCCTCACGCGAGATTCTTTTCACCGTTCTGAAACGCGAGGACAAATACAAAGTGAAGAGCGTTACCGACACGCTGGGTTATCGCACCGGAGATCAGTTAGGCTCATGGTCCTATCGCGGTTTGCAGCATCTTGGTCTTGCCCTGGGTACGATCAGTTGGATTGCAGTTCCGGTCACGGCCGGTTGGTGCGTGTTGAGCATCTGGCTCGGACGCAAACAACGCGCCATGGCAGAAGCGCAAGCAAACCGGGATCAGGCCCAACCGTTGGGTGATATTCCTGCGGCGGAGCCCGCCTGAGTTGCACGCACGTCCGTTCGAAGCGAATCGTTGATAAGCAACAATTAACGGAGACAAAACTATGGCAACACGAACTGGATCGGCCGTGTGGGACGGCACACTGAAGCAGGGCAAAGGAACGATGAAACTCGGGAGCGGCGCATTTGAAGGACCGTATTCTTTTTCGTCGCGGTTTGAGGAAGGCAAGGGGACGAATCCTGAGGAACTGATCGGCGCGGCTGAGGCCGGATGTTACTCAATGGCGCTTTCCTCCAACCTCGAGAAAGCGGGCCATCCCGCCAAACGCATCAGCACAACCGCGACGGTGAAACTGGAGATGGTGGGCGGCGGACCAAAAATCACGACCATCGATTTGAAAACCGAAGCCGAAGTTCCTGGCATCGACGAAGCAAAATTTCGCGAGCAAGCGGAACAAACAAAGAAAACCTGTCCAGTTTCGGTCGCGTTGGCTGGCACGCAAATCAATCTCGACGCCAGGTTGGTTTAGAGCTTTAAAGTCTCTTGCTCGGGCGCTGGGACTAGATCACCAAACTTTTTCACCAGCTCGTTCAGCTTGGCGACGTAGTAATCAACGTTCTCGTCACGGTTTTGCGGATCGAACTCGGTAGCGAGCCTGGCTGCTTCATAGGCTGGGACCTTCTTTGGGGTACTCTTAATATAGTAGCTAACCTGGTCGCCGGGTTTATAGGCGCGGCCGCTGGCCAGCGCGAGTTCATAAGCTGCGGCGCGATTGCGCGCGGATCCGGCGATTTTAGCCCGATATTTGTCCAGAGAATCCTGGAGCGTGTCGGTCTTCATCAACATGTCGATCTTCCACTCGCGGTTCCGGATTTTTTTCTCGAACTGGTTCCGAAGACCGGCAATCGCCTCCGACTTACCTTCCATGATGAGCTTGATCATCTCCTCGAGGAACACGCGTTGGAATTTTTCGAGCCCGCGTGATTTAAGGGCGCCGCCTTTGATGATGACGTCGCCGTCTTTCGTCAGGAGCGCGTAATTCTTCGCCTTGTAGCTAAACATCGCGTCGAAGTGCTCGTCGAACTCGATGTCGATTCCCGGCGGCAATTCTTTCGCCAACCCCTTTTGCAATTCTTGGATTTCTTTTTCTGTGGCGGCAGCCGTCCCGGCTGCACTGCTTTTAGATTTCGCAGGCGAGACGGTCCGAGCCGGAGTGGCACTTGGCTCCACGGAAGAAGGCGGAACGAAATAAATTCCGTCGGTATCGACCTCGATGACTCTAGCGCCGTGCTTGTTCAGCCAGTCGATCATTTTCTTAAGCAAATCGCGACCGATCTGGGTGACGCGCGCTGCCGCTTCGAAATCGGCGAAATGTCCCTGGGCGAATCCGAGATAGCCGTAGAAGCTGTTGATCAGAATTTTGAAAGTGTTTTGAAGCGCGTGGAAATAGCGCTGCTTCGCAGGATTCTTTTCCGCGCGCATCGCCGCCTTGGTTTCCAATCGGAACGTGCGCAGATCGGTCAGTAAATGCCGGAAGATCTGCAGTTCGTCACTTACTGGAAAACAATCGAACTGAAGCATGATCGAGGGATACAAAGAGGCGACGTCGCAATGCCAGACGTTGCGCGCGACGCCGGTGAAGAAGATGTCGGTGTAACCACCTTCGAAAGCTTGCGGCAGCGGCAGCTCCGGAATGCTGTGTTTCTGTCGAAAGTATTCGCGCAGGAACAAGCCGTTGATCCGGGTGGCGTTCCCCCGCACGATCACGTCCTGGTAGTTGTAAGGAAAAATCTGCGCCTGAATGAAATAACTCGGGCTGAGTAACTCCGAGACTGCTCGGGTCTCGCGCACGCCGCAGATCGCCCGCCGGCGGAATCTTTCGTCGTTTTCGATGTAAGCGCGCTCCAGCTCCTTGCCCGCGAGCGCCGAGATTTCTTCATCACAAAATCCAAAATGTCGCGCGACGTCGGTGCGCTCGAAACCGGCAAGCGAGCGCATCCCGACATCGTAAAATTGCGCGAGCAGGAAAGTGTCCACGAAGTGGCGCCCATCAATCGTGAACTTCGGATAATCGATCGTCTTTTCTGCGATTTGGAGTCGCGACGGACGCGAACGCAAAAATCCACCGCTTCGGCCCCAGTCCAGTTTTGTTTTCAGTTTCTTGGCGCGCGCGACGAGATAGGGCAGATCGGACCGGAACAAGTTGTGACCTTCGATCACGTCCGGGTCGCGCTCTTTGATCAAAGTCGTCAGACGTTTGATCGCGGCGTGCTCGGATTCTGGAAGTTTCTTTGGATCGACAATAATCAGTTCTTCCCAGCCGCTGTTGCCCGAGAGCGCGATGCTCATGATGTGATCTGCCCCGCCCTCTGAAAACGAGAGCACTTCGAGCTGCATTCGTTTCAGCTCTTCAAATGGCAAATCTTTGAAGAGGGTGCGGCCGGTGGCGGTGAGATAATGTTGGACCGGATCGGTCAGGGCGAAGAAATCGCGGCCGGCACTCTTCAAACCGTTGCGCAAAGCGATGAGCTCCTTCCAGCTGTCGGCGGTGATCAGCCAACCGAATTTCAGATCGCCCTTGAGCTTTTCCGCTTCGATTCCAAGATCGACAACGTCGGCGTTTGCCCAAACGAACGGATGAAATGGCTCCACGTCGGTGGTGGTCGAGCCATCCTTCTCGCGCCGGTGAACGTTGACCGTGCCGGTCTCGCCCAGTTCGATCGCGACTATCCGTGGCGTCGGGTCAGCACCGAAGAGCATGGTGTTCTTTTCGAAATCCATCGCCAAGAAAGAGAGCCGGAAAAACGAATCAGGAAAGCATGAAAGTAGGAGCCGACTTTAAGCTACGAACAAAGAACACGACCCTCACCAGCCGCGACGCGTCTTCCTCTCCCTCCCAGGGAGACGAGACGAGCCGATGGTTGATCGCGTGAGAAGTAGCCGGCAACCGGAGCGGTTGCCCTACAGTCCCGGACTGTTATAAATGCGGTATGAAGAGTTGTCCTTTGTCGATCTTGTCCTTGGCCTGCCGCGCCGTAGCCCTGGGCGTAGGCGGGTCGATCCTGGCTTCAAGTTTCGCGTTCGCGCAGGAGATGACAGTTGAAAAAACCGCGGTCAGCGAGTTGCCGTCGTTGCTTGCGATTTATAAAGACATTCACAGTCATCCCGAGCTTTCCTGCCATGAAGAAAAAACGTCTGCGTTGGTGGCGAGAGAACTGCGGGCGGTCGGCTGCGAAGTGACGGAAAACTTTGGCAAGTACGACAACCCGAACCTGAAATGCTACGGCGTTATCGGCATGATGAAGAACGGAGCCGGGCCAACCGTGCTGGTGCGCACCGACATGGACGCGTTGCCGGTCGAAGAGGACACAGGTCTTCCCTATGCCAGCAAGGTCACGACCAAAAATGACGAGGGCAGAGAAGTTCATGTTATGCACGCGTGCGGACACGACGCACACATGTCGGCGTTCATCGGAACCGCACGGACCCTTCAACGAATGAAAGGTCAATGGTCCGGAACGATCATGTTCGTCGGGCAACCGGCGGAAGAAACGGTCGGCGGAGCTCGCGCTTTGCTCAAGGCCGGTCTCTACAATCGATTTGGCAAACCAGACTTCGCTCTCGGTTTTCATGACAAGGCCGATTTGCAAACCGGACACATCGGAGTCACGCCGGGCTACACCTACGCGAATGTCGATTCGGTCGACGTCACGGTTCGCGGCATCGGCGGCCACGGGGCCTATCCGCACAAAACCAAAGATCCAGTCGTCCTCGCCGCGGAAATGATTAACGCCTGGCAAACGATTGCCAGTCGCGAGAATAATCCGTTCGATCCGATCGTGGTCACGGTTGGTTCAATTCACGGCGGCACCAAACACAACATCATTCCCGATGAAGTAAAAATGCAGCTGACTGTGCGCACTTATAAGTCCGACGTGCGCGATCGAGTGCTGAAGGCGATCGATGAGATTGCAAAAGGAATCGCGAGCGCCGGAGGAGTTCCGGCCGACCGGGCGCCGATTGTCACCGTTCGGAAAGATGAATTTACTCCCGCTACTTACAACAATCCGGATTTAACTAAACGGCTCGTCGGAGTTTGGAAGAATGTGCTCGGTGCCGACAACGTCGAGATTGTCGATCCAACCATGGGCGGCGAAGACTTTTCCGAATACAGCTTGCCGGATCACTCGATTCCGGCGGTCGATTTTCATATCGGCGCGGTCGACCCGGAAAAAATCGCTCAGTTCAAAAAAGAGGGGAAAGAATTACCGAGCTTGCACTCGAGCAAGTTTGCGCCCGTGCCCGAACCAACCATTCGTGTCGGAATCATCGGCATGACCAGTGCCGTGCTCGAGCTGATGAAGAAGTAGAGTTTACCCGCGAATAACGCCAATAAAATGTAAGGGTCAGCGGTTCTCTTGTTTCGCGTCTATCCGTGGGATTCGCGGGCAGATATTCGCCGGGTCACTTCACGCGAATGTTTTTGCGCATGAAGGTCGGGATATCCAGGTCTTGGCCTTCGACGATTGTCGGCTCGCTTTTCTCGAAACGTCCGCGCGTGACAGGTTCGAACTGCAAGACTTCCTGCTTCGCCTGAACGTATTTTTCCTTCGGCGGCTTCGCCTCTTTTTCCATGACCAGTTTTTTCTTAGGTGGAATCAAACGAGGTGCGGGCTTTTTAATTGAAGGCGCCGGTAATGGTGGAGGCATTTCAGCCGCCACCGGTTGTTCAAATGGAATTAGATCGCCGGGTGTGGACTGCGCGGGCGCCGCAATTTCAGGTTCCGGTGTGATGTCGATCTTCGGAGGCGCTGGTGGCTCTTCAATTTGTTCTAAAGCCGCGGGCGGCGGGGCGAGAAATGGTTCCGGTGGCGCGGGCATTTGTTGCGCGGCGATCGAATCTTCCGACGCGAGCGAGCTGATGATCGTGACGCTCAGTCGATTCCCCATTTTCCCGTCCACGGCCGTTCCAAAAACAATCTGGGTGTGGTCGCGGACGTGACGGCCGAGCTCGCGCATCAGAATCTCGACTTCCGACAAAGTCATGCCCGGTCCGCCGGCGACTTGAACGAGAACGTGCGCCGCTTCAGACAACATTCTGCCTTTGTCCATCAGCGGATTTTTCAGCGCTTGAGTGAGTGCGTCGTGGGCACGGTTATCCGAATCGGATTCGCCAAAACCAAAGAGGCAGCGCCCATTCTGGCTGCGCAACGCGGCGAACAAATCATCGAAGCCGATGCGAATGAGGCCGGGTCGCTGAATTAAATTGACGATTGAGCGGACGCTTTGGCTGATCGTCATGTCCGCCACTCCGAAGGCCTGGTGAATTCCAGCTTTGGGCGCGACCATGTCGCCCATCCGATCGTTCTCGAAACAAATCACCGCATTCGCAATCTCGTTTAATCGCGCGAGTGCGTCCTGGGCTTGAGCGGCGCGGCGTTTGCCTTCGAACGAGAAGGGGAGCGTGGCAAAGGCGATCACGAGCGAGCCGGCTTCGCGCGCGAGCTGCGCGACGATCGGCGCCGCGCCCGAACCCGTCCCGCCACCAAGTCCGGCACAAATGAAAATCATTCGTGCGCCGGCGATTGCCTGCCGGATTTCGTCCGCCGATTCAATCGCAGCTTGATAACCGAGCTCGGGGTCGCCGCCGGTGCCAAGCCCATGAGTGCATGTGCGACCGAGCTGGACTTTGCGGGCCGCGACTGAACTCGCCAGCGATTGCACATCGGTGTTGACCGCGATGAGGTCGCCTTTGTCCATGCCGTCGAGCAACACGCGATCGAGCGCGTTCGATCCCGCGCTGCCGACCCCGACGACTTTGATGGGAATTGGTTCCTCTTGCCGTTCCGGCAAACTGTAATTTTTGCTGAGCTGGATCATGTCGATCTTTCTGTTGTCATCGCATTCCGCTGAAAAACCGTCCGAAAATTCGAGTGATGCCGCGTCGCGGCCGATCCACTTGCACGGCCTGGGCGTATTTGAGCAAACCGATCGCGGTTGAAAATTGCGGGTTCTCAACCGCCGAAGTCAGGCCGGACAGCGTTTGTGCGTGGGTCACGTGGGCCGGCATTTCAAAAATTTCGCCCGCGAGATGATCAATTCCGTTCACCAGACTGCAGCCACCGGTGATGAAAATACCGGCGCCGGCATAATTAATGAACGGCTCCTCTTCGACCGTGCGCTTGAGCAGTTCAAAAGTTTCACGCAGGCGCAAATGGATGATCGTGTTCAACGTCTCCCGCTCGATCTCTTTTCCGGCGAAGCCGGAATCATCTTTAAGGAGGATTGTTTCGCCCGGCAGGCAGTTGCCCAGAACGCAGCTACCTTCTTCGGTTTTTATTTTTTCAGCGCGCGCCATTGGAATGCGCAAACCCATCGAAATGTCATTGGTGATATGATCCCCGCCGACCGCGAGCACGCCGCTTTGTTTCACCGCGCCGTCGACATAAAGGATGAAATCGGTCGTGCCGCCACCGATATCGACCACGAGCGCGCCGAGATTCTTTTGATGCTGTGTCAGGACGACTTGCGCTGAAGCAAGCGCGCTGAAGACCACGTCTTCGACATCGAGTGGCAATTCTTTGACGCAGCGGATGGTATTTTGGATCCGGGTCCGCACGCCGTGAATGATGTGGAAATCCGCTTCCAGTTTTTCCCCAAGCATGCCGACTGGATTGAGCACGCCGTCCTGTCCGTCCACGTGATAGTGCTGAATGATTGAGTGAAGGAACGCGTTCTGCGCCGGAATGCTGACTTCGCGCGCGTTGATTTTTACATCTTCAACATCCTGGTCGTCGATCTCATCGCGCTCATCGGGCAAGATCACACAGCCGCGGTTGTTAAAACTTTGGATGTGCCCGCCGGCGATCGCGACATAAACGCTCCGAATCATCACGTCGCTTTTTTGTTCGGCATCGACCACCGCTTCGTGGACGCATTTCATCGCAGTTTCAAAATCGACAATCTCGCCCTTGCGCACGCCGCGTGACGGCGCCTGCCCGACGCCGAGAATTTTCAACGTCCCGTCGGGACGCGTTTCGCCGACTATGACACAGATCTTCGACGTCCCTATCTCCAAACCAACAATTAAATCACCGTTCGCCATGTTTTCAGTTTTTCTTGAAAGGTTGCAGCGGAAGCGCCCGCTTCACTGGCGGACTGGTTGATGAGGGACTTGGATGCGATTTGGCGGTTGCAGGTGTGGCCGATGGTTTCGGCGCGGAGTGCACCGGGATCGCTTTCATTACCCGTGGCGATTCTTCCGGTTTAATCGTTTCGTTAATTACTTCCGTGGCCGGTTTCGAGAACGTGACCGGGATATTTCGTTGCACGAGCAGATTCACAGTTGCGAGCTCGCGGTGCGCGTCGTCCGAATAGATCAGAAATTGCTCCAGGCGCTGCAGCTGCGTTTCGAGATTTTCGAAACCAAACGTGACCCGGCTGTGATTCTTATCCGTCACGACCAGGCAATAACCCTTCGAAATATCGATTTCGCGAATTTGGAAGCGCGTTTGCATGAAGCTCCGCGTGCTCAGGCGCAACAACTCGAGCGCCGATTTGGCTTCGGGCGATTGGACGGTTTTGCCGGCTTCGAGCGATTCGCTCGCGCAGCCCAGAATCAACGGCAGTCCCAAATATTCCGGCAACAACTTCTTCTCTTTCATCAAAACACCGCGCGCGTCCACCAGAAAAGCAGCGTCGGACGCAAATGGATCGGCAATCTGCTTCTCGCTCGTGATCCAGGCGATCGGCTTGCGTTCGATAATTCGGATATCGATTTCGGCCGGAAGTTTCCGGATAACTTCGACTTCGTCGACCTGCGGCAATTCCTGCAATCGCTCATGCACACGCGCCAGGTGCACGCGAAAGATATTTTCGCCTTCGTGCAAATCGGCCACGCTCAGAATCTGCTCGCGCTGCAACGTGCCGTCGGTCTGCACTTCAATCGCGCTGAGCTTGTAGTCCGGATTGTCGATGAAGAACCGCTTGGCCGCGACCCGAGCGCCAACGTAAACGCAGGCAATCAGCGCAATCACCAGCGCGATTTTCGAGAACCCAACCAGGAATTTGCGATTGCGATGCTGGACCGCTTTGCGCGAGCGCACTTTGACGTCGAGCAAATGTTGCTGCCGCCGTTGGCGGAAGCTGGAGACACGCCGGTTGCGGGCGCGGGGACGTTGCTGTCGCCTCATCGTAAAGCGCGCTCCCTTCTCGCGCGCGACAATTCGATGATACGCAGGCAAAGATCGACATAGTTGATGCCGGCCGCGGCTGCCCCTTCCGGAAGCAAACTGGCTTCGGTCATTCCGGGAATCGTGTTCACTTCGAGCACGAACGGATCGCCAGCGTCCGTCAAAAGCACATCGACGCGTCCGTAAACGACCAGGCCAAGAGCGCGAAATGCCTGCAGCGCCAGCTCCTGAATCTTTTTTGTTTTTGCCGCATCGACTTTGGCGGGGCAGACATGCTCGGCACTGGCGCCAGCTTGCGGATTCAGGAACGGGTACTTTGTGTTGAAGTCGTAAAAACCGCCCTTCGGAATTATTTCAAGAATCGGCAGGGCTTGATCACCGAGGATACCTATCGTCAATTCGCGGCCAGATACAAATTTTTCCACTAACAATTTACGATCGTACTTGCCGGCTTCCTTCATTGCCGAATCGAGCTCAGTTTCGTTCTTCACGATCACCACGCCAACCGTGGATCCCTGGCATGGCGGTTTCACGACGAGCGGCACCGGAATTGTTGGACGCTGATCAACATCGACAATTTCCCACTCCGGCGTGACGACGTTGTGCTCTCGAAACTTTTCTTTCGTCAAAAATTTGTCAAACGCGGTCCGGCTTCCTTCGACGCCTTCCCCGGTGTAGGGGACGCCGCGGTCTTCCAGAATCTTCTGCAAAGTCCCGTCCTCACCGAAAGTTCCGTGAATGGTGATGAAGGCAAGATCGACATCTTTCGGGAGCAGAAAGTTTTCGTCGCGAACATCGACGTCGACCACATCGATGCCCAATGAGCGCAGAGCCTTCGAAACTCCGCGGCCAGTCGCAAGCGAGACATCTCTTTCCGATCCCGGTCCGCCCATCAACACCGCGATTGTTTTTGGTAAAATGCCAGTCCGGCTAGGACCTTTCGACTTCATCAAGCTGATTCCCCCACGATTTGCACTTCGGTTTCCAATTCGATTCCGCGCTTGTTCTTCGCCGCCTGCTTGATTCGATCGATCAGCTGGAGCATCTCGGTCGCGGTCGCGCCGCCATCGTTCACGATGAAATTGCCGTGCACTTCCGAGACGCGCGCTTTTCCGACGGAGGAATTTTTTAAACCGAGCTCATCAACCAGTTTCCCAGCCGGACATTCGTCGGGGTTTTTGAAAATGCAGCCGGCGCTCTTGGCGATTGGCTGAGTGGTCCGCCGTTTTTCCTGGGATTCGTGGAGACGCGATTCGATCTGCTCGCGCGGTGCCGGCGACCCACGAAATGTGGCGGAGACGGCGAAGTTTTCTTCGAGTAAAGGAAAATGCCGGTAATGCACCTCAAGCTCGTCTCGATTTTTATCGTGCGCGTTTCCGTCCCCGTCCAAATAACGGACGCGGACGACCTTTTCGAAAGTTTGCGCGCCCATCGCGCCCGCGTTCATCCGTAGTGCACCGCCAACAGCGCCGGGAATTCCTTCCATCCACTCCAACCCGCCCAAGTCCGCCGCGCGCGCGGCGTAAGCAATCTCTTTTAACTTCACGCCAACGCCGGCGGTGATTTCATTTTCGTCGATGTCGATCTTGTCGAAGTCGCCCCCTGAAGGATGAACGACGACGCCGCGAATTCCGCCGTCGCGCACGAGCAAGTTCGAACCGCGGCCGATGATGAAGAGCGGAAGCTTTTCGCGCCGACAAAAACGAATTAATTCGCTCAGCGCCGCTTCATTGCGCGGCTCGACCCAAAATTGCGCCGGGCCGCCGACGCGCAAGGTGGTGTGCTTCGAAAGCGGTTCGTAAAGACGGACATCGCCATCTTCACCGACGATCTCTTTTAATTTCTCTGCGATCACGAGATCGGCGGCCAGGATCGACAATTGTTCGTGAATATTGCCCGCGCCGAGACTGAGGACGAGGTCGCCGGATTCAAGCATGTTGCCAACATCGCGATGCACCCAACCCAATCGTGGCTGGTAACTCACACCGCGATGTCCGTGCGCCGCGATTTCGTCGACGATCATTTGACCGCTGACATCCGGAATAGGGGATTCATTCGATCCGTAGACATCAGTGATGACGACCCGATCTGCTTGATCGAACGCGCGCCCAAATTCCTTCCGCAAAGCTTTGGTCCGTGAGTAACGATGCGGCTGAAACATGGTCAACACGCGTTTGCGCCCGACCGATTTCGCCGTCTTCAGAGTCGCGTTGATTTCGGTTGGATGATGTCCGTAATCGTCGACCAGGAGAAAGCGCGGGCTGTCGTATTTGATTTCAAAGCGCCGCCGCGCGTGTTGAAATTTTGTCAGCGACTTGGCGATTTTTTCAAATCGGACGCCAAGCTCAGTTGCCAGGGCGATGACACCGAGCGCGTTGCGAACGTTGTGTTCGCCCGGAACGTTCAAAATCGCTTTCCCAAGTTCTTCTTTGCCGCGATAAACACAAAATGCCGAAGCGAAATTGCGCAAATCGATATCGCTCCCGCGATAATCAGCGTTCACCGACAAGCCATAGGAGATTCCGCGCCCGGAAGATCGACATATCCGGGTCGCGTTAGAGTCATCGGCGCAATAAAAGATTTTGCCGCTCGTTTGCCCGATCAGTTGGACAAAGACTTTCTCGATCGCGGCCAGATCGGTGTAAAAGTCGAGATGTTCCTCTTCTATATTTAGGACCAGGATGTGTTCGGGATGAAAGAGAGCGATCGTGCCGTCGCTTTCATCGCCTTCGGCCACGAAAAATTCGCCCCGCGCGTCCCAGTGCGCGTTCGTTCCCAGAATTGGAATCTCGGCGCCGACATAATGCGACGGATGCAACCCGCCTTCGCGCAAAACGTGCGCGGCCATGGCGGATGTCGTGGTTTTACCGTGCATTCCAACGACGAGAATCCCGCGCTTGGCCGACATGATTGCGGCCAGCGCTTCGGCCCGACGAACCATTCTCTTTCCGCTTTCTTGGGCGCTCTTCAGGATCGGATTGTCCTTTTTGATTGCCGAAGAATAAATGACGAGCTCGGCGTCGCGCGCGTCGGCGGCACGATGTTGCTGATAAAACTTTAAGCCGAGCCGCTGCAGTCGATTCGTTTCCAGCGAATCCAATTTGTCCGAGCCGCTCACATTGTGGCCGAGTTGGAGAAGAAGTCCCGCAATTCCACTCATGCCGCTGCCGGCTACGCCAATGAGATGAACATTGCGCCGTTCCTGCGTCAGGAATTTTGCAAGATCGACATCAGCCGTGGTCATGACTGGGTGTATTTCTCCATGGTTGCGGCCACCCGATTAGCAGCGTCTCGCGGCGCCAATCGTGCGGAGCTTTCAGACATCCGCCGAAGCTGCTCCGGGTGATCGATCATCTCTCGGATCTGCTGAGTAAGTAATTCGGGAGTTAGCTCTGATTCTTTCAGAACAAATGCCGCTCCTGCCCGCGCGAAAATTTCGGCGTTGCGGGTTTGGTGATCGTCCGCGGCATAGGGAAACGGAATCAGAATACTGGGCAAGTCGAAGGAAGCGATCTCGGCCAGACTGGCCGCACCGGAGCGCGCGACAGTGAAGTCGGCGGCGCTGTAAACTTCCTCCATGTGATGATGGAAGGCGGCGACGTAAGCGGGGATTCGTTCTCGTCGATAATTTTCCGTTACGAGCCGTTCGTCTCGCGTCCCGGAAAGGTGGATGGCTTGCAGCGCAGCATCGCGCAGCAGCGGCAACGATTTAAGGATGGCTTGATTAATGCCACTCGCGCCCTGACTTCCGCCCATCACCAGCATGGTAGTGACATCCGCTTGCAATCCGAGTTTTTGCCGCGCGGATTGTCGGTCTAAGCGTTTGAGTTCTGTGCGAATAGGCGTGCCGGTGAGCTCGGTGCGCACTTTCGGAAAGAAAGCCGCGCATTCTTTGAAGCCGAGCAAAACCGCGCGGACCATTTTTCCGGCAAGGCGATTCGCTTTTCCCGGTACCGCATTCGACTCGTGAATTAGCGTGGAAATGCCACCCATGCGGCCGGCCAGGATTGGCGCGGTTGAAGTGAATCCGCCCATGCCGAGGACGACCTGCGGTTTGAACTTTTGGTAAATCGATCGGCACCGGGAAAGACTTTCAGTAAACCGGCGGATGAATCCGAAGATCTTAGGAGAATAAATCGAAGGGAAACCTATCGTCGGCAATTTTTCGAACCGGAATTGAGACCGCGTCGAGAGCGCGAGACTGTCGATCTCCTTTTCGGAGACGAACAAGAGCACTTCGTGTCCGCGTTCGCGCAGAACTTCAGCGACGGCTATTCCGGGAAAGAGATGCCCACCCGTGCCTCCACATGCAATGACTGCGTTCATTCCAATGATTGTCGATCTTCCAGTTAAATTCGCGGTGTCATTCGCACTTGGAGTGAAGTGCGCTTTTTGTTGGCCGGTTCCAAAACGGCCTGCCGATAAATGTTGAGTAAGAGTCCGACCCCGAACAGGCAGGCGACCAGATTCGATCCGCCGTAGCTAATAAACGGCAGGGGCAGACCTTTGTTCGGCAAAAGCGAAGTGGTGACTCCCATATTCACGGCGGCTTGCAACCCCAGCAGGCAGACCACGCCCGACGCGACCAGCAACCCGAACCGATCTTTCGCGTGCAGCGCGATCACGATTCCGCAAACAATGACAATGACGAAAAGGAAAACGACGAGCAGGCTGATTCGCAATCCAAGCTCTTCGCCGATCATCGGGAAAATGAAATCGGTGTGCGCGTAGGGGAGGTAGAGCATCTTTTGCCGGCCGTTACCGAGGCCGAGTCCTTCCATGCCGCCGCTGCCCCAAGCGATTAACGCCTGCATTTGCTGGAGTCCGGCGTCCTGTTTGTAGCGCTCGAGATCAGTGAACGCGATCAGCCGTTCCATGCGCGCGTGCGTTGCCGCAACGAAAATGACGCTGCCTCCGGTGATGGCGAGCAGTCCAAGTAGAATCGGATTTGTCCCAGCGACGAACATGACCATAAACGTGGTCGCACCGATCAACGCGGTCGTTCCGAGATCAACTTCAAAAAGAATCAGCGCGAGCAGCGCACTCACAATCGCTAGGGGAATGGCAAAACCGAACAACGGATGGTTTGTGGCTTTCTCATAACGCGCGAACCACCACGCCAGAGAAAATACAGCGGCAAGCTTTGCGATCTCCGACGGTTGGAAACCAATCGGGCCGAATCCGATCCACCGCCGCGAGCCGTTGATCCGCATTCCGATGTGCGGAACGTAACAAAGTACGAGCGTGATAGCGGCGATAGCGATCCAAACCCACCAGGTGCGCTGCCAAAAATGGTAATCGATCAACGCCGCCGCGATGCAGATAGCGAGGCCCACTCCAAGCCAGACCGATTGGTGCTTAAGAAAAAAGTAAGGGTCGCCGTGGCTATCCTTAGCAAAAGCGCTGGTGCTGAAAAGCATCACAATGCCGATGACGAGCAATCCCAGCACCGCGACAAAAAGGAAGTAAGCGCTTTTCCGATACATTAAGTTACTGGTTCTTTTTCGATGTCTTGTCCGGGATCAAAAGTTTTTGGCCGATCTTTAGTTTTCGAGGGTCATCGATGTGATTGAGCGCAACTAAGTCGTCGTAGGAGACTTTGAACTTCTTCGCAATCGTGACCGGATTATCGCCCTTGGCGACGACGTAAACTTTTCCGGAATCGGCGATTTTTGTCGGTGTCTTCGTGCCGGTTTTCGGCGCTGTTGATGGATTAAGAATTGGCGCTTGCGGCTTTGTATCGGCAGAACCGATTCCGACTATGGTTGGCGACGGCGTAGAAGGCAGCGACGCCTGACGCGTTTTAATTGCGTTGAACGCGATGATGCCTGTTACCGCGACCACATGCAGCAGTAAAACGATCAACAGCGCCCGCGATAGTTTCATGCTCGGTTCGGCCAAATCGCCGTAATCGGCCGTAGTTGCACCGATGCGCAGCGGCCGACGGACAGCGGTGGCACGGAGTTTCTTTCGCTTGAATCTGAGCATCTTTGGCATTTTGAACTTCCTTTTCATTTGGGGAGGGCTTGGACGAGCGCGCGGAACTGATCGCCGCGGTCGGCATAACTTTTGAACATGTCGAAGGAAGATGTGCCCGGCGAAAAAAGAACGACTTCACCGGATTTGGCGGTGGCGCGTGCGCGCTCGACCGCATCGGCCAGCGATATGGCCAGCTCGGATTTAACGGCGCCGTCCCAATCGCGCGCGATTCGTTCGGCCATTTCGCCGATCAAAATTGTCGATCTAACTTTTTCTTTCACCAACGCGCGAAGGGGTTCAAAGGTAAAGCCCTTGTCTTTTCCGCCGGCGATGAGAATGACCGGTTTGCTTTGGGCCAGAAGCGCTTTCTCAACTGCGTCCAGATTAGTCGCCTTGGAGTCATTGATGTAATCGACGCCACCAATCTGCCTGACAAATTCACACCGGTGCGGCCGCGGTTCGTAGGCGCAAATCGGCGGGACCATTTTCTCGAACGCAAGTCCACGGGCATGACCGGCGGCGAGCGTAGCCATCAGGTTCTCGATGTTGTGCAATCCGCGCAGTTTTGTCTGGTTCAGGCGCAGCACCGGTTTGTTTTCAAAAACAATTGCGCCTTCGGCCAGGCGGAAGTCGGCACGATTCGTGTAGGCGCTGAACGTGATTTTGCGCGCGCGAAGCTCAGGCAAACTTTCGGCAGCGTTCACAATCGCGACGTCGTCCGCGGTCTGATTTTCAAAGAGGCGCAATTTCGCGGTGCGATATTCGGCGACGGAGCGATAGCGATCGAGATGGTCGGGCGCGAAATTCAACCAGAGCGCGATCGATGGCCGAAAAGTTCGGATCGTCTCCAATTGGAACGAACTGACTTCGACCGTGAGCACGTCGTATTTGGTTTTCTCGCGCGCGACCTCGGAAAGCGGTTTGCCAATGTTGCCGCAGGCGATCGTTTTCTGTCCGCACTCGTTGAGCATTTGCGCGAGCATTTCCGTTGTGGTCGTTTTGCCGTTGGTGCCCGTGATCGCAATGACGGGCGTCTCGGCGGAACGCCATCCGAGCTCGAGCTCGCCGATGATGTCGATCTTGCGTCCGGAGAAATTCTGCGCCAGCGCGGATGCCGGATCGATTCCCGGACTCGCAGCGACGAAATCGTATTTGGCCGAATCCTGGTCGGCGGCGGGCCCGCAAATCACATTAATGTTCTGCGCGCGCAGATTGTCGATCGTGGACTTGAGCAGTTTGTTCTCATCGGCACTGTCCAGGACGGTGACGTTTGCGCCTTCCGCCTTGAGCAACAGGGCGGCGGCTGCGCCACTTAAGCCGGCCCCGAGCACTGCGACGTTTTGATTTCGGTAACGCAAGTTTTACCTCAACTTCAAAGTCGCCAATCCGAGAAGGGCGAAAATTCCGGACAAAATCCAAAACCGCACGATGACAGTGTTCTCTTTCCAACCAACGAGCTCAAAATGATGATGCAGCGGCGACATCGCAAAAATTCGTTTGCCGGTGAGTTTGAAACTCAGAACCTGGAGGATTACCGAGACCGCTTCGATGACGAAAACGCCGCCGACGACGACAAGCAGCAATTCTTGTTTGCAGCAGATCGCCACCACGCCGATCAACCCGCCGATGGCGAGCGAGCCGGTGTCGCCCATGAAAACTTTTGCCGGGTGACAATTGAACCAAAGAAACCCAAAGCCCGCGCCGATCATCGCGGCGCAAACGACGGTGAGCTCGCCGGTGAAAGGATAAAAGGGGACCTGTAAATATTCCGCGATCCGAAAATTTCCGGCGGCGTAGGAAAGAAACGCGTAGGCGAACGCGACCGTGATGGTGCAACCGATGGCGAGCCCGTCCAAGCCGTCGGTCAGGTTCACGGCATTCGACGATCCGACAATCACGAGCGCGAAAAACAAGATGGTGAACCATCCCATGTTCGTGACTACCGGTGATTTGAAGAATGGAACGTAAAGCGAGCGGGCCTGCACTTCGAGGAGCGGGCTGGTGAGAAAAACCGCTGTGATAATGAGAGCCAGAGTGATTTGAAAAAGAAGTTTGATCCGGCCGCTGACGCCGTCGGATTTCTTCTTTGTGACTTTAAGATAATCATCAACGAAACCGAGTACGCCGAGATAAACCATGGCGAAGAGAGCGAGCCAGACGAAGCGATTATCCGGACGCGCCCAGAGAAAACTGGAAATAAGAACTGCGCCGATAATCATGACGCCGCCCATCGTCGGCGTTCCTTGTTTCCCGCCGTGCAACTCCGCGAGCCGATGAACCTCAGCAGCCTGGCGAATCGGTTGGCCGAGCTTTAGTGCCGTCAAAATTCGAATGACGAAATTCCCGAACAGGAGCGAGACCATGAAGGCGGTGATCGCCGCGGCCACAGCGCGAAAGGTGACATAAAAGAAAACGTTAAATCCGCCGATCTGCTCGCTCAGCCGGTGAAGATAATACATCATACGTGCGCGCTTTCGGGCGAACTCTGTTTCGCGAATGCTTCGATCACATCTTCGGTTCGGGCGAGCCGGCTCCCTTTAATCAAGATGAGATCGCCCGGGGCCGCGATCTCCGACAGCACAGCGGCGGCTTCCGATGTCGATCCGACAACGGTACTTTTTTCGAGTCCGGCCTTTTCTGCCGCGCGTGAGATGATTGCGCCCATTTCGCCGATGCCGATCAAATGGTCGATGCCGAACGCGGCCGCAGCCTCGCCGACTTCTTCGTGGCCGCGCTGTGTTTCTTCTCCCAGTTCTCGCATTTCACCAAGCACGGCGATTTTTTTGCCGTCGGCGTCCAATTCAACCAACGTCTGCAGTGCCGCTTTCATCGAATCAGGATTCGCGTTGTAGCTATCGTCCAGAAACTGCACGCCGTTGATCTCTTTGATCTGCAAACGCGCTTTGGTGAGGGGAGCGCTGGCGAGACCAGCGGCCCCTTCTTCGAGAGAAAGACCGAAAGCGCGGCCGGCCGCGACCGCAAGCAGCGCATTCTGCACCATGTGCAGTCCGGGAACAGGCAACTGCGCGCGGCAACGGTGCGCGCCTTCGATAATGGTGAACTCCGATCCGCCGGCGCTTTGTTGAATGTCGATCGCCCGAACCGCACCTTCTTTCGTTCCGGCAAAAATCACATGAGCGCGTGTTCGTTCAGCGATCCCTTTGCTGAAAGGATCGTCCGCATTCAAAATAACTGCTCCTTCGGCGGGGACTGCCTCGGCCAGCGCGCCTTTTTCTTTCGCAATCGCCTCGCGCGTTCGCATGAACTCAATATGAGCAACGCCGATATTAGTGATAATGGCGGCGTCTGGCGCTGCGATCTCTGCCAGCGGACCGACTTCGCCGGGATGATTCATCCCGATTTCCCAGACCGCGATTTCGTCGTTCGATGTTGCTTCCAGAATCGTGCGCGGCAATCCGACGTGATTGTTGAAGTTGCCCTGTGTTTTGGTGACCCGAAATTTTCGCCCAAGGACCGAGGCGGCAAAATCTTTCGTGCTCGTTTTTCCATTGCTGCCGGTGATGGCGAGAACTTTGATGGAAAGCGATTTTCGATAATTCGCGGCCAGAGTCTGATAGGCGCGCAACGTGTCCTCCGCCCGAATGATCGCGAAATTGGTCGGAACTTTTCCGTTCCATTTAGAATCGACAATCGCTCCGGCTGCCCCGGCTTTGGCGGTCGCTTCGACAAATTTGTGGCCGTCGAAATTTTCACCTCGCAGGGCGACGAAAAGTTCACCGTTCTTAATGGTTCGTGAATCGGTGCTGATTCTTTCGATCGAAATTTTTCCGTCGCCTTGTTCGAGTTTGGCGCCGGAAAGCGCAGCGATTTGTAAGATCGACAACGGGTTCATTTAAATTCTACCGGATGATTTTCGACCGCCCGCCGCGCCACTTGAATGTCTTCAAATGGCACGGTGTGATCGGCGAACTCCTGGTAATTTTCGTGACCCTTGCCCGCGATCAAGACGATGTCACGCGGTTGAGCCATTTCGACGGCGCGCGAAATCGCCTGCGCCCGATCGGTGATTTTCTCAAAATGGCTGCCGCGAAAACCTTTTTCGACCTCCGCGATGATTTTGTCGGGATCTTCTTTGCGCGGATTATCAGAGGTGATGATAGCGTAATCGGCGTTTCGATCGGCAACCTGACCCATCAGTGGCCGCTTCTCACGATCACGATTTCCGCCGCAACCGAAGACGACAATCAACCGCCGCGGCGCAAGTTCACGCAAGGTTTTTATGACGTTGAGCAATGCGTCCGGCGTGTGTGCGTAATCGACGAAGACCTGGAACTGCCGTTTTGCTGGAACGATCTCGAGCCGGCCGGGAACTTGCGGAGATTTAGAGAGACTGAGCACTGCTTCGCGCAAACCGACGCCGAGCGCATTGGCGGCGGCCAGCGCGGCCAGCGAATTAGCAACGTTGAAGCGGCCGATCAGCGGCACGCGCACGAGATAACTTTTCCCGCGAGCGTCGAGCTGGTAAGACGTGCCGGCAAATTCCATTCGATAATTGGAAGCGCGAAAATCAGCGCGCGATCCCATCCCGAATGTTACGACCGAGACCTTCTTGTCGATCCTTGCGACCAACCGTTGGCCGTAACGGTCATCGATGTTGATGACCGCGACCGGTTTCTTTTTTTTCTGCTGTTGGGCGAGTCGCTCGAACAATTTCGCCTTTGCGTCGAAATAGTTTTTCATTGTCCCGTGATAATCGAGATGGTCTTGCGTCAGATTGGTGAAGACGGCGACGTCCCACTCGATCTCGCGGACGCGTTCCTCCGTAATGCCGATCGATGAAACTTCCATCGCGGCAGCTTTGCACCCGGCGTTCAGGATTTGAGAGAGAAGCTCCTGAAGATCCAGCGATTCGGGAGTTGTGCGAGCAGCCGGCAGAACGCGCTCGCCGATTTCGTAACGCACGGTCCCGAGCAAACCGCAACGCATTCCCGCCTTCTCGCAAATGTGTTTGATCAGAAACGTAGTCGTCGTTTTGCCGTTGGTGCCGGTCACGGCGGCGAGTTTCAGTTTTCGCGCGGGATAATTGTAAAATCGCGCCGCCAGATCGGCCATCGCGCTGCGCGTATTTTCGACGACGACGCAGGTGGCGCGGGAATGTTTTTCGGCGCGCTCGGCGACGATCACCGCTGCGCCTTTTTCAATGGCCTGGCTGATGAAGTTGTGGCCATCGCTTTTTTCGCCGCGCAATGCCACGAATAGTCCATCCCTCTGTACACGGCGCGAGTCATACGCGATGCTTTCCACCGCGCGATCAACTGGGCCGATGATTTCGCGAATGGGAATCGCGGCGAGAAGAGTTTTGAGCTGCATGAGGATCCGCCATTCTTGTGCCAGGAAGTCAATGGCGCGAAGCGTTGGTTAAGGCAACTCGCTCCACCGGGATGGCCTTGCGAATTTCCTCATGCGGCTCAAGATCGAGATAACGGGCGGCCTTTTCCGCGATGCGGGAAAAGATTGGTCCAGCGACTTGACCGCCGTAATTCTGTTCGGGTTTTGTTTGGGCATCGTCCAGCACCACCAGTCCGACAAATTCCGGATGTTCCGCCGGCAGATAACCGCAGAATGACACAACTTCTTTGCCTTTCTCGTAACCGCCGTTCGGACCGACCTTCTGGGCAGTGCCAGTTTTTCCGGCGATGATGAATCCGGGAACCGCGGCAGCCGCAGCCGTCCCGCGATCGCTGACCACGCCGCGTAATGCGCTTCCAATTTGACTGGCGGTCTGCGGCGAGATGACCTGGCGCAGAACAATCGGGGCGAGCGAGCTGATTGTCTTGCCATCGCTGGTCGTGATCGATTTCACGATGCGCGGCGTCATTAATTTGCCGCCGTTGGCGATTGCGCACATGGCCGCGGTCATTTGCAGCGGAGTCACGCCGATTTCGTGGCCCATCGGAATGTGCGTGATTGAGATTTTGCTCCACGATTGGGGCGACCGGATTAACCCGGGAATTTCGCCAGGTAATTCGATCCCGGTTCGCTCCCCGAAGCCGAAACGCCGGATGTATTCATAAAATTTTTGATCGCCGAGGCTGACGGCCAGTTTGGCCGCGCCGATGTTGCTCGATTTCACCAGAATGTCTTTGACGCTCAGATCGGTGAACGCGGCATGATCGTGCAGCGCGGTGCCGGCGTAATTCCACACTCCGTTTTCGCAAAAGACGTAGGAATCGAGGCGGAACTTGTGCTCGTTGAGCGCCGCGGCGGCGGTGACAATTTTGAAGGTCGAGCCCGGCTCCATCATGTCGCAGATGGCGCGATTTTTCATTTGCTCGGGTTTCGCGTCGGAGCGGCGATTCAGGTCGAATGCCGGCCGGTTGGCCATGGCGAGAATTTCGCCGGTTTGCGGGCGCATCAGGATGATGGTCGCCTTCTTTGGCGAATACTCGCGCATGGCGGCGTCCAATTCGTTTTCGACAATGTTTTGCAGATTAAGGTCGATAGTCAGATGCACCTGATAGCCATTACGCGGCGCCCGCTCCTGGCCGCGGTAAAGCACAAGCTCTTGGCCGGCGCGGTTATGCTCGATGTAACGATAGCCGTCCTGGCCGCGCAGATAATCGTCGAGCGCACCTTCCACTCCTTGAATGCCACGGTGCTCAAAATCGGTGAAGCCGATGACGTGGCAGAGCATTACGCCGTTGGGATAAATGCGGGTCGCGTCCTGTTCGAAATAAATGCCGCGCAAACTTCGGGCTCGCAGTTTTTGCCGGAGCGAATCAGTGATCGCTTTCGGCACTTCGCGTTTCAGGACGATGTATCGACGGTCGCTATGGAGTTTTTCTGAAACGTCTGTGCGCGGCAGCTTCAACTCGCCGCTAACAAGATCAACAGTCGCCTCAACCTCAGTCAGGTGAGTCGCATCAGCGACCACCGTCTCTACCGGAACGTTGTGCGCTAGGACTTCGTTGTTGGCGTCGAGAATCGTGCCGCGCTCGGCAAAAATGGGCTGCTTGATGACGTGTTTTTCAGCCGCCAGTCCAGCGTACTCGTCGTGCTTGATCATTTGGAGATAGATCAAGCGAAACGAAAACGCGCTGAACAAGAGAACAAAGCCGAAGCAAACGATCGCGCATCTGGTTCGGCTGTTCCATCTCATCTCGCGCCTCGTTGATTGGAAACTGGTTGGACAGCGTCTTCCTGGTTTCGCGCCGGCAAAGTCAGTCGAACAATGTTGTGTTCCGCGATAGGAATCATTTTTAGGTAACCTTCCTTCAAACGGCGTTGCAATGCTGAGCGCGAAGTGAGCGCGGCAATTTGCGCGCTCGCCACTTCATTTTGCATCCGCAAATTGGCCACTTCGGTTTCGAGCGCTTTTTTACGGTCGCCGAGATGATAAAGTTGAAGGGTCAGATAAACGTAACTTAGCCCCATCAGCGCCAAGAACGTGGTCAGCACGATCCAGCGCGCGAGTGAGGCAGCATTGACCGTGTTCCAATTTTTTCGAGAGCGGCTCATCCAATTTTCTCCGCCACTCGCAATTTCGCGCTCCGGGAGCGCGGATTCATTCGCCGCTCGTTTTCGCCCGGCTCGATCGGTTTGGAGGTAATCGTGCGCAAATCGTATTCCGGATTGCGCCGTGGTTCCGGCCACTCCGGTCGGTCCAACCACTCGCGACTGTGATCGCGGATGAAATTTTTCACGATTCGATCTTCGAGAGAATGAAAAGCGATAACGGCAATACGCGCTCCCGATTCGAGTCGCGGGGTCAAAACGCGCATGCCTTTTTCGAGCGCGCCCAGCTCATCGTTCGCTTCCATTCGCAACGCTTGAAATGCCTGCGTCGCGGGATGCCTGCGCCCATGGCGGCCGACGACTTTTTCGATCGCGCGAGCGAGCTGGAGCGTTTCGGTAAACGGCGCATCTTTACGCATCTTCACAATCAAACTGGCGATGCGGCGGGCGGCTGGTTCTTCGCCGAGATCTCGGAATAAGCGGGTCAGATCTTCTTCGCTATAGCCGTTTACAATATCCGCGGCCGTTAATGTCGATCTTGGGTCCATTCGCATATCGAGCGGACCATTCCGCATCATGCTGAATCCGCGGGTGGCATTCTCGAGTTGGCGCGATGAAACACCGAGATCGAGCAGGGCACCGCCGATTTTCTGAACGCCGAGTTCGTCGAGAATTTTGTCCGCGTCGCGGAAGTTGGCCTGTCGCAGGGTAACGCGACCGCCAAAGTGGGCGAGCTCGTCGCGCGCCTGTTCGATTGCGTCCGGATCTTGATCCAGGGCGAGAACGTCCGCGCCCGCTTTCAGAATGGCTTGGGTATGACCGCCGCCCCCGACAGTTCCATCGACAACCAGCGAGCCGGGGTGCGGCGCGAGCAATTCCACCGCTTCGGCGGCAAGCACCGGACGATGGTAGGTAAAATCTTCCATTTCCTGCGGCTCCTCTTCCAAAACGAGCGGACCAGTCGCAAACCAAACCGGCCGCTCAAACAATAATGCGTTCATATTTGGGTTGATTACAAACCAAGGACATCGGCGACGTGCTGATAAGTGGGCGTCTCTTCCTCGTGAGCGCGTTTCCGACGCTGCAAATTCCAAATTTCAAAGCGGCCGCGATTGCCGACCAGGACGACTTCGCCTTTCAATCCGACTTTTTTGCAAAGATCTTCCGGCAAAACCAGGCGGCCTTGTTTGTCGGCGGCGCCGTGCTCGGCCCGGGAATGGAGTTGGCGGAAAAAAATTCGGCGGTCGCGCGCGGAAACGTTCGGGTCGGATTCCGCCGCCGCGCTCATACGAGAAAATTCTTCAGGCGACATGACCAGAAGAAACTGATGAGTCGCTTCCGGAAGAATGATGAATTCCTCGGTGTCACCGCGTCGCCAGCGCGCGGGAATGGTGATCCGATTCTTCTCGTCGATGGAGTGACGAAACTCGCCGGCGTAGAAGCGTTGTTCAGGCGTATCCATTGGCGGGTGGAGATGTTTGCCATTCTAACCCACTTTTCACCACTTTTAACCACCTTCCGTGCCAGCCGTCAATAAAAATTAATTGACCCCTTTGCCCTGCTGCTCGCCCTATTTAAACTGCGCCCACTAACGATGTCGCGCTGCCTGCTCTCACTCTTTGTTCTCGCGATCAGTCTGCATTGGCCCCGGCCCATCATCGCCCAAACTCCCGCGCCCGATTCGAACGACGCCGTTCGGGTGACAGTTAGCCTCAACGCCGACGGTTCACGCACCGTTTATCAATTCGACAACGCCAAACATGAAGCAGTCGCAACCACGAATGAATCCGACGGGAAAATGCGAGGCAAGATCGTCTATCAAATCGGTGATACGGGCCGGTTCGTCAGCGGCGTTGTCTTTGGACCGGACGAAAAGTTCCTCTTCAAGAGCACATATAAGTATGACAAGGCCGGCCGGGTGGAGCAGGAAACCCATTTGGCGAAAGATGACGCCGTAATAAACAAGATCCTCTACAAGTATAATTCCGTCGGGAAGCAGGTTGGGTACTCGGTCTTCGACGCGGCTGGAAAACTGGTCTCGGGAAGCATTTCGCCCACGCCAAGCGCGACGGCCAAACCGCGCAATGCGCTCGGACGATAGTGGGAATTAGGTAGTGTCCTAATTTGAATCGCTCAATCCAGCGTGGGGATGGGGTTGTCGAAACGTTCGACTTGGACGGACATCCTAAAGCGAAACGCTGCTAAGCTTGGTCATTCACTGAAGACGGTGAGCCGCAATGCACAACCGTTCTTGAAATCCCGCCCGTTGATTCGTCAGAGAGCCCCGTCAAAGTGGCGATTGCTGCGAAGGCCCGTTCAACTTTCTGAAAGTCACGCTAATTCCGGGGTCGTGAATTACGACGCATAGATTGTTTACTTTGGCGAACGCCTCAATTGCCGTCTCTCGTCCGCCAGACTCTGCCTTTGCCTTGGGCCACACCCGCTCCAATTCATTCTCGAAAACCACACAGAATTTTGAGACCGCTAAACGGGATTTAATGCGCTTTAGGAGAGCGTCGATCTTGGAAGGGTGAGGCCCGCTATGCACAAAGCCAGCCCCAAATTAGGACACTACCGGGAATTAGGGCGGCTTGCCTCCGCCGGTAAAAGGGGCTAAGAAGGTTGCCCCGATGATTGACTACATTCAGAAGGGCGGGTTGCTCATGTGGCCGATTCTGGCCTGCAGCATTATCGCCATCGCGGTCTTCCTGGAGCGCTTTTTCTATCTCCATCGCGCTACCATTCACGTCGGCGAATTTCTAAAAGGACTTTCGAATTTGGTCCAGCGGCGCAACTTCGCCGAGGCTTTGCACGAATCAGCCGGTACCCCAGGTCCGGTCGCGCGGGTTATTCATGCCGCGCTTTTGCGGCACGACATGTCAAGATCGGAGCTGCGCGAAATCGTTCAGGAAGCTGGGCAACTGGAGGTGCCGAAGCTCGAACGTTTTCTTGGTGTTTTGGCAACGCTGGCTTTTCTGGCGCCCTTACTCGGTCTGCTCGGAACCGTTGCCGGAATGATCGATGCCTTTGGAACGATTGCTTCTCACGGCGGCTACGCCACTGTCACGGAACTTTCCGGCGGCGTTTACAAGAGTTTGCTGACCACCGCGGCGGGCCTTGTCGTCGCCGCTCCAACGTTCGTCGCTTATAGTTATCTTTCGTCCCGCGTGAACACGATGCTTCACGAAATGGAACGCGCCGGCATCGAGATCGTGCACATGTTGAAGGACAGCGAAGCGCTCACCGGCATCATCAGCTTTCAGCAATCGCCCGAAAAACTGACGGGTGCGCGGGAAGCTCATCGCGATCGTTAGATCGATCCGCCAAAGGACGGATTCGCTGTGGCGGACCAATCGGTTGGGTCGACAATCATGAACAGATGAAGCTGAGCCGGACAAAGGAATACAATTTCGGCTGGCTGGTCGTGTTTCCACTCATCGACGTGGTCTTTCTCCTCATCTTTTTTCTGCTTCTAAGCTCGAATTTTGTTTTGCAACCGGGGATCGCGGTCTCGGCGCCGGCCTCTCCTTTCCTGCTCGGCGCGCAGCAGAACCAGCAAATCATCAGCATTACCGGCGGCGCGGTCCCGGCGATTTATTTTCGAGACCAAAAAATCTCGCTCGAACGGCTCGGGCCCTTGCTCGATGCGGCTAAACACGAGAATCGCTCCCTTATTATCAAGGCTGACCGCCAGACGCCTTATGAGCTGGTCGTCGCTGTGACCAATGCCGCGCTCGAACACGGAATTTCATCCGTTTCACTTGCCGGCGCTTCTCCGAAATGAACACTGCGACGACGACTCCGTTGCTTTTTAACTGGGAAGCACCGCGCGGCCGCAATCTCGCGATCATTGGTTTTCTCGTCGCGTCGCTCGCGTCGCATGCGGCGGGTTTCTATCTTTTCCAAATTGTCTATCCTCCAACCGTTTCGCTTACCCCTGCGCCGCAGCGTGTGAATTTGATCAGCGCAAATTCCGAACAAGGGGCCACGCTGCTTCGCTGGATCGATGCTGAGGATCCGGCGCTCGCGTCAACGACCCGGAAAGCGCCTGAGGCCAAACGCTATCTTTTGGGAAAGGTTCAGCACATTCCTTCTTATTTCGCGCGTGAACCTGCTTTGCAACAGGCTCCGCCGTTGACTGTCGATCTTCGTGTTCCCAGCGCACAACCACCCGGTCCGGTTCCAGCTCCACTTCGAGCGCGATCGAAATCGATAGGAGTAGTGCCAACCAAAGTAAATTTTTCAAACGAGCTGGATCCGCTCGGTCCGCCAAAATTTGTTTCGACAAATTTCAAAAGCTCCACTCGCGAGCCGCCGCAAAATGCGCAATTCCGGATCGCGGTCGATGCGGGGGGCGCAATCCTCTATTGTTTCAGTTTAACTTCGTCCGGTGACGCGGCTTTGGACGAACAGGCGAGGGCGCATCTGGCGCTTTGCCGTTTCCCACCTAGATCGACGTCCGCCGGCGACTCGCTCGAGTGGGGAATCGCCACGGTCGAGTGGGGAAACGATATCGTGGAGCCGGGCGCAAAACCGACCCCGACCACGCCGTGATTCGAGTCAGCCTCGCCGCGCTGGTCACACTTTATCTGCTCCTTTCCCTTGCCACGATTTTCCTTCTCTGGATAGTAGGTGAGTGGAACCGGCGCCGGCGTGAGCGGCGCGCATTGCGCTACCGGTTACGTTGCGTGATTTGCGCGTTCGAGTTTGAAGATCGAACGGCGACCTTACTCCCACGCTGTCCGCGTTGCGGTAGTTTAAACGAAAGATTTAGATTGGAGCAGATTTAATTATGGGAATGTGGATTGGCCGAAATCGAAAAGCGCGCGTGACCTACGGGTTCGACGAGATCGCGCTCGTGCCCGGACGCGTCACCATAAATCCGAACGAAGTGGACATCGCGTTTCGTCTCCCGCGGAAAAACGCCGACCCGATTGAATTGAAAATCCCGATTCTGGCCAGCGCCATGGATGGAGTTGTCGATGTTCGCTTCGCCGTCGCCATGAGCAAACTCGGTGGTTTGGCCGTGTTGAATCTCGAAGGTGTGCAAACGCGCTACAAAAATCCGCAGGAAGTTCTCCAGAAAGTTGTCGACACTGACAAATCTGAAGTCACTTCGCTGTTACAGCGAATTTATCAGGAGCCGGTCCAACCCGATCTGATCGCGGCGCGCGTGAAACAAATCAAAGATGAAGGCGGTATCGCCGGCGTTAGTTCCATTCCACAACGGGCCGCCGAGTTTGGGCCCATCGCGCAGGAAGCGGGCGCCGATGTCTATGTCGTGCAAAGCACGGTCTCAACCGCTCGCCACATTTCGACCGAATACAAATCGCTCGACCTTACAAAATTTTGCCGTGACATGCGCATACCGGTGATTGTCGGCAACACCGTCGGTTATGACGTCACTTTCGAAATCATGGAATGCGGACCGGCCGGCGTTCTAGTCGGTGTCGGTCCCGGAGCAGCTTGCACTTCGCGCGGCGTGCTTGGACTGGGCGTCCCGCAAGTGACCGCCACCGTCGATTGCGCCGCCGCGCGCGACGCTTACTTCAAAAAAACTTCGCGCTATGTTCCGATCATTACCGACGGTGGTATGAGCAAAGGCGGCGACGTTTGCAAAGCGCTCGCTTGTGGCGCGGATGCAGTCATGGTCGGAAGCGCGTTCGCTCGCTCTCAAGAAGCGCCGGGCGCCGGTTATCATTGGGGCATGGCTACGCCGCACGTGAATCTCCCGCGCGGCACGCGGATCAAGGTCGGCACCACCGGCTCGCTCAAGCAGATTCTTTTCGGCCCCGCCGAAGTTGATGACGGAAGCCAGAATCTCGTCGGCGCGATCACGACTTGCATGGGCAACGTTGGCGCGCGAAATATCGCCGAGTTTCAGCAGACTGAGATCATCATCGCACCATCGATCAAAACTGAAGGGAAACTTTTCCAGGCCGTGCAAAGTGTCGGCATGGGTACGCGCTGACGATTAGCAATTCATCTTCATGAATAACGATCGCAGAGTCGTCATTACAGGTCTCGGTGTTGTCACGCCCGTAGGCAACGAACTCGAGACGTTTTGGAAAAATCTCGTTGAAGGGAAAAGCGGTATCGGCCGGATCCAAGCCTTCGACACCGCGAACTACGATTGCAAAATCGGCGGTGAAGTACGCGACTTCGATCCAAAGGATTTCTTTAAGAACGTCAAAGACGTCCGGCGCACCGATCGTTTCGTTCAACTGGCCATGGCCGCCTCCAAGATGTCGATCCAGGACAGCGGCATCGATCTCGAACGCGTCAATCAAGACCGCTTCGGCGTAATCGTCAGCAGCGGCATCGGCGGACTGAAAACGCTCGAAGACCAATTCAGCGTGTTGATGAACAAAGGGCCGGGCCGCGTGTCACCATTCACCATTCCGATGCTAATCAGCAACATGGCCAGCGGCCTCATCTCGATGGAGTTCGGATTGCGCGGCCCCAACATGTGCATCGTCACCGCTTGCGCGACTTCCAATAACTCGATCGGCGAATCGTGGCGCATGATTAAGTTCGGCGACGCCGATATTTTTGTCGCCGGCGGTTCCGAAGCGGCAATCGTTGAACTCGGTCTCGCTGGATTTTCCGCGATGAAAGCGCTGAGCAAGCGCAACGACGAACCGGAGCGCGCCTCGCGCCCTTTTGATCGCGACCGTGACGGTTTCGTCATCAGCGAAGGAGCGGGCATTGCCATTGTCGAAGAGCTCGAACACGCAAAGAAGCGCGGCGCGAAGATCTATTGCGAGCTCACCGGCTACGGACTTTCAGCGGACGCTTACCACATGACGGCGCCGCCGGAAGACGGCAGCGGCGCCGCGCGCGCCATGCAACTGGCGCTCGATCACGCAAAGATCTCGCCCGGCGACGTCGATTACATCAACGCCCACGCCACTTCCACCGGTCTCGGCGACATCAGCGAAACAAAAGCGATCAAAAAGGTTTTTGGCGAGCAGACCAAAGTTTCGATTAGCGCGACCAAGTCCATGACCGGCCATTTGTTAGGCGGGGCCGGTGGAATGGAAATGGCGGCCTGCGCACTAGCGATCCGCGACGGCGTGATTCCACCGACGATCAATCTCGAAAATCCCGACCCGCAGTGCGACCTCGATTACACCGCCAACAAAGCGAAGGAAAAGAAAGTGCGCGTAATCATGAACAACTCCTTCGGCTTCGGCGGCCACAACGCCACTCTAGTGGCAACGGCGTTTAAAGATTAGGCGTTACTTCTCCGGATTCACCGGAAAGTGTTTGTTTTTGAGATTTTCGGGGACGCGCTTGGTTTGTTCGGCTTCGATTTTTTCGGTCGCTTCGTTCAGCGCGTCGTAGGCTTCGCGGCTTTTTTTGGCGCGGCACATGTACGCGACCGCATGCCCGAGCGGAATCTTTGCTTCCGGCAAGCCGACGAATTCGACCGCTTGCTGGGTGGCGATTGCGAGCGGGAGCGCTTCTGGATCGGCCAGGCCAACGTCTTCGCTCGCAAAAATCACGATCCGGCGCGCGATGAAACGAAAGTCTTCGCCGGCGTGTAGCATTTTCGCGAGCCAGTACATCGCGCCTTTCTCATCGGACGCGCGCATGCTCTTGATAAACGCGCTGATCGTGTCGTAATGCGCATCCCCAGCGCGATCGTACACGATTGCTTTCTGCTGAATGCTTTCTTCCGCAACCGCGATCGTGAAATGAATCACTGACTGCTGTAGCGACGCCGTGTCAGCGCCGGTCTTTTTCTGCTGGCGGTCATAGACCGCCGCTACAGTTTCAGGCGGCGTGGTCATGACGCCAATCTCCAGCGCGTTTAAACATTTGCGCGCGTCGCCGTCGCTCAGCTTGGCCAGATGCTTTCTCGCATCTTTGTCGATCTTCACGTTGTAATTGCCAAGTCCGCGTTCCTTGTCGACCAGCGCGCGATCAATCAGTTCTTCCAGTTCCTCGACACGCAACGGTTCGAGTTGGAAAACTTGTGACCGCGAGACGAGCGGACTGTTGACGTAGAAAAACGGATTGTAAGTGGTCGCGCCGATCAGTCGCAGGTTTCCGCTTTCGACATCGGGCAGGAGAATGTCCTGCTGCGCTTTGTTGAAGTGATGTATCTCGTCGATGAACAAAATCGTCTTTTGTCCAGAACTGCGAGTGCGATTGGTCGCGCCCGCGATCACGCGACGCATTTCCGCGACGTTGCTTTCTACGCCGCTTAAACGCACAAACTTGGCGCGCGTCATGTCGGCGATGATGTGAGCGAGTGTGGTTTTTCCGGTTCCGGGCGGCCCCGATAAAATCACCGAGGGCAAACGATCGGCTTCAATCGCGCGGCGCAGCAATTTTCCAGGCGCAAGAATATGTTCCTGGCCGACAAATTCATCGAGCGACCGCGGCCGCATTCGCGTCGCCAGCGGCGCGCCCGCCTCAGGCGGGTTGCCCTTAACAGAATCGCGGTCTTCCTCGGTAAACAAATCCTGCACGAATAGAAAATACGACGAGCCGACGAATTGTGCATCTGCGTGTAGCCACGCCCCCAATGGGCCATCCAGTCCGACGCGCCACAGGCGCGTGGCTACAACGACTAGGGAACTTTGCCCGCCAGACGCCGTATTACGTAACGGACGAGTTCTCCCCTTGCGATGAATACACCGCGACAACCATTTGTCGGGCTGGCGTTGATGGCGGGGCTTGGAATTATCATTGCGGATTTTCTTCCAATCGGAGCGTCTCGATGGTGGCTCAGTACGATCGCGCTCACTCTGCTGGCAATTGCGTCCTTTTGCTGGCCAAACCTTACGTCGACATATTTTCTCGTCGGCGCCGGTTTCTTTTTGCTCCACAATTTTCGAACCGGCGACACGCCGGGCCTGCAACTCGCAGCTGATCTGAGCGATCGGCCGCGCGTCGTGAGCGCGGTCGGATTCGTGACGTCGGAGCCAAAAGTAGCGCCGAACGGATTCGCGACGTTTCTGTTCAAGCTTCAATCACTCGAGTTCGAAGGTAAAACGAGGCCGACTCATGCAACGTTGCTCGCGCGCTGGCACGGCAATCCGGAATTTGGCGACGAACTGAAAATGTTTGGAATAGCGGAGCCGATCGAGCCGCCTCGAAATCCGGGCGAGTTCGATATGCGTTCCTATCTCGCGCGTCAGGACGTGAGGCGAAGTCTCTTTGTTCGCTATCCGGAAGACGGCGCTTTACTGAAACGCGGCGCGCGAAACCCGGTTCTGCGAGCCGCGCAAAAATCGCGTGCGTGGATGCAGAGCGCGATTTGTCGCGGACTCGACGATTCACCGCAGGTCCAAAATTTCCTGAGCGGCATGGTTCTGGGGTTGCGCCATCAAACGCCGGAAGATATCGAGGAACCGTTTCAGCAAACAGGAACGCTTCATCTGTTCGCGGTTGCCGGGTTGCACGTCGGAATCGTCGCGCGCCTTTTGTGGATCCTGGCGATGATGGCAAGGCTTTCCCGGAAATGGGCGACGGCACTCATCGTTCCGTTGTTACTTTTTTATGCAGCGGTGACAGGCCTGCATGTTTCCAGCATTCGCGCCGCGGTGATGAGCTCGATTCTGCTCGGTGGCTTTTTCTTCGAACGAAAAGTCTTCGCGCTGAACAGTCTGGCCGCGGCCGCATTTTTTCTTCTCTCCTGGAACACGAACGAACTCTTCTCCACGGGATTTCAGCTTTCGTTCGCGGTCGTGGGCGGAATCATTTTATTGGCCGATCCGCTTTCTGGATGGCTTCGACCAATTGGCGCGCCTGATCCGTTCCTGCCGCGGCGGCTGGTCAGCAGCCTCCGACGCATGATTGGAGTCGGCTACGAATGGATTTGCCGCGGCGGCTCGGTTTCTCTGGCGGCCTGGCTCGGTTCTTTGCCACTGATTTTCTGGTATTTTCATCTGATCACGCCAAGCTCGCTCTTCGCGAATCTGCTCGTGGTGCCGATGGCATTTTTCATTTTAGCGATTGCGCTGCTTTCGCTGGCAGCGGCGCCGGTTGCTGCGGGAGTTTCGCTCATTTTCAATAATGCAAACTGGTTGCTCGCCGCGGCGGTGATCGCATTCGTCCAATGGTTTGCGCAAATTCCGGGAAGTCATTGTTACGTCGCGGAACCTGGTTGGCCGAAAAAATTGCACGCGAAAATCACCGTGCTGGACGTCGGAGCCGGCGCGGCCGTCCATCTTCGTGCTTCACGTGTCGATTGGCTTTTCGATTGCGGCAGCGGCCGTGATTACGAGCGCGTCCTTCGGCCGTATTTACACGTGGCGGGAATTAACCGAATCAGCGGACTCTTATTGACACACGGGGATTCGCTGCACATTGGCGGCGCGGAGAATCTTTTGCGCGATTTGGTTCCGGCAGTTTTGATCGACAATCCGGCGGCCGACCGTTCAACCGTTCATCGGCGGCTTCGCGGAATGCTTCCAACTCATCGATTGAACCTCCTCAATCCGAAAACAGGTGAGGACTTTCACATCACGTCCAACGTGACCGGACGCATTCTGTTTCCGCAAACGGATTTCACTGGGACTACAGCCGACGATCAAGCTTTGGTCGTTCAGCTCTCGATCAAAAACGCGAAGATTCTTTTTACGTCCGATAGCGGTGACGCGACGGAAAAATCATTGGTCGAGTCGGGCGTTGATTTGCGCAGCGATATTGTGGTCAAAGGACAGCACCATTCGGGTGGTTCCGGCTCGGACAATTTTCTCGACGCCGTGCAACCGCGATTAATCGTGGCAACCTCGCGCGATTTTCCCGAACAAGAACGAATTTCAGATGAATGGGCCGAGCGGGTCCGGGCGCGTGGGATCAAACTGTTTCGGCAGGACGAAACCGGCGCGGTGGAATTGGAATTCGGTCAACAAAAATGGGAAGCGCGAGCTTACTTGACCGGTGAGATTTTTCGCAGCGCCAACTGATAAATGGGCGCGCCGAGCGCGATGAATCTTCGCTCGAACTTCGTCGATGGAAGATCGACATCTCCGCCATCGGCAATCGCGAAGCCGGAATGATCTTCGCTAACACGTTGGATTAGATCGAAATAATCCAGTTGATCGGTTGCGATGCGGAGAGAACCATCGTCCTCAAGCGCATGGTGAATGGCATCGAGAAAATCTGGTTTAACGATTCGGCGGCGATGATGCCGGCGTTTTGGCCAGGGATCGGGAAACAATAAATAAAATGTTTCGACCGATCCTTCGGGAAGCAAGTAACCGACGGCGTAAGAGTTTTCGACATTCAATATGCGGACGTTTCCGAGTGCGCCTGCTTTCTGACACGCCTTAGCTACGCGTCCAACCAGTCGCTCGATGCCGAGAAAATTCTTATCCGGATGACGTTGCGCCAGTTCGGACAAGAACGAGCCATTACCGCAGCCAAGGTCGACCTGTAATGGCGCGACGCGTCCAAAGATCGCGAGCAAGTCGAGCGGCGCGACGTATGTCTCCGGGATCAGTTCGATCACGGAATAAGAATGGAGCTGTTGCGAACCGATTCAACCTCGCAACAGCGCAACCTGACTGGCGGAACAGTTAAGCGGTCTGTTTTGGCGTACCGAAACCAATCAATAGCATTACGGCGGCGAGCCCGACATGGAGCCAGGTATCGGCGGTATTGTTAGAGATGAGATTGAAGATCATTCCATTACCGACGACGAATCCCATGACGGCGACGACGGCGTAGACCAAACCGAAGATTTGAAACCACAAGCGGGCGGCCCCCGCCCCTGACATTGAAGCGACCAGGAAGACTGCGCCCGAGGCGATATGCACGATGCTGTGCACGGTATTGACCATGAAGATGCCAAGCAGCATTTCATCTTTGGTTACGCCGGGAACGAACCCGAGGATTCCAATCGCCAAAAAGACAAGACCAAAAAGCATTCCGAGTGTTTTAGCCATAGTGAGGACCTCCTATTGGTTGAAGACGTAGGCTTATGGCAGTTGGCACCAGTGGCTGGCAAGAGAAAAACGGGGTATTTCGCAACGCGTCTTGGAAGACATTGTCTAAGATCGACAATATGAAACTTGTTTATCTCTTGGTCGGGGCGTGTCTGGCCTTCGTTGTCGATCTTTCGCCGGCTCAAAGTTCGCCCAGCACAACCAAGACGGCCGTTTTCGCGGGCGGTTGTTTTTGGTGCATTCAGCCCGCATTCGACAAAGCCCCAGGCGTAATCAAGACGACCGTCGGTTATTGCGGCGGGACGGAGCCGAACCCCACTTACCAGCTCGTTGGCTCCGAGAAAACAAACTACCGTGAATCAATCCAAATCGTTTACGACCCGGCAAAAATTTCTTACGAGCAGCTGCTCGATATCTATTGGAAGCAAATTGATCCGACGCAATCCGACGGGCAATTCACCGATATCGGTCCAAGTTATCGCGCCGCAATCTTTTATGAAAGCGATGAGGAAAAAAAGATCGCGGAAATGTCGAAAGAAAAGCTGGGTCAGTCCGGCAAATTCAAGAAACCGATCGCGACCGAAATTTTACCGGCGATGAAGTTCTATCCGGCCGAGGATTCTCATCAGAAGTATTATCAGCAGAACCCAGAACACTTCGAAGCCTTCGAACAAGGGTCGGGCCGCGCGTCGTTCCACAAGAAAACCTGGGGCGACAAACCGTGAAATCTCGAAGTTTGCCGGCCTAGAATTTGTAGACCTGGGAGCGCTGCGATTCGACGAACTCTGCGCGGTCGACGGAAAGCGGCTCGTTCATGACTTTTCCCAGTTCCTGAGCCAAAACGATGGCAATGGCGCGTGCGTCGCGCGTGTAAACGGGAATCGGAAACGAACCGGCGTTCCGGTCGTAGCCGTAAATGGTACCGTCAGTTTCCCACACGCAATAAGCGTGGCCGGCGGGATGATCGTTGTAGCGGACGAGGAGAATTTTTGCCCAAAAATTCTTGTCGAGCGCGTGCTGGGTCTTAACAACGGCCAGATAATTGCAGGCCGAAATAACGCAACCGTTCAAGACGACGAGGTCAGTGTCACTCGGGGAAAGAATGACTGCTTGCTGCGGGCGGCAACTGAGGGTGACACAGGCGAGCAAGATGGCGGAGTGATAAGATACTTTACCGAGGACGCGATAGTTCATGGAAACGGGAGCGATAGTTGTTATGGGATTTATAGTTGTTATAGCACGATGAACCGCCCCATGTGAAGCTTTATTTTCCACCGCTGCAAGAAAATTGCACACCAACTCAAAAGAACGGATTTTTGGAGGCGAGGGGAGTTGAACCCCTGTCCTCGTCGCTATCCACGCAAACATCTACATGTTTATCCGGTGAGATTTTTGAGAAGCCGGCGTTGCACCGGCACACTGCCGACTTCCGAGCGTCCACGAATTTCCTTCACCGTCCGGCGCGGTCACTCCGCCGTGCGATTAGCCTGCTGTCCACGTTTGGCGCCGTAGCAGGCGTCCAGCTCCAAACGTCACGGTCAATTAAGCCGCGAGAGCGAGATCTTGGTGATCTGCGTTTATTTGTTTTGGCTCGGTTTTTTACGAGGCCAACGAACCATCCTCGACATGCCGCCTGTGCTTCCAACGATGAGTCGAAACCAGTGCGCCCCCATTGCGCCAAACATACGCCGCCCGAGCTTCGTCGGCAAGATCACCCCGCTCGCGAATCTGCGGCCCGAATCGTTTGTGATACAGAGCCCTACGCGAAAAATATGTGAACGTTTTCGGTAGATCGGGTTCAATGGAGTAATGCGAACGCTGGCGTATGTTGCACCGAACGCATTGTTTGCACCGTCCCTGAACATGACTCGATTGCGCTGGCGAAATCATCTCTCATCGCGGCTTGCACTTGTAACTGTTTGCGTCGTCATCACCGCTGGCCTTGGATATGTGGATTATCTCACCGGCTACGAACAAACATTTCTGCTGTTTTATCTTGTTCCGATTGCGCTTGGGACATGGTTCGGAGGTTTTTGGTTAGGCTTCACCTTTTCGGTGTTAAGCATCTTAGCTTGGGTAACTTCCGATGTTGCGGCTGGCGTGCCGACTGTGGGCTTGTGGAATATCGGGATGGCACTTGGGTCGTACGCTGTCTTTACCGGCCTGCTTTCAAAGCTGCGCACCCTCTTGGATGAACTCGACCAACGTGTGCGCGATCGCACGGCGGCGCTCAAACGCGAAATGGCAGAGCGCGAACGCCTTGATCAGGAGATCGCGGGAGTGGCTGACCGCGAGCGTCGGCGGCTCGGCCAAAATTTACATGACAGTCTCGGCCAACATTTGACCGGGACGGCACTGGTTGCGCAAGTCCTTCGCGAAAAACTCGCTAATCGATCGGCCGCGGAAGTGGCAGAGGCCGACAAGGTCGTGCATTACATCGAGGAGGGAATTGATCTTACTCGGAACCTCGCGCGCGGTTTCTTTTCACCGGAACTTGAAGCTGATGGATTGGACGTCGCCCTGAATGGTCTGGCCGTAAACATTAGCGAACGATTTAGAGTTCCGTGCACCTTCAATGGCGATGGTGCCGTCCACGTAGGCGACGCGACAACGGCCACCCAACTTTATCACATCGCCCAGGAAGCGGTGATGAACGCAGTCAAGCATTCCGGCGCGAGTAAGATCGACATCGAGCTTGCGCGAAACGGCCAGAAACTGACACTTGTGGTCTCGGACGACGGCAATGGATTCCCGGAAAAACTTCCTGAGCCGCCTGGCCTTGGTCTGCGCTTGATGGCGCACGGCGCCTCCTTAATTGGAGGCAAACTTGCCATCACACACAACCGAGACGGCGGCACGCTAGTGACATGCAACTTAAACAGACTTCAGTCCGCAGATTGAAACCCGAGTTCTTATGAATCAAAAATCATCCAACGGAGTGGCGCGCAAGCGCAAAGTGTTCATCGTTGACGATCATCCTCTCGTTCGCGACGGACTTGCCAATTTCATTAACCAACAAAACGACCTTGCCGTTTGCGGTGAGGCGGAGGATTCGGCTGGAGCGCTTGCCGGGATCGAATCGTGCCGGCCCGACGTCGCGTTGATCGACATTTCGCTCAAAAACGAATCGGGCCTCGAGCTGGTCAAGACATTGCAAACCCAATTCCCTCAAGTCGCCTTGATTGTGCTCTCGATGCACGACGAAGCGCTCTACGCCGAGCGCGCGTTGCATGCCGGGGCGCGCGGATACGTGATGAAACGCGAGACCACGAAAAGTGTTCTGACGGCAATTCGGCGAGTTGTGGAAGGCGATATTTATGTCAGCGACCGGGTCGTGAATTCGATGGCGCGGCGCATGAGTTCGCGCAAAGCGTCCGCGGCCACGCCGGTGGAACGACTGAGCGATCGCGAATTGGAGATTTTCCGATTGCTCGGCCAGGGACGAACGCCGTCGCAGATCGCGGAAGATTTGCGTCTCAGTCTGAAAACCGTGCAGGCCTATTGCGCGCGGGCAAAAGAAAAGTTCGGCGTCACTTCACTGACCGAGTTGCTGCGGGCCGCCATTCGCTGGGAAGACGCGATGCACGTGAAGTAGATCTGCCGCGCCGTCCCGCGGCGAAGGTGGCTCGATTAGGACGATGTCGATCTAACGCGTGCCGGTCGGATGCTGGCCGCCGCGCCGGCCAATTCTCGCGTGGTAACGCGCAAGCCGCAGAAATTTGCCAGTCGCTCGAGCATCGCTGGCGGATTTGCCTGGAGGTCCTCAAACTGAACCCGCTGATAATTCGCAGAATGGGCGAGCCGCTCTCCGGCTGTGAGATAGGTTTGAACAAGTTGCCTGCAGTAATCGAAGTCCGCGAGATTGGGCGTGGGTGGATCGCCCGCGGCTTGAAATTTCAATTCGCGTTCTCGAATGCTTGATGCTGTCGCGTGTGCGTCGCGAATGACATGCACGATTCGCGCCGCCGGAAAAATTTCGAGCCAGGCGGGAGCGAATAACGTCGTCCGCGGCTCTTTCCAACCCCACTTCGCGCCGAAGTTGAGCCGGGCTCGGAGCCAAAGTCCTTTCGGATTGAAGCGATAGCCAAAGATCCGAGCGAAATCGCGGCGGATATTCGACCGCAGGTAGGAGATGCAATCCTGCTTTCCTTCCGCCGACTCGATCCATTTTAAAAATGGTTGCGGATGATGCCAGGCTGCTCCAGTTCGGTGCAGATAGTCCTCATGCAATTTTTGCAACGGTCGCGGCTCGCGATGGCTATCGAGATGCTCGCCAATTTGTAATCCGAGCAGTTCCAGCGCCCGAGCAGTCGCGGTCGTGCCCGAGCGATGCGCCCCAATGATGAGCACAGGTGGACGTTGATTGGCTCGGGGCCCGACTCGCCAACTCTCTCGGGCTTCCCCGTCGTCGTCGTCCGGCTCCCGCCGGCTCCGTTGTCGATCTTTCATCCGCGCGCGATCAAGCCGTATAACCGAAGCGCGCGTCTAAATGTTTGAGCGCGTCAGCTGCGAATGCCTGGTCCTCCGGCGAAAGATAATCGCGATACCCGCCCACTTTGCCGCGTCGAACTTTGAACGATTCCGGATTCTGAACATCGCGCGAGCGCAGGATCTTCGAATCAAACACACCGGCCACTTCCAGCCTTTGCATGTTGGCGAAGTCGGAAAACTCAAGCGCGTGCTTGAAGGCTTCCAGGTCGGGCGAAGTTTCCCCGAGCGTGCTCAGCAGGGCCCGAAAATTCTGCTCCGGCGCTGCCCGCAATGACTCGTAATGAAGTAGCGTAAAATTTTTGCGGTGCCCGAATTCGGCAAACCAGTTATTCATCGTTTTGATGATCGACAGGATTCCATAGCGACGATCACGGAGAAGATCGCCGATACTTTTCTGTTTCAATTCCTGGGGCGTTTCGCGCGTGCGGTGGACCAGCTGCATGTAAAGCGAGACAAAGGCGTCCCGAGGATCGCGGACCAAAAGAATGACATCGGCCCGGGCCAGCTCGCGCGCCGGCACCAGGTATTTGCCGCGGACCCGCTCCCAAAGCGTCGCCTTCATTCGCTGTTCGGCGAAATCATGCGAAAAGATCATGCGCGGAATATCCGGCTCATGATAACGATCGGGGCGGAGAGTGAACGGTTTTCCCGTTCGTTTGCAAAAATAGGCGCAGAGAAAAGTCCGCACCCAGGTGCGTCCGCTTTTCGGCACCGAGATGACAACGGCATCGCCACCGGAAAGCTCACGCGCGCGACTGCTAAAGTTCCATCGTCCAAAACTGCGGCGCCCTCTGGAATCCGCAGATTCTCCCGGAATACGCGCGATTTCGCGCAATAGCTTCACGTAACCCTGAGCGAAGCTTTCCAATGAATAGCGTTTCTCGATCAATTCTCGGCCGCGCAATCCGAATGTTCTCCGTTGCTCCGCGTTTCGGATCAAACTGCTGAGCGCTTCGACCCAATCGTCCTGCGTTCGCGCGAGAAAACCATTTTCGCCGTGTGAAATGATTTCATTGTTTACCCCGACGTCGGATGCGACCACGGCTGTGCCGACACCCATGTATTGCAAAATTTTGTAACCGCATTTTCCCCGCGTCCAAACCGAATCCCATAGCGGCATGATGCCAATGTCGAAACTGGCAAGATTGGTCTGCTCCGTTTCCAATCGCCATGGATCGTTCTCGACGTGCACGCCGTCGAGTTGGAGCGGTTTGTCCGAGATCACTTTCAGTTTTAACCCGGGAAACATTTCGCTTAGTTGCTGCAGCGCAGGCTGGATATGCCGGAGATAAGGCAGCCCGTCGCTCAATCCAACCCAGCCGATCGTTAATCCCGGTCCATCGAAGTTTTGTTTCAAATGATATCGCCGAAGGTCGATCGACGTCGGAAGGATGATCGCCCGGCGACCGGACGCTTCCGCGAAACAGGCGAGAAAATCATTGCCGGCCACGACCGCGGCGCAGTGTCTGACTGTCCGGAGGAATTTCTTGAAATCCTTTCCGCGCAAGGGCCGGCGGTGTTTTTGGTCGCGAAACATCACCGCGTCGTCAAAATCAAAAACGATGCGGCGATTGGCGCGTTGCAGCAGGCCAAGCTCAAATTCGTTGAAGCCGATTGTTTTGAAAAGAACGACCACGTCATGCCGGCGCGCTTCTTTAAGAACGCGCAGCCGCTCGCTCACGCTGGAACGCCGGGTCGGAACGACCGTCGCTTCCACGCCCAGGGCGGAATAGTAATTCAGACAATCCCGCAGACGCAGCCGCGTGCTCGGAGCGTTACCATGTTCCACTACACAAAGTATTTTCATGCAATCGGCCGCGAAGAATCTCTTTTCCTACAACTTCCTCGGCTGCCATTCCAGCGGTTAAGATCGCTCTCTTCCCGCGAAGCGCTATTGCACGCTGCGCGCCAAACTTGTTAGTCTCGCGCGAAAGGGCGTCGCCGCGGGCGCGCTCCTGATGAAATCCAAACAAAGCGCCGAAAACAGCAAAACTCTCGCGAGCGATAAGCTCGAAATGCTGTATCGCGGCATTCTCGACACCGCGCTCGATGGTATTATTACCATGGACGGAGACGGGCGCGTCCTCGAGTTTAATCCGGCGGCCGAGCGAACTTTTGGTTTTAGCCGATCCGAGGCCATCGGCAAAGAACTCGCCGAGCTGATCATTCCGTCGCGCATGCGCGAGCAGCATCGCCGCGGCCTGACGCATTATCTAAAAACAGGCGAGGGGCCGGTGATCGGAAAGCGGATCAAGATCGCGGGTGTTCGCAAGGACGGCTCCGAAATTTTGGTCGAGCTGGCTATCACCGCGCTCGAGATCAACAGCGCCCCGATTTTCACCGCCTATTTGCGCGACATCACCGACCGCACTCGCCACGAGGAGGCCAGCCGGCATTTGGCCGCGATCGTCGAATCGTCGGACGACGCCATCGTCAGCAAAGATTTGAATGGAATCATCACGAGTTGGAACAGAGGCGCGGAGAAGCTTTTCGGTTTTAGCGCCGACGACGTGATTAACAAACCGATCACGGTCATCATTCCGCCGGATCGCTACCACGAAGAACAGCGGATCCTTGATCGGATTCATACCGGCGAACGGGTTGACCATTTCGATACCGTTCGCCGCCGAAAAGACGGCAATCTTATAAACGTCTCGCTCACGGTCTCACCGATCAAACATGTGGATGGGCACGTCATCGGCGCGTCAAAAATTGCGCGCGATATTTCTGAGCGCGTTCGGAGCGACCGCAGACGTCTTGCCCAGTACACGGTGGCGAGTTTGCTCGCAGGCTCATGGACCCTTGAAGAAGCGAGCTCCGCGATCCTTCAAACGATCGCTTCGATTGGTGATTGGGTTCTGAGCGCGCTTTGGATTTATGATGAGACGATCGGAAGATTGCGCTGTTGCGCTTTTTGGGAAGGAGGCTCGGACAAGCTGAGGAAGTTCGGACAATTCTCCCAAGCAATTCAATTTGGAATGGGCGAAGGTTTGCCCGGCCGTGTTTGGGAATCGAACGAGGCCGCTTGGATTTACGATGTGGTCGTGGACAAAAATTTTCCGCGGGCCCCGGCGGCGCGGGAAGCAGGATTGCACGGCGGTTTCGCTTTCCCCCTTTTTGCCGGTCGCGCGATCAATGGGGTAGTCGAAATGTTCAGCGAACATGTCGCCGAGCCTGATCCCGATTTGCTCCAATTGGTGACCGCGCTTGGCAGTCAGATCGGTCTTTTTATTGAGCGTCGACGGATTGAGCAGGAACTGGAACGGGCGAAGGAAAATGCCGAAGCGGCCAGCGCCGCCAAAGATCGTTTTCTCGCTACTCTTAGTCACGAACTGCGCACACCGCTGAATCCGATTTTGCTCTGGGCGGACGGAATATTGAATCACCCAGGGCTCGATCCGGAGCTGGAACAAGGGTTGCGCATGGTTTGCCGCAATGTCGAATTGGAAGCGAGATTGATTGATGATTTGCTTGATCTCACTCGCATTGCCCGCGGCAAATTACAGTTGCGGCTTCAGCCGACCGATGCGCACGAGTTGATTCGACACGCCATTGAAATCGTGCGGGCCGATGTTGATTGTCGCCAACTTCCACTATCGCTTGCGCTAGAGGCGGCATCTCATCAGGTCAATGTGGATCCACCGCGTGTGCAGCAGGTTTTTTGGAACATTTTGCGCAACGCCTGCAAATTCACTGCCGATACTGGAACGATCTCAGTTCGTTCTTGCAACAGTTCGCCAAATTCGATCACAGTCGAAATCAGCGACACCGGCATTGGGATCGAACCGGTATTTCTCGAGAAAATTTTCGACGCCTTCGAGCAACTCGAAATGCGACGCGAAGGTCTCGGGCTCGGTCTCGCCATCAGTAAGGCAATCGTCGAAATGCACGGCGGCAGCATTGGCGCGCACAGCGAAGGTTCAGGCAAAGGCGCGACCTTCTCGGTTACTTTGCCTCTAGTGCCGTAATTCAACAACAACAACGGCCGAAACTCAATAGTGCCTGTCCGGCTCGGACCTAGCGCAGCGGCCGCGCGACCAGGATTCCCGAATCACTCCGATATTTCCTCAGGTAATCTGAAAGCCGCGAGTCGACGACCACCTTGTCGTAATTGTGCGGAGCCGACGCATGCAGGAAATGCAAAACGCCGTCAGGGGCGCGCAGCGCGAGTCCGACATGCGACGTCGAATACAATCGGCCGTCGTGCGAAACGATCCCGATAATGTCGCCGCTTTGAAGTTTCGGTTCGATTTTCGCGACCCGATTTTTTGGAATCTGGTAGAGCGGTCGCCTCGAAACGTCCGCTTCCATTCGCGCAAGCGGTCCGAGAAGCGATTTGTTCGCCGCCAGGTAGCGATAATGCCGCCACGCCACCGTCATTTCATGGGCCGCGTGCGGCACGCTCTGGCCGCCAAGCTTGGTTGTCAGGTCTTGCACCAAACCGCGCTTGTCGTTGTCGTAAAGCCAGTCCTCCAAATAATGCAGCCGGGAGAGATATTCGCCTGTGCAAACGCCGCCCCGATATCGATCCACTTCAATGTAATGCAAAAAGTTTTCCGGCGTCCAATTTTCCTCCGGCTCATTTAGCATCCGTGCAAACGCCAGCGACGTTTCAAAAAACGTCCAGCAATCGAGCCCATTGAAATTCACCGAGGGCGATTCGATTCGATTGTCGATCTCGAGCGTATAAGATTTGTAGCGCGTGCCGGTGAGCGCTTGTCCCACCACTGCTGTTCGCTCCCCAATCGGCAGCGATTTCCAATCGTTGCTCTTGGCCAGCGAAACCAGTCGATTGAATTGGTCCTGTCCTTTGAAAACTGTTTTGAATGGCAGCCGCGTCTCGACGGCGACAGCCGTCGAGCAAATCAAAAGAACAGGAACGAGAATCCTCCAAGCCCTCATAGCGGACAGAACTGAAAGCCAAATCGCGGCGCAATCAACCCTTGATTGACATCTGTTTGGAGGGACACGCGCTGCCGTGTCCCAAATATTAGCTCTTCAAACGATCCCGCAACGAATACGCGCGTGATTTAAGAAATTCTTTCGGCCGCTCGCCGCGGATCGGTTTGATGAAATAGCGCAGTGATCGCCGGTTCAAGCGCGGCTCGTAGCCGAATTCCGGCATCAAATCCCGGCAATGCCATTCCACCCAGCCGATTTCGTCTTCTTCCAATTCGCTTTTCCATCGAGTGACCGGCGCGGTACTGATTTCGTCAAACCGCACACCGGCGGCGGAATTGCCCGCCCATGAACGGCCGACCTTGGTCGGATTCAGAACAATTTCGGGATCGAAAATGATCTCGAGATAGTCGCACACCTTTTGCATCGACATCTTGGGATCGAGCGCGAGGTCTTCGTAACCGACAATGAGACCTGGAATTTCCTTCGTCCGAATTTTTTTTGCGAGCTTTGCCGCAGCCCGCCAGTGCGCCACTACATAGTAAACAGAAAACCGCCGCGTCTTTCTCGTATTTTCGAGTGCGATCTGCGCCGCCAGCAGCGCGCGGGGATCGCGCATCGTCAGCAGCAACTTCGCTTTCGGAAATCGATTGAAAATCTCCGAGACGTAATTGCGATTGGCCGGAGTTTTTTCCACCCAACGCTTTATTCGTTCGAGCGGAGCCCCGACGACCTGCGCGTACGCTTCCATCATCAGCACCAGCAAATCTCTGTTCGTGTTCGCCGGATCGAAGGCCACGTGTTCAAACGTCTCGAGAAATTTCTGTTTTGGAAACTCGGCGTAATCCTGCCGGCCGCGCATCGCTTGAAACCCGAATAGCACGTTCGTCCACGATTCTTGGGTCAAATAATCGAATTGGGCCCGGCGCCCGCGCGATCCGTATTTCGTCAGCACCGTCGGAAAATAGGCAGTGTCCTGCGGCATGACCAGCAGCTCGGGATGACTGTCGAGCAGCGAAACGAGCAACGTCGTCCCGGACTTGGCCGCGCCCGCGATGAAGCAAGCGCGTTCGTCGAACGGCAAATTTTGCATCGACATCAACTTAAATCTGGTGGCCTAACCACACAAACCGGCGATGATTTCCTGTAGCCGCGTCCCTGTGGGACGCGCGCGCGTCGCTCACAGGGCGACGGCTACAAAACTATGCCTGAACAGATTGCGTTAACTAAATCCGCCGTGGCCGACGGCGCCGATGCTTTGTTGCCGGAATATCGAGAAATAATAGGGAACATTCCGCCCGAAGCCGGTTTTGGCGGAATTTGGGAGAGCGAAATGTTTCTGTTTTACGCCGCGGTGAAACCATTCGAGCCGAAACAAATTCTGGAATCAGGACGTGCTCGCGGGAAAAGCACCCTCATTCTCGCGCGTTGCTTTCCGGAGGCGCGGATCATTAGCATTGAGTACGATCGGCAATCGGAAAATGCTCCCGCGGCGGAAGCAAAACTGAAGCCTGAATCGAATGTCGATCTTCTTTACGGCGATTCCCGTGAGATTTTGCCGCAACGATTGCAAGAGGGCGACGCGGTCCTGATCGACGGCCCAAAAGATTTCCGCGCGCTCAAGTTGGCTGTCGATCTTCTCCGCACCGGAAAACCGTGCGCGATGTTCGTCCACGATTTCCCGCCGGCTTCGCCTCAACGAAAATTCGTCGAGCGCAATTTTCCCAACGCATTCTTCGGCGACGATCCGCTATTCCAACGCTTTCAAAGTTTGGATAACGAACGCGACCCCCGTCCGAATCCGCAGCGTCGCTACGGCGTCTTCGCATGCATCCCGACGCCGCTTCCAATGTCGTATTGGAAATTACGATTTCGATTACTCACCTGCTGAGTTTGATTCGAACCGCCGCGCTTATATCGTCTCCGGGTCGTGCCGAATCCGTTTTCGAGAAAGCGAAAGATCGTTCGCCAGAGTTCTGCTGACGGACCGAAGAAATCACAACGCGTTAAGCTGCGCCCCGGCAGTGATTGGACTAAACGCAATTTTATCACCAGCGTTTGGATCCCGTCGCTGTTCACAAAGCGCTCCGGAGCTCCCGCGCGCCCGCTCTTTCCAAAAGTTCAGGCCGGCCAGATTTGCATCACCTGGATCGGGCATGCCTCTTTTTTAGTTCAAACTCACGAGGTCAATGTTCTGATCGATCCGATCTGGTCGATGTGGCTCAGTGTCATTAAACGATTAAAGGAACCCGGATTTCACATTCATCATCTTCCGTCGATTGATTTCGTGCTGGTAACCCACGCCCACTTCGATCATCTCGATCGGCGCACATTGCAGCTGGTCGCGGCCGATCAGCCGATTGTCGTTCCAGTCGGCGTCGGGCGTTTGGTCCATCGGCTCGGGTTCAACATCGTGCACGAGCTGGATGAATGGCAGACGATCGAGCTCGGTCCGCTCCGAATTTCGCTGACGCCCGCTCATCATTGGGGCGCGCGTTTCCTTGCTGATACACATCGCGGCTTTGGCGGCTTTGTCATTGGAGCCGCCGGTCGATCCGTTTTTCACTGCGGCGATACCGCTTACTTCGAAGGATTCAAGGAAATCGGCGAGCGTCACAACATCGAGATCGCGCTATTGCCGATCGGCGCGTACGATCCGCCGCTCGCGCGCGAAGTGCACATGAATCCGGAAGAAGCAGTGCGTGCATTCAATGAACTCAAAGCGAAGACTCTCGTGCCGATGCATTACGGCAGTTTTCGTCTCGGTTACGAGCCCCTCGAAGAGCCGCTCGAGCGGTTACGCGAGTCCGCCCGTGTCCACGGCATTGAAGACAAGGTCCTGGTCATGACCGAAGGAAAACCTGTCGTCCTTTGAGAAAAAATTTCTTCGGCGCAATCATCGCCGGATTAATCGTCGTCGGATTATGCTTCATCTTGCTTTGGCACGATCCGCTCGTGTTCTGGAACGACGACTATGAACTGTCAATCTTGCCGGTTTTCGCCGATGTCGCTCGGAGCTGGAGCGAAGGACATTTGCCGTTGCTGAGCCCGTATTCGTGGGTCTGCAGCAATCTCGCCGGCGAATTTCAGTACGGAACGTTTTCAGTTTTCATAAACGCTGCGGTCGTTCTCATTTGGAAATTTCCGCTTACATTTTCACAGCAAGCCGCCGCCCTTTCGGTCGCGCATCTTTTCGTTCTCGCTGCCGGCGCGTTTCTGCTCGCCCGCGATCGCAAACTCTCTTTTCCGTTGTCGATCTTCGTCGCGCTGGTCGCGGCGTTGAACGGCTGGATCATTTGCTGGGGCGCAACCGATTGGTTCGGCGCGCTCGGCGCGTTCGCGTGGCTGCCGTGGGCATGGTGGGGTTTGGAACGCGCGCTTGATCGACAACGAACTCGCTGGCGATTTTTGTGGCCGGTGCCGTTTGTCTATTCGGTCGTTACCGGCGGTTTTCCTTACACCGTTTTGATGCTCGTGCTTTTGATCGCGTGGCTATCGATCAAATCGTCAGTCGAAACGAAGAGTTGGATGTCGATCTTGCCGATGATGGTCGGCGCCGCGCTCGGTTTTGGATTATCGGCGCCGGCTTGGCTGGCGATTTTGGATTATGCGCACGGCTCTTTTCGCGAACAAATGCAGCCGGCCGACGCGCATTGGCAATGGATTGTTCCGTGGCGCGCGTTGCTCGGTTTCATTTTGCCTTGTTGGACAGTGAACTGGGCTGATTTTTCGACGCGATATCTTCCGCACAGCGCAACTGAATTGGCGAACGGTCTCGTTGCGCCCGCTGCGCTGATCGCGGGATTTCTCTGGCGTCCGCGAATGCTCATTCGCCGACTGAAGTGGGAGCTTCTCCTACTCTTAGTCGTGCTCTTGCTCTGTATGATTCCAACCGCCGGGGTTTTTCGCTGGAGCTTTCGTTGGCTGCCATTTTTCCATCTCATTCTCGTTCTTTGCGCGGCAGAAATTCTGCAACTGCGACCGGGCTTGCCGACTGCCGCGGCCTCAGTTCTTCTTCTGATCGCTGTTACGATTCTGATGTCGATCTTCCAAACGCAGGGCGAGTACGGACCCGAGGTGATGCTGATTTATTTTCAGATCGCCGTCATTTGGTTGCTGGGAGAGTGGTTTATCGGCGGTGATTTGATCCGGACGTGCGGTCCAGCAGTCGTTACTTTCGCGATGTTACTGGCGACGTACGTTTGCATTCCGCTGAATTGCGGCGTGCCGAAATACAATTTGAGCCAGGAATTGCTAAATCCTGAGCCGCTCGACCCGCAGCGTCTGTATTTGACCATTTATCCTGCGCCGGAATCGAATTATCGCGTCGAGAAAAAATCAGAGCCGATCGGTCAGCTAGTTAGGCCGGGCAGCACGTCGATGTGGGCCGGTTTGCATTTCATTAATGGCTACAGCCCGATCCTTCCCGCCGGCGTTGCGCGGGAATTCGATATCCGGATTCACGGCGAAATCAATGAACACGAAGCCGAATACTTGGCTTGGGATCAATCGAAAGCGGGCGGCTTGCTCGAACAAATCGGTGTCGACGGACTCGTCGTGGCGTGGGATTCGGGATTTGATCCCGCGCTTGGTCCCGATTGGGAATTTGTTACTTCGACCGGCGAAGGCGCTGTTTATCACCGAATCGGCCCGACGCTGGCGCGTGTTCGCTCGGTCACTTCGATCGATTCCCGTCCAAACGAGCAATTTGTCGATGCGACAATTTCTCAAATCGTCGATTCGCGCAATTACGTGACGGCAGATGTCGATGTACCGAATGCCGGCTCGCCAGCACTTCTGACTTTTTCCCGGCCCTCCTTTCGCGGGTATGAAGCGCGGCTTGGGACACAAAAACTTCGCGTCGATTCTTATCGCGGATTATTTCCAATTGTTGAAGTGCCGAGCGGTTCGCACGGCACGCTAACCCTTATTTATCGGCCATGGTGGTTGATTCTCGGAGGTGGAATCGCGGCTGGAAGCTGCCTCGTCTTCGTAACGGGGTTGTTTCGCGCGGCCTCGGAACACCGTCAGCTTGCGAGGGTGAACACTTGAACCGGTCCGTCAACAGCCTTCACCGGTTGCGCCGGCAGCAACGAGCGAGGAATATTTTTCCAGATCAGTGTGGAAAAAATCAGCGCGCAAAGACTCAGCTTGATCATGCGCTCGCGATTCAACTCAATCGCTAGCCGATGGCGATCTAATAGACGTCGCGCTTGTAGCGCTTCTCGTTCTTGAGCTTCTCCACGTAGGCGTTTGCTTCATCCACAGACTTGCCACCTTGTTCCTGGATGATCTTACGCAGGGCAGCATCGACATCTTTCGCCATGCGTCGCGCGTCACCGCAAACAAAAAACTGGGCACCTTCGCCATCGATCCATTTCCAGATTTCAGCCGCGTTTTCCAGCATCTTGTGCTGGACATAGATCTTGTGGGTTTGATCGCGTGACCATGCGCAATCAAGTTTTGTCAAAAGACCGTCGCGCGAGAAGCGTTCCCAATCTTCACTGTAAGCGTAATCGCATTTCTCGCGCTGCGCCCCGTAAAACAGCCAGTTTTTTCCTTTCGCACCGAGAGCTTGTCGGTCCTGCAAAAACGCGCGGAACGGCGCCACCCCGGTACCGGGTCCAATCATGATCAGCGGCAAGTTCTGATTTTCCGGCATGTGAAAATGTTTTGCCGAGCTTGGATAAACCGGCACCGGAACTTTATCCGCGCGCTCGGCCAGAAACGTCGACGCGACCCCTTTCCTGGCGCGCCCGCGGGTTTCATACTGCACAACATCGACAATCAGGTGCACCTGGTCCGGAAAAACGCGCAGACTGGATGCGACCGAATACAGTCGTGGCTGCAATTTCGTGAGCAGTCCGACGAATTCCTCTGGCGTGAATTTTACGGACGGATGCTCGAGCAGAAAATCGATCACTTCCGCGCCCCAAAGATAATTTTCGAGATCGTGCTTGCGATCTGGGTGCAGCAATTCCGTCAGCATCGGCGCGGCCGATGCGCGTTGGGCAACCGCTTTGAGAAACTTCGGGGTTGGCTGAGTGATGGAGTAATCGCGCAACAACGCATCCCGAAACGGTTTCGTCGTTTTCGCTGCCAGCACCGGTTCGTCACCTTTCGCCCCGAGAGCGCGAAGAATCTCCTCGACCAGGTTAGGATCGTTCGTCGGATAAACCGCGACCGAGTCGCCCGGTTCAAAATTTAACCCCCAGCCGGTCAGATCGATCTCGAAATGGCGTGTGTCCTTTTCCGAGTCGTCACTGCTTAACCGGCGATTGACGATAAGCTTTCCAGGAAACGGATTGGCGCGCGTCCATTGCGACGCAGTTTTTGGCGTTGTAGCTACCGCTGTCTCTGGCGGCAGAACTTTGTCTGTGACTTCCGGCATGTCGATTTCTAGTGGCGATCTGCGTTCGTCGCAAATTTCAGTTAACGTCGCGCTTGTCAGATCGACTTCGTCGCGTCCGTTCGAGCTTAGTTGCGGCAGCGGCGCATGAACTTACAATCTCGTGCGCGTACTCCTGCGCTCGAGCATGCCTAACGAATACGAATCGCCAATCGGCCAGCGGCCGGAAATTACAGGCGCGGTTGTTCCCCCGTCTCCGCGACACGATCCCTATGCTGCGTTTCGCTCGCGCGGGTTTCGTTTTTTCACTACTGGAAATTTGTTGTCGATCCTCGGCCGGCAGATGCTCGCGGTCGCAGTGGAGTGGGAGATTTATCGCCGGACGCATTCAGCGACGGCGCTCGGCCTGGTCGGGCTGGTCTTCGCGATTCCGATCGTTGGTCTATCGTTGCCGGCGGGACATCTGGCCGACCGGATTAGCCGCAAACACATCATTCTGGTCGCGCAAATTTTCAGTTCGATTACGTCGGCCCTGCTCGCGCTTGTTTCCTGGCAACACCTCGCCATCCCAGAGATGCCAATCTTGCGCTCGTGCAATCATGCGCTGGGATCCATCGCGAGCATCTTCGAGCGACATCAGAGCGATTTTCATTTCGACGACGCTTCAATTCCGCTTATCTATCTTCTGCTTTTTCTCGGTGCGATTGCCAGGACGTTTTCATGGGCGGCGCGCAGTTCTTTTTTTCCAACGCTGGTGCCGCGGGATGCGTTTTCGAATGCAGTCACTTGGAACAACAGTATTTTTCAGATCGGATCCGTGGTTGGACCGGCGCTTAGCGGTTTCGTGGTGGCGCATCGCGGGTTCCCGATTGTTTACGTCATCGATGCGATCACGTCGTTTGCGTTTTTCTTGCTCGCGTTGCCAATTCCTCGTGCAAAACAAGCATTAAAACGAGTGGAGCAAAGCACGTGGCGGAGCCTTGTGGCGGGTGCGAAGTTTGTTTTCAGTAAGAAAGTGATCCTGGCGACGATCACGCTCGATCTGTTCGCCGTGCTGCTGGGTGGCGCGACCGCGTTGCTTCCAGTTTTTGCCGATCAAATTCTGCACTGCGGCCCGGTCGGACTCGGTTGGATGCGCGCCTCGCCCGCGATCGGCGCTTTCGCGATGGCGCTGATCGTCGCCTATCTCCCGCCGATGCGCGAAGCCGGGAAAAGACTTCTTTGGTGCGTCGCCGGTTTTGGAATCGCAACGATCATCTTCGGATTATCCAAAGCGCTCTGGCTTTCGTTGGCGATGTTATTCGTCGCCGGCGCTCTCGATAGCGTGAGCGTAATCATTCGCGGCTCCATTGTTCAATTGGTTACACCAGATGAAATGCGCGGCCGTGTTTCGGCCGTGAACAATATTTTCATCGGCACATCGAACGAGTTCGGCGCGTTGGAGTCGGGATTGACCGCAGCGCTGTTTGGCCCCGTCATTTCTGTCGCTGCCGGTGGAATTGGCACCATTCTCGTGGTCGCCGCGGCGGCGTGGCGCTGGCCGGAAATTCGCAAGATCGGCGCGCTCGACAGAAATTTGCGTTAAGATCGACAACGACTCATGAAAATTGCGGTTGCTCAGATCTCATGCGCGCTCGGCGATTTCAACGCAAATCTGCGCAAGATTCGAGATTTCGCCGCGCTCGCGAAAAAGTCGGACGCTAGGCTCATCGTTTTTCCTGAGATGGTCGATACTGGGTATTCAATGCCGGTGATTCAAAAGCACGCCAAAAATTGGAGCGAGGGCGCAGTTCCCGAGCTCCAGAAAATCGCAAAAGAGATTTCAATTGGTATTGTCGCTGGAATTTCGGACCGCGACAGCGCGTCGATTTTTAACGCGCAAGTTTTTGTCGACGCGCGGGGCGAGGTCGTCGGGAAATATCGCAAGACTCATCTGGTCACGGCCGCGCCGCTGGATGAGCGCGTCTGTCTTTCCCCCGGAAACGAATTCGTCAGCTGCAAGATCGGCAAATTTACGGTCGGGCTGAGTATCTGTTACGATCTGCGTTTTCCGGAAATGGCGCGCACCCTTGTCCTCGAACGCCGAGCAAATGTGATTGTGAATTCTTCCGCGTGGCCGGTGGTGCGCGCGGAACATCTACGGATTTTGGCGCTGGCACGGGCGGTTGAAAACCAGAGCTATCTCATCGTTGCCAATCGCGTCGGGAGCGACGACGGCGTGACGTTCTGCGGTTCATCGGTGATTGTCGATCCTTCGGGCGCGATTTTGGCGGCCGCGTCGCCCGATCGCGAAGAATTGATACAGGCAGAAATCTCAGAGCAAGTGATCGCGGATGTTCGCAATCGAGTCATGGTTTTTGCTCACCGCCGGCCTGAGTTGTACCACATCAGTCGAAACGACCGATGATGTTACCGGAAGCGATTTAATAATGATGAAAACGCACCGCCTTTGGTTGGGTCTAACGATCGCGATTCTGGCGATGTTCGGTTCGAGCGCGCTGCGGGCCGAGGATAATTCCACACCGCAACAGGTTTTCGACGGAATGCGTCAAAGTTTCCAAGCGGACAAGGCCAAAGGTGTCCACGCAAAATATCAATGGCAATTGAGCGGTCCAAATGGCGGCGAATGGTGGATCGACGTGAATGACGGCACGTTTAAAATGGGGCGCGGCAAGATCGACAATCCAACCGTGACGTTCATCACGAGTGACAACGATTGGGTCGCGATGTCGAACGGTAAGCTCAAAGGCACCTGGGCATTTATGACAGGCCGCCTGAAAGTGCACGGCCCGCAATCGGTCGCGCGAAAGCTGGACGAAATTTTTCCCTAGAACTTTGCTTCGACGGCGAGCCGAACGTAGGGCGCGGGATCGCTTTTCACGACCGCTTCAGCGCGGAAGAAATCGAACTCGCGTCTGATCATAGCGCCAACATCGAGCGTAATGTCGAACGGTTTGAAGTGTGAATAGGTCGCCTGAATACCGACACGGTCTTCGCTGTACTGCACGACTGGGTCGTGAACAACGAGCTTAGCGGCAGGCGTGTACACGTTGTCGGTTCGAAAGCTTTCGTACATGAGATTCCCGGCGAGACGAAATTCCCAATCGTCATTCGGATTGTAAACGAGCGCCGGTTTGGGAAACACGCCTTCCAGCCGGAAATGATCGGTGAACAGCCAAATCAAACCGCCGCCAGGCGCCGCAATGGGATTGGAATTGATTGCGCCCCCGGCGCCAATCACTGCGAAAATCTTGTCTTTCTTAAGCGGAAAAGTGACCCAAACTTTCCACGGAATGTCGAACGCATCGCCACTTGCGTGGTCCTCAAAATAAATGCCGGGATCGAGCTCGATTCCCGCGCCCGCGTGATCTTTGAAAATGTATTCGTAAGCGACGAGCGCGTGAATCGTTTGCAAATGATCGGGTAATCCATTGTTGTTACCGACGATTCCGCAGGAAAGACACCCCGGGACCGCCAAACGATTAGACCCGTTGTCGCCGCCGAAATCGAACCGCTCATACTCGGCGCCGAGACGCAGGTACCAATTGCCGGTGATCAAAAAGCGATGCGCGTAACTGATGTCGTTGTAGAGGGAATCGCCGTCCCCAAATTTCCCGCGGTAATCTTTGTAGTCGCTGTTGGCGGTGTAGGTGGTCTCGTAGTTGAAGATCTCGGTTGAGTTCTTGTTTTCGTCCTCGGTCGGCGAAGGGGCCGGCTGCAATGCCGGTTCAGTCCCGGCAAGGACCGGTGAAATGAGGCTAAGGAAACCGGCGGTTAAGGCGAGGCGAAGGCTATTCATAATTTTTGGCGCGAGCGATGGTTGTCGATCTTGTATTCGCATGAACCAACCAACCTTCGTTTATCCCATTCCCGGTTTTTCAGCAAGTGCCGATCCAGAAGAGGCGGCCGGTCGCGATTTTTGGCATTTGACCCCGAATCCTTTCGGGGTTGACTGGCTTTGAATCAGCCTTACTATGCACGGCTTTTTTGTGACAAATTCCCCTCTCGCGATAGCAAATCCGTTTGCCGGAATCGACCACGGAGTGGCCCTCTGGTTCCATTCTCACCTGACGCCCACCTTTGTCAGCGTGCTTCGGGGTATCACCGAATTCGGCTCGAGCGAGTGGATTGCCATCGTCCTTTCGATCGCGGTCTTGTTTTTTGTTTTCAAACGCTGGTGGCCATCGCTTCTGATGACGGTTGTAGCCATCCCCGGCGGAATGCTCTTAAACGAGTGGATCAAAATCTTGGTGCACCGACATCGTCCGTTTGTCGACGGCTGGTTTGTCGATTGGTCGGGTTATAGCTTTGCCAGCGGTCATACGATTGGCGCCACGCTACTTTACGGGCAACTCGCTCTGTTCATTATTCCTTTGATCAAGAGCCGCCGTGGTCGTGTTCTAGTCTTTTCGGCGGCGACTTTCCTCATCGTCATGGTTGGGTTTAGCCGGATCGCGCTTGGCGCACATTATTTCACCGACGTGCTCGGCGGAATGTTTCTCGGCGCGAGTTGGCTGACGCTTTGCCTTTTGGTCTCGCGTCCGCTGCGGCGAGCGATTGTGCCGCCGGTTATCGCGGATGTCCTGCCTGAGCCAACGCCGGAATTGGTGCCGATTCCAATTCCGGTCCAGGCTGAAGCTCCGGTTGCGACCGGTTCAAATTCGCTGATTTAGCGTTTCTTAGCCATCCGCGGACGCTCGCGGCAGCGTTTCGTGTTAGCATCCCGGTCGCGTTCGCTCGATCGCGAGCTCTTGAAACATGAAAGTCCCCAGCAGGCTTCGTTTAACTTTTTACTTTCTTGCCTTTGCCGGCGCCGCGCTTTTCACGGCGCTGCTGGTTCGCGAAGGCGTTGGGCAGATTGGCGGCGCCATTGCCACTGCAGGCTGGGCCATTCTTGCAGTGGTTGCTTACCATTTTTTTGTCCCGGTATTCCTGGATTCGCTGGCGTGGTGGGTTCTGTTTCCGAAAGCTGAGCGGCCGCCATTGCGAAGAATTTATTGGATGCGCTGGATCGGCGAATCGGTCAGCACACTCGTTCCGTCGGCTGCTGTTGGCGGAGACATTGTGCGCGCACGATTGGCTGCCGTTAAGGGTACGCCGTTGCCGATCGCGGCCGGGACGGTGCTTGTCGATCTAACGTTGGGCGTGTTCACGCAAGCGGCATTTACATTGCTCGGGGTGTTACTGCTGGTTCAATCGACCGGGCGAAAGAATTTCGTCGGCCCGACATTGATTGGCACACTCGTCGGTGTGGCAGCCGTCGGCGGATTTTATTTTGTGCAACGGCGCGGAATGTTTCGATTCCTCGCCCGGATGATCGCGAAGTTGGCGAATTCGCCGGAATGGCAATCGCTCGTGCAAACTGGCGAAACGTTAGACCAGACGATTCGCACGCTTTACGCGCGACGCCGGGGCGTGATCGGATGTTGCGTTTCGACAATCTTTTCGCTGATTTTAAATTCAGGCGAAATTTGGATCGCGCTCTACGCGTTGAACCTACACGCAACCGTGGTGAACGCGATCATTCTGCAAAGCATGGCCCTGACGATTCGGTCGGTGGCATTTCCAGTCCCGGGAGGAATTGGCGTGCAGGAAAGCGGTTACGTCTTGGTCGGCAATCTTCTTGGAATACCGGGAGACACTGCTTTCGCTCTATCTTTGATCGCGCGAGTGCGCGAACTCACTCTTGGCATCCCGGGCGTAATCGCGTGGCAATTGATCGAAGGCAGGCGCTTGTTGCGGACCCGAACCGCAGGCGCTGCTTCATAGAGTTTTAGTTTGCGAATCGCGCGGCTGAGATTGGTCAGGCGTTGCTTCACTTTCGCCGGATTGCTGAAATTCGTGCGCACGCCCCACCAAATCCAAGCCAGGCCGCCCGGAAGATCGAGTTGTTTCCTGACTTCGGCGATCACATCCGCGTCGCCGTAAGCTTCAAGAAAGGCGGTTGCGAACGGTAACCATTGTCGGGTCGGAACGATTCCGACCATATCGAGAAGAAAAACCAACAGGTCGTCCGCCTGGCGGGCGGCCGCGCCGAGCGACTCTTCATGCACGATTTCGAAATCAATCAGTCGGGCGCGATTGGTTTTGGCTTCGTAAAGCACATTTTGGGTGGTGGCATCGCCGTGAGACCATCGGTCGCCAAATTCGTCGGCCCAAAATTGATGGGCCCGTCGAAATTCCTTCGCAGCAGCTTGCAGAATTCGTTTGGTCAGAGCGCCGCGATTCATCAGGTCCCAAAGACCGACCCCGGGCAATTTTTCGGCGACTACACACCGCTTACCCGCTTTGTAGGCGTCAAATTGATCGCCGTTGAGCATTTCGAAACAGCCAACTTCCCATCGCCGCCATTGTTCCACTTTGCTCCAAAACCGAATCGGAATGTTCGCCATCCGAAAGTAAAGATTGGTCAAATCGGCCAGTTGCTCGCTGTGAAGATTTCGCCGTTTTACTACGAAAGTCTTGCCGTCCCGCCTTTTTTCCCAAACGGAATTAATCGCGATCGCTTCGACGAGTTTTGTCGCCACGTTAGCCAGTTCGAGCGGCGCTTCCGCGAGTTTACTCGCCGCCGTGATCAAACCGGTTGGAACAAGATTCCCAACCAACGCAGCTCCATCTCCCAAAATCCCCATTTTTGCTTCTTTCTTCGACGGCTTTGATCGCGATTGCTTCAAATCTTCTTTTCTCGCACGACTGTAGCGTTCGTTGTTCAGACTGTGATCGTCTCTCCCACGGTCATCACGCGTAGCTCAGATTTTACGCCGCGTTTTTTTAATTCCTGCCCAAACGCATCCGGTGTTCCGGTCAGCACGGGAAACGTGCCGTAGTGCATCGGAATTGCGATCTTGGGTCCGACCAGTTTCACCGCGTCCGCCGCGCGGATCGGCCCCATCGTGAAATGATCGCCGATACAAACCAGCATGACGTCGATCTTGTTGTAATCGGAAACGCGCGCGATGTCGGAAAAAAATCCGGTATCGCCGGTGTGATAAATTGTCGGCCCGCTGCGAATGCGAATGACAAGTCCCGTCGGAGTGCCCGCGTCGACCGGTGGCGAATTTTTATCCTTCTGTACGGAGGAACCGTGCCATGCCGGAACAAAGGAAACCGTAGTTTCGCCATTGAGTAATGTCAGCTGCCCACCGATGTGTCCGGTCGTGTCGTTCTCCGCTTGTTTACCCGGATAACCTAACACGCTTGTCATTACCGCCGATAAGTCAGCATTCGCCACCAATTTTGCTCCCGTCTTCTTCCCGATCTCCACTGCGTTTCCGACGTGATCGGAATGGCCGTGTGAAAGCAAAATTAGATCGACATCGTTCAGAGCAGCCAACGTTTCTTTGCCCTTTTTGAAAACGGGATTGGTCAGCCATGGGTCGACCAGAAGCGTTTTTTCTCCCGGAGTTACGATTTTGAAGCCCGATTGCCCATACCAGGTAAGTTGCGTTTGCGCCATGGTTCACGAAAACGTAAACGCGCGGTTGAGCAAAACATTTTCCTGAGCGAAGAGAAGTTCGTTCATGGCTGCGCCTGAAAAATATTTGGCGGCGACCGATCCGCGGATGGCTGCGCTGATCAAGCGCTCGCTTCGCTACAACGTGAAGCCGGGCGGATTGGTTCGACCATTCGACGCGCTCGCTGAGTCGATCGCTTATCAACAGTTAAGCGGAAAAGCCGCTGCCACCATTTGGAAACGCGTCCGCGCGCTTTATCCGCGACGAAAGTATCTCGATCCGCAACATGTTCTGGGAACGCCTGACGAAAAGTTGCGCGGGGCGGGTCTTTCTCGAAACAAAGTCGCCGCCATCAAGGATCTGGCCGCGAAAACGATCGACGGCACGGTGCCGAGCGCGCGGGCATTAGCGAAGATGAGTGACGAAGAAATCATCGCGCGTCTGATCACTGTCCGTGGAATTGGGCGTTGGACCGTCGAGATGCTGCTCCTTTTCGATCTTGGCCGACCCGACGTTTGGCCAGTGGACGATTACGGCGTGCGCAAAGGATTCGCGAAAACGTTTGGTAAGAGAAAACTTCCCAAACCGAAACAGCTGATGAAGCTGGGCGAAAAATGGCGGCCTCATCGCTCAGCCGCGGCCTGGTATTTCTGGCGCGCGCTCGATAATGACGGCCGTGCCTAAGTGAAGTTGACTTTGCCGGCAGCGGTCACTAAAACGCCGGATTATGGCGATGATTCACGTTAATCGGGGCGCAACAAGTCTGGGCGCATTTCCGGAGGAACAAGTTCGCGAAGGAATTCGCGCCGGCCGCTTTCTTCCCAGCGACCTCGGTTGGCGCGAAGGGATGGCGAGTTGGCAACCGCTTTCGAAATTTGCGGACTTCGCTGACGACATTGCCGCGGCGCCGGCTGCGAGTGTTCCTCCTCCTCCTCAAACTCCAACCGCTCCAGCGATGATCGCTCCCACTGCAGGATCGACATCTGCGCCGCGAAGCGGCTTGCCGTGGGACGAGCGACATAGCAAGGGATTGTTTTCCGGATTTATTGAAACGTTGCAGATGGTCCTGACCCGCCCGAGCGAGGCTTTTACCGCGATGCAACGCGAAGGCGGCCTCGGCGAACCGCTCCTTTACGCGATTATCGGCGGAAGCTTCGGGTTGATCTTCTATTTCATCTACCAGTTAGCGTTTCAATCACTTGGAGTCTTTGCCAACAGGCCGAATCCTCTTGCCCATCTCATTGGTGCGGGGATTGGCGGCGTCATCCTGATAATTTTTGTTCCAGTGCTGGTTGCGGTCGGCGCTTTTATTAACGCTGCCATTTTGCATGTCTGCTTAATGATCGTAGGCGGCGCAAAGCAGCCGTTTGAAACGACATTCCGAGTAGTTTGTTTTGCCAGCGGGTCTGTATTTCCAGTCATGGTTGTCCCGCTTTGTGGCGGTTTGATCGCAGGAATATGGGACCTCGTCCTTCGCTGCATCGGCCTTGCTCGGGCGCATGAGACCGATACCGGCCGAGCTGTGTTGGCTGTCTTGCTCCCGGTGATTGTCTGCTGCTGCGGTGGATTCCTCTGTGTAATGATGCTCGGCGGATTTGGCGCCCTGATGCATGCGAACCAGTGAGCGACGGCGATGCAACTGACGCGTCGCCGTCTCGCCCCGGATGAACTCGATCACGAGTTAATCTGGCTGACCGTGTCGCTTGGTTCGCTGGCGTGTGCGGCCGCCTGGTTTGCGCTTGGGTTGCCCTGGCCACATTGCATTTTTCTGGCGGTCACCGGGCACCCGTGTGTCACTTGCGGCGCGACTCGCTCAGCCATTGCTTTTTTCCACGCGGATTTCTGGAGTGCATGGAAATGGAACCCGCTCGTGTCTCTTTTCTTGAGCGGATTGTCGATCTTCGACGCTTACGCTTTCGCCATCTTGGTGGTTGGCGCCCCTCGATTGCGCATCGTCCAGTTCACTCCGCTGGAGAAAAGGTTCACGCGGCTCCTCGCCGTCATCTTACTGCTCTCGAACTGGATTTACCTGCTCTCGCGCCCACATGGCTTGTTTTAGAGCTCTGGTTTAAAGCGTTGAGCTCGGATTTGCTGAGCGCGCGCCAATGTCCGCGCGGCAAATCGCCCAGCCGGAGATTTCCGATCCGCACCCGCACCAACCGTTTCACTTCGTAACCGACCGCATAAAACATGCGTCGGATTTGCTGATTGATTCCCTGGCGCAAAACAACGCGCACTCTCGTCGGGCCGATCGATTGGAGTCGCGCAATTTGCGCGCGTTGACCTTCGAGAAAAATTCCGCGTAAAAGTTCCTGCGCATGCACGCTGTCCCATCGTCGATCTAACGTGACCTCGTACTCTTTCTCGATTTTGAAGCGTGGGTGAGTGAGCTGCTGCGCGAAGTCGCCGTCGTTCGTTAACAGGAGCAATCCCTCGCTCTGGGCATCCAGCCGGCCAATATTAAAAAGACGGGGAAACTTCGGCGGCAGCAGATCGAAAATCGTGTCGCGCGCATGAGGATCGCTTCGGGTCGAAACAAATCCCGCCGGTTTGTGCAGCGCGATCGTCATCGCGCTCTCGAGATGAACCAGCTTGCGATCGATTTTCACATGATCGCGCTCGTTTGGTTGCGCGCTGAAATTTGTGCAAACCCGGCCGTTGATGCTGACGCGCCCGGCCGCGATCAGCTCATCGCATTGCCGCCGCGAGCCGACGCCGGCTGCGGCAAGGAACCGATTCAAGCGCATCGCAAAAGTTGAGAGGTTGAGTCGTTGAAAAGTTGAGTCGATTCACTCAACCGCTCAACATCTCAACTGCTCAACGTCCGGATCAGGCGTCTGGCTTCGTTTTGGGAAGACCGACAACCTTGCGACCTTCTTTCCATTGGCCGCGTTTCTTGAGCAGTTCGACCCGCTCGAAACGCTTTAGAACATTGCGCTTCGCGACAATTGTGCTGGCTCCTCTGAGACTTCGATGCTGTGACATAGGGCGAAAATGAGCGCCAAAGCTAGCGCGAAGACAGGATTATTCAAATGCACTCTCGCTGTCCTTCAGAAGATCCTCGGTTATAACTGATTGCTCAGGACAACATACCGACCGCTCGCCATCATCTGGTGGTAAATATGAAAGCGCGTCGTCAAAAGCTCTTGCCAATACGGAATTCGCTCTCGTTCGATGATCAAAAAAATTTCCTGCGGATCGCCCCAATGGCGCAAGATCGCCTCTTCGCTAATGGAAACGTTTGCGCCGCCGGCAATGTGCATCTCGTCGTCGGCTGGCTCGTTCACTAGATAAAAGTGGCGATGCAAATAAAACACGAGACTGCTGGCGTCATCCAGTTCGCCTTCGTAGACCACCGCATCTTTGTCAGTGCTCTTGCTTTCCAAAAAGCGAGCCGCATCAGCGAGTGAAAATTGTGGCGCCATCTGCGCCACCCCGTCCGCGAGCGAAAGAGTAATTGGCACCATCGCCGCGGCCACAAGGCTCAGGCAAAGTCGCGGGCGCTGTTTCATTGCGAGATAAACAGCAACGATCGATGAAACAATTAGCGAAACGGCGATGACGGTAAGCATAGGGCGCAAAATTCCCCACGCCGAGGGCCGCAGCGTTTGTAATGCGTCCCATGTTGTCCAACTTCCGTCTTCTGCAAAGTCTCGCGTTTCACTCGTCGAATTGAAGTGTGGCTGGAGCGCTGCAACTAGCCCCACGATAATACCCGTTATTCCCATGAGTCCGGCGCCGGTAATTTGCCATTTCTTCGACAGTCGATCCCATGCGGTCACGGCAAAAATCGCGAACGCGCTCCACATACTCATGGAATAATAATCCTGACGTTGTCCGATGATCAGGAGTGGCAGAAAAACCACTGCCATCCAACACAACGGCAACGCTTCGGCAAATTCCAATTCGCCAGGACGGATCATTTTTCGCCAGGTAAAGATCGCTCCTGGAACAACAGCGAACGACCACGGGAACCACCAAACCAGGTGCATCCAAACAAATTGAAGCGGCGGGACTCCGTTATCGCTTCCCGGAACGTTGGAAAAAGAACGCAAATGTCCGAGCCATTCGACTCGCAAAAGTTGCTGCAAAAATTCGGGGAAATGCCGTTCCGTCGCGACGTACCACGGAACAAACAGAACAATGAAGATCGACATATACCCCCAATGAAAAAGGCGACGGAAACGCAGGCGTGCCTCGCGGTAAAAAACCGACAGCAAAAGAAAAATCGCCAGCGGGTAGATTAATCCCAGCAAGCTTTTCGTCAGGCAGGCCAAGAGGCAACAAATCCAGAAACCGAGGAACCACAGATTACGTCCTCGTCGCCGCTTGTAACCGCACACACCGCATAAAATCGCGCCGGCGATGAAGGCGCTGAACACAGGTTCGGGCATGATGACTCGCCCGAGCACCGCTGTGCCGCAGCTGCCAAGATAGATCAGACCTGCAAAAAATCCGCACCAGTAATCTTTCAGTTTCTCGCCGATTAGAAATGTGAGCGCGACGCTCGCCATCGTTGCCATTGCGATTGGCAGACGCGCGGCGGCGGAATGGATTCCGAAAATTTTGAAAGAGCCGATGATGAGCCAGTAAAGCAGTGGCGGTTTCGGCAGTCGCGGCAAGCCGTCGTTCGTCGGCCAGAGCCACTGATGGGTTTGGATCATTTCGCGCGCCGCGCCGGCATATTGGCCCTCGGTGTGATTATAGAGATCTCCCCAGCCCATGGTGGTTAGATGAAGCAGCGCCGCGAGCGCGATCAGCGAAGCAAATAGCGCGTGGCGCAATGGAGGCGGAGGCAACGCCGGGGGATCAAGCAGAGCATCCTCAATACTGAAAGTGCGGGTGCCGGCAGTCATTCCGCTAATCGTCAGTCCGAACTCGGACGAGCGCGATATTTTTCCCAATCGGCCGGTAACGGCAGCAATTTCGCAGCTGGCATTTCAATTAAAGCCAATGTTTGCCGGCATTCGGCGATCAATGCGTCATCCGCTGGTCGTGTAATTCGGAAGGCGCACCAGAATCGCGCGCGTTGCAATTGCTCAAGCCAACCATCGACGAACAAATTGTCACCCAGCTTTGCGGCGCGGCGATAATCGATCTCCGTCCGGACCACCACCGGGTATTTTTGTGTTTTCGTCATTTCGGCGAGCGGCAGGCCAAGCTTTTCCGCGAGCAATGTCCGCGCAATTTCTATGAAACGGAGATAGGCGATATTCGACACGACACCACCGCAATCTGTGTCGAAGAACATTACCTGCACTTCGGTGCGGATGCGCGGTGCGTCAGAATTCATCGTAAGATCGACATCACCGCATTTACGACTTCCGGTACGGTCACTGTTTTCATGCAGCGAAAATCAATCGGACATTCGCGCAAAAAACACGGACTGCATTCCACGTGATGTCGAATGATGATGTGCCCGTCGCCGAGAGGCCCCGTGAGCGCAGGCTCGGTCGAACCAAAAATCGCGACCACTGGCACGCCGAGCAAGGCCGCGAGATGCATCGTTCCGGTGTCGTTTGTCAAAAGTGCACGACAGCCGCCCAGGTCCTCGATCAACTGATCAAGAGTCGTTTGGCCGATTCGGTTCGAGCAGTTGTCGCCAAGCGCCGTAGCGATTGTTTCACCGATCGCTTCATCTTTTTTGGTCCCGAACAAAATCCATTTGGCACTTGATTGCGCGGAAATCGCGGCCGCCGCTTCCGCGAAGCGCTCCGGTAGCCAGCGTTTAGTCGGACCGTATTCCGCGCCGGGACACAGACCGAGAAGTTTCTTATTTTTCTTCTTCGAAGTTAGAGGCAACAGCGTTTTTGCGGGCTGGTTAAGATCGACATCCGCGCCGCAATCGTCCGCGATGCGCAGAAACCGCGTCGCGTGATGTTCGGGCGGGCCCGGCCGACGCGGCTGGCGAACGATTTGATTTAATAACCAGCCGCGCGCGTGTCCACGATAGCCGACTTTTCTCGGAACTCGCCAGACCTCGATCGCCGCGCGCAATGAATTGGGAAACAAGATCGCGACATCGAAGCGCTCTTGTCGCCCAATCAGGCGAACTGCGCTGAAAAGCGATTTGTTTGGCAGAGACAAGATCTCGTCGACTTCCGAGATCAATTTCCACATCGGCGCAATTTTTTTTGGCGCGAGGATCGTAACGTGCGCGTCCGGACGACCTTTTTTGATCGCGCGTACCGCCGGCACGCTCATGATCGCGTCGCCCAGCCAATTGCTGCTGCGAATGAGAATCCGGAATGCTTTCAATTGTTCCGGCGGCAAATCCTTCGGGAAATAAACGCCGCGTTTATAACGCGCGAGAAGGAAATTTGGGCGCGGTGTTTTCCAGCGATTGTGCAGCCAAAAGCCGTCCTCCGGTGCACGGCGGGTCTGGGTCGCGATCAGATCGTTGGCTTTGGCGGTGAGCGCTTCCACCGAATCGCCGGGAGCGTCGATTCGATCAGTAAACGACATCCTCCAGCGTCCAGGCGATTCAGTGTAAATGGCAGTGCCGAGGACGGCCGCGCCTGTGCGTTTAGCTAACAGCGCCGGCAACGATGTGGTCGAGGCGAGCTTTCCGAAGAATGGCACCCACAGACCCTGATCGCCCGTGTGTTGGTCGCTCAGAATTCCGATCGCACCGCCGCCACGCAAGAGTTCAATCGCTTTCTGAAAACCTTCATTGCGATCGAAAAGCTCGACGCCGGCGCGTCCGCGCAACGCGCGGACGTGTTTGTCGATGTAACGGTTTTTGAGTGGCTGATAGATTGTGCTGTTGCGCACATAGCCGATCGCGGCCGGAAACATTTGCGCCTGCAGTTCCCAGTTTCCGATGTGGCTCAAAATAAAAACGACCGACCGGCCGCCGCGCAATTCGCGTTCGGCCGCATCGGCATTTTCGATTCGGACCTTCATGCGCGCTTTCTCGAGCGGCATAGCCGCCAGCTTCAAACTGGAAAGAAGGTTTGCGCCCAGTCGCTGAAAATGGCGACGGACGAGCCGGCGCATTTCTCGCGGCGATTTTTCCGCGCCGAATGCAATGTCAATGTTATGAAATCCCAGGCGCCGATATTTCCCAAGAACGAGCCAGGCGAAGAAGCCCAACGCGTTTCCAAGCGCAAACGCTGCCCGTAATGGCAAAAGACCAATCAGGGCAAAGCCTGCGCGGTAAATAAGGTAAGCGAAATACTGGAGCATCGATCTCGGCCAGCGCGCTCGCCGAAGGCGTCCAGCGTAAATTTGCCTGCGCGCCGCTGCAATGAATATAATGTGGCGGTCGGCATGAAGTCTCGTTAGGCATATAAGCGGCTCTGCCAAACAACATGAAAGAAGATTTGTGGCTCGGTCTTAATGAGCGTGCACGAAAAGGGCTCTCGCCGCGTAACTACAAAAACGGTACTGTCGCCCAGCGAATCGCGGGAACGGGCGTCGATGGCGGCGAACTGGCCGCCGGTCGCGGCGCAGAACTGAAGAAAGTTTGGATCCCGGGCGTTGAGATTTTTTCCAGAGAGATTCATCCCCAACGCCATCGGGGCAGTTTTGGCGAGTTGGCGCGCGATTCGCAAGGGGTTCTGGGTAAGATCAAGCTTTGGCCACGGCAATGGTCGGCTGCACGGATGTTCGCAAACAGCGCGAAAGGATTTCATATTCATCCCCCCAGCGTTCCGGCGGACACGACAGCGGAAAAATGGTTGCGGCGTTTATTTGTCAGCCAACCGCAGAACTATTCGCTGCGTCCGTACGATCGCGAGCAGTGGGACATCATGTTCTTTCTCCAGGGTCGTGCTGAGATTTTTCTACGGGATGTGCGCGCCGGTCTACCCGTGCGCAACATGCGATTTTTTGTCGACGGCGACAATCATCGCAGCCGCAATAATGTTGGCGTCGTGATTCCGCCTGGCGTAGCGCACGCGATTCGGACCGAAGGTTCGGAAGACGTGCTCATGGTTTACGGAACCAGCACAACATTTCAGCCCGAATTCGAAGGCCGCATCGCCAGCGAGATTGAAACGGCGGACCTGCCGGAATCGTGGCGAAAATTTCTTTCTTTGTAGCGGCGCTCTATGAGCGTCGGACGAATTAATGCGACGGTCGCAGACCGCCGCTACAGTTCGTGAATGAAGCGGCAATTCAATCCAATTGAGCGCGAGCTGATGGACCGGCCGCAACCGGTTTCAGCCGAACTGGAAAGTGATCTTGAAAATCTCAGGGAGCTCAATCGCTGGTTTGGAAGTTACGCGCTCATCTCGATGTTTCTCAGCCGTTGGATCAAACCCGGCGCCCGCCTGCGCATTGTCGATCTTGCCACCGGCTCGGGCGACATTCCGCGCTTGATCGCCGAGTATGGACGCAAAATTGGCGCGGAATTACAAATCACCGCATTAGATCAACAATCTGCGACCCTCGAGATCGCGAAAAGACTTAGTGCTCGTTATTCGGAAATAACTTTTGTTGAAGGAGACGTCCTGGAGTGGGAACCGATGGAGCCGTACGATATCGTCTGCTGCACGCTGGTGCTTCATCACTTCAGCGAAGACGACGCAGTGCGCCTACTCCAACGTTGCCGCAAACTGTCCCGAAAATTTGTGCTCGTCTCTGATCTGTGCGGCGGATGGTTCGGTGCGGTTGGCGTCCATCTTCTCACCGCCACCGTGTTTCGGGAGCCAATGATGAAGCACGATGCCCGGCTTTCGATTGCGCGCGCCTTTTCCTTTTCCGAAATGAACCAATTGGCGCAACGTGCTGGTTGGACAAATTTCGGTCACAAAGCTTTTCCGTTCGCTCGCCAGGCGATCTGGCTCCAAGCGCAATGAAGGTTTTGGAAACAGTTGCCGAAGCGCAGAATCAGGCGAAGAAAAGCCCGCGTGTGCTGGTGCCGACGATGGGGGCGTTGCACAGGGCGCATGGTGAATTGATTCGAGCCGCGCGCGAGAAGGCGGGCAACGATAGTGAAGTGGTTGTCAGCATTTTTGTGAATCCGCTGCAGTTTGAACCCGGGAGCGATTACGAGCGTTATCCGCGACCGGAACAACAGGATGAAGAATTCTGCCGGAAATTGAATGTCGATCTTTTGTTTCGGCCGAGCGCGACCGAGATGTATCCGGATAATCGCTCGGCATTTGTCGATGAAAATTCGCTCTCGAACGTGCTCGAAGGCAGATCGCGGCCGGGACATTTCCGCGGCGTCTGCACAGTCGTCGCGAAGCTATTCAACATTTTGCGACCTGACGCGGCCGTGTTTGGTGAGAAAGATTTTCAGCAGCTCGCTGTCATCCGCCGAATGGTGCGCGATCTGAATTACAAGATCGACATCGTGGCCGTGCCGACAGTGCGAGAAGAGGATGGGCTCGCTTGCAGCTCGCGCAACGCGTATTTGAACGCCGAGGAGCGGAAGCAGGCTGCGGTTTTGCGTAAAGCATTGCTGGCCGCGAAAGAGTCTGGAAAGAAATCCGCAAAGGAGACTGTCGATCTTGCGCGAAAGATAATTAGTGAAGCGCTGCTGGCGCGGATCGATTATGTCGATCTGGTGGACGCGACCACTTTGCAGCCGACCGAGTCCGTTAAGTCGAGTTCGCTTCTCGCTGTTGCGGTTTTTTTTGGGAAAACACGTTTGATCGACAACATTGTGTTCGAATGAAGGAGTACGATTTCGTTGTGATCGGTAGCGGCATCGCGGGGCTCAGCTTCGCCCTCAAGGCAGCGAAACGCGGCTCGGTGGCGGTCATCACCAAGCGCAAGGGGCCGGACACAAACACGGCCTGGGCGCAGGGCGGAATCGCTTGTGTAACAAGCGATGAAGATTCTTTCGAGCTGCACGTGCGCGACACGCTCGAAGCGGGCGCCGGCTTGTGTGACGAGAACGTGGTCCGCACGATTGTGACCGAAGCTCCCGTGCGAATTCAGGATTTGGTCGAGCTTGGCATGCAGTTCGACGAACGCGACGTTTCCGGGCATCGCGAATTCGACCTCGGACGCGAAGGCGGGCATTCGAAGCGGCGCGTTCTGCACGTGCGAGACGTGACCGGAAAAGAAATTGAGAACGCATTGCTGCGCGAATTGGAGCGGCAATCACATGTCGGTCTTTTGGAAAATCACATGGCGGTCGATTTGATTACGGCGGCCAAGATCGGCTACGCAGCTGAAGATCGTTGTCTCGGCATTTACATCCTCGACGAAGACAGCGGCAAGGTGGAGACGATTCGTTCTGATCGGATCGTGCTCGCGACCGGCGGTTGCGGAAAAGTTTACCTCTACACAACCAACCCGGACATCGCGACGGGCGACGGCGTGGCGATGGCCTGGCGCGCCGGCGTGACAATTGCGAACATGGAGTTTGTTCAGTTTCATCCCACCTGTCTGTTTCATCCGAAAGCGAAATCATTCTTGATTTCGGAAGCCGTTCGAGGTGAGGGCGGCATCCTCCGGAACAATCGCGGTGAAGATTTTATGAAACGTTACGATCCGCGCGGGTCGCTTGCGCCGCGAGACATTGTCGCGCGCGCAATCGACGCAGAGATCAAGCGCTCTGGCGCGCAATGCGTATTTCTCGATATCACTGAAAAGCCGGTGGAATTTTTGCGCGGGCGGTTTCCGAATATTTACGAGACCTGTTTGCGCTTTGGGATCGAAATGACGAAGCAGCCGATTCCGGTCGTGCCGGCAGCGCATTATCAATGCGGCGGAATCAAAACCGATGTGAACGGCGCGACCAGTCTGCCCGGCTTGTACGCGATTGGCGAAGTTGGTTGCACCGGATTGCACGGCGCGAATCGTTTGGCCAGCAATTCTCTGCTCGAAGGTTTGGTCGTGGCACATCGGGCGTGCGAGGCGATGATGCTGGAACGAAGCCCATCGCGCGCAACGTCGCCCATTTCATTACCTGAATGGCAATCGGGCGACGTTCAGGATGTAGATGAACTGGTGGTGATTTATCATAACTGGGACGAAATCCGGCGGTTAATGTGGGATTACGTGGGAATTGTTCGGACGGACAAACGGCTGCAGCGGGCGAGTGCGCGCTTGCGTAATCTCCAGCGCGAGATCCGGGAATTTTATTGGAACTTCAAAGTGTCGGTGGACCTTTTGGAGCTGCGCAATCTGGCCACGGTAGCGGCGTTGATTGTCGACTCGGCCTTGAGTCGCAAGGAAAGCCGCGGTTTGCATTACACGTTGGATCATCCGGAGAAAAACGATCGAGAATACGGCCGGAGTACTCTCGTCAGCCGCGTATAGCTGGAACAGATAGTGCTTTACGATTTGTAACCGCCACCGGCGCTGGTTTTTCCATAATGAAAAGGCCTTGCGCCAGCCGGGAAAATCGGATACAAACAGGCCACCCTTTGGCCATGAGACGAATCTTTGCCCTCTTACTCTTGACCAGCGCCTTCGGTGCGCTGCGAGCTGAGGAGCAATCGAGTTCGCCTTACGCGACCGCGGCCGACTTCGCGAAGTATGCAATGAAGCTTCGAGAGAAAGCGCTGCTTAAAGTCGAGCCGCAAGTATTCGTGCCCACAAGTTCGCGGCCGGCGATCCAGCGTTATGCGTGGAAAACGAACATCGTGACCACGGTGTTCTGGGTCGGAGAACAGGCCGGCGGAAATAATCCGGTGCCGAACTTCCGCAGCTCGTGGGATTTAAACTGGCAATCGAATTACGGCGGATTCGATAATCCCGAGAAATCCGAACGGCGTAACTACATTCCGGTTTCTTTCGTTCCACGGCAGAATCCATTTTATTGCGCGTTGCCTTACAACGACGTGACCCACGGCCAATTTAAGCCGGAAGCGCCGTTGGTTATTCCGTGGTTCAAACAAGCCTACATGGGGCAGGGGCAATCGGTTTGCTGGCATCACTGGATTGCGATCCGCAGAGGCAATCGCACTTGTTATGCCCAATGGGAGGATTGCGGTCCGTTTCGCACCGATCACTTTCAATATGTCTTTGGTAACGAGCGGCCTAAGCCGAACCTCAACCATGGCGCCGGTTTGGACGTTTCACCCGCGGTGCGCGATTACCTTGGATTACAACCCACCGACGTGACCGACTGGCAGTTTGTTAATACCCAGGATGTGCCGCCCGGCCCATGGCGCAGTTATGGGGAGAACAACAATTTTGTGCTTGCCCGTCGCCAGATGGAACAAAAGCTGGCGCAGCAAGGATCCGGCGCCAACTCCAAGAAATAAGGCGTAGGGCGCGCGGGGATTCTCACCCTAGCCGCGGTTTCAATTCGGCTAGCTTCGTGTGCAATTCTTGCGCGCGTTGCCACCACGGTTCGTAACGCTGGCGCTGGGTTTGGCAGATTTCTTTTAAATCCTGGAACTTCTTGGCCATTTCCGAGCAGAAAGCATCAATCGCCTTGGCGAATTGTTTCTCGAGGTCTTGGGAAAACTCGGTGCGTTTTGGAGACAATTGCCGTTCATAATCGCGCAGAACTTTTCGACGATGATTGAAGGCCAGAAAAATCGCCAGGACAGCGCCAATTCCTGCGACGATGAACGCTACAATAGCCGCCGTTTCGCTCCGCGCTTTTACAAAAAATCCGACGGCTCCAGCAATCACGATTATTGCGGCGACAAGGCGTAGCGAAAGCGCCGTTTGTGAATAAGACTGGGCCAGCCGTTCCTGGAGAGTCTTACCGGCGATAATGTCGATGAAGGCCGCTTGGATTGATTCGGAGAGCTCCCGTCGTTGACCGGCAAAATCCGGGACGCTTTGCCGGGCCTGTTTCTGAAGATCACTGGACAATTGGTTTTCGAGAAGGTCTTGCATCTGCGGCCAGAGCCCACGCAAATCTATCTCCAATTTGCCGACTGCCTTTTGCATTTGCGGCTGCAGAAGTTGTCGCAGTCTCGTTTCGATTTTTCCGTGCAATTCTTGGTATCCAACGCTGCGCCGCCAAATCAGCTGAAAGCTGCGCCACCAAGTCAGCTCCTGGCAAAGCAGCGTCGTTCTTTCCTTCGTCGACTCGTCATAAGCGCTCTCCACCTCGTGCACGAGGGCCGTCACTTGGCGGAGCATTTGCTCGCGGCGCGTCCGGAGCAATGCATCGAGGCTATCGAGCACCGCGCTATCCGTTGAAATTCTGTCCAGGAATCCGCGAATTTCGCGGTTCAAATCTTCCAGGGCGACCCGTGAAGCCTGAAAGGTTGAGCGAAGCTTCAGCATTCGCGAACTCGATTCGGTGACGATGAAGTTGATCTGTTCTTCCAATGGCGCGAACCCGCTCTCTTCCCAAAGCCGCTCCTTGTCCAGGCCGATTGTTCGGGCGAGCAAAGCCTTGCGCGCCGATACGGCGAAGATCGGCGGGACGAATCCGAGCCGCCGCATCGCGGTGTCCTGAAGATGCCGATGGATGACGTCGATTTCAGTTGGCCCGCGCAAATCGATTTGTTGGAGGACGAAGATGACGTTCTTGAGCCAGGTTTTTTGGAGAAAATCTAGAAATTCCCAGTTTGATTGCGTCCACGGATTTGCGACCGAGAACACGAAAAGAACGATATCGGCGCGGGGCATGAAATCTTCCGCTACCATTTGATGCTCTTTCACCATTGTGTTCGTGCCGGGCGTGTCGACGACGTTGAAGTCGCGCAGGAACGGAATCGGCAGATGGCGCTCGGTCAGTTTCGGTGAAACCTCCGTCGATTTTTCGTCCGCGCCGTGGCGAAAAATGTAAACTCGATCGGTCGCCGGCAAGACATCTACCTTGGCGAATTCATTGCCGAAGAGAGCATTGAGCAGCGAAGACTTTCCGGATTTCACTTCGCCGACGACGACAAAGAGCAATGGTTCGCTGATATCGCGCAGCAGCGCCTGCAACGTGTCCAGCTCTTCAGCCGATCGCTGCATTTCCGAGCCGAGCTTGATTAAGCCGGCGAGGCCGCTTTCGAGCTCGACCTTGAGCTGCAAATATCGGTCGGCGATCATGCCGGCAAAATCAGTCGTGCGGTGTGGGCGAGGGGGATGTCGATCTTGCGCCGGCCGATTTCGGCGATGGCGAAGGTTTCGGCGGAAGCGGTGTTTCCTTTGCGATCAGTTCCGAAACGGTGACAAACTTAAATCCTTTGGCCTCGAGTTGATCCAGCACGCATGGCATCGATTCAATCGTGCCGGGATGAATGTCGTGCGCCAAAACGATCGACCCCGCGCGAGTGTTTTTGACGATGCGATTGCAAACGACATTTGGTCCTGGCCGTCTCCAATCCAACGGATCGACATCCCAAAGCACAATCTTGTAACCAAATTCCTGGTTGATCCATTTTTTTTGCCGCGCTGTGATTGAGCCATAAGGCGGACGCAACAAAGTCGGACCATGGCCAGCCGCACTTCGAATTGCCTCGTCGGTCTTGCGTAATTGATCACGAACTCCGCCGTCCGACATCTTGGCGAGGTTCGGATGCGACCAGCTATGGTTCGCGACTTCATGTCCCTCTCGCGCTTCTCGCGCTACGATTTCGGGATTTTCGGCAACGTTTTGGCCGATCAGGAAAAATGTGGCTTTGATGTGATGGGCAGCGAGCAGATCGAGTAGCTTGGGCGTCAATTTCGCACTTGGGCCGTCATCGAAAGTCATTGCGATATAAGGTCCATCGACGTGGACCCAATCGAAAGTGATTCCGGCTTCGGCTGTTGCCGCGGCCTTGGTTTTTTCGTCCGTTGGCGGCGCGACTGCGTCGTCGGCCTGAACAGTGGCAATTCCAATCGAAGCAATGAGATAAAGGAGAAAGCGAAAGATGAGCATGAATTTTTGCGGCTGCGCCAAACTTTCGCTGTATCTAGCAGAGGCCACTCGTAACGCAAGGTGCGCGACTTGCCTTCGTATAAGATGTCGATCTTTGCGTAAGGAAAAATCTGATTCGCGTCTTTTCCCCGGATAACGTCATTCCTTGGCAGCCATCCTGCTCCGACATTATTTGGAGGTCGGACATGCTTGCGCTTGCTTCGGTCGAATCGGTTTCGGGAAGCTTTCATATCTCCAGAAATGAGAATACTGATCGTTGAAGATCATCTGGAAAGTCGAAGGGCATTGCAGCGGCTGATCGAACGGCGTGGACACGAAGTTGTTGCGGTCAGTAGCGCCGAAGAAGCGGAAATTGAGCTGACGAAGCGACCTTTCCCGTTTTTGATTTTGGATTGGATGTTGCCAGGCAAAAGTGGGGTGGATTTATGCCGGGAATTACGCTCCGCGCCGAACGGCGACGAATTTTTCATTCTTCTAGTCACGGCACGCGATGACACGCAGGACTTGGAACAGGCGCTTCAAGCCGGCGCGAACGATTATCTGACTAAGCCGCTCGACCCGGCGCGCTTGAATGTCCGGCTTTCGGTAGCCGAACGACGGATTCGTGCGCTCGCCGAGCGAAGCCAGGCGCGGGCGGAGTTGCAGGAAACGGTCAGAAAAATGACGGATATCCTGGAAAAGACGAGCGACGGATTTTTCGCGGTGGATCGAGATTGGAAATTCACGTTCGTCAATCGGCAGGCGGAAAAGCTGCTCGATCGGCGGCGCCAAGACCTGATCGGCAAGGATTTCTGGATCGAATTTCCAGAGTTCACGCGCGACACCTTCGAAAAGAATTATCGACGCGCCATGTCGGAACAAGTGGCCGTCGAATTCGAAGCAAGTGATGCGAGCGGCAAAGTGTGGTTTGAACTGCTCGCCTATCCCAGCGGAGGCGGTGTTTCAGTTTTCTTAAGAGACGTGACGGATCGTAAACGCGTTGAAGAAGAGCGGTTGACCACGAGCAAACTGGAATCGCTCGGGACGCTGGCGGGAGGAATCGCCCACGATCTCAACAACATCCTGACAGTCATTTCGGGAAACATCGGTTTGGCGCAAATCGAAGCTCCAGGCAGTTCTGGAAATCTGCACTCGTTCTTATCAAGAGCGGGCGGGGCTGCGCAACACGCCGCTCAACTTTCAAACCAATTGCTCACGTTCTCAAAAGGCGGCACGCCGCTGAAGCGAGTCGCTTCGATATCCGCGCTCGTTACGCAAGCGGCCGAATTTTCGCTTCATGGATCCAACCTCCGGGCGGATGTGGATATCCCAGACGACCTTTGGAGATCCGCGGTCGATCCGGCGCAGATCGAGCAAGTGATCAATGCGCTCATCATCAACGCACGCGAGGCGATGCCGCAGGGCGGGACTGTCCGTCTTTCGGCAAGCAATCTTGAAATCGACGCCAACTCTGGTCTTCCGGTGCGGCCCGGCCGTTATGTCAAAGTGCAGGTCGTAGATAACGGCGGCGGCATTGATCCAAAATCGCTGACCAAGATTTTCGATCCTTATTTTACAACCAAGCCGCTGGCGACCGGGCTTGGTTTATCGATCAGCTTTTCGGTCGTGAAAAAGCACGGCGGCCTGCTCCATCTCGAAAGCACCTCGCCGGACGGATCGACATTTGCGTTTTATCTGCCGGCTACCGACGCCGAACCACAACTGCCCGAGCCGACGCTGGCCAATGAAATTTTCAGTTTCAACCATCAGCGCGTTTTGGTGATGGATGATGAAGCCGCCATTCGCGATCTGACTTCGGATCTACTTGCGACGCTCGGCTACAAAGTGACCGCAGTGCGGGATGGTTCGGAAGCGTTAAAAACCTACGAAGACGCGATGCGGATCGGTGAAAATTTTCAGGCGGTCATTCTGGACGCAACGATTCGCGGTGGAATGGGGGGCGTGGCCACGATTGAGCGGCTGCGGGATGTCGATCCGAATGTCACGGCGATCATCTGCAGCGGTTATTCGGACGAAGCAGCCCTGGCCGAATTCTTGACCTACGGCTTTCGAGCAGCGCTGGCAAAACCGTTCACTCGTCACGAACTGGCGAGTGTCCTTCAACGCGCGTTCGAAGCGACCAAAATATAGCAGCGAATCGATTTTCCCAGGATCGACAAACCCCTGGAAGACGCGCTCAACCTTTGCGGACTTTGTCCAATTCTGCCAGGAATGCTGCGACGCCGCCCATGTACAAACCGTCGTAGCGCCACAGTGTTTTGCCTTCGCCGTCCAGCACAACAAGAGTGGGGAAACCCTCGACCTGATATCGCGCCGCCAATTCTTGATTTTGTTTTCTTGTTTCAACGCTCTGCGCTTTACGGCGCGGGAAATCGACCTCCAGCAGAACGAGGTTCTTGCTCGCGTAGTCTTTAAATTCTGAGCGGCTCAGGATCGCCCGGTCGAGCTGAAAACAGAAACCACACCAGTCGGACCCGGTGAAATCGAGGAGCAAGAGCTTATGGCTCGTTTGCGCTTCCTGCTGGGCCTTTTTGTAATCGGTCGTCCATGCCTGATCGGCGCGCGCGCAGGATGCGCCGGAGAGGGCCAATATGACCGCAATCGGTACGATTAAATTTTTCACGCCGAAATTTGGTTCAATCGGCTCTGTGACGCAAGTGTGCCCCAGCCAGCTGCAACGCAAACGCTACTGACGCGGGTTAACTCGCTCAGTTTGTTCCAGCCCCGCGTCGTTACGCGGGAGTCGAACTGCAATTCGCCGCCTAACGAATGTGGCCCGAAACGAGCTTCGTCATCTCGAACATGCTGACCTGGCTCTTGCCATTGAAAACCGCTCGGAGGGCATCGTCGGCGTTGATTTGAGTTCTCTTTGTCTTGTCCTGTAAACCGTTCTTCTTGATGTAGTCCCAGAGCTTTTTGGTGAGCTCGGACCGTGGCAACGGTTTTGAACCAACGATAGCGGAGAGCTTGTCGTCGGGTTGGACTGGTCTCATGAAGGCGGGATTGGGCTTGCGTTTTGAAGGAGTTTTGGTTTTCGGCATACAGGCTGATTAATGCTTCGTTTGCGGCAGAGCAACACTAATTTTCGTGGTAATTTTTTTTTCTTGCTAATTGGATCGACGTACCACAACCGCGGCCACATCGTCTGGCGGCGATTCGCTGGCATCGGGCGTTGCCGCTTTCAACATCAGCTCGAGCAACGCGTCCGCGCTGGCAGCAAAAGGATTGATCATTCCCGCAAGTTGCGTCGGTGTCGATCGTGGCCGGCCGCTCTTGGCTGCACCAAACAATCCGTCGGTGTAAAGGGTGAACGCGTCACCCGGATTCAATTCGAGAATCGTTTCAGCAAACTGCGATTGCTCCACTAATCCGAGGGGCGGCGCCGAAGATGGTATCGCTTCGGTGCCGCGACCGAATCGAGTCACGAGCAATGGCGGGTGACCCGCGCCGACCACGCTCGCCTTTCCGTTATTCGGATCCAGTGCCACGCACATTGCGCTCATGAAAGACCGACCACCAAAAATTCCGCGCAGATCATTGTTCACTGCTTCCATGATCGCCGGCGGCCGGTCGTGTTCTTCGTGGCCGTGGTGGAACAGAAGTTTGGCGAGAGTTGTCATTAAAGCGGCCGAGGCGCCGTGACCAGTTGCATCCGCGATCCAGAACAGCCAGCGATCTTTTTTAATCGGCAGCCATCCGTAAATGTCTCCACCGACCTCAATCACCGGACGGTAACAAGCGGCGATTTCCCATCCGGTCAGGGTCGGCGGCTTTTGTGGAATCAGGGACTGCTGCGTCAGCCTTGCCGCGGCCAAATCGCGCTCGAGATTTCGGCGCCACGCTTCTAATTCCTGATTTTGCTGCTGTAACTGAATGCGCAGCGAATGTAACCGCAATTGCGTCTCGATCCGCGCGCGCAAAACCTCGGCGCTGATCGGTTTGACGACAAAATCGTCCGCTCCGGCGTTGAGACATTTCACCTCGCTCTCACCGTGTCCGGTCAACATGATTACCGGCATCCGAGCGATCGCCGGGTTCGGATCAGCCCGCAACCGTTTTAGCGCTTCAGCGCCATCAATTCCCGGCATTTCGAAATCGAGCAACAGCAGGGCCGGTTGTTCTTGATGGACGAGATCTAATGCGTCGGTCGCGTTGTTCGTCTCGCGACACCTGTACCCAGCTGACGAAAGCATCCGCGCCAGCAGCTTTCGACTGCCCGCGTCGTCGTCGACAATTAGGATTTGTGGGCCGGCCTCCATGCTGCAACAGGTTCGGAAATCGCCGTCGGATTGGCTCTTACAAAATCGAATTGCGATTCTGAGTGCATTGGCATTGAAATAGAACCAGTGTAAACTCCGTCCAAGAAAATTATGAAATTGTGGCTTTCACTCGCGCTGCTTACCGGGCTCTTTATTTCGGCTTGCAGCGATAACGAGGTACCGCCTGCCGGCGCGCGGCGAACGTCCGCGCGGTATCCTGCCGAAACCGGTGTAGAAAATCAGCCGACACAGCAACCGTTTAATCCGAACGCACCGCCACCGGAAAACGTTGAGACAACGGCGCAACCGCCAGCGCCGGCGCCCACGGCCGCCGCGCCCGCCAAAACAGCAAAAGGCGATTATCCCTACGGCACGCCTGTTCCTGGCAAACCTGGCTTTGTGAAAAGCCCCTACGCTGCCGACCAGGGACTTGTCGATGTGCGCGGTTTTCCGCCGGGGACAGAAGTTAAGGATCCCTTCACGAACAAAATCTTTCTTGTTCCGTAACGGCAGTTGCGGTCGATGCTGAATGCCAGATATGCCAGATACTGAATGGAGCATCGCTTTTTGATTGATTTATGGAGCTGCGCGTAAAACGAGCGCCTCGGATTGAAGCTGAGATCACTGTTCCGGGCGACAAAAGTATCTCACACCGCGCCGCTATTATTGCTGCGCTTTCAAACGGCGTCTGCAATTTGCGCGGCTTCCTTCCGAGCGACGACTGCATGCATACGGTTGGCGCATTGCGAGCGCTTGGAATCCAGATTGAACAACCCGAACCGGACATTCTCATTGTCCACGGAAAGAAACGCGTCCTGACCCCGCCAAAAGACGAGATCGATTGCGGCGGCTCCGGTACAACCATGCGTCTGTTCGCCGGTTTGCTTGCCGGTCAAACTTTTGAAACGCGATTAGTCGGGAATCCGTCCCTTACCCGCCGCCCAATGGACCGTATTATCGAGCCGCTGCGAAAAATGGGCGCGGACATTGTCGCTGAAGGTCCGGAACAAACGCCGCCGCTGCGCATCCGTGGCGGATCTTTGCGCGGTATCCGTTATCGTTCGCCCGTCGCCAGTGCTCAGGTCAAAAGCGCCATTCTCCTGGCCGGACTCTTCGCCAAGGGCAAAACGACCGTGGATGAGCCATCGGCAAGCCGCAATCACACCGAGCTGATGTTTAATTATTTTTTAATCCGCACCGCGAAAGGCGAAGACACGATCAGCGTTTTCGGCGACCAGGTCCCGGAGTCGCGCGATTTTTCGATTCCAGGCGACCTTTCTTCAGCGGCCTTCTGGTTGGTCGCGGCGGCGGCGCAATCGGGCGGCCATCTCCTCGTGCGTAACATCGGATTGAACGACACCCGAACGGCCTTACTTGGTGTTTTGGTTCGAATGGGCGCGCAAGTGCGCGAAGCGGTCGAAGGTGTCGATCAATTGGAACCGCGCGGCGTCGTTGAAGTGACCGGTGCGCCGCTCAAAGGCACGGTGATTCACGGGAAAGAAATCCCGCAATTGATCGACGAATTGCCGGTGCTGGCAGTCGCGGGCGCGTTGGCCAGCGGCACGACGATCATTCGCCACGCTCATGAGCTGCGCGTCAAAGAAACCGATCGGATCTCTGCCATCGCCCATAATTTACGGGGTATGGGCGTGCAAGTGATTGAGCTCAATGACGGCCTAGAAATCCATGGGCCCGCGCCGTTGCGCGGTGCGCGACTGTCCAGTTTTGGCGATCACCGAATCGCGATGGCCTTCGCAGTGGCAGGTCTCTTTGCCGACGGCGAAACAATTATTCAAGATGCCGAGTGCATTCGTGAATCGTATCCGGGCTTCGAACGAGCTTTGGACGAGTTCATCAGTCCAAGACGGGCTCGCACCAGCACCCCGGTCATTGGCACGCTCGTGCCGGCTGCGCCGGTGGAAGAATAATCAAGCGCTTGCTTCCCCACGCGTTCCGCGAAAAACTGCGCGTCGCGCGCAGTCACAGATGCAAGCACAAGATCGACATCGTGTAATCGCCATCGACGGTCCGGCCGCTTCGGGAAAGAGCAGCGTAGCCCGTCAGCTGGCGCGTCGTCTTGGCTTCGTTTACGTCAATTCCGGTGCGATGTATCGCGCTGTCACCTGGTCGGTGCTTAAAGCTGGTATCGATCCGTCAGACGAACGTCGGATCGCGGAACTAATCGCGACTTTGTCGGTGGGTGGCGTGTTGAAGGACCGGGAACTTCACCTTTTGATCGACAATGTCGATCTAACGGAACATCTGCACGAAGATCGCGTGAACAGCGAAGTGTCGCGCGTGAGCACGGTCCCGGAAGTTCGCGAGATTCTTGTGCGGAGAATGCGCGATTACGCGAACAAGCATGACCTGGTCGTTGAAGGTCGCGACATTGGCTCGGTAGTTTTTTCAGAAACGCCCTATAAGTTTTACATCGATGCGTCGCCCGAAGTGCGTGCTCAACGGCGCGCCGCCCAGGGACATCGCGACGAAATCGCGCGCCGCGATCAAGCCGATTCGTCGCGCGCCGCTTCTCCGCTCGTCGTCGCCGAAGACGCCGAAGTGATTGATACCTCAAATCTCACCGTCGAGCAGGTCGTAGATGAAATCGTTAACCGATTGCGCGGAAGAAATTTAGCGGTTTAACGAAATTAGATCACAAAACCGGTAATGAATTTTTACTACTGGCTCGGTTACCATCTCAGTCGGTTACTCGCGCAGTTGTTTTTCGGGTTCCGAATTATCAACCGGGAGCGCGTCATTCAGACCGGGCCGGTGATTCTGGCCATAAATCACCAAAGTTTTTTCGATCCACCGCTGGCCGGTAACGCTTGCGATCGGCCTATTTATTTTCTGGCGAAAAAATCGTTGATGAATATACCGGTGCTCGGCTGGCTTTTACCCAAGCTCAACGTCGTTCCAGTCAATTTGCAAGGCGGTGACCGAAGCGCGCTGAAAGCGTTGATTCGAATCCTGAGCGCGGGCGAGTGCGCATTGGTTTTTCCAGAAGGCTCGCGCACGCCAGACGGGAATCTGCAGCCCGCCGCGGCGGGTCTGGGCTTGCTCATCGCGAAAACGCACGCACCGGTTGTGCCGATGCGTATTTTCGGCGCGTTCGATGCCTGGCCGATCCACGGAAGGATTCATTTGTGGCGTAAAATCACGATCGTAGTTGGTGAGCCGATTTATTTCTCGGATGCAGATCTTACCACCGGCGGTAAAGATCTTTACGCGCGGTTGAGCCAACGGGTGATGGATTCGATCGCAGCGTTGCAGTTGACCGAAGAAGATTTGCGCCGGCAAGATCGACATCGATAGTTTCGGCGTGAGCTCGGAATCCGGCGTGTCGAAAAATGTTGTGCGACTCATGCTCGCCATCGCCATCGGGTTCGCACTGGTCGCGCTTTACGCGAATATCCAAAAGCTGCGACGCGCAAAAATAGAAAGCGTCATTTTCACGCCGGCTTCCGCTCAAACCGCGACGCCCTCGCAGGCGCCAACCCGTTGAATAACGAGGAAGAAAAGAGGTCTAATCATCGCGATGAACAAGCTTTTTGTATTCCCGGCCGTGATAGCGGTCGCAGCTCTTATTTCCTGCCAGAAACAGCAAACGGAAGCCGAAAAGAACGCGGAAGTTGAGCGCCAGGTCCAGGAACGACTGGTGGCGGAACATCAGGTCGAGCAGCAGCAACAGCTTCAACAGCGGCAAGCCGATCTCGATGCGCGCGAAAAAGCGCTCGCGGAAAAGGAGAACGCGGCTGCAGCGACGCCGGGCCCTCGCGAGCGATCTGAATCCGAGCCCATCGAGTCGCGCGCGCGTCCTCCTCGAGAAAGCGCGCCGACTGGAGGCTATTCAACTTTTTATACCCAGCTCGAGCCTCATGGCGCGTGGTTGGAGACAAATGATTACGGCTATGTTTGGCAACCGCGCGAAGCAGAAAGCTCGCGAAGTTGGCGTCCTTACACGAACGGTCGCTGGGTTTACACCGACGCCGGCTGGACTTGGATCTCCGAGGAGCCATTCGGCTGGGCCACGTATCACTACGGCCGCTGGACGCGCCTGGGCGGAATCGGCTGGGTTTGGGTTCCTGGTGATCAATGGGCGCCGGCCTGGGTTTCCTGGCGCAAGAGCAACGATTACGTCGGCTGGGCGCCGCTGCCGCCGGAAGCGCGATTCGATCAGCGCACCGGCATCCACAATTGGTCCGATAATTATTACGACATCGGTCCGGACCAATATTCTTTTGTCCCGACCAGAGAATTCGGCGCGCAGCGGATCGAGTCCACCATTGTGCCGCCGGAACGCAACGTGACCATCGTCAATCAAACCACCAACGTCACGAACATCACTTATAATAACACGACCGTCGTTAACGAAGGTCCGAACTACGACGAGTTGCGCGCGCAAAGCCGCGAGCCAATGCAGCGATTTCGCTTGGAACGCAACCTCAGTGTTGACGTGAATGTGGAAGCACCACGTCCGCTTGTTCAGGGCGAAACCGTAATCGTGGCTGCGCCGGTGATTTCGGCGCCGCAGGCGAGCGAACGGCCGCGGGCTGTGAAACAAAACATCACGCAAGTTACGGTCGATCTCGGTTGGGCGGGAATTGCCGATCACGAACTTGCCAAGAAAACGCGTGAGAAAATGAAAGCGGAAGCGACTCCGCCGCCGAATGCGCCATCAAAAAAATTTGTAAAGGCTGCTGCGGCAACGACCGCGGCTTCTGAAGGTTCCGAGACGCCGGCTTCATCGACATCGGTCGCCGCCACGCCATTGCCGTCGGCCACGATGTCGCCTGAACCGAAGGCCACTCCGCGAAAAGCACTTTCGGTTGAACAATCACCGACAGAAGCGCCATCTGCGGGTCCAACATCGACTCGCGAACCGAAGATGACGCCGCGGAGGGTAACTCCGTCTGAGCGATCACCGACATCGGCCGCAACCGCGACGCCGACGTCGTCAGCATCAGCTTTGCCGACTGCGTCGCAACGCCGCGGACGATTGCTGGTTCCGAATGCAACACCGACTCCGCGGGCAACGCCGAGCGCGACACCAAGACCAGTGGCGTCGGTTTCGCCGACTCCAACACACACTGTTGCTGCAACTACGACGCCGGTGCCTTCGCGAGCGGCTGGCCCGGCAGCCACTGGCGTGGAGCAACCGGAAGCAGCCCCCGGCAAATTCAAATCTCAAGAGCAGGACGCTCATCATCGCAAGATCGTGCCGATGGGAGCAGCAGTCTCGGCGACGCCAGCTCCGACGTCTCCGGCGCGGGCGAGTACAAGTCCTGCCGCTTCGATTTCACCAGCCGAAAATCTGACCAAAAAGGAAAAGAAAGAGCAGAAACGAGAAGAGAAGAAGGAATCAAAGCGGGAACTCAAACAAGGTAATCAACCAGGCGCTTCACCGTCCCCTTCGGCTACGCCTTAGTAGCTCCATCTACGCCTGCTCGTGCCGCCTGCGCCGCAAGTTCGCGTGCGTAGGTCAGGGTGTCGATCGCATCGACATTTTTGTCCCGCCGAATCGCCTTGATGCGCGGAAAGCGCAGCGCCAGTCCGCTCGCATGGCGCGTACTCGGCTGAATCGAGTTAAACGCGATTTCGAGAACCGTATCTGGCTTCACTTCACGATATCGACCGTCATCGACGATCGTGTTTTGTTTGAAGTGCTCGGTCAGCTCCGCGATCTCGACATCGGTCAGGCCGCTGTAAGCCTTGCCGATCGGCAGAAGGTCGCCGCTCGTTTCATCGCGCACTGCAAAAGTATAATCGCTCAACACCTTGTTGCGTTTGCCGTGACCGAATTCCGCGCCGACTACCACCACGTCGAGCGTGGCGAGTTCTTTCTTTAGTTTGAACCAAAACATTCCACGCGCCCCCGGCGTGTAGAAGCTGTTCGGATCTTTGACCATCAGGCCCTCATTTAATCGCCGCCGGGCTTGCTGAAAACGTTCGTCGATTTCCGTGGCTGAATGCGCGGGAAAAACTTCTGCGGTTTGAAATTGCGCCGGTAATTTTAAACCGCGCAGCAGTTCGCGCCGTTCCTGGAGCGCGGTCTTCAGCAGCGACCGGCCGTTGAGCCAGAGCAAGTCGAAGGCGATAAACGCAACTGGAACATCGGCCGATGCCGTTGCAAATAAATCCGCACCGTCCGTTTTTCGGCCGAGCCGTTTTTGCAAATCGAAAAACGTCAGCCTGCGCCCCTGCTCAAACGCAACGATCTCGCCATCAAGGATAAGATCGACATCGAACTTGCGCGCCTGTTCGGCCAGCTCGTGAAATTGATCGGTGATGAGCCGCAGGTCGCGCGAATAAATTTCGGCGCGTTTGGAATCCCGATGCAGCTGCGCGCGAATGCCGTCGAATTTGTCTTCGACGAAAACGGTTGCAACTGCTGCCCCTTCGGCCTCGTCGCGAAATCGCTCCCAAATCGCTTCCGCGGTCGGCTCCGGGGTCGCGAGCATGCATTTGATCGGGCGAAAGATCGACAACTCCGCGCGGTCCAGTTGTTTTTCCGACGCAAGCGATGCCGTGGCGCCGACATCGCCGAGCAACATGTTCGCTTCCTTGACCTCCTCGAGTGGAACTTCGAACGCGCGCGAGATCGCTTCTTCCACCAGTCCCTCGCGTAACCCAATCCGAAGATCGCCGGTCAAAATCTTGACCACGTATTGACCTTCACGCGCCGATAAATTGGCAAAGCGCGTTTGCAGAAGTTTCGTTTTTGCGATCGGTCCGCGCGCGCGATGCAATTTTTCGAACAAGTCACAGGATTCCAAAATTGAAAATGGCTGCGGCTTCGTTCGTCCTTCGAGAACTTCGAATGCAGTCTTGCCGAGATCGCCGTGAGTCGCGGCGATACGATGAAATTCGCTCTCACTGATTTTTGTGGCGGCGAGCAGCGCGCGATAAATTGCGGCCCAGCCAACTTGCAATGTTCGTAAATCGCTCTGGGCGAATGCGCGTCCGGTCAGGTAAGTCGTTACGGCCGGTAACTGCTCGCTGTTCAGGTTGCGCAAATATTCGCTGAGCAGGCGCACTTTCTCTAATTTCGCCGCCGTGGCGGCGATTGACTCGCCGACATTGGCGAAATCCAAAAACTCGGATGGTGTAGCTGCCGCCGTCTCCGGCGGCAGATTTACAAAACTGCCGGTGGGGACACCGGCAGCTACAACGCTCTTTGGCAATTTCAGTTCCATCTGATTTTCTTCGCTCAACGCCCAAGCTTCGATTCCGCGCTCGCGCAAATCGCGCGCGAACTCGGCGGCAAAGCCGTGAAGGGTAAGCACGCGCTTCGGTTGCACAAGATCGACATAGCGGATGAGATCGTTGTAGTCGGCATGATCGGAAAGCGGAAAGGCGGCATCGACCTGATAGCGATAAATCGCATTCGGATCGACTGCCCAACCGGTGATCATCGCGACGCGTTTGCGCGGAATTTTCTCGATCATCGGCGAATGACTCGCGCTTGGCGGACAGATCAGCACTTTGCCGGCAAGGTTGTTCTTGTTGTAACGGACGTATTTGCAGAACGACTGCCCGAATTGTTCGTAAATACGCGTCATTTTATAAACGGAGCCATGCAACATCGGCGTCAGTCCCGCGCCCTCGAGCGAACACAAGATCTCCTGGGCTTTGCCTAACGAATAGCCGAGGAGGACCGGCACGGCGCCTTCTTCGATCGCATTCCGGCAGAACCCGACGATTTGCGTAATCACTTGTTTGGTCGGCGGAAATTGGTAATGCGGCAAACCGAACGTCGTTTCCATGATCAACGTGTCGGCCTGACGCCATTCTGCTGCTTCGGCTGATTTTCCATGACACAATTTGAAATCGCCGGTGTAAAGCAGGGTTTCGTCTTCGGTCGCGAGAAGCAACTGAGCCGAGCCAAAAATATGACCGGCCGGCAGCAGCGTTAGATCGACATCGTGGACGCGGTGTGGTTCGCCGAACGGCAGGACATGTTCGGTTCGGGTTCCGGGCATCCGCGCCTGGAGCAAACGCGCAGTGCGCTCGGAAAGAACAATCTCTTCATGCGGCGCGATGTGATCGCTGTGCGCGTGCGACACAAAAGCGAACCGCTTGGCTTCCCACGGATCGAGCCACAGGTCGGACACGGGCAGATAAACTCCCTGGTCGTAGCGGACTTCGATCATCGGCAAATTTACGCGCTGACCTCTCGTGCGAAAGTTGGATTGGTTTGATAACTGCCAGTCCGGCTCGGACCGTTCCCACTGCTGCGAATTGACAGGTGAAAGCGGAACCGGTTTCATTAACAGGCGTGAGGTTGTTAATCGCATGGTTGGCTCTGATTCCGCTGGCGAATGGATTCGGTCGCCCGGCGGAGCAACCCCGCCTGCTCGATCGGGTCGTTCCGCTACCGGCGGCTTTGAGCGACGATTTCCAGTTTCGAAAGACGAAACTCTTTCTTTTAACCGAGGAGGTCCCCGGCCAGGCGAAAAACACCGGCGACCAAACTTCTCAGGCCACGGGCAAGGGAGGAAAACTGTCGGGCACTGCGCCTTCCAGTAAAACGACCACGGTCCAGGACGCTTCGATCCGCTTCGAAAGACAGTACCGGCTTTTCGGCGCGGTGACCAAGCTCGATCAGCGCGAGCGGATGGGGAATTATTTCGATTTCTTCTGGAAGGCGCGCCGTCCAGCTGATCTAACCGTACGACTGGAGTACAAGCAGGAGAAACTGCATGCCCATGTTCAGGCCCAGGAAATTTCGTATTCGAACGCGCGCGGGAGCCATAAAACGGCGTTCAAAGTGGTTGGGGACGATTACTTCGACGACGGGCGAGTAACGGCATGGCGTTGTTTGCTGATTGAAAACGGCACGATCGTGGCGGAAACGCACTCCTATATGTGGGAGTAGGTGATGCAGGGCGTTCCCGTCGTGAGGCGTTGGCAATTTGACAGCGTCGCTCTCGATCTTGTATTCTTAGTTACTCAGTTGTGCAGTCATCGATTCTAGTGGGCGTGAACGGCCCCGCCGTTTGGGTACGAGTGGAAGGCAAGGGTAACTTCCTGAATAGCGGGAGCCTGAAAGAATTCGCGCAAGAAATGGTCAACCGCGGCTATCGCGAGTTTGTTTTTGACCTGGAACATTGCGCGATGATGGATTCTACCTTCATGGGAACCATGGCGGCGGTGGCCCTACGATTGAAGGAACTCGGACAGGGCCATCTCCACGTTATTCATTGTGGCGATCGCAGTCTCCAGCTTCTTTCCGGACTTGGGCTCGACCAAATTTTCGAAATCCGTTCGAATGGCGCGGCCGCTCCGGAATGCCGAAAGATGAAGGAGAACGCGCGCGACGGCGCCGAAACTGAAAAGAAGGAGAGGGCTGAAACAATGCTGGAAGCGCATGAGGCCCTGTGCGAGGTGGCGCCAGAAAATCTTTCTCGGTTTAAAGACGTTCTCGATTATTTAAAACAGGACCTCCATCAAACGACCGCGGGGGAGTAAACTGGCCACTATCTCATGCGGCCATCCATTCTCTTCTGGCTGCTGATCGCGTGTCTGGTCGCGTGGATTTATACGCTGGTGCGTCTGCGCCGGAGCATTCGCCGGTTGGAACGTTCGCAGGAAGAAATTCAAGTCGAGGAGACATTGGTTTTCGATTTCCTGCACGGACTCGGCGAGGCTTTCAGTGAAACAATCAGGCCGGCAGATCTGCATCGATTGATTGTCGAAGGAGCAACCCGCGTCCTCGACGCACAAGGTGGCGCGCTTTATCTGACTGATCGAACCGGGACAAAGCTTGTGCCTACCTTCGTTTCCAAAGGTTGTCCGCCGCTGGTGGACGTTCCGCCACATATTTTGCAGCAAGCTGCAGCCACGCCGGTAGCGTTGGAAACCTTTCTTCGGATCCACAATATCGGAGTCGGTGAGGGAGTGCTTGGGCGCGCGTGGCAGACGGCCACGCCGCTTTGCTTGAATGAATTTTCCGAGGCGCCGGAGCTCGCGAAACTGCGGGACAGTTCGCTGGGCGCGACTTCTGTGCTGGTGGCGCCGCTTCTCTACGCGAAACAGAACATGGGCCTGCTTGCGCTCGCGAACAGCCACATGGGCTCGCCATTCTCGCAAAACGATTTTGTCGTTTTCAAATCGATCACCGAGCAATCGGCCTTCGCGCTCTACAACGCCATCATTTATTCCGAGGCGAACGAAAAGAAACGGCTCGACCACGATCTGGAGATCGCGCGTGACATTCAGCGGATTCTTCTTCCGGCCGAAGCGCCGAAGGTGAACGGATTTGAGATCAGCGGCATGAACATCCCGGCGCGCCAGGTCAGTGGCGATTATTTTGATTATATCAAAGTCGATGACGAACGACTCGGCGTTGCCATCGCGGATGTTTCCGGCAAAGGCGTTCCGGCGTCGCTGATCATGGCAATTTGTCGCAGCGTCCTGCGCAGTCAGGCGGTAGGAAATCCATCGCCGGCAGATGTTCTCCAAAAAGTGAATCGACAACTTTATCCCGACATCAAGGAGGACATGTTCATCAGCATGGCCTACCTGGTTCTCGATCTGGTCCGCGGCAGCGTTACCCTCGCTCGCGCCGGACATGACGCACCGTTTCTCTACCAACAGAAATCGCAGACCGTTGCACCCTTGAAGACGCCGGGCATGGTGGTTGGCATTGACAGCGGAGACGTGTTCGACAGGTTGACAACGGACGTCGCGGTGCCGCTCGAGAGCAATGATTGCATCCTTCTTTATACGGATGGAATCACCGAGGCCCTCGATAATGAAGGGAATGAATTTGGACTGGAACGAACGATTGCTTCGGTTCAATCCAGCGCAAAAGAGGGAGCGCAGGCGATGGTTACACGGTTGATCGACGATTTGCGAAACTTCGTCGGTTCGACCCCGCAAAACGACGACATCACTATGATTGCGATCCGAAAAACATGAAAAAAATTCCGGTGACTGAATCCCACGAGCCGAGGAAGCGGCCCGACGCGGAACAAACTGACGGGGACGATCCGGTCGCCGGTTTGCAAGCGGATCTGGACCGGTTTCGCGATCTGGCGATGCGCAGTCAGGCCGACTTTGAAAATTACAAGAAACGGTGCGCTCGGGAAAAGGAAGCGGCGGTAAAATACGCCAACAGCAGCCTCCTAGAAAAACTCGTTTCGATTGTTGATCACTTCGAGCTTGGTTTGGAAGCGGCGCGCGGTGAGGGGAGCGAAAAGTCGCCGATTTATTCCGGAATGACCCTCGTGCTCAAGCAGCTCCAGGATTTTCTGGCTGAAAACGGATTGCAGCCGATCGAAGCCGTTGGCCAGAAATTCGATCCGAATCTGCACGAAGCGATCGCGCACGAGCCGAGCAACGAAGTCCCCGACGGACTTGTGATTCGCCAAACCCGCCGTGGCTATCGTCTCAAAGACCGCTTGCTGCGCCCCTCGGCGGTCGTCGTGTCGAGTGGGCCGGCAAAATAACTGCTCTAGTTGTCATTCCGAACGGAGTCGAGGAATCTGTTCACTGTTTAATTTTAATTCTTTCTAATTCTTAATGGCGACAACAGAAAAACGAGATTACTACGAAGTTCTCGGAATTAGCCGTAGTACGTCCGAAGAGGAGATTAAACGCGCTTATCGCAAGCTGGCGGTTAAGTTTCATCCGGACAAAAATCCTGACGACCCGCACGCGGAGGAAAAATTCAAGGAGCTGGGTGAGGCCTACGACGTCCTGATCGATCCGGACAAGCGCGCCGCTTACGATCGTTTCGGTCACGCCGCGTTTGAACAGGGTGGGAGTTTCCGCGGCGGGTTTCACGACCCGTTTGATATTTTCCGTGAAGTTTTCAGCGGCGGAGGAGGAATTGGTGGAGGTATTTTCGAAACATTCTTCGGCGGCGTCGCCGGTCGTGCAGAAGATCGACAACGTGGCGCGGATTTGCGTTACGACATGCAAATCACGCTGGAAGAAGCGGCCTTCGGCGCAGAAAAAGAAATCGAAGTTCGAAAACTCGATGGCTGCGACAAGTGCGGCGGAAGTGGAGCCGAGCCCGGGTCGCGCAGCATCAATTGTCCTGTTTGTGGCGGTCGAGGTCAGGTCATCAGCTCCCGCGGATTTTTCCAGGTCTCGCAGACCTGTCCGCGTTGCCGCGGCGTTGGTCAGATTGTCGAAAAACCATGTCGCGAATGTGGTGGCGAAGGCCGCATCGAAAAAGCGAGCCGAATAAAGTTGAAGATTCCCGCCGGGATTGCCGATGGGTCGCGGCTTCGCTCATCGCGCAACGGCGAAGCTGGCATTCGCGGCGGGCCGCAGGGCGATCTTTACGTCGTCGTCCACATTCAAGAGCACAAGATTTTCCAACGCGACGAAGACAATCTCTACTGCGAGGTCCCAATTCCATTTTCACTGGCTACACTCGGCGGCGAAGTCCCAGTGCCGACGTTGGAAGGAAAAGCCAATCTGAAAATTCCAGCCGGCACGCAGAGCGCGCAGATGTTTAAGCTCCGCGGCAAAGGCGTAGTTCATGTGAACGGGCGCGAGCGCGGCGATCTTCTTGTCCGAGTCATGGTGGAAGTCCCGACGCGACTCAACGCCGAGCAGCGCGCGAAGCTGCAGGAGTTTGCCGATTTGTGTGGGGAAGAAAACACGCCGCTCCGTAAAAGCTTTTTCGAACGGGCGAAGGATTTTTTTCACTGACGTCTCGACCGGATTCGCGCCGGCCCGACGTCTTGCTTTTGCTTTGCCATGCGCTAAAACGGCGCGATGGCCGACCAAGTTGTATCGCCGCAATCGGCAGTTCCTCCAGCGGCGCCTCGTACTGCCCTGCTTGCCATTGTCAGTCTGGTTTTGGCGATTCTTTCGTTTGCCTGTATCCCGATTTTCCCCGTGATTCCAGCGATTGTTTGTGGCCATGTCGCATGGTCGAAGATTAGCAAATCGGGCGGCGCGCTTTGCGGAAAAGAAATTGCGATCGCTGGGCTCATTGTCGGTTATCTCGCGATTCCATGGGCGGTACTACAGGTTTGGTTTCTAGTCGGGATGATTCAGGGAGAGCGCGGGCGTCTGCACGATCTCGCAGTCGAACGCCAGCAGATTGCCTCTGAGGACGGCAAATTGGAGGTCACGACTTCGGGGTTTTGGGTGAAAACGTTGGAACTCAACAAAGAGGCGAGGTTGCAAGTCGCGAACAAAAGCAAGGACATGTATCTGATGGTATTCACCGACGCAAAGTCTGCGGTCGAAGGAATGACTCTGGAACAACGGCATCAAACCGCGCGGGACCGGAAGTTACAGAGCATGCAGAACGCATCATCCACGCAAACGGTCCCGCTTACCATTGATGGACACGCCGCCTTGCAGGACGAAGTCAGCGGTACGCAGCAGAGAACCAATCTGGTTTTTCTTCATACCACCGTGGACGATGGCGATTATTTTCAACAAATCGTTGCTTGGACGACAAAGTCCCGTTGGCCGAAGCAAAACCAGGAATTGCGCGACATTACCAACAGTTTTCACGGCGAGAAATAAAGGCGTCCGATCGACACTTCAGGGTCGAAGATCGTTGTTTGCCAACTTGTGGAGTGCGGCGCTCGCGCCTAAGGACCTGGCCGACGCTCTTGGCACCGACACGCCCAAAGTCGAATAGCGACAGGAGTGTTTGATGTTTGCGGCTCGATGTTTGATGTAATCAGACATCGACATGTATCGTTTCTATATCGCGCCCGAGAATTGGAATCCAGGCGCTTTGAGTTTGGGCGGAGCGGAAGCGCATCATGCCCGCGATGTTTTACGGCTGAAGCGCGGAGATCGCGCAGTTCTCTTCAACGGACAGGGACGCGAGATCACCGCCGAGATTGTCGATCTTTCCGGCGACGAAATTCGTCTTCGCCGGTTACAGGAAACTGAAACGCCACCATTGCATTGCCGGATCACGCTCGGACAAGCGATTCCAAAAGGGAAAAATATGGATTTGATCGTGCAGAAGGCGGTCGAAATCGGGGCGGCTGAAATTGCGCCGCTCATTTCCGAGCGCACAATTGTCGATCTTGGTCCGAAAGAAGCGGAACATAAAAGGACGAAATGGGAGCAGACCGCAATCGAAGCGGCCAAGCAATGTGGACAAAACTGGCTGCCGCAAGTGCACGCGCCGCGAAAGTTGAAGGATTTCTTTTCTTCTGTGGAGGCAGGCGTCTCGCCTGCATCGCGTTCAGAATCGCAGCTGGGACGGCTGCCACCACAGTTAGACCTTCGTTTAATCGGCTCGCTCCAACCAGACGCCATTCATTTGAAGAAGATCCTCGCTGATTATTCCGAGCAGCATCGACATCGCCCGAGAAATGTTTTGATGCTGGTTGGCCCGGAAGGCGATTTCACTCCGGCAGAATTAGCCCTGGCCAAAACCAACGGCTGTCTGCCGATTACGCTCGGACCGATTATTCTTCGTGTTGAAACAGCCGCGATCTATTGTCTGAGCGTGTTATCGTACGAGCTGATGTGATTTAATAGATGTAAGGCTGAGACAGTTCGAACGCGTTTTGAATTAACTCGAGCCGCGGATTCTGTTCATTCGGTAATAAGACTTCTACAACGTCGAAGCGAAAAACGATGTCCGGATTGTCGAGTAAGCGCAGCCAGGCCAGACCGCCCTTCGAGACGCGTAATTGCTTTTGTCGATCCACCGCTTCAACAGGGCGGCCAAAATCTTCGCCCCCACGCGTTTTCACTTCGACAAAAACAAGTGTGTCACCATCGCGGCAGACGACGTCGATCTCGCCGCCGGTCCGATCGCGAAAATTCCGATAAAGAATTTTGTAGCCGTGATTTCGCAAAAACTGACAAGCCAATTTCTCGCCGCGTACGCCGCGTCGGAGATGTTCAGGCGATTCCTTCGAGCGCAAGAAGCGGTTGCGCCACCGGCTCGAAAGAGCGGCGATGGATCGGACAGGGTCCAAATTCATGAAGTCTGGTGAGGTGTTGCTCTGTGCCGTAACCCTTGTGCTGGTCGAAGCAATATTCCGGAAATTGAGCGCAGAAGTCACGCATCATCCGGTCGCGCGTGACCTTGGCGATCACGCTGGCAGCGGCAATGCTTAAACTGTAGCAATCGCCGTCTATAATCGCCGTCTGCGGAAATGGGAATGGAAAAACGGGGAGACCGTCGATCAGGACGTGGTCTGGCGGCATCCCAAATGTCGCGAGAGCAATGCGCATCGCCTCATGCGTTGCCCGCAAAATATTGATCCGGTCGATTTCGATGTGATCAACGATCCCGACTCCCCACGTGATCTCCAAATTGGAAACGAGCTCGTCGTAGATTTTTTCGCGCAACTCAGGAGCTAGCTGCTTCGAATCATTGAGTTTTCGGTGGCGAAATTTTTCCGGCAAGACCACCGCTGCGGCTACCACCGGCCCGGCCAACGCGCCCCGGCCTGCTTCATCAATACCGGCAATTCGAAAGACACCGGTAGCGCGCAGTTTCTTTTCGTAGCGAAATCCGCAGCGCCGATAGGCCATTCGGCCGAAAATACTGAAAAGCTGAAATGCCGAAAGCTGAAATTATTGCAGCGTCTCAGTTTTTCAGAGTTTCAGCGTTTCGTTCGCGAGGCTACTCGCGAACAGTGGTCGCTTCTTTGCCTTTGCGCCCACGAAGATAATTTAATTTCGCGCGGCGAGCTTTACCTTCGGTCTCGACTTCGATTTTTGCGATGCGCGGCGAATTGAGCGGGAAAACGCGTTCGACCCCTTCGCCATAGGAAATGCGCCGCACGGTAAACGTTTCGTTTAAACCGCGGCCTTTGCGCCCGATCACAATACCGCCAAAAATCTGAATCCGCTCCTTATCTCCCTCAACTACGCGGGTGTGCACGCGAACGCTGTCGCCAACCTTGAAACTGTTGGCATCGCCCTTCTGCTGTTCTTTTTCAATGAGATCGATCATGCGGTTCATAACGTGAGCTCTGGGAGGGGGAAGGGCTGAGACTTTGCAACAGGTCCAGCGGAATTGCAAACGCAGTTCCTATTCAGCGACTTAACGATTTAGAGATTTAGCGATTAAGCAGCGAAATCGTTGAATCACTGAATCGCTAAATCATTAAATTGGGTTATTTTGGGCGTTCATCGCGCCCGTAGCTCAACTGGATAGAGCGTTAGCCTCCGGAGCTAAAGGTTGTGGGTTCGACCCCCGCCGGGCGCAGGTCCGAGCCGGACTGGCTGTAGATTCACTGAATATTTGAGTCATTTTGAAAAAAGCTGATTCCTTTGCCGACGTAGCCGTCAAGCATCACGAATTTTGCTTGTCCAGCTCCTAACAAATCCGATTTGGGAGCTTTGCCAGATGAATCTGGACTGAATGGATCGCATTTGGTACTTTATACTTGCGTGAAGACGGCCTCTATCGCGGTCGCATTGGCATTTGTCGTGGTGCTCAGCCACGCCGGGGAGCATAAAACCATCACGATTAGCGAGCGTAGCTTTGCCGCGATCGCGTACTCGCCATCGACTGGAAAATACGGTTATGCCTACGATCGTAGTAGCCGTAAATCGGCCGAGGATGGTGCGTTAAAGGATTGCGACGCTCCTGATGCAACGATTGCCTGTTGGGTCAACAGAGGATTTTGCGCGCTCGGCTTGGGAGGGGACAAATCCTGTTATGGCGCTGGTTGGAGCTACGGAAGCGGCGCCAGTACTGATCCGGCCGGGGATCAAGCGCTGGCGGAATGTAAAAAGTGTAGCTCCGGCGGAAGTATCTGGTTGGCCTTGAGCTCGGACGGACAATACGTTTTTGACAAAAGAGATCACATGACCATCACAGATAAGAACGGAAACGTTTATGATGGGAGAGGAAACCTTATTACTTCTGCTTCGGAAACGAAGCCTTCCCCAAATACAAGTCCATCGGTCGCTCCCAGTGGAGCAGCAGCGCCGGCAGAGAGCAGTCTCCTCAAGACGCTTCGGAAGAAATCGGACGATGGCGACACGAAGAAATAAAGGTGGGTTTGTCAGGCCTTCAGTGCCAGGCTTAACGGGTCACGGTGACGGCGCCCGCGACGCCCATATTATGGATGAGCCTTGAGAAATGTCCGGAAAGTTGTTGTCGGTCAGGCGATAGCGTCATTTTCCACGTGATCGCGCCGCTGGCCTCTTTGGCCACAACCTGACCGCCCACTATCTGCCATCGACCTTTGTCTTCTCCGAATTGGAAGGTTCCATTCTGCGAGAACACAAGCACTTCGTCGCTGTTCTTGCTTCTCCATTTGCCCAGAATACCGTTGCTATCCAACGAAGTAGGGATCTGTGGCAGCGACGCTTGCGCTGTCGTGCCATTGGCATTGACCCGAACAAAGCGCTCGGTGACAGGCCCATCCTGAGTGGGAGTCGTTAGGCTCAGAATGTCGCCGTCGATCTCAGCCAAAAACATATCGGCGGTCGTAGGATTTTCGTCCTCCGGGAAGATCTTAACGTTGGAATTAAGAATCATGTACCGATACTTGGTCGCCTTTCCTTGATTATCTGTCATAACAACAGTGCCGTCTTCCAGCCACTCGTTAGTTTCGTTTTGTCCGGGTAACTTCCATTTCCCGAGAATGTCATCCTTGAGTTTCCCCGTTTTTTTTGATGTCGTCTGCTGTTGAGGCGCTACCGGTGGTGGAGGTATCTGTCTGGGCTGGTCCGACGGCAACGGAGAAGGCGAGGCCAACCTCGTGTTCTTCGTTTGTTGCAGCGACAGGTCCTTGGTTGACTCAATCCGGGTATAACTAATCGTGTCACCGGTCGTTGCGTTCGTCATGGTCAACCGGTCGGCTTTGATTGAAACATCTTTATAGATACGCGGCGGCTGTCCTTCGAAAACGAACTGGAGCCGATGAGAATCGAAAACGCTGAATTTCAAAACGCCTTTCTTGCCTTGGCCCTCCACCAGAACGCTGCCGTCTTCACGAAATTGATCGGTCTCGTCCAGATCAACTCCTTTCCACGTGCCGATGATTGCGGCCGAAAGGTTCTTATCACTCGACGATTTCGATCTGGTCAGGAGGATCAATGTTAGTCCCAGAACCGCGGCCAGCAGCCACGCATAGAGAATTATTTTCCTTTGTATGTCCATGGCTCGGGTAAAAGGTCTAACGACTCAACCGCCGGGGCTTGGTTTCGTAGCAGCGGTTGCGGTTGGCTGCGGCGAGATCGACGAGGCGGGGGAAGGCGCATTGCTCGCGGCGGGTTGCACGGCGTTGGTTGGACTTGCTGACGCGGCTGCGTTCATTGCCGGGTTACCTGGAAACGCTTGCGAGCGTGCGCGCATGCTCTGCATCGCTCTGATCGCCGTCTGCTGCTGTTGAATTCGTTGCCTCGTTGCCTGGGCGGCGGCGGCCGGGTTGGTTGTGGTTGCCGGAGTCGTAGTGGTTAGGATCGTTTTCGCCTGCGCGGCGGATGCGCTTGCCGTTGGAGTTGCGGTTGGTGTGGGCGTTTCATCGGCGAAAACGGCGCCGACCAAACAAAGGATAGCGGCTGTGACGAAGGGTGCGTGTGTGTTCATTGTTTCATATTCTTGTTGGTTCCACTACGGAAGTTGGATTCCATTGGGAAGTTTATCGATCGTCGGTTTCCAACTAATCGTCCTTTTCGCCGGATCATAAGTAAAGCTCGCCCAGGCGTACAATCCGCCCGGTTTCGCCCGAGAAGAATTCGAGGCGCCGAGGGGATTTCCTAAAACCCATACCGCACCCTTATTGACCTGTGTGGGATCGTAAGCCACATCTCGAGAAACCCAGTAACCGGAAAGATTGGCGTAGGCTGCGGGCGGGGCATTCGTTGGGACGCGATAGAAAATAAGATAGTCGCCGGGCCCTAACTCAAAAGCGCTGGTTTCAATCGACGACGTGTATGGAGTCCCATTCCCACCCACTCCGTGTGAATCCAGTCCTTCCTTGAAAACATCTTTTCCAAGAACTTTTTCCTTCTTCGGTCCGTAAATGGTCCCGTCGGGTGCAAGAATCATGATGTCGATATCGGCATCGGCGGAATCCCATACCGTAGTCAGTGCCATAATTGCGCCCTGCCCGGACCAAAAGTCTTTCTCTTGGTTCGCGGCCTGTAACTCCTGCTTGGTCTGCCGCAAATCGCTTTGCAACTGCTCGTTTTCGCCGCGCAATTGCTGGTTCTCCTTGTTCAGCCGGTCCATTTCGCCCTGAAGTTGTGCTAACTCCTCCGGGGAGAGTGGACCTTTTAGTCCCTTTTCGAGCAGCCTCTTTAGCTCATCGAATTTTCGTTTCTCTTCTTCGCTGATCAGGTTTCCCTTGACCACCTTCGAGTAGTAAGGCACTAGCCCGAGCATCAGGAACAGGAACGCCCCCAGCATCCCCGTGAGAATGTCCAACAGGGAAATGTTGAAGATGTTGATCTCGCGATTTTTGGCGCGCATGGCGACCGGCCCAGGTTACTGATTGTAAAGCCGGTTGATCAAATTTCGGAGCGTGTAAGTGCCGGCCAGATTGACCGCGAGTTCTTCCTTCTCCTGAATGATGTGGAGCACGAACACAAGAATCGCGCTTTCAATCAGCGCGACCATGGTGCAGTCGAAGCCGACGGCAAGTTGATGCGCAAGGGCGTCCATTTTCACGTCGCCACCCGCCGGCACCGAGGCAAGCGCCGAACCAATCCCGATAACCGTGCCAATGAAACCCATCGTCGGAATCACCCAGGCGATGTAACGGACCAGGGAGTAACTCAGATCAACGCGATGTTGAATGAGGTCCAGATTGCTGCTTGTCACGGCCATGGTCTGGTCGACCGAACGGCCGGATTGGAATTGCAGAATGCTCAGATCAATCAAGGACGGAAGAATGCCGTGCATCTTGTCAAAAAGTTTGGCGACACGTTTGCGAATCGGGCCGAGATCGGATGCTTCCAGGACTGTCTCGGTGTCCTCGGGTAAGAGGTGTTTATCGAGAAACGACAATTCATGGCAGGCAGTTCGCCACCGGACGTAAAGCTCGCCCAGCCCCAGAAACAACAGGATGTGTTCGATATTTTGAATCGTGAACGGATACGGGAAATGCGGCGAACGACGATCGAGTAAGACGGTAGCAATTCGGCTGTCGGGAGGGAGGACCAAGGTGAGGAAACCGATGAAGATAGTTGCGGCCAGGACCGACAAAGCCATGACAAAGCGCCGGTCCGGCTGACCTATTAACAAGTCTCGCAATTGTCTTGTTTGGGACACTAAACCTCCGGCGGGGACCGATGTTCCGAGAGGGTCGACTGTATTCATGCGCCACAGGCCGGGCATTTCTCGCCACGTTTTTTGATCGTTCCGCACTCGCAGCGGACCATCCGCGTCTTGGGTGCGTTTCCGCTGTCCGTTGCGGGAACATTCGGTTTCGCGGCCGATGTGCTTTGTGCAGTCGATTGGGGCTGAGGTAACGGTACACCCATGCGCGCGAGCAAATCAGCCAGCGAGATTTCGTAGTCACCAATGCGCAAAATGTCTGCTGGCTCCAAGCGCTCGGTCGACACGCTCCGTTCCTGACCGTTGCGCAATACGAACGTGCCGCCCATGCTGTTCAAGTCGCGAATCTCGACCGCCCCATTCGGATTCCAGGTCAACTCGGCGTGCGTCCGACTGATAGACGGATGACTCAGAATAAGATCACAGCTTTGTCCACGTCCGATTTTAACAGTGCGTGTCTCCGGATTCATTTTCGCGCGGTCGAGCGCAAACATTCTTAACCATCCCGTCCACGGTTGAATAGTGCAAAAGCTGATAGCTGACAGTCGGACAAAACCCGACCAACCAGCCTTTTGTCATCGCTTCATGTGGCTTCTCGCGGCATAGTTTTTCGGACGTTTCATGATTGCCGAAAAAGATTTTGCCGGCCGCCAGTCACCCGGTACCCGGCCATCGCAGGAAGACGCCTATGCATTTTCCGAAGTCGCTGATGGCAGTGGCAAAATCGAAGGCGTGCTGGTCGCGGTGGCCGACGGAATGGGCGGCCATTCCTCCGGTGAACGTGCCAGCGCACTCGCGATAAAAGCGTTCGACCAGGTCTTTTGCCTAACGAGTGGCGTTTTGTCGGACCGAATCGCAAAGAGCCTCGCCGCCGCCCACGACGCCGTCAAAAACGAACTGCAACGTGACCCCGCTCTGGAAGGGATGGGAACAACGCTGACGGCGGTTGGTATCACGCGCGCCGGAGTCGAATGGATTAGCGTGGGAGATTCGCCCCTTTATTTATTGCGTGGAGGGGAACTGGAACGCCTGAATGAGGACCACTCGCTCCGGCCGATTTTGCAGGAACGCGCCGGCGCGGGAAAACCTATCGGTCAATCCGGCAGTATTCTGCGTGCTGCCCTGACTGGCGAAGAAGAGATCGCGATGGTCGATCAATCACCACAGCCCATCCCGCTGCAGGATGGCGATTTGATCATCGTCGCCACCGATGGCATCCATACTCTCCACGGGCAGGAAATCGTTGCGACATGCGCCGATTCAAACGGGATCGACGCGTCGGTGCTGGCAGACGCCCTCCTTCAGGCCGTAACCAATGCGGACAATCCGAAGCAGGACAACGTCACCATTGCCGTGATCAAACCACCCGTGGGCTGAAAACTAGCGAAGATGATTGTTGCCTCTTTTAGATACGTGGTAAAAAGGAGGGGCGCGATTTCATGACTACAGCTCGGCATCGGCTGGCCCTCCCGCCGGGTTTTAAACTCGGCCGGTATCGTCTGCAAAGCGTTCTTGGTTCAGGCGGCTTCGGGATTACCTATCTTGCGCAGGACGAAACCTTGAAGCGGCGAGTAGCGATTAAGGAATTGTTGCCTAACGACATCGCAACGCGAGTCGATGGCAGATCCGTCGTGGCCAAGACCGAGAGCGAAGAAAAAAGTCTCGGATGGGCGCGCGAGCGGTTCATGGATGAAGGACGTGCTCTTGCCGCCTGCGACCACCCGAACGTGGTCAACGTTTACGAAATGGTCGAAGCCAATGGCACCGCCTACATGGTAACAAAGTATGAGGAGGGGCGCAGTCTCGAGCAATGGCTGCAGGAACTCGGACGTCGGCCTAACGAGTCGGAATTACGCTCCGTTTTGATCCCGCTTCTTTCCGGGCTGGAAACCGTGCATCGGGCCGGTTTTCTGCACCGCGACATCAAGCCGGAGAATATTTACATCACCAAGAACGGGAGGCCCGTGTTGCTGGATTTCGGCAGCGCCCGACAGGCCATTAGCAATCGCTCCCTGGCAATGACGAGCATTGTAACTTCCGGGTACGCTCCGTTCGAGCAATACCATGACGATGGTAAGCAAGGCCCGTGGAGCGACATTTACGCTGTCTCCGGTGTGATCTACCGCGCGATCGTCGGGAAAAAACCGCCTGATGCCACTCGACGCCTCAAGGACGATCCCTGCGAAACACTCGCGACGCGTTACGCCGGACAGTATGGCTCAAGGTTTTTGGAGGCAATCGATTCCGGGCTGGCTGTCGACGAAGCGAAACGTCCACAAAGCGTGGTGGACTGGCGAAAAATGTTCACCGAACAAGAAGGAACCAATCCTGACGACACCGAAACCCGTGTGCTTCCGCGTACGGTCAGGCTGGGTGCAACCTCGACGCCTCCACCTCTTCCAACACCGGCTCTGTCTTCGGCGCCAATGGCATCGACGTCGGCCACATTTGTAGACCTGATCGTCGCCGGAAAATGGCAGGAGGCACTTCGACACCGACGTATGCTCGATGTTGCTTTACCGGCCGCGGTCATCATGCTACTCGCCGTCATTTGGGGCGCGAGCCGTTTGATACCGCACCGCCAGATAAAAGCCCCCTCTTCATCCCTGCACCTGGGTTTGGTTTCGCTCCTACCGGACTCGGCGCCTAACGAGCATCCTTCCACGCCAGCAGTTACGCCGGCGCCCGGGGTGCAGCCGAACGCAGCTCCAGACGGCGAATCGGCGTTACCGAGTGCCGCACCGGGGCAGCAGGGTGCGGCCACATTGGATCCGCGCCTCGTCGGAACTTGGGAAAGTGGCGGCCACGGGCGCGGCCAGCGGCAACGTTGGGAACAGTTTGCGGACGGTCATTACACTTTTTCAGGGCCGGTTTCAGACACAGGAGTTATGTCCGCGGCGGACGGCCGGATGAAGCAATATTCAAACGCATCGCAACACCCGATCGATATCACGTATCAGTTTAACGGGCCAAAACTCGTCGCCACCACCGGCGACAGTTCGATTGAATGGACACGGGTGGCCGAATCTTCCCGGCATCAATCCGGCGCGCCGGCCCGTCGGGAAAAAACGGCGCGACCGGACGTTGGCCGCGATCTTTTGAATCGAGCGCTTCATAGGCACGGCTTTCCGTGATCTCCAGCGGCGGTCTATCTGCACCTGCGTGGAGCAAAAGAACGTTCAACGGCAGATGTTGCACAGACTGATTCAATGTAACATTGATTCCCTGTACTCGACCGGCCAGAATCCAGTCGGTCTGGGCGGCAATATTGCCGGTAGCGTCAATCGTTATTGCTCCGCGCGAGCTGACTCATGATGCTGCACCACTGGTTCAGTGACGCCAGACGGTGTGCTTCCCGAACAACAAAAGCGCGAACGTTCTCGGGCAACCGAGGATCGCGTTAGGCCAGCTTACGTAGCGGACGCTTCACTCCAAACGTAGCCGTCACACCGATCAGCAGTAGCGTCATAGTGCTGGCTTCAGGGACGGGCTCGGGCATAACAACGATGCCAATCGGCCCATTCAACCCCGAAGAAATGAAGGAGCTGTTGATCGTTGCCCCGGTGGTGGCGTTGTATTCGCCAATCGTGTTGTTGCCAATATTCGTGACAAAGAGATTCCCGCCAGACAGCGCGATGCCAACCGGCGAACTCAACCCCGAAGAAATGAAGGAGCTATTGATCGTTGCCCCGGTAGAAGCGTTGTATTCGCCAATCGTGTTGGTGCCTTGGTTCGCGACAAAGAGAATCCCTCCAGACAGCGCGATGCCAAACGGCGCATTCAACCCTGAAGAAATGAAGGAGCTGTTGATGGTTGCCCCGGTAGAAGCGTTGTATTCGCCAATCCTGTTGCTGTTGTTTCCGTCGGTGACGAAGAGATTCCCTCCAGACAGCGCGATGGCAGGGGGCGCAGTCAACCCCGAAGAAATGAAGGAGCTATTGATGGTTGCCCCGGTAGAAGCGTTGTATTCGCCAATCGTGCTGTTGTTTTGGTTCGTGACAAAGAGATTCCCTCCAGACAGCGCGATGCCAAACGGCCCACTCAACCCGGAAGAAATGAAGGAGCTATTGATCGTTGCTCCGGTGGTGGCGTTGTACTCGCCAATCGTGTTGGTGTTTGCGTTCGTGACAAAGATTTGGCCGCGACTGGTTACGGGTATGACGCACAGCGCGGCAGACGCAGCCAAGCCAGAAAGAATCAATCGTATATTCACACGGGTTCTTTTCACGTGTTGCGCGACGGCCGCAATCTTGACGAAATCCGCTTATGAATGTCAAGAATTCCAACTTTTTCTATACCTGTAATTATAGCTGTAGTGCCGTATCCGGTAGGTTCGAGGCGTCGATTTCGGTAGTCACTTTTAATTACATCAAAGTTTGTTGCTTCCTATCGCCCCTGCGCCCTTTGGTCGTGAGGCAGCGTCGCAGAGCCGCCCCTGTTCGTTATGGGTGTTAGATTAACGGCGAAGCGCGCGTGAGACGCCCTTCCAAAAATGGGCGAACGCCCCATTCGTCTTTTGAATGGCCGCTTCTTAGATTTCGCTTTCGATTTCCGTGGAAACAACCGGCCGAGCCACACCGCGGTGTTTACGGTGTGTACCGCGGATTCCCAAATCTCCGCGCGATATCGGGCGCACTCTGAGTCGGACTGGGCAGTCTCTAGAGATTAGGGGCCGCTAAACGCAGACGACTGTCTGCTAGTGTTGATTCACTGCCTGGAGTTCGGCAATTGTGCCCCGCAGCTCGGTCGTGCGCTCTCGCACTGCATCTTCCAACGCAGCGCGCTGATTTTCCAGCACGAGATGGAGCCGTCGAGTTTCGAGGAGATTGCGGATGCGCAGGAGCGCTTCCGTCTGGCTAACTGGTTTTACTAAAAAGTCCGTCGCGCCGGCTCCAAGAGCGCGCTCTCGAGCTTCTTCAGTGATATCGGCAGTCAATACCACGACTGGCAAAAAAGTTTCAGGAGCATCGGAACGAAGCGCTTCGAGAACAGCGAATCCGTCCATCTCTGGCATCATCAGATCGAGAAGGATCAGGTCGGGATCAAAGTTGTTGTAGGTGTCGAGCGCGTTCCGGGAATCGGTAATCCCCAGGACGCAGCAGTACCCGTTTCTTTGCAAAAGTTGTTCCAATAACGTGACCGTCATCCGGTCGTCATCGATGACCAGAATCTTCATTTTATGAAGCAGCGGATCTGAGAGCATTTCAGCCCGATCAGGGCAGCACATCTCATTCCCGGCGACATGCCGGAATCGCTCGATCTTTGATTTTTCTAAGCCAGCGCCTCGATCCGGCTGATCAAGTCTTTCTTGCTCGTCATTCCCGTCACTTGGTCCCGCAGTTGGCCATTCTTGAAGAACAGCAGCGATGGAATGGCGCGAATGTTGTACTTAAATGAGAGGCTTTGGTTTTGATCCACATTTACTTTTGCGACTTTCACAGCATCGGCCTTTTCCCTGGCAATTTCATCGAGCAGCGGCGCGATTAACTTGCACGGTCCGCACCACTCAGCCCAGAAATCGACCAACACCGGTTTGTCGCTGTTGATTTCGCGGTCAAAATTCGATTCGTCCAGATTGATTGTTGCTGAGTTTTCCATGGCTTTAGGAAACATAATTCCAAATCTGAAGAATCAAAATGGCGACTGAAGCTGCCAGTAGCGTCCAGCATAATGGCATTGAGACTTGATCGATTCGCGGCTGCCGCTCCAGTAACGATGCCGGTGCCAGAGTGACGGCGGTCGCAGGCGTTTCCATCGCCTGCAAATCGATCAGCGGCTGCGTTTTTTTCATTTGAACCGCTGGCTTCGGTTGCGGGTCGGGCAACACCGTCATGTGGGCAGTCTCCTTTTTTGGCGCCGGTGTCGTCATCGGTGCGGCCATGGCAGCGGCGGCGACTCGGGCCGAAGAGGATAAGTCGGCCGGAACAGGCGGGGGATTCGCGGGCGGCCGTGTGGGCAAATGAATTCGGACCGTTGGCCGCGATTCAGCCGGTTGAGACGGCGGCGAACTTGGCCGCGATGAAACGGTGATGTGCGCGGTTTCTTTTTTCGGCTCGTTCGAATCGGCCATGGGGGGGTCGGACGTTAAGTAGGATATTGCCCGACAAAAGGGATCTTGTCACGCGTGAAGTTATTCCGACGAAAAAACTCGTCCCTCGCGAACGTGTTACGCGAGCAGATCGTAACCACGCGTCGCCGTGATTCGCCGTGTCACGAATTCACCAACCGGCGCCGGTTTTGCCAAGATGACGCGCGTGTCGACGTCGGGCGCGTCCGCTTCGGTTCTCGCAATCAGCGGCTGGTCGACCAGCAATTTCAATTCGCGACCGATTTTTCCCCGCGCCGTCTCATGTGCGATTTCTTGCTGGATCGACATCGCCTCGCGATAACGCGCATTCTTGATCTTTACCGGAATCTGGCCCGGCATCTTGGCCGCGCGCGAGCCTTCTTCGCGCGAATATTTGAAAATTCCGAGGCGCTCGAATCGGACGCTGGCAATGAATTCAAGTAATGATTTGAACTCTTCATCGGTCTCGCCCGGGAAACCGACGATGAACGTCGTTCGCAAAGCCAGACCAGGAATTCCGGCACGAAGGTTTGCAATTAAGTTTTCAATGTGAGCGCGCGAAGTTTCGCGGCGCATCCGCTGCAACATCGATTCGTGGATGTGCTGAAGTGGGATGTCGACGTAACGCGCGACTTTATCGCAGTCGGCGATCGTTTCGATCAACTCGTCGCTCCAATGGGCCGGGTGCGTGTAGAGCAGTCGCACCCAAAAATCGCCGTTGATTTCCTGGATCGCGCGCAAGAGCGCAACCAGCGTCGGACCCCGCGCTGAATCAACCGGCTGGCGTGGTCCGGCTTTTTCGCTCCACAAATCCATTCCGTAGTAGGTGGTGTCCTGGCTGATCAAATTGATTTCGCGCACGCCTTCCGCGACTAGCCCGCGAATTTCAGCCAGCACCGATTCCATCGTTCGGCTGCGATGTTTCCCGCGCATTTGCGGGATGACGCAGAAACTGCAGGGATGATTGCAACCTTCGGCAATTTTTACGTAGGCCGAATGCGCCGGCGTGAGCCGAAAGCGCGGAGTATCGTAATCCGGAACGTAAGTTGGCCGCGTGTCGGCAAACGCAAGATCGACATCCTCCTTGGCCAGCACTTTCTCGATGATCGTTCCGAGTTCATTCACTTCGTCCAGGCCGATGAAGGCGTCGACTTCCGGCATTTCTTCACGAAGCTCGCGCGCGAACCGTTGCGACATGCACCCACTCACGATCAATTTTTGTCCGGCACGTTTGTTTAGTCCGCGCGCCTGATGCGCAGTCAGGATCGCATCAATCGATTCTTCCTTCGCGGAATCGATGAACGCGCACGTGTTCACGACCAGAACGTCGGCCTCGTCGGCGGAGGAGGTAATTTCCATCCCACGCTGCAACACGCTTCCGAGCATGATCTCGGCATCCACTAGATTTTTGGCGCAACCGAGACTGATCATGCCGACTTTTGTGCTCATGTTCAGGATGAACGGGTCGGTTCGCGTTATTCGACGGTGACGTCGTCGTCATCGTCCCCGACCGGCTTACCGTTTTTCTTGATTTGAATTGCGTCGCGATCCAAAACCCGGACGGCGATTTTTTGTCCGCGGAATTCGACGGTTCCGTCCGTCGGCGAAATCCATCTTTCGAAGGCGGGCTGTAGCGATCCATTATCAACAACGACCTTGATGTAAGTTTTCTTTAGCGGTTTGATCGCGATCCGATTTGGTCCTTCTGCTTCGCTCGGTTTTTGATTTGTCTCAGTTGCCCCCGCCTTTGCCAAATCTTCGGGGCGGACCGGTTCTGCACGACGGACTTCCGGTTCCTTCGGCGCGACGCTCGCCTTTGCTGCCGCGTTCGCATTCGCGAAAGCCGGCACAAACGCGTTCGGTACCGGAATCGACGGCGCTACGGTTGCAACTGGCGACGCAGCTTTCTTTGGAACTTCCACTATTGCAGTCGGAGGAGGAGTTGACGGGGCGAGCGAAGGAGCCGCGGTTGCAACCGCCGGAGATTTTTTCGGAGCTTCAACGATCGCGGCCGGAGGCGGAGCCACTGAAGCGGCCGGCGCTTGTGCGGGTTGAGTTTGCGCCGGGAAAGATTGTGAAGCGGTCGGTTGCGGAACGCCCACCATCTGGTGCGGTGCGATCCTCTGAATATTCAGGATCAAGCGCATCAAAACGAACCCGACGACAATGACGCCAACGGCAATCAGCAACGGAAATGGCGAAGAGCGATCTCCGCTTCGCTGGCGGCGCACGACCGGCGCGCGCGGGCGCGCCCGAATGCGACGTGGTTTTGGCGCCGGCTGGTCCTGCAGGTAGGAATAACCATCGACCGTCATCTGTTGCGATGTTTCGAAGACGTCGAGATAGGGCGTAACATCGACATCGAGAAACTTTCCGTAGATTTGAAGGAAACCTTTCGCATAAGCGAGGCTCGGGAATTGGGAAAAATCGTCCGCTTCGATCTCGGCCAGACGTGACGGACGGATCTTGGTCAGGCGCGCGGCTTCATCCAGCGTGAGGCCGCGGGCCAGTCGCGCATCTTGAAATTTCTTGCCCAGACCTTCAATTGTCATGACGGGTTAGCCAGCTAAACAGTAGCGTCGAGGTCGACCAGGATCTCGCGCGGTTTGGCGCCTTCGCCGGGACCCAAAATACCGCGCTGCTCCAGAATATCAACGATGCGCGCGGCGCGGGTGTAGCCCAGACGCAGCCGTCGTTGCAGAAGCGAAGTTGATGCGCGCTTTTCCTGTCGAATGATCTCGAGACATTTTTCCACCAACTCTTCATCTTCGTCGGTTACTTCGTCGCTTGAACTCGCGGCGGCCTGAAGTTTTTCGTGCATCGCTGGGTCGAAAGCGGGACGACCTTGCGCCGAAACAAACTCGACCAGCCGGCGGATCTCTTCATCTGTGACCAGCACCCCTTGAGCGCGGATCAATCGCGACGCGCTCGGCGGCAGATAAAGCATATCGCCCTGGCCCAATAAACGATCGGCGCCGTTTTCATCCAGGATCACGCGACTGTCGATCTTGCTCGCCACTTGAAATGCGATCCGGCTTGGAATGTTTGCTTTGATCACACCGGTAATCACGTCCGCTCGCGGCGTTTGTGTCGCCACGATTAAATGAATTCCAGCCGCGCGAGCCATTTGCGTAATGCGTGCGATTGCGCTTTCCACATCTGCCGGCGCGGTTTGCATCAAGTCCGCCAACTCATCGATCACAACCACGATGTAAGGAATTTTTTCCGGAATCGGAATTTCATGTTCCCGAGGAACCTTAATTTCGTTCGCGTTTTCCGATTCCGCGACATTTGCAACATCGACATCCGACTTTTTCTTTGGGCGCGCATTGAAGCTGATGATGTTTCGAACGCCGACGCGTGCGAAAATTTTGTAGCGGCGTTCCATTTCATCAATCAACCAGCGCAGCGCGAGCAGCACTTTTTTCGGATCGGTCACGACCGGAAAAGCGAGATGCGGTAGGGCATTGTAATGCTGCAGCTCAACGACTTTGGGGTCGATCATGATGAAGCGCATTTCTTCCGGCGTGAACCGGAACAGCATGCTGGCGATGAGCGCATTGATGCAGACACTTTTACCAGCACCGGTCGTGCCTGCCACGAGCAAATGCGGCATTTGCGCGAGGTCGGTGATGATGGCCTTGCCGTAAACGTCTTTGCCGAGTGCGAGGGGAATTCTGCCTCGTGTTTTTGATTCTTCCCAATCGGTCGATTCCAACAACTCGCGTAACGTGACCGTGACTTTGCGCGTGTTCGCGAGCTCGATGCCAACCGTGTCTTTTCCAGGGATCGGCGCGAGAATATTGATCCGTTCTGCCCGCGTGGCGCGCGCCAGATCGCGCTCGAGACTCACGATTTTGTCCACCCGAACGCCTTTGGCCGGATAAACTTCGTAGCGCGTGATCGTCGGACCTTTGGTAATGTCGCCGGGCGCGACGGCAATTCCAAATTGCCCCAGTGTGTCGATCAACGTTTGCTGCACGCGCTGCAATTCGCTCGGATCGGCGCCGCCGCGTCCTTCCGGATCATGTTCGGCAAGCAAATCCAGTCCCGGTAGTGCGTAAGTTTTTGGGTCCCAAGCACGACCCGTTAGACCTGGGGCGGCAGATGTCGACCTTTGTCCGGTGCCGCGCAATTCCGCCAGCGACGGTTTCTTCCGTGCGACCGATTCCTCTGGAAGCGCGGTCGCGTCGACGACTTTCGGCGCCGGTCGATCCGCCAGGTCGTCCGGAGAAATAAAAGCCGCCGACGGTTCCGCTACCGGCGCGCCTCTTTTCTTCAGTTGTTTCTCGATCGAGCGCCGTTGCTTGGTCAATTCCCGCTGGCTGATTTCGAGCTGCCCCTTGATGTCCGCTTTGCGCAGTTGTCGGTGTAATCGCCACTCGTGCAGTTTGGAGAACATATCGCGGGTGCCGGAGACCGTTTGCTGGACGAGATAGATCGGCCGCAATCCGGTCATCAGGATCAGACTGGCGACATAAATTCCGCTAAGGAGAATGATCGACCCGATTTTGCCCATCGAAGTGAGCAGTAACGTTTTGCCGAAAACGTAACCAACCCATCCGCCAGGGCCCTGAATGTTAAAAGCCAATCGCCAGCCGCGGAGGTGAGTCGTTTGCAATTGAAGCAAACACGCGCCCGACGCGACGAATAGAATGATCCACGGTAGTCGAGCGATCAGTCGCAAGTTTGCGTGAAATAATTTCGCAGCTCCGAAACCGAGAAGAACGGCCGCGAGCAAGTAGGACGCTGCCCCAAGCGTCAGATAACAAAAACCGGCCAAGATCGCGCCGAACGGACCGATGAAATTTTGCGCAGGCCGGTTCGGCGGCGAGAGATAACTCCATGGCACCCACGACGGCAGATCTTTCGGGTTGTAGGAAATCAACGCGAGGAAGAGCAACGTGCCGACGCCGAGTAAAATAATGGCGACGACTTCGTTCCAGGCGCTGTTCTTTGTGCTGCGGGACACCGGCGATCGATCATACTAATGCTGCAAGCGTGGCGTTAATCAACATATCACTGTCAGGAACTCCCACCTTTCATCTTGCCTAAGACGCGCATGCCCGATTAGTTTGCGGCGCGCTATGCATTTTGGTGTTCGCCAAGCCGCCGCCGCCGTTTCCACTGCCGCGCTGATTTTCTGTTGCTCGTGCGAAAAACATCGTCTCGGGGAAGATCCCGAAGTGCAAAAGGAACACGTCGTTGTTCCGGGAGAGTCTGACGAAACTTCTAGCGCGACGAAAGAAACATCGGCATCTCCGTCAGCTACCACGTCGCCCACGCCAGCAGAATTTTTCCCCGAAAGCACGCCTCAGTAGAAGATTCCTGATGGCTACGGAGAAATATTTAACGTCGCCGCCGAAGATCAGTACCTGGCCTCCCGGTGTTCCTTATATCATCGGCAACGAAGCGGCCGAGCGGTTCTCCTATTACGGGATGAACGCCATCGTCGTGATTTTCTGGACGACGTTCCTCCGCGACAAGGCGGGCAACCTGGATGTGATGAGACCAGAGCAGGCCGAAGCGTGGTATCACACGTTTGTTTCGGCGCTTTATTTTCTGCCGCTAGTCGGCGCCATCTTGGCCGATGCGTTCTTTGGAAAATTTTGGGTCGTCTTTTGGTTGTCAATCGTTTACTGCGCCGGACACGCCACGCTTGCCTTGATGGGGTCGGCCGTCGCTCACACCATTCCGCCGGTGTATTTGTCAGCGATCGGACTTTTTTTGATCGCGCTGGGTGCGGGCGGGATAAAGCCATGCGTTTCGACGAACGTCGGCGATCAATTTGGCGAAACCAACAGGCATTTGCTGCCGCGCCTTTTTAACTGGTTTTATTTTTCGATCAACGCCGGCTCGGCGCTCTCAACACTTTTGATTCCATGGTTGCTCGAGCCGGGATCAATCTGGGACTGGCTCAAAAATCTGCTGCCGGTTTCAGTTTCGAATTTTCTAGTCAGCCCGCGACTGCACAGCCCGGACGTCGCGTTCGGTCTGCCGGGCATCTTCATGGCCATTGCCACGGTCATTTTTTGGATGGGTCGCAAAAAATTCGTTCACATTCCGCCAGTCGGTGGGCGGCAATTTTTTGACGATACCGTCCCTCGGCAACGACAGCGTCCGTTCCTTTTAATTTTCATTCCGTTGCTCTGTTTCTTGCTGGTTGTCGCGACCGCGGCATTGATCGGTCAAATCAAAGGCATGGGTTCCGCTAGCGCTGTCCTAGGGTTTGGTGTTGGGCGGCCAGTTCTCGCCGCAGTCGTGCTAATTCTTGGCGCCGTCATTTGGGCGATTCGTCCTGTCTTGCGTTACATTCTGATTCCCGTTCCCTTCGTGGCAATGTTCTGGGCGCTCTGGCAGCAAAATTTCTCGTCCTGGATCGTCCAGGCCAAATCAATGGATCGGCATCTCTTCGGCACTGACTGGCTCCCTGAGCAAATCCAAACGGTCAATCCGCTTTTCATTTTGATCATGTTGCCGATTTTTTCCTACTGGCTCTACCCGTTCGTGGAGAAGTTCGTTCGGTTGACGCCACTGCGGAAAATCGGCGCGGGATTGTTTGTCACGGCGGCGTCATTTTTCCTGGTTGCGATGATTCAGACCCGCATCGACGCCGGTGCGCGGCCAGGGATCATGTGGCAGGTTTGGGCGTTCGTGATTCTGACCGCGGGCGAAACCCTCGTGTCGCCGACGCACCTTGAGTTTTCCTACACGCAAGGCCCGGTGAAATTGAAATCGCTTGTCATGTGCACGTATCTCTTCGCCATCTCGCTCGGCAACCAATTCACCGCCGGGGTCAATTTCTTCATCCAGAATCCCGACGGCAGCGTAAAGCTGCAGGGGACCAGCTACTTCATGTTCTTCGTCTGGGTGATGTTGGGAACGGCCGTGTTGTTTGCCATCGTTACGCCGTTTTATAAAGGCCGCACATATCTACAGGATCAAACCGAAGTCGCTAGTGACGCCGAACCCGCGGTCGCATTTGCGGTTCAGCCCGAGGCTTAGTTTTTAGACATGAAGACAATCATTTCAGTTACGGCGCTCTTTTTGTCGTTGTCCCTTTACGCGAACGCCAACCCGAAGGACGACGAATTCGAAAAGATCGCCAAGGATTACTGCGAAGATTATTTGTCGTCACACCCCGAGTTTGCAACCGAGCTCGGCGATCATCGGTTCGACGGCGTTTTAACCGATTACTCGGCTGAGACGCGCACACGGATGCTCGCGAACGCGAAGCAAGTCCGCGAAGCGCTCAGTAAATTCGACGATTACAAACAGCTTACCGGGGCGAACCAGGTCGACGTGCGAATTCTGCGTGACAACGTCGAGAGCGAAATTTTCCGACTGGAAGAATTGCGCGAAGCCGAGTGGAACCCACTCGTTTACAATCAGAGTCTCGCGAACAGCCTGTATCTTCTCGTCGCGCGCGATTTTGATTCGGCCGAAAAGCGAGTTCCGAATCTGCGCCAGCGGCTGGACGCCATTCCGACTGTGATCAAGCAGGCGGAGGTGAACCTCCAACATCCGCCGCGCGTTCACACTGAAACGGCGATTGAACAGATCCAGGGCGCGATCAATCTGGTACGCAACGGTCTCGATCCGTTGCTCAACCAGGCGCCGCAGCCGAAAAAAGACCTCGCCCCGATTCAGGAGAAAGCGGCACGGGCGCTCGAAGATTACAAGAAATGGTTGGAGGACGATCTCCTCAAACGTTCCGATGGAAATTTTCGTCTTGGCGCGGACAAGTTTCGGAGAAAATTGCGTTTCGCTCTGGCCTCCGACTTGTCGATGGAGGAAATCAAAAAGCGCGCTGCCGCCGATCTTCAGCAGACCCAGGCCGCCATTTACGAGACAGCGCTGCCGCTTTACAAAAAGTATTTTCCTAAAGCCAACGAGAAAACTTTAGCGGACAAGCATATCGTTACCGCCGCGGTTCTTAATAGGCTGGCGCAGGAACACCAGGACGACAACACCGTTGTCGGTTACGCGCAGAAAGTCGTGAAGGAAGCCACCAATTTTGTGAAGGAACGCAATTTGGTGGCTAGTCCGGCAGTTCCGCTCGAAGTGATTGCGATGCCGGAATTCAAGCGCGGGGTCGCCATTGCCTATTGTGATTCGGCCGGGCCCCTCGAGAAAAACCCGAAGACATTTTTTGCCGTTTCGCCCACGCCGAAAGACTGGCCGAAGGAAAAAAAGGAATCGTTCTTTCGCGAGAATAACAACTACTTCCTTCGCGATCTGACGGTGCATGAAGCGATGCCTGGCCACTACCTTCAGCTCGCGCACTCGAATGAGTTCAAAGCGCCGACGCTGGTGCGCGCGATTTTCCAGAGCGGCACATTCATTGAGGGGTGGGCTGTTTACACCGAGCAGGTGATGGCCGAACAGGGATACGGCGGCCGGGAAGTGAAGATGCAGCAGTTAAAGATGCGGCTGCGCGCGATTGCCAACGCCATTCTCGATCAAAGCATTCACGCCGGAGATATGACCGAGCAGCAGGCGATGGATTTAATGACGAAGGAGACGTTCCAGGAGCAGGGCGAAGCCACGCTCAAATGGAAACGCGCGCGACTCACCTCGGCGCAGCTGTCTACTTACTTTGTTGGCGTTAGCGAACATCTCGATCTTCGCGCGGCTGCGCAGCAAAAGTTGGGTAAGGACTTCGATCTCAAGAAATATAACGACCAGGTAATCTCTTACGGTAGCCCGCCGGTAAAATACGTCCGCGAGTTGATGGGATTGTAAGGTTGTAGCGGTGCTTGTTCTCAAGCACCGGTCCGAGCCGGACTGGCACTCAAATAAACAGGCGCTTGGCACAAGCGCCTCTACAACGCACATTCGCGCGATGCCAAAGCTCGCCACCTGGCTCCGAGAAAAAGATGAAAAATGGTTTCAACCATTTTTCGTGAAGCATTCCGAGATCGAGATCTGTAACGCGCGCAACGCTGAGTTCGCGATCCACGATGTGGACGGTCTCCTTTTGACCGGCGGTGCGGATATCGCGCCGGAATTTTTGAAGCAGCCTATTCCCAATCCAAGCCTCCTCGACCCGGATGTCGATGTTGCGCGCGATCGCTGGGAATTTGCCGCCGTCGACAAAGCGCTTGCGCGCGGTTTACCAGTGCTCGCGATCTGCAAGGGGATGCAGCTGTTGAACGTCGCTCTCGGAGGAACGCTGAAGCTCGACATTCCCGGTCACAAACTTCCCGATCAAAAAGATCATGATGTGCAGCCGTTACGTTCCGACAGAACAGCGACGCACCAGTTTGAAAAAGTGAACAGCTCGCACCACCAGGCGGTTGATCGGTTAGGGAACGGTCTGACCGTTGAGTCCTGGTGCGCGAGCGACGACGTCATTGAGCAAATCCGTCTTTGCGATTATCCATTCGCCCTCGGCGTCCAGTATCATCCCGAGCGCGGTAAGATTTACGATTCGCTCTTTGAAGACTTCTTTGAGAGGATTAACGAAATTAACTGAATGATTTCAGGAAAGGACATTGTCCATTCTGTCTAAAGCACGTCAGCGCCGAAAATACCAACGCGATGGCGCTGTCGTGTCCCTAAATCCTAGAAGGTGCTGATGGCGGAGCGCCCTCCAACCGTTCCTGCAAATCCACCGCTCGCTTCAGCGCATTTGAGAAACTGTTCTGTCCCGCGGCCGTCGATTGTCGATCTTGATAGGCAATTGGCGGTTTCGTCAGATCGCTGATCTCGAACTCCGGCAGCACGTCGCCCATGACTTTTCGGAAGAACTTCGTCTGTGTTTCTGAAAACGGAAAGCAACGCCAGAGCGCGTAAGAGTTGAGGCCGTTGTTGAGCGCCGTCCGCGAAACGGTCGATGAAACCGAATAGACCGCTTCGATCTCGGCGAAGTGTCGCAGAAAATATAAATCCGCAACCTCGCGATCGTCCTCCATCCGAAAGCCCTCGAGGTTGAGTTTGCTTGCTTCGCCTTTTTCGAAAGGGTGCGGCCGATAAATCAAAACGCGCCCGGGATAATTTTGCCGAATGTAAGCGAGACAACGGTTCAAATATTCGATGTAAACAGCCGGTTCGAGGTTTCTCACGAGTAGGAACGGCGTCCCGAAGAAAATCACGCGACCATGCTTGCCGCGCCGTAGCTCAGCCGAGGCGGGTCGATCTTCTCCCCGATTGAATTGCGCATCGAAGTCGCGCAGCTCGGCGATGCTCGGAAAACGCGACGGAATAATTTGGTCCTCTGCTTGCGCCGGCAACTCGCCGCCGCTGTTGCTCATGAAGATTATGACGTCGAAAATTTCTTCCGGATTTTTTTGCAAACGCCGCAACCGCACACCGTCGCCGCCAGGATTGATCCGTGGTTTGTAATGGATCGTTCGCTCAACGCCAGCCAGCGGCTCGACTACGCGATTTTGCAACCATCCCGAGGTTGTAAATCGAAATCGGGCGCGGTCTCCATGTCGCGTCAATTCGCCAAAAGCCTTCTGGGATGCGCACAGGACTTTGAAAATGTTCGGATGCGCCGAGAGTGCCGCGTTGCCCAACCCGAGAAGGCCGGCCAGGCAAAGCAAAACGTCGTACTCGGGATCGATCGGTAACGCACCGACTCCGCGCTGGCGATCCACGTTTTCGCGATAGAGCCGCGGTAAATCCTTCAATCCGCGACACGTTTTGACTTTTGGGAACGCGTGCACTTCCGCGAAGTCGCGGACAAACTCCTGCCAGTTCGCGTTTTCCCACCACTTCGATTCCTCGCGCAGCAAGTGAATCCCTCCCGGAAATCGTTCGCGCAACGCATCCGCCGCCACCAGCGCATTCGGCAACCGGTCCGGCCGCGAAATCACAATCCAAAGTTTCGACTCCTCCGGCATCGCTAAACTCCACGCTGGGCCGGCGTCCAAATGAACTTATGCATTTGAAGCTGGAAACGAACGTCCAGCTTGTCTTCGAGAATCCATTCCACAATCTGGCGCGGGTCGATCCGGCCAAAGATCGGCGAGAACAAAACGGCGCAGCAGCGTCTCGTTAGATCAAATTTGCGAACTTTGCCGCACGACCATTCGTAATCTGCACGTGAACCCATGACGAATTTCACTTCGTCGCGGTTGCTGAGGTGGTCGATGTTCGACCAGAGATTTTTCTCCACTTCGCCGCTACCAGGCGTTTTCAAGTCCATGATTCGATGAACGCGCGGATCGACTGTCGAAATATCGTGCGCGCCGCTCGTTTCCAGCAAAACAGTGTGGCCCTCGTCGCATAAGATAGACATCAACGGAAGGACATTCTTTTGTAAGAGCGGTTCGCCGCCGGTGATCTCAACAAGAGGACATTGAAGTTCTTCGACTCGAGCGGCAATTTCGCTCAGCGACATCTTCTTGCCTTCGTAAAACGCGTATTCGGTGTCGCAATAATTGCAGCGCAAATCGCAGAAAGTCAGCCGGACAAAGATGCAGCGCTGTCCCGCCCAGGTGCTCTCGCCCTGGATGGACTCGTAAATTTCGTTGATCGTCAGCGTCTTTTCGTCCATTCGACTCTAACGTAATTCTATCAGATCATCCGCCTTGATGCACAACCGGATCGATGAGCGTTTCGCGCGTTTGCGGAAGGAGAAACGCAAGGGCTTCATCCCCTACATTTGCGCGGGAGACCCGACCCTGAAGCTTACTGTTGATCTGGCGTTTGCTTTGGAAAAAGGTGGCGCTGATCTGCTCGAGCTTGGATTGCCGTTTTCAGATCCGCTCGCCGACGGGATTGTGAATCAATTGGCGGCGCAACGTTCGCTTACCGCTGGCACAACTGCGCGCGGCGTTTTTGATTGCGTCCGAGAGATCCGCCGCAAATCGCAAATTCCAATCGTTCTCTACAGCTATCTCAATCCGATCTTCCAGTTTGGCGCCGACAAATTTCATCGTGAGGCAGAGGACGCCGGTGTCGACGGTTTACTCATTCTCGACCTTCCGCCCGAGGAAGATCTCGATCTTGGCGCGGGCAATCTCGTTCACATTCGACTTATCGCGCCGACCACTCCCGTCGATCGGATGAAGAAAATCGCGAAGAGTGCAAAGGGATTTCTCTACTACGTTTCGCGGGAAGGCGTGACTGGCGCGCGTGATTCAATTGCCACGTCGTTGCCACAGAAAATCGCGGAGCTGCGAAAGATCTCGGATTTGCCCGTTGCCGTCGGATTTGGAGTTTCAAATCCACAACAAGCTCGCGAAGTGGCGCAACACGCCGACGCAGTCGTGATTGGCAGCGCGATTGTCGATCTTATCGCCAAACATGGAAACAGCGCCGACCTGATCGAGAAGGTAACCGCGTTCTCCAGCAAAATAGCGGAGGCGATTAAATCGCTAAATCGTTAAGTCGCTGATTCGTTAAATCGGAATCAGATCCCGCACTTTTTGGTCGCTTCGGCGAAGTTCGAATTCTTGCGCAGAAGCGAGGAGAGATAAACATCGACGACCGGAATGTCGTGAACGCGCGTGAGATTGGCCGGCGTTTCGAGTCGCGAGAAAATCGCGTTCGCGATCTTGCTTCGCGGAACTTCCTTTTCGCCGTAACCGCCCGGAATATTGCTTGACCAAAAGCGGACATATTCGCCGTCGGGATGATTCACTGTTCCGAGAAAGATCACCGAATGACCATGTTCGCTCCGACCGACATTTTGGTTCCAAAAAATTTTCATGAAATCGCCCGGTTGGGCTTGCGCGAAATCGGTAAAGTTTCGGCCGAGGCCGAGCTCGTGAAACAAACGCGCGGTTCCGGGTCCGTTCGCATTCCAGCGACCCCAAATCCCTTCGCCGTCGTGCTGGTCGCGAATCATAAGCTGATTCAATGTGGCGAAATCGAGCTTGAGCTGCCCATTGTCACGCAACGCTTCAATCGTTTTGATGAACACGATGTAAGTCGCGCCCGAGCAAAAACTCGGATAAGGCGCAGTTGGAATAACAAAGAATTTTCCCGATTCAAAATGCGCCGCGGATTGCAGTTTGATCTTGGCGAAATGCGAAACTGAGTATTTGCCGCCGCTCGGCATTTTTTCCTTCTGTTCGAGGATCAAGCTGTTGAGGCTGGCGGCCGATACGGAGTGCGCAATGGCTGCGACGGAGACAACCCAGATCAGCTTCCGCATGAGCGGGAAATAAACGGCAGATTTCGGAAATATCTAGAGATGTCTCCCGTTCGAGTCGCTGCGCTCGCTCAGGGCAGGCTTTCAGGATAGCGGCTGCGCCGCTGTTAAATGTATGCAACGTCACGTTGCCGCTCCACATGACAACAGAGTAAGCCGCCGTTAGAATGTTCATCATGTTGCGTTTTACTAAGATGAACGGCGCGGGAAACGATTTCGTCATGATCGATAATCGCGCCGGCGAGGTGCGTTTGCAGGCCGACCAAATTGTCTGGATCTGCGATCGTCATCGCGGTGTCGGCGCCGATGGTATCCTTTTGCTAGAGAAGGGTTCCAACGGCGCCGATTTCCGGATGCGTTATTACAACCGTGACGGCGGCGAAGCGGAAATGTGCGGAAACGGCGCGCGTTGCTTCGCCAGGTTTGCGAACAAAATTGCGGGCGCGCCGGAGAAAATCTCATTTCAAACACCAGCCGGCCTGATTCGGGGAGAATTGCGCGGCGAACTGGTTACTCTGCTAATGACCGATCCGAAAGATCTTCGGCTTGGGATCGACCTCAACCTGAATGGCGAGAAAGAACACGGGCATTTCATCAACAGCGGCGTGCCGCACGTAGTTGTGCCGGTTTCCAAAGTCGACGATGTCGACGTTCGCCGGAGAGGCGAAGCGATTCGGCGTTACAAAATGTTTTCGCCGGCGGGAGCAAATGTGAATTTTATCGAGAAAGCCGGCACGCAGAAAATTCTGCTGCGAACTTACGAGCGCGGCGTCGAGGACGAAACGCTCGCATGCGGAACGGGTGTCGTCGCCAGTGCTCTGATTTTTGCTGCGACGGAAAAGGTTGATGGCCCAATTGCTGTCACGGTTCGGAGCGGAAGCGAACTCAGCGTCGGTTTCACGAGGGCAGGGGACCAGTTTCGGGAAGTGACTCTGACCGGCCCGGCGGAGTTCGCGTTCGAAGGAATGATAGAAGTTTAAGCGTTAAGAAATGTTTCGAGGCACTTTTACTGCGCTGGTCACGCCCTTCCGCAACGGGGATATCGATTTTGCGGCGTTCGAAAAGTTAATCGAAACGCAGATCGCGGCTGGAATTACCGGAGTTGTTGCCGTCGGCACGACCGGCGAATCACCAACCTTGACGCACGATGAGAAACACGAAGTTATCCACCACACGATTAAGATCGCGAACGGCCGCGGCAAAGTTCTGGCGGGAACGGGCTCGAATTCGACACGCGACGCGATCGAAGCGACGAAGTTCGCCGAGAAAGCGGGCGTTGATGGGGCGCTGCTGGTCGCGCCTTACTACAACAAACCGAGCCAGGAAGGATTGTTCCGCCACTGCAAAGCAATCGCGGATGCAACTTCGCTGCCGGTGATGCTCTACAACATTCCTGGCCGCTGCTCGGTTGATATTGGAGCGGATACCGTGGTCAGGTTGGCGGAAGCGTGTCGCAATATCGTTTCGATCAAAGAAGCAAGCGGTAGCGTCGAGCGCGTGGGCGAGTTGCGCCGGCGTTTGCCGAAAGAATTCACAATCTTAAGCGGCGACGATTTGTTAATTTTGCCATTCATGGCGGTTGGCGCAGTCGGAGTCGTGAGCGTGGCTTCGAATTTATTTCCGTCAGAAGTCTGCGCGCTGGTGCGCGCGTGCGACTCGGGCGATTACAAAACGGCCGAAAGTTTGCACCGCAAACTGTTCCCGCTGTTCAAGGATTTGTTCATCGAGCCAAATCCGGTGCCCGCGAAAACCGCGCTCGCCTGGCGCGGTGTGATGTCGGCCGAAGTTCGCCTGCCGTTGTGCGAAATGACGGAAGCGAATCAGGCGCGCCTGCGCAAAACGCTCGGGGAGTTTGAACACGCGAAATGAAATCCGGCGTTGTCGCTGCCGCCGTCACTGGCGGCGGAGACTTTAAAACTGCCGCTGAGGGCAGCGGCAGCTACAACATTCTATGAAAAGAGTGCGCGTGGCGCTGATCGGGGCGCGTGGTCGGATGGGTCAGACAATTGTCGATCTGGCCAAGGATGATCCGAAGATCGGTATCGTCGCGCAATGCGATCTGGGCGACACGATTGAGGCGGCCATCAAAGATTGTGACGTTGCGATCGATTTTAGTCATGCCGGCGCGATCGATGGGGTCTGTCGGGCGGCGTTACAACACCGGAAAGCGCTTGTCATCGGAACGACGGGACATTCGGCGGAGCAGCGCCAACTCATTGAGAAAACGGCGGCGTCATCGCCAATTGTCTTCGCGTCGAACTTCAGCGTCGGAGTGAACGCGCTCTTTGCTCTGACTCGCCGCGCCGCGGAAATCCTCGGTTCCGAATTCGCGCCGCAAATCGTTGAGACTCATCACAAGACGAAGAAAGATGCGCCAAGCGGAACGGCGAAGACGCTTGGCGAGATCTTGAAGGAAGCGCTGAGGACCGAAATTCCGATTGAATCGATTCGCGAAGGCGACGTTGTCGGCGAGCACACCGTCAGCTTTGTCGGGCCGGGCGAACGGCTCGAGTTAACGCATCGCGCCGGCAGCCGTGAAATTTTCGCTCGCGGCGCGTTGCGTGCAGCGGAGTGGGTCGTTGGAAAACCGGCACGACTCTATTCGATGCAGGACGTCCTCGAACTATGACTCTCATTAACGCCTGGCTTCAGCCAGGTGTTCATAGCGGCTAGCAGGGGAAGCCGTTTAAACGGCTTATTAGGTTTGCGTAGTCATTAGCACCGCGCTAAAGCGCGGTGTTAATGAAATGGAATCAGTTATGAGGACCGGCATCGCGCTCGGTTCGAATTTGGGCGATCGGATGGCGAATTTGTGTGCGGCACGAAGCGCGATTGTCGATCTGGCCAATGTTAAACCGCCTGTGTTGAGTTCGCCGATTTATGAAACCGAGCCGGTCGATTGCGAACCGGGCGCCGGAAAATTTCTCAACGCAGTTTTGGAGATCGAATACGACGGCAATCCAAGCGAGCTCCTCGAGCAGCTCGTTCGCGTGGAAGAATCGCTCGGACGCAAACGTGATCACGCTAAAAATGCTTCCCGCAAGATCGACATCGACCTTCTTTATGCTGGTGACTTGAGCGTCGAGAACGAGCGGCTGCAGTTACCGCATCCTCGGATGCATTTGCGGAAGTTTGTTCTGCGACCGCTGGCTGATATTCGACCCGACTTGCTTTTGTCTGACCAAAGGATAACCGCGCGAGAGCTGCTCGCACAGATTAAAGATTCGACTAAAGTGATCTGCTTCGCGGAGAAATGGTGATGACGAACCTGGTCGAGAAATATCGTGAGATGAAGAGACGCGGTGAAAAAGTTGCCGCGCTGACCGCTTACGATTACCCGACGGCGCGACTGCTGGACGAGAGCGGTATCGACGTGATTCTGGTCGGCGATTCGTTAGGCATGGTCGTGCTCGGTTACGAAGACACCACGAGCGTGACGCTGGAGGAAATGTTGCATCACACTCGCGCAGTCGCGCGGGGGGTTAAGTCCGCGTTGGTGGTGGGCGATATGCCGATCCACACTTTCGAAACCCCGGCCCAAGCCGTTGCGACGGCGAAACAATTTATCGATGCTGGCGCGCTAGCGGTAAAGCTGGAGGGCGGCGTCAGTCATGTCGCTCACATCGAAGCGATAACGGACGCGGGAGTTCCGTACATGGCGCACATCGGAATGTTGCCGCAGCACGTGCGCGAGCAGGGTGGTTACAAAGTTAAGGGTAGAACGCAATCGGAAGCCGAAGCGCTAATTGCCGACGCACACGCGGTCGAAAAAGCGGGCGCGTTCTCGGTCGTGCTCGAGATTGTCGTGCCGGAGATCGCAAGACAGATTACAAACGCGATTGATATTCCGACGATCGGCATCGGTTCGGGCGAACAGTGCGACGGACAAATTTTGGTCACACATGATTTAATCGGGTTCTTTCCGTGGTTCACTCCGAAGTTTGTTTCGCCCGAGGCACGCGTGGCCGAGGAGATTCGCAAGGCGGCTCGGGCGTTCATTGAACGAACGCGCGGGGCGAGTCCGGTGTCTAAGCGGTCGGCAGATTGACAACCAGTCGGTGCTAACGGTGTTTAATTAAGACGATGAAAGGTGCGGCCAGAATTTCCGATTTCGACGACATCGACGAGATCGAGCATGAGGCGCTCTTAACCGGTAGTCCGGAGCGAAGCTGGATTTGGTTTGGCTTGATCATATCGCTCTGTCTGCACATTACGCTCTGCATTTACTTTTATCGGACACGATTTCAGTCGGCCGAAGCGGTTTTTAGCGATTTACAGCAGCCAATGACGTTTAGGGTCAAAAATGTCGACATGACCCAGATCGATAAAGCGAGCGGCGATCAAATAAATCCGGCGTCGAAACCGAACCCCGACGACACGAAGGAGCAGCAGCCGGACGAAAAAAAATCGTTCGACAAACTCTTACAGGAGATTCAGGCAACGACCGCGATGCCGGACGACATGAGCAACGTTTTACCGGACAAACCGAAAGTCGATCAGGCCGACGTAGCTTCAGTGATGAACGAAATCGAGCGCAACACGGCGCAAACTCTTTCCCCGAACCCAAACGCGACTCATGAGCAGTCGGTCTTGAACGACAGCTCGGTCTCCGGCCGGCCGCAGCCCGCACTCAGTGGAACCGAGCTGGCCACGAGCACGATCATCAAGCGTCCAAATACTTTCACAAGTAAACTTCCCGGTGACAGTGCCGGTCCGAATAAAAAAGGCGCGCCGGGATTTAGTGATCTCGATCAATTGCTCTCGCAAAAAGGTCCGCTCGGATCGGGAACGAAGATTCGAATGCCCGAGGATCAGCTTTTCAGTTTCGACAGCGCTGACTTACAGCCCGGCGATATTTTGCACAAACTTGTCGATCTTTTGAAACGCAATCCGAAGGCGACGTTTACGATCGAAGGCTACACCGACTCAATCGGCACCTACGAATACAATCTCGACCTGAGTCAGCGCCGCGCCGACAACATGAAACAATATTTGGTGCAGGCTTTAGGGATTGATCCATCGCACATCGATGCGCGCGGACGGGGATCCACCAAGTTTATCGTTTCGCCGCGACCGGTGGCTCCAAGCGCGTCGCAAGCTGAATTCGACACAGAGATTGAACGTGAACGCTCGAACCGTCGCGTCGAGGTCACAATCAACACAAACCCGCAATAGCGTTCCCGCTACCAATTTTTGATCCATTGCGTTTGGGCTGCGCCGCTTGTCACGCCGGCAGTACTCCAAAGATCGAAGGTCGGATTGTACCCGACAGTTCCACTCGGACTTGCGGCCTTGGCGGTCGAATAGCCGTAACTATTTCCAAAAGGATCTCGAATAGATGTAACTGGTTGACTCTGATCCGGCGGGCTCAACTGATTTGGTTTAAATGCGAAATAGGTCTTCGCGCCCGGAAGCGGTTGCCGAGTAGCGTTGGTGTCTCCACTTAGCTCCTTGTAAAGATAAAGGCTCGCTAACGCGTAGTTTGCCAAGTTGATGGAAGCGGCTGGATCTAGCGCGTCGGTTGTTGTCGAATCTCGCGGATAAATTCCGTTGTCGGCTTCGTAGCTTTCGAGCGCGGTGGAGAGGGCGGCGATTTCGGCTCCGGCGCGGGAACGCGCGCCTTTTTTCTGGACGTAGCCGGCCGTGCTCAGAATTAAACCGGCCAGGATGATGATGATCGAGATGACGACGAGCAGCTCGATGATGGTGAACGAGGTTTCGCCTCGAAATGACGAAGCACGAATGACGAATGACGAAGGAATGCCAAAAATGCCGCGGCGGTTGTAATTCCTGATTGTTTCGACATTCGACATTCGGATTTCGTCATTCCCGGCGAAGCCGGTCACGTTTGCTGCTGCAAGCCTTGAATGATGCTGATGAGCGGCAGGAAGAGCGCGATCACGATCGTGCCAACGACGACTGCGAGAAATACAATCATGATCGGCTCGAGCGCAGCGGTCATGGCCGCGACCGAGTTGTCCACTTCGTCGTCGTAGACATCCGCGATTTTCAAAAGCATCTCTGGCAGTTGGCCGGTTTCTTCGCCGACGTCGATCATGCTGACGACCATCGGCGGAAATGCGGCGCTGGCTTCTAGCGGTAGGACAATCGATTCGCCTTCCTTCACACTTTCGTGCACCTGACCGATCGCGCGTGCGATCACCATGTTGCCGGCGGTCGCACGGGTAATGTTGAGAGCCTGCAAAATCGGAACGCCGCTGGTGACGAGAGTGCCGAGCGTGCGCGAAAACCTTGAGATCGCTGTTTTTCGAATGATGTCGCCAAAAAGCGGGAACCGAAGCTTCACCCGATCGATGATCGCTTTTCCCTTGGCGGTCCGGCTGGCAAATTTGTAACCCGCGACGACTGCCAAGATCAGACCGATGATGACAAGCCAGTGAGCTTGCACAAATCTGCTTACCGTAATGACAAACGTCGTGATCACGGGCAGCGGCCGATCTCCGAGCATGTCGTGAAAGATCGCCTCGAATTTAGGCACGATGAACACGAGCAAGAATCCCATGATCGCGATGGCCATTGTCATGACGATGAGTGGGTAGACCATCGCAGCGGCGACTTTGTTCTTAATTTTGGCCGCCTTTTCTTGAAACTCCGCGAGCCGGGTGAGAACGAGTTCGAGCACACCGCCGACTTCGCCAGCTTTGACCATGTTGATGTAAAGATCGTTAAAGATGAGCGGATAGTGCGCGAGACTTTCCGAAAATGTGCTGCCACCTTGCAGCGACTCAGCTACGTTGTTGATCGTGTTTTTCAAAACGACGTCGCGTTCCTGTTTGGCGAGAACGTTGAGGCCGCGCAAAAGTGGCAGGCCCGAATCGATCAGAGTCGCGAGCTGACGCGTGAAAATCATCAGAATTTTCGGTTTAACTTTTCTGCGCTGGAAAAAAACGATGCCTTTGCGTTCGTGGGGCTGGGTGACGCGCGCCGTTTTGGCCGCGCGCCCGGCCGGTTTGCCCTCGCGCCCACCGCCTTTTCCTTCCTCGTAAACGCTGGTTGGAAAAAATCCGGCCTGACGGAGCTGGCCTATAGCCTCGTTCGTCGAAGCGGCCTCAACGAGGCCGGTTGACTCCTGTCCGCGTGAGTTGAGCGCTACGTAAGTGAAACGGGGCATAACGATGTCGGTGTTACGCGAACGTTCAGGTGTATTTCAATACCTCCTCGATGGTGGTGTCGCCGGCGAAAATGCTGCGCAGTCCGTCCTGTCGCAGTGTCACCATTCCAAGCTCGATCGCTTTTTGTTTGAGAACGACCGTTGGCGCGCGTTCGTTGATCAATTCTCGGAGCGGATCGGTGATTTTCATCAGCTCGTAAATTCCTTTGCGGCCCTTGTAACCGGTGTTGTTGCACGCGTCGCAACCTTTGCCGTAAAAAAATTTACGATCGCCGATGTCACGCTTTGACAACTGGAGTTGCGCCAAGAACGATTGGTTAGGCTTATAAGTTTCGCGGCAGTTCGGGCAGATGCTGCGAAGCAATCGCTGGCCGAGCACGGCTTCGAGCGTGGCGGAAATCAAGAACGGTTCTATGCCCATGTCGATCAACCGTGTGATTGCGCCGGGCGCGTCGTTGGTGTGCAGAGTGGTAAAAACAAGATGGCCGGTGAGCGATGCTTGAATGGCGATTTGAGCAGTCTCGAGATCGCGCGTTTCGCCGATCATGATTCGGTCGGGGTCCTGGCGGAGAAACGCACGCAAGACGCGAGCGAAAGTAAGGCCGATCCCTTCGTTGACCGGAACCTGAACGACTCCTTCCAAGTCGTACTCAACCGGTTCTTCGGCGGTGAGCAATTTGGAATCGATCGTGTTGATGTTGCGCAAACAGGAATAGAGCGTCGTCGTTTTTCCGGAACCAGTCGGGCCGGTGGCGATGAAAATGCCATTCGGCCGATTGATGATCTCGAGAATGTAATTGTGCACGTACTCAGGCATCCCGAGCATCTCCAGATCGAGATTCACGGTCGAGCGATCGAGCACGCGCAGAACGACGCTCTCGCCGAACTGCGTCGGCAAAGTCGAAACGCGAAGATCGACATGCCGGCCGGCGATATTTTTTTGAATGCGACCGTCCTGCGGCAATCGCCGCTCGGCGATGTTCATGTTCGCCATCACTTTGACACGTGAGATGACCGGCAACGCGAGATGGCGCGGCGGCGGCGACATTTCGTAAAGCGCGCCATCCACGCGATAGCGAATCTTGAATTCGTTCTCGAACGGCTCGAAGTGAATGTCGCTCGCCCGGTCCTGGATTGCTTGATACAAGATTAAATCGACAAAACGAATAATCGGGGTGGCGTTTGCCTCCGCTTCGACGGCGGCGGCGGTTTCGTCGCCGCGAATTTGCAACATGTCACCGGCTTCACCGAGTTGCTTGAGCACTTCCTCCATGCTCGTGGTGTCGGTGCCATAATATTCTTTAATCCGATTATCGATCTGGTCGGTCGGAGCGATCACAACATCGACATCTCTGCCGAGCACGAAGCGGAGATCTTCGGCCGCGCGCGGATCGAGCGGATCAGCGAGAGCGACGCGCAACGTGTTTCCGCTCAAACCAATCGGAAGCGCGCGGTGCAAGCGCGCTAGTCCGCTCGGAATCAATTTCAAAATCGCGGGCAGGAGTTCCTTTTCGCCAAGATCGACATATTCGACGCCGAGCGCGTCGGCAATGGTGTGATAGAAACCGCTCTCATCGACAAAACCGCCGTCCACCATCGCTTGGACGATGGTTTTGCCGTTCAAGTTGGCCTCATTCAAAACGTCCTCTGCTTGCGACGGCTGGAGAACGCGCTGTTCGATGAAAAGTTCGGCGACTTGTTTCTCGTTCATTAACTGAGGTCTCCGATTGTGATTGAAATAACTTCTTCGGCGGTCGTGAGGCCGGCGAGCACTTTGCGGACGCCGTCTTCACGCAATGTGCGCATGCCGAGCTCTCGTGCGCGCTGGCGCAGCGACAAGGTCGCACTTCGTTTATTGATCAGGTGGCGGACTTCGTCATCGAGTACAAAAATCTCGAAGATGCCCGTGCGGCCTTTGTAACCAGTCCTGCGACATTGCTCGCAGCCTTTACCTTGCATGACCTGCGCGTCCCGGAGTTGACCGGGTTCGATTCGCAATGCGTGCATTTCGCTTTCGGTCAGTTCGGCGGGCTGCCGGCAATTCGAACAGACTCGCCGAACGAGTCGTTGTGCCATGATTGCGCGCAATGAAGAAGCGATGAGAAACGGTTGCACGCCGATGTCGACCAAACGCGCGATGGCGGACGGCGCGTCGTTCGTGTGAACCGTGCTGAAGACGAGATGTCCGGTAAGTGAAGCGTTCGTTGCAATGCTGGCGGTTTCGAGGTCGCGAATCTCGCCGATCATGATCACGTTCGGGGCCTGGCGAAGGATTGAGCGCAACGCGGCCGGAAACGTCATTCCGATTTCGTGATTTACCTGGACCTGATTGATGCCGGTCATTTGATATTCGATCGGTTCCTCGACGGTGATGATCTTGCGGTCCGGCTTGTTGATGTAGTTGAGAAAGGCGTAGAGCGTGCTCGTTTTGCCGGAGCCGGTTGGGCCGGTGACGAGAAGAATCCCATCCGGCAATTGAATCAAACGCTCGAACGTTTTCTGGTCGCCGCTGAAAAAACCAAGCTCGGGCAGTCCAAGCACCAGACTAGATTTGTCGAGGACGCGCATGACGACGCTCTCGCCATGATTGGTCGGGATGGTGGAAACGCGGAGATCGATCGGTTTCTTTTTGATCTTGACCTGAATGCGTCCGTCCTGCGGCAAACGTTTTTCGGCGATGCTCATCGAGCCGGTCATGATTTTCAGCCGGCTGACAATGGCGGATTGCAAACGTTTTGGCGGCGCCTGCATTTCCTGCAGGACGCCATCGATCCGAAATCGGACACGAAATTTTTTATCCAACGGCTCGAGGTGAATGTCGCTCGCGCCGGCGCGATGCGCTTCAATGATCAACGACGAAACCATCCGGATGATGGGCGCGTCGGCTTCATCGACATCGTCAATCGCAGCGCCGTTGCCGATCTCGAGGCCAAGATCGAGGTCTTCGCCAATTTTTTCCTTTAGGGCGTCGACGGCTTCATCGGCCGTGCCGTAGTATTTAATCAAGGCCTCGCGAATTTTTTCGGGGCTTGTGCAAACCAGCTCGAGCTCGCGTTGGAGTAAGAAGCCAAGGCTATCGATCGTGTCGATGTCGAGCGGATCGCTTATGGCCACAATGAGTCCGCTCTCGCCAAACGCGACTGGAATGACCTTGAAACGCCGCGCGTCTTCGGCGCGGATATGTTTGATGATCTCCAGTGGAATCGCAATCGATGACAGATCGATCCAGTCCATGTGCCCCTCGGCTGCGAGCGAGCGCGAGACATCGGACTCGCTTACGATTCCGTCCTTGATTAGAACATCGACAACATTGTTCTGGCCGTCCAAACGTGTCCGCGCACCGTCGACTTGTTTGCGCGAAACAAGTCCAACGTCGTGAAGCACTTTGAGGACGTAATCTTCGTTCTGTTGCACGGCCTGATCGGGACGGCGCAATCCGTCGGATCAGATCGTACAAACTCACTTCTCCGGTGTCAACGAATGTGGCGTTATTCGACCGTGACGCTCTTGGCGAGGTTGCGCGGTTTATCGACGTCGCGCTTTAGCTCGACGGCCAAGTGGTAGGCCAGAAGCTGTAATGGAATCACGGTCAGCACCGGGCTGAGACAATCGATCGTAGTCGGGACTTCGATGATGTCGGCCGCGAGATCCTTCAATTGGTTTGCGCCGTTCCCGGATGTGACAGCGATGATAGGACCTTTGCGCGCTTTGACCTGTTCCATGTTGTTCAGGTTTTTTGAGAAGACGGCATCGTCCGGCGCGATGAAGATGGAAGGCAAGTCCGGCCTAACGAGCGCAATGATTCCGTGCTTCAGCTCTGCGCTCGGATGTCCTTCCGCGAAAAGGTAGGTGATTTCCTTCAGCTTGAGCGCGCCTTCGAGCGCAATCGGGTAATTGAATTGGCGGCCGAAGAAAAGCATTCCGCTAACATCGACATATTTCTTGGCGATCGATTTAATCTGGTCGCTCAGCTTTAAGACCTGCTCGATTTGTCCGGGCAAGGCTTCCAGCGCATCGATGATTCGTTTTCCCTGCGCGGTGGAGAGCTGGCGCATCCGCCCGAGAAGCAAACCAATCAGGGTCAAGATCACGATCTGCGAGGTGAACGACTTTGTCGCCGCAACCCCGATCTCCGGGCCGGCGTGCATATAAACGCCGCCGTCGCTTTCGCGCGCGATCGTGCTCGCGACGTTGTTACAAATTCCGAGCGTGCGATAGCCTTTGCGTTTGCTTTCGCGCAATGCACCGAGGGTGTCGGCGGTCTCTCCGCTCTGACTGATCGCAAAAACCAAGGTGTGCTCAGTGGGTGGCGTGTTTCGATGGCGATATTCACTGGCAAAATCGACATCCACCGGAATATTTGCCAACTGCTCAATGGTGTATTCGCCAACTCTCGCCGCGTGCAGTGCAGTCCCGCAGCCAGTTAAGACGACGCGCGCGATATCGCGCAATTCCGCCGGATTCATATTCAGGCCGCCCAGCTTTGCAGTGCACTCTTCGTAGGTCAGGCGACCGCGCATTGCGTCGCGCACCGAGTCAGGCTGCTCGCAGATTTCCTTGAGCATGTAATGCGGGTAATCGCCCTTCTTGATGTCTTCGGCGCTAAACTCGACTTTGCTGACTTCGTGCTGGCCGGTTTCTCCATCGACCGAACTGATGTCGAAATTCTCGCGGTCGAACGCGACCAGATCGAAATCGTTCAGGTAAACAACGTCGCGGGTATGAGCGACAATCGCGCTCACGTCGCTCGCGAGAAAATTTTCGTCCTTGCCGATGCCAAAAACGAGCGGACTGCCGCGTCGCGCGCCGACAACGAAGTCGGGAATGTCGGCATGAACAAGAGCGATGCCATACGTTCCGATGACTTGCTTGAGCGCCGCCCTGGTGGCGTTGACCAGGCGCGCCTTGGAATCCTTTCCTCCGAGCTGGCGATAAATGCTCCCGATCAGGTGCGACAAAACTTCGGTGTCGGTGTCGGAACGAAAATTTCTGTCGCCGTTTTGGATGAGTTGTTCCTTGAGCGCCTGATAATTTTCAATTACGCCGTTGTGGACGAGAGCGATCTTGCCGGTAGCGTCGAAATGCGGGTGGGCGTTCTCATCGTTGACTTTTCCGTGCGTTGCCCAGCGAGTGTGACTGATTCCATAAGATCCGGCAGCCGGTTTTTGGGAAACGAGTTTGGCCAGCGAGGCGATGCGACCGGCGCATTTGCGGGTCTCGACGTGATCGCCATTGACGATGGCGACGCCAGCCGAGTCGTAGCCCCGATATTCGAGGCGACGAAGTCCATCGAGCAAAATGGGCGCAGCTTGCGAGCGTCCGACGTAACCGATGATTCCGCACATATTGGAAGTGAAGGTTGCCACTGGCGGCGGGCCCACGCAACCGAGGTAGATCGAGCAAAAAGGTTGCCGCGACCCGCAAGCACTGAGTTATTGAAGGTGTGCAGACTCAAAATCCCGGCGTTCGCAATGCAGTCTCGCGGATGTCCACGCCTGCACTTCCGCCGGGCACGACTCAGCGAACGCTCGCCGTCATCATGGGCGGCGGCGCGGGCACACGTTTGTTCCCGTTAACGAAAGACCGGGCCAAGCCGGCCGTGCCTCTCGGCGGAAAATACCGGATTGTCGATATTCCGATCAGCAATTGCCTGAATTCGGGTCTGCGGTCGATTTACGTGCTGACCCAGTTCAACAGCATGTCGTTACACCGACACATTCAAGCCAGCTACAAGTTCGACAATTTCTCGCGCAGCTTCATCGACATCCTGGCAGCCCAGCAAACTCCGGAAGGTTCGCAATGGTATCAGGGCACCGCGGATGCCGTCCGCCAGAACATGCGCTACTTCCTCGAACACTCATTCGATTACTATCTCATTCTCAGCGGCGATCAGCTTTACCGGATGGATTTTCGCGCGCTGCTGCACCAGCACATTCAAACCGGAGCCGACATCACTCTCGCGACCAAACCGGTCCATCGACAGCAAGTGGCCGAGTTCGGCGTTATGCAAAGCGGAGTCGACCGTCGCATCGTGCGTTTTGTCGAAAAACCAAAAGACGATTCAATCCTTCAGGAAATGAAGATGAGTCGCGAGCTCCTGCGTGCCGTTGGCTCCAAAGAAGATGAAGAATTGTTCCAGGCATCGATGGGAATTTATGTGTTCAACCGCGATGTTCTTGTGAAATGCCTCGACAACGACTTGTTCGATTTCGGCAAGGACATCATCCCGCAATCGATCAAGGATCGACAAGTAAACTCGTTTATTTTTCAAGGTTACTGGGAAGATATCGGAACGGTGCGCGCGTTTTACGAAGCGAACCTCGACCTGACCGATCTCGTCCCCGAGTACAGCTTCTTCGATACCGAGGTTCCGATTTATACGCATCCGAGATTTTTACCGGGGAGCAAAGTCAATGGCGCCACGCTGCGACAGGCGATCATTTCCGACGGTTGTATCATTTCCGATGCGCACATCGAACGCAGCGTCATCGGTATTCGAAGCATCATTCAGAGCGGTGCGACGATTCGAAACAGCGTCGTCATGGGTGCGGATTATTTCGAACAAGATCGACCGGGCGCGGCGAACGTGCCGCCGATCGGAGTGGGGCGCAATTGTGTCGTCGATCGCGCCATTATCGACAAGAATGCACGGATCGCGGATGGCGTTGTGATTACGCCGGAAGGAAAGCCACTGAATCTCGACGCAGAGAATTATTTTATTCGCGACGGTATCGTGGTCGTTCCCAAGAACGCCGTCATCCCAGCGGGATTTTGGATCTAGCCTCTGCCAGCAAGAAACCGATGTCGATCTCGAGAAAACTCAGCGGTGATCGCTGAAGTTTGCGAATTGGCCGCCGGTCTCCCATTTTTCCTGCTTGTTCCAGGGCATCGCAGATTCCGGCTTCGCATCTGGATCATTGACCAGCGCGACGTGCTCTTTTTGGCTTGCACATGAAACCAACATGCTCGCCGCGGCCAGCAAGAGAACTGCCGCTACCTTTCTTTCCTGCTTACGAATTTGTGCCAGCATAAATGACAATGTCTCCAGGTTGCACCTGGACGCCTCGCGCCAAAGTGCTGGTGATGATATCGCCGATAGCGGTCGCGGGTTCAACTGAAGAAATACGAATTTTTCCAATGAAGGTGCCATCTCTCACGATCAGCATCTCGGAGTACGCCTCAACGCCGTTGCGACCGCCGAGATTGAGGACGACGAAGTTGTAAGCCTGATTAACCGCGAGCACAGTGCCGCGCACGCCGACTTTCCCGCGCGCCACGGCGCGCCGCTTCTTTTCATCTTCGAGCTGTGAAGAGCGCTCTTTAATAGCCTGCACTTTTTCGGAAAGAATACCTTTCTCCCGCTCGGCGGCGTCAAGCTGCTGGCGGGTGTCATCAAGCTGCGCCTGCAACTCCACCGCGGACGGTGCACCGGGATTCACCGACCCGGGCTGCTTTTCTTCGATTTGCTTTTGCAATGCCAGAATCTCGGTTTCCTTGTCCTGAAGTTTGGCTTCGAGTTGCCTCTTCTCGTTCAAAATTTGCGTCAGTTGGCTCTCGGAAGCTCCGGTCTTTCCTTCGCGCTCAGCGAGTTTCGCTTGCTCCGCGGCAATCGCTGATTCGCGCGCTTTAAGTTCCTTTTCCTTCCTGGCGCGATCCTGTTCGCCGATAACGCGGGCAGTCGAGGCGTCGGCCGCGGTTGAGCGCAGCGTTTTCACTTTCGCTACGTTAAGGACAGCGAAAATCGCGGCTGCGACAAGAAGCAAGGCAGAGGCTCCGATCAGCGTTTTTGGAGTCGGGATGAAATTCTCGGACAGCTGCAGCACAACAAATTGTTTAATTGGAACGAGGGGTAAAGTGCAATCCTGGATTTAATCATGTTCCCCGACAGGTCGCTTGCACGGACCGTCCTTCCCTCGTATAACAACTGCGTGGGTCAACAGCACCGAGTTCGATCGAAACGTAAACGCCGAAAGGCGTACTTAAAGCGGAAGAGAAAAACGATGCGCTCCAAACAGCGCGAATCGGCGAAACCGCGGAGCAAAAAAGAGCCGGCCGCGACGGAATAGATCGACCTCTGGCTTCCGACAAGCGCGCGACTTACCGTATCGAGTGTATGCGCGGTACCTCATCGTTGACGGTCACAGCATTATTTTCGCGTGGCCCGAGTTGCGGAAACTGCAGACTCAACGTCCGTCTCTCGCGCGAGAGGCGTTGATCAAACAAGTCCGGCACTATCAAGATTGGACAGGGGTGCATGTCGCCGTCGTTTTTGACGGCCAGGGCGAGCGTGTTAGCGAGGTTTCCGATCCGCACGACGTGCAAATTTTCTATGCCCGCCGCGGTCAATCCGCGGATGCGATTATTGAGCGACTGGCGAGCAAATATGCGTCGCGGTTCGACGTGACGGTCGCGACCTCCGATTCTCTTGAAATGGAAACGGTGAATGCGAGCGGCGCTGCTTGCCTTTCGCCCGATGGGTTGCGCAAACTCTTGGAAGCAGTCGGACAGCGCTGATCAGGCGGCCCCGGCCAACGCCGGTTGCTGACCGTTGAAAGCGACGCTGCGTTTGCGCTGCTGACACGTAGCGAGAACTCGCGCGAGCACGCAGTAGAGTTGTTCGATCGGAAGATTCTTGCTGACGTATCCGTTCGCACCCGCGCGGAGAGCGGCGTGCATTTGCTCTTCATCATAGCCGACGCCGGTGAAAACAACGATCGGAAGCGTCGGATTCAACTCTCGCATAAAGGAGATGAGCGAGATTCCGTCCACTTTCGGCATCTTCAGATCGACGATGGCTACTTCGCAGTCGTTTTCAGAGAGCCAGGAAGCCGTCTGAAATCCATCGGTCAGAGCTTGGCAAGTGTGGCCACGTTGACGCAGATACGTGACCATGAACTTAGCGATGCCGGGGTCGTCATCGATGATGAGGAACTGAGAATACTCACGCTTGGTTGGCTTCATGTTATAATTTCCATAACCACTAAAGCACTATCCTTGCCAAGCTCGAACCCTCTCGGGCAGTTTCCTCTCGTGCCTCGCGACCTTCGTTTAGAGCCCGAGCTTCTTCTCGATCGCTTTGACCCGGTCGAAGAGCTTGCCCAGTCGATGGATCCAGGCGATTTGCCGCTTCGCTTCCGGTAACGGCACGGCTGGTGAGCCAAACCAAGCTCCACCGGGAAGGTCTTTCGAAATTCCGCTTTGTGCCGCGATAATAGTGCTGTCGTCGATCGTGAGATGGCCAATGACGCCGACCTGGCCGGCCATCATTACTTTTTGTCCGACGCGGGTACTGCCTGAGATTCCAGTCTGCGCCGCGATGATGGAATTCTTCCCAATAATGACGTTGTGCGCGATTTGCACGAGGTTGTCGATCTTCACGCCTTCCTGGATCCAAGTCCGACCAAATCGGGCGCGATCAATGGTTGTGTTTGCGCCAATCTCGGCGTCGTCGTCGATCTGAACGATTCCGATTTGTGGAATCTTTTGGTACCGCCCCTCGACGAATTCGAACCCGAAGCCATCCGCCCCTATCACGGCGCCGCTATGAATGATTACGCGCGCGCCGACTCGCGTTCGTTCGCGAATGATTACATTTGCATAAATCAGGCAAGACGCGCCGATAATGGCTTCGTGTCCGACGTAGCTGCCGGCGCCGATCACCGTGTTGTCACCGATTTCGGCGCCAGACTCGATGACCGCATGCGGCTGAATCGACACCCGCGCGCCGAGTCTCGCGCTTGGATCGACAACAGCTGTCGCGTGAATGCCCGGCGCAAACACGACCGGCTTCGGCGCGAGTTTTATGACAACTTGTTCAAATGCCTTGGAAGGATCAGCGACGCGGATCTGAGCAGCCACAGTTTTTTCGGAAAAATCTGATGGAACAAAAACCGCGGATGCTCGCGTCTTGCGCAATCTCGGCATGTATTTTGGGTTGTTATAAAACGCAATCTCGCCCTCAACGGCTTCGTCGAGCGAGCCAGCGCCGGTGATTTTGTGTGCGGCATCGCCCTTGAGCTCGCCGCCGCTGAGTTTCGCGATTTCTTGGAGCGTGAGCGTCACGTTATCTTTCTAAATTGTAGAGGCGCTTGTGCCAAGCGCCTACTGGACGCTCGCTGAATTGGCAATAGTCGGTTTAATTATTCGATGCGTCGAAAATGCTCTGAATGGATTTATTGAGCACAGCATTGAACTCAGCGTCAGATTGCTGCGCCGTCAGTCCTTCAAGGAGCGCGCGGGAAAAACTGGCGACCACGCCATGCTGTTTGCGCAGACGATTGTTTGCTTCTTCTCGCGAATAGCCGCCAGAGAGCGCAACCACCCTCACAACCCTGGGATGTTTGACAAAGTCGGCGTAAAAGTTGGCCTGTTCCGGCAGCGTAAGCTTGAGCATGACGAACTGACTAGCCGGTAATTCGGTGAGCTTTTCGAGGATGGCTGTTTTGAGTAACTGCTCCGCTTTCGCCTTTTCTGAGCAGCGAATATCAACTTCCGGCTCAATGATGGGCACCAAATCCGCCGAGATAATTTCATCGCCGATTTCGAACTGTTGATTGACGATTTCCTTGATACCGGCTTCGTCCGCTCGTTTGATCACTGAGCGCATCTTGGTTCCGAAGACGTTTTTCGTCCTGGCTTTCTCGAGGAGCGCGCCCAGCGTCGGCATGGGCTTCATCAACTGAACGCCGTCTTTTTCAGCGGCGAGGCCTTTATCGACTTTTAGAAATGGCACGACCCTTTTGACGTTCCAAAGATAGTCCGCGGTGGGTTGCCCTTCGATTTCCCGGTCCATTGTGTTCTCGAACAGGATGGCACCGATAACCCGCTCCCCGGTGAAAGCGGGACTGGTTATGATACGGGCCCGCATCTGATGTACGATGGTGAACATCTCTTCATCGCTGGACCATGCACTCTCTTGAATTCCATAATCACGTAGGGCCTTCGGCGTGCTGCCGCCGCTTTGATCCAGCGCCGCAACAAAACCCGGACTATTCTTAATTTTTTGCAATTGTTCTTCGTTAACGGCGATAGATTTCATGATGTCTCCTTCAATTGTCGGCGGTAATTAGTTTGACCAAGTTACTGGTGCCGCCCGACGGCGAATTTCTTTATACGCGACACCATAAAGCTGTTTAGTTGTAACGATCATAGCGCGAGGAAAAATTCGGTGGTAGACCGAAGACTCAAATCGCAGGCCGCAAATCGCAACTCGAAATTTTGCTAATCCGCTCCGCGCGTCGCCGGCAAGAGCACGCTAACCTCTGTTCCTTTTGGCGTAGAATCGACTTCGACCCGGCCATGATGATCGAACACGGTCCGTTTCACGATTGGCAGACCAAGACCCATTCCTCGAGGTTTGGTCGTGCAAAACGGGGAAAAGATTTTCTCTTTCATCTCCGGGGCAATGCCGATGCCGTTGTCCCGGACAGTCACCACAACTGCTGAGCGATGCTTTCCCTGCCGGACTGGCTTTGCCGAAAGGGTGATACGCGGTTTGTTGCGGTCCGCGCTGGCTTCGGCGGCGTTGGCTAGAAGATGGGCGAACACTTCGGCCAGCGCCGTTTCATCTCCCAGGACCTGCGGCAGATTACCGGGCAATGACGTTTCCAATTCTACCTTGCCGTTAATGCCATAACGCGATCTGGCAATTTCAACGCCCTTTTTGACCGGGGAGCGGACATCGATTGACTTAAACACGAGCTCGGGTGGATGCGCGAAGTTGTTGATCTGCGTGATAATTTTATCGAGCCGATCGATTTCGCTCACCACAATCTTATTGAACTCTTTGCGAAAATCCGCGTCGTCGAAACGTTCCGGCAGCAGTTGAGCAAAAGTCTTGATCGCGACGAGCGGATTCCGAATTTCGTGAGACATGCTCGCAGCCAAGTCGGTCCAAAACGTGGCTCGATCGAGCAACGCTTGCTTCTCGCGTAACCCTTCCTCGACGGTCAAATCCTGGATCACCGCGACCGCCCCCAGCGGCGAACCGTTGTCGGTGATTTGGCGCGTTTCGACAGAAAGCGATCGCCGCGTGTTATTGTCGATCCACTGTTGCGGTGGCAGCGACGTTTTCGATTCCAATGTTTCGCGCAGAAAGACGGCGAGTTTGTGGCCAACGGCCTCAACCGGCTTATTCAAAGCGTCCGCGCCGGATAGGCCCAGAATCCTTTCGGCTGGCGGATTAAACCAACGAACGGTTGCGTCTACGTCGATGGCGACGATGCCCGGCGGAATCGATTTCAGAAGTGTTTCCGCCAACGTTTTTTGGACGGTCGCTTCCTCATAGAGAAGCGCATTTTCAAGAATCGTCGAAACGTGCTCGGCCAGCATCGTTAGACCTTCCAAGTCGCGGTCGTCGAAGAGCTGCCCGGTCACACGGTGGCCGAAGAAAACCCAGCCGATTATGCAGCCACGCGCGTAAAGTGGCACAATCGCTTCGGCGCCGAATATCTCGAGAGAGCGCCTCATCAGGTTTCGCTCTCGCTGATCCTGTGTTCGAAGAAGATTGGCGCGTGAGATGAGATGGGCATTGAGTTCGAACCACCGGACCAGCGGGTCGCGCTCGCCAAATTCCAATTCTTCGGTTTCGGGTAAGCAATGCAATCCCGCGCGCAGGCGATACAGCTCTCCTCGGCGAGTTCGCGAAAAAAGTCCAACCCGGCTCACGCCAGCCGCATCGGCCAACGCTTCCACCACCGATGTCACCAGCGAGTCCATGTTGTCCAAACGACGTAGGACCCGAGGGAATCGGAGCAACGGGAAGGTCTTTGTCGCGTCGATCGATTGATGTCCAGTTTCACCCTTGCGGAAAACTTCCGGCGCCGGTGTCGATGTTTCGCGCAAATCGCGGTTTTCTTGCGCAACTTTCAAATAATCGAACGCGCGTCGGAGAAGCGCCTGAAAGCGGCGCCGTTCCAAGCCAATTTCTTCAGCGGCGTAAATTTCAAACTGTTCGGCTTCGCGCAGCGTCTCAGATTGCGCAACACCGAATGCGATGATCAAGACATCGGACTGCTCATTCTGGATTTGATCGATTAATTCGCGGCATTCTCTTGATCGCAAATCCATCATCAAGACGGACGGTCCCAGTTGTTGCAGAACAGGCTCGAGGCGGTCGGGATCGCTCACGTGCCGTACTTGCGACATCGTGCGCAAGAATGCTTTTGCCCGGCGAACGAGCTCGGCATCCTGGGTGTATAAAATGCAGACCGGCGCGGGTGTCATGCGGCAGCCACCTTGCTGTCGAACCGCACTAACGGGAGCGAAATGTGAAATGCCGTGCCCTTTTGCAGTTCGCTTTCGACTTCGATTTGCCCGCCGTGCTCCTGGATGATTCCGTGCACAACCGATAGTCCCAGCCCTGTTCCGTAATCTTTGGTCGTGAAGAACGGATCGAACACGTGCGGAATATCTTCCGCGCGAATTCCCTCGCCGCTGTCGCGAATGGTTATGAGCAACGCCTCGCGCGCCTTTCCTTTGCCATTGCTTTCGCCGTTCGCGGAACCCAGCGCGCTGGTCCATTGCTCGTCCGAGCGGATTTCGGTCTTCACCGACAATTCGCCATGCGTTTTCATCGCATCCATTGCGTTCAAAAAGAAGTTGAGAAAAACCTGCTCCAACTGGTCAGCATCGCCGTGGATCGTATCTGCATCCGCGCACCACGAACGATTCAATTTAATGTCTTTCTGGTAAAGTCTGTGCCCGACAAGGGTGAGCGCTTTCTCCAAAATCTCGTGCGCGTGCAGCGGTTTGAGAATTGGTTTGGCTGGCCGCGCAAACCGTAGCAACTGATTTACGAGTGAATCGATTCGGTCGATCTCATGTCCGATTAAATTCGAAAACGTGTCCCTAAAATCGGAGTCCTGATAACGCTCAGGAAGAAGTTGAGCAAAAGTTTTCAGCGAGACGAGCGGGTTCTTGATTTCATGTGCCATTCCCGCTGAAAGTGTTCCAAGACTAGCGAGACGATCGCTCCGCCGGATCTGCAGTTCGAGACGTTTGATTGCGGTGACGTCTGTCACCACCATCAGTGCGCCGAGTACTTGTCGATCTTCTCCATGAAAAATGGACGTGCTCGCGCGGATGATCACGTCCCCGTCTCCAACTCGCATGACGATTTCTCGATTCTCTTGGCTTTCTCCAGTCCGCAACGTTGTTATCAACGGTTCTGCCAGTTCTAGCGGAAGAGCGCCCAACGAACCGTCGAGCATTTCCTGCGAGTTGAGCCCGGTGATTTCTCCCGCTTCGTTGTTGAAGACGGTGATTCGCTCGTCCGTGCCTGCGGCGATGACACCGCTGGTCAGATTTTGGAGCAGGGTCTCGTTGTAGATCTTGGCGTTTTGGACGGCGGTAAACAGTTCAGCATTTTCAATTGCGACCGCGAGCTGCCCGCATAAAACCTGGAGTGCGCTTTGTTCGGTCGCGCCATAAATACGGCCGGATTTTCGAGCTCCCAGCAATAACACTCCAGCGAGATGATCGCGCGAAAAAATGCCCATGGTCAACGCAACCTGAAGTGAATCCAGTTGCCGCATCACCCGCTGAAGTCGCGGTGTCGGCTTCACACGTCGCAGCTCGTCAACGACGATCGGCTCCCGATTCGCCTCCAGCTCCGCGATGGTCGCCTGGTCGCGCGTCAGCTCCAAATAATAACGCGCTCCCGACTCGACGATCGGATAACGCTGTGAAAATCCCTGTTTGTCGGGTAGAAGAATTAAAACACGATCCGTCCCTACGGCCTCGGCTACGGTATTGGCAAAACGATCAAGCAAGTCGCGCAGCGTTGTGACTGACGCCAGAATTTTGGCCGCTTTACTCACGGTCGCGCGAAAATCGAGATGCTGAGAACCAATGAAGAGACGTTCCGCCAGCCGCTGAGAAATGCCGCGCGCCGGCGCCATTGCAAATGCGATGACCAGAGCAGCGGCCACGTGGGCAATGGTGTGCGCATTCGGCAGAGACGGCCGCAGGGCCGTCGCGACTAGCCACCATACAAGCCCGTAGAGACCGAGTAGATATGTCGCCAGTAGCGCGTAGGAGATGAATTGTCGCAGCAGGAGCCCCACGTCCATAATTTTCCGGGTCGCGATGCCGTAGGAGATAATCAAACTGAAAAGGACAATACGGAGAGGCGGAAACCAAGTTAGCTCCGAGGGATCGATAAACAGTCCGAGGCCGAAGGACAAAAGAGTTGTTCCGACCGCGACAGCCGCGCCAATCAGAATAAACGCAAGCTCTGTTCGTTTTGTCGCGGTGGTTCTGCGTAGATCAAGCGCGTAAGTTATAATCAGGATGGCTCCCGCGATAGCGAAGTAAAAAAGATACGGCTGAAAGTTCCGATAGACTGGGATAAAAGAGCCGGTCGTCTGCGATAAACTTGCGCCTTGCAAGAAGAAGGTTGTTTCACAGAATGCGACAACTCCAACCGATGCCGCGATCCAGAGCCACGAATCGCGCAGAATAGCGGGCCACGGCCGCTCTCCATTCTTGATCGACAGGCGAAGAAAGTTGAAGACAGTCAGAAGAAGCACGCCAAAAACAGAGGCCTGTCGGATCCAGAATGCTGCGATAGTCGGCTCCTTTGCCGTCAGCACCGAGTACAAGCTGCAGAGCCAACCTGCCGCAACCATCGACAGCAGTAGAAAGCACTGGTTTGCCTTTCGCTGCCGATTTGCTTGGAAAACCACCAAGCCGAGCGCGACTTGGATAAATAGGGCAACCAGGATTGGAATGGTCGAACTATTCATGGCCATTTACGCGATCGACCACCAGCGAGCTCGCGCTGCCGCCTAAACCGCGGACGTTCATCAAAATGCAGTTCAGTTTCGCTTTTCTTGCTCGCGACGGCACAAAGTCTAAGTCGCACTCCGGGTCCGGTAGCTCGCAGTTGGTTGTCGGCGCGATGACTTGGTCGCGAAAGCTTAACGCGCAGGCCGCCAGCTGTAATGGGCCTCCGGCCGCGAGCGGATTTCCCGTCACACCTTTGATCGAGCTGATCGGAATTGAATACGCCCGGTCGCCAAACACTTCCTTAATGTAACGCACTTCCGCTGCGTCGAGAACGGGATGGCCGGGGCCGTATGCGGAAATGTAATCGACGTCGCTCTCTGATCGGCTCGCATTTGCAAGCGCCAGTCTCATTGAATCGGCCAATCCCGAAGCTGGATCGTCCAGCGCGCGGTCGCGCTGGGTCGCGTAACCTGTGATCTCAAGGTAAATGCGTGCGCCGCGCGCTTGTGCGCGCTCGAGATCTTCTAGCACGAACATTCCGGCGCCTTCTGAAATCACTCCCGTGTCGCGGTCAATATCAAATGGACGACTTGCTTTTTCCGGTTCGCCATTGCGCAAAGAACTCAAACCCCTCGCAATGAAACTTGCCATGCCGTGTTCAGTCAGTGGCGCGTCGGCCCCTCCGGCAATCGCAAGTTCTGCCGCACCCGATCGAATCATTGTCGCGGCCAATGCTATTGCATCCAAACCGGAAGGACAGGCCGAGGAAACAGTCGCCGCATGTGCGCGCGCTCCGATTCGGTCCGCTATCAGGTTGGCGGCTGCCTGTGGTTGCGAAGCGCCCAGCGCCGTCGGAGCGATTGCATCAACTCCTCGATTGTCCGAAACGCGAAAAACATTTTCGATTACATCCAACGCACTCGTGCTCACGCCGACGACTACCGGGGTCGGACTTGGAAGATGCGCTTCACTAATTTCGAGGCCAGCATCCGCCAGTGCCATCATCGTCGCGGCGTAAGCGAACTGCGTGTGGCGTGCCATCCGTTTTGGTTTCAATTCCGGCTCGATGTAATCGTATGGATCAAAGTTTTTTACTTCGCCGCCAATCCGGCTTTTTAGACCACTCGCATCAAACAAAGTGATGGGACCGATGCCGCTGCGGCCTGCCAGCAGCGATTCCCAAAATTCCTCGTTGCCGATTCCATTCGGCGCCAGAATTCCCATTCCGGTAATGACGACGCGATTTCGTTTCATTGTTTTTGACGACCCTGCGCGCACCAACGGCTCGTGAAGACAGCCCGACGTATCGCCACCGCGAACTCTGGGGGGCTGGCGGTTAACTGATTGTCGATCTTTTCGGGCACGAACGAATCACCGCGCATTCTAAACGCTACATTAGCTCCAGTCATTATATTTTTTGCGCCCCAACCAGATCACTTATTCACGAAAGTCGGGAAGTTATTCACAAGTTGCACCTTGCGTGCCACCGTTTTCTGCTTCAACGTTCGCCCGGCTGAGCCAGATGAATTTGCGCCGGTTTTTTTTGCTTCTTCGCCCTCTCTACGGCATGCCCCTAGCTTCTATTGCCGCTGCCGCACTATGACCGCCGCGATCGAACTCCCCCAAATCCTTGTTATTGATGACGAAATGGGGCCGCGCGAAAGCTTGCGCATGCTTCTGAAACCAAATTATCAGGTCCACACCGCCGATTGCGTCGAAGCCGGACTCAAACTCCTCAAAGAGAAACAGCCCGACACCATCGTGATGGATATTCGGATGCCCGGAATGAGCGGGATCGAAGGTCTGCGTCAAATCCGTGAGATCGATCCGAATCTCTCCGTGATTATGCTCACTGGTTTTGGTGCGCTCGAAACGGCGAAGGAAGCTCTGCGTCTCGGTGCGAACGATTATATCAGTAAACCATTTGATGCTCATGAAATGCAGCAGGTCATCGATCGCAATGTCGAACGCACCCGCGCGCATCGGACGAGCGAGACTGCGGCCGGCGAAATTAAAGAATTAAACAATCGTTTGCTTCAACAACTGGCGCAAAAAGAGCGATTGGCCGCACTCGGGCAGGCGTCCGCCGAATTTGTCCACGATCTCGGCAACCCGCTCACGATTGTTTGGGGTTACGTCCAACTGCTCGCGCGGCGTCTTGAAAAATCTGAGGAAGACGAGAGCGCCAGCTCGGTCAAGGAATTAAAAATCATCGAGCAACATGTGCGCACCTGTCGGGAATTGCTCACGATGTGGCAAGGCTACGGCAATGTCGAAGCTTCGCCGCCCAAGGCAGTTTCGGTTTCGGGAACACTGCGAGAAATCCTCAAGGGCCTTTCGTCCGTCGCCGATCAAAAGGGAGTAGCGTTTCGAGTGACGATTTGTGAAGACCCATGCGTCCTTTTGGGAGATGCCTTGCAACTGAATCGCGCCATTCAAAATGTAATCATTAACGCCGTTCAAGCGTGTCCTGACAAAAGCGGTATTGTCATGGTCGCTTGCGCTCAAAAAGATTTTTATGTCGATCTTCGCGTCGAAGACAACGGACCTGGGATCCCGGCCGGGCAGTTGAATAAGGTTTTCGATCCTTATTTCACAACCAAGCAGGCCAAGAGCGGCACTGGCCTTGGACTTTACATCACCAAAAAGGTCGTCGAGGACCACAACGGCTCGATTAAAGTCGAGAGCACACCCGGCACCGGGACCGTTTTTACGATTCGTCTCCCGCTCTCCACTAGTTAATACCAGGCGCGCTCGAAGATCGCTGGATTCTTCGCTCGAGTGTTTTCTTACGCGCGGTTTCACTTGTCAGTTCCCTCGGCTTTGGTTTTGCTGAATGCGTGCCTTATCGCGTTGCGCCAATCTTTCTGATCCGATTGGCCGGCGCGCCTTTTGACTGCCTCGAGCAATTGGCCACGCCCGAAACGAGCAGACTCGCACGCGAGCTATTACGCAGCGAAACCGCGCTGAGCGACGAAGACAAAACCAAAGCTGCGCAGTCCTTGGAGACGGAGATCGCGTCAGCGCGCGCAAACCTTTGGCAAGCCGCTCGAACAGCTTTAGCGCCGTACTTAGTCTTTACGGGGAGTGGTGTGCGTGAATTGCTTGCCCATTTACTCGACGCTTCTCGTTCCGAAAATCTGATTCACCGCAATTCTCGATCTGGTGATCGGGAGCGGCATCTGCTTCTTTATCTTCAACGCGTCGCCGCCAAGAATGACACCTTCAGTGAGTTTGGCCCGTCTGGCTGGGGGAAGATTAGCAATGTTTCCGGAGTGACTCTGGCTCCGGTACCCGGCATTGCCAAACGCGACGCATTTCTCGAACGCTGGACCGCCCACGCAATCGCCGCCGCAATTAACTCTGATCCAGAGAACTCAAATACAAAATTGGCCGTGCCGGCGCTCGAACCACACGCCGTGGAAATCTTACGCGATGACGTTGAAAATTGGCTTCCAAGCGCGGCTCGCGATAACTGGCTGTCGTTCCTGGATGCGCTAGTCGCTCTTCCATTGAAATTTGCCGCGACGACTCGGATACAGGATCGACAATCGCTCTCAGACAACGCCCAGACGTCACTTCAATCGATTGGCGTCGGACCAAAACAGGCCGATCGATTTCTTTACGCAGCCACGAATCCGATCGGCGAAGAGTGTTTTCGCGAATGTCACTTTGAAATTAACGCGCGTTTGATCGACGAAGTCGCCGTTCAGGCCGAACCGTGGATCGATCTGTGGCGTGACAGCTATGCGTTCATTGCTTCGCGTGTGGCCGCCGGTCTGCGCGGCATCATGGAAAAAGCCGGCGCGAAAAGCGGAGTGATGCCTCTGCCGGCATTTATGCAGGCATGCGAAACCGCGAAACTTTCTTTGACCGGACCGGGGCTGGTCGCGCTCTCAGTGATGGCATTTCAGGAAGTGAAAGCCGCGTTTCGGCAACGATTGCAGCCGCATGTTGATCTTAGCGAATACGAACTTACGCCCGAGGATTGCCATGTTGTGCGCGACAATTTCGATTATCCAAAATTCGACGACTACACGTATCCGTCAGCCGATCTCCAACTCGCTGCCACATCAACTGACGCGATCGCGCGCGGCGATTATCAATGGATTTTGGCCGAGCTTCATCCGCCAGTCGCGCTTCTTCATCATTGCATGTACTGGAGTTGTCCGGACAAAGAAGCGGTTGGTCGCGCTTTGGCGAGCACGACGTTCGGTTGTCCGAATTTTCATTTCGGTTTTTTCGCCGCCGATTTCACCGCGCACACGACCGTTCGTTTATTCGACGCAATTCCCCAGCTTTCGAATTTCGTCGCGCCGCAACGAGCCAACTCCAAGTGGAAAAAAATTTCGCCCGCAGACGCGGAAGTTTATGTCGATGAAACCACGGGCGACGTTGGCGTGCGTAAGGTCGACAATCGCGAACATCTCGGGTCGTTCGCGCGAGCGTGGGTCATTCCGCTCGGTTTTCATCCGTTCCAATTTGGAATCTCGCCGCACACACCGCGTTTGTGTTGCGGCAAAGTAGTTGCGCAACGTCGCAGCTGGACTGTGAAAGCCGACGATCTGACTCCCGGCAAATACACTGGCGTTTCGAGTCAGTTGGTTCTCGCAGTTGAAAAATTGCGGGCCGAGAAAAATTTGCCGCGCTTTATTTATATTCGTCCGACCGAACAAGCTTTGCGTCGAAGCGGAGCCGAAGGTCGCGATAAAGACACCAAACCGGTTTTCATCGATCTTGAGAGCTATTTGTTTTTGGAAATCTTCCACCGCTGGCTCGTCAAAGCGGGCGAGATCGAAGTGACGGAGATGCTGCCCGACCCCGAACATTTGCTTTGGAAAGAATCGGATGGTCGCCACAGTTTCGAGCTGCGCACATTAATTGTCCCGCGTTCATGAAGATTGTCGCGATCGCAAACCAAAAAGGCGGAGTGGGGAAGACAACGACCGCGGTGAACCTTGGTGTGGCGTTGGCGGAAAAAAAACTCCGCATTCTCCTGATCGATCTCGATCCTCAGGCGAACGCGACCAGCGCGCTCGGAATGCAGGAAGTCGAAGGCGAGAGTATTTATGAATCGCTTCTGGGCGGGGCTTCTATTGCCGACAAAATATTGCCGACTCGTCTCGATAATTTGTTCATCATTCCGGCCGATCTCGATCTTGCCGGCGCCGAAGTTGAAATTGCGCGAATGCCAGAGCATCTCACACGTCTCGCCAGGACGTTGTCGACCTTTCACTCGGACGAAACCTTCGATCTGGTTCTTTTGGATTGTCCGCCTTCGTTAGGCATTCTCATGACCAACGCGCTGGCCGCAGCCGATGAGATCCTGACTCCGATCCAGTGCGAGTATTTTGCGCTCGAAGGTTTGGTTAAAATCGTGCGAGTAGTCGAGCAAGTACGTGATTCTGGCGCAAACGATCGGATCGAGATCGGTGGAATCGTTATGACGATGTTCGACAGCCGGACGAATCTCAGCGGGCAAGTGGTAGACGAAGTGCGAAAACATTTTGGAAAGCGCGTTTACAATACGGTTATTCCGCGGACGGTTCGGTTGAGCGAAGCACCAAGTTTTGGAAAATCGATTCTCGAGTACGACTCGAGCGGCGTCGGCGCCGGCGCTTATCGCTCGCTCGCGCGTGAATTCATCAAGCGGCACGCTCTTTCGCCCAACCCTCGAGAGACGGAGAAAACACCCGCGTCGGAAATCCTCGAAAAATAGTTTCCTTTTCCAACGTCATCCCGATTTTCTCGACAACGCGCCGCGAAGCAACGTTCTCGGGATGAATTAACGAGATGACGCCCGGCCGCGCCGTAGCCGTAGCCGTAGCCGTAGCCGTAGCCGTAGCGAAGGCGGGCCAATCTTGCCGTCGATTTACGACCTTGGTGTTGTCGACGCTTTCGGCGCCGGGCTCGCAGACTTCTTTTCCATCGGCCCAAGCTTTACAAATTTTGCCTCCAGCGTGCCGTCTGGGTTTTTCCAATAAGCGCCGCTGACCTCTTCATTGTCGGCAATATCCTTCATCGTCCCGGCGGCCGCGCCTTTCATGACGCTTGTTTTATCAGTGACTTTGAAAATGCGCGTCGCTTCTTTGCCGGTAATCGTGAATGTTTTGTTTTTCTGATCGACCGCCGAAACCATTCCGTGAAATGGAATTGGTCGCGTTGGCTGCTTGCCTGGCGGTGCTGATGCCGCGGCGGACGGCGCAGGCGAAGTTGATTGTGCCGTTGTCTGCACCACGAGCGAAAACGAAAAGACCAGGGCCGCAACACCAGCCGCGGCGATACGGTAACTCTTTGATTTCATAGGTACGGGCCGATGGAATGGAGAATCAGTTGCCGAAATTTGCCAAGCTAAATGTGGAGGTAAAGGGATTATCTATAAGCGTTTTTGAGCAAAGCACGGCCGGAAGAGGGCTTCAGGTAATTTTCCAGCGTTCGGGCCCTGTCTCTGTTCGAAAAAGCGATATAGATTTTGATTCGCCACGGCTTCCACTTTGACGTGTGCGTCACTTCACCGCGATTGTGCCTTATCAAACGCCGACGAAGCTCCTGAGAGCAACTGGTGTAGAATCGGCTCGGATCGAGTTCGCTTTGCAGCACGTAAAAGTAGGTGAACGTTGCCATTTTTCGGCAGGCGCAGGCGTAGCTCGCACGATTTCTGTGCCAAGGCTAAAAGTGTCCGCCTTCGCGAAAGCTCCGGCGCGACAGCCCTACGCTTGTCGCTACGCCGTGAGCGAAGACTGGAGGTAAGGGGATTCGAACCCCTGACCTTCTCATTGCGAACGAGACGCTCTACCAACTGAGCTATACCCCCGTAAATCAGAAGCTGATAGTTGATGGTTGAGAGTTGAGAGAAAAGCAAGTCTTCCCGCTCTCAACTAAAGGCAAACTTGTTCGCCGATCTCTCAACCATCAGCTTGCCGTCAAAGTGCAGAATTTGGGCGGCGTTTCAACTGGACGTCCATCCGTTTTTCCCCATTACCTCCAATGCCGCAGGCGCGATTTTCAGTAGCGTAAGCAACTTTTCGGGAATGAAACCGCCCCGAATCGGTAGGAACAGATGAAATGAAACCGCTTGGTTTCGACGATTCTTTCCGATACTATTGGGCAACGCCGCAGTTGAATGATTGCGACGCACAGGAGGTTCCCTTATGAAAAACTACAACTCGAACAACAAGCTGATCATTCTTCTTTTCGCGGCAGCGAATCTCGCCGTCGCGGCAGTGGTGTCGGCTGGTGGTGGTTACGATTACTCACGGAGCGAATTGATGGGCAACAGCGGATTGACCATTTTTCGGGAGGCAGACTTCGGCAACCAAATCGGCCTGAGCATTTCCATCGATGGCACTCCAATCACGACGCTCTCTCGCGGTGAGGGTTACCGCGCGATGGTCCGGCCGGGCCGGCATATTCTCACCGTTACCGACACGCCATCGCCCTACGGCAAGACCAAATTCACTGAGAAAGCGATCAATTTAGCCCCGGGGCAGAATTATTCCTTCACCGCGATCTGGGAAGTCGAGACAATCCATCTCGAGGACGGTGGTTACGTGTATCACGGTTTTTACCGATAGCTGCTGGCCCAACGCTGATTGTTAGTGAAGCATGGTCGGAACATCTATAGTTCCTGAACCGAGTTGCGTTTCATTGATCGCGATCTTCGCCGGCGGGGGCGCAATCGCGGGCTTTCCTTTTGATTTGAGCGAATCATTCAAGGTCGGCAGATCTTTCGTCAGCAACTGGTCGAATTCCTTGGTGACGTCACCCAATTCCCGGCGCAGCGCGTCGATGTAAGCGATTTGATAATCGCCCGGCCTGCCTTCGAAGCTGAGAATCGCGCCATAGAGTTGATCGGTGTGCTCGCGGAGGCGTTCTTCGCCGGTAATCGCGCCGCCCTCTTTCGTGGCAACGATTTTCTTGCGCACATTGTCGGTCTTATCGTCGAAGCCTTTGATACTCTTTTTCAATGGATCATTTTCCGGGATGGCGGAAGCGGCCTTTGCCACGTCGCGCCGCAAAAAAAGGATCCGGTCCATTAACGCGCTTTCATCATTGAAAAGCGCGTGCACTTTCATGGCCGCGTCGTACTGCGCCTTCCGATCTTCCGCGGTAAATTTCGCTCGCCGATCCAAGCCGACCGTCAGCTTCGTTTCGTACGTTTTTCCAGCTTTCGTCAGCCGAACAGTGTAATCGCCCGGAATCAGGCGAGGTCCGCGCGTGCCGGCAAAGGCAATTTGCGCCGCGGGCGGCACTCGGGGTGGTTTTTCGAGCATGGTCCAGGTCACGCGGTTCAAACCGGGACGCTTGCTCGCGGGAACTTCGTCGACCACACGCCCGGTCGAATCGAGGATCTCGATTTTTAATTTTCCGAAAAGGTGACGCGTCTTCTGATAATAAGTGATGACCGCAGCGTCGGGCGGGTTGTCGCCAACAAAGACGGCGTCGCCGTTCGCCCAACCGCCGTTTCCTTCGATGCGCTGCTGCACCGGGCGCGCGGAAACGAATGCAACTTCCTGCGACGTCAGATCATTGGTCAGGTTACGAAGCGGAACAATGTCGTCGACGATCCAGATGCCACGACCATGCGTCGCCAGAACAAGATCGTTTTCGCGCGGTTGAATCGCCAAATCCCGGACCGCCACCGCCGGAAAATGGTTGCCTTTGAATTGGGCCCAGTTTTTTCCGCCGTCGATCGAAACCCATAATCCAAACTCGGTCCCCAGAAAGAGCAGGTCCGGTTTTTCTAAATCCTCTTTGATCACATGCGCGTAGCCGCGAACGCCTTTTGCGTCCTGCGCGCTGACCAGTGGTGTCCATGTTTTTCCGTAATCGGTGGTGCGAAAAACGTACGGCGCCATGTCTCCGAATGTATGTCGATCAAACGCGGCATAGGCCGTGGCCGCATCGAAGTTGCTGGCCTGGACCCAGCTCACCCATGAATTCTTCGGAAGGCCCGGGACATTGGCGACAACGTTGTTCCAAGTTTTTCCGGAATCACGCGTGAGTTGGAGATTGCCATCATCGGTCCCGACCCAGATCAAATTCTTGTCCTTGGGCGATTCACTGATCGAATAAATCGTGGTGTGCATTTCCGCCGACGAATTGTCCACGGTCACGCCGCCTGATTCTTCCTGCTTTTGTTTTTGCGGATCGTTCGTGGTCAGATCCGGGGAAATCCGCTCCCAGTTTTGGCCATGATCGCGCGAACGAAATAAAAACTGCGCGCCGATATAGACGGTTCCTGTCTCGGTCGGCGAGAGCGCGATTGGCGTGTTCCAATTGTAACGCAGCTTTTCGTTGTAATTTGGGCGTGGCTTGATGTTGCGGGCTTCGTGTGTGTTGCGATTGACGCGGCCGATCTCGCCCCCCTGATATTCCGCGTAAATGTAATCCTTGTCGGCCGGATCGGGGAACATCCAGAATCCGTCTCCGTTGTACATGTTCTCCCAGCGATGATTCGTGATTCCGCCGGGGTATTGCGAATCGCCCACCCACGAACTGTTGTCCTGAAGGCCGCCGTAAACGCGATACGGATCTTCGTCGTCCAAACTCACGTGATAAAATTGCGAGACGGGAAGGTTCTCGCCTTTCCACCACTTGCTCCCGCCGTTGTAGGAATACCACATCCCGCCGTCGTCGCCGGCAAAGACGGTCTGCGGATTGACCGGATCGATCCACACATCGTGATCGTCACCGTGACTTCCTTGAAAACCACCAACCACCGCGAAACTCTTGCCGCCGTCTTCGCTCAGAATGAGCGCGCCATCCGGCTTGAACACGCGATCCGGATTTTTTGGATCGACAACCAGCCGCGCGAAATAGAACGGACGCCAGACCATCCAATTGCTTTTGTCCCGCTTATCCCAGGTCGCGCCGCCGTCATCGGAAACGAAAAGGGCGCTGTCGGGCGATTCAACCAGGCAATATATCCGTTTCGGGTTTGATGGCGCGATCGCAACCGCGAGCCGGCCATAAGGCTTCTTCGGAAAACCTTTGTTCGCCTCGGGAGTTACTTCACTCCACGTCTCGCCTCCGTCGTTCGAACGAAACAATCCGCTGGCGGAAGGTTTGTCCGGCCCATCGCCGCCGGATCGGCACTCCCAGCCTTTGCGCCGAAAATCCCACATGCAGGCAAACATCGTGTTCGCATTCGCCGGATCGATCGCGACGTCGCTGCAACCGGTAGAAAGATTCGCTCCCTGGAGAACTTGCTTCCACGTTTTGCCGCCGTCGCTCGTTTTGTAGAGACCGCGGTCGGCTGAATCGCTCCAAAGCGCTCCGGGCACTGCGGCAAAAACGATATCGCTTTTTCCGGGAGTGACCGCGATTCGCGCAATCCGTTCCGATTTCTCCAAACCGACGTGGTTCCAGGTTTCTCCGCCATCAGTCGATTTGTAGATTCCGTCGCCGATCGAGACGCTGTTGCGCGTCCACGATTCGCCGCTTCCAACCCAGACATTTTTGGCGTTGTTCGGATCGATCGAGATTGCGCCGATCGATTGAACAGCTTGCTCGTCAAAGACCGGGCGATAGCGGGTGCCGCCGTCGTCCGATTTCCAAACGCCGCCGCTGGCGGCGCCGACAAACAGCGTGATTTTCCCCGAAGGTTCCTTCGTTCCCGCGATCGCTGAGATACGTCCGCTCATCGCAGCCGAGCCGATGTTGCGCGCGCCCAAACCGGAAATAGTGGCGGAACTAAACGCCGGCTCCTGTGCTGGCAAGTTCGTTGCGGCAAAACAAATTGCGCCAATTAATACGCGCACTGCCCTCATCCCGACCTTCGCCCACGGGGAGAAGGGGCCGCCTCTCCCGATTTGGGGAGAGGATTGCCTGCCGCGCGGTAGCGCAGCGGAGGCGGGAAGTGAGGGGAATCGTGGATAGAAACTTGCCGAGAGAGATTTTAATGAGCGCATAAATGGGAAAAGAATTATTTCGAAGCCGATGCCGGAAAATGAAAGATTGCGTCGTCCACCGGCACGTTGGCTTCAGCTTTTTCAATCACGATTTTTTGCTTGTCTGGATCGCCTTTGCGCCCGGCTTCCTCCGAGAACGGAACGAACACCCCGCCGATCTTTTCATAATCGCTGAGGTCCGTTTCCACTTCTTCGTGGGCGCCGTGTCTGACCCGTTGAGTTAAAATCCGAATCTCTAAAAAGTGGTCGGGATCGAGATAAACAAAATTCACGTCGCCATTTTTGCGCACCACTTTGATTTTGAAGGCCGATGTTCCATCGACATCTTCCCGCCCGAGATACTCGAGCGTGCTCTCTTTCGCTTTCCAATCCACCAATGGCCCGTCGATCTCGGCATCTTCCATCAACGGCTTGACGTCGTCGGCGGAAAGCTTTTCCGGATCTTTGCGGCCTTGGAACGGTGATATCTTCCATCCTTCTTTGCCATCGTACGCCTGAACCGCGGTCATGCCTTGGAGTGTGAACTCAGCGCGGACTTCGCCCGGTCGTTTTTTGATTTCGACGTAAGCCAATTCAAGCTGTCCTTCATTGACGATCATTTTGCCGGTGCTACGCAGTGATTGCAGAGCGCGCAACGCGTCCGCGCCGCCTTTGGCTTCGATATTTTTGGCGACCAACTGTTCGAGCGTGGGCGCTTTCTGATCTTGGGTTTCTGCCGCCGCTGAAATCAACGCGACACCGGTGACGAAGAGAGAGATTAAACGTAAATGCATATGAGGTTGAGCCGAAGCGACGCGGAAACAGAATCGTCGCGCCGCAGTAGTATGCAAAGCATATGCCAAACGCGCCTGATCGCTACAAGCCGCTTCTAATCAGTGTGTTGTTAGTCGCTGCGAAAATTTTCTACTTCGCCAGTGTCCCAAGAATGGGATTTTCGTTCTCGGTTTTGGGACACATCGCACTGAGCAGCGATCTTAACTAATTGCGCCGAACGCGAGACCTAAACCGTAAGTGACGGTGGCTTCGATCACGCCAACGATTGTCATTTCCAATCCCGATGCCCACCAGGATCGAATAGTGATCAGCGATTTCAATGCGCCGACCGCGAAGTGCGCGATGATGCTGATGGCGAAAGAGGCGACGATCGCCGGAATGCCGCTCATAAAGAAAAAAGGAATGATCGGAATGAACGCGCCGATAGCGGTGGAGAGCGCGGCTGAAAATGCGGAGGTCCACGGTTTGCCGAAGTGTTGCTGAGAAAGTCCGAGCTCGCTTTGCGCCATTGCCTGCACCATTTGGTCGGGTTGCTCAGCCAGGCGCTCCGCCATTTTCTGCGCTTCGTCCACGTTGAATCCTTGTAGTTGATAGAAGAGCGACATCTCTTCGATTTCTTCTTCGGGATTTTCTTCAACTTCCGCTTTTTCTCGCGCGATCTCGGCCTCGTAAACTTCGCGCTCGCTTTTCACCGCGAGATACGCGCCGGCGCCCATCGACAATGACGACGCCAGCATTCCGGCGAGACCGGAGATCAAGACATAATGCTGTTGGTTGTTCGTCGCGCCGGCGACGCCGGAAACAATTCCGAACACAGCGCCGAGTCCGTCGTTCACGCCATAAATAGCGTCCGCCACCCAACTGCCGCCGCGGCCATGCCACCGTTCGCGTTTCAGAATCGTTTCGAGCACCGTGCGCGGTCCGAGCTGAGGCACCATTGTCTGGAGCGCGCGGGCGTGCGCTTTTTCTTCGACCGCGCTTTCGCGGAGAAAATCTTTCACGTCGTGTTCGCCGGCGAGAACGCGTTCGCGCTGATCGCGAAACGCGGCTTCGTGTTTTTCTTCGGCCGCTTCCATTCGGCGAATCGCAATCTCGGTTCCGAGTGCGCGATTCAACCAGCGCTGTAACCGTCGACCTAACGAGTCTGGAATTGTCGGGATTGGTTCGCCGAGGTCCGTCAGTTTTTCTGCCCAACGCTGCGCATGGCGTTCCTCCGCCTCGGCCATGCGATTTAAAATGCCCTTACGTTTTTCGTCGGTTTCGCGCGACGCCAGCTCGCGATACGCCTGGGCTGTTTCCACTTCCGCGCGCCAGTTGCGTTTCACCACTTCGACTGTCTCCGGTCTGCCGCGCCGTAGGTCCGAGGTGCGAGCCGCACTCGCAGAGGACTGGCCTGACTGGCCTTTTTCAGAGGCGGGTCGATCTTGTCCGGATTCCGTTTTCATCGCGCGCAGTCAATCTCAATCGCGGCCGTAATCGGCGGCAGCGCTTTGGGTTTAAATTGCTGCACAGTGATAATGAGGGCGACCGAGCCGATGATCAATGCCGCAGCGAGCAACGTGCGCAAAGTTACCGTTTCATGGGCGAACAACGCGCCGAGCAAGACCGCGACAATCGGATTGACGTAAGCGTAAGTCGCCACCTTTGCCGGATCGCAATGGCGCAGCAGCCAAAAGTAAGCGGTGTAACCTACGATTGCGCCGATTAACACGAGATAAGCAAACGCGCCTAACGATAAAGTCGTAATATTTCCCGGATGGAAATGTTTTGGCTCACCGACAAACAATCCGACGATTGTTAAAAGCAGACCGCCGCAAAACATTTGCTGCGCGGCGCCGAGAAACGGCGACGCGGTATATTTCGCTTTGCGGGAATAAAGCGAACCCGCCGACCAGATGAAGGACGACAAGAGCAAGATCGACATGCCAATGGCGGGATGACTGCCGCTCGCGGAAGAAAATCGCAATGCCGGTCCGAGCAGAATTGCGACGCCCAAAAATCCGCCGGCCAACCCGAGCCAAACAATCGGCGTGGGGCGCGGACTCATGCCGAACAACCAACCAAGCAACGTGATGTAAATCGGGACGGTCGCGACGATCAGACTGGCCAGGCCGGATTCGATAAACTTTTCGGAGAGCGTTACTCCGCCGTTTCCGCCTAAGAGCAGACACGCACCGACGATGAGCGCCGTTCGCCATTCCGCCGACGTCGATCTTAGCGGACCTTGTGTTCGCGCAATCGCGAACAGGATCAGGCCTGCGAGAAGAAAACGCGATCCTGCCATTAAAAACGGCGGGATCGACTGAATGGCGAAAAGAATCGCAAGATAAGTTGAGCCCCAGATCAAGTAGAGCGCCGCAAAAGCGGTGATGACCTGGATTTTTCGCGGCGCTGCCATGCAGATGACGGTTACTCGATGCGATTCAATGTTCTAGTCGAGTCAGCGCTTCGCGCGCTTTCGAAAACTGTGGATTGATTTTAAGTGCGCGCTCGTACCACGTCCGGGCTTCCGTCTCGAAGCCGCCGCGTTCGCAAATTCCGCCAATGTTGAACGCCGGATAGGCGTAAATATTAAGGATGTCCGATTCGAAAGTATTCGGGCGAACTGTCCCGGGTGCCGGCGGATGACAGCGACTGAGCAGCTGTTCGTTTTCGGCGAGCAATTTATCCAGCGGCACATCGCGCGATTTCGGCTGGATTACGATCAGCAGACCCTGTTGATACGGCCAATAATCCGCGTCGAGGCTGTGATCGTTTCCAACTGTTCCAGCGGCTGCAATCGTGCGTTCCGGATTGGCGACCACGAAGGTTTTCAGATTATTGGTCTGAACGTCGTAGCGATCGAAAGGGACGGCCAGGTCGGGATGTCGTTTGCGCAGCTGACGCACGTACCAGTCGCCGAGCAGAAGCGGCACCACAACCAGAGTCGTTTCGGTGCCGACGTTCTCGACTTGTTGAAGGTACATCAGCGGAAAAGCGGCGCCGTCCCCACTAACCAGCAGAACCGAATGTGGCCGGATGGTGTTGAACACGTCCTCGCCAAAATGACGGGCGATGGAATTTCGGCTTTGATCGATCCGGCGATAATTTGTTGCCACGGTCACCAGAACTGCACCGAGACAAATTGCGGTAGCGACTCGCAAGGTCCACGGCTGCGTTGAACTGACAGAGCGGGCAACGAATTGTGCGAGCGCGAGGACGCCAAACGCGGCCAAAGGCGCCAGCACCACTTGCGACAGGAGAAAGAACCGTTGCAAGACGAACAGTCCGGACGGCGCGGTTGCGAGATTAAGACCGGTGATCCAAACAAAAAATGGGCCGGCAAAAATAAATGCGATCAGGCTGAACCAAAAGTACCAGCGCGCTCTCTGAAAAACTCGAATCGCTCCTAATGTAATCAGCAATCCGGCGACTGGTCCGAACGAAATGCCAAGCGCCGCGAGTCTGGCCCATGGCGGTCCACCGGTGTAGCCGGGTGTGGCTACGAGTCGGGTCGACCCATAACTTCGTCGGGTGATGAGACGGACGAGATCGTGCAACGACGAGACGTTCCCCCAATTGTGGACGGGATGATGTGCCGATGCCCACGGCACATACGCGTACGGGATCAGTCCGATCACGAACGCGACAATGCCGGCCGCGAGAACCCGAGGTTGTGAAAACAAAATGGAGCGGCGCTGCCACAAAACAAAACAAAACGCCGGGGCCAGAAGCACGATCGTTTGATGATTTGTCAGCGCGAATCCCGCGACAAAAAATGCGGCGATCAAAAGAATGCTGCGTTCCGGATGTTCGTGCCATGTTACCAGCAACAGGATAAGCACTGCGGCGAGCAAATTGTTTAGCGGGAACACTTCAGCGGCGAGCGACCATTCCCAAAAGGTTGGATTAACTGCGAGAAGCAAAGCCGCGACCGCGGCGGCAAGTTGCGATCTCGTGAGACGCAACGCGATGAAATAAACAACGCCAGTCGCCAGCGCGTCGCATGTCGCCGAAAGTAGGTTCACTCGAAACGGAATCGGACCGAGCGGGAGTAGACTAAAAAGGTGCCCGAGCATCGTGAACAGCGGATACCCCGGCGCATGCGCGACTCCCAAAGTCACCGCGGCCGTGATCAATTCCGGCGAGTCCCCGACGACAATGTCGCGTGCGGCCGTCAGGAAATATAAAATTCCAGCTGCAGTGACGACCGCGACTGCGCCGATCCATGGCTTCAAAGTGCTTCCTTCTAAGATCGACATCGGACTAACCACTAATGAACACTAATGGACACAAATGGCAGGCAAACGGTCTTTGGATTCGTGTTCATTTGTGTCGATTCGTGGTTAAATGCGCCTTGGTCACAGTTGAATGACTTGAGCAGAGTGAATGTCGCGGCTGGCGAGGATTTTTTGCAGCAACTCCTCGCCCGGCACGTTGTCCAAATTCAAAATCGTCAGCGCGGTGCCGCCGGCCTGATTTCGACTTAGCGACATGGTGGCGATGTTGACGTTGTGCTCGCCGAGCAATGTGCCGATGCGGCCGACGATTCCCGGCCGGTCCGTGTTTTCGAGAACAAGAATGACTCCGTGCGGCCGCGCTTCAACCGGGCGACTATTGACGCTGACAATGCGCGGCGTCGCGCCGAAGAATGCGCCGCCGACCGACACAGTTTTCCCTTCCGCATCGGCAGACAACTCTACCAGATCGGTATAATCGCCGGCCGCGCTCAATCGTGTTTCGGTCACTTTTAATCCGAGGGTTTCAGCAAACGCGGGCGCATTCACTTCGTTGATGTCAGCACCGCCGGCGCTTAGGAGAAAACCTTTCAGGACTGCGCGCGTGATCGGCCCGGTCTCGAGCTCGTTCACTTTGCCGCTGTAATTAATTTTCAATTCGTCCACGCGTCGCGGCGCAACTTGTGAGAGAAACCGGCCGAGTTTCTCGCCAAATCTAAGGTGCGGGCCGATCACCGATAACGTTTTCGCATCGAGGTTCGGCATGTTGACCGCGTTGCGAATGGTTCCGTCAAGGAGCGCAGCTCGGATCGATTGGGCGATTTCGATTCCAACACTTTCCTGCGCTTCAGCGGTCGAAGCGCCAAGGTGCGGCGTCAAAATCAAATTCGGCGCTATGCGCAGTGGTGAGTCATCCGGTAACGGCTCAATTTCGAAAACGTCCAGCGCGGCAGCGGCGACATGTCGATCTTGCAACGCGCTCGCCAGCGCCGTTTCATCAATCAAACCGCCGCGCGCGCAATTGATGATGCGCACGCCGCGTTTCGTTTTTGAAATGCGCGCAGCGTCGAGCAGGTGACGCGTTTCGGAAGTCAGCGGCGTGTGCAGCGAAATGAAATCCGTATTTGCGAGCAAGTCGTCCAGCTCTTCGGTTAGCTCTACTTGCAAACTGCGTGCTCGCGCGGCGGAGAGATAGGGATCGTACGCAACCACGCGCATGCCGAAGGCGATGGCGCGCCGGCTCAATTCGCTTCCAATTCGGCCCATGCCAATAACGCCGAGCGTCTTGTTGTAAACCTCGACGCCCTCGAAATCTTTCCGGCTCCATTTTTTGCTGCGCAAACTCGCGTCCGCCTGCGGAATTTTCCGGGCGACGCAAAGCAAAAGCGAAAATGCGTGTTCAGCGGTGGAAACGGTGTTGCCGCCGGGCGCGTTGAGCACGAGCACGCCGCGCCGCGTCGCCGTTTCAACATCGACATTGTCCACGCCGACACCGGCCCGACCGACCACGCGCAATTTCTTGGCCGCGTTCAGCGCTTCTCCGGTCACTTTTGTTTCGCTGCGGACGATCAACCCCGCGAAGTCGGGAATAATTTCAATCAGCTTCGCCGGACTGAGCTTGGTCTGGACCGAAACGTCGAGCTCGCCGTCGCGGGAAAGTTCGTCCACTCCACGCTGAGAAATTGCGTCAGCAATTAGAACTTTAGGTAGAGTCATGCGGAGCAAACATTCAATTAATGGTCGGGCGAGACTCTGTCGAGCCGACTAATTGGACGGCTCCGCGGAGCGTCGCCCTACCGCGTCATCTGCAACTGCGCGACCACTTCGATTTCCGCCGTTTGCGGAAACATGTCTAGCGGCGTGACCGATTCGATTTTGAATCGCTGTTGTAAGTCGGCCAGATCGCGCGCGAGTGTGGCTGGATCGCACGAAACATAGTACAGCGTCGCCGGCGCAAGATCGACAATCGTTTTCCGAAGCGACTCGCTCAGTCCAACTGCCGGCGGATCGACAATCACCGCGATTTTATCACGGTCGCATTTTTCCAAAACGGAAGCGAGCTCAGCATCAACGTCTCCGGCAATATAGGTTTCTTTTGTGCTCGCGTTTTCTTTTGCGGCCGCGATCGCGAACCTGTCCCAATCGATGCCAACGACACGTTCAAATTTATCGACCAGCGCTTTGGTGAAAAATCCGGCGCCGCAAAATGCATCGATGAGCAAGTCTTGATTGGGCTGCGTCAGCTGAACAATTAAGTCGCGGAGCGCGTTTGCGGCGCCGTCATTGGTTTGCGAGAAAACGCGCCGCTCCGATCTTGCGCGCAGCGTGTAATGACCGTCACGAACATCGTGCGATCGCAATTCGGCCAGTTCGCGGTTCACTTCTTCCATCGCGATTAGGCACTGTTCGATCTCGATCAAACGATGCGAGTCGCGCCGAAAATATCCGATGATGCCGTTCTCGGCATGAACGGTGACGCGATTGCGATAACCGTAGGCAAGAGGCGAGGGGATCATTGCCCGCATCGGCACGTTCTTGAGCTTCCCGATTCGTTGAAGAACGTCGCGGACCTGGCGCGACTTAATCTCGAGCTGATGCGAGTAATCGATGTGTTGATAAGCGCAACCGCCGCAGCGGCCAAAGTAGGGACAAGGCGGTTCGACCCGAACCGGCGACTTTTCGCAAAGATCGACAATCTCGGCCTCGGCGAATTGTTTTTTCTCGCGGGTAATTTTTGCCGAGACCAATTCGCCGTCGATCGTAAACGGAATGAAAACCGCCTTGCCGTTTTCCCGCGCCACGCCTTTTCCGCCGAACGCGACGTCCTCGATTTTTAGATCGACAGTGCGCATGTCGGACAATAGCCCAGCGTTTTAACGCTGGGTCAATGAATGAAAACACGAAGAAGTCCCGTTAGGGACGGTAGAACGATTCTTTCGTGTCTGCCGGCATTTCGCCGAAAATAAATTTGGAAACCCAGCGTTGAAGCGCTGGGCTAAACACTAGCCACCGACGCCATTACGCGGTCGATCGCCGCTTCGAGATTTTCCATTTTCACCGGTTTGACCAGATGCTCGGCAAATCCGGCTTCGATACTTTTCTCGATGTCGCCATTCATCCCGAACCCGCTAATGGCGATTCCCGGTATTCGCGAAATTGCGTGGAGGTAAGTCATGAGCTCTGTGCCCGTCCCGTCGGGCAGGGCAATGTCACTAATGAGCAGGTCGAATGAATTACGCGCCGCCGCTTCCATCGCCGATCGAACGTTATGCGCCGCTGCGACCAGATGGCCGCGCCTAACGAGCAGTCGCTCAAGTGCAGTGCAAGTGTCCTGATGATCGTCGACCAGCAAAATTCGCAGCGGCCGGCTTTCCGGCATCGGAGCAGTCAGTTTCACGATGCGCGGCGGTGGCGGCACAGTTTTCATTGTCAAAATGAAAGTGGAGCCGCGGTCTCGGCCTTCGCTTCGCGCAATGAGTGTGCCGCCGTGCGCCTGGGCAAGGGATTTAGAAATTGCCAAACCGAGACCGAGTCCGCCAAAGCGCCGTTGAAACGCGCGCTCGCCTTGTTCGAACGGGTTGAAAATCCGATTCATGATTTCCGGTTCGATCCCGATTCCGGTGTCGTGCACGGCGACGGCGAGAAGCTGCGGCTCCGGATTAGACGACGAAATTGTGATCTCGCCGTTATCGGCAGTGAACTTGATCGCATTCTTGAGCAGGTTCCAAACAATTTGCTGGAACTTGGCGGCGTCTCCGGAGACGTGATGCGCGCCACCGCGCAAGTTGAGATGCAGGGTCAAATTGCGCACCTGCGCTTCCGGCCGGCAGATTTCTACCACGTTGTTGATGACTTCGTGAGCATCTAGCGGCCCGAATCGTAATTGCAATTTGTCTTTGGCAATGCGGGTGAGATCGAGGAGATCGTCGATGAGTTGGCTTTCCAATTCGACATTGCGACGAATCATTGCCAGCGAATTTTTTGATTCAGGCGAACGCGCGTCGTCTGTCTCGAGCGTATCGAGCGCTGCCATCACCGGGGTTAGCGGCGTGCGCAGCTCGTGCGAAAGCATCGCCAGGAAATTGTCTTTCGTGCGGTTCGCGGCCTCGACCGCGTCCTTTTGCTGCTCGATCGCAGCTTGGGCGCGATTGCGCTCAGCAATTGCGGCGGCGATTGCCATTGCCGTGACCGTAAGTGCTGCTGTCCACCATTGCAGCACCAAGAGCGATTGATTTTTTGTCTGCATGATGAACGGGCCAAAACCGTGAAGCGTTCCCCAAATGGCGATGGCAGAAAGAACAAAGATGCCGGTGGCGGTTTCGCGCGGCGTGAATCGGAACGCGGTCCAGATAACGATTGGTCCGCAGATAAACGAGATGGGATAATTGTGCGCGGAAATTGGAAACCATCCGCCGAATACTGTCTCCGCGAGAGCAACCAGCAGCAGAAGGAGGATGGTGACTTCGACCGCTTGCGCCCGGTTCCAGTTTCTCCGTGACGCCGTGACGCTCCAAAGAATCAGAAGGGGTGCGACGACAAGAACTCCCGATGCATCTCCGAGCCACCAAGTCAGCCAGATCGGACCGTAGTTTGCCGACTGAACGAAGCCGCCGAGAGCGAGACTGGTGACACCCATCGCTGGACTAACCGTTGTACTAATTAGCGCAGCGAGCGCGAATTTGAAGACATCCTGTGGACGATCGAAAACTCGAGTGCCTCCAGCTAATCCGTTTACGAGCCAGGCTCCGCAAAGTGCTTCTAACGTGTTGCCACCGGCAATGCCAAGCGACGTCCAAATATTTCCCGCGGTCAAAAAGTTTACAAAAAATGCACCGACAAAAATCGCGGGCCACACGCGAACCCCCAGAACCAGCAATGCCGCGAGCGCGATGCCAGCTGGCGGCCAGACCGGCGATGCGCTCGCGTTGAGAAAGGCCAGGTGCAGTGAAAGTTTGCCGGCAACAAAATAGATCAACGCCAAGGCGCTGATTGCCGGCAGCGTGGGAATTTTCCTGGGATTCATTACCCGACCGCCTGTGCGAATCGCTCTACCAGTTACGCGGCTCGCCGCGTTGGTCAACCGATTTGTGAATAATTGGGAATAACTTCAGAGGCGCGCAAAATCAAGAATTGCCACGGCGACTTGTTGTAGCTGCCGCTGTCCTCAGCGACAGAGACCATTAGTTATGCCTTAATTATGCCTTAATAATCGGGGCAGTCGGGACATTCGATTCGTTGTTGAGCTCAGCCCGCGGGCGGACCTTGAAAATAAAATAAAACCGCGCGACTCGCATCGAAAAGGCCGTGGGCAATGATCGCCGGCCAAAGATTGCGTCCCGAGACAAAAACAAGAACGGCCAGCAAAACGCCAAGCGTGCCAGTGATTAGCATGCCGAGTGGATTTTGGTAAGCGTGAGACGCTCCGAACAGGAGGCCTTGAATGATGCAAGCAGTGATCCACGCGCCGCGGTTACCGCCGAAAAGCATGGCGAGCCCTTGCATCAAAAACCCTCGGAACATGAATTCCTCATAAAATCCGGCCCCGATCAGGACATAAACCACAGTGTAAATAGTGAGTCCGAGATTCCCTTGCAACGCGCTGAAGCGACTGAGGTCACGATGGAACCCGGCCTTCTCCGAAAAATATATTCCAGTGAAGACAACAGCCGCGAGCAAGATGCCGATGAGCAATGTGCGCGGCCAATTCTTCGGATGTTTCAGCCCGATGTCTGCGAGTCGTTCGCGCCGCAGCCAGATCAGCACGCATGCCACCAGGACCTCCAACATTTGGATGGCTCCGCCGAACACGAAGCCGGACTCCATCGACTTCGGCTTGTAAATAGCCTCGGCGGCGGTTTCCAAACCGAAAACGACTGCAACCAAGATAACGATATCGATCAAATATCGAAATCGACCCGCACCGTGCGCCATTGCCGCCGGCTCGATCGGATTTTCCATGGCGCCGCCAATAGTAGCGGCTCGGTGTTCAATTTGGACAGACGAATTCTACAAATGTCTGTCCGCTGATCCGCCAAAGGACGGATTCGCCGTGGCGAACTTGTGACCTCTGATTAGTGCAGTCCTCGCACCCAGCCGGTGAGATGAAATACCACCAGCACGTCCCGATGGTCTATTTTCCCGGGCGGAAATTTCCAATTGAACAATGTCATCACGGCACTGGCGTCCAGCTCACGATGACCGGTTGTTCGGAGAACTTTCACTTCGTCCGCGGTTCCGGTCTTCGGATTAATGACGAGCCGGTAAATGCCCTGACCTTGATAACCCATGTGCTGCGATTTGATCGGATATTCCGGATCGGGCGCAGAGATCGAATCTTTCTTGTACTGCGCGTCAATCTTCACGACGTCGGTGGCGCGGCATGGCGTTAGCAGCGCGAGTTGGAGAAATAGCAGCGTTAACAGAGTTCTAAGGGGTGATTTCATACATCAGAAGAATCGAACGCCGCCACCCAACTGGCCGTGCCGTCCACAATTCGAAAAAGAGAAATCGAATCAGGAAATCGCGCCGCTCTGCGGCAAACTACAGGTCCGGGACCAAACTAGATGAACTAGCGGGAGCGTAACCCAGGAAGGAGCAACTCCTCGATGGCGTCGCTGTTTGCAATCGGCAATCGAAAATCTAAAATCAAAAACGTCGTTGTTCCCGTAGTTCAACGGATAGAACAAGGGTTTCCTAAACCTTAAATGTGGGTTCGATTCCCGCCGGGAACGCAGCTTCTCTAACGCAGCGCGTATTAGACTCTCGGTGAAATGCGTTGACGTGTTCTTCGATTGATTCGCTCGCTCCCGCTCGCTCACCCCTTCGGGGCTTTGTCGATGTCGCTCGACTCCCGTCGGCTCCATTCCCGCCGGGAACGCAGATTCTTTAATGCAGCACGCATTAGACTCTTCGTGAAATGCGTTGACGCCGACTTCGATTGATTCGCTTTCTCCCGAAAGCTCACCCTTCGGGCTAAAGTCCATCTCGCGGTCTCCCGACTCGCTCGATTCCCGCCGGGAACGCAGCTTCTCTAATGCAGCGCGTATTAGACTCTCGGTGAAATGCGTTGACGTGTTCTTCGATTGATTCGCTCACTCCGGGCCAGCCTGGCGGCTAATGTCTCCTTGTCTCGGCGCCCGCCGGACGCATTCCGCCGGGACTAATCAATGTCAAATATTTAGATGCGACCCCGAATTCCGCTCCACTGACCACGGGCGATTACTCGGCCGACAGATAACTCACTTTGCGCTAGTCGGCCGTTCTCTTCCGCCGAAGCTCAAAACAATGCCGGTGGAAATGCGCAAGTTGTTCTGCCGATCGTTGTCGCTTGACGAAGAGAAATGCGTTCCCAGATAACCCACCTGGATTATGCGCCACGATAAATTATTCGTTAACCGCCAGTCTGCACCGACGCTGACATCGAACGCCCATCCGTCGGCCGACGTGTTGTTGGAAGTTTGAAAGTGGGCGAGGCCCTTGATTTCTTCATCAGAATCGTCATACACGCCGCCGAACAATGCCTGGAGGAAGATGCTCACGCGCTCCTTGGGGCGGATGTTTAACCGCGGGCCGAACATAAAAACGAAGCGATCCTCCTTAACAGTCTCAATGTTTGAACCTTCCCGAGACGTATTATTTCCGAACCCCCCGATCAAGTCGCCTCCCAATGCCAGCAGCGAGTTCAAATTGACAAATAAACTCGCGTCGAAGCCGTGGAGATCTTTTACATCGTCTGCGTCCAGGACATTCATGTAGTTATAACTGATACCGAATTCGAGCGGTTCCAGCGCCGCGGACTGTGCAGGTAACTCCTTTGGCGGAATGAACGTTGACGGTTTTTCCTCGGCCGCTGGGTCTTGTGCCAGCGCCGCCTGGCCGTAACCAAACATCAAGATGAGCAAAAGCCCGGAAAATCCAGTGCCGATAGATCGGAGGAGAGCAATGGAGTCCGTTTTCATTTTGGAGCTTGCCGTGAGCCGGAGTTCTAGAAATCCCCCTGCGGAAGGTCAAGGCTATTGTTTTCTCGGGACAGCACGTGAGGCAACGCCGTACGGGTCAAAGTGAATTGCCAAAAAGGCCAGAAGTCAGATTTCCGATTTTCAACAAATCTGCGAAATCCGCGGTTTGATTTGGGGCGCGACTATTTCGAGACCTTCATTCCGGGTTCTTTGAGGAGTAAGGACCAGCGGTGGGCGAAGATAAGTCCTAGCAAACGCCCAACATCCAACGCTCAACGTCCAATAATTCTGCCATCAGTGTAAATCCGTGTAATCAGCGGTTAATTATTTCTGGATTCTAACGCCAAGCTCTTTGACCAGGAAGGCCCAGCGGTCGGCAGTTTCGTCGATGATTTTGGTAGTCGGTTTGCCGGCGCCGTGTCCCGCTTTGGTTTCGATTCGGATCAAGGTCGGTTTGTCGCAACCTTGCGCGGCTTGAAGCGTCGCCGCGAATTTGAAGCTATGCGCGGGGACGACGCGGTCGTCGTGATCGGCGGTCGTGATCATTGTCGCTGGATAACAGCAGCCCCGCCCAGGCGGGGCGATGTGATGGAGCGGTGAGTAGGCGTAGAGAAATGGAAAGTCGTCCGGTTTTTCCGCGCTGCCGTAATCGGAACTCCACGCCCAGCCAATCGTGAATTTTTCAAACCGGAGCATGTCCATTACGCCAACGGCTGGGATAGCGGCGCCGTAAAGATCGGGCCGTTGGGTCATGCACGCGCCGACGAGTAATCCGCCGTTACTCCCGCCGCCGATCGCGAGTTTCGGCGTCGATGTGTACTTATTGTCGATCAAGTACTGCGCCGCGGCGATAAAATCGTCGAACACGTTTTGTTTCAGGTGCAGCATTCCGGCCTCGTGCCATTTCTCGCCGTACTCGCCGCCGCCGCGCAGGTTCGCGAGCGCAAAGATCCCGCCCATTTCCATCCAAACGAGATTCGCGGGCGTGAACGTCGGCGTTTCGGAAATGTCGAATCCGCCATAGCCGAGAAGATAAGTCGGATTTTTTCCATCGCGTTTCATTCCCTTTTTGTAAGAGATGAACATGGGCACGCGCGTGCCATCCGGGCTGTTGTAAAAGACCTGCTCGGTCGCGTAATCGTCGGGATTAAATTTTACCTTGGGTTTGAAAAGCAGCCCGCTCGCGAGCTTGTCGAAGTCGTAACGGAAAATTTCAGTCGGCGTTGTGAAACTGGTGAACGAATAAAATGTCTCGCGATCCTTGCGTTTGCCGGTGAATCCGCCGGCCGTGCCGAGCCCGGGCAGTGCGATCTCGCCATCCTGCGTACCGTCGAGCTTGAATAACTTCACCGCGCTGTGCGCATCCTTCAGATAAACGACGACGAAGCGATCGCCGACGGCGCTAACTGCTTCCAGTTTATCTTTCGATTGCGGCACAAGCTCCTCGATTTGGGCAGGGAGCGGCTTGCACGTGTTGATGGTAACGATGCGGCCGAGCGGCGCATTCAAATTCGTCCGGAACGCAAAGACCGGGCCTTCGTTGTCGATGAAAGCGTATTCGGCGTCGGCCTTATCGAGCAGCTCGACAACGTTGGAATTCGGATCGACCAGATTTTTGTAGAAGATCCGGTTTTTCGGATCGGTGCCGCGCTGGACAGTGATGATCAGATAACGCCCATCTTCGGTGACTTCGGCGTTGAAGAGCCATTCTTTCTGATCGGGCCGCTCGTAAATCAATTTGTCCTGCGACTGCGGCGTGCCGAGCTGGTGAAAGAAGAGTTTGTGATTGTAAACCTGGGAGCGGAGTTTGTTTTTCTCGTCAGGCTTGTCGTAGCGACTGTAGAAAAATCCGCTCCCATCTTTTTTCCAGGACGCGTCCGAAAACTTGATCCAGTCGAGAAGATCTGGTCGATCTTTCCCGGTCTCGACGTCGCGCACCTTCCATTGCTGCCAATCGGAGCCGGCGGTCGCGAGACCGTAGGTCATCAACTTCGCGTCATCGCTCACGTCAACGCCGCCCAACGCGACCGTTCCATCCTTGGCCAGCAGGTTTGGATCGAGCAGTTCGCGTGGTTTTTCAAAAAAGTTTGCCGTGGTGTAGAGAACATTCTGGTTTTGCAAACCGCTGTTCTTGGAAAAAAAGTAGCGGTCCTTTTCCTTGAAGGGGACACCGAACCGCTCGTAGTCCCAAACTTCAGTCAGTCGTTTCTTGATTCCGTCGCGTTCCGGAATCGTTGCCAGAAAATCGAACGTGATCTTGTTCTCGGCCGCGATCCATTTCCGCGACTCGGGCGCGTCCGGATTTTCCAATGGCCGGTAAGGATCGGCAACTTTAGCGCCGGAATAATCATCGACCTGATCGCTGGTCGGCGCGGCCGGGTATTTGAACTGGGTCTGCGAGTCGCCCGCAAAAATCAGTGTCAACGGCGCCAGAAAGAGAAGCGCGAGAAGCCTCCAATACATAAGCTGCCAAGCTAGCACAACTCTTCGCTCACGCGCGGTTGTCGTTGAGGATGCTCTCCACGGCAGCGCGGATGTGGGCCGCGGCGACAATGAAAAACGCTTTCGCCGTTATGAAATTTGAATTTTATGGCCGTGGCATTGCGGTTGCTTTTAGCAACAGTCGCAAGCTAGGAAGTCAATAAAACGAAACTGAACGTTCCTCAGCTTCAGCAGCGACGGTCCCGCGGACGCGGGACCGCGCTTTTTTTGCAACATGATGTTGCATCCAATTAGCAGAGCAGCGTGACGCTGTACCCAATTAACAAAAGCGGTCGCGAATGAGGTTAATGCTCGACGCGAGGCGGCGTCAGCGAGTTGCCGGCGCGTACTCAGGTGTAAGATCGACATCTTGTGGAACGTCTTCGAGCTCGGGGTCCATCAAGGACTTCTCGTGATGCTCTTTGGCGATGAGCATGTAGAGCGACGGGACGATGAACAATGTAAAGATCGTTCCAATGGTCATGCCGCCGACGAGCACGAGACCGATTGAGTTTCGCGCGGCCGCGCCGGCGCCCGTGACCAATGTCAGCGGAAAGTGACCTGCAACTGTCGCGACACTCGTCATCATGATCGGCCGCAAACGAATTCGCGCGGCTTGCGCGACTGCCGCAAGTTTCTCCATGCCGTCTCGCTGTAACTGATTCGCGAATTGCACAATCAGGATTCCGTTTTTGGAGACGAGACCGACCAGGGTGACCAGTCCGACCTGCGAGTAAATGTTGAACGAGGTCGTCCAACTATCGGTGAAGAACTTCCCGAACGGCATTTTCAAAAACATGAAAAGTCCGGCGCCGAACAGAGCCAGTGGCACCGAGCCAAGCAGAATGATGAATGGATCGCGGAAACTGTTGAATTGAGCGGCCAGGACCAGAAAGATCAAGATGAGCGCAAGGACAAACACGCCAAGAAATTTGTCACCCTCAGTCCGGAGCTGACGCGATGAGCCGGTGTAATCAATGACGTAACCCGGCGGAAGAATTTTGTGCGCTTCATCCTCGAGGAACTTCAACGTTGCATCAATCGACCCGCGCGGAGCGCCGGAGATCGTCACCGCATTGAGCTGTTGCATTCGATTCAGCGAACGCGCAATCGTGGTGTGTTTGATCGTCGCGATCGTGCTCAGCGATATCAGCTGATTGTTCGGGCCGGTCACGTAAATGTCTTTGACCTGTTCCGGAGTGAGGCGATCGATGCGTTTGATTTGCGGGATCACTTTGTAACTCAGGCCGTCCATGTTGAAACGATTGACGAAGTTTCCGCCGATGCTGACAGCGAGATCGGCCCCGACCTGTTGCATGTCGAGGCCCATCGCTGAAACCTTGTCGTGGTCGAAAACGATTTGAGCTTGCGGCTGGTCAATCTTCGTGTCGATATCGGCAAATTGGAAAACATGAGCGTCCATCGCTTTGCGAAAGATTTGCGTTGCAAAGTCGAGGATGCGCTCGTGACTGGCAGTCGAAGCGATAATGAACGTGATTCCAAAGTTATCGGCGCCAGGAAGCGGCTGGGGCTGGGTAGCAAACATCTGGATTCCAGGAATGGCACCCAACTTCTGCTGGACGATGGGGACATAATTCTTAGTCGGAGTCTTGCGGACGCCCCAAGGCTTCAACACCATTCCCCCGAAGCCGAAACTGGGTTGCGTGATCTGAAATGTGAATTGCGTGTCCGGAAGGTCTGCAAAAACTTTATTGGCTGCTTCGGCGTAACGGATCGTGTCGTCAATCGTCGCGTTCGCCGGCGCGGTCATGATACCGAACATAAATCCCTGGTCTTCTGTCGGCGCGGGCTCCTTCGTCGCCACTTTCGGAATCAGCATGTACATGAGAATGGTGATGACTGAAACACCGGCCCAAACCGCGTAGACGGCGGGTCGCGCTTGCAAAGTTCGATCCAAATGGGTGCCGTACCAGTCGCGGAAGCGATCAAACGTGCGATTAACAAGGCCGCTGAAGCCATGATCGGAATGTTCGGTTCTTAATAGATGCGCCGACATCATCGGCGAAAGAACGAGAGCGACTACACCGGAAATGAACACCGCGCCGGCAAGGGTAAGCGCGAATTCGCGGAATAGCGCGCCAGTCAGTCCGCCTTGTATCGCGATTGGGGTGTAAACCGCCGCCAGGGTGATCGTCATCGCGATGATCGGGCCGATCAGTTCGCGCGCGCCGACCAGCGCCGCGTTCATCCGCGACATTCCTTCTCGCATGTGACGTTCGACGTTTTCGACGACGACGATTGCGTCATCGACCACCAATCCGACGGAGAGCACGATGGCAAGGAGCGTGAGCAGATTGAGGCTGAATCCAAACACCTGCATCAAGAACAACGCGCCGATCAGCGATATCGGAATCGCAACGATCGGAACAATCACGGAGCGGAGTGAGCCAAGGAAAAGGAAGATCACGAGCATCACGATGAGCAACGTGTCGATCAGCGTTTTTACGACTTCGTGAATGGCGTCGTTGATGTAAGCGGTGGCGTCGTAGGCCATTTCCGCCTGCATGCCGCTCGGCAATTCCTTTTTGATTTGCTCGAGTTCGGTGCGCACGCGTTTGATTACGTCGATCGAGTTTGCGTTGGGCAAAACGAAAATGCCCATGAACACCGCTTTTTGACCGGAGAACCGCACTTCGGTGTTGTAATCCTCCGCGCCGAGAACGACGTCGGCGATATCACCCAACCTAACGAGTGTGCCTCTCTCCTGTTTAACTACGAGCTGCTTGAATTGGTCCGCGGTGTGCAAGTCAGTGTTGGCGGTCAGATTTATCTGAAGCAGGGAACCTTTGGTGTTCCCGACCGCGGCGAGGAAATTATTTTTGGCGAGAGCGTCTCGAACATTGGCGGGTGAAATATTTAACGCCGCCATCCGGTCCGGCTTCATCCAAACCCGCATCGCGAAAGTACGGCCGCCAAGAATGTCCGCCTTTTGCACTCCACCGAGCGCCGTGAGACGCGGCTGGACCAGACGAACCAGATAATCCGTAACCTGGTTAGGCTCGAGAATGTTGGAAGTAAAACTCAAATAAGCTGACGCGATTTGTGAATCTGCCGGTTGAATTGAGATCACCGGAATTTCCGCTTCCGGCGGGAGGTCGCGCCGAATCGCGTCCACTTTCGAGCTAATATCCGACAACGCCTTGTTCGCGTCGTAATTCAACTTCAATCGCACTGTAATTGTGGAAGCGCTCTGCTGGCTTTGCGATTGGATGTAATCGATGCCGTCCGCAGCCGCGATTGCCCGCTCGAGCGGGGTTGTGATAAATCCGCGCACGAGTTCCGCATCGGCTCCCACATATACGGTGCTGACTTGAATCGAGGCGATATCACTGCGCGGATATTGCCGGATGTTGATCGTCTTCATCGCCTGCAAACCGGCGATCAGAATCACGAAGCTGACGACCATCGCCAGCACCGGACGCCTAATGAAAAGATCGGTAAACGATTTCACGATTACGAGTCGACAGGATTCGGTTTTTCCTGCGGCTTTGGCGCCAATTCGTTGTTCACGATCACCGCTGTTCCGTTGCGGAGTTTGAAAACGCCGGTGCCCACAATTGTTTCGTTGGCTTTCAATCCATCAGCGATCGCGACCAGATCACCGCGGGCTTCGCCAATCTTAACAAATTGTTGCCGGATCGATTGTGTTTCCTTACCGGTCTTTGGATCTTTCTTTGTCTCAATTACGAACACCGAGTCGCCGAATGGGGCATAGGAAATTGCCGACCCCGGAACGACGAGGGCCTTGCGTTTTTCCGGCAGAAGTAAATCGACTTTGGCAAATATTCCGGGACGTAGCGTGTGATCAGGATTTTCCAGGGTGCCCTGCAAGCTCACATTTCGCGTCACCGTGTCGACCATTGAGTTGATCGCTGTCAGTTTGCCTTTGAATTCGCGGCCGGGGACCGCATCTGTCCGTACGCGAACTTCCAGACCGGCGGAAATTTTCGCGAGCTCCTGCTGCGGCAACGCAAAATCGACATAGACCGGATCGAGCGCGGTCAACTGCACGACTTGTTGGCCTTCTTTGATCATCTGCCCAACGTTCACCTGGCGGATACCGAGCTGGCCATCGAACGGCGCGCGAACTTCCTTATGCTGGGCGACCCCTTCCTTTTGTTTGAGCTTCGATTCGGCGGCATCGAGGTCCGCTTTTGAAATCACTTTGCGCGCGGCGAGATCGCGTGCCCGGGCCAGATCATTTCGCGCCAATTCCAAATCGGCTTCCTCCTGAGACGCAACAAGTTGGACAAGAACGTCTCCCTTCTTCGCTTCGCCCCCACTTTCAAAATTCACCTTCGCCACTGTGCCGGCGAGATCAGTCGAGAGGAGGGCACCTTGGACTGCAGAAATCGATCCGACGGCGGACAGTGTCGGTATCCAATCTTCTTCTTTGACCACCGCGCTGGTGACAGTTGTTGGCGGAGGAGCCATTTTGGCCGCCATCGCCCCCATGGCGCGGATTTGCAGCGCCTTCAGATCGATTAACAACAGTAGAACGGCAAGAACCGCGAAGACTGCGCCCGAAGTCGTGCGTCCTGAACGAAACCGTCGGAAGGAAATAAATCCAAACCAGATGACGAGCGCGGTTACGGCAGCGATGACAACTATCATCATTGCGGTCTTGATGAGAACCAAACCAGTGACCGCGCCAACGAATGCAATCGTGAACAGCACCGGCCAAAGCCAACGGCCGCGTCCTTTTTGTTTTTGATTGAGAGTAGTTGGTTTCAAAACGTCATGCATAAGCTGGTTGACTCTTCTTCTTAAATAATAGCTGCCACAAATTGCGCGCGACTTTTAATTGTTGCTCGCGTCGTTCGTCAGAGGTCGAACCGATTTTGAGGACATTCCGCATCAGCATGCCGTCGTTCACCGCAAAAATAAGCTCCGCCATCTCCCGAGGAGTTAAATTGGTGGCCTTGGCTTCGGGTGATCGCGCGATTAAATCGGTCACGCCCTTCATCGACGTTTCACAAACATCGCGCACCAATTCGGCGACGTGCGTGTTCCGGCTCGCCTCCGCAAAAAGATCGACAACGAAAGCGGAAACGACCTGCGGTTCGGCGTCGCCGCAGTGCGAGGTGAACAGGACCTCCAGCGATTCGAGTAACCCCGACGCTTGCTGGGCGCGTTCCAGGATTCCCTGGATTTCCTGTTTATGCCGGTCCGCCATGGCCGAAATCACGGCCTCTTTATTTTGAAAATAGCGATAGATCAGACCGACGCTGATCCCGGCCTCGGCGCTGATGTCGTGCATGCTGGCCTGGTGGAATCCACGTTTGGCAAAACAAACGACGGCCGCATCAAGGATCTGGGTTCGTCGATCTAGACCGGGTTCTACTTGGGCCTGGGACATTGAGCCAACACAATGAATGAACGTTCATTCATTGTCAAATGGCCCCTATTTTACGAGGCGACCCGCGTTTGGACCTGCTGCTCTCCTACAGTCTTGATGTTATCCAGCGGCAATGCGTTCGGTTGTTCCGCGAATTGCCAAATCGAAATCAAGCAGCTCAACGCGACCAGGGCGTAGACTGCAATTTCCATCACGTTTTTGTTTCTCTCTTCTGACTGAACCAGAAGTCTATAGGTCGATTTCTTTCTCATACTGTTTCCCTTTGTTGTGAAGACGCCGCCGAGCGTTCCTTTTGTCTAATCTCACTCAGCGTTATCATTGCCTTCGAACATTGGATGCGAGGCCGCGTTGAAACAGATTCAAAATAAAAATTTTTTGCGCGGGTTTCCGCCTGACGGGTGCTATCTCGTCGGTGTCTCAGGCGGTCGCGATTCCGTCGCGCTGCTCCATTCACTACTCGAACGCGGCTACAGAAAGCTGATCATCTGCCATTTGAATCACCAACTCCGTGGGCGATCGAGTGCCGCTGATGCGCGCTTCGTCGCAAGATTTGTAAGCAAATATCGCAGGCAAATTGTAGGGCAGGCGCTCCGCCTGCCGCTGGCACGGGCTGGCAAGCGAGGCGCTTGCCCTACAACAACATTCGATGATGTGGACGTTGAGATTGGAACAGCCAATGTCCGCGAACTTGCCGCAAAGCAAAAAATCTCGGTCGAAGCCGCAGCGCGAGAGGCGCGCTATCAATTTTTTGCGCAAGTAGCCAAGCGCCGACGATGTCGCGCCATTTTTCTCGCCCATCACGCTGACGATTTGGTCGAAACTTTTTTGATCAATCTCTTTCGTGGTTCCGGAGCGACCGGTCTTGGCGCGATCCGGGAAGTTTCGAAACGCCAGGTTGAAGATGTCGATCTTACAATTGTTCGCCCGCTTCTTGGAGTGTGGCGGCGCGAAATCGACGATTATGTTCGCAAGCATCGGCTGAAATTCCGCGAAGACGCGTCAAACAAAGATCTGGCGCCGCTGCGCAACAGGATCCGCCGGCAAGTTATTCCTTATTTGGAGAAGAAGCTTGGACGAAATATTCGCCAGAGCATTTGGCGCGCTGCGGTGATTGCCGTGGAAGAAGAAAACTGGATCGAAGACCAGCTCCCCGATGCCACCGACGTCGACGTTTCGGTCGCAAAGTTGCGCGAATTGCCGGTGGCGCTTCAGCGCCGCGAAATTTTGAAATGGTTGCGCACGCGAAAAATTACGAATGTCGGCTTCGATGTCGTGGAAAACGTCCGCTCATTGCTCAATCACGATGCGCCAGTAGCCAAAGTTAATCTTCCGCAGGATCGACATGTTCGCCGACGAGCCGGGAGGATCTTTATCGAGTGAATCTGTAGCCGCCGCCCTGTGGGCGGCGCTCGCTTCGCACAGCGAAGCGGCTACAATATTTTCAGATGGCTTCTGAAATCCGAGTTCGCTTCGCTCCGTCGCCGACCGGCTACCTACACATTGGCGGCGCGCGCACAGCTTTGTTCAACTGGCTCTTTGTTCGCCATCACGGCGGCAAATTGGTTCTGCGAATCGAGGACACCGACATTAAGCGCAACACCGAGGAGGCCGCGGCCGCGATTTACGAAGGCTTGAATTGGCTCGGATTGAATTGGGATGAAGGTCCGCATGCCGGCGGAGAGTTAGGTCCTTACTTTCAAAGTCAGCGCACTGAAATTTACGAACGCTACCTGAAGAAACTTCAGGAAGGCGGCCACATTTTCGAAGACCAGGGCGCGTTGCGGTTCCGCTCGCCGCGCGAGCACGTTGTCGTTGACGATCTCGTCTGCGGCAAAATCGATTTCGACCTCACCAATCCGGGGACGCATCCCGACATGACCATCCGCCGGCCGGACGGTTCCTGGATTTTTCATTTCGTGAATGTGATCGACGACATCGAGATGAAGATCTCGCACGTGATTCGCGGCGAAGATCACTTGTCGAACACGCCCAAGCATATCGAGCTTTACAAGGCGCTCGGTGCAACGTCGCCGCATTTCGCACACATTCCGCTCATTCTAAATCGGGACGGTTCCAAGATGAGTAAGCGCGATGAAGGCGCGGCCGTCGCGAATTACATCGAACAAGGCTACGCCCCCGAAGCTGTTCGGAATTATCTTTGCCTGCTCGGCTGGTCGCCGAAGGACAACCGGGAAAAGATCGACATCGACGAGGTCGTAAAACTTTTCGAGCTCGAAAAGATTAACCGGCGCAATGCCGCCTTCGATCTCGACAAATGTTTTTGGCTCAATGGTCAATACATCGCGCAGATGTCGCTCGACCGGTTTATTGAACTGGCGCAGCCATTCTTGGAAAAAGCGAAGATCGACGTCGCCGATGAAAAATATCTGCGCGATGTGCTCGCGATCGTGAAAGAGAAGATCAAACTCTTCAAAGATGTTCCGGAATGGACTTCCTATTTCTTCACCGAGGATTACGAATTCGATTCCGAGGCGGTAAAAAAGGTTTTCGGCAAACCGGAAGCGGCCGCGAATTTGAAAGCTTTGCGCGGAGAGTTTGCTGGGATCGACAAGTGGGATTTTCAGACACTGGAATCTGCGCTCAAGTTGCTTGCCCAAAAACTTGGCTGCAAGACCGGTGATCTGGTTCATCCCGCGCGCGTGGCGGTGAGCGGTCGGAGCGTTGGCCCGAGTTTGTATCACATGCTCGAGGTGATGGGGAAAGAACGTGTGCTCAAACGTTTCGACCGAATGATGGCGAAGCTCGGCACGAAATGAGTTCCAATTATTGGAGGGACGCGCGCCGTCGCGTCCCTAAATTAATGGGGCACGACAGCGCGTGCCCCTTCATATGAAAAAGAAACCCGCCGCAGCCAAGGCAGTTTACACACTGGCCGATTTAAGAGATTGGCATGATGCCGATCCGCCTGTTCGCCTCGGAGTTTTCGGCGATCCAGTCGAGCACTCGCTCTCGCCCAAAATGCAAAACGCCGCGCTCGAGCATTGCAAAATCGACCTGCAATATGCGCGTTTTCACATTTCGCCTAACGAATTGCGCGGTGCGATCGATCTCATCCGTAAACTCGAATTCATCGGCGTTAATCTGACTATTCCGCACAAAATCGCGGCACTTGGTATGGTTGATATCGCTGATGAAAATGCAAAGCGGATCGGCGCCATCAACGTCGTCAAAGTCGAAGGTGGCAAGTTGCACGGTTTCAATACCGATGGACGAGGATTTGCCCGCGCGATTCGCGAAGAGTTCTCGGTCGATTTGCGTGATCTTCGCGTAATGATTCTTGGAGCCGGCGGCGCGGCGCGCGCGATTGCGCTACAATGTGCGAAGGAAAATCCCGAGCGACTTGTCATTGCCAATCGTTCTTTCGAAAAAGCACAGAAGCTTGCCGATGAGCTACGTGATTTTTTTGCCGGTCCGAAAGTGCTGGGGCCCGTCGCGCGGTTACAGGCGGTTTCGTTGGAAGAAACCGCTATTCGATTCCAAATCGGAAATGTTGATCTGGTCGTGAACGCAACACCGGTCGGTTTGAATCGCGGCGATCCGTCGCCAATTCCAGCGCGACTGCTCGCCCCGCATTTGATGATTTACGACACGATTTATTCTGCTGGGCGAACGCCGTTGGTGTCAGCGGCAATCGAAGCCGGCGCGCGCGCGACCAATGGCTTGTCGATGTTGCTCCATCAAGGCGCGCTTGCCTTTGAGATTTGGTTTCAACGCGAAGCGCCGATCGAAGTAATGCGGAAAGCGATAGGGTAGGGGCGATTGACCTCAATCGCCCGCGGGCGGTTCGGTGAACCGCCCCTACCTGTTTTCTTTCGCCATTTCCTCGCCTCGCTTTGTCGCGGCTTCAATCGCAGCGATCAGACTTTCGCTCGTTCCGAGTTTTTTCATGACGGCAAGGCCGGCGGCAGTCGTGCCGCCTGGCGTCACGACCATTTTCACTAACTCTTCCGGCGACATTTTGGTTTCCTGCGTGAGCGCAGCCGCGCCCAGGACTGTTTGGATTGCCAGTTCCAGCGCGACGTCGGCCGGCAACCCCATTTTTGTTCCGCCCGCGGCCAGCGCTTCGATCACTGTGTAAATGAAAGCCGGTCCGCTCCCGCTCAGCGCAGTCACGGCATCGATTTGTTCTTCCTTGATTTCAACGACGGCGCCGATTGCGCCAAAAACCTTTGTGGCAAGATCGACATCTTCTTTTGTGCTGCGACTGCCGCGGGTAATTCCGGTGGCCGCACGACAAATTGCCGACGGCGTATTGGTCAACGCGCGCATGAACTGCGCGTTTCCGGTTTTCTCCATGCTCGCAATCCGAACGCCTCCCGCGAGTGAAATCACAACTTTGTTTTGAAGTTTCTCGCTCAGTTGGCGCAAAACCGGCAAAACCATCGCCGGCTTCACTCCGATAAAAACAACTTCAGCTTTCTCTGCGACCTCGGCGTTATCCGCGGTTAGACTGATGCCAACGTCTTTCTGCAGCGCCTCCCGCGTCTGCTCATTTGGCTCGCTCGCGATGATCTCGCCCGGCGGGCAGAATTTGGCGCGTATCAAACCGCGAATGACCGAGCCGGCGAGTTTGCCCGCGCCGATAAAGCCGAGCCGATGTGTTTGAGAATCCATTGGTTTGCCGGATATTAATCAATGGTAGCGTTGGGTGTAAATTTGCAACGTGACGTTGCATCCGGTTCAAATCGCAGTGGAACCTTGAGTCGGCACAGTGCGGATCTGGCCCAGCGACTGCGTGAACTGGCGATTGAGCGCAAGGCTGTCATTCTCGCTCACAATTACCAGGTGCCGGAGCTGCAGGACGTCGCCGATTTTGTCGGTGATTCGTTAGGCCTGAGTTATCAGGCGGCGAAAACCGATGCCGACGTGATTCTTTTTTGCGGCGTCCATTTCATGGCCGAGACGGCGAAGATCATCAACCCGACCAAGCGCGTCGTTTTGCCCGACCTCGAAGCGGGCTGTTCGCTATCGGAATCCTGCCCGCCGGAAAAACTGGCTGAGTTTTTGAAAAAACATGCCGACAAGAATTACTACGTCATCGCATACATTAACTGCAGCGCGGGCGTGAAAGCGCAGGCCGATGTGATTTGCACCAGCGGCAACGCGGACAGAATCGTGCGCGCGGCGCCGGAAGATCGACATATTCTTTTTGTGCCGGACCAAAATCTCGGCGCGTGGGTAATGGAACGGACCGGTCGCAAAATGGATTTGTGGCAGGGGACCTGTTACGTGCACGTCGAGTTTACCGCGCGCAGCATCAATCGGATTCACGACGAATATCCAAATGCGCCGGTCGTGGCGCATCCGGAATGCACTTACGCGGTCCGAATGCTGGCCGATGAAGTTTGTTCGACCGAAAAGATGATCGCCTTCTGCAAAAATTCGCCTGCGCGCGAGATCATAATCGTAACCGAGGCGGGCATGCTCCATCGGTTGAAGAAAGAAATTCCCGACAAAACATTCATTCCCGGGCCGACCGACAATTGTTTTTGCGGCGAATGCCGGTTCATGAAAATGAACACGCTCGAGAAAGCGTATAACGCGCTCTTGAACATGGAACCGGAGATCACATTGCCGGAATCGGTCCGCCAACGCGCCGAGCTGCCGATTCTTCGAATGCTCGAACTGAGCAGGTAGGTAGGGGCGGTTCACCGAACCGCCATGGCGATTGAGGTCAATCGCCGCTACCTTTAATCTTGTCACTCGTCACTCATCACTCTTCACTTTTCTGCGATGGAGCGGCCGTCGATCTGGGTCATCATTGTCGTGTTGTTGCTTGGTGCTTTGTTTCTGCGCGAGCCGCGCTTTCAACGCTCCGAAGAATATTTTTTGCGCTGGTTGATTCGACATTCACAACCGGTGGCCAAGGCGGTGCCGCTCACGATCGTTGAAATCGGGCGCGAAAATCCGCCGCCGCTAGAAGCGGCTTTGTTTTTGCAGGGTATTCTCGAATTCAAGCCGACCGTGATTGCGATTGAACCGATTCTGCAATGGGGCGAGCGCAGTAAAGATCAGGAACAAATCTTCATCGATCAGGCGATGCGTGTTCCAAAGCTGCTGCTTGGCGCGGAATTGACTGCCACACCGGATCCGGATGCGCCTGTCGCTGAAATTGCCGGTTTTCCCCGAGTCAGCGGTCGACGGGGTGATCTTCCGGAATTTTCCGGGATTGAGCATCAGCCCGGCGAAGATGTTCGGATTCTTTCCACCCTCGGCTTCATTAATCTGCCTGAAGAAAGCGCGGACGATCTGCACGTTCCGTTGTTGTTTCAGTATCGCGGCGATGTGATTCCGTCATTTGCGCTCCAAGCCGCGCTTTTTTGGATGCGCGTTACGCCGGGCGAAGTAATGATCGATATTGGCACGGCGATTACGCTTCCAAACGGGATCAAGATTCCTATTCGCTCCGACGGCACACTCTTGATCAATCCGCGCATGGTGCAGCAAGCACGTCACGTTACGCTCGACGAACTTTTGCTCGCGGCCCAACAACACGAAAGTGGCGCCGCAACGCCGATTCGGCTGGAGGATATTCGGACTCAGCTGGTGTTGGCCCGACCGCAGACGAATGCCCCGGATCTTTTCGCGGCCGCAATTGGCGCGATCCAAACCAATTCATTCGTCCGGCGCGTCAGCTGGGTTTTCGATTGCGTTATGGTCGTGATCGCCGCCGCCTTGAGCGGCGCGCTTCGAAGATTCTCGCGGATCGATCTGATTATCGGGGCGATCGCGTTTTCGGCCGCCTATTGTTTGATTGCGCTCGCGATCATTTCGCGTTTTTCGATCTGGATCCCGGCCTGGCTGCCGCTCGGAGCGACTTGGATTTCGGTATTGTTCGCGATCGTCCTTCCGAAACCAAGAGATTCCGCCCGCACAGTTGCCATCGCGGCTTCGCCGCCTGCGCTCTAGGCGAATCTCAACAGCATCTTAGAATTTTAGCCCACGAAAGACGCGAATGACACGAATGAAAAGTGCAGATGGTCGAATCAAGCGCGGATGCTCTGCTTGCAAACCCTTTCGCGTTTATTCGCGTGTTTAGCGGGCAACAGGAACCTCTGTGACGATGGCCGCGAATACAATTGAAGAACGGATCAATCGCCTGCACGAGAACGGCGTGATCGACATGCATTTCGATTTGCCGATGGATTTATACGAAAGGCGCGCCCGTGCAGATATTCTCGCGGCGCAATTCCTGTCCGAATTCGAATCCGGCGGAATGGGGATTATCGGCGCGGCGATCTACATTGAAGATCGATATCTTCCGGAGCGCGGGCTGCAGGTAGCGCTTGATCAAATCGCCCGGCTTTACACCGAAGCGGAGCAATCGAAACGTTGCGTCGTTTGCCGGACGCACGATGAAATCTCGCGCGCGCTCGATTCCAAGAAGATTGGCTTTCTCATCACCATGGAAGGCGTTGAGCCGCTCGGGGACGATTTGGATTTGTTGCGCGCGTTTTATGAAATTGGCGTTCGCGCAATTGGATTGACTCACGCGCGCACGAATGCGGCTGGTCACGGCGGCATTTTTGCGGCGAGCGGCTCATCGCCCGAAGGATTGACGCCGTTTGGTCGCGATCTCGTCCGCGAATGCGAGAAGCTCGGCATCATAATTGATTTGGCCCACATCAATCCGGCCGGCTTCCAAGAGGTTGTCGATCTTACGACCAAGCCACTGATCGTTTCGCACACCAACGCCAGAAAATTTTACGATGTCGAGCGCAACATCAGCGATGAACAGGTCAAGATGATCGGCAAATGCGGCGGCGTGATCGGGATCAATTCGATTCTCGTCAGCCCGAAGCGGGAGAAGAGCACGCTCGATTGTTACGTCGACCACATCGAGCACATTGTTAGCCTGATCGGAATCGACTGTGTCGGAATCGGTTTCGATTTCTTCGAGTTCATTTACCGGCAATGGCCGGACGAAAAGAAGAAGTGGATGGCGGAAAAATTAACGACGCCCCATTTCATTCCTGACCTGACAAATCATTCACACGCCAAGAATCTTACCCGCAAATTGATCGAGCGCGGCTTTAGCGACGGCGATATCGAAAAAACTCTACGCGGCAACTGGCTGCGGATTTTTGAAGAATGGTTGAGGTAGGGGCGGTTCACCGAACCGCCCGCGGGCGATTGGGGTCAATCCACTTGCCGCAAAAGCGGCTAAGCGTTGCGGCAACGTCTAGAAAAAGGGAACACTATCGGATGCACTAGCGGGAGCGTAATCGCCCCTACCTACACAATGGCCAGGGCCGGAAATTTTCGACCAAGGACAAGCTCGCTCGGCGCTTTCAACCACCGATCCAGAACTGTTCCGTAAACGCTGCGGAAGTCAGTGTTGAATTTCAAATCGCCGTGATCGAGATCGGTCAGGCTCGGATATTTTCCGAACAATCCCGCTTTCACGCCGCCGCCGAGGACGAACATGGGCGCGGCGGCGCCGTGATCGGTCCCGCCGTTTGCATTTTCCTGTACGCGCCGGCCGAACTCGCTGAATGTCATTAATAGAACGCGCTCGAAATTTCCCTGTTGCTTCAGGTCAGCTACGAAAGCGGTGACCGCGTCGTTGAACTCACCCATTAACCGTTCGTGAGTGTTGACTTGTCCGGCGTGGGTATCGAAACCGCCCTGACTTGCGTAATAAACCCGCGTCGGTAACCCGCCGGCGATCATGCGGGCAATAATATTCAAACTCGCGGCGAGCTGGCCCTGCGGGTACGAAACCGTTGACTGGTACTTGCGTGCGATCGCTAGAATCTTGTCGGAGCTCAATTGCGCGTCGAGCGCGGTGCGTTGTAAAAAGTCGAGAGTGCTCAAATCGTTTCTCGTTTTTCCCGGAATCGCGCCGATCGATCCGCCAGCGTTCGATGCGACATTTCCACTTTCTTCGCCCGCGCCGCTTTCGTTTAGTTGGCGGAAAAATATTTCTTCCGCGCTCATCTGGCCTTTGCCGGGTTCGGAAGGTCGAAACCGAAATTGTTCCGGACGCGAAAATGTCACACCGGTCGGATTTTTCGCGGCGAAGGCTTGCGGTGTCTCTTCACCAATGGCGACGCCCACGGTTGGATCGGCGCCGGAGCAGCAATTGTCGAAATAACGTCCGAGCCAACCATCGCTCACGGTGCGGTCGGCGTCGGAAGCGGTTTGCCAGATTTCAGTAGAACGAAAATGCGACCGGTTCGGGTTCGGGTAACCGACACCTTGCACGATTGCCGCGTGTCCGTCGTCGTAGAGTGACTTCAGACCAGTCAGCTTTGGATTGAGCCCGATGTGATTGTCGATCTTGAGAATTTGATCGGCTGAGAACCGAAGCTGCGGTCGAGCAACGTGGTAAGCATCGTCAGCGTACGGGACAATCATATTGAGCCCGTCGTTGCCGCCGGCCATTTGCAGGACGACGAGAATTGTTCCGTCTTTGCCGGTAACAGTCTGCGTCGCTGCGTCGGCCGCCAGCGCATCGAGCGCGAAGAAAGTTTTTTCAAGGAACACTGGCAGCGTCCAGGTTGCGGCCGCGCCGAGCATCGAGGTCCGGAGAAACTTTCGGCGTGTTTGCAGCGTCGTTTTTGTTTTCATCTGTTAGGCGAGTTGAAATTGCGGCGTGCTCATCATCAGGTGCACGAGCTCACGTAGGGTTGCGTCGCTCGTATTTGGGCCGCGCGATTCAAGAAATTTTGCGAAGGTATCGATTTCTTTCTCCGCCGGTCGCGCTTGGAAAAATCTTTTCACCAAAAGATCGACCACATCCCGCGGTCTAGCTCGAACATCCGCCGGCACGAGCTTGCCGATGTCTATCGGGTCACGGCGCACTTGCTCGGCCAGCTGCGCCGCGCGGCCAAAGCCAACATCAGCGCCTTGCCGGCCCTGTTGAAGATTTGGCGGCAAGATTGCGTCGCCATTGATCAAGTAGTTGGCGAAGTTATAACGAAATAACAACGTCGATGTGCTAATCCAGGTTTTGCCACCGTCCCAGCCTTTCACGTTTGGCGGCGCAAAAAGAATTTGTCCCATTTGCCGCATCGCATTTTGGGCCGCGATTGGCGCCGGTGGCGGAGCGTCCAACAACTTCGAAGTTTGAACAATGTATTGCACCGGGCTCTTGATTTGGCTACCCATCGCTCGGTTCGAATAAAATTCGGCCGAGCTGAAGATTTCTCGCAGCATTGGGCGCATCTCGAAATTGTGCGCGCGGATGCGCTCTCCGATCGCATTCACCATTTCCGTGCTCGGATCGTCTTCGACAAAGAAGCGCCACAGTTTGCGACCGATAAATTGGGCGGAGGCAGGCTTGCTCACGAGAATGTCGATGATGTCGTCGCCATTTAAATTTCCCGTTTTGCCCATGAACGTTTTCGGCCCACGATCCTGCTGAAATGGCGCGAACCGAAACTGCTGCGTCGTCATATCGACCCGGTAACTGGTGAACGCGCGCGCCGATTCCCGAATGTCTTGCTCGGTGTAATTGCCAATCCCAACAGTGAACAATTCCATCAGTTCGCGCGCCCAATTCTCATTTGGATGCGGCTGCCTGCTTTGTTGGAGGTCGAGATAAATCATCATCGCGGGGTCGCGGGAGATTTTCTTTACCAGCGCGCCGAAATTTCCGAAGGCGTTGCGACGAAGCGTGTCGTTTTGCAGCCACATCCAATACGCGTCGCGAACTTTTTGGATGCTGGTGGCGAAATGACCGTGCCAGAAAAGCGTCATTTTTTCGAGCAGCGGCGCCGGTCCATTCAGCATCCGATCGAGCCACCAGCGGCGAAGATCGAGAATCTCTTCGCCTTCCATCATTCGGACCTGGCGCGCTTTGCCTTGGAAATTTTCACCGCGATCTTTCGCGGCTTTAATTTCCATCCGCTGCGCCCGAATGTCTCGCGGATGAGCCCAGGACGGCGGTGTCGCGTTCGCCGTGTCGTCTTTCACCTCAACGAAATCCCGCACCGCGGCGGCGAGACCTTTTCTTCGAACCGCTTCGATTTCAGCCGGCCTTCCGCCGAAACCGGCGCGATTGAGCAGATGTGCCGCCGTTGCCTCGTTCCAGCTTGAGTCGGGTAGCGGCGTCAGCATGTTGATTGAACCGGTTTAAGCGAAGGCAGTTGCACGTCGAACTCTACTTTGTCTAGACCCACTGACGGCCCTTCTGGTTACATAAGTCTCTTGCTCTTTACTCTTGCTCCTGCTCAGTCTGACGGAATGAACCCCCGATTTGACCACGAAAAGCTCACTGTCTACCAAACGTCTCTTGGATTTGTGACTTGGGCGACCGACCTAATTTCCAATGTCCAAGTCAAGGCGGCGGTGAAGGACCAGCTCGACCGCGCCTCTACCAGCGTGCCGCTCAATATCGCGGAAGGAAACGGCAAGTTCGCGATTAGAGATCGTTGTCGCTATCTTGATTTCGCGCGTGGCTCCGCGCTTGAGTGCGCCGCCTGTCTCGATGTTTTAGTTGCGAAACAGTTAACCGACGTAGCAAGAATCGCTTCGGGGAAGCAGCAGCTTGTCGAAATCGTCTCCATGCTGATCGGATTGATCAACAGTCTGAGAACGCGCATTGATGAAGAATCGGGTGAGTATCTTTCTTTTGGAGAGGAAGAGCAGGAGCAAGAGCAAGAGTTCATTTGAAATTCATCAATTTGACGCGCCGAACGGAGATCGGCGCCAACTCGTACTATTTAGAGGCTGCCGGACGCCGCCTGGTTCTCGACTCCGGAATGCACCCCAAGTTCGAAGGCGAAGAAGCGCTTCCGAATTGGAAGCCGCTCGGCGACCGCCGGCTCGACGCGATTATTGTTTCACACTCGCATCAAGACCATATCGGCACGTTGCCGGTTTTGATGCGGCGACAACCGCAGGCACCCGTATTCATGACCGAGCCGACGACGGAAATCGGCAGCGTGTTGCTGCACAACTCAGTCAACGTGATGACGCGGCAGCGTGAAGAGTTCGGGACGACGTTGTATCCGCTTTTCACCCATCGCGAGACCGATCGCGCCGCCGACCGCTGGCAATCGTGCGCGTTGAGGCAGGCCTACACGGTTTCGGGCGAACGCGCACCGGCTGCCGACGGTGACGCGGTCACTTTCGAATTTTTCGATGCCGGACACGTTCTCGGTTCAACTGGAATTCTCATTCGCGCTGAAGGGCGGACGTTGTTTTACACCGGCGACGTTAACTTTGATCATCAAACGATCGCGCAGGCCGCTGTTTTTCCGGAAGAGAAGATCGACATCCTGGTGATGGAATGCACCCGCGGCGATACCGCGGTTCCGGCGACCTGGTCGCGCGCGAGCGAAGAACAACGGCTCGCGCAATCGATTGAAAACGCGTTCGCGCACGGAGGTTGTGTCCTGATCCCCGTCTTCGCGCTCGGAAAAACGCAGGAAGTGTTGGGGGTGCTGTACAAGCTTCGACGCGAAAAAATTCTCGATTTCCCGATCTACATCGGCGGACTCAGCTCCAAGATCAGCGAGATTTATGATCGGCGTGCACGCGTGGGCCGGCGCCAGCTTCCGCGTCTCCAATTGCTCGACGAATTGCGACCGTTTGTTTTGAACGCCGAAACCATTCATGATGCGCGGACCCGCGCCGGCCGTGTTTATGCACTTTCCAGCGGGATGATGATGCCGAAAACGCTCTCCAACATTTTCGCGCAGCGAATTGTCGATCAGCCGCGGCATTCTATTTTCTTCGTCGGTTACGCCGATCCGGAATCGCCCGCGGGAATTTTGCGAAACGCGCAGCCCAACGAACAGGTGACGCTTGATCCAGGCGAATCGCCGCAGCCCGTGCGCTGTCACATCGAGCAGTTTCAATTCAGTGCCCATGCGTCACGTGAATCGCTCATTGCATTCGCGGAGCGTCTCGCGCCAAAAAAAATCTTACTCGTCCACGGCGATCCGCAGGCGGTGGAATGGATCCGGGCGCGCCTTGCTTCCGATTTGCCCAGTTCAGAAATCGTTGTCCCGACGCCGGGCGTGGAACTGGAACTGTGAATCGTGATCGGTGAATGGGGAATAGTCATGAACGAGCGCAAATTTTTCCTTCCAATCACTGATCACTGATCACTGATCACTGATCACTTATCACTTATCCCTGATCAGCATTCACTTTCTGTAATGAAGGTCGTCTCTTGGAACATCAATTCGCTCCGCAAACGCCAGGACCGGTTGTTTGCTTGGCTCGAAAGTTCGAAGCCCGACGTTATCTGCTTGCAGGAGACGAAGTGCCTCGACGAACAATTTCCGGCACTGGCGGTGCAATCGGCCGGTTACGATTCCGCTTATCACGGCGAGAAATCGTACAATGGCGTCGCGATTCTTTCGAAAACGAAACTCGCGCAAGTTCGCGCGTCGCTTTGTGACGAAGTAGTCGATCCGCAGGCCCGCGTGATTTCGGCGACGATCGGAAATTTGCGCGTGTATTCCGTTTACGCGCCAAACGGACAGGCAGTTGGTTCGCCGGCTTACAAATACAAATTGGAATGGTACGCGCGACTGCGCGATTGCCTGACCAAAGAAAAAGATGTCGATCTCGCCACGGGACGAGTCCGTCCGGATGGCGGACTTGTCGTCTGCGGCGATTTCAATGTCGCGCCGGAAGATGTCGATGTTCACGATCCACAACTTTGGCGCGGCGCGATCATGTGCTCTGACACCGAGCGCGCCGCTTTTCAGCAACTTTGTGAAATTGGTTTGCGCGACACGCTGCGATTGCATCGGCAGGAGCCCGGCGTTTTTACCTGGTGGGATTATCGGATGCTCGCGTTTCAGAAAAATCGCGGACTGCGGATCGACGCGGTGTTGGCGAGCGAAGCACTTGCCAAAAAATGTACGGCGTCGGGAGTCGATCGCGACATGCGCAAAGGCGAGGATCCTTCCGATCACGCGCCGATTTGGGCAGAATTCGAGGAGTAAGAAAACGCCGAACGCTCAGCATCGAACATCGAATATCGAATTCGGATTCTGAGTTGGACGTTGGGCGTTGGGCGTTGGACGTTGGGCGTTGATGATCGAACAACCGCCGATGCGTGTTGCTTCGCCGCCGACGAAGCCATTGTTGATCTGGGACGGCGAGTGCCATTTTTGCCGGCGCTGGATTGAACGTTGGCGCGGGATCACGCGCAGTGACGTTGATTACGCGACATCCCAGGAAAGCGCTGAGAGATTTCCAGAAATTCCGCGCGAACAATTCGAGCGCTCGGTGATTTTTGTCGAGACCGACGGCAGCGTCCTTTCCGGAGCTGAGGCGGTCTTTCGATCGTTACGATGCCGATCTTCGAAAAAGTGGCTGGCCTGGAGTTACGAACACGTTCCCGGTTTCGCGCCAATCTCGGAAAGCTTTTACAAAATCATCGCTTCTAATCGCCAGTTTGCCTCGACGATCACGCGACTTCTTTGGGGCAACGACGTTCGGCCGCCGACTTATTTTGTCGCGCGGCGCTGGTTTCTGCGCGCTCTCGGCTTGATCTTCCTGATCGCGTTCGTTTCGCTCTGGGTCCAAATCGACGGACTCATCGGCTCGAACGGAATCACGCCGGTCGGCGAGTTTCTTCCCGCCGCCCGCGCTCAACTGGGCGACCACGCTCTGTCGGCCTTGCCGACGCTTTGCTGGTTCAACTCGAGCGACGCCTTTCTCCATCTTCTCTGCGGCGGCGGAGTTGTTTTGTCACTACTTCTGATTTTCGGAATCGCGCCGGCGCTATCACTGGTCGTTCTCGTTATTTTTTATCTATCACTCACCATCGCCGGCCAAACATTTCTCAGTTTTCAATGGGACATTCTCCTCCTCGAGACCGGGTTCCTGTCGATCTTTCTCGCGCCGTGGCGGCTTTGGCCAAAGAGAGGAACTGATCCGCCGGTTTTCCAGCCCGCAATTTTTCTGCTCAAACTGCTGCTGTTCAAACTGATGATCATGTCGGGCGTGGTGAAGCTCACGAGCGGCGACGATTCATGGGGTTGGGCCGACGGTTCATGGCACTGGAGTTTAGCTACCGCGCTGGACTATCACTATTGGTCGCAACCGTTGCCGACCATTTTTGCCTGGTACGCGGACAAGAATCCGGAGTGGTTTAAACATTTTTCGGTCGCGTTTTGTCTGGTCGTCGAAATCATTGTCCCGTTTTTCATTTGGGCGCCGCGGCGATTGCGATTACTTGCCTGCGGTCTTCTCGTTTTCTTGCAGATCGTAATTGCGGTGACGGGTAACTATTGCTTCTTCAATTTGCTCACGGTCGCGTTGTGTTTGTTACTGATTGATGATGCAACATGGCGCCGAAGAAATGCGACGGTCATAGACCGCCGCTACAGGATCTCAGATCGATTGTCGATCTACGCCGCGACCGCAGTGATCGTTCTCACCTTGCCAATGAATGGGTGGCTGATTTACAACGCGTTCAAACCGGAAGCGGAATGGCCGCGGCTGCTCGGGTCCGTTTATGCGCGAGCGGAAGCATTTCGAATCGTAAACGGCTATGGTCTTTTTCGCGTAATGACGAAAGATCGGCGCGAGATTGTCATTGAAGGCAGCGCCGACGGAATTGACTGGCGACCCTACGAGTTCAAATGGAAACCCGGCGACGTGATGCGCGCGCCGGGCTGGTGTGCGCCGCATCAGCCGCGTCTCGATTGGCAAATGTGGTTTGCCGCGCTCGAGTCGTATCGACAAAATCCGTGGTTTGTTGAAACGGTGATTTCGTTGTTGCACGGTAAACCGGAAGTCGCGGCGCTGTTCGAGCGAAATCCGTTTCAGCAAAGTCCACCCCGGTATATTCGCGCGACATTTTACCGCTACCGTTTCACAACGGTGCAGGAACATCGCGAAACCGGTGCCTGGTGGAAACGTCAGGAGCTGGGCGAATATCTGCCAGGCGTATCGCTCGAAGACGTCCGATGAGATTAGCAATCAGTTGTAGCCACGTCGCTGCGCGACGTTCACCGCCGGCAGGGCGGTGGCTACAGTTGAGCGATCCGTCTTCACGAATATATTTCGGCGTCATGCCGAAGGAAGAACAGATCGTGATGGAGGGGACGGTGACCCAGGTTTTGCCGGGAACGATGTTTCGGGTGGATCTCGCGGGCCAGCGCAACGTGCTCGCGCATATTTCCGGCAAGATGCGCAAGCATTTCATCCGCATCGTGCCGGGGGACAAAGTCTCGGTGGAGCTTTCGCCTTACGATTTGACCAAGGCGCGCATCATTTTCCGCGAGCAATAACCGAAAGATCGACATCCGGTGTGCGATTTGCTCAAGATCGCAAGCGCGCGGATAGTTCCGGTGACGAAATTTAAATGGAGAATATCATGGCTGAAGAAAACAAATCACATCGAGGGTCCGCGGCGGCGGATGCACAGAACAAATTCGAGAGCAGCAAAATGCACGCGCGCAAAGCGGCCGAGGATCTACGGGACGCGGCCGGTGCTGTTGCCGGCGAATATCGTGGCAAAGCAGAGCAAGCTTGGAACGACGCCCGCGGGAAAGCGGAAGAAGCCTGGACCGACGCCCGCGGCAAAGCCGAGCGAGCGTTGGGCGATGCCAAGACACGCGCGCGGACGTTTCAGGACGACGCGGAAGAGTACGTCCGCGAAAATCCGACCAAGGCAATATTCACCGCGCTCGGCGTGGGATTTGTTCTTGGACTGATTTTCCGGCGCTGACCCCGATTCGCTGAATGGCTGGCGAAAATTCGCCGTCGCGGAGTCGAATGCGCCAGACGGGGTTCATCGGCAGTTTGGTCGCGCTGGCAAGCGCGCTCGCTGAGTTTTTCGAGAGCCGCGCCGCCCTTTTTGCAACGGAATCAAAAGCGGCGCTGTTTCAATTTGTCTTAATTGGAGTTTGCTTGGTCGCGGCGCTTTTGTTTTTCGCATTCGGGTACGTCTTTCTGCTCGCGACTGCGGTGGTAGCCGTCGCGCACCTGGCAAACGTCTCATGGCTGTGGACAGCACTGGCTGCAGCCGGTCTGCATATTTTGATCGCACTTATTCTTCTGTTGGTCGCTTGGAGTGGAATTAAGCGGCCGGTCTTTCGCGCAACCGCGGCCGAGCTAAAAAAGGATCGAGAATGGCTAAAAAATATAGAAACAAATCAGACGCGGAGCTGAGGCAGGAGATAGCTCGATCGCGCGAAGATCTGGCGTTCAGGCTGGAACGCGTTCGGGAAGAAGTTGATTTGCCAAGAAAGATTCGGCGCTCGGTCCGGCGTGAGCCCGTGCCATGGATCATTGGCGCAATTGCGGTTGGTTTGCTTGTGACTGCGGTCGTGACCCGGAAGAAAAAAGTTTACGTCGATGCAAAGGGCGGCCCCAAATCCAGGCACGCCCTTTTAGAGGCGGGATTTGTTTTGGGCGCACTCCGGATTGCCGCAAGTTTGCTCAAACCCGTGGTCATGAACTTTGTCGAAAAGAAACTCGGGAGCTATTCAGGGCGCGGGCGATCTTGGCCGAAGGGTTTTTGAGTTTACGTGCGGCGCCGTCCGACATACAACGGGCGCGCCATGTCCCCCAGATCGACGTCTCCCAAGTCGCATCCGCTTTCGCATGTCGATGAATATCTGGCCGTGGCCAGCGGGCCGGGGCCTCGGATGTTCATCTCGGTGCAAACGCGCCGCCGATCTGGCGGTTACACGGGACTCTGCAACCGATCTGGCCGGACGCGCCACGGCTAACCTCCGACCAAACGCTCGCTCTCTCCGAAAGTTTTCTTTCGAACCCGCAAAAAACGCAATTGAACGAGCGCGGCGACGCCGACTTTGCCTACGCGAACGATGTCGGCCGGTATCGCACGAGCGTGGTGCGCCAGCGGCTCGGGGTCGATCTCGTCTTTCGCATCATCAACACAAAAGTGCGCACGATGGACGAGCTTGGTTTGCCCGAGCATCTTAAACTGCTCACGCGTTATCAAAATGGATTGATTCTTGTCACCGGCTCAGTCGGCAGTGGAAAATCGACCACGCTCGCGTCTTTGGTTGAGCAGGTGAACATCGAACGGCGCGAGCACATCATCACGCTCGAAGATCCGATCGAGTATGTGTTGGAGCCGAAGGGCTGCCACATCACCCAACGCGAAGTGCACACGCACACCCGCTCGTTCGCGGCGGCGTTGCGCGGCGCGCTCCGTGAAGATCCGGACGTCATCATGGTCGGCGAGATGCGGGATTTGGAAACGATCTCGCTCGCGATCACGGCCGCGGAGACCGGCCATTTGGTTTTGGGAACGCTCCATACCGGCAACGCGTCGCGCACACTCGATCGATTGCTCGATGTCTTTCCGCCCGATCAACAGGAACAAATCCGTATCATGGTGAGCGAATCGCTCCGCGGCGTAGTTAGTCAGCAACTCATCCCGCGGGCTGACGGCAAAGGCCGCGTCCTGGCTTTGGAAATACTGACCAACACGCCGGCGGTCGCGAATGTGATCCGCGAAGCGAAGACTTACATGCTCCCGGGAATTATTCAGACAGGAAAAAAACAAGGCATGCAGCTAATGGATGATGCGCTGGCGGAGCTATACAACCGCGGACTCATCATCGGTGAAGAGGCCCTTGCACGAGCGGAACAAAAGGCAGAGATGCGATCGCTGATCGCGAAATGACGAATGCCGAATGACGAAGCACGAAGGAATGACGAAATCCGAATGACAAGAACTGCGAGACCGATCTTTTTCGACATTCGAGCTTTGTCATTAATTCGTCATTCGACATTCGAGCTTCGTCATTTAAGAAACTCGTCATTCGTCATTTAGTCATGGCTTCCCTGGATCAATTTCTGCAAGTGATTGTGAACGACGGTGGCTCCGACCTTCACCTCGGCCAAGGCCAGCCTCCAAAGATGCGCAAACACGGCGATGTCGCGCCCATTCGGGAAAAAGCGCTTACGCGCGATGAGACGATATCAATGTTGAGCGAGGTTTGCGGCGAGCGGAATTGGAAAATTTTCGAAGAGCGTGGCGATCTCGATTTCGCCTACGAAATGGACGCGGCTTCCCGTTTTCGCTGCAATTATTTGAAGCAGGCGCACGGCTACGGCGCAGTGTTTCGATTGATTCCGACGAAGATCGCGACGCTGGACCAACTCGGGATTCCAGTCGTGGCCAAGGAATTCGGGCATCTGCGCGGCGGATTGGTCCTTGTCACCGGGCCGACCGGTTCCGGCAAATCGACCACGCTGGCGGCACTGATCGATTACATTAACGAAAATTTCTCGCGCCACATCGTCACGATTGAGGAGCCGATCGAGTTCGTGCACGACAACAAGCGCAGCATCATCACCCAACGCGAGGTTCCCGGCGATTCCGAATCGTTCCCGGTCGCGCTGAAAGCGGCGTTGCGCGAAGACGCCGACATCGTGCTCGTCGGCGAAATGCGGGATCTCGAAACAGTTTCGCTCGCGCTCACTGCCGCTGAAACCGGTCTGCTCGTTTTCGGAACGCTTCACACCAACAACGCGCGGAAAACGGTGGATCGAATGATTGACGTTTTCCCCGCGACGCGGCAACCCCAAGCGCGCGCGATGCTGGCCAATTCGTTGCGCGGTGTTCTCGCCCAATTGCTTTTGAAAAAAGCAGACGGCTCGGGTCGCGTCGCGGTGAACGAAATCCTGGTCGCGAACGCTGCGGTGTCCGCGATCATTCGTGAAGGCGCCACCCAAAAACTTCAGGACGTGATCGTTTCCGGTAAAGCGCAGGGGATGCAATTCATGGACGACGCGATTTTTGCGTTCTTGCAAAGCGGAACGGTCACCGCGCACGAGGCATTCATGAAAGCGATCGACAAGAACCGGTTTAAGCAATTTCTTCCTGCGGAGGATGAGCACCTCGGCGACGCCGCCGGCGCAGTTCCGGATGACGAAAAAAAGTTGCCCGGAAATTTTATGAAGCGGGCCGCGACGCGCAGCGCGACCAAGCCGACGCGACGATAATTGTCGTCAGCTACGCGGTTCGGTAAACGCGGCCAAGAGCAGCGTCACTGACGCGGCAACCACCAGGAGGAAACCGACAACGAAGAGGGGCGCGTCGAAATAGCGTACGCCCATCAGCCAGAGCAGCGTCAGAGGAAGTGTTGCAACTGTAAGAGCCGTTGTTCGAACGATCACCTGGGCCCATCGATCCGAATATGGCGCGGCATAAAAGGTCAGAAAGCCGAGAGGAAGCAGTAACACGCCGACCAAAATGTGATTCAGCAGCATCGGCGGAATGAGATTGTCGGCCACACTCTGAGAAACGCTGTGTCGAATAAGGGCCGCGATGTGCGGCGTCGCCACCAAATGCACGATCCCGAGCAACAAAAGCAGCAACCCGCTTCCTCTAAGCAATCGAACGCGAGTAGATGCGGACATTGCTAACCTAACGAGAATCAATCCACTGGAGTCGCAAAAACCGTTATGCTCTGATTATCCGCGAAATTTGCTCGCGGCACGCCGTACGGGCGCCTTGTGAGCATGTTGTTTGCGCTGCTTCCCAGAAGCGTCTTCCAGTCGTGATGTGTCACGCTTCGGCTTTCCAGTCCGGGGACTGCCACCAAAGTCATGTTTGCGTGGTTTGTGCATGGCTGAACGTCGGTGCGATACCGCGATTTGACAATCAGCCGCAACATTTAGCCGCGTTGTTGCTTTTTTTTCCTCTCAACAACTCAACATCTCAACCTCCCCATGGCTCCATCGCCTAGATGACATGTAGGGGTGTATCAGCTTAATAATACAGAGTTGTCCTCACCCGAGGGAACCCGCAGCCAGTTTAATGGCGGCAACACAGTCATCAAGCTTGGAATCGGGAGCACCTGGGCTGTAGTACTTAGAAAGTGAGTTCGAGGGGAACAGAAAGGAGAAAAACCGCGTAACGAAACATTAAATTAACTTTGGAACGTGCAGCGTGCGCCCCTTGCCTAACCTGAGCAGATTGCTCTCGTTCGACGCCCTAGATTGGGCCGCGCTCTCGTTCCTCTTCCACCGATCGCATTGATCAAATTGTGCTCCCGCTACGGCCGGATGCACGGATAGGAGTAGGAACCGCTGGAAAAACAACCGGCGAGTTAAGCGGAAGAGGATGCGTTCCAGAATCAACCACCGCCCGGTCCAATTGAATCTATGATTTAAAATATCCCACTCACCTTGACACCCTACATCGGGGTTAGGCGTCTGCGCGCTCACCATGGTGCCACCTTAGGCAGACGATGCGCAGCGCAACAAGTCCTGTTAGTGTGAAAATAATTGCGCGTGCCCCGTTAGACCACAAGAGTCTGAAAAACATCTCTTGCGAAAAGCCACCGCTATACATCTGATCCTGGGCCCCGGCGGCTAGTGGCGTGCTGGCCACAAACGCAGTGCACAGGGCGATGGCCAACCAGATGTGGCGCGACGGTACGCCGCGACAAGGGAGCCAAAGCAGAAGCGACCAGGACAGAAACATAACTCCAGCGGGAAGGATGATGATTGGAAGCCGGGACAGGTACGCTTTGCTGAAACCATGAAAGGCCTCGGGACCGAATTGGCTCATGTCGGCGTAGATCGGATAGATGGTCAACTCGGCGATCCAGCCCGACGAAACATTGTACCAGGTCGCTGCGACTGCGATAAGGAGCAGCACATCCGCCAAGCGGCCTCCAACAGGCGGCGCTGAAGCCGAAGTCAGCTCTGTGCCGCGGGTCTTGGCGCGCCGCCGGAGGCTGCGTGCAGCCGCGACGATAGAGATGAGAAGCGATGAAAGAAGCATAGCGGCAAACAGCAGGAAGCACAGGTTGGAGAAGGAGCGGTAACTCATCGGGTGTGATCAGGGACGCCTAACGAGATGGAGCTGAGCCACCGCTGGCGAGAGCGAGCGGGGCAAACATCGATAACCGTTTCATAAAATCAAATGTGGACTTCACGACAGCCAGCGGTTGGCTCCAGCGATTGGTTAGGCGACTTGCGGTGCATCAGGATAAACGTCGAACGAAAGATCAACCTGAAGCCGTGCGAGCAAAGCAAGCGTCGCATGTGGAAAGGTATCACCAAAGTTTTTGTCGCCAAACCAGCCAACGAAGAACTCGACTCGTCCGCCAGCTGCACGGATCCGCTGGAAAAATGCTGTGTGCTGCTGCAAAGCGGACGCGGCGGAATGGATGAACGCGGCACACTCGCTGTCTTGCGGCACGTCGTAGCTATATGTCCAAAAAGAAGGAATAGCCGGAGATGTGCGCTTCGGCGCAAGCCCGAGCGTGTCGCTGACGATGGCTGCGTCGATCTGCGGATGCCAGATGCGCAATGAGAGAGCGTAGCGAAAGGGATGCACCGGTGGACGCGGACTGTCACCTAACGAGAAGTAGACGGGATTTTCCCGCCTTTAATTACGGGTTTTTCCGGCCTAATTCGGGACTTTCCTGGGAGGGAGGGGGATAAACACCGCATTCGATGTCGATTGTGTCAGGTCCCTGGGGTTTCTGCAAGCTGGGGGCGAGACGTCTGCCTTCGTTGACAAGGCAAAACGCGGGTGATACTTTCGCCGCACTTTGGCGGAAATGTCGTCAAAGGCCACTTACCGAGGGTATTAATTTGCACTCGTTGTTAAATAGTCAGGTTTTGGTGCTGAACCGCCTCTGGCAGGCGGTGAATATCTGCTCTGCCCGCCGCGCTTTTTCGCTGGTTTACGCGGGTCACGCTCAGGTCGTTTCAGCCGACGATGCGAACAATTTCCTGACCCACGATTTTGAAGGCTGGCGCGATTTTTCGACCGACGCGCCTGATCATGAGCTCGTCCAAACGATTTCGTGGAAGATCCGAGTGCCGCGCGTGATCGTGCTCCTCTTTTTCGATCGGCTTCCGAAGAAGGAAGTGAAGTTTACCCGCCACAATGTTTTCGAGCGGGATAAGAACACCTGCCAATACTGTGGGCACGGGTTCGATCGCAATGATTTGAATCTTGATCACGTGGTGCCGCGGGATCGCGGTGGAACGACGACCTGGGAAAACGTCGTTTGCTCGTGCATTCCGTGTAACACCCGCAAAGGCAACCGCCTCCCGCAAGAAGCGCAGATGACGCTGGTTCGCAAACCGAAGCGGCCGAAGTGGCGGCCGTTTTTGCACGTTACCTTCACCGCGCCGCAGCACGAGAGCTGGCGACACTTTGTCGATCTTGCTTACTGGAACGTCGAGCTAAGCGATTAATTCCGGACAGTTAAAGAAGGATCCGCCAAAGACGCGAAACCACGCCAAAAAAAGCCAGATACTCTGACTTTAGCGTCTTTTTGGCGTGTTTAGCGGGCGAATCTGAGTGCGACGGTCATAGACCGCCGCTACAATTATCGTGTTGACCTTTGCGCGACTTGTTCGCGTTTTGGCTTGAGCGCATTCAAGATCGGTTGCGGATAAACACCGAAGACAATGGTGGCGATGATCAGCAGAATCATTATCGCCCGTGAAAGAACGCTGACTGGAATCGTGTTGTTGTTCGTGCTCGGCTGCCAATACATCGCGCGGACGACTTTCAGATAATAATAGAAGCCGCACGCCACGGTCACGATTCCCACTGCTACGAGCGCGGTTTGTTTTTGCGCGACCGCGCTTACGAAAATGAAGAACTTGCCGAAAAAGCCGGCGGTGAATGGAAGACCCGCGAGCGACGCCATCGCCACTAGCATCGCGAACGCGAGAAAGGGCGCGCGGTTCGCCAAGCCGTCGAAGCCGGAAATTTCTTCGCCGGTTTGTTGCTCGACAATGGTGAGGATCGCAAAGCTCAACAGCGTCATCAGCAAATAGGCCGCGAGATAAAATGTTACGGCGCGTCCGTCGAAGCAGGCGACGCCGATGAGCAGATAACCCGCGTGGGCGATACTGGAGTAGCCGAGCAGACGTTTGAGATTATTTTGCGGAAGCGCGGCGAGGTTCCCGTAAACGACTGTCAGTAGTGCGATCAACACAACGAGGCGTTGCATGTTCGGCAGCATGAGAAACGGCTGGAGCACGCGCAAAAGAACAACGAACCCGGCCGCCTTGGATCCAACGGAAAGAAATGCGGTAACCGGTGTTGGGGCGCCTTGATAAACATCCGGCACCCACATTTGGAACGGGACCGCCGCGATCTTAAAACCGAGACCGACCAGCACCAGCACTGCCCCAAAGGTTGCGGCGTGATTGTCGATTTTGCCACTGGCAAAGCTCGCGGTAATTCGCGCCAGATTGGTCTCGCCCGTAACGCCGAAGATCCAGGTGATGCCGTAAACCAGAAATGCGGTTGAGAGCGCGCCGAGAATGAGATATTTCACGCCGGCTTCGAGCGCGATTGGATTTCTTCTCGGGAAACTAACGAGCACGAAGAACGAAATGGTGACGAGCTCGAGGGAAACGAAGATAAAGATGAAATCGATCGCCGAGACCAAATACATCAGGCCGGCGCAGGTGAGCAGCGGCAACGAAAAGAACTCGCCGAGATTCGCGGAGGTGCTTGCGTCAGCTTTGCGCAGCGCCGGCGCATAATCGATCATCATCACCACGACGACGATCGTGGTGACGAGCATGAATCGTTTGAAGAAGATCGACAACGCGTCCGCAGTGTAAAAATTCCAAAAACCGGTCGCCTCTTGTGGCGCAGGACCCGGCGCGAGGAAAAAAGTCGCGATCAGGACAAGCGTCAGTCCAATGATTCCGGCGTAAGCGAAAACCTTCTTGTCGATCTTGGCGGCGAAAGTTTCGAACAGCAGAATCGCCACGCCGAGAACGAGCACGTCGATTTCAAGGTGAGGCGCCGGGATCGCGATCATTTCGTGACGGTGAAGTAGGTCCGAAACGTCGGCATCACCATTTGCACGAGCGTTTGCGGGAAAAATCCGAACCAGAGCAAACCCGCGATCAGCAATGCGACCGGGATTCGGAGGCCGGAGCCAAGATCGACAAGCTTTCCCCATCGCTCATTCATTGTGCCCATGAACGTGGAGCGATAAGCGCGCAACATGTAAACCGTTGAGATGACGACACCCCAAAGTGCGAGCACTGCCGCGATTTGGAAAATGTGAAGACGTTGCATCTCCCATCCGTTTCGGACCGCGCCGAAGAAAATCATGATTTCGGACGCGAAGTTGGCGAAACCGGGGAGTCCGATCGCGGCAAACGCGGCAAAACCGAACGCGAGCCCGGCGAACGGCATCACTTTGGCGAGGCCGCCGAGTTCGGAGAACTCGAGCGTGCCGGTGCGGCTTCGAATTTCACCGGCGATCGCGAAAAGGAGCGCGATGGAAAGACCATGCGCGAAAATGAGCGCGGCCGCGCCGGTTGTGCCGAGAACATTGGCGCTGGCGATTCCTAGAAAAATGTAGCCCATGTGCATCACGCTTGAATAACCAAGCATCCAATCGAGCTGCTTCTGCGCGATGGTGACGAGCCCGATGTAAATGATGTTACCGAGCAAGAGAATGACGAGCAGATACATCCAATAGTGCGCGCCTTCCGGGAGCATCGGAGTCGCGAGTCGGAGCAAGCCGTAGAGGCCGAATTTCTTCAGGACGCCAGCGTGCAACATCGCGGCCGGCGGCGGCGCGGATGCATAAGCTTCCGGCGCCCAGGAATGAAACGGAAAAAGCGAAATGAGAATGCCGAACCCGAGCAGGAGTAAAAGATAAATGTGTCGTTGATCTGAAGCGGTGATCGGATGGACCGCGATCGAGTCACGCAATTCGCGAATGTCGAACGTGCGCTCCGGCGGCGGAACGCTTTGGTAAAGCAGGATCAATCCGATCAGCAAGATGAAGCTGCCGAGTGCGAGGTAGATCGTGATTTTCCACGCGGCGCGGACGCGATTTCCCGTGCCCCAAATTCCGATGAGAAGAAATGTCGGGACGAGCGCGAGCTCGTGAAACGCGTAAAAGAAAAACAGATCGACTGATGTGAAAGCGCCGATCGCGCCGGCCGAAATGAAAAGCAAGCAGGCGTAGAACGCGCGCTCGTAGTTGTCGATCTTCCCGGTGAACCAAACGGCGGCGAAGGTGACGATCGTTGAGAGAAGAAGCATGAGCAGACTCAAGCCATCGACGCCGAACGCGAAATGAATGCGCCAGTCAGTGGAAACGGCGAACGAGCTGACAAATTGGAACCCGGCGGCGACTTGATCGAAACGACTGAGAAGAATGAGCGCGACAACGAAATTCAAAATCGCGGCGACCAGTGCGGTAAATCGCGCGGGCGCGCCGGCGATGATCAGAATCGCAGCAGCGATTGGACAGAGGACAAGAAAGAGGAGCATTACGAATTAGATGACGAAGCCGCGTAAAACAATGGAGGCGTTCGGGCGTTTTCACTCGCTTCTGCGCGGCGAAGCACGAATGTCGAATGACGAAGGAATGACGAAGCTCGAATAGCCAATTTTCCCAGCAGCGCGGTGACGTTTTTTTCGTCATTCGTCATTTGGTCATTTGTCATTGTTTTGGCGTGTGTTTCGTGGGGTAACGTTTCTGCTCTGGCGTCAGCGGAAAAGTGTGAAGTAAATGAGCGCCACGATTCCCAATCCAAAAAGAAATGCGTAGGCTTGAAGGTTTCCGACTTGAAACAATCGTAGAAGCGCTCCTAACCCAAAGGTGCCGCCGCTTACGCCCCGAACCGCTCCGGCATCAATGATCCAGCGATCGAAGAAAGCGGCAATGCGCGCCAGCTGGTCCTGAGTTCGATTGATCAGCCACTCGTAAAATTCGTCGATGTAAAAACGGCGCCGGATAAGATCGACATGCAACGGGTCGCGCTCACGGCTGCGATAGAGCCAAACGGCGACTGCAGAGCCTAAAATCAGCGCGATTAGCGCCAGCGCGGGAACGGTGAAGACGTTTTCTTTTTCGTGCGGCACAACGAGAAAATTTTGGGCGATCGTCTCCCATCCGGCGATGAGCGCAAACAGTGCGAGGATGAGCAGCGGAATAATCATCACCAGCGGCGATTCCTTGCCGGCGCGGGCAATTTCGCTGCGCGGTTTTCCGAGAAAAACGACGACTACGGCGCGCGAAACATAGAACGCAGTCAGGAACGCAGTCGTCAGGCCAATGGCAAAGATCGGCGTGTTGTGTTGATAGGCGAGCGCAAGAATCGCGTCTTTGCTAAAAAATCCGCTGAAGGGCGGACAGCCGATCAAAGCAAGCGCGCCGGCGGCAAAGGTGGCGAATGTAATTTTCAGCTTTTGGGCGAGGCCGCCCATTCTCCAAATGTTTTGTTCGTGGTGCAGGCTGACGATGATGGAGCCGGAGGCAAGGAACAGGAGCGCTTTGAAAAATGCGTGTGTGAAAAGGTGGAACATCGCCGCTTCGTTTGAGGTGAGTCCGACTGCCATCACCATGTAACCGAGTTGGGAAATCGTTGAGTAGGCGAGAATTCGTTTGATGTCGGCTTGCTGTGTCGCCATCAACGCGCCGAGCAATGCGGTGATCGTTCCAATCCAGGCAATGACGAGAAGCGCGGTTTGCGATGCCTGAATGAGGAACGCAACGCGGACAAGAAGGTAAACTCCGGCTGCAACCATCGTCGCAGCGTGAATCAATGCCGACACCGGCGTCGGGCCTTCCATCGCGTCGGGCAACCAAACATGAAGCGGGAACTGGGCGGATTTGCCGACGGCGCCGCAGAAAATCAAAATCGCCGCGATAGTGAGATAGCCCGGGTTACTCGTGATTTTCGAAAGATGCGAAACGATGTCGTCGAACACGACCGAACCAGTCGCCATCCACACCATCAGGATTCCGATCATGAATCCGAAATCGCCGACGCGCGTGGTAAGGAACGCTTTCTTAGCTGCTTCGGCGGCAGCGTCACGTTCGAACCAATGGCCGATCAGCACGTAGGAGGTAAAGCCAACCAGCTCCCAGAAAATGAATAACATCACGAAATTGTTCGCTAGAACGATTCCGAGCATTGCGAAGATGAAGAGCGAGAGGGCGGCGAAGTAGCGCGCTTTGCCTTCGTCATCGCGCATATAGCCTAACGAATAGATGTGAATCAGCCCTCCGACACCGGAAACGACGAGCAGCATCAATCGGCTGAGATCATCGAGGACAAACGCGAGCGGAACAGTGAACACGCCGCCGATGTTGATCCAAGTAAACTCCGGCGCCGAGATGTCGGCTTGGACGAAGATCGCGCAACTGCAGGCGAAACTTCCGAGAACGGCCGCGATCGAGATGGCACTGCTGATATTCTTCCAGCGCCGCGTAAACAAGGTGATGACAGCAGCCGAACCGAGCGGCAGGAGCAAAACTAACCACGGAAGCAAGCTGTTGGTCGTGAAAGTCATTGGTTCCACCCGCTAAACACGCGAAACAACGCTAAAGCTTTACAGGTAAAGCGGTTCATCGGGTTGAAGTTTGGGCTGAGTATTGGCCAGCCGTTCGTATTGCAACTTTGGGTAATGGCCAAAGTTAATTAGCAGCCCGAGCTGAAAGCCGCTCGCTTTTAAGTAATTCAGTACCTGGGCACGGTGATCGTCGGTTAATTCCGTAACGGCCTTGAGCTCGACAACGATCTTTTCGTAACAGACAAAATCGGGAAAATATTTTTGTTGAAGAACTCTACCTCGATATTCGAGAGACAATGCCGGCAGCGCGATCGCGGGAATGCGGCAATGTTCAAATTCGATCCCAAGACATTCCTGATAAACAGGCTCGTGGAAGCCGCATCCTTTGTCCTTATAGACTTCGAAGCACGCGCCAACGATCGAGTAGCATTCGTCCTTGAAGACCAAATCGGATACTAGATTTTTTGGTGTCATTTCGCGTGTTTGGCGGATCATCAAAATTTCAGGCTGTTGATGTCTTCCACATTCGTCGTCTGCCTCATGCGAAAAAGCGCGACCACGATGGCGAGTCCGACCGCGACTTCGGCCGCGGCCACGGTGATGATGAAGAAGACAAAAACCTGCGCGTTGTAATTCGGCACGCCGTTTGGATCGACACGGAAGCGGGAGAACGCGACGAGCGATAAATTTGCGGCGTTCAACATCAATTCGAGCGCCATCAAAATGATAATGATGTTGCGTCGCAGCATCACGCCGGCGAAACCGATGGTGAACAAAATGCCGCTGACAATTAGGTAATCGCCAAGTGTAATCACGTTAGCGGGTTTCGCGGCGGCTGAGCATCACCACGCCGATGGTTGCTACCAAAATGACGATGCCAATGATTTGAAAAGGCAGAGTGTAGTTCCCGAAAAGCAAAAGCCCTATTCGATGGACATCGTCCGATGTCGATCTTGCCAGCGGCGGAAAAGGTTGCGTAGCGATCTGGAAACTACCGATGACCGACAAGATTTGGACGATTAACGCAAGCGCAACCGCCACGCCGCCGGCGGACGCGATCCAGTTAATCTTTCGCAATTCTTCGGCGCGCAAATCGAGCAGCATGATGATGAAAAGAAACAGCACCATGATTGCGCCGGCATAAACAAGCACTTGAATGATCCCGATGAAAAACGCATCGAGTGAGATGAATAGCGCGGCCAGCGCCAAAAACGAAACGACCAGACTAAGCGCGCTCGCCACCGGATTGCGGTTAATGATAACGGCCACGCCGAAGACCAGCATCATCAAAGCGAAAACCCAAAAGAGAAAGGGTGACATATCAGAGTGACGAGTGATGTGTGACGAGTGACAAGAAACGAACGAGCCATTGGCCGTTGGCGAAGGCCAACTCGTCACTCGTCACTCGCCACCTATCACTTATTTTTTCTCGTTCCACTTCAAAACGACTCCGTGCATCACACCGCCGATTTCGAGCAGTTTGTCTTTGTGATGCATCATGTCTTCACGGGTGAACCCGGTGATGGCGTAATCTTTGCGCAAATAAATCGCCTGCTCGGGGCAGACCTCTTCACACATCCCGCAGAAAATGCAGCGGACCATGTCGATATCGAATTCCTCGGGGTACTTTTCGACTTTAGCGAAACGATCACCCCTTGAAATTTCGCCTGGAATAATTTTGATCGCGCGCGGCGGACAAATGAATTCGCAAAGCTGACAGGCGACACAGCGCACGCGACCATCGGTGTCGCGCACTAGGGCGGGCGCGCCGCGGTAATGCTCCGGCAAATTCGGGTCCCATTTTTCTTCCGGATATTGCATCGTCACCTTTGTCCGCCGGAAAATCATGTTCTTGAAATGTTTCAGCGTAATCAGCAACCCGGCCGCGATTGCGGGCAGAAACATTCGCTCGCGCCAATTCAGATTCGGTCGTGGAACGGTGATCGCCATAACTTCAGAATTGTCCGCCAAATACGCTAAACAGCGCGAAAAGGTTTACTGATTTCGGTTTTATATTTATTTGGCGTCATTTGGCGTGTTTAGCGGATGAAAGCCAAGATTCCGGCGACGATAAAGATATTAACGAGCGCAATTTCGAAGAAAAAGAGCCAGCCGAGACGCATGAGCTGGTCCCAGCGAAAGCGCGGCAACGTCCAGCGCACCCACATCATGAACAAAATCAGAGCGGCCACTTTGGCGAAGAAAACCGCGATGTTGATCAAACCGAAAATCCAGCCGCGCGATCCATCAGGAATTCCGGGAAAATGCCAACCACCGAGGAACAAGGTGACGATGATCGCCGAGCCGCTGATCATTGCGGCGTATTCGCCGAGGAAAAAGAGTGCGAACTTCATCGAGGAATATTCAGTGTGGTAACCGCCGGCAAGTTCCTGCTCCGCTTCGGGCAAATCGAACGGAAGGCGATTCGTCTCAGCGAAGACGGCAACCATGAACACAACGAAAGAGACGATCATTGGAATTGCGAGCAGCCATTTCCCAAGGTTTGTCCAATCGCCGATAAACGGCGCGATCAACCAACCGTGCTCGATTTGATATTGCACGACACTCGTCAGGCGAAGATTTCCAACGAGCAGGAAAACCGGAATGACAGCGAGACCGAGCGAAAGCTCGTAGGAAATCATTTGCGAGCTCGAGCGAACGCCGCCGAGAAAAGAATATTTGGAATTGGAGGCCCAGCCGCCGAGGACGATTCCGTAAACGCCTAACGAGGCAATGGCGAAGACGTAGAGGATTCCGACGTTGATGTCGGCAATGACCATCGGCACGCCGAATAGCGTGCTGCCAAAGGGAACGACCGCGATCGTCATGATCGCCGGAATCATCGCAAGACACGGCGCCAGCCAGTAATAAAACGTGTTCACCGTCGCCGGGGTGAAATCTTCCTTCAGCAAAAATTTGGCGGCATCGGCCATCGGCTGAAAAAGACCGGCCGGGCCGACGCGATTCGGTCCGAGACGATCCTGAATGAGGGCGCTGACGCGACGCTCAGCGTAAACCGCGTAGGAAACCATCGGCAAAATTACGATGAAAATCATGCCGATGATTTTCAGGAGCGACGTGCCAACAAAAAAATAATCCATTGTCGATCTTCGCGTTATCGGCCGACCGGGCGCCTCTTCTCCGCTTGTTCGATATCTTTTGCCTTGGGATCGGTCGGCGGCCGAGGCGATTCGTCTAACTTCGTTGCGTGCACGCCCAGGTCACCGATCTTGCTCAAAGTCAGTCCGTCAAATTCCGGAACCTCTGCGCTCATTTGCCGGAAGGCATCTTCGATCGTATAAATTCCATTGCTCCCGCCGAGCGCCTGGAGCAGGTCGCGCAAAATTTCCCAATCGTCGCGCGCGTTTCCGGGTGGACGCACCGCGCGATTCAACCGTTGCAGTCGGCCTTTGCCATTGATCATCGAGCCGCGTTTTTCGGCGAACCCCGAGGCGGGCAAGCGAACGGTCGCGTGTTCGTTGGCAGTGTTCGATAAAATGTCGATCACAACAAACGCAGGCATGTTCGTTAGCTGTTCGCCGGAAATCCCGAGCGTGATCGGATTTTCACCGAGCACGAGCAGGGCTCTGATCTCTCCCGATTTCACTCCCTCGACGATCGCCGGGAGTTGCGCGTCCGGTTCCGAATCCAAACCGAGAATCAATCGCGCCCCGGTTGCGTTTGGATTTCGATCTTCGCTGAGCAAGATGTTGTCGCCCTCGCCGCGACGCGGCACGATGTCGATGTAGCGAACGCCGAGCAGGTCTGCGATCTTGCGCACGAGCCAAAGTTCTTCGTTGGTCATCCGGCCGGAGGCGATAATCGCGACGTTTGCGCCGCTGAATTGTCTGAGCTGAAGCGCCGCGTGTGCGATCGCGCCCTTCCAATCGCTCGGGACGAGTTCTTTTCCGTTGGAAATCTGCGGCTCGAGCAACCGATTCTCCGATTCGAGGTACTTAAAGTTGAGCCGGCCGTAGTCGCACATCCAGCAGGAATTCACGTGATCGTTTTCGCGCGGTGTTTGCCGATAAACGATGTCCTCACGCGTGCCGATGATCGTGTTGCAACCGGTCGCGCAGCTGGTGCAGATGCTTTTCGTTTCCTTGAGAAACCAAACCCGCATTTTGAAACGGAAATCGGTGGAAGTGAGCGCGCCAACCGGACAAATATCGACGGTGTTGAGCGAATAATTATTTTCGAGACGCTTGCCCGGATGCGCTGTCAGCACGGTGTGACTGCCGCGGTCGACGAATCCGAGCACGTCGTCGTGCGCAATTTCGTTGCAAAATCGAACGCAGCGCGAACAAAGAATGCAGCGTTCATCATCGAGCGTAACGCGCGGTCCAAGCTGCACCGCCTTCGGCTTCTTCACCTTGTTTTCGAGAAAACGGGAGCCGGCCGCCCCGTACTCGACGCTGAATTCTTGCAGCTCGCATTCGCCCGCTTGGTCGCAGATTGGGCAATCGAGCGGATGATTGATGAGGAGAAATTCCATCACACCCTTGCGACATTCTTCGACCAGTGGCGAACTGGTGCGGACACCCATGCCCTCGGCCACATCCTGTGCGCAACAGATTTGCGGACGCGGCATCCAGTTGATGATCGGTTTGCCGTCGACGCCGAGCTCCGGCTTGCGTTCGGGACCCATCCGCGGCATTCCCATCTCGATCAAACACATCCGGCAATTGCCGGGTGAGCTGAGCTTTTTGTGATAGCAATAGCGTGGCACATAAACGCCCGCCTGCGCACAAGCTTCGATCACGCGCGTGCCTTTCGGAAACTGATGCCACACCCCGTCGATCTGGACGTTGAACATCGGCACTTGGTCAGACATATCAGATCACCGAATCGGCGCCGGCTTTTTCCCAGCCGGGATCGTGGGCGAGGGGACTGGTTGGGATTTGTTCGCGCTCAATTAATTCTCGAGGTGTGTCTTCGGGCGGCATCGGCGGCGGGATTGATTTGCGCGCGTATGCCGCGAATTCCTCCGGAAATTTTTCGACGAAACTTTGGGTCGGCCAGGCGCACGCTTCACCAAACGCGCAGATAGTCCGGCCGGCAATATTATCGCCGATCGTTTTCAGTGTGCGCGGATCTTCCGTCACACCGCCGCCGTCCAGCATGCGCTCGGTAATTTTTTTCATCCAGAGCGAACCTTCGCGGCAGGGCGTGCATTGGCCGCACGATTCGTGAGCATAAAACTCGTTGATGTTGTTAAGCACCCAAACCATGTCGCGCGAATCGTCGAGTACGATCACGCCGCCTGATCCGGCCATTGATCCGGCGGCCGCGAGCGAATCGAAATCCATCGGCAGTTCGTCGATCGACATCTCAACGTCGATTGTCGAGCCATCCGGCTGTTTCTGTTTGATTTTGAATCGCTCGTCTGCGCGCAAGACTTTTGCCGAGCTGCCGCCAGGAATTATCGCTTTCAATCTGCGGCCCCATTTGATTCCGCCGGCCATTTCATAGATCAGTTGGCCCATTGTCACTTTTCCGACTTCGATTTCGAAATAGCCGGGGCGTTCCACGTCGCCGCTCACGCAAACGACGCGTGTTCCAGTGTTATTCAGTCGACCGAGCTGCGCGTATTTCGCTCCGCCCATCGCGATGATGTGTTTTACCGCGCACAGTGTCTCGACGTTATTCACGATCGTCGGGCACATGTAGAGCCCGAGGACCGCCGGAAAGTAAGGCGGCTTGATTCGAGGGTAAGCGCGTTTGCCTTCGAGCGATTCGATTAAACCAGTTTCTTCGCCGCAAATGTAAGCACCGGCCCCGCGGTGAATGTGAACATCGACATCGAACCGCGAGCCGAGAATGTTTTTGCCGAGAAACTTGTGCTCGCGCGCTTCTTTGATCGCGCCTTCGAGGATCTTGGCGCCTTCGGGGAATTCGCCTCTTATATATATGTACGCGGTCCGGGCGTTGAGCGCGAAACAGGAGATGGCGATCCCTTCCAGTAACTGGTGAGGATCTTCATGAATGATGTAGCGGTCTTTGAATGTGCCGGGCTCGGATTCGTCCGCGTTGCAAATCAAGTAGACCGGCTTCTTCTCGTCGGGCTTGATGAAACTCCATTTCACTCCGCACGGAAATCCGGCGCCGCCGCGTCCGCGCAGACCGGATGTTTTCACTTCGTTCACGATGTCGGCGCGCGACATCTTGACGGCTTTGCGCAAATCTTCGTAACCGCCGTCATCCAAATAGGTCTTGATGTCGGTTTTCCAATTCTTGCGTCCGATATTTTTGAAAACGATCCGCTGCTCGAGTGGATGCGGTTGAAGCACCACCGGTCTCGCCGGAGGTTCTGATAAGATCGACATCGCGTTGTCGGGCTGGACGTTTTCGTGCAGATCGTCGTTCACCATGCAGACCGGTGCGGTGCCACAGCTGGCGAGACATTCAACGAACTCGATGCTGTAATTTCCGTCAGGGCTCACTCCAGTCGGGGTGTGTCCGGCAGCTGCCGGACCGGTCTTCCGCTGAATCCCAGTCGCCGCAGAAAGGTTCTCCATTAGCTGATAACTTCCAGCCATCGCGCAACTGAGCGTGCGGCAAACGCGGATGTGCGTTTTGCCCGCGCGTTTCTCGCGCATCATCGGATAAAACGTGACCAGCTCGAAGATGTTGATCGGCTGCAGGCCAAGCTTGGCCGCGATCCAAGTCACCGCATCGTCGTTAACTAATCCAAAATATTCCTGCCACAGATGGAGTAACGGCAGCGCAGCGCTTCGTTTTTGATCGGACGGATAATGCCCGATCGCTTCATCCATTTTTCGCTCCAACTCGGCGGGAACGCGGGAGTCCACGGGCGAAAAAGTTAGTCGGTTAACGTACTCTGCTTTTCAGTGACCTTGTCGTCTTTGAAAACGATTATCACCGTGTCCTTGGCCTGCCGGTAGACGTAAGTCGTCTTCTTCATGATGACGAAATCCTTGTTATCGAGCTCGGTCGGCGGTCCAAGAATCGATTCCACCTGTTTCTTCGACATTCCTTCGGCCACTTCATCGACGTTGGCTTTGGTGATGCGCCGGCCAACGCAGGAGATTGTCATGATAGCGAGCAATAAAACGAGGAAGCGCTTGCAAATGACGAATGACGAATGACGAATGACGAATGACAAGAAACGGAATGGATTTCCTGGAAGTTTTTCGTTGGTTTTCATCTTTTGCTTCGTCATTTGGAATTCGTGCTTCGTCATTCTTATCATCTGTCGCATTCGCCCATGACAAAGTCCAGACTTCCGAGCACCGCGGGAACGTCGCTCACCATGCGGCCCGGAAGGACTTCCGGCAAGATGCTCAGATTCACAAACGAAGGCGCGCGGATCTTGAGGCGATGCGGGACACCGCCGCCTTTACTGTTGATGTAGAAACCGAGCTCGCCTTTTGGGTTTTCAGCCGCGAAATAGATTTCGCCCGGTGGCGCGTCGAGACCCTCGGTGACGACAATGAAGTGGTGAATCAGTTCCTCCATTTTTGTCATCACGTGCGATTTCGGAGGCGTCATATTTTTCCAATCGGCCACATTGATCGGGCCGGCCGGCAATCTGTCGATCACCTGCCGCAGAATTTTTGCGCTCTGCCGCATTTCCTCGACCCGCACCAGATAGCGATCGTAGGCATCGCCCGCGCTGCCGATCACGACTTCGAAATCGTACTGTTCGTAATCGAGATAGGGATGTTTGCGCCGCAAATCGTGTTCGACGCCGCTGCCGCGCAAATTTGGACCCGACAGCGCGTAAGCAATCGCACGCTCTTTTGAAATGACCCCGACATCTTTGGTTCGATCGACAAAAATGCGATTGCGCGTGAGCAATTTGTCCATCTCGTCCAGGGCCGGGCCGAATTGATCGAGAAATTCGCACAGCATTGGAATAAATTTTTCGGGGAGATCGCGAATTTGTCCGCCGACGCGAGTGTAGGAAGTGGTGAAGCGCGCGCCGCTGAGCAATTCGCTCAGGTCGTAGATTTTCTCGCGTTGGGTGAACGAATAGAGAAACACCGTCATGGCGCCGAGATCGAGCGCCATCGCGCCAAAGCCCATCAGATGCGATGAGATCCTGGAGAGCTCGCAGCAAATTACGCGAATGGCTTTTCCGCGCGGCGGAATTTCCCAGCCCATTAATTTTTCCACCGCGAGCGCGTAAGCGACGTTGTTCGACAGCGGCGCAAGATAGTCGAGACGATCGGTGTAGGGCACGAATTGATTGTATTGCATGTTCTCGGCAATTTTTTCGTCGCCGCGATGCAAGAAACCGATGTCCGGCGTCGCTTTGGTGATGGTCTCGCCATCGAGTTCGAGGACGAGCCGCAATACGCCATGCGTCGCCGGATGCGACGGCCCCATGTTGAGAATCATTTTCTCGCCGATGTCGTGATCGACTTCACGCAGCTTCGCTTCTTCGGCAGCGACTCGCGTTACCGGATCGGGCGATTCAATTTCGCGCACGGTGAAGGCCATAAGATCGGAGTTGCATTTATGCTGGCGAGTTAACCAGCGCGCGCAAGAAAGAATGGCGCGGCCATTCTGAACGAAGTGAAGGAACTCACCCGGGCTGGCTGATCACGCCAACTAGTTTGGACAATCCACGCTTCGAGTGTGGGGTCCTCGCTCCGCTCGGGACGACGGACTGTTATGGCGGCGGAGAACTTTCCAGGGTCGGCGGAACGTAGGGAGTTGAAGTGGGCGCTGGTGTTGGCACGCTCTCCGTTTTCGGCTCAGGCGCCGTTTCTATTTTCGGTGCGCTCTCGGATTTCACTGGAGCCTTTATCGTTTTAGCTTTCGGGCGCGGTTTTTCGGCAGGAGCAGAGGTTGTCGATCGCTTCGACGTTTTCGTTTTCGATGTCGATGTTGGCACCAAGTGAACCGAGACCGGATTTGGATAAAGCGACTTGTAAGCGCCGGTCCCGGCGTCTACGCCCATACCAATCGCGCCACCAAGGAGGAGGTTGCCGGCCATCGCCCCACCGCCGGTTCCGCCAAACTTGCTTTCCACCTTCACGGTTTGCGGGGCGTATCCTGGCTTGCTCACCGTTACTGTGAACGGCTCGGTTTTGCGCTCCTTCACGAATTTCGTCGGTGTCACACCGCGTTCGCCAGTAGAAAGAACCACGTTCGCGCCGGATGGATCGCTGGTTACGGTTAATTTGTCATGCACGCCGCGGGTAATCGTTGCGCAGGATGTAAAAAGCAGAACTGGCAGAAACAATAGGCTGTAAATTTTCATGAGGGATAGTTCGTTAGGCTCAAACGAACTGCTTATGCTTTATCGTATTGAGAGGCGCCGGCGGCCGTAAAAAATGACCCGCTCGCGCCGTGCCGACAACACGATTAACAAGAGAAACGACATGAAGAAAATCGCGCTGTTATTTGCGGGGCAAGGCGCCCAGGTCGTCGGAATGGGAAAAGATCTGGCCGAACAATTCCCGACGGCTGCAGATTTATTTCGGCAAGCCGACGAAATTCTTGGCCGCAAATTGAGCGATATCGCGTGGAACGGCCCAATCGAGGAATTGACCAAGACTTCGAATTGTCAGCCTGCATTATTTGTTCACGGGCTCGCCTGTTTGTCGATCTTGCGCGAATTGGCCGGCGATTTTCCAGTCGGTGGGGCGGCTGGTCTGTCTTTGGGCGAATTGACCGCGCACGCGGCCGCAGGAACGTTCGATTTCGAGAGCGGTCTCAAGCTTGTTCAAAAACGCGGCGAGTTCATGGACGAAGCTTGCGCCGCTACGGTTGGCGGAATGGCGGCAATGATCGGCGCGGACGAAAACAGCGTGCGCCAGTTGGCCGACGATGAAGATGTCGATGTTGCCAACATCAACGCGCCGGGCCAGATCGTTATTTCCGGTGAGCTGGCGAAAGTAGAAGCAGCGGTCGGCGTTGCGAAAGAATACGGAATTCGTCGCGCGACAACGCTGAACGTGGCCGGCGCGTATCATTCGCGCTTGATGGAAAGCGCCTACGAAAAGCTCGCTCCAGTGCTGCTCGACGTCCAAATGCAGTTGCCGAAATTCCCGGTGGTCAGCAACGTTACCGGGCGCGAAGTGACCACGCTTCCAGAGATTCGACAAACTCTTCAGGACCAGGTCACGAGCGCGGTGCGCTGGGTCGATTGCATGGAACAACTTGCAGGGCTCGGCTGCGATTTGTTCATTGAGCTGGGGCTGGGCGGCGTTCTGGCCGGTTTGCTCAAACGCACTCGCAAAGACGCCGAGATTATTTCGATCGGCAATGTCGAATCGGCGCGCCGGTGCGCAGAGCTATTGAAGAGCTAAGGATCAACGCGCCTCGCGGCGCTTACTGAAAATGCGCGCGACTAGTTCGTCGTTTTGTTCCGATCCCACTTGCACTGACTCGGTGAAATTTTGTTCGAGCCACGACATCAGCCGCGGATGATGGTTGAATCGACTCGTGACAATCACTCCGCCGACGTTGTTTTCGCGAAGAACTTGCTCAAAGCGCGCAAAGCTCGTTGGATCGAATTTCAAAACGTCCGCGAAAGTAAAATTAATTGCCGGCGGCGGAATCAATCGATCCGCTAAATAGACCATCAGCGCATCGTCGGTTATCAAATATTCGTCAGCCGGAAAAGTTTGCTGTGCGTAACGAACAGCCGGCTCCAAATGAATTAAACGAGGCCAACGCGCACGATGCTCAAGACGCGCCAGCCACGGAAGATCGATCACGCTGATCACAAGCGCGCACCCGAACAACGCTGCGACGAACTTGCTCGCGGAATGCATCGTCGCGCGATTGCGAGATTCGGCGATGAAAGCTTTAAATTGAGCGAGCCCTCGATTGAAGCCGAGCACCGTGAAAACAATCATCGCCGGAAGAATCAACGCGTAGTGGTGAAGCCATGGCGGCATTGCGAACAAAATGGCGATCGTCAGCAATTCGCCGATCAATAACGCGACCAATGGCGCCGACAAAGGACGCAGCACCACGATTCCGGGGATGGCGAAGACAACGAGCGGAACATCGAGTCGAGTAAAGCCGACCAAACCGCGCCATCGATCGTCGACGCGCTTGATCAGCCAGTTTCGCTCCGCGAAGTGAAACCCAACGGTACGACGATACTCTTCGATTGGGTGAAGGAAATCGACACAGGGCGCCGCGGCGATGATGCCACCGGCGGCGAAGATCAGGATGTCATACAAAATTTGCGGATCCAATTTGAGTCGGCCATTTTCGTGCCGTGTCCGTTGCGCGAAGACAACGATAATGATGGTGACAAGAAATCCGACGGTAAACGGCTTGAGCATCAGGCTTGCGCTGGCGCAGACTCCGCTCAGGAGGAGCCAAAGCCGTTGGCGATTCTTTCGAAATAGAAAAACAAAAACCAGCGCCCAGACAATGCACGCTGTTGCTGGAACATCGGCCATGACCATTCGCGATTGTCGAATGTAAAGCGGGCTCGCAGCACAAATTAGAATGGCGGCGGTCGCCGCGCTCCACTTAGCCTCAAGCTGATAAGTTAATGCCGCTGCGCCGAACACGCCTGCTAACGCGAACGCAAACGCGGTCAGGCGTCCGACTAACAGCGAATCGCCGAAAAATTTGAACGATGTTGCGAGGATCTTTGGGAAAAACCAGAACTGGTCGAAGAAAAACGTGTGCACGTCGTGGCCGCGATGGAGGAGACGCGCGACCATCAGGTAGACGCCTTCATCGAGGTCTGTGTTGCGAGCGATGAGCGTATCGGGGAACAAAGCCCAGGCCGCGAGGCCAATCGCCGTCACGACCGTCAAAATTATCGGCACGCGGCGGCCCATGAAATCCACCATGAACCTCGATCTTCCGCCAAATTCTGCCGCTGTCGAATCAAGTGTTACGCAAGATCGACAATCCGCGTGCAGCATCGTAATTTTCACACGTGAATCTGTCCGAGCGTGTTGATTCAGATTTGAAAACGGCGATGCGCGAAAAAGCCGCCACCAAGCTGGGCGTTCTACGCATGCTTAAAGCCGCCGTCACCAATGCGACAATCGAAAAAGGTGGCGCGGACTCAAAGTTAACCGATGCGGAAGCGATCCAGGTGATTCGGAAACAGGTGAAGCAACGTCAGGATTCGATTGAGAGCTTCGAAAAAGGCGGACGCACAGAGCTCGCGGCGAAGGAAAAAGAGGAATTATCGATCTTGCAATCCTATTTACCGCAAGGAATGAGCGCCGACGAAATTTCGAAAGTTGTGCGGGAGACGATTACTGAAGTCGGCGCCAGTTCGAAAGCGCAAATGGGCGCGGTCATGAAAGCGTTGCAGGCGAAAGTCGCCGGTCGCGCGGACGGCAAAACGCTCAGTGCAGAAGTGCAACGGCAGTTGAGTGGTTGAGGAGTTTAGACGTTGAGCAAAAAAGAAAGCCGAGCCGCTCAAATGCCTAACCTCAACATCTCAATCGCTCAATATATCAACTTATGTTGACTGCGATCATCGTCGCCGCCGGGAGCAGCGAACGAATGGGCTTCGACAAATTGTTCGCGCTGGTAAGCGGAAAGCCTGTAATCGCACACACCATCGCTGCGTTCGAGCGCACTGATTGCGTCGACGAAATTATTTTGGTCGGCCGCGGTGATAGTTTGGGCGAATTTCGAAAGATTGTGAGCGAGCCGACAAAAGTGAAAGAAATCGTGCCCGGCGGAGCAGAACGGAGCGATTCGGTGCGCGCCGGACTTGATCAGGTAAATCCAAAGTCCGATTTCGTTGCCGTGCACGACGCCGCGCGCCCGCTGGTAACTCCCGAAAAAATCACACGCGTCTTCGAAGTTTGCCGGACGAGCGGTGGTGCGGCGACATTGGCCGAACCAATCAACGACACCCTGAAACGCGCCGATGTCGATTTTGCCGTCAAGCAGTCGGTCGATCGCAGCGGCATTTATGGAATGCAAACGCCGCAGGTGTTTGCGAGAAAATTGCTGGAAGAAGCTTACCAGTTGGTCGCAAAGAAAAATGTCTCAGTGACCGACGAAGTTTCAGCAGTCGAGCTTCTCGGCCGCAAAGTCGTCCTCGTCCCGAATCACGATTTCAATTTCAAGATCACTTACCCGCGCGATTTGCCGATGGCGGAGTTCGTTCTGAAACAGCGAGCGGCGAATAATAAATGATGCAAAGGGCTTTCAAGAATCGTGCACTCGGCAGGAATTGGTGTGGAAGCGATGACCAAAGATTATCTGGAGCCCGGTAAAGTGATTGCCTATGGCCCTGACGCGATACGTCCGGGACCTGCGAGCATCAACACGGATCTCTTCCCGCGAGATGAATTCGATTATCGCAGCTCATGGAAATAGCGGCCGACAAATTGCTTCCATCTGACGTCCCTGACGATCTCGCGCAGTTGATGTCGATCTGGCGGGCGCGTGACAAAGCGCAGTGGTCGCAATCTCCAAGCAACTATCGATTGCTCGCTGAGAAGATCTTGCGGAAGGGCGAACCGCTGCTGGCTTTCGATGTCGTGCGCGAGGGATTGTCGATCTTGCCGACCGACGTTCGACTCCGTCAACTGCAAGGCCTGGCCCTGGCTCGCAGCGGTGCGAGCGAACGCGCAAATGCGATTCTCGAGGAACTGCTCGGGGAAGGACAAGCTGACGAAGAAACGCTTGGGATGCTCGGGCGGACCTACAAGGATCTGGCGGCCGGTGCTGCTTCGACCGCGCAACGTGAGCAATTTCTAAAACGCGCGGCCGAAATCTACACGCAAGCATACCAGACGACCGGTGGTTATTGGACAGGAATCAATGCCGCCACGATGAGTTTAGTCTGCGGCGAGACCGACCGTGCACGCGAGCTTGCACAAAAAGTGCGCGAGCAATGTTTGAAAGAAGTTGAAGACCCCAGCGGCGATTCGTACTGGGAACTCGCCGCGCTTGGCGAAGCGGCCTTGATTTTGCACGATTTGTCGCAAGCAGGAGAATGGTACACTCGTGCAGGCGAGGAAGGAAAACACCGCTCCGGCGACCTTCAATCGAGTCGGCGCAATGCTCGTTTGATTCTGAAATATTGGAACGAAGATCCGGATTGGATCGGCCAGTACCTTCACGTTCCGTCGGTGATCGTGTTTGCCGGCCACATGATCGATCGACCGGGTCGCGCAAGCCCACGATTCCCAGGGAACTTGGAATCCGCGGTCGCGAAAGAAGTTCGCGAAAAGATCGACAAATTGAAGCCCGGATTCGGCTTCGCCTCGGCGGCTTGCGGCTCGGATATTCTCTTTCTTGAAGCGATGCTCGACGCGGACGCGGAAGTTTCGGTCGTGTTGCCTTACGAAAAGGAGGAATTCGTGCGCGATAGCGTCGATTTCATTCCGAATTCTGCTTGGCACGCGCGCTATGATCGTGTGCTTGAGCGCGCGACGAACGTGATCACCGCGTCACCGCAAAAATTGGAGATCGGCGGCGTGGCCTATGAATTTTGTAATCAATTGATGTTGGGCCTGGCCACGATTCGTGCGCGTCAGCTCGACACTCCTATGATTCCGATGGCGGTGTGGGACGAAATGTCCGGAGACGGGCCCGGCGGCACAGCCGCGGTAGTTGGAAATTGGAGAGAACTTGGATACGATCCGGAGATTGTCGATCTGGCGAAAATTTTGGAGGGACGCGCGCTGTCGCGTCCCAAATATGCTGGCGCCGACAGCGCGGCGCCCTCCATCGAATCTAATTCCTTCGCCTCCCGCATCGTGGCGATTCTTTTCGCCGATGCCGTTGGCTTTAGCAAACTGAGCGAACCGGAAGTGCCGCGGTTCGTGCAACATTTTCTCGGCGCGATTGCGCAGTTAAGCGAGAAATTCACAAACGGAATCATTGCCAAGAACACCTGGGGCGACGGGCTCTATTTCGTCTTTTCTGACGTCGATCTTGCGGGCAAGTTTGCGCTTCAACTTGCAGACCTTGTTGCAACCACAAAATGGGAAGACAAAGGCTTGCGTGCAGGACTGAGTCTGCGCATCGGGCTACACGCCGGCCCAGTTTACGAATTCGATGATCCGATCACCGGGAGCCGGAGTTATAGCGGCACACACGTGAGCCGCGCCGCCCGGATCGAACCGATTACCCCGGCGGGACAAGTTTATGCAAGCGAAGCATTCGCCGCGCTCGCCGCCGCGCAACAGACCGACGCCTTTACTTGCGATTACGTCGGCCAAACGCCAATGGCGAAAGATTATGGGACGTTGCCGACGTATCACGTCCGGCGCACGTGAGGGCGGCCTCTCAGCAATCACCTTGCTAATTATTCTTGGCCGCGCTTGATGCGAGCTGAGCGAAGTCCTGGATGGCGCGAGCGATCGCCCCAACCAAATGTTTTCGGTAAACTGGGTTGTTTAGCTGTTCTTCCTCGGCGCGGTTTACAATGACTCCGCATTCAAGGAGGACCGCCGGCATCTTTGCGGTTTTTAGCACGACTAGATCGTCGAATGCGTAGATGCCCTTCTCCCTGTCGGTGACAGGTCTCTTCTCCTGCTCCTCATGATGCAAAGTTCGAGTGAACCCTGCGTCTAATAACGCCCGACCCAGCTTTGAGGCGAATTCCGCACTTTCTGCCACCCTGGGATTCTTACGCGAGATAAATATCGAGTAGCCATGAAAGTCGTCGCAATATTTCTGCGTCTTTCCTTTGACCTCCCAATTCTTGAGATATTTGTCTTTGACCGAATCGTGATGGATGGCGAGAAACAGATCGGCCTTGTGCTCGTTGGCCTCAGCCGAGCGGTGGGCAAGGCTGATCTCGGCACCCTCCGGATTGATCACGAAGGAACGGGTAAAGCCTAACGATTGTAGCTGAGCGAAAAGTTCGGCGACAAGGCGACGGTTGAATTCGTATTCGAACACGCCTCGCGCGCTAATCGCGCCGCCTTTTAGGGGAGAATGTCCGATATCGAGCGCGATGACAAAGTCCGCGGCGTTTTTGCGCGCAACCTTTGCCACCGGCGTGGCGGAAACTTTCGGTGTCGATCTTGCCGTCGGGATTTCAATTTGGGTGTCGCCTTGCTTCTTTAACTCTTCATCGCTTAACGCTTCTTCGTCCTCGTGCGATTGGGCGCGCGTAGTCTTCTCGACCGCAATTGTCGGATTCGGGTGAACTACTTCGTGTTGCGACACGATTTCGATCTCCCCGTTTATCCGCCGCACGATCCAGGTGTTCGTACTATGCCCCGACAAAGATTTCTTATTGATCTCGTTCGCCACGAAGTAGACGAGGCTGAAGCTCAGCGCCGTGCCGCCGTCGTCTTTCGGCGAAACGGCGACCGTATCCGGTTTGAGACTCAGCACCGGCCAGCGCCTGACGTAATCACGTAAATCTTTCTCGATGTAGGCGTGATCTCGCTGTCCTTCGGCATAAGTGACGCTCTCGGCGAATTTCGCAACGACGTTGGAAATATCGGATCGCGATAACGCGGCGTAATATTCTTTGACGAATTTCGTGGCTTCACTGCCGGATATGGGCGCGCTCTTCGGCGCCGGGGTTGCGCTTGGCTCCGCCGCCGAAATTGAATGACAAAGCGCGCAGACGATCACGCACGTTGTGATCAGGCCGCAAAGATTGCGGCCGGGCATTATTCCTTTGCGCCGAGTTCTGGAGCTCACCATTTCGGCGCGTTTACCGAACCACGGATTAATGCCGGCGTCGCTCCGGCGCTTCACCGTGCACGGTCTCTTTTTCGGAAATAATCTTGAGCGCGCCGAACGGTTTGGAGATCGTCAACATTTCATCAGCCCGTCCTTGCCTGCTCCGGTTCGAACCAACGTCTCTTACAAAATAGCGGATTTCAAAATAGGCCGTGACCGTGTTTTGCATCAGAGAGCGCACCACCCGCACAGGGCCGAGGCTAAAGGAAGCAACTGGCCAGCGCTTGAAATAATTCACATAACCATTTCGGATAAACGCCCGATCGCGCCGGCCGTCCGTGTTGTAATCGACCAAATCGTCGTACTGCGAAAGCAGGTAATCGAGATCTTTCCGCTCGGTCGCTTGATAGTGGGCCGCAACAAATGCTTGCACTTCATCATCCGTAATCCCGTTATCAGCCGGTGCAGGCGGTAGCGGTGCTGGCGTGGGAATTGGAACCGGAACCGGAGTGGTAGCAGCGAAAGGCGTCGCCGTAGGAGCGAACGTCGCCGTTGCCATGGCGGTGGGCGCTATGACTGGCGTTTCCGCAAGAACTGGAGCTGGAGCCGGGGTCGCTATCGTCAAAGGAAGCACAGGCGGATTTTTCGGCCGGCTTGGCCTTACAAAAAAATACCAACCCGCAATCGTAATCAGCACGACGATTACGACGCTACCGCCGATCAGCTCTTTGCGACGCTCTGGATCGACAACGGAGCTTGAGATCTTCTGCTCTTTCTTTTTCGGCGCCGGAGTGACCGCAAACGAGATCGTATCTGCATTAAGCGGATCGTTCATCAGCTCCCGGATGCCGGCAATCAGCCGATCGGCGTGATGATGAAAATCGACGCCCGTGTCGAGGATGAGTGCGTTACGGAAAGCCAGACCGCTGAGGTCGTCCGGAAGATTGTCCACTTGCGGCATCGGCGTGTTGTCTATCAACACAGGAATAACCGGGATGCCACGCTGCAACGCGATGGCAATTTCCAGCCGGACAAAATCCGCCGGATCGTCGATTCGACGGTTGCCTTTTCCGCGGCCACCGAACCAAGTCGGCCCGATGACAGCAATGACAACTTTGGCGCGCTTCAGTGTCTGCCTGATCTGTTCTCGAAAGTCGACGCCGTAGGGGATGGAATCGAAGTCCATAAACACATTCCCTTTTCCGAAGTCGGCCTGCAGGCGGTCGTGGAGCCGGCCCGCAACCGGCGTTGAATCCTCTCGGCGGTACGAAATCGCGATCATTGCTTGGGGTGTCCCGATTCTAAGAATTTCGGCACCGCTGGTAAAGGAGATTGGTTAGGCCAACTGTCGCTAGCCGAGCGACACAAAAGCAGGAATGCTAAGCCAGCATCGGATCGATCGGGACGAGCGGGCGAATGAGTTCGACAATCGCTGAAACATCTTTGGTTTTAAACGGGCGGCCGTGGCGTTTGAGTTTTGTGCTTTCCAATTCGTTGACGCGAACGATTTTTCCGTGTTTCCAAACCCAGGCGTCGGGATTGTAGGGACCGACGCGGCGCGGATTGGTCCAGGTGTGGATCGACAAGAGGCGGTCGTTCACGGCGGCAGCGATGTGCATCGGGCCGCTGTCCACGCTGATCATGAAGCGGGCGACGCGAATGAGTCGAACGAGTTGCAGAAGCGAAGTCTGATTGGTGAGCTCGACGCAATTCTCAGCCACGTCGATGGCTCGGTTTGTTTTGCCAACGACAACAACGCGCGTTGGCGCGAAGGCGAGACAAATGTCCTCGATCACGCGGTTGGTCAATGATTTGCCGTTTCCGCGCGCGAACGGGTGCAGCAAAATAAAGGGCGGAAATTCGTCGAAACGCGGCAACGGATCGCCCGTTGGAAGGGGACAGCGCAACGCGTCACCGATTTGTGCCCCGGCCATTTCGGCGAGCTTAAGGTATCGCTCGACCGCGTGTTCGCGCCGACTCACTTTGGCGGTGCGTTTGTAAAAGAAACGCGAGCCTTCACGCCCATCGCTCATTCCGTAAACTTCCTTCGCGCCGCTGACTCGGGCGATGAACGCGCTTCGGAGCAGTCCCTGAAAATCGAGCGCGAGATCGGGGCGCAGTTTTCTCGTTTCTTTAAGCCACGGCATCATGCTGACCGGCGCGCCGAGTCCGGTGAATTCGCGGCGCGGGAAAACGTGGATGTGATTCACATCGGGATTTCCCCGGAGCAGCGGCGTGAATTCGGGGTTCATCACCCAGGTGATTCTCGCTTTCGGATGGGCATCGCGAATCGCCGCCACCGCCGGCAAGGTGTGAACGATGTCGCCAAGCGAACTTGGCTTGATGATCAAAATTGAATTCACAATCTAACCACGAATAGACACGAATTAACACGAAGGTAATGGGTTGGAGGCATTTTGCTCGTCACTGACCACCTGTCACTCTTCACTCATCTTCCAATGGCGAGGCGTTCCGCTAACAAACGGGGCAGGCCGGTGTCGATGATTTTTTTCTGCGCAGTCGCGAGATCGTATTTGAGCCGCCGTTGTTCGACCACGTTGTCGTCGATGTGATAGATGCAATAGGCCGCGTGCCAGTCAGCATCGCGCGGCTGGCCGACGCTGCCCACATTGATGAAATATTTTTTGTTCGGCTCGATCCGCAACTTTTCGATGTGCTCACGTTGTACGCCTTCATCGCGCACGAACGCCATCGGGACATGAGTGTGCCCGAAAAAACAAACACTTGTTTGCTGATAAGCGAAACTGGCGGCGGCGTCGAGATTGTTGAAGACGTAGCCCCATTGTTCGGGCGAATCGAGCGTCGCGTGGACGATCGTGAAGTCGTGTACCTGCTGCTGCAGCTTCAATTCGCGGAGCCAGTCCTTGTCCGCGTCACTTAAATGATCGCGCGTCCATTGAATGGCGGCCTCGGCCATCTCGTTGAAATCGCGGGACGATTCCACCAGGGATGCCTGTTCGTCGTGGTTGCCTTTGACGATCGGGCAATCCATTTCGCGAATGCGCTCGACGCACTCATGCGGGTTGGCGTTGTAACCGACGACGTCGCCGAGACAAACAAAGTGAGTGCATTTGTTGTCGTGCGCATCCGCGAGCACAGCTTCGAGCGCTTCGAGATTGGCATGAACGTCACTAAAAATGGCGAAGCGCATCGGGTTCTATTAATATAGCGTTGAAGCTCAACATATAAGCATGCAATTGACGTTCAGAACAGCAGGGGAATTCAACCTTTTTGTCGGGAATGCACTGTTCCGGTGGGACGTTTAGTTTCTCTTCCAGAAATTTCAGGCGCTTGATCAAAGTCGGCAGGCGTTCCTTTTCACCTTTGTCGTAAAGCGCGCGCAAGCGTTCGTAGGCTTCGCGCTCGCGTCCGTCGCAATACGAAAGCTCGTATGCGGAGAACCGCTTATCGTAACTCGCGGCCCCGGACAAGCGTGCGGCTTTGGCAAAGCATTCCGAAGCGCGGGCGTGATCGTTATATTTCTCGCGATAAAGCCGGGCCAGCGCTTCGTAGAGTTGAGGTTTGTCGGGATTATTTTTGATCCCCCGTTCGAGGAAATCCTTGCCGAGGGCGAAATATTCGCGCTGCGCCTTCATCCGCAGAGCGAGCCGCGGCTGCGATGGATCATTCATTGCGGCCGCGCTTGCGTTCCAAGCCATGTGCCAGGAGGCCATGTCCCAAAAGAGCGGGACATACGGCTGCAGAGTCGTGACTTGCCGAAATAAGAACAAGACGCGACCCCATTCCGTCCGTTCCCAAGCGACATGCGCCTGGATAAAAAGAAAATCGGCGAGCATCGCGCGGAACCCGCTGAGCGCGGCCACGAACCCGAGTTGTCCAATTTCTTCGCGGAGATCGAGGTTTACGACATCGAAAAACCGAAGTTGTCGATGTTGGAGCGAGATCGCGTGCTCGGCCGGAAGTTTCATCACCCCGAAGACGAGAATTATTGAAGCGACAATTGCGATTCTTCCTGAGACTACAAGCCACCTCATACAGCGTTTAACCACGAATGAACACGAATTCATCAAAAAGCTTTTTCGTTGACCAAGAACTTTCCGTTGTTCGTGTCTATTAGTGTTAATTCGTGATTAATTCTTGGATCCAGCATCATAATTCTTTTCCGTAAAAGACAAATGTCGCGGCGAGCGTGTAGATCGCGATGTAAAAAATTCCGAGCAGAGCCGTTTTCGCGAACAGCGTCAGCGGAATTGCCACGCCGGTGACAATCTCATCGACCAGGTTGAAAGCCTGAAGATCGGGAAGGATCAGCGCGACGATCGCGAGAAACGCCCGCGTCAGCCACCCAGCGCTTTGTTGTTCCAGCCAATATTCGCGCGCCGTCGCCTGCAAATGGCCGATGAAATAAACGAACACCATCACCACGACTGTAAAAATGTTTGTGGTCGCGAATGTTGAGACCAAAAGCGTCAAGGCGGCGAGCACGCACGCTTTCAAATAAATGACCGCGATCCCGGCGAGGATGTCGATGTTGAGTCCGGCGGAGCGAACAGCCTTTAACGCAGCGTCCAGCTGTTCGCCCGGCGCGCTGCCCATTTGCCGCACCGTTTCCTTCAGCACAGTTTGTTCGCGCAGATAAAGAACCGCAATGAACAACACGCTCATCAGAGCGACGCTGATGGCGATCAAGAGAAGCACGCCAAACAGTTTGCCGAGTAAATATTCGAAACGCGGTACCGGCTTGGCCAAAATGGTGTAAACAGTGCGGTCTTCAATGTCTTGCGGTAGGAGGCGCGCCGTTGCGAGGATTGCCAGCAGCGAGCTGAAGATCGACATTGCACCGAGCGAAATGTCTTTCAGGATTTGGAATTCCTCCTGAAAGGTGAATCGCGCCATGAAAACGGAGCTGCCGATCAGCACCAGCGCGAAGATGAGGAGAAAGTAGAAGACCTTTTGGCGCGTTAAGTCTGTGAGCGTGTTGTTTGTAATCGCCAAGATCCGCGCCGGCGAAAACGCGCGATACAGTCGCTCGCTCATTTCAATAGAAGACGAGTTCGCCAAATACGCGAAATGACACCAAAGGTTCAGAGCCCCATAAAGTATTTAGCGTCATTTGGCGTGTTTAGCGGATGATTCTGATTCTTGGGTCGCATCGAGAAACAATCGCTCGAGCGTGGTTGTCGATCTTCGGCGCTCGACCAATTTTGCGTTCGAATTGGCGGCGAGCTTTTCAATTTCGTTCACGAGCGCTTCCGACGCGTTCTCCAGGACGAGCTCGCTTTGGTTCTGGATCGCGACCAATTCCTCGAGCCGGCCTTCACGAACGAGCGCGCCGCGCGCAAGAATCCCGACGCGGTCGCAGACTTCCTGCACTTGGGTAAGTAAATGCGACGACAACAGCACGGTGACGTCGCGCCGCTTAAGATCGACAATGAGATCGCGAATGTCACGTGAGCCGGCGGGATCGACGCCGACGGTTGGCTCATCAAGCACGATTAACTTCGGTTCATTAATGAGCGCCTGAGCCAGACCGATCCGCTGAAGCATTCCTTTTGAGTAGGTGCTCAATCGCCGGTCACGCGCATTGGTCAGGCTGACGAGCTCGAGTAATTCGTGAACCCGGCTTTTCAATTGTGAGCCGTTCAGCCGGCAAAGCCTGCCAAAAAATCGGAGCGTTTCCTCGCCGGTGAGAAATTTGTAAAAGTAAGGGTTCTCCGGCAGGAAGCCGACCGCTTCGCGACTCTCCACCAGCCAGCTCTCGCGCCCAAAAATCTTGGTTTGTCCGCGGGTAGGAGAAATGAGACCGAGAATAATTTTCAAGGTCGTGCTTTTGCCCGAGCCGTTGGGTCCGAGCAGGCCATAAACTTCGCCGGCTTCGACGCGCAAATCGAGATCGCGCACGGCCGTGATCGCTCGTCGATGAAAGGGGACCGGAAAAACTTTCGTCAGTCCCTCAACCTTGACGGCCGCGTCCGCCCCTGTGTCGCTACGGCGTGACAAGTCAGTCATTGCGAATGTCGAAACCGCGCGCCTTCACCGGTTCGGCCAAGGCCGATCGCGTTTGCTTGTCGATGTGCGAGCGCAATTCGCTTTCCATCACCGAATCGAGGAACGCGAAAACCTCGCTTTCTTCGCCGCCCACCTGGAGTTCGACCCGCCCGTCGGGCAGATTTTGCACCCAGCCGATGACATTAAAGCCCTTGGCAATCTGACGAATGGTCCAGCGGAAACCGACGCCCTGCACATTGCCTTCGTAGAAAACCTGGAGCGAGATCATGGCGCAGGTAAGCGATCTTAAACAAAATGATTCCCGCGAAAAGTAGAATGCGCGCGTTCTTGTAGCCGTCGCCCGGAGGGCGACGCCACGCTTCGCACAGCGAAGCGGCTGCAGCCTTATTTATAAGAATAAACGAGGCAAACGCTGCTCTCGCTGCCTTCGACTAAATCGACCAGCACGTAATATTGCCCGCTGCTGGTCGGCGAAAATCCGGCGGCCGCTTTTTCGCCTTCGTTATAATCTTCCGTTTGAACCAGCTTACCGGTTTCGTCGTAAACATTGACCGCAATTTTCTTCGCCGCCTCAGTCGCGCCGACCGAGAACCAATATTGGTTGCCGGCGTAAAGATTTACCGCGATCAACGCGTGTTCTTTCGGCTTGATCGTGCCCGACCAATGCCCATCGCGCATTTTGAAACCTTCGTTGGAAAATGCGCCCGCCAGATCAAGCGCCGCTTTGCGCGCCGCCACTTCGGTGTCGCTCTCGGGCGCGCTGAATGCCGTCGCAGTTGTCAAACCGATCGCTGCGAAGATCGATAGCGATAAGATCGACAACCCCGAAAAAATCGGGGCTCGCGACGAATGTCGGAGTTTCATTTTCCTTCCTTCGCCTGGATCTCGCTCATGATCTTGCCGACAGCTTCGTTCACCTTGCGCACTTCATCTGCACTCGGCGCTTTGCCCGCCGGAAACGTTACCAGTTTTTCGATTCCCGGAAGTTCACCGGTCACTTCTTTGATTAGCGGTTCCTCACGGACGTCCGGCGAAATGTCGTTCATCTTTGATTGGATGAAATTTACCAGCGCCGGTTGTCGCAATACTTTTGCGGCGCGCTCATCGTAATTTTGCATTACCGCCGAGCTGACAGCCTGGGTGCCGCGGATCCAACCGCCGACGCTTACCAAAATGATCAAGTCCTGATCGCGATGCGATTGCATCGACGATTTCACTTCGTTTTGTGTCGCTTCCAATTCTTCCTGAAGCGCATCCCATTCGTCGTTCTCGGCGAACTCGTTGATGCTGTTTCCGCGGCTAAGTACGTTCTCACTCACGCCCAGCGCCTTCGCCAATTTGATAATATCGGTGCCGATGTTTTTGACTTGCTGGCTGTCTTTCGCTTCGACTGCGATAAATCCGTCCGCGATCAAGCTTCCAAGATTGAGCGCGATTTGGGGCCGGCTTTTGTAGGTCGTTCCGACCGGGCCGCGCATTTGGTCAACCCAATTTGGTTTGCCCGGTTTTTCCAGCGCGGCGAAAAGTTCGCCCGGAGTTGGGATGCTGATCGAGTCGTTGCGGATCGCTTTGGCCAATTGCTCGGCCGGGAGCCGCGCCGGTTCTGCGCCGATCACGACGCAGCAGCAGACCAAAAATGTGAGGGCGAAGAATTGCCTGACACGCCTCATGCCGCCCAGCGTACCCACGCTGGGCGAGATTGCCAGTAAGAATGCAACTCGGGCGTCATTGCGGGTGGATGTCGTAAAAGCCTTCTGCGCGCAGAAGGAGAAACGTGGTCGGGCTGTAGACGTTTCCGACTACGAAGATCTGGTAGAATTGCCAAGCGTCGGTCAGGACGAGAAGTCCGATCGCGAGATAGAAAATCCGCCGCGACCACTTTTCTCCAGAGTGCGTGGCAAAGTACGCAATTGCGGCAGCGGCGCCGAGTCGAAGAAACATGTCGATGAAAAGAACGAGCCGCACATTAACGATCGGCATTTGACCGAAAATCAGAACGCCGCTGGCGAAATAGATCAGGGCGAGATTGCGACCATGGCGAATGGATTCCTCAGTTCGTGCGACGAAGCCGATGACGGCAGCGATAAAGACGACCGGCGCGATCGCGAGGAAGTCGAGCAGATAACGAAACCACGGACCTTTCTCGTAGTGAACGGTGTAGTCGAGCGTCTGTTGGAGCGACGCGTAAGTGCGATAGGTGCCGATGAAGTTGCCGATGCCGCCGCAGATGCCGATTTCGATTAGAAGATAAATCAGTGGCGCCACGAGCAACGGCAGGACCAGCCACCGCGACGAGCGCAACTTCATCGCGGCGTAATAATATGCCGCGGCGATTGCCATCATCGGATAGAGGAGTAGCGCGGATTCTTTTGTCAGCAGCGCGAGGCAAAGGCAGAAGCCGAGCGAAACGTGTGCCAGCACACTGCGTCGGCGCCAGCATTGATCGAAAAAATAAAGGCAGGCCAAAAAGACGAGTGCGGCAAACGTGTCTTGCATCGCACGGCGCGAGAGTCCGGCGGCGAGGGGCGATGTGATCAGAAGAATTCCGCACAAGATCGACATCCGGCGTCCGGAGAGATTCTCGGCGAATTGCGCGCCGAGAAGAACCAACGCAACGCCACAGAGAAATGAAAGCCATGCGAGGTTATCGGCGTTAAAGCCGCCGAGGATTTTGCAGGTGAGCATCGCCGGCACGATGAATCCAACTCGCAACAGGAGCGGAGATTTCTGAAGACTTTCGTTCGTCGGATAATCGTGCATCCATTGTCGGATTCCAGAGACGCCGCCTTTGTCCAGCGTCTGAGCGAAGACGACGTAGGCGCGTTCATCCCAGCCGGTCCGCTTCACACCGAACATTGTCGGCAACCGCACAGCGACGGTGATGATAAGGAGCCAAAGCATCCACGTTTTCGAAGTCATTCCGGGCGCGAGATTAATTCAGCTGGAAGCGCGGTGACGATGAGAATTTCGAAAAGTTAATTGTCGGCGCGCCGGAACTGCACTAATCGAATATTCGCCATGGCAAAGACGACCATCGCCGCAATTCATGGGCGCGAGATTCTGGATTCGCGCGGCAATCCCACAGTCGAGGTGGATGTGCGCCTGGAAAACGGTGCGCTTGGGCGCGCGGCGGTCCCGAGCGGCGCCAGCACCGGCGAACACGAAGCGTGGGAATTGCGGGACGGCGACAAGAAACGATACGGCGGCAAAGGCGTCGCTAAAGCGGTCGCCAACGTGAACGGGAAAATCGCGGCCGCCATCAAAGGCTGGGACGCACGCAATCAGGCCAAGATCGATAATCGCCTGATCGAGCTCGACGGATCGCCCAACAAAAAGAATCTTGGAGCGAACGCGTTGCTCGGCGTCTCGCTCGCCGTCGCGCATGCGGCCGCGATCGCGGAAAATGTTTCACTCTTCCGTTATCTCGGCGGCGCTGAAGCGCGCGTTCTTCCTGTTCCGATGATGAACATCTTGAACGGTGGCGCGCATTCCGACGCGCCGATCGATTTTCAAGAATTCATGATCATGCCGCGCGGCGCGCCGAGTTTTCCGGAAGCGCTCCGTTACGGCGCCGAAGTTTTTCACGCGCTCAAGAAAGTTTTGCAAGATCGACATCTTTCCACCGCGATCGGTGATGAGGGCGGATTCGCGCCAAATCTGAAATCGGCCGAGGACGCGCTCGAGACAATTGCGGCCGCGGTCAAGCAGGCCGGCTATTCGTTAGGCAAGGAAATCTTCATCGCGCTTGATCCGGCGTCATCGGAATTCTTCGACTGCGATAAGAACGCATACGTCTTCAAAAAATCCGACGGCTCGCAGAAGTCGGCCGAAGAGCTAATCGATTATTATGCCGAACTGTGCGCGCGGTTTCCGATCGTTTCGATTGAAGACGGCTGCGCCGAGAACGATTGGGACGGCTGGAAGAAACTAACGAAGAAGCTCGGCGAGAAAATTCAGCTCGTTGGCGACGATCTATTCGTGACGAACGTGAAATTTCTGGAAAAAGGAATTGCCGAACACGTCGCCAATTCCATTTTGATCAAGGTCAACCAGATCGGCACGCTTACGGAAACTTTAGCGACGATCGACCTGGCGAAGAAGAATAATTACACGTCGGTGATCAGTCATCGCTCCGGCGAAACCGAAGACACGACGATTGCCGATATCGCGGTCGCGACCAATGCCGGCCAAATCAAAACCGGTTCGCTTTCTCGAACGGATCGCATCGCAAAATACAATCAGCTTCTGCGAATTGCCGAAGAACTTGGTGACAAAGCGATGTACGGCGGTAATGTCCGCTGAAGTGGATCAAAGTTACGGCGATTTCCGCGCGCGACGAGAAGCTACCGTCTGGCAGCGATGGAACCGTGTCCTCGTCACCTTGCTTTTGCTCGCGGTCTGGCTCGTGATCGTGAGTTTGTTCGTGCCGCCCTACAAAAAATTGAAGATCGGTCACGCCGACATCGACCAGCTGCAGGCGCAACGCGATGAGCAGCAGGTATTGCTCTCTCGCCAAACGCGCGAAGTGAATCTCCTCAAGACCGATTCGACGTATCTGGAGACAATCGCGCGCGACCGGCTCGATTTAATGAAGGAAGGCGAAACCGTTTTCCGGATCGAATCTGCCGCGGCCCAAGCAGACAAGCGGAAAGAGTCCGCGCGCCGGTGACCTTCGTCCGGATACGGCCCGCGAATCACGCTAATTGACGCGAATAAAGACTTCTGTCCTGCATTCCATTAGTGTGATTCGCGTTATTCGCGGGTAAGTCTTTCCGTCTGGTAGCGGCGATTAACCGTGCCAGTCCGGCTCGGACTCGCCATGGCGGTTCGGTGAACCGCCGCTACCTCGACATGACAAATTAAGGCCCCACGTTATTGTGACGTCATGGCTACCGAAACCACCGTAGACGCCGAAGATTTGAAGTCGCGCGTCCGCGAACTGCGGAGGTTTCTTTGACCTGCCCAAACTGCAGGAAAAACTGACCGCGCTCGAAGCGCGGATGGCGGCGCCGGATTTTTGGAACAACCGCGAGCGCGCCCAAACGGATGTCGATGAAGTTTCGCGCCTGCGCTCGTTGATCAATCCCTTCCACGAACTCGAACGCGAGATCGAGGATTTCGACGCGCTCCATCAGCTCGCGGCGGAAGAAAAGAACGAATCGCATCGCGCCCAGGCCGAGCGCGAAGTTGCCACCGAGCACGATCGCCTCATCCACAAGCTCGAAGAATTTGAGCTGCGCCAGTTTCTCTCTGGTGAAAGTGACCGCTCCAACGCCTTCATAACAATTCATTCCGGCGCTGGCGGTACTGAATCGTGCGATTGGGCCGACATGCTACTGCGGATGTATCAGCGCTGGATCGAGCGCAGCGGTTTGAAATCGCAGATTGTCGATGTTCAGACCGGCGAAGAAGTCGGAATCAAATCGGTCACACTCCTGGTGAGCGGCGAATACGCGTATGGTTATCTCCAAACCGAGCGCGGCGTTCATCGGCTCGTGCGAATTTCGCCGTTCGACGCAAACAAACGCCGGCACACTTCGTTCGCCAGCGTCGATGTTGTTCCAGAGATCGCCGATACCGCGCCGATTGAAGTCAATCCGGCCGATCTCGAGATCGACACTTTCCGGAGCGGCGGCAAAGGCGGGCAGAACGTGAACAAAGTCGAAACCGCCGTGCGCATTTTGCACAAGCCGACCGGAATCGTGGTCGCGTGTCAGGCCGAACGCAGTCAGGGACGCAACCGCGATCTCGCGCTCAAAATGTTAAAAGCGAAACTTTATCAGATTGAGCAGGACAAAAAACGCGCCGAGATCGACCGGCAATACGGCGAGAAAGGCGAGATCGCGTGGGGCAACCAGATTCGTTCCTACGTTTTTCAGCCGTATCAAATGGTGAAAGACCACCGCACCGGCGCCGAAACCAGCAACGTTCAGGAAGTCATGGACGGCAAGATCGACAACTTCATCCAGGCGAAATTGCGCGGGCAGAAAGCGGCGAAGGGTGACAAGAGTGATGAAATCTAGACTACGATCAGCCCTTTTCCTCGTGAGTTTAACCGTTGCGCGATTTGCTTTTCCGTATCAGGAATTTCGGGACCAGCCGCCATCCGATGTTGTGGTCGAGCATCGTGATCTAAAACTCTACGCTGATGGTGGTGAGTTTAAGAATGATCTGCAAACCCACTACGACATTCGCCACATTGACGAGCTACGACAATTCATCTGGCGCCATTGGAACGAAAGAACGCGCGCACGGGCCCGACTTTCGATAACTGCCAAAGACAGTCAGACCGAGACTTATTTCTTCGTTGAGCCCGACAAGAATGGCGCATGGCGAGTAGCGCTACGCGGTTTAGATATCAGCTACCCATGTCCAACATGTAACCGGTGGTTTCTGCGAGACACGATCTACGCAGATTCTGTCGAATGGCAGAACGGACGAGGCGAAAAGAAGTTAGTCTTAAAGAGAAATGGAAAGAAAGTTCTAGAACTCTCGCGCCGTCTGGAATCGTAGTTGGAATCACGTCATGTAATTCCGAGCGAAGTCGAGGAACCTCTAACTATTTCTGTTTTAGATCCGCGCGTTCAGCACGGAAACAGTTAAAGATGTCTCGACGTTGCTCGACATGACGGGCGTTGTAGAGGCGCTTGTGCCAAGCGCCTGTTTCTTTAGTCCGGCGTTTGAGAACAAACGCCGCTACAACGTCGTCGTTAGCTTCAACCGAAACCGCGGATTGAAATCGCCGCCGTTGTGTTTTCGGCAGCAAGCAAGACATGCGATCGCGCGGCGAATGCGGCGGACGCGCCGAAATTCTTCTTTGCAATTCGGGCAACGATAAACGTAGCGCGGCGGAAAATTTCTCGAAGCGAACGGCAGATTGTGACAACGCGCTTCGTCCGCGATTCCCAAATCGCGACACGCGCGTCGCCATTCAGATCCGTGCGGCGCGATTCGTCGACGGCCAATTCGCCATTGCGCGAGCAAATGCGCCAGCTCATGTCGCAACGTGCGATCGATTTCATCATGATCGAGGTGGCCGGCACTCGTTAGACTTGACTGCTTTAAGCAGTCAAGTTTGTCAGTGCCGAATTCAGTTTGGACGAGTCCATCGCGTAGCTCCTGTAGCAACGGATTCAGTGAAATTAAGCTTTTGCGAAAATCCGCGCGACCGGCCGCGGTTTTGAGTCGCGGATTCCATTCGACTCGAACGTCGCGGGCGAGTTTGCCAGCGCCGAGCGAACGCAACAATTCGCGCGCTTGTGATTCTAATGCGCGATCGCGACGACGGACGAATTGTAGGGCAGACGCTCCGCCTGCCGTTTTCGTAGATGGCAACCGAGGCGGTTGCCCTACAACCGCTGAGGGTGCGACGACACGTTGAGGCGGAAAAGAAAACTCGGGCTGCCTAAAGAATTTAGGCCACAGCATGCGCACTTTTGCGTTTGGTCACGCGATTGACAATTTCGGCGACGATTTTTCCGGTCGCGGCGATTTCTTCGGCCGTGGTTTGTTTGCCTAACGAAAAGCGAACGGCCGATCGCGCGCGTTCGACTGGCAAACCCATCGCGAGTAAAACGTGCGATGCCGAGACCGAGCCGACCATGCAGGCTGAGCCGCTCGACGCGCAGACGCCTTTCAAATCGAGCGCGATAAGCAGCATTTCCGAATCGATCCCGAGCAAACTGACATTCAACGTGTTCGCGAGTCGCGGCGCATTTTCACCATTTAGTTTCGCGTCCGGAACATTTTGCGAGATCAAATTCCAAAGCTCGTCGCGCAGCTTCAGTTGCCGATCTTGTTCGGCTTGGCGATTGGCCAGAACAAATTCCGCAGCCGCAGCCATGCCGGCGATGGCAGGAACATTTTCGGTCCCGGGCCGACGCTGATTTTCATGCGAACCGCCAAACAACACCGGCTGAAGCGAAAGTCCGCTCCGAAGAAAAAGAAATCCAGCGCCTTTCGGTCCGTAAAATTTGTGCGCGGCGAAACTCGCGGCGTCGACCAGTCCCGCGGCTGCGGGATCGATATCGATCTTTCCGAACGATTGCACCATGTCGCTGTGCAGGAGCACGCCGCGTTCGCGACAGATTTTCGAAATTTCCTTTAACGGCTGAATCACGCCGGTCTCGTTGTTCGCGGCCATGATCGAAACCAATCGCGTTTCGGGGCGAATCGATTTCGCGAGTTGATCGAGATCGATAATTCCGTCGTTGGAAGCATCGAGCCAGGTTACTTCAAAGCCTCCGTGCTTTTCCAAATGCTCGACCGCATGCAGGACAGCGTGGTGCTCGGTTTTTTCGCAAATGATGTGACCGCCGCCATCCATTTTGCACCGCGCCAATCCTAGTACGGCGAGATTGCACGATTCCGTTCCGCCGCCGGTGAACACGATTTCGTTCGGTTTGGCTTTGATCAGCGCTGCGATTTTGTCGCGCGCGTTATCGATCGCGGCGCGCGCGTTGCGTCCGGCGCGGTGAATACTGGATGGATTCCCAAAATGCTGACTAAAATATGGCAACATCGCTTCGCGCGCCGCATCGCAAAGGGGTGTGGTCGCGTTGTAGTCCAAATAAATCATCGGGGCTCTTCCTTTACCTTGTCATGTTGAGCGGAGCGAAACATCTCTGACTATTCGAAAATCGATTGAACTCATTCGTCTCCCGACTCATTCACCGCTTCCCTCGCGGCTTTGCCGTCCATGTCGCTCGTCCCACTCGCTCCATTCTTCGCTTCGCTCAGAATGACAATGGGCCAATCCTAATCCTTTGGACAGGGTCAGCCAAAAAGTTTTAGAATGAATTGCCATGAAAATGCCAGCGCCGTTTTTCCGATTTTGCCTGTCGATCCAATTAGGCATCGCCCTGCCAGTTTGCGCAATCGCCGACAGCAAAACGCATAATCCGACGTGGTGGGACAAATATCAGTACATCGCGAACAACGGCCCGACCATTGGCGGCGGATCAAGCGCTTCCCTGAATTTCAATGGAAATGTGGACGTTTCGAATGAGTGCGGTCCGCAAAGCGAGACATTCATCACGTTGAATCCGGCGCAGCCCAGAATCCTTGCTGCCGGCTCGAACGAAATCTTTCGACTGCCGATGCGCGGTTATTTTTCATCGAACAGCGGAGCGAACTGGGGCGGAGTGGACCTTCCGTTGCCGCCAGCACAGGGAACTAACGGTGTCGATTTTGGTTCCGATCCGACGCTCGCGTTCGATACCCGCGGCAATGTGTTCTACGGCTACATCGTCATCTTCTTCGGGAACGGCAATGGAGTTAATGGCAGCGAAATGGCCGTGGCGCGTTCAACCGACGGCGGTCAGACCTATTCGAGCGTGAATTTCTTTGGTTTCGAAGGCGGGAGTAATCACTTCAACGACAAACCGATGATCACCGCTGACACAAATCTCAATAGTGCATTCCGCGACAACGTTTACATCGCGTGGGACGCAGCGGCCGGCGGATCAACTGGCGGCGGTATCCGTGTTGGAACATCGACCGATCACGGCGGGACTTTCACTGTGACGCGCGCAGACAATCCGTCCGGCCCTGGAAGATCAATCGGCGCCTCGCCGGCGGTCGGGCCGAGCGGCGAACTTTACGTTGCGTGGAACGATTATTTGGCGAACGCGATCATGTTCAACCGCTCGAACGACGCCGGCAAAACCTGGGGACAACCAACGACAGTTTCAACGAAGAGCATACCGTTCGACATCGGAATTCCGGCGGAATCATTCCGGCGCGCTCTAGTTTATCCGGTGCTCGATGTCGATCGTTCCAACGGTCCACATCGGGGGCGTTTGTACTGCTCGTGGATGGACAGCGCGGCCGCGGGCACAACCGATATTTACCTTTCTTACTCGGATGACAAGGGCGCGCATTGGTCGCCGCGTAAAACCGTTGCCGATCAGTTGTCGATTCTGGTCGATCGATTCTTTCAATGGATGTCGATCGATCCGGTGACCGGCAACGTGAACATTTCCTTTTACGACACACGCAACGACACAACGGGCTCGCGTTATATGACCGACGTTTACTTCACGAAATCGACAAATGGTGGCGCGTCGTTCTCTTCGCCGAACACGCGCGTATCAACCGTGAGCTCAAACGAGCACGATTGCGGCGGCGTTTTTCCGTGCTCGGCAATTAATTACGGCAATCAGTACGGCGACTACGAAGGACTCGTTTCCTTTAACGGCACTTCTTATCCGATTTGGACGGACAGCCGGCGACAGCTCGACCCGATCTCCGGCTGTCGCACCAATCTCGCGATGGAGGAAGTTTTTACCGCGAAAGTAAGATGATTGTTATTCGGTGAATCCGTCGGTCTTCGGCGCGACTTTTCGCGACCGTTTTTGCACGATCGCAACTTCCTTCTCTTCGTAATAAACGAGCGAGTTCGGCGGAACGCTTTTGGTCAGAAAAACATTCGCGCCGATTGTCGAGTTGGCGCCGATCACCGTGTCGCCGCCCATGATCGTCGTCCCGGCGTAGATGCAAACACCGTCCTCAATCGTGGGATGGCGTTTTTTTCCGCGCAACGCCTGCCCAGCCGCGAGCGACCGCGCGATGAACGACACGCCCTGATAAAGCTTCACGTGCGAACCGATATTGGTTGTCTCGCCAACGACCACGCCGGTCCCGTGATCGATGAAAAAATGCGAGCCGATCTCCGCGCCGGGATGAATATCAATTCCGGTACGGCTGTGCGCCCATTCGGTCATGATGCGCGGGATCAACGGCACTTTGTTGTAGAGCAGATGCGCCATTCGATAGATCGCGATCGCTTCGAGTGACGGGTAGGCGAGGATGATTTCCTCGTAACTTTTTGCCGCGGGATCACCTTCATAAGAGGCGTCGATGTCCGTCCATAAAATTTTCCGGACCTTCGGAAGCTCCGAGACGAAGAAATCGAGAATTTCGTCGGCTTTCTTTTTCGTTTCCTCGCTCGCCGGATAATCGCCAAAACTTTTGCAAATCTCCGGCTTTAACCGCATTCGCAGGTTTCTGACGCGGCTCTTGGTGATGTCCGGCAAGTCTTCCGAGTCGGCCAGCGCTTCGCCGCGAAATCCGGGGAACATTAAGCTCATCAGATCGGCGCAGGCCTCTTCGATCGTTTCGCGCGAGGGCAGGGTCGCGGCCGCGGCGAGATAATTGATCCCGCCAGTCTCACCGTAAGTGGCGAGCAAGTCGTTCACCGCGTTTGTCCCGTTCTTGTCCATCCCGAGAAGTATGCGCTGCGTGGCGTTTCGAAGCAATTGTAGCCACGGCGCTCTGTCGCCGTGTCTTCTCGTCCAGAACGCCTCGACCCGCCACGGCGGGCAGGCTGCATGAGGCGGCTACAGCTGATTGAAAAGCTCGGGACGAACTCTAGGTTGAATGGTGATGAAACCTTTCGCCGTGGCCGGACTACCGCCGGATGAACTGAATAGTTTTCTTTCCGGCACTCATTCCGATCCATTCCGCATTCTGGGACCGCATCGGATGGGGGACGATCTTGCCATTCGCGCATTTCGTCCGGACGCGCGCAAGATCGACATCGTGCAAAACGGTCAGACCCCGGTCGAGGCCGAGAAAATTCATCGCGACGGTTTCTTTCAGGCGACAATTCCAAACGCGAGTCGCGATCTCGATTACCAATTGCGAGTCACGAATTGGGACGGGTCCGAATATTCAATGCGCGATCCGTATCAGTACGGCCCGATCATGGGCGAAGTCGATCTGCACTTGTTCAACGAAGGCCAGCATTGGCAGCTCTACGAAAAGTTCGGCGCGCATTTACGAAAAATCGGCGACGCGAGCGGGGTTTATTTCGCCGTCTGGGCGCCGAACGCGCAGCGCGTGAGCGTAGTCGGCGATTTCAACGGCTGGGACGGACGCGTCAATCCGATGCGCAAACTTCTGGGCAGCGGGGTGTGGGAATTATTTTTACCAGGTGTCAAAGAAGGCGCGCATTATAAATTCGAGATTCGCGCGCAATCCGGCGCGCTTTTGCTCAAGAGCGATCCGTTCGCGTTTTTCAATCAGCACGGAATATCGACAAGTTCGCTCGTTTACAATTTGGAGCGATACCAGTGGAGCGATGCGGATTGGATGGAGCAACGCCGTTCCAAGGAATGGCCGCGGAGTCCGATCAGCATTTACGAAGTGCACCTCGGTTCGTGGCAGCGGAAACCGGAAGAAGGAAACCGGCCGCTGAGTTATCTCGAACTCTCCGAGACGTTGCTGCCCTACGTGCTGGAGATGGGCTACACGCACGTCGAATTGCTGCCGATCGCGGAGCATCCCTTTGAGGGTTCGTGGGGTTATCAGGTCACAAATTATTATGCGCCGACCAGTCGCCACGGAAATCCGGACGAGCTGCGCCACTTCATCGACAAATGTCATCAGGCCGGGATCGCGGTGATCATGGATTGGGTGCCGGCCCATTTTCCGAAAGACGCGCACGCGCTGGCCGAGTTCGATGGGACCGATCTTTACGAACATATGGACCCGCGCCAGGGCGAGCATCAGGATTGGGGCACGCTCATTTTTAATTTCGGCCGCAATGAAGTGCGCAATTTCCTGATCGCGAACGCGCTTTTCTGGCTCGACAAATATCACATCGACGGACTGCGAGTGGATGCGGTCGCGTCGATGCTCTATCTCGATTATTCGCGCCAACCCGGGCAATGGATTCCGAATGTTTTTGGCGGGCGCGAAAATCTGGATGCGATTTACTTTCTCAAACGCTGCAACGAAGTTTGCTACGAGCGTTTCCCGGGAATCGTCACCATCGCCGAAGAATCAACCGCCTGGCCGGGCGTTTCGCGACCGGTTTATCTGGGCGGACTCGGCTTCGGATTCAAATGGAACATGGGTTGGATGCACGACTTCCTCGAATACATGGCACTCGACCCCATTTACCGCCGATTTCACCACGGCAACATCACGTTTTCGCTGCTCTACGCCTTCACCGAACATTTCATTTTGGTGTTGAGCCATGATGAAGTCGTCTACGGCAAACGCTCGTTATTGTCGAAGATGCCGGGCGACGAATGGCAGAAGTTTGCCAACCTCCGCACGTTTTACGCGTGGATGTACGGACAGCCTGGCAAAAAATTGCTCTTCATGGGCGGCGAATTCGGTCAGTGGCGGGAATGGAACCACGACACGAGTCTCGACTGGCACCTTCTCGATCTTCCGAAACACGACGGTTTGCGGCGTCTGGTCCAGCATCTGAATTACATTTACAAGAGCGAGCCGGCGCTCTGGCAGCAGGACGATTCTTACGACGGCTTCGAGTGGATCGATTTTCACGACGCGGACAACAGCGTTGTTTCGTTTGTGCGAAAATCGCGCGAAGGCGAAGTGATTGTCTTCATCGTGAACGCGACGCCGATCGTGCGTCACAATTATCGTCTCGGCGTTCCGCGCGCCGGCTTTTACCACGAGATCATTAACACCGACGCCGACACTTATGGCGGTAGCAATGTCGGCAATCTCGGCGGCGTGCGGAGTGAGGGCGTGCAATGGATGGGGCGGGAGCAATCGATCCTGATCCAGCTACCGCCGCTGGCTACGCTGGCGTTTAAGTTGGAGCGCTAAGGGCGAAGCTCGCGTTTAAGCCGGATTGAATCACTTTTCGAACTTGACCGATGTAGGGATTTTCCCTACGGGTTATGTCCGACATGAAAATATCCCCCCGCGGTTTTACGCTGATCGAACTTCTCGTTGTCATTGCGATTATTGCAACGATCGCCGCATTCGCAGTGCCAGCTCTGACCAGCGCTCTGACCAAAGGACAGATGACCGGCACGATGAACAATGCGCGGCAATTGTATTTAGCCGGGTATCAAATGTCGCTGGACGGCACGGCCAATTCGGACGCCAACCTCGCCTGGCCGGGAGATTATTCGGCCGGCACGCTGTCGAAACTTGAGGACTACTGCGCGAAGCTGGTGCAGAACGATTATTTGAAGGCGAGCGATCTTCCAAAAATTCTGAGCGCGCCAGGTGCAACCTGCACCGCCACTTCGAGCGGCACCGGATCTTCCGCGACGGTGACATTGTCGGGCAACAGTGGGCTGAAGGTTTATCCCGTCACTTCCGCCGACGCGTCGAACGTGATTTTTGCAGTGACTTCCAATTACACTTATGACGCTGCGTTTACCGCCAGCCCGGGAAATCCTTATGGTGACAGAGGCTTTGTTGTCGTCCGCAAGGGCGGGGATGCGGCTGTGTTGCGAAAAAACAATGCTACCGCGACGTCCGGCCAGGAATCTACGTTTGAATCGCTCGTCGGCAAAAAACCGGGCGAAGCGCAGGGAAGTGTCACCTCGGGCGATCCCACAGGCGTGCTTAAGCAGCCGTAACTAATTCGCGGTCGATTGGAACTCGCCGTCGGCAACGCGAGTCCGCAATTTCATTTTCGGGCGAACGTTCGCGACGCTGCGGATTAATTCGCCGCGTTCGTTTCTGGTGATGCTGTATCCCCGTCGCAAGGTCGCGTCCGGTCCGAGCACGCGCAGGATCCCTCCGATCCGCTGAAACCGGTGACGCGCATTTTCGATCGCGCGCTTCGGCAACTCGGTGAATCGACGTTGCAAATCGCCAAAGCGATTTCGTCGCAGCATGAGCTCGCGCAGAGGACTGCGGGCCTGCAGCGTTGCGAGAGCGTGGCTAAGCCCGCGCCGGTAGTTGTCGATCTTGTGTCCGAGACAGCGGCGCAGGATTTCGCGGGCATGATCGAGCCGTTGTTGGGCATCGCGCATGAGATTGATCAACTCACGTCCGAGTCCGCGCGCAAACACGTCCATCTGCCGCCCAAGATCGACAATGTCCGGGACAATCAATTCCGCGGCCGCGCTGGGTGTCGGCGCGCGAAGATCGGCCACGAAATCGGCAATCGTAAAATCGATTTCGTGTCCGATGGCGGAAACAATCGGCACGGTGATGTCAGCAATTGTGCGCGCCACGATCTCTTCATTGAACTCCCACAAATCTTCCATGCTTCCGCCGCCGCGTGTGAGGACGATAAGATCGACTGGCGCGAAATTTTCGTTCGGCTTCGCCAGCTCGCGAATCGCGACCGCGATCTCCTGGGCCGCGCCCGTTCCCTGGACGCGCACGGGACTAATCAAAATCTGCAACCACGGCGCGCGCCGGCGCAGCACATTGAGCACGTCGCGGATTGCGGCGCCGCTGGGTGAAGTAACGATTCCAATGCGGTTCGGAAATTTCGGCAGCGCGCGTTTTCGCGCCGGATCAAAGAGGCCTTCGGCGTCGAGTTTGCGCTTGAGCGCTTCGAACTTCGCCTGCAGAACGCCGAGCCCGCGCGGCTGAATGATTTGAACACTGATTTGATATTGGCCACGCGCTTCGAAGACAGACACGTTTCCGTAAACTTGCACGTCCGCGCCATCGGCTAGCGGTTGGCGCAGAGGCGCCATCGTGTTGCGAAAAATCACGCAGGCGATCTGGGCGCGCGCATCTTTCAAAGTGAAGTATTGATGACCGCTTGGGTGAAGTTTGTAGTTCGACACTTCACCCTGCACCCAAACCGCGCCGAATTTAGTCTCGAGCGCGCCGCGGATGCTGCGCGTCAGCTCGGAAACGGTGAGGACTTTCGATGTTTGCTGAAAGAAGTCGGCTGTTTGTTGCATCAACTTATTGCCCGCGAATCACGCGAAACACACAAATAAACAGCAAGCTTTTGAAGAGTTGGATAGAAAACGGCTGAGGTTGTCGTCGTTTGTTTGGTCCTGAGAATCTTTGATTCGCGTCTATTGGCGTGATTAGCGGGCTAATTTACAACAATTCTCCCTGCATTCCGGCGGGTGGTTTCAGCCCCAATTTCTTATAGGCGTTTGCGGTCGCAACGCGGCCCTGCGGCGTTCGCTTGATGTAGCCCTCCATGATCAAATACGGCTCGTTCACTTCTTCGAGCGTGCCGGCTTCTTCGCCGACCGCAACCGCGAGCGAATTCAGCCCGACCGGACCGCCGTTGAATTTGTGAATCAATGTCTCGATGATGCGCTTGTCCCATTGATCGAAGCCGTCGCGGTCAATCTCGAGCATGGCGAGCGCTTTATCCGCCAGCTCACCGTTAATTTTTCCCTGCGCTTTGACCTGAACATAATCGCGCACCCACCGGAGAAGGTTATTCGCGGTCCGCGGAGTCCCTCGTGATCGGGTCGCAATCTCGCGCGCGCCGGCCGCGTCGATTTCCACCCCGAGAAGGCGCGCACTACGCAGGATGATCTTTTGCATTTCGTCGGCGGTGTAATAATCGAGACGCGCGGTCATCCCGAACCTGGAACGCAGCGGCGCGCTCACCATTCCGGCGCGCGTGGTTGCGCCGACCAGGGTAAATTTCGGCAGTTGCAGTCGCAGACTGCGCGCTTGCGGACCCTGATCGATAATGATGTCGAGCCGGTAATCCTCCATCGCCGGGTAAAGGTATTCTTCGATCGTCGGTTGGAGCCGATGAATCTCATCAATGAAAAGAACGTCGCCTTTTTCCAGGCTCGTGAGCAATCCCGCCAGCTCGCCCGCCTTTTCGATGACCGGTCCGCTCGTGTTTTTCACGTTCACGCCCATGGCGTTCGCGATGATGTAGGCGAGGGTGGTTTTGCCCAGGCCGGACGGACCGCTCAGCAAAATGTGTTCGAGCACGTCGCCGCGTTTTTTCGCAGCTTCCACCATCAATTCCAAACGCTCGCGCACTTTCAACTGACCGGTGAACTCGCTGAACATCGGCGGCCGCAGCGAGATCTCGAAAGCGGCGTCCGGTTCCGGCGGTTTCATTTTGGCGACATTCATTCGGAGATCTTTAAGACAATAGCCCAGCGTTTCAACGCCGGGTCAACGATCAAGAGTTGCGTTTCTTTCGTCCCGCTGGGACTCGGCCGCGTTGCCGCGGTAGACCCATCGCCAAAGCGCTGGGCTAAGTTCATTCCAAGTTCTTCGTGAGCACGAGCTCGGTGCCGCGCGGTTTCAAAATGTAATCGACCTTATCGAACGCGTTGCGAATTAAATGTAACCCGAGACCGCCGGGCTTCACGTGATTGTGCGCGCGTCCTCGCATTTGATGCGGCGGAGTTTTCTCGCCGTAATCGCGCAGCCGCATTCGCACGCATGTGCTCAGCGCCTCGACCGAGAGAGCGATCGGTTGATCATCTCGCAAATCGTAGGCATGACGAATGACGTTCGTGCAGGCTTCATCGACCCCGAGCACCATTAGCGCCCGCTGTTTCTCCGAGAAAGGATGGCGAGAGAGAAATTTGCGCACAAAGTTTCGCATCAACGCGAGGTTCGCGGTGTGGCTAGTGAACTCGAGTTTCCCTTTCTTCATTGGCCCAATCAAACGCGAGCACACCTCGGCGAGCAATCAAGTGCGGATCGGAAACCAATTGGACATTCCGCGGAAGCGGTTGTTCAGTTTCGCGCATGTGGAGAACATTGGCCGCGCTTGTGCTTTTCGCCGCGCCCGCTTTGGCGCAGGAACGGTTGAGCGCTTACGACGCGCTTCGCATCGTGGGCGTACACATCAACCGCGACGCTGTTAATCATGTCGTCTCTGTCACCGGGACACATGGCGATCCGCAACCGGCAACGTGGCGAATTCTGATCGACGATCGGCGTGGCAATGGCGGGGTTCGCGAAATTCAAATTAAGAACGGTCAAATTGCCTCGGACCGTCCCAGCTCGGTCGTCGGCTCGAGCGAAGGCGCGACCATTAAAACGTCGCGATTGAATCTCGATTCGAGCGGTGCGTTTCAAGTAGCCAGTCATATTGCCGACAAATCCGGAACGCGCTTCGACAGCGCGAGTTACACTTTGCGAAACGATCAACATGGCGATCCGGTTTGGATCGTGACGCTGCACGCGGTAAATGGCCAGCCCGTGGGTACAATCCACATCGGCGCCAATCGCGGAAATGTGACGCGCACCGAAGGAATGTTCGCCGGCGCGACGATGGAAGACGTGCAAACCGAGCGCGAAGTATCGCCCGAGCGTCGCCACGACGAACGCGAGGAACAGGTCAGCGACGAAGGCGACGACGAACACGGACCGTTTCACGGGGTGAGACAGCGACTGCGCCCATATTTTCAACGGGCGCAAGATGAGGCGAACGGAATGTTCGACCGCGTCCGGCGTTCGTTTACCGATTTCATCAACCGCTGAGGCGGAATCTTCCTCTTCCTCTCGCTGCTAATCTGCGTAACTGTTGGGATTCAGAGTAAGAATAAGCGGAAGAGGAAGACGCTATGGCTTGGCCGGAGCTGAATTACGCGGATTGGAAAGATACGTGCGCGACCTTGCACATGTGGTTGCAAATTGTCGGCAAAATCCGGCTGACCCTGACTCCATGGACCAACCATTCCTGGCACGTCACGCTTTATGTCACTTCCCGCGGCCTGACCACTTCGCCGATTCCGCATGGAACGAATACGTTTGAGATCCGCTTCGATTTTATCGATCATCATTTACGCATTTTGAAAAATGATGGCGCGCAGAAAACGATCGAACTGAAACCGCGCAGCGTGGCGGATTTTTACAAAGCCGTGATGACAGCGCTCGATGAGCTGAAGCTGCCGGTGAAAATCGACGTGTTGCCAAACGAGATCCCAAATCCGATTCCGTTCGATCGCGACGAGCAGCATCGCTCTTACGATCCGGAATATGCGAACCGGTTCTGGCGCGTTCTGGTCCAGGCGGATCGCGTCTTTAAGCAATTTCGATCCCGCTTCTGCGGCAAATGCAGTCCGGTCCATCTCTTCTGGGGCGCGCCCGATCTCGCAGTGACTCGTTTTTCCGGCCGCGCCGCGCCCAAGCATCCCGGCGGTATTCCCCATTTGCCCGACGCCATCACTCGCGAAGCCTACTCGCAAGAAGTGAGCAGCCTCGGCTTCTGGCCCGGCGCCGATGCAATGCCGATGGCGATTTTTTATTCTTATGCTTATCCCGAACCGGCCGGATTCTCGGAGGCGAAAGTAAAACCCGACGCTGCCTTATATAATGCACAGTTCCACGAATTCGTTCTGCCCTACGACGCGGTGCGGACTGCAAAATCCCCCGACGACGCGATTCTCGATTTTGCTCAAAGCACGTATGATGCGGCGTCGCAGCTGGGCAAGTGGGACCGCGCGGCCCTGGAGGAAGAGAAACCTTCCTTGCATTCGGCGCGGCAACATTCGTAATTTGGCACGATGAATTCCCAATGCGCGGCCGAACAGCACGCCTGGCGCGAAGTGAAAGACGGCTGGCGACCGCTTTATGGCGACGTCGATTCGATGGGCGTCGCTGTCGAATGGCACGATTTTCGGATGGCGCGAAATTTTAACTGGGGCCGGACGTTTCACCCGCACAGTCTCGAATTTTGTTTAAATCTTGAAGGTCACGGCCAGGTTGGCTTCGGGAAAACGGATTATGCGCCCGGCAACTCGGGCTACTACGCGATCGGGGACGAACCGCTGCCGGCGTCGCGCCGCGCAAACGATCATCACAAATTTGTAACGCTTGAGTTTTCCCGGGCGCATTTGCAAAAGCAGTTTGTGCAAAACGAAGCCGATCTCGAACCCCAAATTCGGCGCGTGATTTTTGGCGGCAAGAACGAAGCGATTGTGGCGCCAACGCGTCCGATGTCGATTCAGCAGCGCGCAGTGGTGAGTAGTTTGGCCGAACCGCCGGTTTCCAAAGCGGCCCAGATTATCTGGTATCAAAGCAAGGCGCTCGAGCTGATGGCGCATTTTCTCTTTGAAGCAAAAGATCCGGAGTTTTTCTGCATGCGGCAAAAACGGGTGGCGCGCGAACGGGTCGAGCGCGCAAAAGAATTGCTGTCGCGCAATTTGGCGAATCCACTCACGCTCGAAGCGCTCGGACAGGAAGTTGGTTGCAGCCCATTTTATTTGAGCCGGAGCTTTTCGCGCGAAGTAGGTCTGACCATTCCGCAGTATTTGCGGAAACTGCGAATGGAACGCGCCGCCGAATTGCTGCGCACCGGCCGCTACAACGTGACTGAAGCCGCAACCGAAGTCGGTTACTCCAGTCTCAGTCATTTCAGCAAAGCATTCTGCGAAACGATCGGCTGTTGTCCGGTGTTGTATCCGGCGGCGAAGAACGTGATTCTCGACCGTTAAGAATTTAAACCACGGATGACACGGATTTAACGGATGGCTTTCCGAACAAGGCTGAGGCAGCCGTTCAAAATCTTATCAGTGTCATCCGTGTAATCCGCGGTTAATTCTGTTTTGCATGAAAATCACCCGCGCTCTCATTTCCGTTTCCGACAAAAGCGGAATCGCCAAATTCGCGCGCACGCTCGAGCGGCAGGGTGTCGACATCATTTCGACCGGAGGCACGGCCGATTTACTGCGAAAAGAAAAGATTCCCGTCCGCGACATTTCCAGTTTCACCGCGTTTCCCGAGGTCTTGGAAGGCCGGGTCAAAACTTTGCATCCGCGCGTCCACGGCGGTCTGCTTTACAAGCGCGGCAACGCCAAACACGAAGCGGAAGCACGGGAATGCGGTTTCGAGCCAATCGATCTGGTCGTGGTGAATCTTTATCCGTTCGAGAAAACGATCCAAAAGCCCGACGTGACCCTGGCTGAGGCGATCGAGAACATCGACATCGGCGGGCCGTCGATGATCCGGAGCGCGGCGAAAAATTACGAATCAGTCACGGTCGTGGTCGATCCGGCGGATTACGACGGCGTTTTGGAAAACATGCGCGAGAACAATGGCGAGACGACGTTGAAACTGCGCGAGCATCTCGCGATCAAGGCTTTTATCAAAACATCAGACTACGACCGTACCATAGGCAATTACCTGAACCGCGAGCAAATTACGGAAGCGTCATTCTCTCTTTCGCTACCGTTGGTGACGAAATTGCGTTACGGCGAAAATCCGCATCAGAACGCGGCGCTTTACGGCGATTTCGATCGCTACTTCGAAAAACTCCACGGCAAGGAACTTTCCTTTAACAACATTCTCGACATCAGCGCCGCCACGAATCTAATCGCGGAGTTTACTCAACCAACGGTCGCTATTTTAAAACACACAAACCCCTGTGGCGTTGGTTCCGATGTCGATCTTCGCAAAGCCTGGGAAAAAGCGTTCGCCACCGACAAGCAGGCGCCGTTCGGAGGCATCATTGTTTGCAATCGCGCGATTGACGAACCGTTTGCCAAAACGATCAGCGAAATTTTTTCGGAAGTGATCATCGCGCCTGATTTCGAGACGAAGGCGCGCGCGCTTTTACAAAAGAAGAAAAACCTGCGGCTCATTCGGCTCACCAGCTCCGCGCTCGATGCGAGACCGGCGGTCGATCTTCGGTCGGTTTCCGGGGGCCTTCTCGTTCAGGATTCCGACAATGTCAGCGAAACTCCGGAGCAAGTCGTGACCAAACGCAAGCCAACGAAAAGCGAACTGGCTGCGATGCACTTTGGCTGGCGGGTGGTCAAGCACGTGAAGTCGAACGCAATAGTGTATGCTGCGGCTGATCGCACACTCGGCATCGGCGCCGGGCAAATGTCGCGGGTCGATTCATCGCGGATCGCGATTTGGAAAGCGGAAGAAGCGGGGCTTTCGTTGAAGGGCAGCGCCGTCGCGAGCGATGCCTTCTTTCCGTTTCCGGATGGTTTAATCGCGGCCGCCGATGCTGGCGCGACCTGTGCGATTCAACCGGGTGGTTCAGTCCGGGACAAGGAAGTGATCGCCGCTGCCGACGAGCGCAAAATGGCGATGATCTTCACCGGCTTCCGGCATTTCAGACACTGAAGATCGAAATAGTTGTAGCTGCCGCCGTCCCTGGCGGCAGATTTTATTTGGACTGCCGATGAGGACATCGGCAGCTACAACATCGCGTTATGGCCGAAAAGTAACCGGCACGATCACGGTCCAATCGCGTCCGCCCGCTTCCGCTTTCCAGTGGCGAAGCGCATCAATCGCAGCTGAATCGAGAAGACCTTGTCCGGTCGATTCCAAGGTCTGGACGTTCTTTACTTGCCCGTTCGCGTCGAACGTAACCCGAAACTTTCCCGAACCCGTGGTCGGACCGGAGCGAAGCATTCGGGCCTGGTAGGGATATCGCGGCGCCGGATTGTAAAGCACTCGCGGATTGCGGACGAACTTCGGCGTCGGTGTTGGCGAAACTGTCGGCGATTCAACCGGAGCCGCGGCCCAGCGTCCTGTCGTTTCTGATTTTGCCTGCGCCAGTAGCGGATCGAGTAATGCTGATGGTCGCAAACCGTCTTTGGCTGCGGAGGTAACGATTCCGACCACTTCGCTGTCCGCATCGACCACCGGCGACCCGGCGGCCTCGTTCGGAATCGATCCATTAATTTGGAACGCGTCTTTTTTTGGATCGGCTCCGAGCGAAGTGATTGTACCCGCGGCGGCGGGCTGCTCTTTGCGTTGAAGGGAACTGCTGATGACTACAGCCCAGGCATTCACCGCAATTGATTCGGATGTTTTAGCCAGCGGAAGAAACGGTACACCGACTTTCGTTTCCGCCCGCAGAACGGCGAGATCGTTTTGCTGGTCGGACGCAAGCACGCCCGCGATGTTGCGAATTTTTCCATCGGGAGATTTGGCGACGCCATACGCTGCGTCTGCGACCATCGTCCCACTCGTGACGATTAGACCATCGCGCGAAACAAAGAAAGCGTTGCCGGTGCGAAGAAGCTCACCCTTTGCGTCGAAGACGGTGATTTCGATGATCGCCGGCGCCGCCTTCTGCGCGACTTTCTGAAATTCTGGCGGCGGGGTTTGCGCCGGCGGGCTGGCCGTGGCCTGTGCCACTGAGACGGACGGACTGGCCGCGACCTGTGGAGTGGCGCTCACTGCAACTGGCGGCGGCGTGGGAGTCGGTGTCGCCGGCAACGCGGTGACCGGCGGCGGAGGATTTCGTCCGCACCATGAATAAGCCAGGACGACGAAAAGTATCAGTCCACAAACTAAGGCGAGAGTCGATTGTCTCATTTGAGACGCGTCACCATGAACAAATCGTCAATCGCAGCGTGGCTAGTTTTCTTAACTGGCCGCGGACGATAGTCGCCACATCCAAATGCTTAATCCGCCGGCCACAACGACCGCGACCCCGCTTCCCCAGATCGGGAGTTGATGCGAACCAACTTGCACCGTGAAATGCGACATCAATAATCGCCAGATATGGACAAGACACGCGAGACCGAAAATGACGCTGGCCACCCGTAATCCAGTTCTTTGTGAGTTCATGCACCACATTTTCACATGTCGATCTTCGCTTTGTCAGCAAAAATGCGCATAACATGGATCGCCTGTCGCGCCCTAGCCTTGGCGAAGGCGGATTAGGCCGTCGTTCTTCCCCGAAATGCGGCCGCTTGCACGACAATTCCAACCACGGCCAGACCAACGAATAAAATCGTCGCGCCGGTTTGCGGCAAGACGATCGTCTGTTGAATCAAATACGCGCCGACGACGGCTGAGAGAACGATCAGCGTCCAATCAAACAATGACAGCAAGAGGATGGCTCCGATAATGCCGCCGACGATAAATGTCACACCGGGATAATTTGCGCCGTGAACAAGGAACGCTGTCACGAGTGCCAGCGCCAGTTTTCCGCCGGCGAGAAATCCGGCAATCGCGATCGCGACCTTTTGCAGAAACATCGCCAGCAACGCGCCGATGAACCCGAAGACGATCGCCACGCTCAGCGACAGAATGGCGGATGGTTCATGAACCAGATGCGGCGCGACTTCTACTCCTGCCGCAAATCCAACCGCGGCCACGCAAAGCCAGAACAGTTTTCGCCCGAAAAACAAAATCACCGCGCCGATGAGCACGCTCAGAATTGGAATCGGCAGATTCATTGCTTCTTTGTAGCGGCGGTCTATGACCGTCGCAAATGTTGTAGTCGCGTCGCTGTGCGACGCGTAGCCGGCCACAAGGCCGGCTGCTACAGTTGTAGCTGCCGCCGTCTCTGGCGGCAGAATCATCTTAAATCTGCCGATGCGGACATCGGCAGCTACAACACGAAGAATCATGGCGAATACCAACTCGATAAATCGCGTCCCAACAGCTTCTCCAGTTCCTTGATGTCGAAACAGAAGATGTCGATCAAGCGCGATCTCAACTCATTGTCGATCTTATCTGAGTATTCCTGCTCGAACACGCTCGCTCCCGGCGGAACAAACGAGGAATCGACGCCGAGGAATTCAAAAACTCGCAAAAGCGTTTTCTTATGATCGTTCCGAAGCTCTTCGTTCAATAAAACGAGACAATTGTCTTCGCCGAAAATGTTGAACAGCCGCCGCAGCTGGTGCGCGTAGAAGCCGCGGTCGAGGTAGGAGTAGACGCGATGCTGCAACGGTAACGCTTCGCGGCATCGCTCCGGTTCCTTTTCGATCGCTTCGGCGAACGATAATTTCTCGTTGCCGCGTTTCGTTTCCATGTTCCAGGCCGAGAACGCGCGCTCGACTGGATTCCGCAGAACCAGAATCCATTTCATCTTCGGATTGTATTTCCAGATCCGATACGGCGCGGTTTCCCAGTACATATAAATCGGGCTCGCTTCGCCGATCATGCGCTGCGGCGGCTTCGGTTTAAAATTCGCGTGATACTTTTTGTAATCCGTGTCGTCAGCTTCGCGATCGAAAAAATGCAGCTCCTTTTTCGTGGTTGGCATGCAAATCTCCGGATGCTGCCGCAAAAACGAATCCAGCGCCGACGTCCCGCCCTTCTGCGTCCCGCCAATTACAAAATCAACTCGCATGCTTTAGCCACAGATTGACACGCGCCTTCGCTAAAAGCTACGGCGGCGCAAGCAGATTTTCACAGATTCGAAAAGCACGAAGACGTTGTAGCGGCGTTTGTTCTCAAACGCCGAACTAAATAAACAGGCGCTTGGCACAAGCGCCTCTACACTCAACGGGCGAATGGCCAACCTGGTGTGCCACGCGGAGCCTTGAACGTAATTGGAATCCTTGCTGCGGTTGGTCCAGGTCGGAAACGCCACGCGATAAAAGAACTCTGGGCGTAATCGTCGAGCTCAGCGTGCCCTGTGCTGTTCAAGGTCTCCACTGATTGCACCGTTCCGTCTGGACGGATGTGCAGCAAAAACTTGCCTGATCCCGCTAGGCGTCGATCGCGCAAGTTAATCGGATATTCAGGTCTGGGGCAGTAAAGCGCGTAGCGATGGAAATCCTTCGGATTATCAATGACAAGCGGCGCGTGCATTGCTTGCGCGAGCGCTGATGTAACGAACGGCAACCAAGTTGTGGCGACGACACTTGTTAAAACGAGTCGACGTAACGAAATCGCTTTCACTTCTTCATCATCGCATCACGCTTGGCCTTGAACTCCACTCCGGGTTTCCATTCCGGAAATTTGTCGGCGTTGGCGATTTGGTAACCGACTTCGAATAGAAGATCGACATCTTGAACTGCGCCGGAGAGGTCCCAGTCGGGTTTCACTTCGTCAGTGACTTGATGATAATCTTTTGCATCGAATTCATCGGAGCGCAGCGGCCCGTTCTCGGGTCGCGACATCAGGTGTTCGCCTTTGCCGATGTAAAGCGAGGGCACGCCGACTTTTGAAAATTCGAAATTGTCGGCGCGATAGATTGCGCCTTTCTCGGGACGGCTGTTCGGGATCGCTTTGCGCCCTTGCCGTTGCGCCGCTGCGTCGAGCGCATCGTCCATTGTCGAAAAACCGTAGCTGACATCCTCGATGTCGCGCGCTTTGCCCCAGACGTTCATGCTGTCGATGTTGATGTCAGCCAGAGTTTTCTCGAGTGGATAAAGCGGATGCTCGGCATACCATTTCGCCCCTAACAAACCGGCTTCCTCGGCAGTCGTGCACATGAAAAGAATCGATCGCCTCGGCGCCAGACCAGCTTTCGGAAACGCACTCGCCAGCGCAATTACGGCCGCGTCGCCCGAAGCGTTGTCGACCGCGCCATTGAAAATCTGGTCGCCTTGTAATTCCGGATGACGTCCGAGATGGTCCCAGTGCGCGGTGTAGATGATGTATTCGTCCTTCAAATTCGGATCCGCGCCTTCGAACTTCCCAATTACGTTGCGCGATTTGAACGAGCGCAATGCTTGTTTGATATTGATGTTCGCTTTCGCGTTCAGCGCCACCGGCCGGAATTCCTTGGTGATCGCGGTTTTCTTGAGCGTATCGAAATCCTGGCCGCAATCGGCCAATAATTTTTTCGCGACATCGAGCGTGATCCACGAGCGTGCCGCGACGGCGCCCATGTTCTTGTTGGGATTATCCAGCTCGAAATTTTCTTTTGCCCAGCTCGATCTGACAACCTGCCAGGGATAAGCCGCCGGTTCGGTTTCGTGAATGATGATCGCCGCGGCCGCGCCTTTTTGCGCGGCGATTTCATATTTGTAGGTCCAGCGACCGTAGTAGGTCATCGCTTTCCCTTTGAACATTTTCTCGTCGAGCTTTGACGGATCTTTGGGATCGGGAACGGCTGGATCGTTGATCAACATCAAAATCGTTTTGCCGCGAACATCGACGCCTTTGTAATCGTCCCAGCCGTATTCCGGCGCGACCACACCGTAACCGACAAAGACGAGATCGGAATTGTCGATCTTGATTTCCGGCTGCAATCGCGCGGAGGAGGCGACGAAATCGTCGGGAAATTTCAATTCCATCGGCGGCTTGCCCGCGACCGCGAGAACCATTTTCGGGTCGCTTTTGATTCCGGCGAGAGGCACTTCCTGAAAATAAGTGCCGTCAGGATTTCCGGGTTTCAATCCGATCGATCTAAACTGATCGGAGATGTATTTGATCGACAGCTCTTCGCCTTTGGTTCCGGGGGAGCGCCCTTCAAACTCGTTCGACGAAAGAATTTTAATGTGCGCGAGCAAAGCATCCGGCGTGATGACATCGAGCGCCGGCTTCAGTTTCTCAGCGACTTTGTCTTCAGCGAAGAGGAAGACGGTGAATGAAATGAAAGCGAGGCAACAAAGACGGCGTGCGTTCATAACGAGAAGAGTTGTAGCGGTGCTTGTATCAAGCACCGAACTAGAAAGATAGGCGCTTGGCACAAGCGCCTCTACAACAATTTCCTATCGCACTTCCTTGGAAGGACCGGCGGACGCTTTCTTTTTGTCCTCGCCCTTTACGCCGATCTTTTTCAGGAACGGCTCGACCGATTGTTTGCGGCCGAGAAATTTCTCGATCGATATCGTCACGTCGCGCCCGTCGCCTTGAGCGTAGATTTCGTTGCGCAGTTTCGTCCCGGCTTGCTTGTCGAGGTAACCGTCCTTCGCTTTTTCAAAAACGGTCGCCATGTCGGCCGCGATCGCGTCGGCCCAGGCGTAGCCGTAGTAACCCGCATCGTACCCGTTCATGTGACCGAAGTAGGTGACCATGGTCGTGCTCGGCTCAATTGGCAGAAAAACCTTTTCCAGCACCGGATTCGAAATCGCCACGCAATCCCAATCCGCGTTTTCCGGATGCGCGTCGTGCATCGCAAGATCGAGCGACGCGAACGCGAACTGGCGCCGATAAAAAATGCCGGCAGTCGCCTTTTTGGCGTCGTTCATCTTTTGAATCGTCTCGGCCGGAATTTTCTTGGCCGGATCGCGATAGTCGGCGGCGAAAGTGTCGAGCACCTTCTTGCTCCAAACCCAGTTCTGCAGCATTTGTGACGGCGCTTCGACAAAATCGCCGGGGACATGCGTTCCGGCAAAGCGACCGTGCTTTGCGCGGGTTGTGATCTCGTGCAGCGCGTGACCGAATTCGTGGAAAAGCGTTTCCACGTCGGAATGGGTCATCAGCGACGGTTTGTCGGCACTCGGTGGTGGAAAATTGCAAAGCAACGCAGCAACGGGGCGTTGATATTTTCCGTCAGCGAGCTGTTTGCCGCTGATAATTGAGAACTCGGCGAAGTGATTGAATTTTCCTTCGCGCGGAAACATGTCGAGATAGAACATGCCAAGCGGCTCGCCGGTGGCCGAATCGGTGACCATGTAAAACTGCAAATCGTCTATCCATTTGTAAGGCGCGGCGATTTTTTCAAACTTCAAGCCGAAGATGCTCTGGTAGATGTTAAACATTCCCTCGAGCACTTTTTGGAACGGGAAAAAGTCGCGGAGCGCTTCCTTGTCCACGGCGTATTTCTGTTTCACGAGCTGGTTGTCGTAATAGCGCCAATCCCAGACGCTGATCGTTGCCTTCGGATCATGGGTGTCGGCCGCTTTCATTTTTTGGATGTCGGCAACTTCGGCGGCGAACTTCGGCTGAATGCCAGTTACGAGATCGTCGATGTATTTCTTCGCGCCGGCGCCGGTCTTGGCCATTTTGACTTCGGTCTGGAAATCGTCCCAGGATTTGTAACCGAGCCGGAGCGCGATCTTGTTCCGGAGCGCAATCATTTGATTGAGGACGGTCCGGTTTGTGTCTTTCGCGAGCGAATCGTGAATCACGTAAAGTTTTTTTCGGGTTGCTTCGCTCTTGGCGTTTTCTTCCACGGTAACGAACTGCCAGGTGACGTTGGACATGACGGTGTACGCGTCGTCACCGGTCTTGACGCCGGGGGCCGCGAAGAAACTATCCGGAACACCATCGAGCTCGGCTTTGGTGAAGACCACCGGCGCCTTGGCGTTGACGATGTTGGTGTCGAAATCGGTCCCGATTTTCGAGAGATCTTTGCGCAGCTGCTCGATCTCTTTCCGTTTCTCGGGCGGCAAATCCAGACCGGCGCGGCGATAATCGCGCATCGTCTCGTCAAAAAGCTTTTTGTCTTCGCCAGAAAGTTTCGGCTTGGTGTCGGCGAATGCTTTTAGCGCTTTGTAAACGTCTTCGCGGTAATCGATCCCGACGGCCCAGTCTTGAAACTCTTTGACCGCGTTCTCGGCTGCGGCGCGCATTTTTTCGTTGGTATTACTCTCTTTGATGATCACCACCTTGTTCGCGGCATTGCCGGCCTGCCAGGTGAGATCATCGAGCGCAACGATCGTGCTCTTGAAGGTGACCTTGCTTAAATCCTGCGTGCCGATTTGATCGAGAGCTGTGTTCGCGGTCGCGATCGCGTTCTTCGCCATCGCGTCGACGGCATCGGGCGTTTGTTCCCAATCAGGAACGGTCAGGACAGCGTTCGCTTTCGCGGCCGCGGCGCGAAAATCGTCCACGGTCTTCAGATTTTCGGCGCGAAGATCGACAATCCCGCTAGCGAGCAAAGCAACTGGCACAAGAAGCGAGGTAGTTTTCATAAATTTCGTTTGACACAAGCGGCCACAGATTTACACAAATTTTCACGGATAACAGACGGAATTTTGCTGGATCTGTGTTTTATCTGTGTTCATCTGTGGCGAAATGATCGAGAAATTTCTGCTCGCATTCATTCCGGTTTTTGTCGCGATTGATCCGATCGGGCTGGTCGCGATTTTCATGGGACTCGGCACGAGCGCATCGCACGAACATCGCAAACGCCAGGCGTTTCTGGGATTGCTAACGGGGCTTCTCGTTTCGATCGGATTTATTTTTCTCGGCAAAGCAATCTTTGCCGCGCTCGGAATCACCGTGGCCGACTTTCAGATCGCCGGCGGATTGATTTTGCTCACGCTAGCCGTCCGCGAGCTGGTCGGCTTCGGTCGCGTGGACAACGACAAGGACAATGAATTTGGCGTTGTCCCGCTCGGCATGCCGTTGCTCGCCGGGCCGGCATTGCTCACGGCGTTACTGATTTTGATCGATAGCGTCGGCCTTGTCTTCACGCTCTTGTCGTTGATCGCGAATCTGGCGATTGTCGCGATTGCGCTTTGCAACGCCGAGTGGTTTGCGCGCTTGATGGGCAGGCAGGGTCTACGCGGAATCTCTAAAATCATTGCGCTGCTCCTGGCGGCGATCGCAATCAGTCTGATCCGCCGCGGCTGGCAGACACACTGAAGGTCTGCCGCCAGGGCAGTCTTCGCCAAGGCTACGACTCGCCAAGGACGGCGGCCGCTACAACGTCCGCGACGATGTCGATCTTAGTGCTGCATTCCAGGCATCGCGCGCTTTAGCTCGGCGTCTTTGTCGCCGTGGTCATAGCGATAGTTCAACTCGCCCTCGATCGCGTAGACCTCTTTCTGCTGATCGGAGAACGCTTCGCCTCCATGATGAATGAAGACCGGGCGACCGTGACGATCCTGCGTTTGTGGGATCTGGCGATAGAGATCGAGCCTGCGTTGCTGCAACTGCGCGGTGGTCCATTTCTTAAACGGCGAATTAGCCGGTGAATAAGAACCGGGTCCGGTTGTTTTTGGACCGACTGGCTGCCCGTTCCCCGGTGTGCCCTGAGCATAGGCGGAACCGAGGAAAATAGCCGCCATTGCGACTGCGAGTAATATTTTCATGTTTGTTACCTTTAGTTATACTAGCTTCGTTTCCCGTGACCCTGAAAGGTTCAAAATATTCAACCGCGGGCGGGGTCTGACGTTGCGGAAGATTTGCTCGCTTTTGCAATACATCTGGCTCTATTTCGTCAAACCACCATCCGGTTGACACGCCTGGGAGCATTGTTACTTTCCACGCCCTTATGAGATTTCCGCTCGCCTTAACGACAAAAATCGCTGCCTACATCATCGGGCAGAAGCTGCGCGGCACGAAAAAATTCGCCACCGTGTTGCAATTGGAACCGCTGCACACTTGCAACCTGACCTGCACCGGCTGCGGCCGGATTCGCGAATATTCCACTTCGCTCAAGGACATCCTGCCGTTGGAAGATTGCCTCGCGGCGGCCGAGGAATGCAACGCGCCGATGGTGTCCATCTGTGGCGGCGAACCGCTGATTTATCCGCAGATCGAGGCGCTCGTGCAGGGATTGCTCGAGCAGAAGCGCATCATTTACATCTGCACCAACGCCATGTTCATGCGCAAAAAAATGCGCGAGTGGCTGGCGACCCAACTGTCGACCAAGCCGGATTTCGTGGAGGAAGTAATCGCGGAACTCCTCGCGGCCGGCTTGATGAGCGAAAAAGACGCCGATGAGGTCCGCAAAGGTCCGAAAGATCCAAACAAGCCAACTATTGGGCCGAGCAGGTGGATGTACTGGAATGTCCACCTCGATGGACTCGAGCGAATTCACGATCTGATCGTCGAGCGCGAAGGCGTGTTCAAGGAATGCATTCTCGCCATCAAGATGGCGAAGATTCTTGGCTATCAGGTCGCGACGAACACGACGATCTACAAGGAGACCGACATGAAAGAGGTCGAGCAAATGTTCGATTATCTTTCCGATCTTGGCGTCGACGGCCACACCATTTCGCCGGGCTACGAGTACGACGCGGCCAAGAAGGACATGATCAAGCGGCTCAATTTGCAGCCGGAAAATTTCTTCCTTACCCGCAAAATGACGGTACAGAAGTTCAGCAAGATCGAGGATTGGATGCAGCGTTACACGCTCTTCGGAACGCCGATTTATTTCGAATTTCTGGCCGGCCATCGCGACCTGACCTGCTCGGCCTGGGCGATTCCGACCCGAAACATTCGCGGTTGGAAAGGCCCATGCTACTTGATGACCGACGCGCATTATTCGAGCTACGCCGAATTGCTGGAGAAGGTGGAGTGGGAGAAATACGGCGTAGTTGATGGCGTGGCGCGCGATCCGCGTTGCGAGAATTGTATGGTGCACTGCGGCTATGAACCGACGGCGAGCCTCGGTTTGCAGGCGAAACGCGGCGATACTTGGAAGACGATCAAGTTTAATTTCGGACCGAAACCGAAACCGACAGGGCGCGGCAGCGAAACGGTAGCTTTCAATGGGGTGAGTTGCGGAAACGGCCACAAAACTGGTAAGAACGCCGAAGTTACGGCTGCGCAAGCGTCGTAAGATCGATCCGCCTTGGTCATGACTATGGCGTGACAAGCAGTCGTTCGACAGGCAAAATCTAAATTCCCAATGAGTTCGTCCCGAAACGTCATTGCATTGCCAAGCGCGGCTCCAGAGCGGGGCCAGTCGTATTTGGCGAGTGGCGCCGAAATTTCGGACGCGATTGCGCGCGCGCAGCAGAATCTGTTGCGTCAACAGCGCCCGGATGGCCATTGGTGCGGCGAATTGCTGGTCGATAGCACCCTTTGCTCGGACTTCGTCCTTTTCATGCACTGGCTGGGCGAGATCGACGTTTCTCTTCAGGAACGCTGTGCCCGTCACATTTTGAAACGGCAACTGCCCGACGGCGGATGGAATATTTATTTCGGCGGGCCGAGTGAGATCAACGCCTCGATCAAAGGATACTTCGCGCTCAAGCTGGCTGGTTACTCGCCCGATCTGCCGTTCATGCGCAAGGCGCGCGAAAATATTCTGCGTCTCGGCGGCATCCCGCGCATGAACACGTTCAGTAAATTGTATCTCGCGCTGCTGGGCCAGTTTCCATGGAAATATCTGCCGACCATTCCCGTGGAAATGATTTTGCTGCCGAGCTGGGCGCCATTCCACATCTACAAAATGTCGTCCTGGAGCCGGGCGATGCTGATTCCGCTCGCCATCATCAATCATTTCAAGCCGACTCGGTCGTTGCCTGGCAACAAACAGCTGCATGAACTTTACCCGCTTGGCACCGAGCAAAGCGATTTGAGGTTACCGCGCAGCGAACGCTTTTGGACCTGGCGCAATTTTTTCCTTCGACTCAATGATGTCTTGAAAATTTTGCACCCGCTCAGGGTCTATCCGATGCGCAGACGCGCGCTTGAGGAAGCCGAGCGCTGGATGCTCGAACGAATCGGGCAAGGCAGCGATGGGCTTGCGGCGGTTTATCCGGCGATGCTCAATTGCATGATCGCACTGCGCGTTCTCGGTTACTCAAAGGAGCACCCGGCCTATAAGAAAGCCGCCCAAGATTTCGCCGGCTTATTTGTTGATGATCCCGAGGATTTTCGAATTCAACCGTGTATGTCACCAGTATGGGACACCGCCATCAACTTGATCTCGCTGGCCGAGTCCGGTTTGTCAGCTGACGATCCAGCCTTGCGTCGTGCCGCCAAATGGCTTCTCGACAAAGAAGTACATATTCGCGGCGATTGGGCGTTCAACAATCCGCATTCGGAAGCGAGCGGCTGGGCATTCGAATACAACAATGTTTATTATCCCGACGTGGACGACACCGCCATGGTGTTGATGGCGTTACGACTCGTTAGGCCGGAGGAGAATTGGGGATTGGAAAATGCTTTTCGGCGTGCGCTTGATTGGGAACTTAGTTTCCAATGTCGCGACGGCGGCTGGGCGGCGTTCGATAAGAACGTGACCACTCCTTGGCTCGAAGACATGCCGTTCGCCGATCACAACGCGATTCTCGATCCGACCTGCAGTGATCTCACCGCGCGGACACTGGAATTGCTCGGCTACATCGGGTTCAATCCGAAAACGCGTCGTGTCCGTGATGCGATCCGCTATTTGATCGAAACCCAGGAAGCGGATGGCTCGTGGTACGGACGGTGGGGCGTCAATTACATTTACGGAACGTGGCAGGTATTGCGCGGACTGCGTGCCATCGGACACGATATGACGCAGGATTGGATCCTGCGCGGGCGCGATTGGCTCGAGAGCTGTCAAAATGACGACGGCGGTTGGGGCGAAACCTGCGCCACTTACGAAAATCCGGCGATGAAAGGAATTGGCGCCAGCACCGCGTCACAAACGGCTTGGGCGATCATGGCAATCTGCGCGTGCGGGGATCTGAATCGGTCGAGCATTCAACGCGGGCTGCGTTTCCTGTTGAGCTCGCAGAAGTCGGATGGTTCATGGGACGAACCGGAAATTACCGGGACCGGATTTCCGGGCGTCTTCTATTTGAAGTACGACATGTATCGCCAAAATTTCCCGCTGCTCGCGCTGGCGACCTACGTGAACTACCGGAACGGATTCATCACGAAGCCGGGCTTTTATCAGGCAAAGTAGGTAGGGGCGATTGACCTCAATCGCCCGTGCGGTTCGGTGAACCGCTCCTACCACCAACGATTGACCGCCATTCCTCGCGGCCTAACGTGTTTATTATGGCTTACGAATTACCGAAATTACCTTACGACTACAACGCGCTCGAGCCGCATATCGACGCGCGAACGATGGAGATCCATTACACCAAGCATCATCAGGCTTACATCACCAACGTGAACAACGCGATCAAAGGCAAAGCCGATCTGGAAAAGAAATCGGTCGAAGATTTGATCAAGAATTTGAACGCTGTGCCGGAAGACATTCGCACCGTCGTGCGCAACAACGGCGGCGGCCACGCCAATCACTCGTTCTTTTGGAAAATTATGGGCCCGAAAGCGGGCGGCGAACCGAAAGGCAAACTCGCCGACGACATCAAATCGACTTTTGGCGGGTTCGATCAGTTCAAAGAGAAATTCGCCGCCGCGGGTGTTGGACGTTTTGGCAGCGGCTGGGCGTGGTTGATTAAAAACAAGGGCGGCAAGCTGGAAGTGATCTCGACGCCGAACCAGGACAGCCCGTTGATGGACGGCAACACGCCGATCCTCGGCGTTGATGTTTGGGAGCACGCTTACTATCTCAATTACCAAAACCGCCGGCCCGATTACATCAAAGCCTGGTGGAACGTGGTCAACTGGGACGCTGTGGCCAAGAATTACTAATTTGTTTCTGTAGCGGCGGTCGGTGACCGCCGTTTTATTAAATTCGGCGCTCAGAGAGCGCCGCTACAGATGTGGCCTATTTAAACGAAAATTATCTCAAGCTTCAGGCGGGTTATCTCTTTCCGGAGATTGCGCGGCGGGTTGGTCAGTTCTGCGAACGAAATCCGAAAGCCGCGGAACGTTTGATTCGCTGCGGCATCGGTGACGTGACCGAGCCGCTGCCGCGGGCGGCGGTCGAGGCGATGAAACGCGCGGCCGAAGAACTGGGGCATCGCGAAACATTTCGCGGCTACGGGCCGGAGCAGGGTTACGAATTTCTAAGATCGACGATCGCGCAGAAAGATTATCGCGATCGTAAGATCGACATCGCGGACGACGAGATCTTTGTTTCGGAAGGCTCGAAGTCCGATTGCGGTTACATCCTCGACATCCTGGGTGACCAAAACAAAGTCGCGATCACCGATCCGGTTTATCCGGTTTATGTCGACACCAATGTGATGACGGGCCACACCGGCGCGGCGCGAAAAGATGGCAGCTTTGAAGGCATCGTTTATTTGCCGTGCACGGCTGCGAACAATTTTGTTCCCGAGCCGCCAAAGGAACATGTCGATCTTGTTTATCTTTGTTTCCCTAATAATCCGACCGGCGCGGTTGCGACTCGTGAGCAGCTCGCCCGCTGGGTTGATTACGCGCGCCAGCACGATGCATTGATTTTGTTCGACGCCGCTTACGAAGCTTACATTTCCGACCCAAAAATTTCGCATTCGATTTTTGAGATCGAGGGCGCGCGCGAATGCGCCGTCGAATTTCGAAGTTTTTCCAAGATTGGCGGCTTCACTGGTGTGCGTTGCGGGTTCACGGTGATGTCGAAAACGTTGCTCGCCGGAACTGAATCGGGAAAGAAGCTGCCGCTCCATCCACTTTGGCACCGTCGTTGGAGTACGAAGGCGAATAGCGTGAGTTATCCGGTCCAACGCGGCGCGGAAGCGTTGTACTCGGACGAAGGTCGGAAACAATGTCGCGCGCTGATTGAGCATTACATGGGCAACGCGAAAATCTTGCGCGAAGCGTGCGAACAAATCGGCCTTCAAGTCTACGGCGGTATGAATGCGCCTTATATTTGGGTGCAAACGCCAAAAGGCCTAACGAGTTGGGAATTGTTCGACCGGATGCTGCGCGAAATAAATGTGGTCGTTACGCCGGGGGCCGGATTCGGGGCGCAGGGTGAAGGTTATTTCCGGATATCCGCATTCAACAGCCGCGATAACGCCGAGGAAGTGGCGCGGCGGCTGAAAAATTTCAGGTAGGGGCGGTTCACCGAACCGCCCGCGGGCGATTGAGGTCAATCGCCCCTACCTCAGGTTCGCATCTCCTCTTGCGATCTACGCGAGGCGCGTAACATTGCGACTTTGGGAAAGAAGTCCGCGTGGCCGACGAAAAACAAAATCTGTTCCAGCTTTACCGCTTTTGTTTCCTAATGCTGGCGGATGTGGCGAAAGCCCAGGAAGTTTTTCACGCTACTCTCCGCGAAGCTGCTCAGCTGGCGGCCAATAGTGAAGCGCCGCGCGACCGGCTCTGGTTTTTTCGCAACGCGCGCTGGCGTTGTCTCGAAGCGGGCGAGCAAGGCTTGCAGGCGGAAGATGTCGATCTTGAGCAGGACGAGCTTGCCGCCTGGGCGCCGTCGCAAATCGAAAAGCTCGAGCCTCAACAGTTGGCGGTCTGGATTTCCGGCGCGCCTGATCCGCAACGGACTGCGCTCGCACTTTTTTATCTCGATGAGTTCAACTATCGCGACTTGTTGTCGGTGACCGAACTAAAACCGCCGGAGTTGTCGAAATTGCTCTGCGCTGGGCGCCGTCAATTTCAAGCCTGGTTGGATGCGACCATTCCGGCGAGCCAAACATGAGTGCCGTCCAACTTTCGCGGAAAGATAAGATGCTTTTGCATTGTGCACCGATTCGCGAGGAGCGGGTGGATGATCGGGCGCTGCGCACAGCGCTGCATCATGCGCGCAAGACCGAAGCGTTCGCAGTTCAGCAAAACTTCGACAAGGCGGCGGCGTCACTAGTTCAGGCAATTCCAATCCCGCAGGAAATTACCGAATGGATTCCACCCGACACGTTTATCGCGCCGACGCGTCGTCCTTGGAAAAATTATGCGCAAAATCCGGCATTTCTCGCGACCGGCATCGCGGTCTTGGTCATTACCATTATTGCAATTTTCCAACTCGTTGACCGATTGAATCGCTTCCCGGGCGAACCGACCGCGCGCCGTTTGCTGACCACGGCGAGTTCTACTCACGCGATGATGCTCGATCCGGTGAAGACAGACGCCGGCGCGATAGGCGATTTCCTTTTCATGAAGCACCGGCTCGTGCATTACGATGTGCCGCCGGAATTTGCTGAGTTGAAAACACTTGGCTGTCGCGTGTTTGACGACGAAGAAGGTCAAAGAGTCGCTCAAGTCTGGGTCGTGGAAAAGAAAATGCAATTTTTTCTGTTTCCGGCCGAGCGCGATCCGAAGACGGGAAAGGCGCGGGAGTTTTCCGGATGGCGCAATCTTGAACAGGAGCGGTGGGCCGGCGTGGTCAAAGAGGACAAAGGCGTTTGCTTCATGGCCGCAACGCGCGGAACCGCGAAAGATCTCGCGCCGTATATTTCGAAGCCGAAAAACTAACTCGAGAGCTGTAAGATCGACATCTTGCGGCTGCGTTGACAGCAGCGCAGTGCGATTGAACTTTGTCGCCGTTTGAAGCCAGGGTAGCTCAGCGGTAGAGCAGGGGACTCATAAGCCCTTGGTCGGGAGTTCAATTCTCCCCCCTGGCATTTTCTTGCCTCGCCGTAATGAATGACGAAAACGCCTTCGAAAAGTTTTTCGCCCGCGGAAATTCGTATTGGCTGACGCGCTTCGTGATTCTACGGCTGCTTGGATTTGTCTACGCGATCGCGTTTCTCGTCGCAGCCCGGCAGTTGGTGCCGTTGATTGGCCGGCAAGGTCTGACTCCGGCGCACGACTTTCTTTACCACATTCATTCCCAGCTCGGTTCGCGCACCGAAGGAATGTTGGAGGTGCCGACGCTGTTCTGGTTCGGTTGTACCGACCAGGGGATGTGGATCTTTGCCTGGGTTGGGTTCGCGTTGTCGCTTGTTGTTCTTGGGGGTTATGCGAACGCAATTCTGCTCACTGTGCTGTGGGCGATGTACCTGTCGATCGTTCACATCGGCCAGGTTTGGTACGGCTACGGTTGGGAAATTCAGCTTCTCGAAACCGGATTCTTGTCGATCTTTCTTTGTCCGTTGCTCGATGGCAGGCCGTTTCCGAAATCCCGGCCGCCGATTTTAGTCTTCTGGCTTTTTCGCTGGCTCGGTTTTCGGATCATGGTTGGCGCCGGGCTGATCAAAATGCGCGGGGACGAGTGTTGGCGCGATTTGACCTGCATGTTTTATCACTACGAAACACAGCCGATTCCAAATCCGATCAGCCGCTATCTGCATCTTTTACCGCACTGGTTTCATAGAATCGAAACGTTTTGGAACCACTTTATCGAATTAGTGGTTCCGTGGTTTTCGTTTGGACCACGGACTGCGCGTCACATCGCTGGTGCATTGCTCGTCACGTTCCAAATCTTCCTCATCATCAGCGGTAATCTCTCGTTTCTGAATTACCTGACGATTATTCCATTTCTCGCCTGCTTTGATGACACATTGCTCCGACATATTCTGCCAAAGCCGCTCGTTAGGCGAGCCGAGCGGGCGGCGCAGGAATCGAAGCCGTCGCAAATTAACAACATCGTCGCCGTTGGGTTATCGATTCTGGTTGCCTATTTGAGTATCGATCCTGTGCTCAATCTGGTGTCGCGCCGCCAGATGATGAATACGGCGTTCAATAGACTCGATCTGGTCAACACTTATGGCGCGTTCGGAACGGTCGGGCGCGAACGCGACGAAATTGTTTTTGAAGGGACCGATGACGCGGTCATTACCGGCGACACCAAATGGAAAGAGTACGAATTCGTAGCTAAACCGGGCGATCCCGACCGGCGTCCGCCGTTCATTGCGCCGTATCAACCGCGTATCGACTGGCAAATCTGGTTCGCGGCCATGGCTTCTCCCGGCGATTACCCATGGACATTTCATTTTGTCTGGAAACTTTTGCACAACGATCCGGATACATTGTCGCTCCTGGCCAACAATCCATTTCCAGACAAACCGCCTCACTACATTCGCGCCCGGCTTTATCGGTATCGGTTCGCGCCCCTGGGCGAAAAAGCCTGGTGGAAGCGCGAGCTGATCAGCGAATGGCTGCCGGCTTTATCAGCCGATAACGAAGAACTCCGCCGCTTGATGGGCGCAATGCATTGGTACGATTATCTCGATTTGCGCTAGAGCCCGCGCTCTTTTAGTCGCGCGACTGTTTCGCGCATCATGCGATAACCAAAATGGCCTTGCCGCACCCGCAATAATTCGGAGCCGCGCCATTTTTGCTGAATCGCATCGATGTCGGCAGCTCGCGCGATCAAATCGAAATCGCCCGAGACAAAGAGGATGCGCGCAGGATCGCACACCGGCAAGTTGTGCAAAGGCGAGCTAAGATGAAAATGCCGCGCGACCAGTTCGGGCGTAATTTTTGCGCGGCGTAATTCGCGTCGCATGAATGCGGTGCCCGGATTTTGCCAAATCGCATGTTCGACATTTACGATCGGGCACATCAGCGCGACGAACCGCAAATCGCGCTCGACTATCGCGAGCAAGGCGCCGATCCACCCGCCATAGCTTGTCCCGAGGATTCCGAATTCGCTACAACCATGTTCGCGCAAGGCCCCGATCAGCTGGCGCACTTCGATCACGCCCTGGCGCAACCCTTCGGCGTTTCGAATCAAATCTGCCGTGATCGCCAGCTCGCCGTTCCAGTAGCCCGCCGGCACGCGCGAGTAGTGGTACGGGAGATGAACGAAGCACGCGTTCCATCCAAGCTCGTTAAACCGGGCCGCCCGCCGGCGATAACCGATATGCGTCGCCGACATCAACGCGTGAAGCATGATCACGGTCGGTGCAGTTTTTCCGATCGCGCACGGGAAGAAATCGACTCGCGCAACGTTATTCCGGTGAAATGTTGTTTCGATCGGGCTGCGCCAGGTGATTGGCGCGCGGTTGGCGTCTTCCATTGCGCGAACAAGATCGAGATCTTGCCCTGCGGCATAATACTCGTGCGGCGTCAGTTTCTCGCATTGAGTGACGTAGCGTTCCATTTCTTCCGCGCTGGATCCGTTTAGACGATGACGCGATTGCAATAGGTTCATCGCCGCACACATGCCGAAATCGACTGTTGAGGCGGCCGCTCTGCGCAAGTTGATGTAGCCACGGCGCTCTGTCGCCGTGTTGTGATCAGAACGCCTCGACAGAGCGGGGCGGCTACGCTGCATGCGCTCGCGTGGAGGATGCGGTAGATCGTCAGCTGTGAGCTGAAATTTCTGCCGCAGTTCGGCGTAGATTTGCTGGAACGCGCTCGTCAGCTCCTGCTCAATCCGTGCGCGCGCGACTGATTTCTCCAATTCAGGAAAATGTGAAATGGCTCGGCCGAAAGCAATCCAAACCGGTGTTCGCCGAAACGGTAACCAACTTCTTTTCGCGTAGAGACGATCGCTTCCGAGAATCACGCACGGCACAATCGGGACGCCGGCCAAATGCGCGAGTGTTGATGCGCCGGCGCGGAGCGGCGCGCCTTGAAGCAGTGAACCAACGCCATCGCGAATGCCTCCTTCGGGAAAAACGCCGACAATGCGTCCATTTTTCAGACGCTCGATCGCGGTGCGAATTGTTTTGCGATCTGCCCGATCGCGCGCCGCTGGAAAAGCGTCAACCGCGCGCAGAAATAATCCGGGGATTGGAAGCGGAAAAAATTCGGCCATCGCCATCCAATCGATTTTTCGTCGCGAGACGGACGAAATGATAAACGGGTCGAAATGACTGATGTGATTTGAGGCGAGCAAAAATCCCCCAGCGCGATTCAGTTGCTCCCTGCCGATCATATAAATGCGCGATGAGTAGCCGAACAAGGCCTTCATGAGAAGAGCGGCTGCGCGATTGGCAATTGAATGGAACAGTGGCATCGAATTAAATAATCTTGCGATATTCAGTCGACCTCGGCGAGCGCAGCAAGTCCAGCGCAATGGATTTGGCGTAACCGCGGAAGATGGACAATTTCAAACCTAATTGACAAAGAGCGCGCTGTCGGCGGAATTCATTTGCGAAATGTGGGTGCGTATTGTGCGAAGGGATCTCCAGAGTTTAGTCGCTACAGTTTTGGTTCTCGGTTGGCCGGCGCTGGAGGCTGCATCTGCTGCGACATCGAACGCTTTGTCTTCTCCCAAGCCTTCGGAAAACATTGGCGAGGCGGCAGGGGTTGCGGCGGCGGATATACTTTTACTGCCTGATCATCTGTTTATGAAGTCTGCGACGGCAGTGAGCCCGAATTACTTGGACCAGGTGGCCGATCCGCAGAGCCGCTTTCACGCCGATTATTTGAAGTACAGACAAAAGCAGATTAGCCGCGGCGAGCTGGTGGCGCGGCTGCCGCATGTCGCGATGATCGGCGACAGCCTTTCGAAAGACGCTTACGTTTCATCGATTCCAAGCACGTTTTGGCGGGCGCGCACCCGACGAGGCAGGGATTGGTTTCTTGATACCGATCCTTCGCCAGACAGCGTTTACAGTGTCTTCGAGCAGCTGCAAAAAATCACTCCGCTGGTCGCGACCGAATACAGCGGTGTTGGCGCGCTGGTGGATCCCGGAAATGCGAAAGCAAGCTTTGCTCGGCAGCTTATCCGCACGCGCAACTTTTCGGGTCAAGTTGATCAAGTGCTCAAGAGTCGCCGGTATCCTGATCTGATTCTACTCTGGATCGGGCATAACAATTTGGATTGGGCGGCGGGAATCTCGACCAGTGAACGCGAGCATCCCGAGAAGTATTTTGAACAATTGACGAAAACATTTCGCGAAAATTACGAGCGACAGGTGCGGCGTTTGATTAGCCGCGCTCAAACCGAGAACCACAAAGTGTCGATCGTGGTTTATGGGCTGGTAAATTTTGAAGCGTTTTTTAAAGCGCGAGAGCAGACTGAAGCGCTCAAGGCCCAAAATCCAAAGCTCTATCCATATCTCGAAGTGGACTATCAGCATTTTATTTCGATGAAGCCGGAATATCGAAAAGGGATGATCAAGTTGGCGCTGAAGATCAATGAGGAGCTGCGAAAAATGGTCGGTGAATTGAAGCGCGCGCACTCTTTAAATGTGCAGCTGCGATATTCTGACGCGTTGTCGAATGTGGACATCGGCCGGGCGGAATTGATCCATGCCATGGATGCATGGCATCCCTCGGTGAAAGGGCACAGCGTTCTGGCGAAAGCTGCGTTTAGCGCGCTTCCACCGAGTCTGGAGTTTCTGGGAATCGAGCGGAAGACAAGCGCTTCAAGCCTTTCCGAGCTCGGCCAACAAAGTGCGGGCCGCTGATTCTTCGGCTGCAAGATTGCATTCGCGGGCGAGTGACACCGCCTTCTCCAATGTCTTGGCCGCACTGTTCGGATCGGCACAAGCGATCTCTGCTTTTGCTTGAGCGAGCATGGTGCGCGCAAGATCGTATTTAGCTCCAATTTTTTCCAGGATCGTGGAGCTCTTCGAGACATGGGCAAGAGCTTCTCCGACCCTATCCGGAATTGCGGTCAGCGTTCGACCCAACGCGCGCTCTGCCAGCGCTTCGGCGATCGCGCTGCCCGCAACCTTGGCCAAGGTGAGAGCTTCCTCGGCTTGAGTGAGCGCCGCGTTCGTATTGCCAGCTTGCAAGAGCGTTTCCGCTTCAATCGCCGCGAACGACTCTCGGAAAAGCAAGCGCCCACCCAACGGTTTGGCCGCATCGCGGGCAGCCGCCCAGTGTTTCAGCGATTCCGGAAATTTTCCCAAGCCTGCAAGTGCCCAAGCGACAAAAGAGTTACTCGAATAACGAAACATGGCGTCGCCGCTTTTTTCCGCAACGGCCAGGGCCGTACGCGCGCTCTCCATTCCGGCGGTGTAATTACCGGCAAACATTTGCACCAGTGCGAGGCCAGTGTGGGCCATCGCTTCTGCATTTTGATCCTGGCTTAGTCGAGCGATTTTGAGCGCACTTTTCAAATCTGATAAGCCGGCTGAGTGATCTCCCAGGCAGGTGCGGGAGGCGCCGCGATATATATAGGCGAAAAGCATTTCGTGGCGGTTGTTTGCCGCTTCGAGAAGTGGAATCGCCTGGTCGAGCAGTTGGAGAGACTTCTGGAATTGACCTTGCATGAAGAGAACGCGTCCGATGACCGCCCCGGGCAGCGCCATCAATTCGGGATCTCCCAGCATCGGGGCAACGGCCAGGACTTTCTGGAAGTAACCAATCGCCTCCCGCAATTTGCCGCCGTAATAATGGGCGCGTCCGATCCAGAGTTGAACGCGCCCCAGCCGCACCGGATCGTCCAGTGTTTGGGCTACGGCCTCGGCCTCCAGCAGCCGGGCAAGATTCTTTTCCGGCGATTCAGCCTGAAGCGACGCGCCTACTAACTTGATTGTGATATCGATGTACTGCCGCAGGTGTGGCGGATCTTTTTCAAAACGCTCGAGGCATTCCAGCGCGCGCTGATAATGCGAACGCGCCTCAGCGTAGGCGCAAACACGGAACGCACCATCGGCTGATTCGACTGAACGCTGAAGCGCTTTTTCCCACGATTCCGCGCAGAAATAGTGGTAGGCGAGGAGCCCGCTGAATTCCTCGATGCGTTCTGCGAAAGTTTTTTCCATGGCTTCGCCGACGTTGCGATGAAGAAGTTTTCGGGCGGGAGCGAGCAGGGTCTGGTACGCCACCTCCTGCGTTAGCGCGTGCTTGAAAATATATTCCACTTCCGGGACCCGTGAACGTTCCCGCACCAGATCCGCTTCCTGCAACGTGCTCAATTGCGGATCGAGTTGATCTTGTCCGCCGCCCATTTGCTCCAGAATCCGATAAAAGAACACGCGACCGATGACGGCTGCTTTTTGGATGACCCGCTTTGACTCTTCCGGAAGACGGTCCAAGCGCGAGAGCAGCACTCCCTGCAATGTATCGGGGACCCGAAGCGTTTCGACCAGCGCGCTGACCTCCCAGCCCTGTTCGCTCCTGGTTAGAGCGCCTCTCTCAATTAGCGAACGCAGCACTTCCTCGAGAAAGAATGGGTTGCCACCAGATTTATCGAGAATTTCTTCGCTCAGTTTTTCGGGGAGATAATTTCCGCCGAGCAACTGTTCGACTAAACCGCGGCTCGATTCCGCGGAGAGCGGGTCGAGCGAGACTTCCGTCAAGCGCTCTCGATGCTGCTCCAGGGCTGGCCGGAGTTTTTCCCAATTTCCGGCCGGCTCATTGGCAGAGCGGCTCACTCCGACGATGCCCACCCGCCCGCGAGCCGTCAGAGGCAGGAGATGACTAAGAAGCTCGATCGAGCTATGATCGGCCCAATGAAGATCCTCCAGCAGAATAACCACGGGCTTTTCTTCGGCTAAGCGCAGCAAGAGTTGCTCGATGATTGCAAAGAGCCGGACGCGGAATGCCTCTCCTTTTACCTGCTTCAAGATTTCGAGATCGGCATCGGAGAGATGCAAAACGAGCAGTTGCGCCAGGACAGGATAAACATCCGCTTCTCCGGGAAACATTTTGTCTGTGTAAGAGCGAAGCGCGGCTTGTGCTGCATCTTCTCCCTGTTCGTCAGCGATGCCGACGTGGCGGCGCAATAAATCCAGGAACGGTCCGTAACTTAGTGCATTGCTGAATGCAAAACATCGGCCTTCAAGCCAGGTAAAATTGCCCGCTTCGTGTTGACGTATGTCCGCCAGCAAACGGGTTTTCCCGACACCAGCTTCACCATAAACAAATGCGATGGATCCTTTACCAGCGTCGACTGCACTGAGGCATTTCTCCAGCATTGCCAACTCGTTATCACGGCCCATCAGCGGAGAGACGAGACCTTCAAGGCCTCGTGCTTTCTCCGGCTGGATCTTCGCCCCAATTAATTCGAAAATCGGAAGCGACTCTTTCTTTCCCTTTACCCGAATTGGCTCGAGCGCCTTGAAATTGAACGCGCCGTGCGTTAATCGGTGAGTGCTTTGGCTGACGAAAATCTGGCCGCGTGTGGCGGCGCTTTCGAGCCGAGAGGCCACATTCACGGTGTCGCCCATGACCGTGTAACTCATCCGCAGGTCATTGCCGACATTACCTGCAATCACGGTGCCCGAGTTGATGCCAATATGCAGGCTCAACGGCTCTTTCAGTTTATCAATCCATCGGCGGTTAAATGCCTCGAGCCGTTCTCTCATCGCCAAGCTGGCACGCAGCGCCCGTTCCGCGTCGTCTTCCAACGCGATGGGCGCCCCAAAAACTGCCATCACGCAATCTCCAATAAATTTGTCGACCATGCCTTCGTAGTGGTAAACCGCGGCGGTTAATTCCTTCATGCAATCATTCGCGAAGGATGCGACCTCTTCCGCATCCAGGCGTTCGGAAAGCGCCGTGAAACCCGAAATGTCAGCGAATATTACAGTTACCTGCCGTCGCTCCCCTTCGATATGGCCGCTGGTGCGTATTTTATCTGCCAACTGTTTTGGGATATAACTTTGCAGCCGCTGCAAAAGTTCGCCGGACGTTCCATCATTGTCCGTCGAGGCAGTCTCATCGGTGAGCAACGACTCGAGCATTCCTCGCAGAGGTTTGAGACTGAGCTCAACGGTAGCGTGGCCGAGCGCAGGGCGCATCGCTTCCTGGGCTTCGATAGCTGCGCGCAGTTGGGCAATCCGTTCCTCGCGGGAATTCGCCGGAGCCAGGGTTTTATCTTTCATTAGAGTTTTTCAAGTGAGCAGGTTCCCTGCGAGCACAGCGCACTGTGAGAGATCGAGTTTGCCGGAGGCCAGGACAGGAATTGAATCTACACGACAAATTTTCTTTGGAATCCACAAGTTTGGAACGCCGGATTCGCGAAGCTTCTCACGGAGTTGCGCAAGATCGACATCAACCCCGGCGAGCAAGACAAGCGCTTCGCCTTTGGCCTCATCCTGCACTCCGACGATTGCGATTACGCGTTCGTCTTTTCCGGAGAAGCCGAGCAACTCGATAATCCTTTGTTCGACGGCCTCATGCGGTACCATTTCGCCACCGATTTTTGAGAAGCGCGAAAGCCGTCCTTCGATGTAAAGAAATCCGTCTTCGTCGAATCGGCCGATGTCGCCGGTTTTGAACCAGCCGTCCTGCAAAACGTCCGCCGTGCGTTTCTCGTCGTGTAAATAACCATCGAAAATATTAACGCCGCGAAACCAAACCATTCCGGTCTCATGCAGCGAAAGTTTTCGATCGGTCTCCGGCTCCCGAATTTCGGCTGCGATGCCCGGCGCCATTTTCCCGACTGATCCTAGACGACTCGATGGCTGTACTTGCTCGCCGGGTTTGGTCGGTTGCGGGTCGGGCAGGTTCACGCTCACGACCGGCGAAGTCTCAGTCAACCCGTATCCTTCAAAGACATGCTGTCGAAATCGTTCCTCGAATGCTTTGGCCAAATCGAGCGGAAGTTTTTCAGCGCCAGTAATGACGAGCCGCAGACTGCGGAGTTGCTGGGACTCTGCCTTCCGTAAATAGCCGCGTAGGAAAGTTGGGGTCGCGAGAAGGAGTGTGAGTTTGTATTTTTCGATCAGCGCGGCGTTCTTCGCTACTTCGAGCGGACTTGGATACGTGACGATGCGGACGCCTTCGATCAACGGATACCAAAGTGTCACGGTCGATCCGAAGCTGTGGAAAAACGGAAGCGACGCGAGAATCGCATCTTCCTTTTTCGCATCGAGTAGCTCGCGAAACTGGGAAACGTTGCCGACGATGTTGCGATGAGAGAGAACCACGCCTTTGGGTTCTCCGGAACTCCCGCTGGTAAAAAGCACGACGGCTTCGTCACTACCGCCTCGTTTCGGAATCTGGAGCAATCGCAGAAGCAAGGGCGTGGGGACGAAGGTCGACGCCATCCACCAGAGAAGAATTCGCGATTTCAGTCGCGGCATCAATTCGTCCAGTTTCAGGGTGCGTTGCGGCCATGGAAAATCTTTCACTCGTTCCATGAATGGCGTGGCTGAGATTGCAACGCGCAGATCAGCACGCTTGCAGGCGGACTCGTTCGCGCTGCGTCCAGCCGTGAAATTCAGATCGACCGCCACTTTTCCGGCGAGCGCGACGGCCAGATTCGCCACCATTGAACCTTTGCCGGCAGGCAAAACGATCGCGATCCGTTTGTCGGAAAATTCTTTTCGGAGATAACGACTGAGGGCCGCAGCCGCCCCGAGTAATTTACCACGGCTCAATTCGCTGTTATCGATCCCATCGATGACTGCAATTGAAAAACGCCGGCGTTTCAATCCGCGGACACATTCTTCGGCCAGATGTCGATCTAACGAAGGTCGCCGGCTGTAGCAGAGCTCACCAAGTTTGAGCAACTCCTCCCGGACGGTTGCAATGTCGGCTGCCTTTGCCTCAAGCGGTCTGCCGAACGCGACCGTGACAAGATAAGGAATTTCCTTCGGCCATTTGGTGAAGAACTTTCCTCCTTGAAATGAAAAGATCGAACCCCAGAGGCGATCGAGCCAAACTGGGACGACGGTCGCGTTCGCGTGTTGGGCAATCAATTCGTAGCCCCGGCGGAGGCGAAGTAATGTCCCTGATCGCGTGAGCTGGCCTTCGGGAAAAAGACAGACAATCTCGCCCGCGGCAAGTCGTTCGGTTGCAGCGCGAATCGCTGAACGCGAATGGCGGACGTCGATTGGGATGCAGCCAACAGTGCGCAGAAACGGCCGCAGCACCGGTTTGCGATAAAATTCCTGGTCGATGATGTAACGAATCGGTCGCGGGCAAGCGAACTGGAGGACGAGGGCATCGACCCAGGTGATGTGATTGGGCAAAAGAAGGAAGCCGCCCGCCGGCAAATGTTCGAGACCGAGGGCGTGGACGCGATAGAAAATTCTGACGAGCGGCCGGCCAAAAAAATGGAGCGCGCGCTCACCCGCGGACATGTGAGGCATCGTTTATTTGTTTACAATTAACGCGTGGCCATTTATCTGCCAATCGGCAATTGGTGATGGAAGCAAGAGACCGTCCTCCTCCCGGAGCTTGGACCGCACTGGTCCTGCTGCTCGGGATTAATCTTTTCAATTACATCGACCGTCAAGTTCTGGCCGCGGTCGAGCCGCAAATCCGAGAAACATTTTTTGCGGCAAACGATCGCAATGCGATGGCGATTACGGGAGTGTTAGGGACGGCGTTTCTTGTGACGTACATGCTTGCCGCGCCGGCTTTGGGTTGGCTGTCGGATCGGTTCTCTCGCTGGATCATCATTGGGTCGGCGGTAGTTGTTTGGAGTTTAGCAAGCGGTGCGTCTGGTTTGGCGGCCACATTTGGCGCCCTCTTGATTACCCGCATCTTTGTTGGAATCGGTGAGGGTGGTTATGGACCGGCCGCGCCGACAGTTCTGGCCGATCTTTTTTCGCTGCAAACTCGCGGGCGCGTGATGGCTGTCTTTTGCGCGGCAATTCCGGTGGGAAGCGCGCTCGGATATGTTCTTGGGGGGTGGATCAGCGAACATCTGGGCGGTCCGTCGCCTGGTAACGAGGGGTGGCGCTGGGCTTTCTACTTGGTCACGCCGCCTGGACTTTTACTCGGACTGCTTTGTTTCACTCAGCGTGACCCGCGGGCGCGTGCTGCAACACGACCGGAGCGCCAGCGCGCCAGTCTGCAAGATTACATCTCGCTCATTCGCACGCGGTCTTACGTTCTTAATTGTGTCGCCCAAACTGCGCTTACTTTTGCGATCGGTGGAATTGGGTTTTGGGTGGCAGCGTATCTGCAATTTCGCGGCCAGCCGGTGTCGGCTACGAAATTTTTCGGCGTGATTATCGTGGTGGCTGGATTGACTTCCACGTTACTAGGTGGCTGGCTCGGAGACCGCTTTCGCAAGCGTTGGCCAGGTTCCTATTTTCTCGTTTCAGCGTGGGGAATGGTCTTCGCCTTTCCGCTATTTGTGGTGTTTTTGTTTACACCATTTCCGGCGGCGTGGTACCTGATGTTTGCGTCGGTTTTTTTTATGTTCTTGAATACCGGCCCGTCAAACACCGCGCTTGCGAACGTTACGCTTCCCAAAGTCCGAGCTTCTGCTTTCGCCCTGAATATCCTGGTCATTCACCTTTTTGGCGATGCGGCAGCGTTTCCGACCATTGGCTTTATCGCCGGCCACACGAACATGACCATCGCCTTCCTTTTCGTCTCCGTCGTGATGTTGATCGGTGCCCTAGCGTGGTTTGCTGGAGTAAAGTATCTACCCGGAGACGCCGCGCGGGTCGAAGCCGCGACGGTCTGATATCGATCTAAAGAAAAGCCAATGCGACCAATCGGATCGCTAAACGATTTATTCTTGTTCTCCGCCAGGTGTTGGGGCTATTTCGGCGGCGTCTTCAATGCTGCTCTTCTTATGAGAGCTCTTCCGCGGAGAAACGGGTGATGTCCCAGTCTTAGCGTTTACTCCGCGCGTTGCTTTACTAGGCGGCGCGCTTTCGCTCACAGCGGCCGAAGCCGTTGCCGATGCGGTTGCATTTGGTGAAGCGCTTGCGCTCGGTGACGCACTTGCGGTCGGCGATGCGCTCAGATTTGCCGGTTCCGGAGCGTTCGTTTGCAAATGAACATCATAAGCGCCCGCTTGCGCGAGCGCTTCCGTTGCTTGCTTGGAATGTCCAAGTTTCGCATGCAGATCGCTCAACAACTTCCAACTCTCCGCGCGATACCATTCTCGTTGCAAACTATTCAGTAATTCGTTGATCGCCGCCGACGTTCCGGCAGTCTGGTCGAGCAACTGAATGTAGCGTTTCTCGATCGACCAATTCGGCGTGCCCGTCCGCGACGCCAGCCGCATTCGCATTACATCGACCTTCCCGCTCTCTTTATTTTCAAGAACAGCCAATAGCTGATGCGCCTGCGCGTCCACCGGCGGCATTTGCGTCGCGCGCATCAGTAGTTTTCGCGCAAGCTTGAAGTCGCTTTGTTTCAATGCGACCGCGGCGAGGTTGATCAGAGCCAGCGGTTGGTCCGGTTTCTTTTTCAAAGCAGCATGCAAATGGACCGCCGCGTCTTCTAATTTTCCCTCGGTCAACTCGAGCTCGCCCAGGTTGATGAGCATTCGTGCTGAATCGCCCCCATGGCCGATCGTTCGCTCAAGAAACGTGCGTTGATCTTTCCAATCGAAGGTCCGGACAAAAGTGCGCCCGCCCAGAAATGCAAACCAGAGCACCAGCAATCCGGCGATCCACGTGGCGATTCCGAACGGCTTCGCGAGCCCCGATTCATTCGGGGTTGTCGACCTTCGCGATTTTAGCTTCTCTTCCAACCCGGCAATTTCCAGAGCGACGGCTAGAAAAAGAAATGCGCTCGGCAAATAGATCCAATGCTCCGCGGCGGTTGCGTTTAAAGTGATAACGCCGCTCACCGGTAGATAAGTCATCAGTGTGAAAAGAAGAGCGATGAACACTGCGGGATTGCGTTTGCGCGCCCGCAGCAGCCAGTAAAAAAACGCGGTGATTAAAACTAGACCGAGCAGCGTTTGCAGTTCGCGCCAGGCCGCGCGTGCCATGCTGGCTTCGTTGAAACCACTAGGCTGCGTTTCCACGTCGCGATCCATGTGCAGGTTCAGCGGAAACAAGATTAGACCGGTGTATTCCGCCACGGCTCGCGCGACGATGATCGGCCTAACAAGTAGCGGAGGAGGTGGACTGAGCGATGGCGCCGGGTCGTGCTCTGCGCCTGCGCGCAAACTGAAGTAGCTCGCAGTAACAAAAGCGGTTACCGCGATCATTTTCCAAAGATCCGCCCAATTTCTTCTCCACAGAAAAAACGCGAGTCCGATTATTGGAAAAATCAGGCCGGATTCTTTGCTTAATGCGCTCAAAAGAAGTGCCGCGGCGCTCCCGACAAAAAGGAGCAGCTTGCGCGGACCAAGTATGCGCGACGCGCGAAGTAGCAAAAACAGCCCAAGAAATCCAAATGTGGCGGCGAGTGGATCGGCCCGGCCAGAAACATAAACGACCGCCGCGCTTTGCACCGGATGAACCGCCCAGATCAGGGCCGCGCCTAAGGCAATCAATCGACATCGCCGGCGTTCGATACCAAAGCTTAGGAGCAATTCTTCAGCGAAAAACAGCAACGCGATGGCCGCCAAGCTGTGCCAAAGCAGACTCGTGATGTGGTATGGCCCAGGGCGAAACGCAAAGGCCGCGTAATCGATCGTGTAACTGAGTCGTTGGATCGGTCGATAGAAATCCGAAGCAGTCGCGTCAACGAAGAGGAAGTGGTTGAAGCCTTCCGGTATCAGTCGCCAGCTTCGGATCAGGGGATCGCGCAAAATCAAAGCCGTGTCGTCCCAGACAAAACCGTTGCGCACCGCCGGGGCATAGCTGATGAAGACAACGACAACCAGAATTAGAACAGCCCAGATTTTTTTCACGACAAACGAGAAATCAATAAGCCGTGTGCTTACATTTGCGAATGTTTATGTCGATCTTGCGTGGAGTTTTGTTTGGCGCGGTAATGGTTGTCGTCAGTAGTGTACGGGCCGATGGCGTTCCGGCGGATTGCTCGCAGTTGATCGTCGCCGTCGCGCCGGACTGGAATTCGATGCGCGGGAAATTGCAGTTGTTCGAGCGTCCTCGCGGCGGCGGTTGGACCACAGTTGCGCCGGCGGTGCCGGTTTTGTTCGGCAAGAATGGTTTGGCCTGGGGAAGTGGTCTCGCGGGCCAGGGCGAGCCCGGTTTGCACAAAAAAGAGCGCGATGGACGCGCTCCGGCCGGAGTTTTCGCGATCGGTAAAGTTTTTGGTTACGATGCCAAATTACCGCCGGGCGGTGATTATCCATATCATCAGGTCACGGAAGCGGACGTATGGAGCGATGATCCGCGCTCGCCAAATTACAATCGCCACATTGTTATCGACCCGAAAAACCCGCCCGACAATTACACTCACGAAAAAATGCGCTCGGGAGATTTCGCCTACCATTGGCTGGTCGATATCCGGCACAATTCCGATCCGCCCGTGCCGGGGGCGGGGAGCGCGATTTTTTTCCACATTCGCCGCGGCGTGAACCGGGCCACGACCGGTTGCACGACGATGGCCGAACCGGACCTGGTCAAAATGATCGCGTGGATGCGAGCGTCGCGGCACCCGTGCTACGTCCTCCTGCCGGCCGATGAGTATGAAAGGAAATGGCGTGGATGGGACTTGCCGGCGCCGGAAAAGACCGCCCTCCAATGATAAAAATACCGCGACTCGTTGATTCCCGCGTTGTTTGACGTAGTTGTTAGGCAGAGGCTCATGCGAAGACGATCCAATCCCGATTCGGAACCGAATATCCGCCGTATTGATACCAAGACGCGCGCGAAAAAGCAGACCCACGGTTTCCAGGTGCATTTTTTGCGTGGAAAGAATGCCATCACCAGAATGTTCAGCGACTCGCTTTTCGGCGGAAAAGGCGGCGCTCGCCGGGCGGCGCGGAAATTCAAGCGCACGGCGATGGGTCGCGCTCCGAAGCGCGGCGCAAGATCGACATCTCGGCGTCGAAAGCGGCGTTAAGAATTTTTTTCACGCCAGATTCTCCAGCATTCAAGGAATCCGGGCGCAAACTCGTGCGGCCGCGCTCTGGTCCAGGCGTCAACGATTGTTAGCGGGAAAAATCGGCCGGCTTCAATCTCGCTCGGATTCGGTCGCAACTCGCCATCGTACGATCCGCGGTAGAGACAAATGAACTCAAAACCGGTCCGCTCTGAAGCAGGCAGCTTTGCTACCTTTTCCAAGGCAATCTCGATCCCAAGTTCCTCTGTTAGCTCGCGCGCGGCGGTCTGGTCGTACTCTTCGCCAGGGTTAACATGCCCGGCCGCGCTCGAATCCCAAGCCAGTGGATGTCGATCTTTCCATCGGGAGCGCAGTTGGAGAAAGACCTCCCCTGCGGAGTTGAAAATCAGCAGGTGGACTGCCCGGTGAACCAAGTTATTCCCATGCACTTGGCTCCTCGGAGCGGCCCCTATCACCTGATCACGCTCATCCACTACCGGGAAGGACTCTTCTGGCCCGGCGCCACCGTCAGGCGAGGTAATCGGTGCAATGTGATTAGCCAGTACGATCCATTGCCTGAGCGAAAGTTCTTCGGCGCGGGCCTTTGGGTTGAGGCCGAGTTCCACGGCTGCCTTTTCCCAGTCGGGGATCTTTTCGCGAATGAGTTTGCCGAGTTGCTTGCGTCGCTGTGAGAAACCGCGCCGAACCAGTTCTTCGAAAGTCTTGTAATCACATGCTGGAAGTGCCCGCGGATCACGCAAAGTGACGCGCACGAGTGCCGAATCCACTTCCGGCTTCGGAAGAAACACACTCGCTGGAACAGTTCGTAAATATTCCACGCGATAGTGCAATTGGACAAGCAAGGTGAGCGCACCGTAATCGCTCGTCGCCGGCACAGCTACGAGTCGTCGTGCTAATTCCTTTTGTAACATAAACAACCACAGCGATATAGGACTTGGAAATTCAAGGAACTTGATCAGCAATTGACTCGAAACGTAGTAGGGAAGATTCCCGAGTAATTTTACTTTGGGCTGCATGTAGAAGATTCGCGTATCAAACTCGAGCGCGTCGCCGTGCACGATCTCAAGCCGATCGCCTTGAAATTTATCGCGCAGAAATTTTACCAGCCGTTTGTCTTTTTCGATCGCGAGAACCGGCGCACCTTTTGCCAGGGCCAGTTCCGTCAACGCGCCGAGACCAGGACCGATCTCAACGATGAAATCTTCCTGACCGATCTCTGCTTGATCGACGACCCATTTCGCGAGATTGCGGTCGTGTAAGAAATTTTGACCGAGACTTTTAACCGGCGAGACACCGATTTCCTGCAAAGTCGCGGCCATTTCAGACAACTTCATCGAAGAGCGACAACTTAAGTCGCAAAGCTTCGAAAATTAAGCCCTTATTCACAAAATCCTGTGAATAAAACAGGCTGAGAGAGAGCTTTTATTCACAAGTTATTCAACAGCGGCAGCGAGCCGGTGGAACTACGCCCCGCGAGGAGGTTTCCTGGACGAAATTTGCCCTAGGGAAGCAATAACTTTGGAAAGATATTGCGCAATCTCGGATCTAAAACCATAAACTACCTTTTCTTGTCATGAGCTTGAACATCGAAGCCCTCTCGCGCGCGGCTACCGAAGCGCGTGGTCTCTGCATGGACGCGGTGCAAGCGTCCCAATCCGGCCATCTTGGCCTTCCCCTCGGCTGCGCCGAAATGGGAGCGGTGCTTTATGGCTATGCTCTAAAGCACAATCCCGATAAGCCGCGCTGGATCGGGCGCGATTACTTCGTTCTCTCGGCCGGTCACGGCAGCATGTTTCTTTACGCCTGGCTTCACATGAGTGGCTACAATTTGCCGATGTCGGAGATCAAACGCTTCCGACAGTTGCATTCGAAGACGCCGGGCCACCCGGAATTTTTTGAAACTCCGGGAGTGGAGTGTACGACCGGTCCGCTGGGACAGGGCGTTGGCAACGCGGTCGGGATTGCGGTCGCGATGAAAATGGCGGCGGCGCGATTCAACACCAGCGAGCACCGTATTTTCGATCAGCACTGCATTTGTCTCGCGGGCGACGGTTGTTTGCAGGAAGGCGTGTCGGCGGAAGCGAGCGCGTTCGGCGCCCATTTCGGCCTCGATAATCTGATTCTGATTTACGATTCGAATGCGGTCACGCTCGACGCTCCGGCGAAAATGACGCAGAGCGAAGACGCCGCGGCGCGATTCAAGGCTTACGGATTCGACGTCCAGGAAATCAACGGCCAGGACATGCAGGCGTTTCTCGACGCGCTCGAGAGCGCGAAGGAGAACGACAATGGCCGGCCGAAGTTCATTGTCGCGCACACGCTGATTGGAAAAGGAATTCCCGAAGTGGAGGGGACTTTCAAAGCGCACGGTGAAGCCGGTGCCAAATTTGTCGATGCCGCGCGCAAGGGGCTAGGTTTGCCGGACGAACATTATTACGTCTCGAAGGAGACCTATGATTATTTCGCCGCGCACAAAAAGAAATTGCTCGAGGAATACGATCGCTGGGAAAAATCTTACAATGACTGGCGAAAGAAAAATGGCGAACAGGCAAAGCTGCTCGACGCTGCGATCGATCGAAAGGTAGATGCCGATCTTCTATCGAAGATCCCCGAGTTTCCGAAGGACGCGAAGCTCGCGACCCGCAAAGCCGGGAGCGAAGCGCTGCAGCCGATTGCGCAGGCGATGCCGCTTCTCATCAGCGGCAGCGCCGATCTCCACGGATCGACCTTGAATTACATTAAGGACGGCGGCGACTTCACCCGCGATACGCCGGCCGGCCGGAACATCCATTTTGGAATTCGCGAGCATGGGATGTGCGCGATCATGAATGGAATTTCGTATCACGGAATTTTCCGCGCGTCCGGTGCCACATTTCTTGTCTTCACCGATTACTGCCGACCTTCCATTCGGCTCGCGGCGCTTTCAAAGCTACCGAACATTTACATTTTCACCCACGACTCGATTGGGGTGGGCGAAGACGGACCGACGCATGAACCGGTCGAGACGATCAGTTCCGTGCGAATCATGCCGCAGATCGATGTGATTCGCCCGGCCGACCCGGAGGAGACGGCGGGAGCGTTTGCGGCCGCGGCCCAACGGATCGACGGTCCGACTTTGCTCGCGCTAACGCGGCAGGTGGTTCCGATTTTGAACGAGGTCGATGTTAAATTGCGTCGTGAAGGCGTCGCGCGGGGCGGATACATCGCGCAGAAAGAAAAAGGAAAGCTCGATCTCATCATTATGTCGTGCGGGAGCGAATTGCAGCACGCCTTTGCCGCAGCAAAGGAGCTTGGCGATGGCGTGCGCGTCGTCTCGATGCCGTGCTTTGAGCGTTTCAATCGCGAATCGGAGAAATATCGCGAGGAAGTGCTGCCAAAATCCTGTCGCAAGCGCGTCGCGATCGAAGCCGGCATTACCGAGACCTGGTATCAATATGTTGGCCTGGACGGCAAAGTCGTAGGCCTGCACCAATTCGGTTTGAGCGCGCCGGGCGCGGAAGTGATGAAGGAGCGCGGGATCGACGCCAAGCACGTGGTCGAAGCCGCAAAATCGCTCTAGAACGCTTCTTCCGGCTCGGTCACGTTCCGCGCGCGGTCTTCGAAACGGGTGAATTCCTTCAGGAAGGTGAGGGGAATCTCACCGACCGGACCGTTGCGCTGCTTCGCGATGATTAATTCGGCTTCGCCCGATTTTTCCTGACGCGCTTCGTCATCTTCCTCGTACATTTCTGGTCGAACCAGAAGGCCGACAAGATCCGCGTCCTGCTCGATGGATCCGGACTCGCGCAAATCGCTCAAACGCGGTTTGCCGCCAGTACGTTGTTCCGGCTGTCGATTCAATTGCGCGACTACAATGACGGGAATCTTCAATTCTTTGGCCAAAGCTTTCAGGCCAGCGGAAATTTCCGAAATTTCGAGCTGTCGATTGTCCTGCGACCGGCGCGATGTCGATCTTAGCAGCTGTAAATAATCGATGATGATGAGCTGGACGTCCTGCTGCGCCTTGAGCCGGCGCGCTTTCGCACGCAGCTCTAAAATCGTGAGACTGGCGCTGTCGTCGATGAAAATCTTCGCTTCGGCGAGCTTCGATGCCGCAGCGGTCAGGCTCGGAAAATCGCGCTCGCCCAAAAACCCGTCGCGCACTTTCTGCAAATTTACACGCGCCCGCGAGCAGAGCAGGCGCTGAACAAGCTGCTGACTGCTCATTTCCAAGCTGAAAACGCCGACCGGCAGTTTTTCGTTGATCGAAACATGCTCGGCGATGTTCATCGCCAGCGCGGTCTTTCCCATGCTCGGCCGCGCCGCGATCACAATCATTTCCGCCGGATGCATCCCGCTGGTCATCCGGTCGAACTCGACAAAGCCGGTCGAGATTCCCGTGATGCCGCCTTTGCGCTCGTAAAGTTTTTCGATCGACTCGATCGCTTCCATCACCTGGTCCTTCATCGAGAGCATCTGGCCCTTGAAGCGATCCTCGCCGACGGCAAAAATTTTCTGTTCTACCTCGTCGAGAAGATTGCCGACCTCATCCTGCTCTTCGTAGGCGCGGCGCACGCTTTCGGTCGAAGCAGCGATGATCGAGCGCAAAATGTATTTGTCGCGGACGATCTCGAGGTAATAACCGACGTTCGCGGCCGTCGGCACGAAAGTGAAAAGGCTCGTCACCAATGCCGCGCCCCCAACGGTTTCGAGTAAATTTCGATCGCGCAGGACTTGGGTGAACGTGATCAGATCGATCGCCTGGCCGGCGTTCCAAAGATCGACCAGCACCGTGAAGATCGTTTGATGCGCCGGAACGTAAAAGTATTCCTCGTTAATCTTCTCAACGACCTCGGCGATCGCGTCCCGCGGCGAGATCAGCATGGAGCCGAGCACGCCTTGCTCAGCTTCGACGCTGTGAGGCGGCGCACGGTGAATATCCTGCGCAGAACCTGTTGGCGAACTGGGAAAAACTCTTCCGCCGTTTCCTCCCGGCCTGCCTCGGCCGGGCCCGTTGCCCGAATCTTTGCGAGGCGTCTCTCCAGTCCGCAAGGACGGTTGAGTCGCCATTTATTTTGTCTCTTTTTTTCTCCTGAAAAACGAACGATGTTTTTTCTCAGGCTGCTCCGCTTCGGCTTCGTCTTTCCCACGGTCGCGGGCTTGCTCCGCCGATTTCACGTCAAATTTAAATTGCGCGGTTACATCGTGATGCAACTTGATCGCGACTTCGTGTTCGCCCGTGTCTTTGATCGGACGCTCAAGCACGACTTTGTGACGATCGATTTCCAACCCAAGCTCATTCTTCATTCGCGTGACAATGTCCTGGGCGGTAATCGAACCGAACGCTTTTCCGGATTCGCCGGTCGCGAGTGTGAAGGTCAGGCGCGCTTTCCCAATCTTACGGGCCAACTCCTCCGATTCGTTCAATTCGCGGGCCTCGCGTTCGGCGCGTTTCTTCTTGAGTGTGTCTAGTTGGCGCAGCGCTGCGGGCGTCACTTCGTAAGCCTTGCCTCGCGGCAGCAAATAATTGCGCGCATAACCGCGACGCACTTTCACCACGTCGGCTTCAGCGCCAAGGCCGGGTACGTTGTCGGTTAGAATAACTTCAGTTGAGGGCATCTTGATTCTAAAAATTTTTCGCGAAGCGCGAACGTCATACAAGCAGCGCGATTGCATACTGTCAACGGGCTGAACGAAAATTAACAAATTATTTTCGCTTGCGCTTCATTAACACGGGCTCTTAAGCCGATGGATCTTCGTGCAACCCAACGCTAAAACTGTTTAAACAGCTTTTGGCTGGCCAAGCATTTTCATCACCGGACTGAAGTCCGGTGGTAATGACATCAGTCGGCACACTGCCTTCAGCATTGCTCGAATGGACGAAGCTTTGCTAAGAATTGCTCCAGCGAAGTTGAATTATGTGCCGAAGAATTTTTTCGTTGAAATCAGTGTTGCTCCTTGGCCTGGCGTTGTCGCTCAATGCAGCGCCCACTCCAACACCGACTCCGACGCCAAAGAAGAAGTCGTTTTTTCCTCCTTTTAAGGTGAATCGCTCGGCTACGCCGTCGAGCGTCGGCGGCGCCGCGAACCGCGGCGCTCACATGGGCGTGGATCGCAGCGCGCAAACCCCTCCGCCACGGCCGACGCCCACACCGAAACCAAAGTCTACGCCATCCGGAGCGCGCAAATCGCCGACCCCTACGCTGTCGAAAGCAGCGACGTCTGCAACACCGAGAAGCACGCCATCCCCGCAAAAAGAAATTTCGCCGGCAGCGCAGCCATCACCCACGTCTTCTCCCGCCGCGAATAAGACTGTCCCGCCTACTCCGACAACAACACCGAGTTCGTCACCATCACCGACACCAACAGCGTCGCCATCGCCAACTGCATCAGTACCGCCAGTTTCTCGACCGACGAAAACTGAACTGACACTGACGAAATTCGAGCCACCCCACGGCACGCCCGGCGATCGCGATTATCGCAGCGCCCGTTTATCATATCGAATCAACGTTCCCAACAGAGTGGAATTTCCGACGATCAACTTCACCGTCGAAACATCGTCGGGAAAACTTTTCGAGCGCATCTTCACACTTCCGGCCGGCAGCGCATTTATCGAACCCGGCGACAACAGCGAGCACACCGTCGCGTTAGATCCTGTGCCGCGCGATGATTGGGCCGATGCCTACGCGAAAACTGACCGTGCGACGTTCAATTGGTCGATCGAAGGACAATCGAGCGGTCGCAGCGAAATGCCGGTGAAGAAACCGTGGCCGTAATCCGCACGCTTAGACGATCCGATCGATCCCATCTCATTAACACCGGCCCTGAAGGCAGTGCTAACGCTAGTGCGGTTCGAAGTGCCAGTCCGGCTCGGACCTAAACCATGCCGAGCTTCATGCGCCCGGCTTCGCTGATCATGTTCTGGTTCCAGGGCGGGTCCCAGACCAGCTGCACATCGGCTTCATCCACGCCGTCGATCGACAAAATTTTGCTCTGCGCGTCGTGGGCGATCGCTGGTCCCATTCCACAACCGGGCGCGGTCAGCGTCATCTTAACTTCGACGCGCGTGGCGCCATCGTCTTTTTTTATCAGGCGACAATCGTAAACCAACCCAAGATCGACAATGTTCACCGGAATTTCCGGGTCGAAGCATTGCTTGAGCTGGGTCCAAATCTCCTCTTCCGAAACTGTGCCGTTCGTTTTGCCGCTCGTCTTTTCCTTCGCCTCGGCTTTAGGTTTCTCCAGACCGAGCGCATCCAAATCTTGTTCGGCGATGCGCGATAGCCCATATGGCGTGGCGATGGTGTAACTGCCGCCGAGCGTTTGCGTGACTACGCCTTTGGTACCCTTCTCGAGGGTTAATTTTCGACCGCTCGGGATCTCAATCGCCTCCACCTCCCGGCTTAAACTGAATTCCGTGTTCTCGTGCATCTCTAGAATTGTAGCGGCGGTCTACGACCGTCGCAAATGTTCGACCTTCTTCTGTAGAGGCAGGTCCGAGCCGGACTGGCGTTGTCTCGGCTTGCAATATCTTCTTTTAGAGCAGGCGGGGACGCCTGCCACCGCAGCTACAGCTTGTTCGGATCTTCCAACAGCTCAATCACGCGCTTGAGCAAACGGCCCGCCCCGCCGCCGTCGAGGCTGCGATGATCGAAGCTGAGTGTGAGTTGCGCTTCCGTTTTCGGAACGAATTCCTTTTTCGTTTCGTCCCACGAGGGAGTTTTCTTTCCAGCTCCGAGTCCGAGAATCATAGTCTGATCGGGCAGGGGAATCGGTGTGCCCCAGTCGAGGCCGAATGTGCCGAAATTCGAAACCGACGCAATTCCGCCAGAAGTCATCTCGCTTGTTAGTCGCCGCCGTCGCGCGAGATCGACAAGTTCTGCGTATTTAGTCGTTAGGTCGGCGAGCGACGTTTTGTCGGCGTTACGAATCACTGGGACCATGATTCCCTCCCCGGCTTCAACGGCGAGACCGATATCGATTGATTGCGATCCAATCGCGCGTCCGCCGATCAATCGTGCAGCCGCCGTTGGTTGTTCGGCAAGTGCGAGCGCAAGCGCGCGCAACGCGTAAAGCGCCGGGCCGGGTTTCGGATCCCGCGACTGTCGATCTTGCAAAACAGGATCGAGACAGACCGAGATGCCGACGGTTGCTAGCGGTCGCGTCCAACTGCGGCGCATCGCATCCGCGACGCCGGTGCGGATTGCGCTTGGTTTTTCGGCAGGTTGGGATTCGATTGAGTTGAGAAAATTTTCGAGATCTTTAATCGTTAGTCGACCCGCCGTTCCAGTTCCTGCAATGCTGGCGAGATCCGCTTGCGTCAATTGTAACTCCGCCATTCGCGCGCGCACGCGCGGCGAAAGATATCCGGCGCCTTTTGCACTCGCCGGAACGGGCAGACCGCCGCGCTGTCCGGCTTCGGCGCTCGTCGCCACTTGTGGAAGATCGACATCGTCCACTTGAAAATGCGAACCACTCCCATTTCCGGTGCGGCCTGTTTTCGCAGTTTCCTCTTCGCGCCCGGGAATTTCCTTTGCGACTTCGCCTTGAGGAGGCGCAGGCGCGCGTTTCTGAAATCGTGCGGCGTCTGCTTCACTCGCTTCGACATAACCAAGCACCGCGCCAACCGGATACGTGCCTTTCACTTCGGCATCGATCTTCGCAATTTCGCCCGGGCACGGCGTGGTCACACCCATGACAGCTTTGTCGGTCTCTACTTCGATGATCTCTTGATCGGCCGAAACTTTGTCACCGGGTTTTACCTTGATGGAAACGATCGTGGCTTCGGCCATCGATTCGCCGAGCTGCGGCATGGTGATTGGAACTTGAGGCATGAGAGAGTTGAGAGGTTGAGTCGTTGAAAGGCGGGTTGTTACTCCTGCAGAATTTGGCGCACTTTGGCGACGATGGTTTTTCGGTTCGGCCGGTGTTCGCTCCACAGATTTGGGTGATAAGGAATCGGCGTGTCTTTGGCGTTGATGCGCGCGGGTGCGGCATCTAGCAGATGAAAACCTTCGGCCGCGACGCGCGCGATCACTTCCGCTGTGACACCACCCCACGGGAATGCTTCGCCGACCGCGAGCAAACGGCCAGTCCGCGCGACCGACGCGAGCACGGTAGTCGTATCGAGCGGTTTTACCGTGCGAAGATCGACAACTTCGATTTCAAATCCCTCGGTGCGTAGTTCATTTGCGACGCCGAGTACTTCGTGAAGCATCGCACTGTAAGTCACGATCGTAAGATCCCGTCCCGGCCTAACGATTCGCGCTTTGCCAATCGGAAAACTTTCCTTCGGCAACGCCTCGGCTTTAAGGTGGTAATAAAGATATTTGTGCTCGCAGTAGATCACCGGGTCGTTGATAGCGACCGCATCGATTAACATTGTGTAAGCGTCCTCCACCGTTGCCGGTGTCATGACCACAATGCCTGGATAATGCGAATACAGCCCTTCCATGCTTTGGCTGTGAAATGGTCCGCTCCCTTTGGTTCCACCGGATGGCAACCGCACGGTAATCGGCACCGGCACATTCGTCCGCCAATAATGCGTGCCCGCGTTGTTCAGGATTTGATTGAGCGCGATGCTCGAGAAATCGGCGAATTGCATTTCCACAATCGGCCGCATTCCTTCCAGCGCAGCGCCGATCGCGGTGCCGACCATCGCATCCTCACTGATCGGCGTGTTTAACACGCGCCCGGGAAATTTTTCGGCGAGTCCTTTTGTTGCTTTGAATGCGCCACCAAATTTCCCGGCAATGTCCTGTCCGTAAATGAAAACGCGCTCGTCCTCGCGCAGCAGTTTTGTCTGCGCCTCGCGAATCGCTTCGAGATACGTGACGCTCATTAGGGGAATGACGAATGACGAATGACGAGTGACGAACGAAATCCGAAATTCGAATGACGAAAGATCGAAAACCTTGTCCGTTGGACTTCGTGCTTCGACATTATTTCGTAATTCGTCATTCGACCTTCGTCATTCAGCAGGCGAATCGGTTAACTCACTCGTAGAAAGCGCGCTCCAATCTTCCTCGCTTGCCACCGGTGTCTCTTCCTGCTGCGCTGTTGCCACCGCTTCGTCCACTTGCTTTGCAATCTCGGCCCGCATCTGTTGCAGCGCATCGCGATCAAGCAAACCCTTGTCGAGAATGAATTTTTCGGTCCGCGCGACCGGATCCTGTGCGAATGGCTGATTCTTCATCTCCGCCGGAACGTAACTGGCGTCGTCATGTTCGCCGTGGCCGGCCAGTCGCAAAACCTCAGCGACAACTAACTGCGGGGGACGCCCGGCGCGTGCTCGCTTCACCGCCGTCTCAACGACTTCCAGACACTGGTTCAGATCGGTCCCGTCGATCGTGTGCCCTTCGTAGCCGTACCCGATCGCGCGATCGACCAGGCTCGCACAAGCGAACTCACGTTCGTTAGGCGTGGAATAGGCCCAATGATTGTTCGTGACCACCACTACCAACGGCACTTGTTCGACCGCGGCAATGTTCAAGCCTTCATGTGACGCGCCGGTCTGCATTCCGCCTTCGCCAAGCGTTGTTAGTCCGACAAACCCTTTCTCGCCCTTCATCCGCTTCGCCAGCAGCTTGCCCACCATTACCGGGATCATCGCGCCGAGATGGCTGATCATCGCCAGTTGGTTCTCGCGCGGCCGGCCCCGATGAATATTGCCGTCGCGGCCGCGCATCGGCCCTTTGACCGAGCCGAGATATGTTCGGACTACGTCCAACAACGGTTCCCCGAACGCCGAACGCCCGGCCTGATCGCGAATGAGCGGGCCGAACACATCGCCCTTTTGCAAAAACGTTCCGCACGCCGCGCTGACTGCTTCCTGGCCTCGGCCGAGATACACGCCGCCAACGATCATGCCACCGCGATAAAGACTTCGCAGTTTGTCCTCGAGAATGCGTGCGAGCAGCATCCAGCGAAACGCTTCCATAAATCGCTCGTGCACCCCGGCTTTCGGCGCCGCTTTCTTGGACGAAGATTTTTTTCCGCGCGGTGCCGTTTGAAGCATCGGCCCAATTTTACGCAAGATCGACAATCGCGCGCAAAATTTTTTTGCGCGAAATGCCGACCGACTAACGCCCGGCTCGGCTGGTCTTTTGTTCGCCGTGCCCGTTTTCCGCCAGAGCGAATTGACGTTGTGAAGAAGCGGGTTCGCGCTGCGGCGGCGTTTGTTCGGTGGCTGGCGGTGCGGTCAATTTCATCCCGACCAATTTGCTCACGCCGCGCTCTTCCATCGTCACGCCATAAAGCACCTCCGCCTTTGAGATCGTGCGTTTATTGTGAGTGATGATGACGAATTGGCTTTGAGCGATGAAACGATCGAGCATGCGGACGAAACGATTGATATTGCTTTCATCGAGTGGCGCGTCGATTTCGTCGAGCACGCAAAACGGACTTGGACGTACCATGTAAATTGCGAAAAGAAGCGCGACCGCGGTCATCGCCCGCTCACCGCCGCTGAGGAGCGAGATGCTTTGCAATTGTTTGCCGGGCGGCTTTGCTGAAATTTCGATCCCGCAGTTGAGCGGATCGTTTTCATCCAGCAATGAGAGATCGGCCCGGCCGCCACCGAAGAGCTCGGCGAACATTTCCTTAAAGTTGGCTCGGACCTGCGCGAAGGTCTCGGCAAACAGCTTCTTGGTCGTCGAATTGATCCGTGAGATCACGTCGAGCAGTTCGCGCCGCGAATTGGTGAGATCGTTGTTTTGCGTCTCAAGAAATTTAAAGCGCTCTTCCAACTCGTCGTATTCCTGGACCGCGTCGAGATTGACCGGGCCCATGTTGTCGAGTTGCCGGTTAAGATCGGCGATCAGCGTTTGTAGTTCGCCGTCGGGAAGATCGACATCGTCCTTGGTGGCGACTTCTTTTTCGGACCGCTTCAATTGCGCGCGCAAAGTCTTGCCGAATACAGTTTCGTCGGGGCTAAACGCGCGAAGATCAATCTGGTAACGGCGCGAAATGTTTTCCGCGAGGTTTTCGATCTGCATTTGCAATTGCGATTCGCGGACTTGCTGATGACCACGCTTCTCTAGCAGCTCGCTCAGCGAATTGCGTAAACCTCGCAATTCCGTTTCCCGCTTCTCAACCGAAGCGACCCGAGCTGCTCTTTGTGACGAAATTTTACTCGCGGCTGACTCCGCTTCAGCGGCACGCGCGGTTTGCTCTTTGATCGCAACTTCGGCATCGCGGCTTTCCTGCGCTTGCGTTGCCAGCTTGCTTTCATAGCTGGCGATATCGGCCCGGCGCGCCGCGATTAGTTCCACCAACTCAGTGTCACGCGCGGCCATCGGTTGGCGTTGCGCTTCCAAACTTTCGTGACGCTGACGGGCAGTGGCGATCGCGAGCCGCAACTCATTCAGACTCTCGAGCGTTTTTTCTTCCTGCGTTCGCGCGCCTTTCTCGTCCTTTTCGGCGTCACTTTGTGCAGCTTCGTGTTCAGCAAGTTCAGCTTGCGCCTCACTCAATTCATCTTCGAGTGCGCCGACACGCTCGCCGGCGGCTTCAATTTGTTGCTCGAGCGTTTTCTTTTCCGATTTGAGATTTTCGATCTTACGTCCGGCTTCTTTTTCTTCCGCTTGTAGCAGCGAGATCTTGTTGGCCGAGGTCGAATGCGACAGATGCGCGCCTTGATACTGCGCGCGGCCTTCGTCCAGCTGGCGCGAAGCACTTTCGACATTGGCTTTCGCTTGATCACGTTTTTGGATGAGGATCTCGCGCTGCTTAGCGCATTCGGTTTCTTCTTTGTCCAATGCCGCCACCCGCGCCCTGCGTTCGAGCAACGAGTCCGATTTTACGGTGCTGCTCCCGCCGAAAACAATTCCCTCCACCGAGACGAATTCGCCGTCGAGCGTCGCCATTGCCAGGGTCGGTTCATCTCTCTTGCAGGCGAGGGCCTGCTCGAGTTTAGCGAAAATGAGGACGCCGCTGAGTAATTGACGAATCACAGGCTCGACCCCACGCGGCGCGACAATTTTATCAACCGCCCAGGCCAGCGCGCCTTTCGGCAGACTTTTGCGGACCGATTCCTGAGTTGAAGCGCCGAGCTTGGGAACGAACAACGCGGCCTGCCCCAATTTCTTTTTCGTCAACCGCCCGAGGATCTCTTCGGCGCTTTGCCCATCCTTCAAAATCACCGCGTGCAGATTTCTTCCGAGCGCGGCCTCGATCGCGGGAATAAATCTTGGATCGACATCGATCTGGGCGACGAGTGAGCCGGCGATCGCGTCTCGAAAGCGCTCCGGATCGTCCAAACCTTTAAGGACCGCCCGCGAACCCTGTGCGAGTCCTTCGCCTTCGGCGTTGAGCTGACGCAAAATCTCAAGACTCGATCGTTTCTCGGCGAGTGTGCGCTCTAACGTCGTAAGTTCGCTCTCGGCATTTGCGAGCAGCTCTTGCTGCCGGCGCAAATTCGTTTCAGCCATTTGCGATTGCGCGAGCAGCTGTTCCAACTTCTTTTGCTCGCTCTCGGTGGCATTGTGCGCGGCCACAATCTCCGCCGCAATTTTCTCACGGGCTTTCGTCGCCTCTTTTGTTTCTGAGAAGATTTGTCGGATCTGTTCCTCTGTCAGCTCGCGTCTCGCGGTAATTCCAGCCAATTCGTCCTCCAGCTTGTCGATGCGCGCCTCGTATTTTGAAAGCGACGCGCGCGCCATTTCGCGATCGGTCTGACTCGCTTCGCGTTTGGCGCGTAGTTTGTCGAGCAACTCGGTTATTTTGGCGAGTTCGTCTTGTTTCGATTGGAGAAAGCGCTGCGTTTTTTCAATCAGTGCGTCGCTCTCACGAATCTGGGCGGCGTGCTGCTTTCGTTTGTTTTCGGCGGTAGCGATGTCGCCTCGTGCGCGCTCGATCAAGTCGGCCAATTCCTCTTTGCGTTGCCGATTGAATTCAATCCGGCTCCGATGCGCCGCAACCTCGCTTTGTAATCGTTGCGCTTCGGCGCGGATGTCCGCAACTTCGATGTCGATCTTGTCCAGCGCGCGACGTTCTTCGGCTAGTTCGGTTTCGCCGCGATCGATCCCGGCGCGCGACGTCTGCTCCGAGGTTGCAATCTTCTCGATCTCGGCCCGGCAATGAGCGAGATCGGCGTCGAGCGCGGCCAGTTGTTTTTTCGAGTGATGCGTTTCGAGAACGCGCAGGTCGGCGTGCAACGCTTGATAACGTCTGGCTTTTCCGGCCTGACGTTGAAGCGAGCCGATCTGCCGCTTCACTTCTTTAATCACGTCCCCGATCCGAAGAAGATTCGCTTCCGTCGCTTCGAGTTTCCGCAGCGCTTCCCGCTTTTGCGTTTTGTATTTGGTAATACCGGCTGCTTCTTCGAAAATCGCGCGCCGATCTTCCGGTCGCGAGCTCAAGATCATGTCGATCTTGCCTTGCTCCATCATCGAGTAGGCGGAGCGGCCGACGCCGGTGTCAGCGAAAAGATTTTGGATGTCCTTCAAACGACACGCCGTTTTGTTGAGCAAATATTCCGAATTGCCGTCGCGATAAACACGGCGAGTCACGCGCACATCGTGCCAATCGACATTCAACTCGGACGCGCAATCGGTGAAGGTGAGCGAGACTTCAGCGAAGCTGAGCGGTTTGCGATTGTCGGTGCCGTTGAAAATGACGTCGGCCATTTCGTCGCCGCGAAGCGATTTGGCGGACTGTTCGCCCAGCACCCAGCGGATCGCGTCGAGCAAATTGGATTTGCCGCAACCGTTCGGGCCGACGATTGCGGTAACGCCTTCGTGAAAATTGAAGAGAGTTTTGTCGGCGAAGGATTTGAAGCCGAAGAGCTCGAGCGATAGTAAATGCATGCGGCCGGGGCCCAAAAAATCAGTCTTAGAGGGCAATATAATAGCCTTTGTGGCGTGACAAGCAAAATCACACCATTGGTGGGTTTGCCGGGAGGCCCAACCGCAACATTTGGGGCTCGGAGGCGATATCAATCCCTCTTGCTTCAACCGGTCAAATCACGCACGATGCCGCCCGTGGCCGCCGACGAAACGATCTCGATCCAACGCGCAGAAAACGTCGATCATCAACTCGTCCGCGGGATCGGAATTCCCGCGCTAACAGCGAATATTATCAGCTCAACGATTGGCGCTGGGATTTTTGTGATTCCGGCGATGGTTGCGAAAGGTCTCGGTCCAGCAGCACCGCTGGCATTCGTTTGTTGCGCGATTGCCATGGTTTTGTTCGTCACTTGTTTCGCGATTGCTGGGAGTCGCGTCTCGTTGACCGGCGGACTTTACGCTTACGTCGAAGTTGCCTTTGGTCGTTACGTCGGATTTCTCGCCGGCATCCTTTATTTTCTAACAGCACTCGGCGCGGTCGCTGGTGTTGTGAACGTGCTGGCGAACTCAATTGCACTGGTGATTCCGTCTCTCGGCAGCCCGGTCATGCGGATCGTTGTCATGCTCGCGGTTTACGGTTCGCTTGTGTTCATCAACATCCGCGGCGTGCGGAAGGGTGCCGGCGCCGTGACGATAATTACTTTCGCGAAAATTCTGCCACTGCTCTTGTTCATCGGCGCGGGACTATTTTTTATTCACGCGCCGAATCTTACCTGGTCGATTTGGCCCAGCAGCAAAGCGTTAGGTGACACAGTTATTCTATTAATTTTTGCGTTTGTCGGAATCGAGGTGGCATTGATCCCGAGCGGCGAAGTGAAAAATCCGGCGCGGACCGTTCCGCGTTCCGCCTATCTCGCGCTCGTCGTCACCACCATCATTTATGTTTTGATTCAAATTGTCGCGCAAGGAACCCTCGGCGCCGATCTCGCAAATTATCCGGACGCGCCGCTTGCTGAATCGGCCGTCAAATTTCTCGGGAACCTGGGCCGCACCATCTTGCTCGCGGGCGCAACCATCTCGGCCTTCGGATTTGTCACCAGCGACATCCTTAGTTCGCCACGAATGATTTTCGCCTTTGGCCGCGATGGCGCTTTGCCGGAATTTTTTGCGCACGTCCATCCGCGTTATCGGTCGCCCGACGTTGCGATCATCACTTACGCGACGCTCGCGTTCGCGTTGTCAGTCAGCGGGACATTTGAGCAACTCGCGGTGCTATCAAACGTCGCCGTTTTGTTGATGTATTTCCTTTGTTGCGCCGGTTGCTGGGTTCTGCTGCAACGCGACGTTCGCTCCGATGGCGCGCCGTTTAATTTTCCTGGAATGAAGATTGTGCCGGCGCTGGCGATCGTCGCCATCATTTGGATTCTCAGCCACGCAACCGTGCGCGAATTTGCTGTGACTGGGATCGTGTTGGCAATCGCGTCGGTCGTTTATCTGATGCGAGTCCAACTACGACGGAAGTCGTAGGCAAAAAGCAAAAAACTGATTAGGTTTTGGCCATGCGCGACAATTATCTTGAGGAGTATTATTCCTTCCTGCGATTTCCAAGCGTTTCGACGGACGCAAAATATGCCGACAAGGTTCGTGACTGCGCCGCCTGGGTTTCGCAAAAGCTCGAAAAGATCGGATTGGAATCGAAAGTCGTTCCGACGCCGGGTCATCCAATCGTTTGGGCGCGCAACAAACATCGCAACGGCCGGCCGACTGTCTTGATTTACGGACATTACGATGTGCAACCGCCGGACCCGCTCGAATTGTGGGACTCGCCGCCGTTCGAACCGGTTTTGAAGAAAGGCTACGTCTTCGCGCGCGGCGCGACCGATAACAAAGGCCAAATCTTCTCGCACATCCTCGGTTTGCAGGAAACGATCGGGAAAAACGGCGACCTCCCGGTGAATGTCGATCTTGTCATCGAGGGCGAAGAGGAAGTTGGGAGTCAAAATCTGGGAAAATTCTTAACCGACAACCGCGAGGCGTTGAAATGCGACGTGGTTTTGGTCTCCGACACGGGAATGATCGCGCCGCGGACGCCGACAATCAGTTACGGTTTGCGCGGAGTCGCCGCGCTGGAAATCAAGGTCACCGGTCCGAAAATGGATCTGCATTCGGGAATTTTCGGCGGCGCCGTAGCCAATCCAGCCACCGCGTTGGCAAAATTGCTTGCCACCTTGCACGACGAAAATGGCCACGTCGCGGTTAAAGGTTTTTATGATGACGTTTTGCCATTGGAAGATTGGGAGCGCGAGATGTGGAGAAAACTGCCGATCGACGCGGACGGCGAAATGTTCAAGGAAACCGGCGCCGCCGCGCTTTTTGGCGAAAAGGGTTTTAGCACGCTTGAAAGGATTTGGGCGCGGCCGACAGCGGAGATCAACGGAATGGGCAGTGGTTATCAAGGCCCCGGAACCAAAACCGTGTTGCCGAGTCACGCGATGGCGAAGCTGACGTTTCGTTTGGTGCCAAATCAAGAAGGCGATGCGATTGTCGATCTTGTGAAAAAACATCTTCAAAAAAATCTGCCGCTGGGAGTGACCCTGGAGATGCAGAGCGGTCACAGCGGTCCGTGGTATTTGACCGATCCGCACAGCAAATTCGGCAAGGCCGCGCAACGTGCGTTGAAGAAATCATTCAACAAGGACGTCGCGCTTATTCGCGAAGGCGGCAGCATCCCAATCGTCTCCGATTTCCGAAAAATTCTCGGGGTCGAAACGCTATTGATCGGCTTGGCGTTGCAAGATTGCCGGGCGCATTCGCCCAATGAAAATTTTCCGCTGGAAAATCTCGAAGCTGGCATTCGAATGAACCAAGCTGTGCTCCAGGAGCTGGCCGGCTGACCGCTCACCGTTGCGTGAAAAGGAAACTGCGTTTCGTATTTGCGATCGCGGTGACGATTGCGATGAGCGCTGCTCTGGCGCGCGGAACTCAGGAACAAGGCGAATCGTTCGGTGAGAAACTAAAAAAACTCTTCGTTCGGCCGACGCCAACTCCGAAACCTCGAAGGAAAAAGAAAACTTCTCCGACGCCGACTATTACACCATCACCGTCGGCAAGCGAAACGCCGACTTCTTCGCCAAGCGGAACTCCGCTTCCGTCGATCAGCCCATCGCCACCTGTCAGCACAACGGCAACCGCGCAGCCGCGCGGGACGCCGCCGCCTGCGCCAGCCGCAGTTGAATCAAGAACGCCGACTCGAGCCGAGCAAGGCCAAACACAATATTTCGAGCCAGTGCGTCCAATTAGCCCGGGACCGCGTTCACGACGGAGGTCAACCCCGAGAATAATTCCCATACCGAAAATGACGCCGGTTCCGACAACGACAGCGACGCCCATGCCGATTGAAACTCCGGTCGAGACACCGACTCCAACGGAAACGCCAGTCTCCCGACCAATGCCGAGTTTGCCCCCGATGATCAAGCGGGCGACCTCACCGAGTTCGTCGCCGATCACTAAGAAAGCAGGAATTCCAAACGCTCCGACTCCCGTTACAGAGATTTCGGATTCAAAGAGTTATTCGCCGGAAGTTAAGAGAGTAATCGATCTGGGTCTCAACCTGACGACGCAAAATCTCGGCTACAAATATGCGTCGGCCGAGCCGGCGAATGGCGGGCTGGATTGCTCCGGTTTCATTTATTACGTGTTGTCGAAGTGCGGAATCAAAGACGTGCCACGCGACGCCCGCGAGCAATACATCTGGGTGCGAAAAGCCGGAAATTTTCAGGCCGTGCTTGCGCAGCGCGACGACAGCTTCGAGCTCGACGCGCTCAAGCCGGGCGATTTGCTTTTTTGGGCGACCAGCTACGGAGTTAGCCGCGACCCGGACATTACGCAGACGATGATTTATCTCGGACGCGAAAACGGCACAAACCAGCGAATTATGATCGGCGCGAGCGAGCGGCTCGCTTACAAAGGCCAGTCGCGATCAGGTGTGAGTGTTTTCGATTTCAAAGTGGAACGCGCGAAGTCGAAATCGAACGGCGAGCCCGGCCCGGTGTTTGTTGGTTACGGGCGTATCCCCGGTTTAAGCGGGAAATAATTTAGCGCGAATTGTCCGGCTCGGATTGTTCCTCCTCAGCCTGAATCGTTGGCGAGCTTGCCGGTGAGGATGTGGGCCTGGCCGCCGGAGCCGCTTCGGCGGAGGGGGCTGTTGCCGGCGCCGGCCGCGATCTGTTTTCCAACAAATGTTTCGCGAATGCGACGGCAACAAGTGCCACTACGATTACGATGACGAGACGTTGTTCCCGTTTTGTCAGATCAAAAACATTTTTCACTTTCGTCCGCCTCCGTTAGCTACGGCGCGACAGGCGCGTATTTGATCGGATCGGCAACACCGGCTTCGCGAAAACCTTTCAAACGCAACTGGCAGGAATCGCATTTTCCACATGCCCGGCCGTCCGACGTGGGATCGTAGCAGCTGTGGGTTAACGAAAGATCGATATCCAGATCAACGGCTTTGCGAACGATTTCCGCTTTCGAGAGCTTGATCAACGGCGCATGAATCTGGATTCGCGCGCCCTCCGCGGCCGCTTTGGTGGCGACGTTGGCCAGCGTTTCAAAAAGGGCAATGAACTCCGGCCGACAATCCGGATAACCGCTGTAATCGATCGCGTTCGCACCAATGAAAATGTGTCCGGCCGGAATTGTCTCTGCCCAGGCGAGCGCGTGTGCGAGGAAAATTGTGTTTCGCGCCGGAACGTAGGTGGGTGGAATGCCGCTTCCGATTTCTTCCTCCGATCGCGATTTCGGAACGTCGACATCGTCAGTTAGCGCCGAACCGGCAAAGATCTGATTGTCGATCCTAACAGTGCGATGTTCTTTCGCGCCTAACGACTTGGCAATTTTCCGCGCCGATTCCAATTCGCGCTGGTGTCGTTGGCCGTAATCGAAAGAAAGGGCATAAGCTTCGTAACCTTGCGCGCGTGCAATCGCGAGAGTCGTAGCCGAATCAAGACCGCCGCTGAGAAGAATAACCGCGTGTTTCATTTTTCACTCGGTAAGGCGACGCTCCGCGGAGCCGCGGAATTATCGATTGGCTCGACAGAGTCTCGCCCGACCGATTTCATCGACCGTCGTGCTGAACTCGAAGATCCTTGTCGGGATACTCGGCGCGAACAGTCAGCGCGATTCCACCGCGCGCGGAAAATTGCGCGGTCACGATCGCGTCCCGCGGCGAACACGCCTTCACGAAATCATCCAGGATGCGGTTAGTGACTGCTTCGTTGAACGCGCGCTCGTTCCGATACGAAGCAAGGTAGAACTTGAGCGATTTACTTTCGACGCATAGGCGGTCCGGCACGTAGTCGATGTCGATCCTGGCGAAATCGGGCTGGCCAGTGACGGGGCAAAGGCAGGTGAAATCGTCCGTCTCAAAATGAATGTGGTAATTTCGGCGAGTTGGATTGGGAAAGGTTTCCAGCCGCGCTTGAGCAGGTGAAACGGGCAATTTAGTTTCGCTTCGACCGAGCAGCGTCAGAGAAGTGGCCTTTGATTTAACGCGCTTCATCGCTTGAACGTTCAACGCTCACCAGCGAACCTTCAACCTTCAAATCCAAATGACAGCATCGGGCAGCGAACATCCTGGCCCTGGGAACCGTGTTGGTGTGATCGACATGATCGCGCACGATCCAAAGACGGATCAGGCGGTGCTGATAATGAATGAGCCGGCGGCGTGGGACGGCTCCGATGAACGTTTGCTCGAATTGCAAGAGCGCTTCAATGCCTACGTTTCGTTTTTGCTCGATGGCGAATTTGCGGAATGGAATCCGAAGCTGGCGCAAAAACGCGCGCGAATCGAGGTCCGTTGCGCGCATCTTCCGGACGCGCGGGCGATCGATTTGTTAGGCAACATTCATGACCAGCTCGCGCACCAGGAAATCAAAGTGGAAGTCGTGGTGGGTAGGGGCGGTTCACCTGAACCGCCCGCTAACGCCAGTCCGGCTCGGACCGATTGAGGTCAATTCCGCCGCGCTGCGGCAAACTACGAGCGGGCTCATTATGAATGCACTAGCGGGAGCGTAATCGCCCCTACCTAATATTTCAGAAACGAAGTGACCGAAGTCGGCGTAAGTTTTTCGCGGCCGTGCAGGAATTCCAGCTCGATCAGGAAAATCGCTTCCACCAATTCACCGCCCACTTTTTTGATCAGCGTTGCCGCAGAAGCTGAGGTTCCGCCGGTAGCAAGCAGGTCGTCGATGAGAATGATTCGTTCTCCGCGGGTGATCGCGTCGACGTGCAATTCCATTTCTGCTTCGCCGTACTCGAGGGAGTATTTCGCGCTTTCGGTTTTGTAGGGCAGTCGGCCTTTTTTTCTCAGCGGCACAAAGCCGATGCCGAGCTCGTAAGCCACAGCGGACCCGAAAACGAATCCGCGCGCATCGATTCCAACGATCTTGTCGATCTTTTTTCCGGGGAAGCGTTCCAGGAAAAGATCGATCGAGGCTCGAAAGAGTGTGCCGTCCTTTAAAATCGGAGTGATGTCTTTAAAGACGATTCCCTTTTTTGGGAAATCGGGAACGTCGCGAACACCGGCGCGGAGTTTTTGGATTACGTCGGAATTCACCAGGGCGATGCTAGCGGGCAGGCGTCTCAGGTCAACGGCGACGCGGGCCGCGCCTGAAAATATTCCGAGGAAACAACGGTGGGTCGCGAACTTTGGTATTCAGATCCCGTATTCATTGATGTGAGAAGCCTTCGGCGAACCGGCGTTTCGACCAATCGGTTATCTCATACGCGGATAAGTCCACCGGTGCGGCCGGAGGTAAACGCACGCGACGTTTATAATCTCGTGTGTTGAACGGTAAGCGCCCGGCCGTACCGGCTATCTGAAATGAAAAGATTGAAAAGGATCCGCCCGGACGCGTAAGCGCGGCATTGCCAAAGGCGAGGGGGGTACTTAGAATAGAACGCTCGCGGTGGATCGATATCTTCTCATTGTCTCAACGCTTTGTTTTCTGGTGGCGATCGCGCACACCATTCGCGAAATGCGCGGTGGGATTTTTCGGCCAATTCAGTTCAATTTCTTTGCCGTCGGACTCGGCTTTATTTTCCAGACCGCCTTTTTGTCGATCCGCGGTCACGCGCTCGGTCGTTGTCCGATCACGAACCTGTTTGAGGTCATCGTTTTCGTGGCGTGGTCGATAGCGCTCTTTTATATGGTGGTTGGTCCGGCGTATCGGCTTTCGCTGATGGGCGCATTCACTGCGCCGCTGGTAGTTTTGCTTCAACTCTTTGCTCTGTTAGCGCCGATCGATAAACCGCACCGCGGACGATTACTTGCGAATTCCTGGTTGGAATTTCACGCATCCATCTCTCTGGTGGCTTACGGGGCGTTTGCCCTCGCTTGCATTGCCGGCGTCATGTACCTGGTGCAGGAGCGGCAGCTCAAGACGCACCAGTTGCATTCGATTTTCTATCACCTTCCGCCGCTGACCGATCTTTTCGCCGCAATCACACGATTGCTCTGGTGGGGATTTGCACTTTACACGCTCGGACTAATTAGTGGTTTTTTTGTCGGCGAACCGCTGCCGTGGATACAAATCATGTGCGCGGTCGGAGTTTGGTTTCTCTATGGCCTGATCTTACAGGGTCGATATTTGCACTGGTTTGCGCCAAAACGGGTGGCCGCGCTTTGCATCATTGGTTTTAGTGCCGCATTGACCCTTCTTTGGGGCATCACCTTCACCGCCCAAACGCACACGCCATGAATTTGTTCTGCGTCGGTCTCAGTCATCACAACGCGGACGTCGAGGCGCGCGAATACTTTGCCGGCCATGTCGAATCCGACCGTGCGCTGCGGAATTGCGGTTGCAATGAGGCGTTGGTGCTCAGTACCTGCAATCGTGTTGAAGTCTATGCCGCCGCGGAGAGTTTCGTCCCCACCGAACAGATCGCACGTTGCCTCGCCCGGACCGACACGATCGAAGTCGCTGGAAGTCCGAAAGCGTTCTACCGCTACGAAGCCGGCGATTGCGTGAGACATCTGTTTCGCGTCGCTTCCGGACTCGATTCCATGGTGGTGGGCGAGACCGAAATTCTTGGGCAAGCTAAAAAGGCGTACGAGGCTGCGCGAATGGCGGACGCGGTCGGCCGGCATCTCCATCGGTTGTTTCAGCGCGCTTTTCGCGTGGCCAAGCAAGTCCGCACGCATACCGAGATTACGCGCGGTGCTGTCTCGGTTGGTTCTGTCGCGGTTGATCTTGCCCAGAAAATTTTTGGTGATCTCCGGAATTGCAAAGTCCTCGTGCTCGGTGCCGGTGAAACGAGCGAACGCACGGTTCGGGCGCTGGTTTCGCGCGGTGTTGCGGATTTGCGCGTCAGCAATCGCTCGCCAGAACGCGCGGAAGCGGTCGCTCTCGCCGTGAATGGCCGCGCTGTCGCCTTTGAGCAATGGCTCGAGCACTGCGGCGAAATTGATATCTTGATTACATCGACATCTTCCGACGTTCCGTTGGTATCGCAGGAAAAACTTGCTCCGATGTTGTGCCAGCGGATCGATCGACCACTCTTCATTATCGATATCGCCGTCCCACGCGATGTCGCTCCGGATGTGAACGCGCTCGACGGCGTTTATCTCTACGACATCGATTCGCTGCAATCGATTGCCGAGCAATCGCTCGCGACACGACGTGAACAAATCGCTGTGGCTGAGGAGATCATTTCGCAACACGTCGCTGAATTTCGTCAAATGATCGCGCGCGGATTGAGTTGCCCCGAAAAAACGCCGGAACGTCCGACGATCGGAGAAAATTCGCTTCGTCCCTCAGAATTGTAGCCGCGGTCCATGACCGCCGTTTTTAAGTAGTTTCGGCGCTCAAAGAGCGCCGCTACAGTTACAAAATGAAGCGTCCACGCCGGATCAAAATCGTCGTCGGCACGCGCGGGAGCGAATTGGCGCTGACCCAAACGCAATTAGTCGTGCAAGGATTACAGACACGTTGGGCGGATTTGAAGTTCGAAGTCAAAGTCATTAAGACGCGCGGCGACGATTCGAAAACGGCGATTCCGGATATCCGAGCGGGTCGGAAAGGGTTGTTCACCGGAGAAATCGAGCGCGCGCTGGTCACGGACGATATCGATCTTGCGGTGCACAGCGCGAAAGATTTGCCGAGCACGTTGGCACCAAGGACCGAGATTGCCGCGGTGTTGCCGCGCGCGATTGTTGACGATGTGTTGGTGGCGACCGCGCAGTGTGATCTAAATTCACTGGCCACGGACGGAATTGTCGCGACCGGAAGTGTTCGGCGAAAACATCAACTGCGCTGGAAACGGCCGGATTTGGAGATTGTCGATCTTCGCGGCAACGTGCCGACGCGACTACGTAAACTCGCGACCGACCGATGGCACGCGATCATCCTTGCCCACGCAGGCTTGGAGCGGCTTGGCCTGAATTCGGGCGAAGGGCAGATTAATTTTGAAGGCAGCGAATTTTCCATTGCTCGTCTTTCCCGCGAGATTTTTCTGCCTGCTGGCGGCCAGGGCGTCATCGCCATGCAAATCCGTTCAGGCGACGAACAACTCAGAGAGATCGTCGATGCGATCAACGATTTTGACACGCGGCTCGCTTTGCGCGCAGAGCGCGAGTTTTTGCGATTGTTGAATGCGGATTGCAATCAACCGGTAGGAGTGCTGGCCGTTGTCGATGGAACAATCATGAAAATTCGCGGGCAAATTTTCGCTCTTGAGGCGACGACACCGCGCGAAGGTTTTGTGCAAGGACCGAGCGAGGACGCGGAGAAATTGGCGGCGCAATTGCTGGAAAAAGTAAATGGAGAGTAAGAGGAAGAGTGCGGGAAAGGTTTATCTTGTCGGTGCTGGTCCCGGCGATCTTGGACTCGTGACGTTGCGGGCGTTGGAGTGCATCGAGCGCGCCGACGTCATCGTTTACGATCACTTGGCGAATCCGGAAATGCTCGGCTGGGCGCGTGACGATGCAGAAATCATTTATGCCGGTAAAAAAGCGGGCGAGCACGCGTTGAGCCAGGAGGAAATCAACAAGCTCCTTGTTGAAAAAGCGCGCGAGGGAAAAGAGGTTGTCCGTTTAAAAGGCGGCGACCCGTTTGTTTTCGGTCGCGGCGCGGAAGAGGCCAAGGCGGTTGTTGACGCCGGCATCGTGTTCGAAATCGTTCCCGGAATTACGTCGGCAATTGCCGGGCCGGCGTATGCCGGAATTCCGGTAACGCATCGCGCGGAAAATTCGCACGTGACCTTTTTTACCGGTCACGAAGATCCGGCGAAAACCAAAAGTGCGATTGATTATGCTGCGTTATCCAAGCTCGGCGGCACCCAAGTGATGCTGATGGGCGTAGAGAGAATTGAGACGATCGCCCGAGAAATGATGGCCAACGGCGTTCGCGGCGATCTTCCCGTCGCGCTGGTTCGGTGGGCAACAACCGGTCGTCAGGAAACATTGACCGGCTCGCTGGATAATATTGGCAAGCGAGTAGCCGAAGCTGAATTTGAAGCGCCGGCCGTGGCCGTCTTCGGCGACGTCGTTGCATTGCGAAAAGATTTGAATTGGTACGAGCGCCGGCCGCTTTCCGGAAAGCGGATCGTGGTAACGCGAACGCGGAAACAAGCGGGCGCTCTCACGAGTCAGCTTCGCGCGCTCGGTGCCGACGTTTTTGAACTCCCGACGATCCGAATCGAGCCACCAACCGATTTGCGCGAATTCGCCGAGCTCGTGCAGGACTCGCACGGTTACGACTGGATTGTGTTTACCAGTCCAAACGGCGTGGACGCGTTTTTCGAGATTTTTTATAAGCTTTACGATGACGCACGCGAGATCGGCGCCGCGAAAATCGCGGCGATTGGTCCGGCAACCGCGCAACGCGTGCGCGATTTTCATCTCCATGTCGATCTTCAACCCGAGGAATTCGTGGCCGAAGCAGTTGTCCGGGAGTTTGCCAAGCAAGGCGTAGAAAATTTGCGAATCCTCCTGGCGCGCGCGGAAAAGGCGCGGGACGTGCTTTCGAGGGAGCTGTCAAAGCTGGGAGCGATTGTCGATGAAGCGTTTGCCTATCGTACTGTTCCGGAGACGCGCGACGTTACCGGCGCGCGACGCCGGCTTTTGGAAGAGGGGGCGGATCTGATTACGTTCACGAGCTCTTCTACGGTGGAAAATTTTCTCGCGCTCGGTTTGCCTTGGCCAAAAGGCATGCAGGTGGCGAGCATCGGACCGATCACGTCGAAAACAGCCACTGATCATGGTCTCAAGATCGACGTCGAAGCGCGTCGCCACGACATCGATGGTCTAGTCGACGCTATTCGAAAATTTTTTGGGAGGGAAAGCGCGGAGTGAGCAAAGCCACTCAAACTGAAGAAGAGTTCGCCTCGGCGATGCAACAGCTCAGCGCTGAAGCGGAAAAGACGCTGCCCGGCTTGCCGATTGTCGCAGATCATTCTTTCGCGGCCGAGGACGAACCGGCCGGACCGACGGAGGGCAATTCGATTACCGAGCGGGTCACCTCGCTGGAAAGCACATTGCTCAGCCGATTTGAACAACTCGCGGCTGAGATTGAAACAACCAGAGCCGCGGCCTTTGCCGAACAATTTCGCAAGATCGACGAGCAACTGGCTTCGATCCGCAACACCGAAAGTGTGAATCAGCAGTTATTCGATTCACTTCATGCCGAATTGCTCAAGTATCGCGATAATTTTCTGCACGAGTCGCTCCAGAAACCTTTCATCCACGACCTGGTTTATCTCTACGACCACTTGAACGGACTCTGCGAACAGCTCTCAAGTGCTGCGCAAGAGAAGGGAAAGCGCAGTCGCGTGTCTCAGTGGCGCGATAATTTAGAGAACGCCATTCACTCGCTGGTTGAAATCCTGCACCGGTTCGATGTCAAGGAGATTGAGCCGCGAGAGCGGGTCGATCGAGCGTGCCATCGTGTTATCAGCTACGAGCCCGCCGATTTTCCGGAAGAGGACGGCAGCATCGTGATGCGGGTGAAGCGAGGATTTGTCTGGCGCGGGAAGCTGATTCGGCCCGAAGAAGTGATCGCAAAACGCTTCGGTTGAATTGAATTTCGCGTTCGCGATTTAGACTCCGCAGTTTGGGCAAATTCTTGCCCTGCCGAGGCACGAAAACTGCACTAACAGGCCGGCGCCGAACCTAAAGGCATTCGTCCACCTTTTTTGAGACAATGAGCACACGCAAAGTAGTTGGAATCGACCTGGGAACGACCTTTTCCGCCATTGCGCACATCGACGCTTACGGGAAACCGCAAATCATCCCGAATTCGGAGACCGAGCGCATCACTCCGTCGGTGATCTTTTTCGACGAGAATAACGTGATCGTCGGCACTGCGGCCAAAAACAATGCCGTGGCCGAGCCGGAGAAGATTGTCGATTTCGTGAAGCGCGAGATGGGCAAGCCGAAGGACCAATTTCACCGGGATTTCGGAGGCAAAATTTATTCAGCCGAGGAGCTTTCGGCGTTGATCATCAAAAAGTTAAAGGCCGACGCGGAAAAGTATCTCGATCAACCGGTTACCGACGCCGTCATTACGGTGCCGGCTTATTTCAATGACGCTGAGCGCACAGCGACGATCACGGCCGGCCAGCTTGCAGGTTTAAACGTTCTTCAGATTATCAACGAGCCAACCGCGGCCGCCCTGGCTTATGGGCTCGACAAGTTGGACGAGAACCACACGGTTTTCGTGTTCGACCTCGGCGGCGGCACGTTCGACGTCACCATCATGCGCATCATCGATCACAAGATCCAGATGATCGCGACCAATGGCGACCATCGGCTCGGCGGAAAAGATTGGGACGACGTGATTGTTAATCTAATCGCCGAGGAATTCGACCGGCTGCACGGCGAAAATCCATTGCTTGATTTGCACAGTTATCAGGAGCTGCACAACCGCGCGTTGGCAGCGAAGATTCAGCTTTCGAGCCGCAATAGCACTACCATCGTTTATCACCACGGCGGCAAAAGCGTGAAACTGACTTTGACGCGGAAAGAATTTGAGAAACGCACGCGCCACCTGGTCGAAAAATGCAAAACCATTTGTGAAATGGTGATGCAGGAAGCGAAAATCAAATGGGACAAGATCGACAAAGTGCTGCTGGCCGGCGGTATGACGCGAATGCCGATGATGAGGGCGATGATCGCCGGCTTCTCTTCTGTGCCGCTGATCGATCATGTGAATCCGGATGAAGTTGTGGCCAGAGGCGCTGCAATCCAGGGCATCTTGTCGATGTTGAACGAAGAAGACATTTCCGGCGAAAGAGTCCTGGATGAAACGGTCCGCCGGCAATTTTCCTGTCTCGACGGCGGATTAATCGAAGTTACCGATATCACTTCGCACACACTCGGCGTCGTACTCTGGGATGAGAAGCAACTTCAGGAATACGTTTTTCCGATGATTCGGAAAATGACGCCGATTCCGGCGGTGATTAAGAACTCGTTTGGCACCGCTGATGCCAACATGCAGCGGGCAGTGGTAAAAGTAGTGGAAGGCGAAAGCACAGTGCCGGGTGAATGCACGCCACTCGGCGTTTGCGACATCGTCTTGCCGCCGTATTTGCCCAAAGGCTCACCGGTGAAGCTGACTTATCAATACAACGCCAATCAGGTTTTGGAAGTTGATGTGCAAGCGGCCGGCAACACAGCCAAAGTCACTATTGATCGCAATACCGGTCTGGCTCCGCAAGAGATCGAACAAGCGGCTTCCGGCTTGGGCGAGCTTCATGTCAGTTAGCGATGACCAAATGCGACATCAGTTTTCCGCTTCCGCTGCCCGACGATCCGCGAAAGTGGCAAGGATGGAACAATTACAGGTCGCCGAATCTTTACGAGCGGCTCTGTCTTGATCCAAATGCTAATCCGAGCAACGAACTGATCGAAGAACACTGCCGTGAGCTAATGCGGTGGTGGCAAAAAAAACTGCCGCTCAAAAATCAGCCGAGCAATCCACTGGCGCAGTTGCTGCGTTCGGGCCTCGAGGAGTCATCGCGCTACCTGACCGAAGCGCGTCTCGAACTTCTCGATCCAGAACGTCGCCAGGCTCTCGATGAGGAGTTGGCCGCGCAGGATCACGAAATAGCGGCCCTTGAATTTCAAAAATATCTAGACTTCTCCTTGGCCAGCGGTGTGCTGACGGCCGACGAAGAGAAAAATCTGCTCCGCTTTGGCACTGAGCGCGCGTTAACCGAGGCTGAAATGAATTCGACGATCGAAGAAGCCTTGTCCGAGAGTGGCGCGCAGCGGCAAGCGGCTCTGCCAGTCGCAAATATTACGGAAGCGCCTGCGAAAACTTCGTCGGGTAATCCGCAGGAGGAATTTCTGCACCTGCTGCGGCTGAGCAATCTCGACAGCTACAGCATGAGCGACGATCAACGCGACACGTTCATCGATATGGCGGAGAATCTCGGGCTTGAGCCGGGCGAAGCCGAGGATCTGGTCGATCTCTATTTAGAAGAAGCGGACGAGAAATCGCTCGCCGCTCCGGCGGGACCGACACCCAGTGCCGCCTCCCCGCGCATCGAAGCGAAGCCGGCTTCGACGCCTTCGCCAGTGGAGGAAAAATCGTCGCCCGAGAAAATTGAGCGCAACGCAGACCTGGAGCGGGCGCGTTATAGTAATTTCACAAACACGCTCGGCGGGCTGATGATCTTCATTCCATCAGCAGAATTTACGATGGGAAGCGAGGCAGAGGGCGCCTCGCCTAACGAGCGCCCGCTTAGTCACGTCACGCTGAGCCGCTTTTACATTTCACGCTGCGTGATTACGAACGCCGATTACGAACAGTTTGATCGCGCACACAGGGCCAAGCGCGCACCCGGCACGGATGATCGTCATCCCGTTGTTTACGTCAGTTACCTCGATGCCGTGAAATTTTGTCAGTGGTTGAGCACACGCGAGCGCCGGAAATATCGCCTCCCGACCGAAGCGGAATGGGAATACGCCGCCAAAGGAAACGACGAACGCAAATTTCCATGGGGAAATTACGACGGCCGCGGCGATCTCGCCAATTTCGCTGATCGCAACACCGTTTTTGCCTGGAGCGATCGTGAGATCGACGATGGTTATCCTGAAAGTTCGCCAGTCGGCGTATTTCCGCTCGGAGCCAGTCCGTTTGGAATTGAAGACATGGCGGGAAATGTCTGGGAATGGTGTCTCGATTATTACGAGCTCTATCGGCCGGGACTGAAAGTGAATCCGCGCGGATCGACGGCCGGCACCAAGCGCGTGCATCGCGGCGGCAGTTGGAAATCGCGCTTCAGCAGTCTACGGACAACGGTGCGCAGCTCGAATGTGCCTGGCTTTTCTTGCAACGATCTCGGCTTCCGCATCGTTTGCGAGTGCGATTAAGTTGCACTGACTACTGTCTGAGCGGCCGTAAAAAGAAAGCCGCCATCAGCGGCGGCTTCACCAGACGTCGACGTTGTCGATTTTACGCAGTAAAGCGGAACTTTGTCCGGCCGCGCTTGGCGTTGTTCTTGGCTTTGCGGCGGTGCTTTTGATTTGGCGTCTCGAATGCGCGCAGACGGCGCACTTCCTCGAGAATGCCCTCGGCATCAAGCTTGTTTTTCAACCGCTTGAGTGCGCGATCTACCGGCTCACCTTTACGAACGAGTACTTCTGGCATCGATAATCAACTCCTGACTTGCAAATTTTGTGCCCAAATGGCGACGCCGAGCCTAATCGGGCCGTGGCAGCTCGTCAAATTTGCTCAAACCGGCCTGTCGGCGAACTCGTGCCTCGTAATTTGTCTTCCGTTTGGGCTTGCAAGTGGCTAATTCTCAACCAAAGAGAAAGGAATAAGTTCAATGAAAATTGGTGAAGCAGCGCCTGATTTCGAGGCGGAAACCAGCCAGGGGAAGATCCGGTTCCACGAATGGATTGGCGACTCATGGGCCGTTCTGTTTTCGCATCCGAAGGATTTCACTCCGGTTTGCACGACCGAGCTCGGTTATATGGCGAGGATCAAGCCTGAGTTCGATCGAAGAAACGTCAAGGTCATGGGATTATCGGTCGATTCGGCGGGTGATCATCAAGGGTGGGCGAAAGACATTGAGGAGACGCAGGGACATGCGCCCAACTATCCGATTATTGGGGACTCTGATTTTAACGTGTCGAAGCTCTATGGAATGCTCCCGGCAGACGTCGAAGGCGATCCGAAAAAACGTACGCCAGCCGATAACGCCACTGTCCGCAACGTTTACGTCATCGGCCCGGATAAAAAGATCAAACTCATCCTGGTTTATCCAATGACCACGGGACGCAATTTCGATGAGGTACTGCGGGTGATCGACTCGCTCCAACTGACGGCGAAGCACCAAGTCGCGACGCCGGTGAACTGGAAGCCGGGCGATGACGTGATCATTGCCGGTTCGGTCTCGAATGATGAGGCGAAGAAGCGTTACCCGCAGGGTTGGAAGGCGCCAAAGCCTTATATTCGTATCGTCCCGCAGCCAACTTAACTCGGCGCCATCAAGCTGTGCGGAGAGTCGATCCAAAGATGGACGAATTCCGCGAGCTTGATTGCGCAAAACCAAATTTCTGGTCGCAGCGTTACCAAAGCGGCAGAACTCCCTGGCAGTTGGGTTACGTTCCAAAGCAGCTCGCCGCATTTATTAGTGCGCTTCCAGCTGGCGCTGAAATTCTAATTCCGGGCTCCGGCGGTGATTGGAGAACGGTCCGCGCCTTCTTTGAAGCTGGACATCGCGTCACCGCGATCGATTTCTCCCCGGTTGCGGTCGAGCAGGCAAAAAACGCGCTCGGTCGATTCGCGGACGCCCTGATTCTAGGGAATTTTTTTAGCTACGATTTCGGATCAAGGTGCTTTGACTTCATGTATGAGCGAACGTTTCTCTGTTCGTTGCCTCCGCGATTGTGGAAAAATTATGTCACCCGGGTTGCGGAGCTATTGCGGCCAAAGGGCAAGCTCGCTGGATTCTTTTTGTATGGAGATGAACCTGACCCGCCGCCATATCCATTAACCGAAGCTAAGGCGAACGAGCTTTTCGCGGGCCGATTCGAATTAATTCGAAGTGATGCAGTCGCCGATTCGCTACCAATATTCCACAGAATGGAGAAATGGCAGGAGTGGGCGCCGCTTTAGATAGCGGTCGCGCGAATTTTCCGCCGACGGCGGCGAGACAACCTTCGCGTCATCGAGCCAGCGGATTGGCGGTCGTCGCCTTTTGTGTGATCTCGCGCCGCAGAGCCATCGCGCCGCCGGTTCCTCCACCACCCCGAGCGCGCGTCCACCAGAGGACGATCGGCGAGGCAATAAAGATCGATGAATAGGTCCCGACCACGACGCCAATGATGATTGCCAGCGAGAAATCGCGCAGGACCGCGCCGCCGAAGAGGAACAAACACAGGATTGGGATGAGCGTCACGGTGCTGGTCAGAATGGTGCGGCTCAAAGTCTGGTTGATGCTCGAGTTCATGATCTCTTCGATCGTGCCTCGCCGCCCGCCCGCCAGGCCTTCACGAATCCGATCGTAAACGACGATGGTGTCGTTGATCGAATAACCGGCGATGGTAAGGACCGCGCCGACCATTGTCAGGGTCAGCTCGCGTCCGAGAAGGGAGAAAACGCCGACGGTAATGATGACGTCGTGCAGTAGAGCGACGATTGCCCCAACCGCGAACGAAAGTTCGAACCGAAACGTCACGAAAATAAGAATGCCAAGAATTCCAAGCACAAGCGCAACAAGGGAGCTCCTGGCCAGTTCGCCGCCAACCAAGGCGCCAACGCGTTCGGATCGTTCCACTTTGAAGCCGGCATTCGGCATTGCCTGAATGATTTGCTTTTCAACCTTGTCGCTTGTGTTCAGCGGACTGCGAACCGTGATGTAATTCTTGTTCCCCTGTGACGACTCCTGGATCGAGGCATCCGCCAATCCAATCGGTTTCAACGATTCGCGCACTTGCCCGACGTCGATTACGGCTGGCGAGCTCAACGTCACCAAATCGCCGCCACGGAAATCGACGCCGAAGTTTTTCTCGCCTTTGATATAAAACGAAGTTGCGCCGGCAAGGATGAGCGCGAGCGAACACATGCACGCGAGAAAACCTTTGCCGAGGAAATTGATGTTCTGCGACGAGATCAGATGCAGCATCGAAATCTTTTTCACCCGGCCAGTGTCGACTAACCATCCAAGCGCATTTCGTCCGACGATCAGCGCGGTGAACAGCGACGCCAGGATGCCGAAGGTCAGCGAAATGGCGAAGCCTCTGACCGGGCCCGCGGCTTGCCAGAACAAAATGATTGCGGTGATCAGCGTGGTTACATTGGCATCGAAGATGGAACTGAACGCTTTTTGGTAGGCCGTTTCCATTGCCACCTTGAGCGATTTGCCGAGCGCCATTTCTTCGCGCAACCGCTCATAAATCAGCACGTTTGCATCAACGGATAAACCGATCGTCAAAATGATGCCGGCAATTCCGGGCAACGTCAGCACGAACCGGAACATGGTCAGCGCGCCGATCAAAAGGATCAGGTTTACTATAAGCGCGAGGTTCGCGACCAATCCCGGCAGCCTATAATAAATGAGCACGCACACGAGCGTGATTGCTAGTCCTACCAAGCCCGCCATGACGCTGGCGCGGATCGAGTCCATCCCGAGCGTCGGCGAAACACTCCGCTCCTCCTCGATGCTGACCGGTGTTTGGAGCGGGTTCTCGAGCACGCTCGCCAGGCCGCGTGCTTCTTTTTCGTCGAACTTTCCGGTGATGATGGCGTCGCCGCCATAAATCGCATCGCGAATCACTGGCGCGGATTGAATCACGCCGTCGAGCACGATGGCAAAGCGGTGCCCTTTGTATTGCTCGGTGATTTTGCCGAATTGCTTTGCGCCGTCGCTGTCGAACTTGAGCTGCACCGTCCAGCCTTCGTTGCCGTAATAAGCGTGCGACTCGCGCACGCGATCGCCGCCGAGATCGGCTTTCTTTTTAACGAGCAATCGTTCCTCGCGCGGCTTTTCACTTCCTTCCGCCGCCATTTTGTAAACTTCGATCCGATACTCCGGTGGAATGACTTCCTTGCCTTGATCGATCTTCGCGAGTCGGTCGCCATTATCGGGATAAACCAACCGGAACTCGAGTTTTGCTACGCGTGAAAGCTGCTCACGCGCCTCCTGGATTTTCGCCGTATCGAGACCGGGAATTTGAACCAGAATCCGATCATTCCCGACTGGACTGATGACTGGCTCGCTCACGCCAAAATAATCGATGCGCTTACGAATCACTTCGACCGCCTGGTCGAGCATTCCCTTGTTCACTTCCTTGTCGCCCCCCATCAGGCGAATCAGGAAAGAGGTGCCGCCTTGGATATCGAGGCCGAGCTGAATTTTTTCTTTCGGCGGCCAAATCGTCGCAATGCTGAAGGCCACTAGAAGCATGACCAGGGTTGTGGCGAGCAGGCGCTTTCGCAGTCCGACGTCGGTCGCAAAATACCAGCCGAAGAGAACGAGCAATCCGAGACCGGCAAAAAATGTCAGCGCGGGACTCATGACGAAAAGCGGAACGCGGAAAACGGGAAGTGGAAAGGAAATTTCAGCATGTCAGTGTTTCAGCTTTCAGTTTTCAAAACACTCGTGACCGCCGACTTTTCCATCTCGATCTTCACGTTATCGGCCACTTTCACGATCACGGTTGTCTCCTTCACGTTCGCAATCAACCCGTGGATGCCCGCGTTTGTCACCACCCGGTCGCCCGTTTTCAAACTGGAAATCAGACGTTGCTGCTCCTGCTGCCGCTTTTTTTGCGGCCGGAACATGACGAAGTACATGATGACGAAAATGAAAATGAACGGGACGAAAAACCCGATCCCACCGGCGGGACCCGGAGCGGGCGCGGCTGGCTGTGCTTGAGCTAAGAATAGAAATAGCATTGGAAAATTTGAGCGAGCCGGAGCTTAAACCCGAACGCTTCGGCTGCAATCTCGAATCGTTTGTAGCCACGGCCCTGCGGGCCGTCAGAAAAAACGTGCCATAGGCACGTGGCTACACATCCGGATCGACATCTCGCGTCTCGTAATTGGAAACGAACTCGCGGCGAAACTCGTCGAACGTGCCTTTGTCGATCTTGTCTCGGGCCTGGCGCATCAAATCGAGATAAAAGTGCAGGTTATGTAGCGTAATCAAGCGCAGCCCGAGAATTTCCTCGGCTTTAATCAGATGGCGGATGTAACCGCGACTGAATTCGCGGCAGCTGGTGCAGTCGCAATTGTCTTCGATCGGTCGTTTGTCCTTGGAGTACTCGGCATTTTTTAAATTAATCGTGCCAGCTGACGTAAACGCGGTCCCATTCCGCGCGAGTCGCGTTGGCAATACGCAATCGAACATGTCCGTTCCACGCGCGATCATCTCTAATAATTGCGGCGGCGTGCCGAGTCCCATGGCATAACGCGGTTTGTCGTTTGGCAAAAACGGCTCGCTCGATTCAACGGCGCGAAACATTTCTTCCTCCGGTTCGCCGACACTGACTCCACCAATTGCGTAGCCATCGAAATCAAGGTCGACAATCGCCTGCGCACTTTGTTCGCGCAGCTCACCGAACGTTGCGCCTTGAACGATCCCGAAAACTAATTGTCTGGTTGTAGTGTCGGCCGTGTCGGTCGCAAGGTTCTCAGAACCGCTGCTCGGAACAGCGGCAAGTACAGCATCAGCTGAGCGTTGGGCGTTTTCTTCTGCCCACGTCTTGCATCTCTTCGCCCACCGCGTCGTCATCTCCGCGCTTTTTGCGGCGTAATCGTACTCGCACGGCCAGGGCGGGCATTCGTCCAGCACCATCGCGATATCGCTTCCGAGCGCCGCCTGAATTTCCATCGCAATCTCGGGAGATATAAAGGCTGGTGTGCCGTCGACGTGATTTTGGAACTGAACGCCCTCCTCGGAAATCTTGCGCAATTTCGCCAACGAAAAAATCTGGTAACCGCCGCTGTCGGTCAGAATCGGCCGGTCCCAGGTCATGAATTTGTGCAGGCCGCCGAAATGTTTGATCACTTCAATCCCCGGCCGGACGAACAAATGGTAAGTGTTTCCCAGAACAATGGGGGCGTTTAACTCGCGCAATTCGCGCGGACTCACTGCCTTTACGCTTCCCTGTGTTCCCACCGGCATAAAGGCCGGCGTTTCAATCGCGCCGTGCGCCGTCGTTAAACGACCGTGCCGCGCTTTTGACTCCCGATCTTGGGCCAGAAGTTCGAACATTTTCTGCATGCAAACGAGAGATTCGCGTGTTCGCGCGGAATAACAACCGACGCGCAAAATATTCTTTGCGGGACGGGATTTTCCCTCTATATTCGCGCTTCACCGCATCAGGCGCGTGACAGTGTATTACGCGACTGGGCGGGTTTTTTTGTCGCCCGGAACACGAGGTTTTTGGCGGCGCTTTGTTTAGAGAAAATGCCCACGATTAATCAGTTGATTCGGAAAGGACGACGGAAGATGTCGGTGAAATCAAAGTCACCGGCGTTGACCAATTGTCCTCAGCGCCGCGGCGTTTGCGTGCAAGTGATGACGCGCACGCCGAAGAAGCCGAATTCCGCCCTGCGCAAAGTGGCAAAAGTGCGGTTGACGAACGGCCAGGAAGTGATTGCCTACATTCCAGGCGAAGGGCACAACTTGCAGGAGCACTCGATCGTGCTCGTGCGCGGAGGGCGAGTGAAAGATTTGCCGGGCGTGCGCTACCATATTGTGCGTGGCACGCTCGATTCGTTAGGCGTCGATGGACGCCGGCGAAGTCGCTCCAAGTATGGGGCGAAGCGCCCGAAAGGTGGCGCGGGCGGAGGCGGCGGTGCGAAACCGGCCGGGGGTGCAAAAGAAGCGGCGCCAAAGGAAGAGAAGAAGTAAATTTTTGAGACGAAAGATCGACAATGTCGCGACGGAAGAGAGTTTACAAAAAGGAAGAGCGCGTCGATTCCCGTTACGGGAGTCCGGCGGTCTTGCGTCTCATCACCACGGTGATGAAGCGCGGCAAGAAATCGCTGGCCGAGCGCATTGTCTACACCGCGATTGAAAAATCGCGCGAAGGTTCCGATTCGGTCGATCCGCTCGAAGTTGTAAACAAGGCGATCGAGAACGTTCGGCCGCGGCTGGAAGTGAAATCGCGCCGAGTCGGTGGCGCGACTTATCAAGTGCCGCTGGAAGTTCCACCCGCGCGCCAGATTTCTTTAGCGACGCGCTGGATTGTTCAATACGCCGATACTCGCAAAGGCATGCCGATGGCGCAGGCCCTTGCCCAGGAAATCAAGGATGCAGCCGCCGGTCAGGGCAACGCGATCAAGAAACGCGAAGACACACACAAAATGGCGCAAGCGAACCGCGCATTTGCCCATTTCCGTTGGTAAATTTATGCCCGCGACGCTCGAAAAGAAAAAATCGACATCGGCGGGCCCGAACTCGCCGAATCGCAAGTTCCCGCTCGAACGGACGCGGAACATCGGCATCGCCGCGCATATCGACGCCGGTAAAACAACGATCACCGAACGTGTTCTGTTTTATACCGGAATGATTCACAAGATGGGCGAGGTGCATGAAGGCACTACCGTCACCGACTGGATGGAACAGGAGCGGGAGCGCGGCATCACCATCACTTCGGCCGCGACGACCTGCAGCTGGGCGCAGCGCAAGGAAGAAGGCGTTTATAAAATTTTCGAAGGGATCAAGCAGCGGATCAACATCATCGACACGCCCGGTCACGTCGATTTCACGGCGGAAGTGGAGCGTTCGTTGCGCGTGCTCGATGGCGCGATCGCAGTTTTCGACGGGGTCGCCGGTGTTCAACCGCAATCAGAAACGGTTTGGCGGCAGGCAACGAAATACAACGTCCCGTGCCTTGCGTTCATCAACAAGATGGACCGCGTTGGCGCCAACTTCGAGATGTCGGTGGATAGCATTCATAAGAAACTCGGTGCAAACGCGTGGCCCGTGCTCCTGCCGCTCGGCAGAGAAGATCAGCTCAAGGGTCAGCTCGACGTTATTAATAAGAAGGCGATCATTTATTCGGAAAGCGACCAGCTTGGATCGACATATGAAGTGACGGATATTCCGAAGGAACACGTCGCCGCTGTCGAGAAGGCTTACAAAGATCTGGTCGAGCAGATTTCCAATCTCGATGACGAAGTCGCGGAAGTTGTTCTTGAAGAGAAACCAGTCACGCCGGAGATTTTGAAAGCGGCCATTCGCCGGCAAACGATTGCGAACAAATTTGTGCCGGTCATCGGTGGTTCGGCGTTGAAGAACATCGGCGTGCAGTACCTCGTGGACGCGGTGGTCGATTACCTACCGAGTCCGCTCGACATCCCGCCTGCCAAAGGAATGGAGCCCGATACGCACGAGCCGATGGAAGCGCCGACGGACGATAACCGGAACTTCTGCTCCCTCGCGTTCAAACTTTGGAGCGATCCATTTGTCGGCAAACTCGTTTTCTTCCGCGTTTATTCCGGCACGCTCAGCAAAGGCGACACCGTTTACAATCCACGCACGAACAAGCGCGAACGCATCTCGCGCTTGATCCAAATCCAGGCCGACAAGCGCGAAGACATCGAGACGTGTTATTCGGGCGATATCGCGGCGATCGTCGGAATTAAGAATATCACGACTGGCGACACGCTTTGCGACGAGGATCATCCGATCTTGCTCGAGCCGCCGACGTTTCCGGATCCCGTGATTTCAATGGCGATCGAGCCAAAGACGAAATTGGACCAGGAAAAAATGGGCGTGGCGCTACAACGCCTCGCGGAAGAAGATCCGACTTTTCGCGTTTACACCCACGAAGACACCGGCCAGACCATCATCGCGGGCATGGGCGAGTTGCATCTCGAAATTATTCGCGATCGCATGTTCCGCGAATTCAAAGTGGACGCGAACGCGGGCAAACCGCAGATCGCGTATCGCGAGACAATCACTACCAACGCGCACGGTGTCGGCAAATTAATCAAACAATCTGGCGGTCGAGGTCAGTACGGACACGTTGAAGTGGATTTACGGCCGGGCGAGCGCGGCAAAGGCCTCGTCGTCGAAAACAAGATCGTCGGCGGTATTATTCCGCGCGAATACATCCCGGCGGTCAAGAAAGGCATCGAAGAGGCAGTGCTCGATGGCGTCCTTGGCGGCTACCCAGTTGTCGATGTTGAGGCGGACATTGTTTTCGGAAGCTTCCACGAAGTCGATTCGAGCGAGCTCGCCTTCAAAATGGCGTCGATCTTCGCGATGAAAGATGGCTTCCGGCAGGGCAAACCGATTCTTCTCGAGCCGATCATGAAAGTGGAAAACATCACTCCGGAAGAATATCAGGGCGACATTATCGGCGACTTAAACCGGCGTCGCGGCCAGGTAAACAGCATCGAATCGCGTGGAAACCTGACCATCGTTCATGCCGAAGTTCCATTGGCAGAGCTGTTCGGCTATGCCACCGCGATTCGCTCGCTTTCGAAAGGCCGGTCCAGTTACTCGATGGAGCCGTCGCACTTTCAACCGGTGCCGCAGAATTTGGTCGCGGCGATTCTTGATCAGAAGGAAGACAAATGACGGACGGCCAACGCATCCGCATTCGTTTGAAGGCGTTCGATCATCGCATGCTCGACCAGTCCGCGGTCGAGATTGTCGAGACGGCGAAGCGCACCGGCGCACGCGTGGCCGGACCGATCCCACTGCCGACATTGATCGAGAAGTTCACGGTGAACCGATCGCCGCACGTGGACAAAAAATCGATGGAACAATTTGAAATCCGCACGCACAAACGGTTGCTCGATATTATCGAACCGACTGCAAAAACGGTGGATGAGTTGAAGAAACTGAATTTGCCTGCAGGCGTCGATATTACGATTAAGATTTAGCCGCTTGAGAATTTTGCCACGTTGCCAACATGAGTATCGGGTTACTAGGACAGAAAATCGGCATGACCAGCGTCTACGACGCCAATGGTCGGCTGCATCCTGTGACCGTCATCGCAGTCGGCGATAATACTCTCCTGCGTCGGCTAACAAACGAGAACGACGGCTACTCGGCCGTGCAAGTCGGGTTCGGTTCGCAAAAGGAATCCCGGGTGAACAAAGCGCAACTCGGCGTCTTCAAGAGCGCCAATTCGGAACCAAAGCGCTTCGTCCGCGAATTTCGGCTAACGGCCGATCTCGGTGATGGCGAGGTGAATTTGAGCGTTACCCAATTTCAACCGGGCGACTTTGTCGATGTCATCGGTCGTTCAAAAGGCAAAGGCTTCCAAGGCGTGATGAAGAAACACAACTTCGATGGACAAGGCGCGGCCCATGGATCGAAGACACATCGCCGCAATGGCGCCGTCGGCAATCGTTCCACTCCCGGTCGCATTTGGAAGAACATGGGCATGCCCGGTCATCTCGGCGACGAGCGCGTGACTGTGCAGAACCTGCAAGTGATGCAGGTGCGTGAGACCGAAAAAATAATCTTGATCAGCGGCGCAGTGCCCGGTTGTAACGGCAGTTATGTGGTCGTTAGGCCGGCGATTAAGAATCCCGCGGCGCAGATAAAACTGCACCAACAGCACGCAAAACAAGACAAGGCCGTCGCGAAGAAGCACGAAGCTGACAAGAAGGTGGAGGAGAAGAAGCCTGAAGCAGAGAAGAAACCGGAAGCCGAAAAAAAACCTGAGACGGCAGAGAAGAAATGAGCGCGAAAGTTTTAACCAAAGCCGCTGCCAAAGAAGCGAAGATCGACATCATCGAAGATGGGCGCGGTTCGCAGGCTGTTCACGACGTTGTGGTCGCGATGCGCGCGGCAAGGCGCTCTGGCTCTGCCAACACGAAAACGAAAGCGGAAGTTGATATGTCCGGTGCGAAACCGTGGCGGCAAAAGGGAACTGGCCGCGCCCGGGCCGGTTATGTTTCATCGCCAATCTGGCGAGGTGGCGGTGTCGTCTTCGGACCCAAGCCGCGCGATTATTCTAAAAAAGTTTCGAAATCGGTTCGACGTCTCGCGTTGCAAAAGGCGCTGAGCGAACGGATCAAAGCCGGCGACGTTCTGACTATCGACAAATTCGCGGTTTCCGAAATCAAGACCAAGGCGTTTGTCGATCTTGTTCGGAAGCAGACCGACGCGACGAAAGTGCTGATCATTTCGGATTCCTTCGATGACAAGACGCACAAGTCCGCGCGCAACGTGAAGCCAGTAAAGCTTGCGACGGCGACGGACGTCAATACCGAGCAATTGCTCGCATTTCAAAAGATTTTGGTGACGCCTAAAGCGCTCGAACAACTCTCGGAGAGAATGCGATGAACGAGCCACACGAAATCATCGAGACCGCGTCGCTGACCGAGAAATCGACGCTACTGAGTGAGAAACAGAACAAATATGTTTTTCGGGTCAGTCCGCGCGCGAACAAAATTCAAATCAAAGACGCGGTTGAGCGTTTGTTCCAGAAGAAGGTCGTGAATGTGAACACGTGCAACTACACCGGTAAAGAAAAGCGCGTCCGCGGACCGCTTGGCCGGCGCGCGAACTGGAAAAAAGCGATCGTGACGCTCGCGGAAGGCGAGAAGCTCGAACTGGTCTAATTTTATGGCGCTCAAGAATTATCGCCCGCTCACGCCGATCCAGCGTTTCAAGCAGACGCCTGCTTTCGAGGAGATCACGAAATGGCGGCCGGCGCGCAGTTTGATCGAGCCGAAGAAAAAATCCGGCGGCCGCAACAATTACGGCCGGCTGACGTCGCGCCATATTGGCGGCGGGCACAAACAAAATTATCGCAGAGTCGACTTCAAACGGCGCAAGCATGGCGTGGCGGCCGAAGTGATGGGGATTGAGTACGATCCGAACCGCTCTGCGCGAATTGCTCTTATTAAGTACAGCGACGGCGAACTGAGCTACATCCTGGCGCCGAATGGTCTGCAGGTCGGCGCCAAAGTCGTCGCCGGTAACGATGTTGCGCCCGATCTCGGCAATTCATTGCCGCTCCGCGCCATTCCGCTCGGCACAAATATCCACAATATCGAGTTAAGTCCGGGCCGCGGCGGTCAGGTTGCACGCAGCGCAGGTCAGCAGGCGATTTTGAATAACCTCGAAGGCGGTTACGCGCTGGTGAAGATGCCTTCGGGCGAAGTGCGCCGGATTCACGAGAACTGTTTCGCCACGATCGGCCAGGTCGGCAATGTCGATCACATGAACGTGGCCAGCGGCAAAGCGGGTCGGACGCGCTGGCAGGGGCGTCGACCGCACGTGCGCGGCATGGTGATGAACCCGATCGATCACCCGATGGGCGGCGGTCAGGGCAAATCGAAAGGTGGCGGCGGACGTCATCATCCGGTCAGCCCGTGGGGACAGCTTGCCAAAGGATTTAAAACGCGGAGCAAACGCAAACCGAGCGACCGCTTCATTTTGGAGCGCAAGCGCGGGAAGAAGAAAGTTTGATTTTTATGGGAAGATCACTAAAGAAAGGACCCTTCGTCGAATCGCATCTTCTGGAGAAGATCGACAAGATGAACGCATCGGGCTCGAAAAAGGCGATCAAAACCTGGTCGCGACGCTCGATGGTAACGCCGGATTTTGTCGGCCACACGTTCCTGGTGCACAACGGAAAGATTTTTAACTCCGTTTTCGTCACCGAGAACATGGTCGGTCATAAACTCGGCGAGTTTTCGCCTACCCGAATCTTTAAGAAACACGGTTCGCACACGGCGAAGGTGACCAAATAGTTGAGAATTTTTTTGGCAGTGTTGGGCTGCGTAACGCTGGCTCGAGGGCTGGCGGCAGAGGGAAATAGTTCTTTGTCAGAATCTAAAATTGAAGACGCGGAGCGAAAGATCACCGCGGAATCGCTGCTCGCGCAGAATGAGGATTTGCGCAAACAACTGTCGATTCAACAGGAGTCGCTCAAAACATTGACCGCGAGCCTGGCGGAATCGAACGCGGAAGCGGAATTGTTTCGCCGCAAATATTCCGATTTGGAATTGCGGATGGAAGCGCTCGGGCTGGTGTCGGCGAGCAAAGACCGCACAAAGCTCGAGCAACGTTTGCTCGCGGCGGTGAGCGATCTTCGGCTGGTGCAGAAAGAGCGAGAGAATTTGCGCGATCAACTGCTCGGTCTGAACGAAGCGCTCCTGCGATATTTGCAAACATCGCAGGGTGGCGACGCGGAGGCGCGGATGGACGTGGAAACACAATTGCGCAAGACGAACGAGCTGGTGGGAAGATCGATCCCGCAGTGGCGGGACCAGGCTCAAGAACCGCGGTCGAGTTTGATGGATGGCAGCGTCCTGAGCGTGAAGGACCAATGGTCGTTCGTGGTCGCGAACATTGGCCAGCAGCACGGCGTGAAGATTGGAATGCCGCTGCGAGTGATGCGCGGCGAACAAAAGATCGCAACGCTGCGGGTGGTGGACGTGCGCCAGCGGATATGCGGCGCGGTGATTGAGGATTCTGGAAAAGAGAAAATAAAAGTGGGCGATCGCCTCCAGGCGGATGCCCGCTCGAATGTAACTTTAAAATAAATGGAAATTAGATCGATATATAAGTACGCACGGATTTCGCCATTTAAGGTGCGCGAAGTAACCCGAGAGATTCAGGGTCTGCCGGTTTCGGCGGCGCTCGACATCCTTGCTTTCACGCCCAAAAAGGCGGCGTTCCTGATCAACAAGACGCTCAAGAGCGCGATCGCGAACGCGGAGAATAACGCGAACTTGAAAGCTGACGGTCTGGTCGTGAAAGAAGCGGTCGTTGGCGAAGGTCCCACCTTCAAGCGAATGACGCCGCGCGCCCGCGGCAGCGGCAGCCGGATTTTGAAGCGGACCAGCCACATCCGGATTGTTTTGACGGACGACGTGGCAATTGAGACGCGCGAGACGAAAAAGGCGAAACGAGATCAGGAAAAGAAGGCGAGCGAAGGCGGAGAGAAACCGGCCGGGGCGAAAAAAGGTAAGAAGAAGACTGCGAAAGCGGCCAAGAAATAATTTTATGGGACAAAAAGTTAATCCGATTGGATTCAGACTCGGGGTGAACCGCGATTGGCGTTCGCGCTGGTACGCCTCGCCGCAAGAGCTGCCCGCATTTTTGCACAGCGATCTCGAGATTCGCGCTTACGTGAAGAAGAAGCTACAATTCGCCGCCGTCTCGAAAATTGTGATCGAACGCGCGTGGAATTCAATTCGCGTGACAATTCACACCGCCCGTCCCGGCATCGTCATTGGCCGCAAAGGCGCCGAGATCGAGAAAATGACGGAAGAGATTTCGAAGATGGCGCAGGGCAAACAAATCAAGATCGACATCCAGGAGATCAAGACACCGGAACTCGACGCGCAGCTCGTCGCCGAAAACGTGTCGTTGCAAATCGAGCGTCGAATCGCTTACCGCCGGGCCATGAAAAAAGCGGTGCAAACGGCGATGGACTTTGGCGCGGAAGGAATTCGTCTGCGTTGCTCGGGACGATTAAACGGCGCGGAGATTTCGCGCTCTGAATGGTACCGCGAAGGCAAAGTTCCACTGCACACTTTGCGCACTCCGATCGACTACGGTTTCGCCGAAGCAAACACCGTCTATGGCAAGATCGGCGTGAAATGCTGGATGTGTAAGAAGGAAGAGGCGCCGAGCGAAGCGCCAGCGGCAATGGCTCCGCCGCCCCCGCCGCCAGCTGAACCAGTCGAAGCCTAGGAATATTTATGCCGTTGATGCCCAAACGAGTGAAGTATCGGAAGTCCCAGCGGGGAAGCCGCAAGGGCACTGCTTCACGCAATCTGAGAATCAATTTTGGCGAGTTCGGACTGCAAACGCTCGAGCGCGCGTGGATCACGAACACTCAAATCGAGGCCGCGCGAGTGGCGTTGACCCGCAACATGAAACGCAAAGGCAAGTTGTGGATCCGGATTTTTCCGGACAAATCAGTCACCGCGCGTCCACCGGAAACGCGAATGGGCAAGGGCAAGGGTCAGCCGGAGTTTTGGGTGGCGACCGTGAAACCAGGAAATATCTTGTTTGAGCTCGACGGTCTAACCGAATCGGTTGCGCGCGAATCGCTGCGATTGGCCGCGGATAAATTGCCGGTGCGGACCAAGTTTATTAGCCGCCACCACGTAGCCGCGGCCTAACGAAGATGAAAATTAAAGAAATAATCGAGATGAGCACAGACGAGTTGCTGACGAAGCGACGCGACCTTCGCCAGGAACGTTTGCATCTGCGTTTGCAACAGCAGAGCGGCCAGCTCGAGCAACCGAGCCGTTTGCGTTTGCTGCGGCGCGATGTGGCGCGGATCGAAACCATTCTTTCCCGGCGCGCGAAGGAACCGCAGCCCATTCCTGCCGCAGAACCAAAGGCGAAGAAGAAGAAATAATTTATGGCCGAGCAAGCAGCACAAGATCGACAATCGACCGCGCAACCGCCGCCATTGCCAGCAAAGTACACTCGCGCGGCTCGAAAGACGCGCGTGGGCGAAGTTATTTCCGAGCGGATGAATAAGACGATCGTAGTCCGGACGATTACCCGCGTGCCGCATCCAAAGTTCGGCAAGATTGTGAAACAGATTCGAAGATTTTATGCGCACGACGAAGAGAACAAGGCCAAGACCGGCGACACGGTTCGGATCATGGAAACGCGACCGCTGAGCAAATTGAAGCGCTGGCGATTGGTGGAAGTCCTCCAGAAATAACTTTTATGGTGCAGATTCGATCCAGACTTGATGTAGCGGACAATACCGGCGCACGGATGGCGACCATGATCGGCGTGATCGGCAAGGCCACGCTTTATGCCGGGATCGGGGACGTGATCACCGCGAACGTGAAAGAAGCGAGCGCAACGGGCACGGTTAAGAAGGGCGAAGTCGTACGAGCGGTGTTGGTTCGGACACGACAGGCAATTCGTCGTGATGATGGCTCGTTTCTGCGGTTCGACAACAACGCGATCGTGATTATCGATAAAGATTTGAATCCGCGCGGGACACGCATTTTCGGTCCGGTCGCGCGCGAACTGCGCGAGCGCAATTTCATGAAAATCGTCTCGCTCGCTCCGGAGGTCTTATGAGCCGGGCCAGGTTTCACGTTAAGAAAGGCGACGAAGTCGAAGTTATCTCCGGAAACTTTAAAGGTTCGAGCGGCAAAATTCTCGAGGTCCTCTCTGCCAAACACCGAGTGCTGGTGGAAGGTGTGCGTATTATCAAGAAGCATCTGCGCAAATCGGAGGACAATCCGCAGGGTAAAATCGCCGAGCGCGAAGGTCCGATTCACATCTCGAATGTGAAATTGATCGAGCGCGAGAAAAAGGCCGAGAAGAAAACCAAAACGAAGCCGAAGAAAGAGGCTGAGAAAAAGGCGGCGTAATGGAAAACGAATTTTACCGTCACTACAAAGATCGGGTGGTGCCTGCCTTGCGCGAACGGCATAAGTACAAAAACGTTCACCAAATTCCGCGAGTCAACAAAGTTGTAATCAACACCTCGGTTGGTTCACAGCCAGACATCAAGCAAGCTTTGGATGAAGCAAAGGCGGAGCTGGCGCTGATCACCGGTCAGCAGCCGGCCGAGACGCGATCAAAAAAGAGCATCGCCAATTTCAAACTGCGCAAGGACCAGATTATCGGGGCGAAGGTGACGCTGCGCGGCGATCGGATGTACGAATTCCTCGAGCGACTGATTAAAGCTGCGCTCCCGCGGATCCGAGATTTTCGCGGCGTTTCGCCGCGTTGTTTTGACGGGAACGGCAATTACACGCTTGGCGTCCCTGACCAGACAATCTTTCCCGAGGTCGAGATGGACAAAATTAAGCGCAACATTGGTTTTGATGTTACAATTGTGACCACCGCGCGGACGGACGAAGAGGCCAAATCGCTTTTGAGTGAGTTGGGAATGCCTTTTTCCGATCGCGCGAAAAAGCTCGCCACGGCGAGTCCGTCCGAAGGCGGACCGGCTGGGCAGGAGCAACCCGCCTGAATTTCATGAGTACCGTTACAGATCCAATTGCAGACCTTCTTGCTCGCATGCGCAATGGCGCGCGCGCGCAGAAGATCGAGATCTTCGTGCCGTACTCGAAGCTGAAAGCCGAGGTCATCCGGATTTTGAAGAACGAAGGTTACATCAGCGATTACGAAGTGGACACGAAAGCCGCGCATCCGCGGATCAAGATCACGAACAAGCTGGTCGACCGCACCTGCGCCATCGCGGGTTTAAAGCGCGTCAGCCGGCCAGGTCTGCGGCGCTACGTCGGCGCCGGGGAAATTCCGCGCGTGCTCGGAGGAATGGGAACCGTGATTTTATCGACCTCGCGGGGTGTAATGTCGGGCCGCGAAGCCAAGAAACAAAAAGTGGGCGGAGAGTTGCTCGCCTACGTTTGGTAAATTTTATGTCGCGAATTGGAAACAAACCGGTCGACATTCCCGACAAAGTCAAAGTCAACATCGACAATGACGGCGGCGTTTCGGTTGAGGGACCAAAAGGCAAACTCAATTGGAAACTGCCGCGGCAAATCACGGGGAGCGTGAAGGACAATCACGTCTCGATCGCGCGCGGGGCGGAAACGCGAAGCGTGAAAGCGTTACACGGACTCTCTCGCGCGCTTGTGCACAACATGGTCGTCGGCGTGAGCGAAGGTTTTACGAAAAACCTCGAGATCGAGGGCGTTGGTTTCAAAGCAGCGGTGCAAGGAACGAACTTGAATCTCAGTCTAGGTTTTTCGCACCCGATCCTGTTCCCGATCCCGAAGGACATTAAAATCACAGTCGCGGATCAGACCAAGATCACGATTCAAGGAGCGGATAAGAAAGTCGTAGGGCAGGTGGCAGCGGACATTCGTCGTTTCTATCCGCCGGAGCCGTACAAGGGCAAAGGTGTTCGTTACGCCGGCGAACAGATTCGGCGCAAGGAAGGCAAGACCGTCCAGTAATTTTATGGCGACGTTCAATCGAAAAGCAGCTCGGGAGCGATTGCATCGGCGGATCCGGAAGAAAATTTCCGGCACGTCGGTGCGGCCACGCCTGTCGATCTACTTTTCGGGAAAGCATGTTTACGCGCAGGTGATCGATGACGACGCAGGCAAGACGCTGATCGCAGCCTCAACCGCCGAGAAGGAGCTGCTTGGAAAAAATAAAGCCGCCGCTAATCGCGCGAGCGCCGAGGTGATCGGCAAAGTGATCGCCGAGCGCGCGCTTGGAAAAAAGATCGATAAAGTCGTGTTCGACCGCGGCGGGTTTCAATATCAAGGCAAAGTAAAAGCGCTGGCCGACGCGGCGCGCGAAGGTGGATTAAAGTTTTAATTTCATGGCAGCACCAGGACAAGGCAGACCAGGGCAAGGCAGACGACCAGACTCCCGACATCAGGACCGAACGCCGGCGGCAAGAGGCGACACGACCGAGAAAGTCGTGTTCATCAACCGTTGCGCCAAAGTCGTGAAAGGCGGACGACGTTTTAGTTTTAGCGCGTTAATCGTGGCCGGCGATCACGATGGCAGCGTTGGAGTCGGATTCGGAAAAGCGAACGAAGTTTCGGAAGCGATCCGTAAAGCCTCCGAGTCGGCGCGGAAGTCGATGGAAAAGGTTTCGCTTCACGAAAACACAATTCCGCACGAGACGATCGGTGAATTCGGCGGCGGCAGAGTCTTGCTCCGGCCCGCTTCGCCTGGAACAGGTGTAATTGCTGGTGGCGGTGTTCGCGCGGTCGTTGAAGCGGCGGGAATTCGCGACGTGCTGGCGAAGTCTCTCGGCTCCAGCAATCACGCAAATGTCGTCAAAGCGACGATTGCAGCGTTGAAATCGTTGCGACGCAAAGATGAAATCTTCAAAGTGCGCGGCATCAAAGGCGGCGACGGGAAGGCGGCCGTGCAAGCAACATGATGCGGCTACATAATTTGCGGCCGCGTCCGGGCGCGCGTCATCGGGTCAAGAGACTCGGTTGTGGCGAAAGCTCCGGTCACGGAAAAACCAGCGGCAAAGGCCACAAAGGCCAAAAGGCGCGCTCGGGTGGCAGCATTCGTCTCGGATTCGAAGGTGGACAGATGCCGCTCATCCGGCGTTTGCCGAAGCGCGGTTTCAATAACGCGGCCTTTCATGCGACCTACGCAATCATCAACTTGAGGGATCTAAATGAATTCAAAGCTGGCACGGTTGTGAACGAAGAATTGCTACGCGAATCGAAACTCGTGCGTGGCAATGTGGCGGGCATAAAAATTCTGGGCGACGGAGAGTTGAAGCACGCTCTGAAGATCGAGGCGGATAAAGTAAGCGAATCGGCCAAAGCAAAGATCGAGAAGGCCGGTGGAACGATCACCATGCGCGAGCCGGCAGCGCGAAAGCCCACGGCGAGTGCGGAGGATGTCGATCAAAGGGCGACGGAATCCGAGGAAGCGAAGCCGAAGGGAAGATCGACGGCGAAGTCGCAGCCGAAAGCAAAAAAGAAGACGTCGAAGAAACGCTAGCGTCAGCGTAAATTTTCTAAATGGTTTCGGCCTTTCTCAACACGGTAAAGATACCGGAGCTGCGGCGGCGAATTCTGTTCACCCTTGCCATCGTAGTCGTTGTCCGACTCGGTGCAGCAATCACGACGCCCGGAGTCAATCAGGCCGTATTACAGGAATGGTTTCGCAGTGCGCTCACTGAAAAATCCGGCGGCAATCTGGCCGCTTTGTTGAATTTGTTCAGCGGCGGCGCCCTGGAAAATTGCGCGATCTTTTCTCTCGGCATCATGCCCTACATCAGCGCATCGATCATGATGCAGCTGCTTTCGGCCGTGATTCCGCAATTGGGGAGACTCGCGCGCGAAGACGGCGGTCGCCAAAAGATCATGCAATACACGCGGTTCATGACCGTCGGGCTCTGCATTTTTCAGGGATACCTGCTTGCAATCTCGTTTCAGCATCCGGAAGCGTATCGGGTCGCCTTGCCGGGAATTCCGGAGACGATTGCGCGGTTGGGGATTCCGCTGGTCGACGATCCGGGATGGGTTTTTCGCGTTGTGACAGTGATTTCGCTCACGACCGGAACTCTGATGTTGATGTGGCTCGGCGATCAAATCACCGAGCGCGGAATCGGGAACGGCATTTCGTTGATTATCACCATCGGCATCGTGGCGCGGTTACCGGCGGCACTGGCGCAGGCGTGGAAGACATTTGTGCCGTCAGCGCAAACCGGCACGAGCCAGGTTAATCCCGCGATCCTGGTCCTGATGGTCGCGTTTCTCTTTTTGGTCATCGCCAGCGTGATCGCGATTACGCAAGCGGTACGCAAAATCACGGTGCAATACGCCAAGCGCGTGGTCGGCCGCAAGCAATACGGCGGCAATACGCAATACATGCCGTTGAAAGTGAATTATCCCGGCGTGATGCCGATCATTTTCGCGTGGGCGCTCTTGTTGTTCCCGAACCAAATCGTGAGCTGGGCGTTTCCAAACAGTCCGACGGCGCGGCAAATTTCAGAGATGCTTTCGACTGGCTGGCTGCATTATGTCGTCCTGGCAGTGATGATTTTCTTCTTCAGTTACTTCTGGGTTGCAACTCAATTTCAACCATCGCAGATCGCGGACGATTTGAAAAAGTATGGCGGTTACATTCCGGGCGTCCGTCCAGGCAAACCGACAGCCGAGTTTCTCGATTTCACCATGACGCGCTTGACCTTTGCGGGAGCGATTTTCCTGACGATCATAGCAGTGCTCCCGAGTTTGCTCAGCCAGAGTTTGCACGTCCCAACGGTGACCGCGCAATTTTTCGGCGGCACGAGTTTGCTCATTATCGTTGGCGTCATGCTCGATACGATGCGCCAGGTTGAAACGCATTTGATCCAGCGGCATTACGACGGTTTTCTTCGCAAAGGGCGTGTCCGCGGCGGGTTCACCGGTCGCTCAGCTTATGTTCGCGGCGAAGCCGCGGCGCAACGGACATTGATGTGGCTCTACGTTGGCATCGCCATCATCGTGATTGGTGGAGTGGCGGCGTTTTTGGCGTCGAAGTGAAACGGCGACTCGTTTTACTCGGTGCTCCCGGTTCCGGCAAAGGAACCCAGGCCGAAATGATCACGCGCCAGTTTGGGATTCCGGTTACGTCTCCCGGCGCGATTCTGCGTCGCGAAAGAGATTTGGGCACGCCGCTCGGATTGGAAACTGCGGAAATCCTGCAGCGTGGCGATTTGGTGCCGGACAAAATCATTGTCAAGCTGATTGAAGATTGGCTGCGCTTGCACGGTGGTTACGGTTTTGTGTTCGATGGATTTCCAAGAACGCTTCCGCAGGCGGAAAGTTTGCAATCTATTTTGAGCAGTCTGCATACCTCGCTGGATGCGGCGATCTGGCTCGACGTTTCGGAGGAAACAGTCCGGGCAAGGATTTCCGGGCGGCTGCAGTGCCGGACCTGCGGTTTTACGACGAGTGTGGACAGCGCGAAATTTGCAGACCGTCCGATCTGTCCTTATTGCGAAGGGCGACTTGAACGACGAAGCGATGATGACATGAGTGTTCTGCAAACGCGCTTACGCGAATACAACACCAAAACCCAACCGCTTGCCGATTATTACAGTAAGATGTCGATCTTGCGTCGGATTGACGGAAATCGCGACCGCGAGACGGTATTTGCTGATATTTCACGTTTAATCGAAGACAAAATTCCGGCATGATCCCTATCAAAAGCGCAAAAGAAATTGAGAAGATGCGGCGATCGTGTCGCACGGCGAGCGACATTCTCGACCGGGTAAGCGAATTGGTTCGCCCCGGAATCACGACGAAGGAAGTGGACGAGGCGGCAGCCGATTTCATGAACGAAGCGAAAGTGAAGAGCGCGTTTCTCGGATATCGACTTGGCCACCGGGTTTTTCCCGGCAACATTTGCATCTCGCTCAATGATGAAGTTGTGCACGGAATTGGCAGTCAACGCCGGATTCAATATGGCGACATCGTCAAACTCGACATCGGTGTGATTCAAGACGGCTGGGTGGGGGACACTGCGACCACAGTGCCGGTTGGAATAGTGGACGAACGGACCGATCAGCTTTTGCGCGTGACCGAAAAAGCGCTCGACTGTGCGATCAACATTGCCGCGGAGGGCGTCCGGCTTGGTGATATCTGTGCTGAGATTGAAGATGAAGCTGCGCGGAATGGATTTTCCGTTGTGCGCGAGTTTGTCGGGCACGGTGTCGGCCGCAAATTGCACGAAGAGCCGCAAATCCCGAATTATGGGCGACGTGGAAGTGGACCAAAATTGAAATCTGGCATGACGTTGGCGATCGAGCCGATGATCAACAGTGGAAGCGCGGAAGTGCGGCTGCTGGATGATGGCTGGACGGTGCGAACGGCTGATGGCACGCGATCGGCCCATTTTGAACATACGGTTCTGATTACCAAAGATGGGCCGGAAATCCTGACATGGCGCGGAAAGACGCAATTGAAGTAGAAGGCACTGTCGTCGAACTGCTTCCGAATACCATGTTTCGGGTCGAGCTGCCGAACGGTCACCGCGTTTTGGCCCACATTTCGGGAAAAATGCGGCTCCACTTTATTCGTATCTTGCCCGGCGACAAAGTTATGCTAGAGGTATCTCCCTACGATTTGTCGAAGGGGCGGATCACCTTCCGCCAGAAGTGACAACGCGGACACGTCTCCGCGTTTTTCGTTTAGACCGATATGAAAGTGCGACCCTCAGTTAAGAGACTTTGTGAAAGCTGTAAGATTGTGAAGCGCAAGAATGTGGTGCGTGTGATTTGCAAAAATCCGAGGCACAAACAGCGCCAGGGCTGATGTTTATTTAACGATTTACCAATGCCACGATTACTCGGAGTTGAAATCCCAGCGGACAAACGCATCGAAGCGTCGCTGACCTATATCTACGGCATCGGATTTAGCACTGCGCGCAAGATTTTGGAGCAAACAAACATCGATCCGAATCTACGCGCCAATAAGCTTACTCCGCAGCAGATCAACGAAATCATTCACGCGATTACGAACAACAAGATCAAAATCGAAGGCGATTTGCGTCGCGATATTCAGGGAAATTTGAAACGGTTACAGGCGATCAATTGTTATCGCGGACAGCGCCACCGCCGCGGGCTGCCGGTCCGCGGACAGCGGACATCGACCAACGCGCGCACGCGTAAAGGACCGCGCAAGACCGTCGGCGTGATCCGTAATCCCGAAGCAAAAGCAGGCAAAGTCTAATTAAGATGGCCGAACATAAAAAACCAGCGAAGTCGAAGGCGGAAAAGCCGAAGAAGCCAAAAGCCGAAGATAAGCCCGCGGTTGGCGAAGCGAAAGAACAGGCTGTCCAACCAGCGCCAGCTGCTGAAACGACAGCGCCAGTCACGGCCGAGACGAAGCCAGCGAAAAAACCGGCGAAGTCGAGCAAGCAAGAAGCAGCTCCGGCTGCAGCGCCTCGCGAGAACCTCACCTTGGATGCGGACGATGTTGAGAAGCCGAAAATTGTGAAGGCGAAAGGCGCCAAGAACATTCATTCCGGCATCGCGCATGTTTACGCGACCTTTAACAATACGATCGTCACAATCACAGATTTGAATGGAAACGTGATCGGCTGGTCGAGCGCTGGGAAAGTTGGTTTCAAAGGTTCGCGCAAGAGCACGGCTTATGCTGCGCAATTGGTTGCGCAGGACGCTTCGCGGCAGGCGATGGGTCACGGACTCAAAGAAGTCCAAGTCCTTGTCAAAGGTCCGGGTGCTGGACGCGAATCTGCGGTGCGCGCGTTACAGGCGATCGGCCTTGATCTCACTTTGATTCGCGACGTGACGCCCGTTCCACACAACGGTTGCCGGCCGCCAAAGCAACGCCGCGTTTGATTTTATGGGCAGATACACCGGACCGAAAACAAGAATCAGCCGCCGTTATGGCGTCCAGATTTTTGGACCGTCGAAGTCACTCGAGCGGAAAAATTATCCGCCGGGGATGCACGGCCCTAAAGGCTCACGCCGTAAACAATCCGATTACGCCATCGCACTCGGCGAGAAGCAAAAGCTTCGTTATCAGTACGGACTGCTCGAGAGACAGTTTCGCCGGATCTTCCAAAACGCATTGCGCAAACGTGGTGTCACTGGTGAAACGCTGTTGCAACTTCTCGAGACGCGCCTCGATAACGTGATTTATCGGCTCGGTTTGGCGAACACGCGCAATGGAGCGCGTCAGCTCGTGTCTCACGGTCACGTTCAAGTCAATGGACGGAACGTCAATGTCGCTTCCTATAACGTGAAAGCCGGCGACGAGGTCGCGATCAAAGATAAACCGAAGTCGCGCCAGCTCGCCTTGCGCAATCTCGAGCTCACGCAAATTGTGCCGGTGCCGGATTGGCTGACCGTCGATCGCGACGCTCTCAAAGGAAAGGTCGCGCACATCCCGTCGCGCGAAGAAATGCAGCCGATCGTCAACGAGCAATTGATCGTCGAGTTGTATTCGCGCTAAGCGCGCTGCTTAGTCGCGTTCGCTTCTAAAAATTCGAGCGCCTTGTCGTAACTTTTCCGTTTGAGAAAGTGGGCCAGCTGCGGGTCGATTGGCTTTGGCAGCGCCGCTTCCAACTTCTCGATCTTCTCTGAAACCTCGCGCAATCGGGCGGTGTGCGCTGGCGGATCGCGTCGACTGTCTTCATCGCCAATAAGCGCGAGCCGCTCCCGCAGAGCGGCGGCAAGATCGACAGTCTCTTTTTGCATTCGCAATTCTTCGAAACTTAAGGTTTAAACGGCTGTTTGTTCAAGCAAGCGTGGAACGATGTCCAGCGAACCAAAACGGATCCTGATGGTCGACGACGACGTGGCCCTCTTGCGTGTGGTGCGGGAAGCGTTGGTGGCGTCGCTGTGGTGCGAGGTCGATACTTCGCCCAAGCCCGAGTACGCGTTCGAAATCGCGCTGAAGAAAAGATACGACCTGCTCATCTTCGATTTCCAAATGCCGATGATCGATGGCGCGATGTTGTTTTTTTTGATCGGCAAAGTTTACCAGAACAGCCACCCGGTGAGAGAAGTTCCGCCGCTGTTACTCATTTCCGGAAAAGCCGAGGAAGCGAGAGCTCAGGAGTTGCTCAAGGAACCGGGCGTCGCCGGTTTAGTTGCCAAGCCTTTTGCGATCAATCGGCTGTTGGACAAAATCAAAGCAGCCGTTCCCGCGATCGAGTCCGCGCATTAATTGCGTAGGAATCAGAGCGGACCACTTTCGGAAAGCAGCTGTCGTTTGGCTTCCAACCAGTCGGAATTTGCATCGCCAGGGAGATCGAACCGCTTTCGGCGTTCGGCGATGAAGTAGGCACGCATGCGAATTTGTTCGTCGTTTAGATCCGGGCCGAGCGGAGCTGCCGCTAGCGGTTTTGGTTTTTGCGCGGCGCTCTTTTTGCGCGGCGGCGATTTCTTCCCTTTTGCAGATGTCGATCTTCCAAGCGTTTTCATCTTGCCCGCTTTGTCGGACGGTACCGCGTCAGCCGACAATTCATTCCTCATTCCTTTGCTCTTCTTCGCCACAAACAAATTCCTCCCAAAATTACGCTTTACTGTGGGGAGTTGGATTTCAAGCGGTTTTCTGGATCCACTAAAAAAGCCACGGCGGATTTGGTGGAACTCTGCTTGGCGAAAACACCAACTTCCAATAACATTCGTTATGCGGCACTTCGTTTTTCGTTGGTTTGTCACGGCGTTTGCCGTGTTTGTGGCAGCGCCGATCGTAGGAATCGATTACACCGGGATCGGCTGCTTGCTAGGCGCTTCGCTTCTCCTCGGAATCATCAACGCTTTTATTCGCCCGATCCTGCTGTTCCTGACCTTTCCGCTGATTCTCGTGACGCTCGGCCTCTTCATTTTGGTCATTAACGCGCTGATGTTGAAGTTCGTGAGCGAGATTGTGCCCTGTTTCCAAGTCCATGGCTTCTGGAGCGCAATTTTTGGCGCCATCATCATTTCTTTTGTGAGCTGGCTGCTCAGTGCGTTTTTCCGCGGCAGCGATGGGCGCGTCCATATCCTGACTCATCACACCCAGATCAAACAGGTGAGCGGTCGCGTGATCGAACCCGGCCAATAACCTCGCGGAATGTTTGGGGGCAAATTCAACGCGCTCGGCCAGATTTTCGTAAAGGTTTGCGGCATAACCAACGAGGACGATGCGCGCCTGGCAATTGAAGCCGGGGCCGACGCATTGGGTTTTAATTTGGTTCCTCACAGCAAACGTTACGTCTCCATCGATCGCGCCACGTCTTGGATAGACAAACTGCCGCGAGAGATTTGCAAAGTCGCGGTGATGGCGGACCCAAACTGGGAGGATGCGTGCAGAATTAGTCAGCTCCCGTTCCTCGACGCCTTGCAGTTGCACGGCGGCGAACCGCCGGAATTCTGCCGGCGACTCGCCGACGCTGGAATTCCATTCGCAAAAGCAGTGCCAGTGACCGCTTCCAAATCGCTAGCCGATCTGCCAAACTATTTCACCGACACGATGATTTTAGATTCGAGCGCGGGTGGAGCCTTCGGCGGAACGGGGAAGCCATTCCCGTGGAAGTTTGCGCCCGAATTCGTGCGGCACCACCCCAAAATCACCGTAATTCTCGCAGGAGGATTGAACCCAGAAAACGTTGCGGAGGCTGTTAGGGTCGTCCGACCACGCGGAGTCGACGTTACGACGGGAGTCGAAATTTCGCCCGGCCGCAAAGATGCCCGGCGGGTGAAGGCATTCGTGCAAGCCGTCCGGCAAATTTCGGACCGCGCTGTTTAGGCCACTTCCCGGGCCTTTACGGAGTTGTAGTGGGAAACGTTACAGGGCTGGTCTGCTTCCTGCTTTTATCCGGCCAGCACTTATCTCACTTCCACTATATGGTTACTTCATTCAAGCACCGGGGATGCGTCGCGGCGGTGGCGTTCCTGTGCATGCTTTCCTTGTCACAAGCTCAAACCAATCCCGCCCAGGCGGGGCCCGCGCAACCACCGGACCCAATCAAACCGGCTGACCATCCGCCGATGTTGCTGGTGCAAGCCCCAGCCCAGGCTGCTTCTCCCGGCGCACCCGTCAAGTCGACCACGACGACCTCTTCCACGGTGACGGCCCCGGCATTGACCGAAGCCGATGCCACGGTCGAAAGTGGTGGTGTTGGCGTACGCGAATTTCAAGGCGACGACGTCGGCCAAGTGCTCCGACTGCTCGCGCGCCAGGCCAAGGTCAACATGGTTGTGAGTGATGCTGTTACCGGTACCGTAACGATGCGGTTGGAAGACGTGACCGCACTTCAGGCGATCTCGATCATCGTCAAAGCCAAAGGGCTTTTCATGGATAGGATCGACAACGTCTATTACATCAAGACCGCCACCGAGCGGACGGCTGAACCGACTGAAAGCGATAGCTACCAATTCAGCTACGCGCGAGCCAAGGACATTTCGCCACTGATAGCGTCGCAACTTGCGAGCAAAGATCCACCGCAAATCGACGAGCGCACCAACACGATTTTCTTCCGTGAGACCCGCAGCAACATCGACAACATTCGGAAAATGCTGGTACAGATCGACAAGCCGACCAAGCAAGTCATGATCGAAGCGCGACTGGTTGAAGTGAGCGCGGATCCAGTGCAAGCATACGGAATTAACTGGGCGGGAACGTTTGGCAGCGCTACCCAGCCTAAGACAGTTACGTACGGCAATCCGATAGCGGCTGGCAGTCCGGTGCCCGGCGCTAATCCGCCAACGAGCGGCTTTGCACTTGGCAATCCAAATAACCACAATCTCATCGGCGACTTCAGTCACCTCATACCGGGCCAGTTTGCCATTCTATCCATCCCGCAATTTTCTGCGACGTTGACGGCACTAAACGAGGATGCCGATGCCGAGTTTTTGGCCAATCCACGAGTAGTGACCGCCGATAATCAGCAAGCCAAAATCGAGGTCACGAGAAACCAGCCGGTGCCACAACTTAATTTCAACGAACAAACGGCCACGGCGGTATTTGGCGGCTTCCAAGATAAGGTGTTTGGCAACAAGCTCATCGTCCGTCCATCAATCAACAAGGACGACTTCATCACCCTTTCTGTGAAGCCAGAGATCAGCAATAAGGTCTCGGATTTTCAGTTTAACTTCTCGGGCGCCGTAGTAACCAGTCCGATCATCGACACCCGCACATTGGATTCCAATGTGCTGATCAAGAGCGGCGACACGCTCGCCATCGGCGGCTTGCTCTCCGATCAAGTGAGCAAAGCCCGGACAAAAGTTCCGCTGCTCGGCGACATACCCTTTCTCGGCTATGCTTTTCAAAGTCACGACAACGAGCGGCACAAACGCAACCTGCTCATCTTCGTGACCCCAACAATCCTCGATCAACATTACGGCACCGGCTTGGAAGATCAGGTCTCTGGTGTTCATCATGTCGGCGAGGAATATGCGGATCCGAACGGCTGGCGGAACAACGCCAAAGGCGCCGTACGTTTGGTCCCAACTGCGCATCGGCAGCTCGCTGCTGATTATGCGAAGCCTGGCGCGCCTCCGGCGCCGGAGGAAGCTGCTAAGGTCCAGTTTAAGAGCGACGCCAAAGATCGCGACGAATAAGAATTTCGGAATGTGGGGTTGAGAGGGGGCGGGCGCCCGCAAGGGTCCCGCCCTCTTTGGGTTTTATCGTTCCAAATAATCCTTTAAGCGCTCGCGCAATTCCGTTCGCGCGCGAAAAAGCAGGCTCTTTACTGCCGGCACGGACAGATCGAGAACGTCGGCGATTTCCTCGTAGCTCAACTCTTCGTATCGCCTTAGCACGAGCGCCATGCGTTGGGTTTCCGGAAGTAGCGTGATCGCTTTCTCAATCGCGGCCTGTAATTCCACTTGAAGGAGCGTTGCGTCGGGGGTGGGTGTGGCCTCGTCCTTTAACGGCATCTCGTCCGCTTCTGGTTCGATTTGCACCGGCACATGCGGATGACGTTTGGCGCGGCGCATCTCGTTAAACACGAGATTGCGCGTGATCTTCAGCAGCCAGGTCGTGAACTTCGCGCGCGCGACGTACCTTCCCGCGCTTTTCCAGACGCGAATGAAAACCTGCTGGGCGATGTCTTCGACCTCCGAATTGCTGCCGAGCATGCGGGCGACGGTGCCGGCGACCAGCGCCTGATGCCGCCCGATGAGTCGCTCGAATGCGGTGGTGTCGCCGTCCGCAATCAATCGCATCAGACGGACGTCCTCGGCGTCATCCTCGGCCCGCGCCGGTGCTTCTGGATCGGCCATTGATAAACAGACGTTGATTGGTGGGTGCGGATTCGAATGTTATCGCCTTATGCATCGGCACGCCTTTTTCAGTCGCACGGCCACGGTGCTTTTTGTTGCAACTCGTGAGTCGTCTGTGCATGGTAAGCCATAGATTTCAGCGTCGGCTCCGGATGAATTACACACTTATTCCAAAGGAACTTAGACCGGTCGCTGAGAAAATCGAGGCGGCCTCTCGTATTTCCGAAAGTGAAGCTCTAGCTTTGTATCGCTCAAACGATCTAAACGCGCTCGGAATGCTGGCCAACGTCGTGCGCGAGCGAAAAAACGGCAATTTCGCTACTTACATCCATAATCGTTACATCAACTATTCGAACATCTGCGTTTTGTCGTGTCAGTTTTGCGCGTTTGCCGCCAAGAAACGCGACGCTCACGCGTTCGAGCATGCCGTTAGCGAGATTATTCAAGCTGTGGCGGAAGCGCTGCCGCTCGGAATTACCGAAGTCCACATGGTCGGCGGTTTGCATCCGACCTTGAAGAAGGAGTGGTATCTCGATCTTTTGCGCGGGTTGCGCGCGCTCGATCCCGACCTCCACATCAAAGCCTTTACTGCGATTGAAGTTCGCCACCTCGCGCAACGAATCTTCAAGATGTCGATCCCGGAGACGCTTGAGCTTCTCCGCGATGCGGGATTGGGTTCGATCACCGGCGGCGGCGCGGAGATTTTTGATCCTGAGGTCCGGGATCGCATTTGCCGCGGGAAAGAGACCGCCGACGAATGGCTCGAAGTTCACCGGCTCTGGCATCGGATGGGCGGTCGCAGCACTTGCACCATGCTCTATGGCCACGTCGAAACGCTCGGGCAGCGTGTCGATCATTTGCGGCAGCTTCGTCAACTTCAGGATGAAACCGCCGGCTTCAGCGGCTTTGTTCCGTTCGCCTTCGAGCCCCAAACGACAGTGCTCGCTCATATCAAACGCGCATCCGCCATTGAGCAGCTTCGCAATCTCGCCGTCAGCCGCATTTATCTCGATAACATTGATCATCTGACCGCCTATTGGGTCAGCTTGGGTCTACCGCTGGCGCAGGTTTCGCTCAGTTACGGGGTGGACGATTTGCACGGGACGATCATGGAAGAAAGGATCTTCCACATGGCGGGGGCGACCACGCCACAACAGCAAAGCATCGCCGCGCTGGAGCATGCTATTCGCGAGGCTCGACGCGTTCCTGTCCAGCGCGACAGCTATTACCGGCATCTCAATGGCGCGCAGCAAAGATCGACATCGAGCCGGCCGCGGTCGGAAGCGGAGCTGGCCTGCGCCTAACGAGTGCAGGATCAACAACCGCTGCGAATTGGCTGCGTTAAGTATCTCAACGCGCGTCCCCTGATTCACGGCTGGCCAACGGATGTTGTGCTCGATCATCCGTCGGTTCTCTGCGCGCGGCTTTCACGCGGCGAACTTGATGTCGCGCTCGTTTCGAGCTTCGAATTTCTCCGGAACCCAATCTATCGAATCGTGGATGGGGTTTCCATTTCGTCGGATGGCCCGGTTTATAGTGTCGTCCTTGCCCACGTCGGCGAAATTTCCGCGGTCGAACAGATCGAACTCGACCCGGCTGCCGAAACTTCCGGCAATCTGCTGCGCTGCTTACTCAGCGAGTTGAAGTTGGGACTGCGGTTCGTGGCGGCATCGAAGTCTTTTCCCGCGAAAGGAAGGGCGCGCTTGTTCATCGGCGACCAGGCGATTCGTTTCCGGCAGGAACACGGGAATGAATTCCAGTTTTTGGACCTTGGCGAAAATTGGAAAAACCTTGTCAGCTTTCCATTTGTTTATGCTCTCTGGCTGGTGCGACCTGAAGTTGTCGATCCAAAATCAATCGCGGATCGGCTGCGGGCATTGCGCGACAAGAATCTCGCGAACCTCAACGATCTGATCGCCGGCGAGAAGGAATTCGATCCCAATTTTTGCGACCGCTATTACCGCTGGCATCTCCGATTCAGTTTTGGAGTGCGCGAGAAGCAAGGTTTGCGTGCCTTCCATCGGTTATGCCAAAAACACGACCTGCTGCCACAACGCGAGATCGGGTTCAGCGTCGTGTAACCCCAGCCGTTAAACGTTCAGCGCTAAGGTCGGCTTGGTTTCGGCGCGTTCATGTTCGGGCCGGTATCACCACCTGGCGGCGTCCATTGTCCAATTACGCTCGCGCTCCAGATCCATTCATCTTGGCGGGTACCGTTCACCGAGATCGTTTTTTCGTAATATTTTCTGAGATTGATTTGCTCAGCGGCAAACTCGCTTTCTCTGTGGGCGCGCGTCAGCCGCAGCGAGGTGTCCGGATCTTTCAGCAAACTGAATCGATACGCTCCATCCACCATCACGACTTTTCCGGTGAACGTCTCGATGTTCTTTTTTAGCATGGAAGATGTCTCATGTTTGCCGCTCGGCTGTTCCAACATTTTTCTGCCAAACGAACACCCGGACAAAGCAAACAGACTTGCGGACAACAAGATTGCGATCGCTTTCACAGCCCTTGTCTATTTAGTGCTCTACCGTGAGTCAACTGATTATGACCGCGTCTCTGAGTTGTCAGGAAATGTCCGGCAGCTAAAATAATCGGTGCAAAGCCGCTGGATTCTTCTTCCGCCTGAGGAACTAAATGGCGGGCCAATCTCGTGGAGCGAAATCTGCGGCTGCGAATCCATCGCACGCCTTTTATTTCGGAAAGGTTTCGGCACGGCAGACGAGGTCCAGGCGTTTCTGCGGCCGCGGCTGAAATCGTTGAGCGATCCATTTTTACTCCCGAACATGGAAGCGGCGGTCACGCGCATTTTTACCGCGCTCGACCGACGTGAACGAATTGTCCTTTTCGGCGATTACGACGTTGATGGAGTTACGTCTATCGCATTGCTTGCCGAAACACTCCGCGCCTACGGCGTTACACCGGATTTATTTCTGCCGCTCCGCATGGAAGAAGGCTATGGCCTAAGCCCTGAGAGTGTCGGACGCTGCGTCGAGCAATATCAGCCGCAGCTTCTCATCGCGCTCGACTGTGGCACATCCTCGGCCGCCGAGATTGTCGATCTTCGGAAACGCGGCGTAGATGTGATCGTGCTCGATCATCACGAGCCGAAGTCGGCGCTTCCGGAATGCGTCGCGATCGTAAACCCCAAAATCGATCGGGCGTCGCCGTTCCACTATTTGTGCAGTGTTGGAATTGTCTTCAAACTTTGTCACGCCCTTTTGAGAACGCGGCCGATCGATTTCGATCTCAAATCTAAGCTCGATCTGGTCGCGCTTGGAACCGTGGCCGATATTGTGCCGCTGCGTGGCGAAAACCGGACGCTCGTCCAACGCGGCGCGATCGAAATTGCAAGATCGACCAGGCCAGGGCTAAAGAAGTTGATTGAAGTTAGCGGGGTGAAGGCGCCAATTTTCACCGAGGACATCGGTTATCGGCTCGGACCGCGCTTGAACGCAGCCGGACGTTTGAGCACCGCCGAAAAATCACTGCGACTTTTGCTGACCCAGGATGAAACCGAAGCGAGCGAGCTCGCCGAATTCTTGGACAAACAAAATCGCGAGCGGCAAGAAGTTGAGAAACGAATTTCTGTCGCCGCGGAGGAAAAAATTACGAAAGAGTTCGAGTCGTCCCGCGATGCGGCCATCGTGGTTTCCGACCGCGGCTGGCATCCCGGTGTTCTGGGCATTGTCGCCTCACGCATCGCGCACAAATATCATCGGCCCACGATTGTGATCGGCATTGATGAGAACGGCGTTGGAAAAGGGAGCGGCCGGAGCATTGAAGGTTTCAATCTCGTGCAGGCATTGACTCGCTGCGCGGACAAGATCGACAAGTGCGGCGGACACGAAATGGCAGCGGGGCTTACCATCCAAGAAAAGAATCTCGATCTCTTCGCGGAACAATTCCGCCAGGTGGCGCGCGAGCTCTTGTCCGATGAGGATTTGCAGCCGCGATTGCGACTCGATCACGAGATCGATTTTTCTGAATTAAATTTCGATTTTCTGGGATGGCATGAAATGCTTCAACCGTTTGGCAACGGTAATTCGCAGCCACTTTTTTTTGCGCGCGGCGTTGAATCGGTCGCTGCTCCGCGCGTTGTGGGCGAAAGACATCTGCAGTTGCGTCTGCGGCAGCGCAATTATCATCAACGCGCGATCTTTTTCGACGCCGCGATCGACTCTCTGCCGCCGCAGCCGTGGGATGTTGCCTTTCGCGTCCGGCTGGACGAATACGAGGGCGAAACGCGTTTGGAAATGCGAGTAGAAGCAGTGCGTGAGTCGGCGCCGACAACCTAATGGAAATTTCGCAGCCGCTGGAAGAACTCGACTGGATCCCGCGCCCGAAAATTCTGGCGCTTCGGAGACTTGGCATTACGACGGCGGAGGATGTGCTAACTCATTTCCCGCGGCGACACGAAGACCGACATCAGTTTGCGGAATTCCCGCGCGATGAGAGTGACGTGCCAATCTGCTTGTCCGGCGAAGTCGTCAAAACATCGCTGCGGCGTTTCGGAGGCTGGAAAAAGATTTTTGAGGCGACGTTACAGGAGCCGAATGCGAACGCGTTGAGCCAGCCACTGATCTGCCGCTGGTTCAATCTGCATTACGTGCAGAAAATGATCGCCACCGGCCAGCAGCTTGTTGTTTTCGGCAAGCCGCGACTGCGCGGAAGTCGGATTTGCGTGGATCATCCTGAATTTGAAGTGATCGAGAACGACGGCGAGAAATCGATCCATCTTCGCCGGATCACGCCGATTTATCCCGCGACCGAAGGTCTCTCGCAACGGATTCTGCGCAGCATCATTTATCGGCTTCTTCGAGACCTCGATACCGAACCGCTTGAGCCGTTGCTGCCGGACAATTTGAAAAACGGCGACCGCGGCGAGGCAATTCGCGCGATCCATTTTCCTGAGACTTGGGAGTCGCTCAGTGCCGCGCGCGAACATTTGGTCCTATCGGAATTTTTCGCGATGCAAATGCAAATCGCATCCCGGAGAACAGACTCACATGCACGCGTGAGTGCCGCGCACTGCGGGCGAGGGGAGCTAATGGAGAAATTTCTGCGCGCGCTCCCGTTCGAACTGACAACGGCGCAGGAAAAGGTCATCGCAGAGATTAAGAATGACTTGGCCGCGAAATATCCGATGAACCGCCTTTTGCAGGGCGATGTCGGCTCGGGGAAAACGGTGGTCGCGATCGCGGCGATCCTGCTCGCGGTTGAGGCCGGTTACCAGGCGGCGTTTATGGCGCCGACGCAGATTTTGGCGGAACAGCATTACGCTGTTCTCCGGCGCTGGCTCGAACCTCTGAGAGTGAAGTTGTCGATCCGCACGGCGTCGCGGCAAGAAGAGAGTTTTTTGCCGTTGGTTGAAGGCGACGAAAACGCCGACGTGATCATCGGAACGCACGCACTGCTTTATGAAAAGGTTTCATTTTCGAATCTCGGTCTCGTGGTAATCGACGAGCAGCACAAGTTCGGGGTGGCGCAGCGTGCCAGCCTAACGAGCCGCGAACCTGCGCCAGACGTGCTGGTGATGACAGCGACGCCTATTCCACGAACAATCACGATGACGGTTTACGGTGATCTTGATGTTTCCACCTTGGACGAGATGCCGCGCGGACGAGGCAAAATTATTACCGCGGCGCGGGACTCATCAAAACTCGGCGAGGTCCTCGCTTTCTTGCGCACGCAATTGGAGGCCAGCCGCCAGCTTTATGTTGTTTATCCGCTGATCGAAGAGAGCGAAAAACTCGAGGCAAAAGCGGCGGCAACGGAGTACGAGCGCTGGCGGGAACGTTTGCATCCGTACCCTTGCCAATTGCTGCACGGACGAATTCCCGGAGCGGAAAAACAGGAAATCATGGAACGATTCCGCCGCGGCGAAACCAAAGTTCTGATCAGCACGACTGTGATCGAGGTCGGTGTCGATGTTCCAAATGCAACCGTGATGTTGATCGAAAACGCGGAGCGATTCGGTTTGGCCCAGCTCCATCAGCTCCGCGGCCGCATCGGCCGGGGCGAGCACAAATCATATTGCATTTTGCTTACGTCCGAGCCGTCGTCAGAGGCGTCAGCAAAATTGGCCGTTCTCGAGAAAACGAGAGACGGCTTTGAAGTGGCCGAAGCCGATTGGGAGATGCGCGGGCCGGGCGATTTGCTGGGCACGGCCCAGAGCGGTTTGCCGGCCTTGAAAATTGGCAATCTTAGACGGGATGCGGAATTGATGCGTCGCGCGCGGAAGGCGGCGATGTCGATCTTCGCGGCTGATCCGAGGCTGGAGTCGCCTGAAAATCAACGTTTCCAAGAGTTGATTGTCGAAAAACAGGGACGAACGTTTTCTAACGTCAGCTAATGAAGAACCTGTTGAAATTTTTTGCCTTTGTTGCGCTTCTCAGCCTCGCGATCTCGGCGTTGTACGATTACCGCTTGAGGCACGGCGGTCTGAGCACGCTCTCCCGCAATACTCCCGAAAAATACACGCTTGCCTCGTCCCCAAATGTCGATCCAAAGCAGGTCGCTTCGCTTGAAGCTTTGAATCGCGAACGCCGCGCGCTGATCACCAGTGTCGTGCCATCAGTAGTGGCCGTGAAAACGACCAAGAAAATTGCGATTGAGCGGCAAAATCAGCTCGATCCGTTTGGTTATTTCTTTCGACGCCCGCGCGGATTCCAAAGTCCAAATGACGACGCTCTGGTGCAGAATTCGTTAGGTTCGGGCGTCATTGTGACGAACGAAGGCCACATCATTACGAATACTCACGTTGTTGACCAAGTGGACGAGATCGAGGTGCAGTTGAGCGATGGGCGCACTGAAAAAGCGCGTTTGGTTGGGGCCGATGAGCAAGTCGACCTTGCCGTCCTGAAAATTGATACTCCAGGGTTGAAGCCGCTTAAGCTGGCCGATTCCGACAGCGTTCAGGCGGGCGACTTCGTTCTGGCGATTGGTAATCCCTTCGGCTTCGACGAAACGGTTACGGACGGAATTATAAGCTCAAAGGGACGGCCGAATCGCGCCGACGTGTTCGGCGATTTAATCCAAACGAATGCCGCGATCAATCCGGGTAACAGCGGCGGCCCCCTCATCAACCTGAGCGGTGAAGTCGTCGGCATCAATACTGCGATCATTTCGCGCAGCGGCGGCTCGCAAGGAATCGGCTTCGCGATTCCCTCCAACACTGTTCGAACTGCGCTCGAGAGTTTGCTCAAGAAAGGCCGGATTATCCGGGGATATTTGGGAATCCAGATGCGCGTTCCGCAATCGGGGCAACCTGCGCCATCGCCAGGCGAACCCGTTGTGGTGGATGAAATCGTTCCCGGATCGCCGGCGGAAGATGCGCATCTCCAAAAAGGCGATGTGATCCGGAAGTTCGATGGTCACGATGTCAAAAGCTTTGCCGATTTACGCAACCTGGTTTCGCAAGTGGACCTGAACAAAAAAGTTGAACTGGAAATTGTCCGCAGCGGAAAGACAATGACGGTGGCCACGCAAATTAAGGAGCAACCGGCCGGCTACCAAGCTGGCCGCGTTGTGCCACAGCCGCCGCCGACACAGCCCCCCGCGCAGCAAACGCCGGGCGAAGAAAGTGAACCCGGAAGCACACTTGCCGCAATCCATGTTGCCGAATTGACGCCGGATGTCGCGCGCGAGCTCGATCTGCCCAGTGGCGTTCGTGGCGTTGTGGTCACGAGTGTCGATCCGGATGCGGGCGTCGCCGATTTGCAAAAAGGCGATGTCATTGAGGAAGTGAATCAACAACCGATTCGTTCCGTGGCCGATTACAATAAAATCACCGGATCGCTCGATACTAGTCAGGCGCAGGTGCTGTCGGTTTGCCGGCACAGGGTGAGATCGTTTCTTGTTCTGCGCCCGCGCTGATTGCAGCAAAAGTGATATCCCAGTGGGGCTGTGACGTTTCCGAAGCAGGAAACCGGTGAATAAACTCCTTCCCGCGAAAGTCCAACGCTCCAAACCATTAACCAGAGTATGAAAAGATTGCTGTTTGTCTTTGCCGCAACCGTCCTTCTTTTGCCTTTTGCGCCACAGGCAAAAAGTCAGGACGTTTCGGTCGATTTCTTTTACAACAACCTCAACGGCGGGAGCTGGATCGAGGTCGGAAATTACGGCTACTGCTGGCAACCGGACGTGGCGGCGAGCGATTCCTCGTGGCGACCGTATGCCGATGGCTACTGGGCCTACACCGATGAGGGATGGACATGGGTTTCATACGAGGATTTCGGGTGGGCTACTTACCACTACGGACGCTGGGTCAGGCTGGCCGATTACGGCTGGGTCTGGAGACCCGGTTATGAATGGGGCCCTGCCTGGGTCTCCTGGCGCTTCGGTGGCGGCTATGCTGGCTGGGCCCCACTGCCGCCGGAAACAGAAGTGGTGTATGAAAGCAGGCCGCTCACTGGCCACTTGGACGTCGAATTCGACATTGGCCCGGGGTATTACAATTTCGTCGACGTGCGCTACCTCGGCGAACCGGTCCTTCGTTCACGCATTGTCGACGTCAACCAAAACGTCACCTACATCAATCAAACGGTGAACGTCACGAACATCACTTATAAGAACAAAACCGTTTACAACTACGGACCCGACCTCAACGTCGTGAACCAGTATTCGAGTCGTCCGATTCAAAAATTGAAGGTCGAACGGCAGACGAACGTCGATTTCTCCGCCGCCGCCAAATCGGGCGGGCTGACCAAAGTCCAGGGCAACGCTTTAGTCGTTGCTGCTCCAACGAAAATGACAAGGCCAGCCAAGCAAATCGCGCCGCCAACGGTTAAAACGAAATTGGCGGACGCTAAAGTTGAGAAAGGTTGGTCGGTAGCGGGCGATGCGAATGCGCAGACTCAACTGAAAGAGAAAATCAAAACACAGGATTTGAAGAAGGTTCCTCCACCGATAGCCACTGGAAACACCGCTGCCGCAGCCGGAGCGAGCGCTTCGGTCGCGCCGTCAGCTTCACTGGCACCTGGAACAGCGCCCGCCGAGAAGGCAAAGAAAGGAAAAGCTGCACAGCAATTTCAAGCCGGGGCGACGGCCACTCCGTCAGGCGCTAGAGTGGGATTTCCTGAGCGGGTCAAACGCAAGGGGAAATTCGGCGAACAAGCCCAGCCTGGTGCGAGCTTATCGCCCGTGGAGTCTCCTGGAGCTACTGTAGCCCCACACGCTTCGGATTACGGGAAATCTGGTGAAGGCAAACGTGACGAAAAGTTCAGTGGAACGCCGCCGTCGACTCGCCCGACTGCTGGTCCTGAAGGTGGGACTGCGCCAGGAGGAAAACGCAAAGGCTTCGAGCGCCAGAATGTTGGACCAACTCCAGGTGGCGCTGCCGGCCCCGGTGAAAGTTTCAATCAAGGGGGCGGAAAGCATAATAACCGCGTCGAGCAGCCGGGAACCCCACCGACTGGCCCTCAGAATACGCCTGCCAGGCCGCAAGGTGGTCCTTACCGCGAAGCGCTCGGAGAACACAAAGCGGAAGGCGTGAATGCGCCGCCGACTGGTGGCGGACAAATGCCAGCCGGAACTGGACAGCAGAAGGAGAAAAAGCACGAGGGTAAAGGGAAAGCCGAGACTCCAACGCCCGCTCCGCGGTAGTCCGAGTCCTCAACAAAATCAAAACGAACGGCCCCAAAGTTTTTTGGGACGTTTCGTTTATCCGCCTTCACCTCGGCTACAGCGTGACAAGCAAGATCGAAATCTGCGTCACAGCATTTCGGCGATCTGAACGGCGTTGAGCGCCGCGCCTTTGAGTAATTGATCGCCCGATACCCAAAAGGCGAGGCCGTTCTCAAAGGCGCAGTCGAGCCGCACTCGCCCCACTTCGCAATTATCTTTGCCCGCGACATTCAGCGGCATCGGATAACGATTCTTCGGTGGTTCATCCACCAGCTCTAACCCAGGCGCTTTCGCCAGGACCTCGCGTGCCTGCTCCACCGACACTTCCTTGTCAAATTCAGCGCTGACCGCGACGGAGTGAGCGCGATAGACCGGAACGCGTACGCATGTAACCGATGCGCGGAATTCCGGTAAATGCATGATCTTGCGCCCCTCGTTCTGCATTTTCATTTCCTCTTTGGTGTAGCCGGTTTCAAGGAAAACATCGACGTGTGGCAGAACGTTGAACGCGATCGGATGCGGATAAACCTGCGCCGTTGATTGTCGATCTTGGGCCGCGGCTTCCACCTGATTCTTCAATTCAGCAATGGCGCGCGCGCCACTGCCGGAAACAGCTTGATAACTCGCAGCAAAAACACGGCGAATTCCAAACGCGCGATGCAGCGGATAAATCGCCATTAGCGCGACTGCGGTCGTGCAATTTGGATTGGCAATGAGACCGCGGTGTTGCTTTACATCCTGCCCGTTGATCTCTGGAATGACCAGCGGAACATCCGGATCCATTCGGAATACCGACGAGTTGTCGATCACAACTGCGCCCGCTTTGCGCGCAATCGGAACGAACCTTCGGGAAATTTCTCCGCCAGCGCTGAAAAATGCGATGTCGATCTTGTCGAACGAACTTTCGTCGAGCTCCTCCGCCGCAATTGGCTCATCGCGAAACTGAACCTTTTTCCCGGCGGATCTTCCGGACGCGAGAGCCCGCAGTTTTGACACCGGAAAATTTCTCCGCTCCAAAACTCGGAGCAGCTCCACGCCCACCGCGCCGGTCGCGCCAACGACCGCAATGTGATATTCTTTTTTCACCGCGGCGAATTGTAACGCCGCTCTTCATCGATGCAAAGTCCCCGCACCAAAATCGACGTTTCCATTCGCGATCAACGTCTGACCTTGACCCGTGACGGTGAAGAACTTCGTTCCTATCCCATTTCCAGTTCGCGTTTCGGGATCGGGACCGAGGAAGGGAGTATGAAAACGCCGCTCGGTAATTTTCGAATCGGCGAAAAGATCGGACACGATGCCGAAGCTGGAACAATCTTCAAAGCGCGGGTGCCGCTTGCGTCGGACGAGCCCCTACCTGGGACGGAAGATCTCATTACCTCCCGCATTCTCTGGCTCGACGGCTTGGACCAGGAGAATGCGAATACGCGTGACCGGTTTATTTACATTCACGGGACCAAACATGAAGATGAGATCGGGATGGCGGCGAGCCATGGTTGCATCCGGATGCGCAACGCGGACGTGATTGAATTATTTGAGCTGGTTGATGAAACCACGCAGGTGGTCATCCGCGAATAGCTTGTACAGCAAAACATCCAAAAAAGCGTTGCTTCAACGGTATTCCATGCCTACAAGAACCGAAGCAACACAACCGAAAGGAGGCGAGAATAGATTGAAGTTCATCAAAGCGATCATGATCATGGCCGTTTTAGCGGGCGCTCTCAGCTTGGGGGCGTGCGCTCAACACAAAGAAGCGGCTGCTACGACAACAACGAGTTCCACTCACGGATACTCCAAATAACCCCTCCGTCCGAGTTGTCCCAAATTGGGACGCCTTTGACAAGAAGGCCAGGTCGCTTTGGCGGCCTGGCCTTCTTTAATTTAAAGTCAGGTATGAATTTCCGGCCGGTTTTAATCTTTGCCTTCGCCGTTTGGACAAATCTTGCTTACGGGCAAGACGAGCAGTCGATTTACAATTTACGCAACGCACTCATTGCCCTCTCGCCGCACACGGTCGATCCGCGCGAGGCTGAGTTATTGTCGGTGACGGCCCACCGCACGTCGCGCCAGCTCGCGCACGAATATGGCGTGACGGGCGATCCCGCGATTCACAATTATCTGATAAACATTGGCGTTAAGAAAAAAGGCATTTGCGCCGATTACACCCGCGATATCGGCGCGCGTTTGAAGGAATTTCATTTCAAAACGCTCGCGCTTCATTGGGGCGCTGCTTACGCGAAAGAATCTGATGAGAATAACGCGTTGGTCGTGACGGCGCGGAACCAGCCGTTTCTGGACGGAATTGTTCTCGATGGTTGGCGCAAGGCCGGCCGGTTATTTTGGTGCCCGGTGAGAAACGACCACGAATACGAACTTGGCCGCCGCAGTTTACTTGGTCGCCTGGGAGGGCACGCTTATACGGGAATTACCGCATGGAAAGAAGACCTCCAGGAAACCGCCTTGCTCCAGGAAAACGCATCAGCAAAGGCGGAGCCGAAACCCAAACGATAACGCCGCTCCCTTTCATTTGCTCGACTTGTCATTAAATTTGGTGTCATGGAATTGAACGGTAGGCCGCTCTCACTCCAGGAGATTGCCTCCATTGCCTACGGCCGAGAACCAGTGCAAATCGCGGCTTCGGCTCGCCCGCGTGTTCTGGCGTCGCGCAAAGTAGTGGACGATATCGTGACGCGCGACGCGGTTGTGTATGGCGTCAACACCGGCTTTGGCAAACTAGCGGATGTCCGGATCCCCGGCGACGAAATCGGCGCGCTCCAATTGAATCTCGTTCGCAGCCACGCCTGCGGCATCGGTCCACCTTTATCCGAGCCCGAAGTGCGCGCGATGATGTTGCTGCGCGCAAACGTCCTCGCGCTCGGATTCAGCGGCATTCGAGCGGAAGTCATTGAACTGCTTTGTGAAATGCTCAATCAGCGCGTGCATCCGGTTGTTCCTGAGAAAGGATCGGTTGGTGCAAGTGGCGATCTCGCGCCATTGGCGCATCTCGCTCTGAGTTTGATCGGCGAAGGCGAAGCATTCTTTGACGGAAAACGGATGGGGAGCGGCGAAGCGCTAAAACGCGCCAAATTAAAACCGGTGCAGTTGGAAGCCAAAGAAGGTCTCGCGCTACTAAACGGGACTCAGGCGATGCATGCTGTCGGGGGATTGTCGATCTTACGCGCGAAAGGGCTGGCGAATGTTTCCGACGTTGCCGGCGCGATGACGCTCGAAGGTCTGCGCGACACGCCGACCGCATTCGATCCTCGGTTGCACGAAGCCCGACCTCATCCCGGACAAAAAGCGGTCGCTGCGCATTTGAACTCGCTCTTGGGAGACAGCGAGATTCGAGAATCGCATCGCAAAAACGATCCGCGCGTCCAGGACGCCTACAGCGTTCGTTGCATGCCGCAGGTGCACGGCGCCGTGCGCGACGTCCTCGCTCATTGCGAACAAATTTTGTCGGTCGAATCGGGGTCGGCGACTGATAATCCGCTGGTCTTTGCCGATAGCGACGTCGTCTCCGGCGGAAATTTTCATGGCGCGCCGCTCGCGTTTGCTTTCGATTACGCCGCAATTGCGCTCACCGATCTAATGAGTATCAGCGAGCGCCGCGTCGATCGTCTGGTCAATCCCGACAAGAGCGAAGGTTTGCCCGCGTTTCTGGCGCACCATCCCGGCGTCGAATCAGGCTTCATGATTGCGCATGTCGCGGCGGCATCGTTGCTCAATGAAGCGCGCGTGCTCGCTCATCCGGCGAGCGTCGATAATGTCACGACCTCGGGCGGAAAAGAGGACCATGTTTCCATGGGCATGACCAGCGCGCTGAAATTGCGGTCGATTGTCGATCTTGCCGAAAATCTTTTCGCAATCGAGTTGCTCGCTGGCGCGGAAGCGCTCGAACATCGGCGGCCTCTGCGCGCGGGGAAAGGTGTCGAGCGCGCGTTCAAACTCGTTAGGCAAGTTGCGCCGCCGTTGACAAACGATCGGCCATTGTCTGGCGACATCGCACGGCTGGCCGAAAAAATCCGCACTGGCGCATTCAACGATCTATGAGCGGAAAACAATCCGCCAGTCCAATGCCGGTGCGGCTCGCACCTCGGACCATCCACGCGCCGCGCGGGCGCGAACTGAGCTGCAAAGGCTGGCATCAGGAAGCCGCGATGCGGATGCTGATGAACAATCTCGATCCGGACGTCGCCGAGAATCCGGATCAGCTGATCGTTTACGGCGGGACCGGTCGCGCCGCGAGAAGCTGGGATGCGTTCGAGGCGATTATTCGCTCACTCCGAGAATTGGAAGATGATGAGTCGTTGCTGGTTCAATCCGGCAAACCAGTCGGAAAATTTCGGACCCACGACCAAGCACCGCGGGTTCTAATCGCGAATTCGAATCTCGTTGGACAATGGAACAATTATGCCGAGTTCAATCGACTCGAGCGACTTGGCCTGACCATGTACGGCCAGATGACCGCCGGTTCGTGGATTTACATTGGGAGTCAGGGAATCGTGCAAGGGACGTTCGAAACTTTTGCGGCTGCCGGCAGGAAACATTTTGGCGGATCGCTCGAAGGAAAATTTGTTTTGACCGGAGGTCTTGGCGGAATGGGCGGTGCCCAACCGCTCGCGGCCACCATGAACGGCGCCGTTTTTCTGGGCGTGGAAGTCGATCCGGCGCGAATCGAGAAAAGACTGAAAAGCGGTTACTGCGACAAGATCGCCCATTCGCTTAATGAGGCGCTGAAGTTGATCGACGCGGCGCGCAAAGATCGACATCCATTTTCGGTCGGTCTCGTCGGCAATTGTGCCGACGTTTTGCCGGAAATCGTGAAGCGCGGCGTCGTTCCTGATGTTCTGACCGATCAAACCAGCGCTCACGATGCGCTCAACGGTTATGTGCCGAATGGAATGCCGCTGGCGGACGCGCTCGCTCTGCGCCGAAAGGATCCGGACGAATACATCGAGCGCTCCATGCAATCGATGGCGATGCACGTCGAGGCAATGCTTGCGTTGCAAAAGAAAGGCGCGATCACGTTCGACTACGGGAATAACATTCGCGCGCAGGCGCAAAAAGCCGGCGTTAAAAACGCATTCGATATTCCCGGCTTCGTTCCGGAATACATCCGTCCGCTTTTCTGCGAAGGCCGCGGTCCGTTTCGATGGGTCGCGCTAAGCGGTGAGCCTGATGACATCGCGCGCACAGACAAACTTGCTCTCGAATTATTTCCGGAAAACAAAACGCTCGGGCGCTGGATGAAGCTCGCGAAAGAGCGAATCCATTTCCAGGGATTACCTGCGCGCATTTGTTGGCTCGGCTACGGCGAACGCGCGGAGTTCGGCGTTGCGATGAACGAGCTGGTCAAGCGCGGCGAGATTAAAGCGCCGATTGTAATCGGGCGCGATCATCTCGACGCCGGGTCGGTCGCGTCGCCGAATCGGGAAACCGAAGGCATGATTGATGGCAGCGACGCCATCGCCGATTGGCCTTTGCTCAATGCGCTGATTAACACCGCTGCCGGCGCATCGTGGATCTCAATTCACAACGGCGGCGGCGTCGGCATCGGTTACTCGCAACACGCAGGAATGGTCGCTGTCGCTGACGGAACGGAAAATTCCAAGCGAAGATTGGAACGCGTTCTCACGAGCGATCCGGGAATGGGCGTTCTTCGTCATGTCGATGCCGGTTACTCGCACGCAATCGATTTCGCGGCCAAACACAAAATCGATATCCCGATGCAGTCGAAGCCGCGTGATTGAGCATGCAAAAACTGATCGAGTGTGTGCCGAATTTCTCGGAAGGGCAGGATGAGAACGTCATTCGCCAAATTACCGACGCGATTAAGTCGACAGACGGTGTTTCCCTGCTCGATGTCGATCCTGGCGCGACAACGAATCGCACGGTCGTAACTTTTGTCGGGAATCCGGAAGCCGCCGTCGAAGCGGCATTTCTTGGAATTCAGAAAGCGGCGGAATTGATCGACATGAGCAAACACAAAGGCGCGCATCCACGGATGGGCGCGACCGATGTTTGTCCATTCATTCCGATCAGCAATGTCACTTGGGAAGAAGCGATCGAGTGCGCGAAACTGTTGGGGAAACGCATCGGGGATGAATTACGAATCCCGGTCTATCTCTACGAGAAGGCCGCCAAGGATAAATCGCGATCCAATCTCGCGGTCATTCGAGCCGGCGAATACGAAGGGTTCGCCGAAAAAATCAAAAAGCCTGAATGGAAACCGGATTTTGGTCCGGCGAAGTTAAATGAGAAAGCGGGTGCGACTGCGATCGGCGCACGCGAATTTCTCGTCGCTTACAATGCCAACCTGAACACGAAGTCGGTGCGTCGCGCTAATTCGGTCGCGTTCGATGTTCGCGAGCAGGGTCGATTCAAAACGGAAGATGGTATGCCTTCGGGAAAAAAGATTCTCGACGCCAAGGGCGAGCCGGTCCGCATTCCCGGAATGCTCAAACACGTCAAAGCGATCGGCTGGTTCGTGAAGGAATATGGGATCGCGCAAGTTTCGATGAACCTGACCAACATCGAAGAAACGCCGCTGCATGCCGCGTTCGATGCCTGTTTCGAAGCCGCGACCAAGCGAGGCCTTCGTGTCACCGGCTCGGAAATTGTCGGTATGGTGCCGAAGAAATGTCTCACCGACGCCGGCCGCTATTTTTTGCGGAAGCAGCAATGGTCGGAAGGCGCTTCCGAGGAGGAACTGATCGACATCGCAGTGCGCTCGATGGGGTTAAGCGAACTGAAACGTTTCGATCCGAAAGAAAAAGTGATTGAATTAAAGATCGAATCGGATTCGAAATCGCTTGTGAAAATGAACCTGCGCGAGTTTTGCAACGAAACCTTGAGCGACTCGCCCGCGCCGGGCGGCGGTTCGGTGGCAGCACTGATGGGCGCGCTTGGGGTGTCGCTCGGTGGAATGGTCGCGAATCTCTCCGCCGGCAAACGCGGCTGGGATGATAAGCTCGAGTATTTCAGCAAGTGGGCGGTGAAGGCGCAGCAACTCAAAGACGAATTGCTTGCGCTGGTCGACGAGGATACTGCGGCTTTCAACAAAGTGATGGACGCGTTTGGTCTGCCGAAAGGATCCGACCAAGAAAAGAAAGCCCGCGCCGCCGCAATTGAATCAGCGACGAAGCACGCGGCCGAAATTCCATTTAGAGTGATGGAGACGGCGTCGAAATCGTACGAGCTGCTGGCGGAAATGGCCGAGAAAGGAAGTCCCGCGTCGGTTTCGGATGTCGGAGTCGGCGCGCTGGCGACACGTGCGTGCGTCGAGGGCGCGGCGTTGAATGTTCGAATCAACCTTGGTCAACTGAAGGACGAAAAATTCAAGTCGGCGCTTTCTGCGAAGGTCAAAACGATTCAGGCCGATTCGGAATCCCAATTTAAAAAGATTAACCAAACTGTGGAGAGCAAGCTCGCTTGAACCAAACTGGAGGGCGTCCGCGCCGTCGGCGCCCTAAAATTTGGGACACGACGGCGCGTGTCCCTCCAAAATTGTGAGTTCGCTCGCTCTTCTTCACGCGTCGCAGCTTGTTACGGTTGCGGGGCCGAAACACCCGCGAGTCGGAAAAGAATTATCCGATCTGGCAATCATTCGCGACGGCGGAATGCTGATCCGCGATGGCAAGATCGACATCGTCGGATCAAGCGACGAAATCGAGAAGAACTTGACTGCTTTAAGCAGTCGAGTTCCGGCAGCGTTGGAAAATGTTCAGGTTGTCGATCTTGGCGGGCGCGTTGTGCTTCCGGGATTTGTCGACGCGCACACGCATTTGATTTTCGGTGGAAATCGGCTGGACGATTTCGAGCGGCGCGCGCGGGGCGACACCTACGAACAAATCGCAAAAGCAGGCGGCGGAATCTGGTCCACGGTCGGAAAAACGCGGGCGGCGAGCGAGGACGAACTTTTCGAGCAGGCAAAAAGACATGCCGATTGGTTTTTGAAATGCGGAGCGACGACCGTTGAAGCGAAGTCGGGCTACGGACTCACCCTCGACGATGAACTGAAGACTTTGCGCGTGATGCAGCGATTGAACGATGAAACGCCGCTTGAAATCGTGCCGACGTTTCTCGGCGCGCATGCAGTACCGCGCGAAACGTCCGCCGACGAGTATGTCGATCTTGTGATTGGGGAAATGCTGCCGCGCGTCGCGAAAGAGAAACTCGCGGAATTCTGCGATGTGTTTTGCGAGCGTGGTTATTTTGACATCGAGCAATCGCGAAAAATCCTGAATGCGGCGAAAAAGCTCGGACTTAAATTGCGTGGTCACGTTGATCAGCTCACGAATTCCGGCGGGGCGAGGTTGATGGCGGAACTCGGCGCGATAACGGCAGATCATTTGGAAAAGACAGACGAGCAGGGGATCGCGGCATTGAAATCGGCGAACGTGCAGCCGGTGTTGCTACCTGGATCGGTTTACGCCCTTGGATCGACCTCGTATCCGCTCGCGCGACAGATGATTGAAGCCGGGCTCGCGGTCGTTCTTGCGACCGATTTCAACCCGGGATCGTCCCCGACACCTTCGATGCCGATGGTTTTGTCGCTGGCGTGCACGAAAATGAAAATGTCGCCCGCGGAAGCAATTACCGCCGCGACGATCAATGCGGCACATTCGCTGAACCGCGGCGATAAGATTGGCTCGTTGGAGCCCGGCAAACTCGCGAACTTTGCAGTGTTCGACTGCGAAGATTATCGTGAGCTCGCTTATTGGTTCGGATTTCCGCAAACGCACGCGGTTTACGCGCGCGGAAAAAGAATCCGCTAAACACGCCAAAGGGCGCTGAAATTAAGATCGAATTCAACGAATCTTTCGCGTCATTTCGCGTATTTGGCGGATAGTTTCTCGTTTGACCGGACAAAAATGAATGCGGCGCTCACAGAGCGCCGCTACAGTAAATGCTGATGAAGGTTCAAGTGGAGAAAAAGCCGGAGTCGGTCTCAACGCTAAAGATCGAATTGCCCGCGGATGAGGTTTCGAAGGAGTGGGACACGATTGCCAATAGCTTTGCACGCTTTGCCAAGATTCCCGGTTATCGGCCGGGCAAAGCGCCGCGGGCGGTGATCGACAAGCGTTTTCGGAAGGAAATTCAGGACGAAGTCACGAAGAAGCTCGTCTCCAAGAGTTATCGGGAGGCGATCGAGCAAAAAAAACTGCGCGTGGCCTCGCTGACGAATTTGGAAGAGGTCCATTTCGGCGAAGACAAATCGATGCGATTCCAGGCTACAGTCGTGACCGCGCCGGAGTTTAAATTGCCCAACTATAAAAATATTCCGGTCGAATTGCCGGACACGAAAGTAACGGAAGCCGAAATCGACGCGACGCTGGAACGCTTACGCGATCAAACTGCGGACTTTGTCGATGTTCCTGAGCGGGCCGCGCAGATGGGAGATTTTGTGGTGATTGATTTTGAGGGAACGATTGATGGCAAACCGATCAGCGAAGTTGTGCCGCAGGCGAGCAAGAATCTGCACGGCGGCAAGAAATTCTGGCTGCATTTGGCGGCGGACAATTTTCTACCGAAATTCTGCGACCAGATCGTAGGGCAGAAACCTGGCGAAACGCGCACCGTGACTGTCGATGTGCCGGCGGATTTTCTGGTCAAGGAATTGGCCGGCAAACAGGCCAGCTACGCGGTTACGCTGGGCGAGATCAAAGAAAAAGTCTTACCGGCAGTCGACGATGCTTTCGCGAATAAATTGCTTCCTGGAAAATCACTGGCCGAACTTCGTCATACGATTGAGCACGATCTCGAGCATGAGAAAAAACACGAAGTCGAGCGAGCGAAGGAAGCGCAGATTGTGAAATATCTGCACGAAAAGATTCAGTTCGATCTGCCGCCCAGTTTGCTTCGAAACGAGACCAAGCGCGCTCTGGCGGAGTTGGTGCAGCGAAATAGGGCGCGCGGAATTCCCGACGAAATGCTGAAAGACAAGGAGAAGGAGCTGATCGAGACCGCGGCAAGTGTCGCGCACCACCGATTGAAGACGAATTTCATTCTCGAACGAATCGCGGAGCAGGAAAAAATCGAAGTCAGACGGGAAGATGTCGATCTTCGGATCCGCCAGGAAGCGCAACATTACAATATTTCCAGCGACAAGATGCGGAAGGAACTCGAAGAACACGATGGACTTAACGCGCTCGCGGAACAGATTCTGCTCGGCAAGACTCTTGATTTCCTAAAGGCGAATGTTAGCGTCCAGCCGGTTTCGGAAGAGCAAACTGCGAAGAAATGAGTGAACTTAGAGAAAATCGCTCGCAATCGGTCTTGGTGCCGATGGTGGTGGAGCAGACTGGCCGCGGCGAGCGCAGTTACGACATCTATTCACGCTTGCTGAAGGACCGCATCGTTTTCATCGGCACGCCGATTGATGATCACATCGCGAACCTGGTGATCGCGCAGTTGCTTTTTCTGCAGATGGAGGATTCCAAGAAGGACATCAACATCTATATCAATTCGCCCGGCGGCAACGTGACGTCCGGCCTGGCCGTTTACGACACGATGCAATTTCTGACCTGCGACGTGACGACCTATTGCCTCGGCATGGCTGCGAGCATGGCGGCGGTGCTGCTTTGCGCCGGGACAAAAGGCAAGCGATTCGCACTGCCGAATTCCGACATCATGATTCACCAAGTCTCGGGCGGCGCGCAAGGTGCGGCCAGCGATGTCGAGCGTCAGGTTGATTACATGTTCAAATTGAAGAAGCGATTGATCAAAATCATTTCGCTGCACACCGGTAAACCGGAGGAACAGGTGCGGCTCGATTCAGATCGCGATTATTACATGTCGGCGGCTGAAGCGAAGACCTACGGCTTGGTTGATGAAGTGATCAAATCTCGCAAGGAACTGAAAGGGCTCGACGGCGCCCACTCGAGCGACCAGTCGGAACGCAGCTCAGGGCGGAAGTCGGAGGAATAGAAGCTGCTTTTTTAGGGGCAAATATGGCGCGCGCGACGAATCTCACGATGTGCTCGTTCTGCGGCAAGAGCCACGCCGAGGTGCGCAAGTTGATTGCCGGTCCGGGCGTTTATATCTGCGACAGTTGCATCAACGTTTGTAAAAGCATTCTCGACAAGGAACTGAACGAAGACGCGCGACGACAGTCTTCCAACATTCGCGTTCCGAAACCCCAGGAAATCCGGCGCATGCTGGATCAGTATGTAATCGGTCAGGACGTCGCCAAGAAAACGCTTTCGGTTGCGGTGCACAATCATTTCAAGCGGGTGATGCAAGCTGCTCCGTCGACCGATTCTTCGGCGGCATTTCAACCGGATCCGTTGGCCGAAGTCGAAATCGAAAAGAGCAACATTCTCTTAATCGGACCAACCGGGTCCGGAAAAACGTTGCTCGCCAAAACGCTGGCGCGAATTCTCGATGTTCCATTTTGTATCGCCGACGCGACTACGCTGACGGAAGCCGGCTACGTCGGTGAAGATGTCGAGAACATCATTTTGCGCTTGCTGCAGAATGCGGATTACGACGTCAAGCGCGCCGAAATCGGCATCGTCTATATCGACGAGATCGACAAGATCGGCCGGAAGACCGACAACGTCTCGATCACACGCGACGTTTCCGGTGAAGGAGTGCAACAGGCGTTGCTGAAAATTCTCGAAGGCAGCACCTGTAACGTTCCGCCGCAAGGCGGCCGCAAACATCCGCATCAGGAGTACATTCAGGTCAATACCGAGAAAATTTTGTTCATCTGTGGCGGCGCGTTCATTGGCTTGGACAAAATCGTTCAGAAACGCATCGGCCAAAAAGTGATGGGCTTCGGAGGTCCGACGATTGAAGCCGAGGAAGCGGCGCGCAAAGAGGCAATCCGGCACGTTGAACCGGAAGATCTGCTTTCGTTCGGAATGATTCCGGAATTTATCGGGCGCTTGCCGGTCGTCAGTTCGCTCGACGCGCTGACCGAGGAAGAAATGGTCGCGATTCTGACCGAGACGAAGAACGCGATGATCAAACAATACACCAAGCTTTTCTCAATGGAAGGCGTGCGGTTGACGGTGACGAAAGACGCTTTGCGCGCACTCGCCGCGCAATCAGTCACCAAAGGAACCGGCGCCCGCGCCCTGCGCTCGATGCTCGAGCGAATCATGCTCGACATCATGTACGACGTGCCGAGTCGGGAAGACATCGCCGAAGTCACGATCAATCGCGCTGTGGTCGAAGGCAAAAAGCTTCCACTGATTCGCAAGAAGCAGGACAAAGACGCCGCCTGATTCGACAAGAAAACGTCGAACGTCCAACATCCAACGCCCAATATTGAATTCAGAATCTGTCTGAGTTCGACATTGGGCGTTCGGCGTTCAGCGTTGGACGTTTGCTTTGTTAGCGTTGAGTTTCCCAAACTCGATGAGGACGATCCTTCTCAACACTGGTACCGAGCTTCTTGCAGGCGATGTGCACGACACCCATCTGGCGTTTATCGCGCGCGAAATTTTTTCGCTCGGATTGCGAATCGACGAACGGAGAACAGTTGGAGATGGCCCCGCAATCGGCGAAACGCTGAATGAATTATTCTCGAGGGGAGAAATAATTTTCGTCACGGGCGGACTCGGTCCGACGAGCGACGACATAACGCGCGACGTCGTTGCCGAGTTGCTGGGACTGAAATTGCAAGAGAATGCGGAGTTGCTCGCGTCATTGAAAGCGCGACTCAAAGCGCGCCGGATCAGATGGGTTGCAAGCATCGCGCGACAGGCTCTGGTCCCAGTCGGCGCAAAAATTCTTCCAAACGAAAACGGCAGCGCATCGGGATTGTATTTGAAAGCGGACATCAATTCGAAAATTCGTTCGCCGCACATTTTTCTATTGCCGGGTCCGCCCCGTGAGCTGCAGCCAATGTTTCGCGAGTCGGTGATGTCGATCTTGCGATCGATCGTCAAAGGGCCGCCAAAACTCGAGCGGCGATTTTACAAGATCGCATCGATGGGCGAATCGCTGATCGAAGAGGCGATCGGCAAAAAGATTCTGGCGATCCCTGGAGTCGAGCTTGGTTATTGCGCGCGACCGGGCGAGGCCGATGTTCGGATCATCGGCGAGCGGGCAGCACTTGATCAGGCCGATCAAGTTGTTCGCGCGGAGCTCGGGGATTCAATTTTCACTACGGGCGACGAAACGCTCGAAGAAGTGCTGGTCAAATTACTGACAAAGAAAAAACAAACGCTGGTAACCGCTGAGTCGTGCACCGGCGGATTGCTTGCAAACCGGATTACGAATGTGCCCGGCGCTTCCGCGGTTTTGCTGGCGGGATATATCGTTTATGCCAATGAGGCGAAGATCGACGTCCTCGGAGTCGATCCCAAATTAATCGAGGAGTATGGTGCAGTCAGTGAAGAAGTCGCGCGCTCCATGGCCGATTGGGCACGGAAACGTGCAGGATCGACATATGCGCTCGCAACGACTGGTGTTGCCGGGCCGAGCGGCGGTTCGGAGGAGAAACCGGTCGGCACCGTTTATGTCGCGCTCGCCGACGAGAATGACACGAGGATTAAGAAATTATTTTTCCCGAGCGACCGCGAGACTTTCAAACAACTCACCGCGCAGGCGGCCTTCGAAATGTTGCGGCGAAAATTAATTTAAAAATCGCCGACGTCGACCGGCGTGCCGACTTTGGCGTGATCGTAAAACAGTTTTGCGCCGTCGACTGACTCGCGAATGCAGCCGTGCGATGCCGCGTAACCTGGCAAGATTCCGATATGCATTCCAACGCCGTCTTCGGTTAATCGGAGGAACCATTTCATCGCGGCTCCGGCGAAACGCGTGCCGCTCGGCGCGGAATCGGCCCGCGCACTGACACCGGCGCGCACAATTCTGCCTGAGTGATCAACGAAGTCTCCGTAGAGACTCGAGTGATGATTTGGGTCTTTCTCGAGCACGCTCATATGGCCCCGCGGCGATTCGTGTCCGCGCTTCCCGGAGGAAATGGGACCGTCTGCCGCGATCTGATCGCCGACCATAAGGTAGGCCCGCTGCTTTGGAATCGAGACAACAATGTGCACGTTGTCCGCTGTAGCCTCTTTCAGCACCCCTTGATTAACTTTCAACGGCGCTTGTTTTTGAATGAGCTCGGCCGGTTTCTTCATTTTCGGTCCGAACAATTGCGCTCTGGATAATCCGGCAAGCGCGAACGCCGTCACGGCGATCATTGCTGTCAGGCAAAGGCGTTTCATGAATTTTTCGCGTAACTGTTTACTCGATTAATCCAGCCCGGCAACCAGCGGGCCTCGTGTCGTTCCGGTGGCGAGTTCTGGACTCGCCGACGCAACATCGCGGCTGCAGAATTCGAGAATTCACGCGCGGCACTCGGACCGTTTTCGCTACCGTGCATTTGTTCGAGGACTTGCAGTAATCCCCAGCCTTCGCCGCGGTAGCGTTCGGTGGGCAAAACGCCTTCGCCTTTGAAATTCACGTAATCGACCAGCGCATAAGAGCCGTGGGGCGTGCTTGCGACCCGCGCGAACTGGCGCTCCACATTGGCGCGTTCCGCCGGAGCGGCTTCGTCGAGCATCTTGGCCAGCGACTGCTGCAAACGCGCGACCATGAATTGGGCCTGAACATCGATCGTGTGCACGAGAAACTGCCGAAGCTCCCGCATTTGGTTTGAATTCTGTGCGCTGGAAAATTCGGCGCGCGAGTTCCACGGGCAAGCAAGCGACTGAGTGAGCCACGCGGGAATTGCGACCTGCCGCTCGCGCGCGAACGCGAGCAGTTTTGGAAAGCTTTCATCGAACGGACCATGCACGCCTTGTGGATACCAAATGAAATGACCAATTCCAAGCGAAGCGAAATTTTCCCCGCTGTTCCAGGCGGTAAGGCCAGCCACAGTGCCGTTGCTCTCATTTTGCCAAATCTTTTTCCCGATTCGAAGCGCGTCGGCATCGGAGATATGGGTCGATCCGGCTGTTTGGGGGTCGGTTTTCGACTTCGGAGTTTGTTTTGGTTTTGCCGATTGCCCCGGTTCCGGAGTTGGAGTCTTAAGCTCTTGAATCGGCGCGGGAACCCGGTGCGCGGTGAGCAAAAACAGAAAGACCGCAAAGATGCGACGGCCATGGTCTTGGGTTGACGAGCGCGGTTTCTCCACTAGCGTTGCAACTTTCTGCGCTGTTCCAGATTAAAGCGCAATCACATTCGCAATCTCAATTTATGAAATCCATTCTCCTTAGCGCCGTTGCTTTGTTCCTCGCGGTCAGCGTTTTTGCGGAAGAAAAGCCGCCTCAGTTGAAAGACTTGAAGGACAAGGCGAGCTACAGCATCGGTTTGAATTTTGGCTTTAATTTCAAGCGGCAGAATATCGATTTGAACAGTGACGCGTTTGCCGCCGGGTTCAAAGATGCTATGACGGGCAGGAACCCGCTCATGAGCGAGCAGGAAGTCAGGGACACGATGATGGCGTTCGAAAAAGATATGCAGCAAAAACAAGCGGAGACCGCCCAAAAAAACGTGGCTGAGGCGGACAAATTTCTCGCTGCAAACAAAACCAAGGAAGGCGTGAAGTCGACCGAGAGCGGTTTGCAATACAAAGTCTTGAAAGAGGGCAGCGGCGCACAGCCGAAAAGTAGTGACACCGTGACGGTAAATTATCGCGGCACGTTGATTGATGGGACTGAATTCGACAGTTCCTACAAACGCGGTCAACCGGCAACGTTCCCAGTCGGCGGTGTGATCAAGGGCTGGACCGAGGCTCTCCAGTTAATGAAGGTCGGCTCCAAGCTCCAACTTTTCATTCCGGCGAATCTGGCCTACGGCGAGCAAGGGCGCCCGGGAATTCCTCCGAACTCGCTGTTGATTTTTGAAGTGGAGCTGATGGATGTGAAGCCGGGGCAAACCGGCGGGGCGAGTCCAGCGCCTTCGGCGAAATAGTTGTAGCGGTGCTTACGCTCCCGCTCGGTTTTCACCAAAACCGAGTCATCGGCTTCCCTAGGCCGATTCGCAAAAAGCTCACGACCTCCCGCCGTAGAGTTCGCACCTGCGAACAGCTAATGCATCAATAATGAACCCAGTCTGTGGTGTGCCGCAGACCGGCATGATTGTTCTCAAGCACCGACCTAATAAACAGGCGCTTGGCACAAGCGCCTCCACAACACTTCGTCGAGAATAAGTCAATTCGTTGCTGTCGCAGTCGCTTCCCACGTAACCCGCGCTGCATCACCCCACAAATCTTCCAAGCTGTAAAACGCGCGCTTGTCGCGATGAAAGATGTGGACAACAACTTCGAGATAGTCGAGCACGATCCATTGGCTCGCCGGAAAACCGTCTATCGCGCTGGCGCGCAGGTTATGATCGTCTCTCAATCGAGTCTCAATCTCACCGGCGATCGCCTTCAGCTGCGGTTCCGAAGTCGCCGAGCAAATGACGAAGAAATCGGTAAAGCTCGAGATGCCGGCGAGATCGAGCACAACAATTTCTTCGGCCTTTTTGTTCGAAGCAAGCTCGGCGCAGGTCGTGGCTAACTGTTTCGCGGTTATGTCGTTGACTCCCGGTAGAGTTTTTCCCGTCGAATAATTTCTTCCACGGTCTGCGGTACGAGATAACGGATGGAGCGGCCGGACGCAACCCGGTTTCGAATGTCAGTGGCCGAGATGTCGATGTTGCGTTGCACCACGGGATAAATTTGCTGCTTTAGTTCGCTGCAACCGCGATCAAGAATGGCGAATTGCACCAGCTGTTTGAGCTCCTCGACGCGATGCCATTTGTTCAATGAACTGGCGTTGTCGGCGCCGATGAGCCAAAAAAGTTGGGCCTTCGGCTCGCGTTCACGGAATTGCAGCGCGGTATCAATGCTGTAGGAAGGTGCGGGTCGTTGAATTTCACAATCGTCGAACACAAATCCTTCCTGACCTTTGATGGCAGCCTGCAACATTTCCAAACGCAATGTCGCACTTGCGCTAGGTGGTTCTTTCAATGGAGATGCCGCGGCTGGAACGAAAATGATTTGGTCGAGCTCGAGTTTCTCGCGCGCTTCTCGCGCCAGAATCAAATGGCCGTGATGAATCGGATCGAAAGTTCCGCCGTAGATGCCGATTTTTTTCAACCTAGTTTACTATTGATGCTTCAACCACGAATGCACACGAATTAACGCGAATATTTCTATCACTTCCGTCCATTAGTGTTTATTGGTGTCCATTCGTGGTTAATTTCGTCTGCAATGAATAGCGACGATTCGCTGGGGCAACTGATACTCTGCGGCGTTCCCGGAAAAGAGCTCGACGCCGGAAGCGCGGAATTGTTCCGCCGTGTCCAACCTGGCGGGTTCATTCTTTTCGGGCGCAACGTCGAAAGCGCGCCCCAATTGCGAAAGTTGATCGACGACCTTCGCGATCTGAGCGCGGTGGAGCCAATCATCACCGTCGATCAGGAGGGCGGTCGCGTTTCGCGATTACGATTGATTGGGAGCGAACCCCCAAACGCGCAGCAGTTACGTGACAAGGACGATGTCGATCTTATCCGACGGCATGGCGACATTACCGGGCGATTGCTGCGCGTATTCGGGTTTAATCTCGATCTCTGTCCGGTGCTCGACATTTCGTTTGATGACAACGCGGACAATTCGTTGCGCGGCCGCTGTTACGGCAAAACGGTCGAGCAAGTGGTGCGCAATGCCGGCGAGTTCAACGACGCGATGCGAAAGCAGGGGATCGCCAGCTGCGGCAAACATTTTCCCGGTTACTCGGCCGCGAAATCGGACGCGCATTACGAACTGCCGCGGATCGACCGGACGCGAGAAGAACTGAATCAAAACGAGCTGGCGGCGTTCCGCCAATTTATAGGTAGGGGCGGTTCACCGAACCGCCCGCGGGCGATTGAGGGCAATCGCCCCTACCTTGAGGATGGAATCGTGGACAGCATGATGATTTGTCACGGTTGGTATCCGTCGCTCGTCGCGGAGAAGACGCCAGCGAGCTTGTCGCGCCGCGTCATCACGGACTTGCTGCGCAATGAATTCGGCTTCGATGGTCTGGTCATGACCGACGATCTCGACATGGGCGCGATCTTGAACGGATACAGTCTCGAACAAACGATCCGTCTCGCGATCGGCGCCGGAAACGATCTGGCGATGATTTGTCATCGTATCCCGGAAATCGAAAACGTGCATCGAATTCTGGGAACTTTGCCGAGAGACCAAATCGCTCGCTCGCTTGTCAGCGTCGCGAAATTCAAGAAACAAATGCAACCGCCGCATGAATTCTCTGAAGCCGCGTTTCGCAAGATCGATAACGAGATCTGGGACCTGCGCGTCGCGACTCTCGGCGAAGAACTCGCCAAGCAACGCAGCGTCGAAGACGGCAAACGGTCGCCGGTCGAAGTGTACTAAATAAGACTGGCGAATCGCGCTGGTGATGGGCGGTGCCACCGCACACGCGTTTTCAAGAAAGTTAAAGAAATTCGCCGCAGATGCGTCCGTTTAGTCCGCGTATCCGAATCAGACTTCCAAAGCTTCAATCTTTTGTCCACTAAGGTATCGCCTGACAAGCTCGCAAGAAGGGCAGCGTGACGACGCCTTCGCGCGACAAGCAAAGGAGGAATCGTCATGCATGCATTCACCAATTCACCGCGTCGCTTTGGAATTCTAATAGGGTTGCCGATTTTGGTCGCGACTGCCGCTTTCATGACTCGGCCGGGTCACACCAACATATCGGCACGACTAACGGTCCCGAACAATATTCAGCAATTCACATCGGCCGGACACGTTCTCGGCTTTGCTGCGAATAGTGTCTTTGTAGCGGGCGGCTCGCATGCGTTACGTGTCGAGTTCGTCAATTCGCACGCGACCAATCCGATGAGCGATGCAGTGCCGAGCGATACCCAACACGCGACGCCATTGTCGCACGTTGCCTATCCCAATCTTTGGGACGGTGTAACGCTTAACTACGACGCACCCAGCGGCGCAATTGCGCGCAGCACTTATCGGATCGAACCGCATGCGAACATCGACAACATTCGTTTGCGTTACAACGCGCCGGTCTCGGTGCAGGGCGATGGATCGTTACGAATTAGCTTCAAGACTGGGACGCTGAATGAAACCGCGCCGGTGGCCTGGCAGGAACGCGACGGAAAACGCGTGCTGGTGCGCGTGGCATTCGCGTCGCGCGGCGAACGCGAAATTGGATTTGTAGCAGACAAGTACGATCGAACCGCACCGCTCTTTATCGATCCGACTCTGATTTGGAACACTTTTCTTGGCGGGACCGGAATAGACATTGGTTCAGGTATAGCAGTCGATGGCAGCGAGAATGTCTATGTGAGTGGTTATAGTCAGGCAGGCTGGGGTTCGCCTATTCTGCCGTACACAAGTGGCTTTTGCCCATTCGTTGCGAAACTGGACCCGAACGGAAACCTTCTCTGGAACACGTTTCTGGGCAGCACCGGTCCCAATCAGATAAATGTAAATTCTGTTGGTGGTATTGCGGTTGATGCCACAGGCAATGTTTTTACCGTTGCCACTTCCATTACGAGCTTCGGCACGCCGGTCCGCCCCTATACGGCATCGCAGGACGCATTTGTCGCGAAGCTAGACACAAACGGAAATCTGATTTGGAATACTTTCCTCGGAGGCAGCGATAATGACTTGGGATTCGGAATAACAATCGATGCGCTAGGCAATGTTTATGCGGTTGGTCATAGCGAGGCGACCTGGGGGACGCCTGTCCGTGCTTACAGTGCTGTCGATGCGTTTGCGGCAAAGCTGGATAGTAATGGAAATTTAATATGGAATACGTTTCTGGGCGGCTTTGGTTTTGATGAGGCGCACGGGGTTGTGGTTGATGCGACCGGAAATGTTTACGTCGCGGGTTACAGCGCGGCAACCTGGGGCTCTCCCATTCGTGCGTACTCGGCTGGTCAGGACGCGTTTGTTGCGAAGCTGGATTCGAGTGGAAACTTGGTTTGGAATACTTTCCTAGGTGGCACTGGCTCAGACGAAGGATTTGGACTTGCGATAGATGCAACGGGAAACTTGTATGCAACTGGTTTCAGCACGGCTACATGGGGATCGCCTGTTACGGCCTTCGTCCCCAGCGCGGACGCTTTTCTGGCGAAGCTCGATTCAAACGGCAACCTGATTTGGAACACGTTTGTTAGCGAGAGCTCAGATACGGAAGGTTACGCTGTAGCGAGCGATCCACTCGCAAATATTTATGTGACGGGTTTGGCTTCCAGTTCAGCTTTCCTGGCTCAACTAGATTCCAATGGAAACCTGACATCGAGTACAGTCTTTGGTAGCAGTGCCGGCCAGAACAGCGGCCAGGGAATCGCGATCGATCCCGCTCAGAATGTTTACGTCGCGGGTTACAGCGCGGGAACCTGGGGCTCGCCGATCCGACCTTCCGCGGGCGGCAGCAACATTGACGCTTTTGCTGCGAAATTCGGCGCAGCGGTAACACCCACACCGACTCCAACACCGACACCGACAGCTACTCCAACACCGACAGCTACTCCAACGCCGACACCCAGCCCTACGCCAACGCCAACTCCTGTACCGATAACTACTGGTAAGGTTACCGGTGGCGGTAAGATTCAGGGAGATCCAGCTTTCTCTGTGGCGGGAGATCTCATATCGGTGCCGGCATCGATTCCTAGTCTGGCCGATCCGAAATCGCAAGCCACGTTCGGGTTCGTCGTGCAATCAAGTTCATCAGCAACTCCAGCTGGAAACTTGGAATACAACGATCATGGGGCGGGGGTTCGGATCAAAGTGATCTCTTATACTTCGTTGCTGATAGATAGTGGTCGTTGCGGCGCGAACACCCACGCGACATTCACCGGAACCGCCACAGTTACGCGGTCCACCGGCACAACCACCGAGCCGTTCAAGGTTGAAGTGGACGATTGTGGAGAGCCGGGAACTTCGGACACGTTCGGAATCACGACAACGACTTACTCTGACGGACCTACAACGCTCACGGGGGGCAACATCCAGATTCACAAGTAGCACGGAGGGCCCGGCGCCGGCGTTACGGCCGAAACTCGCTGATTTCTTGCCGTTCGCCTTCGGGGAACGAGCAGACTATCGCGAAGTGGGGCGTGCCGCGGCCGTGCCAGATTTGAGCGGACACCATCTTGACCCTTCGGGTGATTTCACCCTATCCTCCGCTCTTCAAGGATCGACATCCGCATGAATAATCGCGCTGAACTTACAATCCGCGGTCTGATTATCGGCATCATCATCACGGTGGTCTTCACCGCGGCCAACGTTTACTTCGGGCTCAAGGCCGGTCTGACTTTTTCGACGTCGATTCCGGCAGCGGTGATTTCGATGGCGATCTTGCGTTATTTTCGTGACGCAACGATCCAGGAAAACAACATTGTGCAGACAGTCGCGTCGGCAGCGGGCACGCTGTCGTCGATTATCTTCGTGCTGCCGGGTTTGATCATGATCGGGTATTGGACCGAATTCCCTTTCTGGACTTCGTTTTGGATCTGCGCACTCGGCGGAATTCTCGGAGTGATGTATTCAATCCCATTGCGGCGCGCGTTGGTCACTCAGTCTGATTTGCCGTATCCGGAAGGTGTCGCCTGCGCTGAAGTGCTCAAGATCGGAAGCAGCGGCAGTTCCGAACATGCTTCCGAGGTTGAACATGGTCGGGCTGGTCTGCTCGCAGTGCTGTGGGGGTCGATTGTTGCGGCTGTGTTTGCGGTGGTCGTTCAGACGCAACTATTTGCCGCTGATGTGGCCCAGACCTTTCGCATCGGCAAACGCGGCGCAGTGAGCGGTTACGATTTCTTTTTATCGTTTGCTCTTCTCGGCATCGGACATTTGGTCGGCCTTTCGGTTGGAATTGCGATGCTCATCGGCGCTTTTATCGGTTGGGGTTGGGGCGTGCCACATTATTCGGCCAGTGCCGGCGACATTACGACTGCAGCAGCCCAACTCGCACAATCCACTTGGAGTCATAAGGTGCGCTTCGTTGGCGCGGGCGCGATCGGCGTTTCAGCAATCTGGACGTTGTTGAAATTGGTAAAGCCGGTCGCGAGTGGACTCGCTGGCGCGATGGCGGCATCTCGCGCGCGCAAGGCAGGGAAAGCCGAAACCCTACCGATTACCGAGCGCGACATTCCAATTGGAATCGTCGGCGTCGTGACATTGGTTTGCATGCTGCCGATCGGCTGGTTGCTTGGCTATTTCGCAAACTCCAGCGGACTCGGTGCGCATTTGCCAACGCTTATCATCGGCGGCGTGACCTACATCGTGTTGATGAGCTTTTTCGTTTCTGCGGTGTGCGGTTACATGGCCGGGCTGATTGGTTCGTCAAACAGTCCGCTCTCCGGCATCGGAATTTTAGTCGTGATCGGCGCCGCTTTACTTTTGGTGATGGGAGTCAAACCGTACGTCGGTCCGGATGCGGGCAAAGCTCTGATTGCGTTCGCGCTGTTCACGACAGCTGTGGTCTTCAATGTCGCGGCGATCGCGAATAACAATCTCCAGGATCTCAAGACCGGACAGCTTGTTGATGCGACTCCGTGGAAACAGCAGTGGGCGCTCGTAATTGGCGTTGTCGCGGGCGCGTTTGTGATTCCTCCGGTGCTTGATCTTGTGAATCGCGCTTACGGTTTCGTCGGCGCGCCAGGTGCAGAGCTGCGTCCGCATCCGCTGCCGGCGCCGCAGGCCGGATTGATCTCGTCACTCGCCAAAGGTGTAATTTCTGCCGACATCGATTGGAGCTTGATTCAAATCGGAGCGATGATCGGCGTTGGCATTATTCTGCTCGACGAGATCCTCCGTCGCACGACGAAACACATGCATGTTCCGCCGCTGGCGGTCGGTCTGGGAATTTATCTGCCCACGCAAAGCACGCTGATGATTGTGGTCGGCGCGATTGTCGGTTGGTTCTTCGATCAGCGCGCGAATCGCACTCCCAAGCCGGAAGCGACAAAGCAGTTGGGTGTGTTGCTCGCGTCAGGCTTGATCGTCGGAGAGGGCATTATTGGCGTCGTCATTTCGGCAATCGTGGTATTCTCCGGGAAGGATGCGCCGCTCTCGGTGGTTGGGCCGGCGTATGAAACAGCCGGAATCATCATTGGTGGTGTGGCGTTCGTGGCAATCGCCTTCGCGCTTTACCGCTGGATCCTGGGAATGGCTTCCGCAAGATCGACATGAAGCGGAAATGGAATTGGCCGATTTGGGTCGGCTTCGTTGTCGCGGTCGGCGGATTGTTCAGCTACGAATACTTCGCGCAATTTCCGATCGCGCGCGATTTCCCCTGGGCGAACCCTTTGCTTTTCGGCATCGGCGCCAGTCTGCTGCTGATCGGCCTGTTCCGGGCGTTTGGGCGACCGCAACTCTATCGCGGCAAGGTTTTCGGCTCGATCTTCGCGGTCGTAGCCTTCCTTCTTTTTTCCTTCTTTGCTTACGAGATCTTCTATGTGCTTCGACAGGTCCCGCTTTCCGCCCAAGCGCCGCGGGTCGGCGAGAAAGCGCCTGATTTTTCATTGCCCGATCAAACTGGAAAGCAAGTCACGCTGGCCGATCTACTGTCACCCAACGGCGCGGTCTTAATTTTTTATCGCGGGCATTGGTGACCGCTTTGCAACTCCGAGTTGCGGAGTTTTCAGCGCAGTCTTTCGGAATTTCAAAAGCGCGGAGTTCGCGTCGCCGCGATTAGTGTTGATTCGGTTGAAATCAATCGTGGCCATTCGCAGAAGATGGGTTACGCCTTTCTGCTCCTCTCCGACTCAGACGCGGCGGTTATTCGTCGTTACGACGTGCTTCATCGCGGGGCTGGACCGAAAAACAACGACATTGCGCGGCCGGCTGAGTTTTACATCGATGCAAATGGGACGGTTCAATGGGTGAACTTGACCGAGAACATCGCGGTGCGGGCGCGGCCGGAGCAGGCGTTGAACGCGATCGATACGGCCAAAAGTGGCCGGCGCGATTGACGGCGCTTCGCCGACTTAATAACTTCAGCGCACGTGCAGGCGGAACTGGAACAACTACTCGTCCTTCAAGATCGACAGCAAAAGATCAGGCAAATCGAGAACGAAATTCGAAATCTGCCGCTGCAACGCAAGCATCTCGAATCGCAGCTCGCCGAAAGCGCGGCCAGTCTTGACGCTATCAAGCACAAGGCGCGGCAAGTTGAGGTCGACCGCAAAAAGCTTGAGCTCGACGTCGGCACACGCAATGAGAGCATCTCGCGGCTCAAAACCCAGCAATATCAAACGCGCAAGAACGACGAGTTCCAGGCGATGGGTAACGAGATCCAACGCTACGAAGATGAGATTCGCAAACTGGAGGACCAGGAACTCGAGCTGATGGAGCAGGGGGACAAGTTGAAGGTCGAGGTCACCGCCGAGGACAAAAAAGCTAGCACAACAAAGGATTCGATCTCGCGGCAAATGAACGATCTCGGCGAAAAATCGAAAGCACTCGAAACACGCCTGGAGGAATTATCGAAAGAGCGAAAGGAATTAGCGGACAAGATGGACGAGGATTTGCTGAATCGGTTCGAGCGACTGTTCGCGAGCAAGGGTGACTCAGCCATTGTGGCGGTCGAGCATGGCGTCTGCACCGGTTGCCACATGAAATTGACTACCGCGACGGTGAAAGACGCGGAGGCCGGCAAGGAAATTGTCAACTGCGAGCAGTGCGGCCGAATCCTCTACGTTGCGCGGTAAGATCGAACAAGCCCGCTAATCACGCGAGTTAATAAGTCAGACGATGAATCAATTGCCTCTTTTTATTGGCGTAATTCGTGTGATTCGCCGGAGGCCTTAATCTCAGAACGATTCACTAAACATTGAAACGGAACGTCATCACGTCGCCGTCGCGCACTTCGTAGTCTTTGCCTTCAATCCGCAGTTTTCCGGCCTCGCGCGCTTTCGCGAAAGAACCAAGTGCGACCAAATCGTCATAAGCGATCGTTTCCGCGGCGATGAAACCACGTTCGAAATCGGAATGGATCGCACCCGCGGCGGCGGGAGCCTTTTCACCAGCGTGAATAGTCCAGGCGCGCGTCTCCTTTTCGCCGGTGGTCAAAAACGTGCGTAGACCAAGCAAATGATAAACCGCGCGAATGAGCGCGTGGACTCCGCTATCTTCCACTCCAAGACCCCGCAGATATTCGAGGGCTTCTTCCTCGCTCAGATCGGCCAGTTCGCTTTCGATCCTGGCGCTGATTACGAACGCTTCCGTTCCGAAATGATGTTGCGCGTAATCCTGGACGAGATCGACATACTTTACGGCGGCATTTGTTCGATCACCCTTTGCCACTGCGGCCAGATCGGTTTCCGCGACGTTGCAGGCAAAGAGTGTCGGCTTTGAAGTCAGGAGAAAGAAATTTCGCGCCACGACCTTCTCCTCCGGCTCAAGCGACGCGGAGATTGCCGGTTTTCCGGAATCGAGATGAGGCAAAAGCTTTTCGGCGACTGCGCTTTCGATTTTTGCGCTCTTCTCGCCGGCGCGGACTTCTTTTTGCAATCGGTCGTGCCGCTTCTGGAGGGACGCGAGATCGGCCAGCACCAGCTCCGTGTTGATGACTTCGATGTCGCGAACCGGATCGATCGTGGCGCTGACGTGATGGACATCCGCGTCGGCAAAGCAGCGGACGACCTGCACAATCGCGTCCACTTCGCGGATATGACTGAGAAACTGGTTGCCGAGTCCTTCGCCCGCGCTCGCGCCTTTGACCAGACCGGCGATATCCACGAATTGGATCGCGGTCGGCACAATTTTTTTCGAGCGCGACATCTCACCAAGCTTTTCCAAACGCGGATCCGGCACGGTGACGACGCCGACGTTGGGATCGATCGTGCAAAAAGGATAATTTTCCGCCGATGCGTTGTGCGTCCGCGTAACGGCGTTGAACAACGTCGACTTCCCGACGTTAGGCAGTCCAACAATTCCGGCGCTGAGCATGATTCCTCTTCTGTAGCGGCGGTCTATGACCGTCGCAAAATGTATCTCGAAGCGAGTGGAGATTTGGCCACTCCTGGTAAATAGTTGCGTCCTTAGATCGGGCTGTAGTTCAGCTTGGTAGAACGCTTGAATGGGGTTCAAGAGGTCGTGGGTTCAAATCCCGCCAGCCCGATTCTCCAATGTGTTTTACTTCTATGTCCTTCGAAGTGGCAAGACGGGCCGCAGGTATATTGGCTCTTGTGAGAATCTGGAGAATCGGCTCAGGCAACATAATGCTGGCGGCTCGAAAGCTACGCGTCATGGCGTCCCATGGGTTTTGATACACAGCGAACAATGTGAAACTCGTGTAGCGGCTGCGAGAAAAGAGAGATACTATAAAACAGGGCGCGGTCGAGATGAGTTGAACCGATTAGCACGGTAGAACGGTCGCCGCGGCGACAGGTCGTGGGTTCAAATCCCGCCAGCCCGACGTCGTGCAATGATTCCCCAGAATAAAAGGAACTTACCATTCATCGCCGCGCTAGCGGTACTCGGCGTCGTCGGGCAGGTCGTCCACGCGGAAGAAAGAGGATCCGCCAAGCTAAACGTCGCTGGGTTCGAGCGCGCTCGCGACCTGATTCGGCACGGCCATTTCGTTGATGATCGCAAAGGCGCGTGGGCTGCGCACCAGCCATCGCGGGCGACGAAAAACGAATTCATCCGCGCCCACGGATTCGCCGAATACGCGAAATGGCACCTGGCGATCGACAAGCGACACGGCGAGGAGACCAAGGCGCGCTACAAATTTCCGTTCGGTGATTTCAGCGCGCTGCATCGTTGCGGATTACTCGCGGCCAAAGCTCGCGCACATGAGTACGGCTACGCTGAAATTGAATCGGCGGCGTCCGAATTGCTCGCGCTGATTGAATCAGCCAGACCAGGCGGTCAAAAAAGCATCGACTAATTCCGGCAAATCGTCGCTGTAGCCGCCTTCAAGGATTGCCGCGGCCGGCACATCGATCTCCGCCAGCCACTTTCCAAGGGTGGCAAAGTCCTCTGTTTCCAGGGTCATTTCTGTGAGCGGGTCTCCCGAATACGCGTCGAAGCCAGCCGAGACGAGCAACAATTCCGGTTTCGCCAGAAGAAGCTTTTGCAGTGCGCGCTCGATCGCGTTGACGTGCTCGGCGCGGGGCGTGCCCGGTGCGACCGGATAATTGTCGATGTTCGCGAACGATTCTGCGCCGGTTCCAGGATATGCCGGAAATTGATGAATCGACGCGAAGCTGAGCCGGGGATTGTGCGCAACGACATCCTCCGTCCCGTTCCCGTGATGGGCGTCAAAGTCCCAGATGGCAACGCGTTCGACACCGCTGTCGAGCGCGGCAAGGGCCGCGATGGCGACGTTGCTGAAGTAACAGAAACCCATCGCTCGGTCGCGCGTCGCATGATGTCCCGGCGGCCGCATCAGGCTAAAAGCGTGCTGGCCGTGAGCGCCGGCGAGCGCGGTCTCGATCGCGGCGCCGGCGGACAAGATCGCGTGGTCATAAATCCGTGGATACGCCGGCGTATCCATATCAAAATCGTGCACTGCGGTTCTTATCTGCTCCACGTGATCACGAGAATGGGCGCGCAACAGATTACGCTCCTTTGCCGGCTGCGGTTCGCGCCATTCCCAGTTTCGATCTCGATCTTTCAGCACCGGAACGGTGCGCGTGATTCGTTCCGGCCTTTCCGGATGGCCCGAGTTCGAATACTCAACGCAGTGTGGGTCGTGAAAAATGATCATCGCGATGGTGATTGACAAATGTACTCCTGCATTGCGATGCTCGGTTCCATGCGCGGGGAGCGCGCCCCCAAAACTCAACCAATTCACATAAAATGAAACATTACATTCCAAAAATTGCGGTCGTGATTTTATCGGCTCTCGCGGTTGCAAGTGGACTGCGAGCTGGTCCTCCAACGGTCGATGACGTGGGCGACGCCGACTCGTTCGGTGCAAATGCTCACTTCATGGGCGCGGAAAGCGGATTCATAACTTTGCAAACCGCTGCGTGCACGCCAACGCCGACACCCACGCCAGGGCCGCCCTCGGTCAATCCAGCCAACAGTGACCAGTGCTTCCAGGTCACGGATACTTCGGTGACGACGCCTTTCGATGCCGAGAACAGTTGCCGAATTAATCTGCCGGGCAGCGCGGCGAAGACGATCATCTACCCGGTTCTGAACTTCTTCTACACTTACAACATGAACAACACGACTGGCGTGCCCGCCCAGGCGCGTTTTCAGTTCACGGCCAACATCACCATTGTCAGCAGCGTGCTCAACGACCCGAGCTGCATCGATCCCAACACCAGCGCGCCATGCGGCGGCCAACTGACATTTCAGTTCACGCCCAATCGCGTGTTCGATGATCGACATCTCGACACGGGTGAAACTGCCCAGGTTCGCATGACTTTTAGCCGTGCGGGCAACGCTGGGATCAGCAAAGCCAATTTGATCGGCGAAGGCCTGCCCTCTGCGCTGGTCGATAAGCTGTTCAAGAATCCAATGACACTTCAATTGAACGTCGTTGGCACAGCCAAGAACGTGGACTTCGCGAGCGTCACCGACAATATGCGCTTGTTCGGCGACTAAAGATCGCGAGAAAGATCACGATCGCCGCTTCGGAGCGATTCGAAGCGGCGATTTTTTTTGATGCGATTCGGACTTGATGAACGGAAGGCGAATGCGGATGGTGCGCGTCGTTCGTTCAATCGATTCAAATGCTTAGCGGACAGAAGATCGTCGTGGTGATGCCGGCATATAATGCTGCCCGCACCTTGCAAAGAACGTACGACGAAGTGATGGAGCAGGGGATTGTCGATCTTGTCATCGTGGTGGATGACGCGAGCCACGATGAAACGGTTGCGATCGCGCGCACGCTCAAAGACGTCCAGGTGGACGTGCATCCGGAAAATCGAGGTTACGGCGGTAACCAAAAAACCTGTTATCGTCTCGCTGAATCATCACTACGATACATCGTAGTGATGATTCATCCGGATTATCAATACACGCCGCAACTGCTTCCGGCGATGGCGTCGCTGGTTGCGAGCGGTTTGTATCCGTGCGTGCTCGCCTCGCGCATTCTCGGTGGCGGCGCGCTCGATGGCGGAATGCCGTGGTGGAAATATGTCGCGAACCGATTCCTCACTTTCGTCGAGAATTTTCTGATTGGTGCGAAGCTTTCTGAATATCACACTGGATATCGCGCCTTTGCCCGAAGCTTGCTCGAGCGCGTTCCCATCGAGAATAACTCCAACGATTTCGTCTTCGACAATCAGATGCTCGCCCAAATCGTTTGGCTCGGCTCGAAAATCGGCGAGGTGACGTGTCCGGCGAAATATTTGCCTGAAGGATCGTCGATTAACTTTCGTCGAAGCGTGCGTTACGGCCTCGGTTGTCTTGGCACGGCTTTGCGTTTTCGCCTCGCCCGCTGGCGGCTCCTTCCGCCACCTGTTTAACGATGCCGACAGTTCCGGCGCAGGCCAGCCCGCAAAACGATCGCCTGATCACAATCGCGGTCTGTATTTTTCTCACCGCCATCGTCTGGAGCGTATTCGGCCAAACGCTGAACCACGAGTTTATCAACTTCGACGACGACCGATACGTTTATCAAAACGCCGAGGTCAGTCGGGGCCTAACTGTCGATGGACTCAAATGGTTGTTAACTCACAGTCATGCACGGCTGTGGCATCCGCTGACCACCTTAACTCACATGATTGACTGCCAGGTATATGGACTACGGCCCGGCGGCCATCATTTCACAAACGTGGTTCTGCATACCGTCGGATCAGTGCTGCTGTTTCTCGCCTTGAGTCGGATCACTGGTTATGTCTGGCGAAGCGCATTTGTTGCTGCGATTTTTGCGATTCATCCCATGCGCGTCGAATCGGTGGCTTGGGTTGCGGAACGAAAAGACGTCCTTAGCGGGATTTTTCTCATGCTGACCCTGGTCGCGTATCTGCGCTATGCGCGAGCACCCAGCTGTCGTCGCTATATCGTGTTCTCGATCCTGGTAGCGTGTGGGTTAATGTCAAAGGCAACATTTGTCACTGTGCCGCTGGTGTTGCTGCTGTTGGATTACTGGCCGTTGGGCCGGGTTCAAAGTCTTCGTGATGCCTGGCGTCTTGCGCTGGAGAAAATCCCCTTGGTTGCGCTTTCGCTCGCCGCATCGGGCGTGACGGTTTTCGTCCAAACGGTAACGATGGCGTCGCTGGAACAATTAGCCCTGCTGCCACGCATCAAAAACGCGGCCGTTAGTATAATCGTTTATCTGCGGCAAATGTTTTGGCCGTTCGACCTCGCGGTCTTTTATCCGCACCCGCACGATCGATTGAATATCTGGATCGTTCTGGGATCGGTGTCCCTGATCGTGGCAATCACGTTGGTCGCAGTTTTGTTCATGCAGAAGCGGCCTTATCTTTTTGTCGGCTGGTTTTGGTATCTGATACTGCTTTTTCCAGTGCTCGGACTTTTTCAGGCTGGCCTACAAAGTCGGGCCGATCGTTTCACTTACCTTCCGCACATCGGAATAACTATCGCAGTCACATGGACGATTGCTGACTTCGCACCGCGGTGGCGTTATCGAAGCGCCATTCTAGCGTCGACAGCAATGTGCCTAGTCGTTGCGTTCGCGATTTGTGCGTGGAAACAAACAACCTACTGGCGCGACAGTATTTCGCTTTGGAGACGCGCGCTCGCAGTCACGACCGACAATCAAACCGCCCATCAAAACTTGGCGGCGGCTTTGTGGGCTCGTGGCGACATCGCGGAAGCCCAGATGCAGTCGCGCGCCGGGAATATAATCCACGCCGAAGCGACGGTGAAAGATTTTCCGTTCAACATTGCTGCGCGCGATGATCTCGGGGTTTTGCTCGTCCAAGCCGGAGATGTCCACGGCGCGATTACCCAATGGGAAGCGAGCTTACAAATCGACCCGAATGACGGGAACGCGCTGAACAACCTGGCCTGGATCTTGGCCACTTATCCGGATGATTCGATCCGGAATGGACAGCGAGCTGTCGGACTGGCGGAATCGGCGACGGTGCTCCCCGGCGGCGACGTGCCGATTGTCCTTCGTACCTTGGCCGCGGCCTACGCCGAGTCGGGCGATTTTTCCAAGGCCATCGACACGGCCCAACACGCCGTCGATTTGGCGACCGCACAAAACAACACTTCATTGCTGGCGACATTGCGACATGAAATCGAACTTTATCACGCGCGCACGCCTTATCGTGAATCGCCGCCGCAGTAAGCTCAAACGCTCACTGGCACTATTTGCATGAAGGCTCGCGCCCGCGCCGTTGAAACGAGTTCCCCGTCGTTGTCATGGCAACTTTGCGTTTGCGCCATTATCACCGTTTTAATTTGGATCGTCTTCGGCCAAACGCTCGGCCACGACTTCGTCAATTACGACGACAAGACCTACGTCTACGGAAATTCGCTCGTTGCCGCCGGTCTGAGTTTTCATGGTTTGTCGCAGGCGTTCGTCGACACCCAAACTAACAACTGGCACCCGCTCACGATCATTTCGCACATGATTGATTGCCAGTTCTACGATCTCAAAGCCGGCGGCCACCATTTCACAAATGTTTTCCTGCACACGATCGCCACGGTTTTGCTGTTCTTTTGGTTGTGCAAGATCACTGGCGCGTTTTGGCAAAGCGCTTTTGTGACTGCAGTTTTCGCGATCCATCCGCTCCGAGTTGAATCGGTCGCCTGGATTGCGGAACGCAAAGACGTTCTGAGCGCGGTCTTTTTCTTTCTCACTCTTGGCGCCTACGTCCGGTACACTCGCGCGAGATCGTTCGGCAGGTACTTGACGATGTCGATCTTGTTTGCCTGCGGACTGATGTCGAAGCCGATGCTGGTGACGACGCCAGTCGTGTTGTTACTCCTTGATTACTGGCCGCTGGACAGAGTTCAGGGGGCACAAGTCAGAGGTCAGAAATCAAAGATCCAGATTTGGCGGCGCCTTGTGCTCGAAAAACTTCCGCTCTTCATGCTTTCGGCCGGCGCCTCGATCGTGGCCTTTGCCCTGCAAGTGCACTCGCCCGCGTCGGTCGGTCAATTGCCGTTCAGCTGGCGGCTTCAAAACGTGTTGGTGAGTTATGTCACTTACATCTGGCAAATGTTTTGGCCCGCGAACCTCGCCCTTTTCTATCCGCATCCCGACGACCAGCTCGCGCTATGGCAAGTCGCGCTCGCCGCCGCGTTTTTGATTTCGATAACGTGGCTGGTCGTCGCGCTGCGGCGGAATCACCCCTACCTTCTTGTCGGCTGGTTTTGGTATTTGATCATGCTGCTGCCGGTGATCGGCATCATCGAAGTCGGCCTGCAGGGTCACGCCGATCGTTACACCTACTTGCCGCACGCTGGGTTGTACATCGCTCTCACATGGCTGGTTGTCGATTTTTCCGTGTCGTGGCCTCGCCGAAAGGAAATTTTGGCCGGAGTTGGAACCGCGCTTGTCGTGACTTTGGCGTTCTGCGCGTGGAGGCAAACGACTTACTGGAAAAACAGCGAGACGCTTTGGACGCATACGCTTGCAGTGACAAAGGACAATGATGTCGCGCTGACCAATCTCGGCACATTCTTGATGGAACGCGGGCAGCTCGACGACGCGCTTCCCTATTTTCAGCGCGCGCTCGCGATCCGTTCCCGTAGCGAACATCGTCATTACAGTTTGAGTCTGGCTTTGATTCACGACAGCGTCGGCAACGTGCTCGCACGCAAGGGCCGGCTCGATGATGCGATCGTTCATTTGCGCCAGGCGATTGAGTTACGGCCCGATTTTCCTGATGCGCATTACAATCTCGGCACCGCGCTTTTCCAAAAAGGCGATTTGGACGGCGCGATTGCGGAATGGCGGACCACATTGTCGATCCATCCTTACGACGCGGGCGCGCACACGAGCTTAGGCAACGCGCTGGTTCAAAAAGGTTTGCTCGGCGACGCGGCTGATCATTACGAGAAAGCGCTGCAATCAGAACCGGACTCGATTCTGCCGCTCAATAATCTCGCATGGCTGATGTCGACCGGCCCGGACGATTCGCTTCGAAATAACGAAATTGCCGTGCAGCTTGCGGCCAAAGCGAATCGGCTGTCGAAAAACACGAATCCGGTTTTCATGCGAACTCTCGCTGCCGCCTACGCGCAAGCCGGCCAATTCGAGAGCGCGATTGAATTGGCCCGCCGCGCTGCGGAGCAGGCGAACGTCCAGGGCATTCGCGATCTCGCCAATCAAATCATGGAAGATGTCGATCTTTATCAGCGCCGCACGCCTTTGCGCGATCCAAGTCTGCGAAATGTGCAATAAAATTTCCACGCGCGGAATCGTCGCTGCCATTTCTGTCGGCTTGATCGCGCTCGTCTGGTTTGTCTTCGGTCAGACAATCAAGTTTCCCTTCATCAACTTCGACGATCCGGAATACGTCTACGAAGTTCCGGAAATAAACAGCGGCGTGACGCTTCATAATTTGAAATGGGCATTCACCCATTGGCCGGCCACGAACTGGTTTCCGCTTAAGAACATCTCGTACATGTTCGAGTTTCAGTTCTACGGGTTCAATCCCGGCTTGTTTCATCTGACCAATGTCATCCTCCATGCGGCTACGGTCGTTTGGCTTTTTTTCGTGTTGCGACAAATGACGAGATCAGCTTGGAGATCAGCGTTTGTCGCCGCGATTTTTGCAATTCATCCGTTGCGCGCCGAATCGGTCGTTTGGATCGAGGAACGCAAAGACGTTTTGAGCGGCCTTTTCTTCATGCTGACGCTAGGGGCGTATTTTTATTACACGCGCAAACCATCGGTTGCGCGCTACCTGACGATGTCAGTCTTGTTCGCGGCTGGACTGCTGTCGAAGCCAATGCTGGTGACGACACCGGTGATTCTTTTGTTGCTCGATTACTGGCCGCTGGGCAGAGAACAGAAGACACAGGACAGAGGACAGCAAACAACAAGCGGAACGCGTTGCCGAAGATTGCTCATCGAGAAGACGCCACTGTTTGTGATGTCCGCCATCGTGGCGTTTCTGACTTCGCGAGGAATCGCGCCGGCCCACAGCGCGGCCGATCAACTCCCGTTTCGCGCGCGCCTCGGCAACGCATTTGTCAGCTATGTCGTTTACATCTGGCAAATGATTTGGCCGGCAAAGCTCGGTGTTTTTTATCCGTTTCCGCAAAATGGTTTTTCGATCTGGCAACCAGCAGTGGCCGTCGTGCTGCTGCTGGCCATCACAGTCATTGCTCTCAAATTGCGCAAATCGCATCCCTATTTTGTGGTGGGCTGGTTTTGGTATCTGGCGATGTTGCTTCCGGTGATCGGACTTATTCAGGTCAACCTTCAGGCGCACGCCGATCGCTACACTTATCTTCCGCAGATCGGCCTTTATTTGATGATCGCGTGGGGTCTTGCCGATCTTCTGTCGAGTTGGCGTTATCGCACTCAAATCGCGAGCGCAGCGGCGGTTGTTGCGGTTCTCGCGTGCGCATTTGCCGCGCGCGCCCAGGCATCCTATTGGCGCGACAGCGAAATGCTTTGGGCGCACACGATTGCGGTGACGAAGGACAATTATTTCGCGCACGCGAGCCTGGCCGATCTTCTCATGCGGCGCGGCCGCGTGAACGAAGCGATCGAACATTCCGCGGAAGCGTTGCGCATCCGACCGGGTGATGCCGATGCGCAAAATAATCTTGGACTCGCCATGTTGCAGACTGGCGACACGAAACGCGCGGTGGCGCAATTGGAGAAAGCTTTGCAGATCGATCCCGGCCATATGAACGCGGAAGTAAATTTGGCGTGGGTTCTGGCAACTTCGGCGGATGATTCAACGCGCAACGGCGCGAGAGCCGTGCAACTCGCGGAAGACGTCGCGCGCCGCGCCGGTCATCCGAACGCGATCGTGCTCCGAACGCTGGCCGCCGCTTACGCCGAAACCGGCCGATTTAGCGAGGCGGTTGAAACTGCACAACAAGCAATCGAAATCGCGAAAGCGACTGGTAACGACGGCTTGGCCGCCGATCTCGAAAGAAACATCGCAGCCTATCGCATGAATCAACCGATCCGCAGCGGACCTTAATCTAGGAAATCCAGATCGTCTTCGCGTTGATGAACTCGCGGATGCCGGCTGCGCCAAGTTCGCGACCGAAGCCGGAACGCTTTACGCCGCCGAATGGCAAACGCGGATCTGAAGCCGACATCGCGTTGATGAAAACCATTCCTGATTCCAATTCGGACGCGAAGAGTTCCTGTTCGGTCGAATCGTTTGTCCAAGCGCTCGCCGCCAATCCGTAGCGGTTGTCGTTCGCCAATTCGATCGCTTCAGCGGAATCGCGCACCCGAAAAACAGCCGCGACCGGACCGAACACTTCCTCGCGATACGCGGGCGAATCTTTCGGCACATCGACCAGCACCGTCGGTTCGTAAAAAAATCCGGGACCGGCAATTCGGTTGCCGCCGGTTAACAATTTTGCTCCGGCGCCGATCGACCTTTGGACCTGCTCGTGCACGCCGTTCAAAATTTGTTCGGTTGCGAGCGGGCCGATCTCCGTTGTTTCATCCAGCGGATCCCCAACTCTCAGCGAACGCATTTGGTCGACGAATTTTTGTAGAAAATCGTCGTAAATGTTATCGGCGATGAAAAATCGTTTCGCCGCGATGCACGATTGGCCGGTGTTTATCGTGCGCGCTTTCACGGCGGTGCTGACGGCGAGGCCGAAATCGGCGCTCGGCATGACGATGAACGGATCGCTGCCGCCGAGCTCGAGCACGCTCTTCTTAATTTCGCGCGCCGCAGTGCTGCCCACGGCGCTGCCGGCTTTTTCGCTGCCAGTCAGTGTCACTGCTTTGATCCGAGGATCGACAATCAGTCGTTCGACACGATCGGACTCGATCAGCAGCGTTTGAAAAACGCCTTCGTCGAATCCAGCGCGACAGAACAATTGCTCAATCGCCAGGGCGCATTGCGGAACGTTGGCCGCGTGTTTTAGAAGTCCGACGTTCCCGGCCATCAAAGCGGGCGCGGCAAATCGAAACACCTGCCAGAACGGAAAGTTCCAGGGCATGATCGCCAGGACCGGCCCCATCGGTTCATAACGAACGTAGCTGCGGCGCGCGTCCGTTAGTGCGACTTCATCCTCCAGAAAGCGTTCGGCATTCTCGGCGTAATACCGGCATCCTCGCGCGCACTTTTCGATCTCCTCGACTGACGCGGAAAATAATTTTCCCATTTCGAGCGTCATGGTGCGGGCGAGATCGTTCTTTTCGCGTTCAAGCAATGTCGCGACGCTGATGAGCAACTGCGCGCGCTTTGGAAACGATTCCCGGCGATGTTGCCGAAAGGCGTGCTCCGCGCGCTTCAGCCGTTTCTCGATCTCGACGTCGTCAATGGGCGCAAAATCCCTGAGCTTCTCGCCCGTGGCCGGATTAATCGACGCAATCGCCATGTTTTTACTGTAGCGGCGGTCTATGACCGTCGCATAATTTTTCTGCCGACATGGTAGCTGCCGCTGTCTCTGGCGGCAGATTGGTGGTTCTGCCGATGAGGACATCGGGAGCTACGATTCGACCGCTTTAAACGGTCGAGTTACAGGCGCAGTCCTTTTGGAATCAAAACACGATCCAGCAAATGGAACAGTGATTGCACCAGCAACGCCAGGATCGCGGCCGGAACCGCGCCTTGGAGGATCGTTGCGTGATCGTTCAGATTGAGGCCGCTCAAGATCGGTTCGCCCAGACCGCCCGCGCCAATCAGCGCCGCCAGAGTGGCCGTCCCGATATTGATCACCGCGCTCGTTTTAATTCCGGCGAGAATGGAACGGGAAGCCATCGGCAAATGAATCTGCCAAAGTCGCGCCGCCGGACTCAGGCCAAGTGCGATCGCCGATTCGCGCAACGCACGCGGGATATCCTGCAAACCGGTCGCGGTGTTTCGAACAATCGGAAGCAACCCATAAAGAAAAAGCGCCGTGATCGCAGTGCGCACACTGATTCCGAAAAATGGCAACGGCACCAGGAGTGCGAGTAATGCGAGTGACGGAATCGTCTGCACAATTCCGGCAAAACCGAGAATAATGTGTCCAATCGCGCCGCCGCGACTCGCGAAAATCCCGAGCGGAATTCCGACCAAGACAGAAAGGAGGAGCGAGAACCCGGCCAGCTCGAGATGACGCCCGGTCCAGCGAGCAAGTTTGTGTGGGAAAGTTTCACCAAACGTCGTTGTTGATGTTGCATTGGGCTCAAAAAATAAACTGGCCGCGCGCGTGTAATTTGTTGTGCGCTCCGCTTCCGCGTTGAGCCGCGTCATCTTCACTGCATCGATTGTTCCTTCGAGTTTGCGCAGCGCAGAGACCGCGGGTTCCGGAAGCGCAAACCTGAACAAGAAGACGGCTTTGTATTGCGGAAAAAATTGGCGGTCGTCCTCGAGCACGACCAGATCGTTCTCCGAAATCTTGGAGTCGGTCGAGTAAGCGTCTTTCACGTCGATTGAACCTTTGGCAATCGCTGCGTAACCGAGCGCGTGATCGATTCCACTAACGCTTTGCGGATTTAATTGGTAACGCTGGGTCAACGGTCGCCATCCATCCTGTCGATCCAAAAATTCGTGAGTAAGCCCAAACTTTAGTTCCGGATGATTTTTCAGGTCGGTGATTGTGCGAAGACCGAGTTTCTCTGCGCGGGTTCTCAACATCACGAGCGCATAGGTGTTGCTGAACCCGAGCGGTTCGGTCATGCCGATGCCGACTTTGCCGAGCTCAGTCGCGATTTGCTCGAACGTCAGCTGATCGGTGCGCTTCAAGATTTCCTGCGTAATCGTGCCCGTATACTCCGGATAAATGTCGATCTGTCTGGTGCGCAGCGCTTCCCAAAGAATGATCGTGCCGCCCATTCCTTGCCGGTGCTCAACGGGAATTCCGGCATCACTTAGAGTGCGCTTCGCAATTTCGCCGAGGACATACGACTCAGTGAATTTCTTCGAGCCGACCACGACAGGTTTGGCAGGCAAAGAACCAGGCGAAAAAATGAGGAAAGCAGCGACGCAGGAAAAAAGAAGCTGGCGTCCGAAGGTTTCCTGTTTTCCTGCTTTCCTAATTCGGTTCATAAAACAGCAAGGCTTCGTTGCGCGCTGATGAATTCGGAAACGAAGGGGCTGGCCGGTTTTTCCCGAAGATCGGCGAGCGAACCTTGTTGGACGATCCGCCCTTCATTCACGAGCACGATTACATCTCCGAGATAAGCGGCTTCGGCGAGATCGTGCGTGACCAGAAGCGCTGTTTGCCGGAGGCGCGCGAAGATTTCTTTCAAATCTTTTTGTAACGCCGCGCGCACGAGCGGGTCGAGCGCGCCCAACGGTTCATCGAGCAGGAGTAATTCAGGGGAGAGCATCAGCGCGCGCATCAAACTCACGCGTTGGCGCTGGCCGCCGGAAAGTTCGAGTGGATATCGGCCAAGGAGATTCTCGGGGAATCTCGTCAGCACACAGAGTTCGCTAAGACGCGCCCGCATTTCGTTGTCGGCGCGACCGAGATGACGCGCCATGAGTAGAATATTCCCGCGCGCTGTCAGGTGCGGAAAGAGGCCGCCTTCCTGGATCACGTAACCGACGCGCCTCCGGACAATGTCGATCCCGCCTCCGCCGAGCCTCCGGCGGGCAGGCTTGTCGGCAGTAATGTTAGTGCCGTCGAAAAGGATTTGGCCACTGTCAGGTTGGATCAAACCGATGATTAAACGCAGCAGAGTCGACTTGCCGCAGCCGCTCGGTCCGATCAGGACTGTGGTTTTGCCGTGCTCAATCGAAAGATCGATCGCATGAACTGCCGCAGCGTCGCCGAACGTTTTTGAAACACCGACCAGTTGAACTAACGCGCTCATTTATTGTAGACGCTTCGCTGTGCGAAGCGCGTCGCGAGTTCACTATTCATGACGTGCGTCGCGTCGCCCTCAGGGCGACGGCTACAGGACGGTGAAATAGAAAACGCCAAACCAGCGCGCATCGTCAGTCCACACTTGCTCGAAATGAAAGCCGGCCTGGCGCGCGAGTTCGATAAATCCGGGGATGGTGTGTTTGTAGGAGTATTCGGTGAGAATTTCTTCGCCGGCGCGAAATTGAAATTCGCGGTCGCCGATGTGAACCGTTTGTTCCTTGTCGCTGATAAGATAAATCTCAATCCGTCCCTGGGTTGGATTGTAGATCGCATGATGCTGCCAGTGGTTTAGATCGAAGTCTCCCCCCAGCTCGCGATTGATCCGGCCGAGAAGATTTTTATTGAACTGCGCAGTCACACCGGCGGCATCGTTGTAGGCGCGCTCGAGAACACCTCGATCTTTCTGGAGATCTACGCCAATCAACAAACCGCCGCCCTCGCCGGCGAGGTCGACCAGGCGCGCGAGGAATTCCTTCGCGGTTTCGGGCTCAAAATTGCCAATGGTCGATCCTGGAAAATAAATCACGCTCCGTGACGAAAGGTGACGCGGCAGCGGCAACTCGAATGGCTCGAGGTAGTCGGCGGAGACCGGCAGGACTTGCAGCGCCGGAAACATTTCCCGAAACCGGGCCGAGGATTTCTCCAACTGTTCCTTCGAAATGTCGATCGGCACGTAAACAGCCGGATTGTGCAGTTCTTCGAGTAGGATTCGCGTCTTCGTTCCGGCACCGGTGCCAAGCCCGATTAGTTCGATCTGAGGACCGAGCGCCTTTGCCATTTCCGCGCCATACAAGCGTAAAATCTCGATCTCGGTTCGAGTAATGTAGTACTCAGGCAGCTCGCAAATCCCCTGGAACAATTGCGCGCCGCGCTCGTCGTAGAAAAACTTGTAGGGCAGTTGCCGAGGCGATTTTGAAAGTCCGGCCAGGACTTCCTCGCGAAAGTTTTCTTTCGTCGCTGCCGCGGCAACAGTCACAAGTCTTTCGTTCACGAGAGATCGCGCGCCAAACGGATCCCAGTGAATTGCCACCGTTTATCAGGTTGAAAGAAATTGCGATAAGTTTTGCGAATATGCGTGCGCGAGGTCGCGCAAGAGCCGCCACGCAACACGTATTGATTGCACATGAACTTGCCGTTGTATTCGCCGAGCGCGCCCGGCCCGGGGCGATAGCCCGGATAAGGTGAATAAGAGCTGCGCGTCCACTCCCAGACATCGCCGAACATTTGCGCGAGGTGCCCATCTCGCTGCGATTCGGGCACCGTTGCCGGATGAAATCGCTCGCTCTCGACGAAATTTCCGTCGATGTCGATCATTGCAGCCGCACGTTCCCACTCAAATTCTGTTGACAACCGCGCGCCGGTCCAGTTCGCGTAAGCGTCGGCTTCGAAATAACTCAGGTGCGTGACCGGTTCGTCCGGGTCGATCTTGCGCAAACCGGACAACGTAAAATTCCACCATTCGCCGTCCCGCTCGATCCAATAAAGCGGTGCGCGCCAATTCTGTTCGTTGACCGTAGTCCAGCCTAACGACAACCAAAACTCCGGACGGGAGTATCCATTGTCAGCGATGAACTCGAGATACTCACCGTTAGTGACCAGTCGATCCGCGAGCGAGAAAGGCAGGACCAGGGCACGATGGCGCGGTCCTTCGTTGTCGTAGGCAAACCCGCTTCCGTTATGGCCGATCTCAATCGTCGCTTCATCGAACTCGACAAACTTCAGTGGTTCGATGTCGATCTTATTGGTCTCGGCGTTGCGTTGACGGAATACCGGGTAAAGCGGGTTTTGCGCGAAGACGTGTTTGATGTCAGTGATGAGCAACTCCTGATGTTGTTGCTCGTGATGGATTCCGAGCGTCAGAATCGGTTCGATCTCGCGAAACAATTCCTCGTCGGCATTGGAAACCAGATCATCAATGTCTGAATCGACCGAGACGCGATATTTCTTCGCTTCTTCAACCGTTGGCCGTGAGATCAATCCACGGAGATCGCGGCGATGCATGGCGCCGGCGGCGTTGTAGTATGAGTTGAATAGATACGCGTACTCCGGAACAGCATCGCGATAGCCCGATACCCATTTCTTCAAAATGAAGGTCTCGAAAAACCAAGTGGTATGCGCGAGGTGCCATTTCGTCGGGCTCACCTCCGGCATTGATTGCACGACGCAATCTTCGGGAGCGAGATTTCCGGCCAATCTGGCCGTGAAATTTCGAACTTCACGAAAGCGAGCAAGCAGGCTCTCCGCCCGCGAAACCTTTTTCGCGGCCGCAGGTTTCTCTACTGTTGCGACCGCGGTTTGACTCAAGTGATTCCGCCCTCCTGTTCGAGTTCTTCTCTTCGCGCCTCGAGCATCTGATCGCGGGCTGCTTCCTCCCGGCCATCGCTGACGAGATGTTCACCCACCGTCTCTTCTTCGTCTTCAATCCCAGAACGGGGAACACGATGGCCACGATCGTCCGGAGTGACCGCCCACTCTTCGGTCACTTCCGAGTTGTCCGGCGTTTCTTCGGGAGGGTCATTATTTTCAGCACCCATCAACTCCTGACGCGCGTGACTCCAATCGGCATCGGTAAATTCGTCTGGATTGCGCTCGTCGATCATCGCAATCTCGCGGGCACGTCGTTCAATGTCTTCGGGGGACGGAACTCCCATTCCGTTGCCGTGAAGCTCGATTTTGCCGCTACTCGGTTTCTTTTCTTTCATACACTTAGATTACGAAAACCGAATCAGGTCTACGTGCAAAAAGTTACAGCCGCAAACTTCGGCAGGAAAGAGGATTTTGCTCGAGGCGAGTTTCGGAAATAATGGGAGCTTGATGGACGAGTGCAAGAGGCTCCGGCTGAAAAATGGCGGCGAACTCGCGTATGTTGAGTACGGCAACGCCATGGGCCCGCCGGTTTTGTTTTTCCACGGCTGGCCGAGTTCACGCACTATGGCGCAGCTGACCGATGCGGCTGCACAGGAGCTTGGCGTCAAAATTATTTCTCCTGATCGCCCCGGTATTCGCGATTCCAGTTTTCAGCCGAACCGGAAATTGGTCGATTGGCCGCAAGTCGTTGAGCAGTTGGCGGATCACTTGCGGATCCAACAATTTCGAATTCTGGCTGTCTCGGGTGGCGCCCCCTACGCCTACGCCGCCGCGTGGAAAATTCCCGAGCGAGTGCTGGCAGTCGCGATTGCAAGTGGCGCGCCGCCGATTGTCGATCTTGGCGACCATTCCGGATTGCTTTCGCTTTACCGCCGGCTGCTTTGGCTCTATTACCGCTCGCCGCAAGCGCTGCGGGTTCTTTTTTATCTGGCTGGCGCAATCGCGAGGGTTCGTCCGCCAGTTCGTTTTCGTCCGTTCGTTCTGAAGCTTCTACGATTGCAACCGTGCGACGCGACGTCCTTGGAAGATTCGGTCGCATTTGAGGCGTGTTTCGAAAGTCAACGCCGCGCCTGGCGAGCATCGGTCAAAGGGCTTACCGCCGACGCGGAAATCTTTGCCGCGCCCTGGGGATTTCGCCTGGAAGATGTCGATGTTCCGGTGCGTCTCTGGCACGGAACGAAGGATCGCGCCTTTTCCACTGGCGTGGCTGAGTATGTGGCGGCGCGACTTCCCAATTGCCAAGCGCGCTACATCGAAGGCGAAGGCCATTATTCGCTCCCTATCCGGCACATGCGCGAAATCCTGGCGGATTTGATTAACGTTGATGGAAGGCGCCGCGCTGTCGGCGCCCATTAATTTTTGGGACAGGACAGCGCGTCTCCCTCCAGCTACAGTCCAGAGTGGAAGATTTTACCGGGGGAGCGATACACGATCAGCCGGCACGGCGCCTTTGGACGGTCGATCCGCCGTTTGATGCGCGGGTAAAAGATCTGGTCCGCGATTGGGGTGCGAATAAAAATCCGGAACTGATCGAAGAAATGATCGTGACCGCGTTGAAGATGGCGCGGGACGAGATGGGCGTGGCCGATCTCAAACTGATCAATCGTTCGCTCAAAGAAATGCGATATGCCGCGAAGGTTTTTGCGCGCTATTCGCAGTTTCGAAAAGTTGTCGTGTTTGGTTCAGCCCGGGTCAGCTCAGATGCGCCCGAATCGAAGGTCGCTGAAGATTTTGCGCGGACGATGGTGTCGCACGATTACATGGTCATCACCGGCGGTGGGGAGGGGATCATGGGCGCGGCCCAGCGAGGCGCGGGGCGCGACCGCAGTTTTGGTCTCAACATTCGCCTGCCATTCGAACAGCAAGCCAACGAAGTAATCGAAGGCGATCCGAAGTTGATCAATTTCAATTACTTTTTTGATCGCAAACTCAACTTCGTTAAGGAATCGCATGCCTTCGCGCTTTTCCCGGGAGGGTTCGGCACAATGGACGAAACGTTCGAAGTCCTCACTCTGATGCAAACCGGCAAAGCGCGGATTATTCCGGTCGTGTTGCTCGATCGGCCCAATGGCACTTACTGGCAGACATGGATGAAATTTCTGACCGAGCACCTTTTTAAACTTGGTTTGATTTCATCGGAAGATTTTTCGTTTTTTAAAATCGCGCACAGTGTCGATGAAGCGGTGCGCGAGATCCTCCAGTTTTACAAAGTCTATCGCTCCGCCCGCTGGGTGGGGGAACAGCTGGTTTTGCGCATTTGCCAGCCGTTATCGAAAAGCGCGGTCGCCGATCTGAACCAGAATTTCTCAGACCTTCTTCGGGAAGGCGCGCTTGTTCAGGGGAGCGCGTTACGACAGGAAAAAAACGAGCCGGAAATCTGGGATCTGCCGCGACTGATCCTGACGCCGTATCGAAACAATTTCGGCCGGCTCCGTCAATTGATCGACGCGATCAATCTGGCGTCAGTCGGGTAGAATCGGCTCCGGACTTGCGATCGGCGCCAACGCCGTAGTTTCGGCGCGGTCCACTCGAACATGACGCTTTTTGTTCGCTTCGACTAAAGCCAGATCGACATCGAGCTTGGCGCGCATCATTCGATCGAAACAGAAATGTTCGCGCGCATAGCGAAGGCCGTTCTCAGCGCAGCGCGCGGCCAGCTTCGCGTCGGAAAGAAAAAGCAGAATGGCCGTGGCGAGCGCGTTGCTGTCGTTTGGTTGCACGATCAATCCGTTTTCGCCGTGAACGATGATCTCTGGAACATCGCCGACTCGGGTGGCGACGACTGGTCGGCCGCTGGCGAAAGCTTCGCGCAGGACAATCGGCGAGGCTTCAGTGTGACGCGACGCGATCACGACCATGTTTGCCGCCGCCAAAATGTCCGGTATATCCCAGCGATATCCCATCATCAGCACGTTGCCGTTCAAACCGGCGCGATCGATTGCTTTTCGGACCCACTTCTCCCGGCTCCGGCCGCCAGTTGCTTCTCCCACGAAAACAAAATGCGCGTCCTTGCGCTGGTGACGCACGATTCGCGCCGCCTCCACTAAATTGAACTGCCCCTTATCGGGACGGATCATACCGATGTTGGCAATGATCGGTATCTCCGCTGAGAGTCCGACTTCGCGGCGGAATTTCATCCGATCGTGTTTGGGCGAGAACTTCTCCAGGTCGACCGCCGACCCGATTACCTCAATTTTCTCGGGCGCGATCCCATACTGTTCGATGAATTCTTTTTTAATGATTTGGGCGTCGGCGACGATTTTCGCGCAGCCGTGTCGGTAGATGAAGGCGCGGTTCTTCTTGCCAAGCGGATCCGTAATGCAGCGCGCGCGGGTCACTGGCCAACCGCAGAGAAAAAGCGGCAGGCAGAGCCAGTGGTCTTTTGAGCTATAGCTTTTGATCAGGTCGACGCGGTTCCGGCGGCAGAAAAGCCAGATGCGAAATGAGACGAGTGGATTGATGCGATGCCTGAGCGACATCGGAATAACCGGGGTGCCGAGCTCGCGCGCCTTGGTCAAAACTTCACTCGTCGGGTCGCAGATGAGCCAGGCGCGATGGCCATTTTCGTTCAGCCAATTGATTTCGAGACAGGTACGATATTCCTGTCCGCCCCAGCTGCCACTGCTCTCGAGATGAAGTAAATTCACGCGGGATTGTCGATCTTTTCACCAGTGTGACTGACTTCCCCGCGTTTTTCGAGAATATAATGGTGGATTGTATTGACTGTCCGAAGGGCCTTGCCGGCCACCTCTGAGTTCGGCACGCCGACTCCGAACGTTTTTTCCATGCTGACCACCAGTTCGAGGGCGTCGATCGAGTCCAATCCGAGGCCGTTCGGGCCGAAAAGAGGCAAATCGTCGCCGATTTGGTCCGGCGTGGTCTGCAGCATCAGGTTCTTGACCAGCATCTCTTTAATACGCGGGCGTAGGTCGACATCGGACATAATTGAAGCGCGCGAAATTGTCGTAAACGGCGGTGCAGGTCAACTCTCCATTAAATTGGCGGGACACGCGCCGTCGTGTCCAGGTATTTCGGCGCCGGCAGCGCGACGCCCTCCAAAATTAGACTTGGTCGGGCTTGTCGCCGGGGGTAGCGCCCTGGTTCGGATCGGGACGGGCGCCGCCGGTTGTTGGAGTGTCGGTTCGGGCGACGGTCGATGCTGGTGGCAAATTCCCCTTGGTCGCCGTGTCGCTTTGACCGGCCTTATGCAATTCGTCCGTAAATTCGTCCTTGGCCTTTTGGAATTCTTTGATCGCCTGACCCATTCCGCGCGCGAGTTCGGGCAATTTCTTCGCGCCGAATAGCAGCAGAATGACAAGGAGAATGATCAGCAAATCGCCTCCGGAAAACAAGTTGGTCAAGCTGGCAAGGACGCTCATGGTCGGTGCAACATTCAGACCCCTTGGCCCAACTTGCAAGGCAATTTGGGACGGCCGGTTGCCGACAGGTTGCCCGGGTCCCGCTGTCTTGTGATTTCGCGCAGCGAGCGTAACTTCGTTGGTGCAGCGTTGCCGGGCATTTACGTTGATCGAGATCATCATCGCGGTCGCGATTTTGAGCGTCATTCTTTTGATGGCGGTGCCGAGTTTGGAAGGCGTCTTCACAGATCGGAAGCTGCGAGCGTCGTTGGACGGGTTTAACAAGCTTGTTCGACAGGCGCAGGAACGAAGCGTGTCCGAGCATCGCGCTTACTTGATTGTTTGGGGCGACAAAGATGTGATTGTGCAACCGGAGGCGTTCGCTAAAGACGAAGAAAAAAAAGCGGTGGCGACGTTTTCGTTGGAACGGGGAAGCGCAATGACGCTCACTTTGCCGGCCGCGCTCACTGCGAAGCCCGCGGCCGAATGGATTTTCTGGCCGACGGGCACATGCGAGCCCGCGATCGTTCGCTTTGTTGGAAGAGGGGGAACGTGGACGGCAAATTATTCGCCGCTCACAGGCGACGGCGAGTTAGCAAACTATGTGGCGAGGTAAGATCAGAGATCAGAGATCAGAGATCAGAGGTCAGATTGCCTTTGCCCTGTATGAAGTGCTGATGGGCCTGGCGATTTTCGCGCTCGGGGTGCTCGCGCTCGGTCGCGCAGTAGGAAATTGTCTCAACGCCAGCACCCTCAACGCGGAGGAAAATCGGGTCCGGCAAATTTTATCGAACCGGATGGCCGAGGTGCAGGCCACGCCCGGGTCTCCTGATCCGGCGAAGGAATTCAACGTCGATACCGGTTACGGGATCGTGAAGCTGATCCAGAAAAGCGCTCCCGCGGAATTGGAGGATGACGAAGGAGGTCAACTCGCAGATCTGAATCGGGTCACGCTTACGGTAAAGTGGAAGCGCGGCGGGGCGGAACAATCACAGCAAATCGAATTTTATGTTTATCGTCCCGGTGGTTAATCGCCGACGCGGCTTCACCTTGCTGGAGATCATCATGGCCGTGGCGATTTTGGCCACGATGGCGCTGGCGATCTATCGCTTTGTCCAATCCAACCTGATCGCGATCCGTCTTTCCTCCGAAACGTTGGCGAGCGAAGCGCGTTACGACGGTCTGCGCGAACTGCTTGCGGCGGAGTGGCAGAGTTTACCGAAGAGCTTGCCGGCTGAAAAGGGTGCACTGTTCGGTGAGGCATTTAAGTTAAACGATCGCGAACGCGATGAGATTAGCTGGATTTGCAGCGCCGGCCCGGGATTATTGACGCGATACGCGTCTGGGGACTTCGTGGTGACCCTGCGGTTGCAATCGGAGAAGAAAGACAGCGACCGGCTCAATCTCGGGTTTTTGCGCAAACCAAAAGACGATTCGGCGATCACAAACGATAATGAAACGTGGGTGCCCTTAATCGACGATGTGCGTAGCTTGCAGATTAGTTATTTTGACCCGCGGGTGAACGTGTGGGTCCCACGCTGGCCTGATAATGCTGGGACTTTGCCTTCGTTGATCAAAATAGTCTTGCAGCGCAAGGACGTGAATATCCCTTGGGAGGCGATTATTCCGACCTCGATGGGGCGAAGACCACCTCAGTGAGGATATCGATGCTATCTAGACGTCAGAGGTTAAGCAGCAGAAAACAGCCAGCAAAATCGCGCGGAGCGGCGATCATGCTTGCGCTCTGGGCGCTGTTTTTGTTGAGCGCATTGGTTATATCGTGGGCGCTCGATATTGACTCGCGGCTCTCAATTTCGAGCGAGGGAACGCGAATGCTCAGAGCTGAAGCCGCCGCTTGTTCAGGAGTAGAAGTTGCGCTGCATCCAGCGGTCAATCCGGGATCGCCAAATTTGAGCGGACAATTGGACAAGGGCGCGAGTTACGAAGCGCGGATTACGGGCGAAGGCGGCCGTTTGAATTTGAATTGGCTACTCGCGGGAGAAGATCCGAACAAATTGGGAATATTGCGAAAATACTTGGCAAACAAAGGGATCGATCTCAATGAACGCGAAGCGATGGTGGATGCGCTGCTTGATTGGGTGGAACCGAACGCTGGTCTCCATCATTTAAATGCACCTCCCGAAAGTGACGCATATCATCCCGCGCACGCTCCGCTGACCCGAGTCGATGAACTGAAGCAAGTCGCAGGGTGGTCGGAGTTCACCAGCACGCCGGGCTGGGAAGACGATTTCACGGTAAACAGCACCGGCCTAATCGACCTGCAGTGGGCCTCGCGCGACGTGTTACTCTCTTTGCCGGGATTAGAAAATATGCCTGACATGGTCGATCGATTCTTACAGTTGCGGCGGGGACCGGACGGAATCGATGGGACCGAAGATGATATGTATTTCCGAAGCCCCCAAGAGGTTCAAGTCGCACTCGGATTGGATCAAGAACGGTTCAAGCAACTTCAAACTTTTGTTGCGCTGAACATTCCGATCTTCCGCGTGGTCAGTGTCGGAACGGCCGGTAAAGCGAACCGCACGGTACAAATGGTGTTCAATCGGAACGGCCTGGTGCCTCAAGTCATTACCTGGAAGGAGTTTTAGTCATCGAGCCGACGTCGACGCCTGTTTTCATCACCCCGACCGCGCACGGCTGGAATCTTTTGCGCGTCCGTGACGGCGACGGTTCGTGGAATGTGCGCTTGCTGCGCACGCTCGATGAAGCCGCGCCGCTCGTCTCCGCTCAAGACGATGTCGTTTTGAGTTTGCCGGTCGTCGCTGTGCTCGCGCAGCGATTTCGTCTGCCCACGGTCGATCCGACGGAGTTTCCAGAGATGGTTCGGATTCAAATCGAGAAAGCGCTTCCATTTTCAGCGGAGGAAGTGACGTCTGACTTCGAATTGATCGAGCAAAACGAGACCGAGAGCGTCATTTCGGCCGTTGTGGTGAGAAATGAGCGTTTGGCTGAAATCGCCGCGCCGTTGCTCGCTAAAGGCATCATACCGCGCCAGGTCACGGTTTACGCTGCGCAACGCGCCACGACCCACGCGCCCGAAGGCCGGGCGCTCCTGATTTATCCCGAAGGAGAAGCGCTCGTTTCAGCCGTCTCCGAAAATGGCAAGGTCAGTTTCGCCCGGACACTCGACGGCATCGCGCCGGAGCAACTGAAAATGGAACTGCCACAGCTGGCAATGAGCGCCGAGCTCCAAGGCATCAATTGTTCGTTTCCAAATGTTTTGCTCGATGAAAGTTGTTACGAGTTGCGTGACACGGTTCAGGGAATTTTGGCGAGCCCGACCGAGCTCGTTGGCATCGAGACGCCGCCGGCATCCGTTAAACTCAATCTCTTGCCGGACAGTTGGCGACAACGCCGTGTCCAACTGGTTAAGCGTGGCGAATGGCAGAAGCGACTCGTTCTGGCCGGCGGCGCCTACGCCGCGCTCTTTCTGCTCTTTCTACTTTACCTTGGTTACACGCGTTTCGCGATTGCGCGACTTGATCGACTGATTGCGCGCGAGGCGCCGCAAACTCAATTCATTCGCGAGACCGAAGCCAAGTGGAAAGCGCTCGCACCGGCGATCGACTCGCGCTACTACCCGGTCGAGATTTTGTTGCACCTTTACGAAGGTTTGCCGTCGGCCGATGTGCGCATCACCGCTTACAATCAGTCCGCGCGCCAGATTTCGATCGACGGCGAAGCCAACGCGGCTGCGCTCGCCTATCAGTTCGCCGAGAAAGTGAAAAAGAATCCCGGGTTGCAAATTTTCCGTTTCGATATGGGTTCGCCGCGGATTTTAGCTAATAATCACGCCCAATTTCGCTTGGAAGGAAAACCGCGATGATGGCGAAATTGACAGCGGCCTATCAGCGAATGAGCCAGCGCGAGCGCATGATGACGCTGGTTATCGCCGGCATTTTGCTCCTGCTCATCAACATCTTCATCTGGAGATGGCTTTTGGGAACGATTAACGGCTCACGGAGTGAGCTGGCCGCGCGCAAGGCCACCCGCTCCGAGCAGAACGTTTATATGAGAGAACGCGAGCTCTGGGCCAAACGCGATCAATGGCTGCAGAAAACTCAGCCCACGCTCAAGGGCGCCGAGGAAGCCTCCACTCTGCTCGACCAACTCAAACAAATCGCCGGCAAATACAACATCGTAATCGAGAACCCGGCGATTGGTTCCGGCGAAACAACCCCAAATCATCAAGCCGTTTTCGCTTCCATCGAAACCAGCAGTCATTGGCCCGAGCTTGTTCATTTTCTTTATGACGTTCAACAACCAGACGCCTTCATTGTCTTTGAAAGTGTGAACCTCGCCATTGATGGCAACGACGCGACGATGATGCGTGGTAAATTCAAAATCGCGCGCTGGTTTGCGCCGCCGCAACAGAAAAAGGGTGGAGGATGAAACGCATACTCCTTGTCTGTGCGTTGATTTCGATTTTCGCTCTGCCTTTAGCCGGCTTCGACGAGGCCGTGCCCGAGCGTTTCAGTTTCCAGCGTTACGCGCCCATGTTGAACGCGGCGCCCTTTGCCGTGCCTAATCAGACGCCGGGCTCGCCGCTAGCTATCAAGAGCATTGAATGGAATGAGCGGGGCATTCGAATTTTTCTAAATGATGGACGTATAATAGAGAATGTCCGTCCGGTTCCTCCCATTCTGGAAGATGGTATTATGTATCCAGTATTGCCTCCTAAACGCCCCAAACAGTAAACAATCATATGCGAGTATTTTTTTCAGTTTGCGCACTCTGTGTCAGCGTGTCGTCTCTTTTCGCGGCTGACGAGCTGCCAACGAAGCTAAATTTCGACCGCTATCAAGGAATGCTCGATCATTCGCCGTTCGCCGTTGCCAGCGCAGTGGTTGCGCCGGAATCGACGCCGAATTTCGCGAAAGATCTTTACGTCGCCAACGCCGCGAAGTCGCCGGACTGCGACATGGTTACAGTCGCGTCGACTGCTGACAAGGAGTTCAAAAAATATCTGACGACGTGTGGGCCAGTCGATGGGTACGCAATCGCGAATATCGAATGGTCGGACCAAGTGGGGGAAACCAAGGTAACGATCAGCAAGGATGGTCAGTTTGCGATGCTCACTTTCAACCAGGCGGTAATCGCTCAACCGTTGCCGAATAGACCCGCACCGGGTGTTGTCCCACCGCTGCCGCAGCCGGGTTTTCAGAAACCGGTCCAAAATCCCGGAGTGGCCATGCCGACACCGCACGTGCGCGGCACCATTCAAAGAAATCCCCAGCAACCGCAGGCGCAACCTCCACCGCCTGCCACGGCGGAATAGATTCCGCGGTTTGGTGATTTAAACTTCCCGCGTTATTCGCCCCAGTCGTCGTCGGCCGTGTCCGGCTGACGATCCGGCCCAGCCGAAAAAAGATCGTATTTGTCCGGATGCTTAATTCCAGGGCACCGATAAATGTAAACCGTGCCCCAGGGATCTTTCGGAAGTTCTTTGAAGAATGGATACCACCGAGTTGGTCTCGGATCGGTCTGAGCCTGGGTCACGAGCGCTTGCAAGCCTTGCTCGGTGGTCGGATAAAAACCGTTCATCGCTTCGTATTGCATCAACTGGGTGCCGATCGATTGGACATCGGCCCGGACAGCAGTGGTTTTTGCGAACCCTGTTGGATTGCCCATTTTTGAGATGGCGAGGCCAAGCAAAATAACGATGATGCTGACCACGATCATGATCTCGAGCAAGGTGAAGCCGGATTGATTCGTTCGTTTCATCATTGATGACTAACACAGACACGCAACGGCCGGTTGCGGTTCAATTAATGGTCGGCTTGGAGCAGATAATCCGATTTCTCCCAAAGATATTTTAGTTGCACTTGCGTCCCGCGAATCGCCGATGTCGATGTAGTCGAACCGCTTGTGATAATCACATCGTTGGTGCCGACTTTCAAGTTGCTGACGGGAATCAGTTTTTGGGCGCGAAGCCAGCCGGTATATTGAAAGCGCATCTCTTTCAGCAACGATTCCATCTTCCCGCGATAACCGGGGTCGGCCAGTTCAGGTAAGGTGAGCGTCGCAGCTCCGACGTCTTCGCCGTTTACATAAACTTCCGGTGGCGAATCGATCCGAGGACTTGCCACTTCAAATGTTAACAGTGCGAGCAAGGGCTGCGATTCAATCCCAAACTGAAAGGCCGCGCCTTGCTGCGGGTCGGACCCGATAGGGATTGTCTCGCTCGCCAGGGTTGCGGTAACAGTCCCGAAATTTTCCAGGTCCTGTTCTGGCGAGTGCAACGGAGGCAGCGACGAGAACGGCTCGGGAATGATATCGCGATGTTCGGCATTGACCGGATGCACAACTTCGCTGCTCGTCATCCAGTCGAGGAACGCGCCGCGAATTGTCTTACCGTCGCCGGGCACTTCAATGTCGAGCGTTGAAATACCGCTCATTGGAATCATGACCGAATCTGAACTCGGCAAACCCACACCCGAACCAAGTTCGCCCGAACGCAAAACTTGGGAACCCGATTCATCCCACGCCACCAGTTCGGGTCGCGCGTTTGGGTTATCATCGAAGAATAGACGAAAGAACATGACTTGAAAATCGCCGGCCGGGCGCCCCACCCGAATGCGAAAGACCGACTTGGGTGCGCCGTCGGCGCCGGTCGTGGAAGTCATGTTGACCGCTTCGACCCAGTTGGGCGCACTTTGCGGGCGCGACGCTGCCGATGGATGCTGGCGCAAATCGATCCACGCGCTTTCCGCGGTGCTTTGTTCAATCGCGCCGCTTTCTTGATGCGGCAAACCGTCGCTAAAAGCTTCCTGAGCGAGAGCGGAAGAGGTTGCGCCGATTAGCCAAAAAAACGCAACGATGCGAACCAGCATTTGGCTGCGAAGAATATCTTAGTGCGGCCGGAACTGCAAGCTATGTGTCGCTTCAAACACCGCCGAAAGAATACTGTAAACAACCAGCCCCACGACCAGCGCAATCACGACAATGATCACCGGCGGGATCAATTGCGAAATAATCGCGACGTTTCGGTCCAGCTCGCGTTCATAAACATCAGCGATCGTTTGCATCGTTTCGCCGAAACGTCCCGTCTGTTCGCCTACCGCCATCATGTCGGTCAGTAAGTCCGGGAAAATATGCTGCGAACCAAGTGCAGCTGAAAGTGTCGCCCCGTCAATTACCGCGCGGCGGGCCTCCGCAATTTTTAATTCCAAATAGCGATTGCCGGCAATCTCCCTGACCAAATCGAGCGCCCGGAGAAGGGGAATTCCGTTTTGGATGAGCGTGCCCAGTGTCCGCGAAAATTGCGCGTAATAACGATAACGAATCACGCGGCCGTAACCGGGTATCTTCAATCGAAAGCGGTCCCACGTCAGCCGTCCCTCTTCCGTACGCACGAATGCGCGAAAACCGACACTCGCGCCAATCGCTATTAGGATCGCCAGCCACCAATAAGTAATGATGCCGTGATGAATCTGCATCAGAATGCGCGTTGGCAACGGAAGCGCCCCGCCGATTTGCGCCATAAACCCGGTCAGCTGCGGCACCATGTAGGTGATGAAAATTGTGATCAGGCCTGCGCCGGCGACGGCGAGAAACGCGGGATAGATCAACGCCTGCTGGACGCGATCTCGCAGATCCTTTGCCTGCATTAAGTGTTTTACGAGTCGGTGCAAAATCTCCGGCAGCGCACCGCTCGCTTCGCCGGCCGCGACTAGATTGACAAAGAGCGGCGGAAAGATTCGCGGCATCTCGCGCAGGGCCTGCGAAAAACTTCGGCCGTCAACCAGCGCCTGATGCAACGTCCGCGTCATTTGCTGGACGCGCGGCTGCTTGAGCCGCTTTTCCAGGATCGACAATCCCTCATCCAGCGTCATGCCGGCTTGGAGTAGATGCGCGAGCTGCTCGGTGAAAATGAGAAGCTGGTTGTGTGGAATTTTCAGGGTCTGCGTTGGCGCAGAAGGAGTGGCCGCGGATTGTTTCTTGTCAGCACTTACTGGCAACGCGCCCACCACTTCGATCCGAATCGGAATGCAACGCTGTTGCTCGATCTGATGAATGGCGATCGCACGATCGGCGCAGTCCAATACTCCCTCGACTAATTCGCCTTGGGCGTTGCGCGCTCGATAAGAAAACTGTGGCATCGGACGGGAAACTAATTCGAAATCCGAAATGCGAAAGTCGCCTGCCGCTCACAAAATGTTGGACAATCCGATTCTCGCTGATTAATATGCGCGGCGGTTTAGACATGCTGCGAACCTCAGTTGTTCCTGCCTTCAGCGCGCATGTTGTCTCGATATCCAATTCGGATGTAGCGATCTTCCGTTTCAACGCTCACCCGTTTCGCGCTCTCTCCACCGGCCGGTGGTCGTTTACCCACTGAGCCAGGGCGCGGGATTAGAATTTCTATGGCACGAATGATGCAGAGAGAAACAGCAATATGAGGCCGTTCACGCTCGGCGTCCTGCTTGGTCTTGTACTCGCAGTGCAAGCGTTCGCGATCATCCGCCCGCCGTACCCGGCGAAGCCGATGCCGCCGTATCACGGTCGTTTTATCGTGATCGGCGACGATGCGAAACCAGGACAGGTCGTCGTAAAACCTCCAAAGTAAAGTCGCGAGTCTGCTGGCGCGAATTTGTGCACCGATCATCGGTGCTTTGGCGGACTTTCTCTCTCTAGACTGCGCTGACGTTGACACAGTTGGGTCGCGCGTTACTCTCACCTTCCGCTAACGGCGGGGTAGCCAAGTGGTAAGGCTGCGGTCTGCAAAACCGCTATTCGCGGGTTCGATTCCCGCCCCCGCCTCGAAACCATGCTCGGGTCTTGTGGACAATGAGGCTTTTTCTTCGCACGCCGGTTCGATTGATTCGCTCGCTGCCCGCGAGCTCACCCCTCGCGGGCTTCGTCCATGGAATCTCGTTCGAGTTTCTGAGATTTAGCGATTTAACGAATTAATGATTATCTTCGGCGCGTGACTGGCCGTTCGTCGAAACTGTTTGCCGCAGCTCAAGAGCGCATTCCCGGCGGAGTTAATTCGCCGGTGCGTGCACTCCGCAATGTCGGCGGCGAACCTTTTTTCGTTGAGCGCGCCGCGGGCTCGAGAATCTGGGACGTCGATGGCAACGAATACATCGACTACGTTGGCAGTTGGGGCCCGGCCATTCTCGGTCACGCGCCGAACGTTGTGATCAATGCCGTGCGCGAAGTGGCCACGCGCGGATTAAGTTTCGGAATTCCGAACCCGCTCGAAGTGGAATTGGCCGAACTAATCTGCCAATGGATGCCGTCGATCGAAAAGGTCCGCATGGTCAATAGCGGGACTGAAGCGGCGATGTCGTGCATTCGACTGGCGCGCGGATTCACCGGGCGCGACAAGATTATCAAATTCGATGGCTGTTATCACGGTCATGCCGATTCACTTTTGGTTCAGGCCGGCAGTGGCGCGCTTACTCACGGACGCCCTGATAGCGCAGGCGTCCCTAAATCGTTCGCCGAGCTCACCATTTCTCTGCCGTTCAATGATGTCGATCTTGTCCGAAAAACTTTCGTCGAAAACAAAAACAAAATCGCAGGCGTCATTCTGGAGCCGATCCCCGCGAACGCCGGGCTTTATTTTACAAAAGAAAATTTTCTCTCGAGCTTGCGAGATGAATGCACCAAATGGGACGCGCTTTTAATTTTCGATGAAGTGATGACCGGATTTCGTGTTGCACGCGGTGGCGCTCAGGAGATTTATGGAATCAAGCCCGACCTGACCGCCCTTGGTAAAGTGATTGGCGGCGGATTGCCGGTCGGCGCGTTTGGCGGACGCGCCGAAATCATGGATCAACTTTCACCGGACGGACCAGTTTATCAGGCGGGAACGCTTTCGGGAAATCCGCTGGCGATGGCCGCGGGACTGGCGCAACTGCGCGAGCTCGAACGGATCGACGGATGGGAACTGCTCGAAAAACTCGGCGCCCAATTCGAAGAGTTGACGCGTGTCGCGATCGCCGACGTGAAGGTCGAAACCACGTTTCACAGAATCGGCTCGATGTTTTGTTTGTTCTTCGCGCGCGGACCGATTGTCGATCTTGCGGGTGCGAAGCGAAGTGACCTAAAAATGTTCGCGAAATTTTTCCATGCCTGTTTGGAGCGCGGTGTTTATTTCGCGCCGTCCCAGTTTGAAACCGGTTTCGTTTCCACGGCCCACACTCCGAACGACGTCGAACGCACCGCGAACGTTGTTCGACAAGCGCTTCACTCGAAATGACAAATTCCACAAACTCGCGGATTCGCGCTGTCTCGAAGTTCTTTTTCGACGGCGACCGGAAGTTTTTCATCAAAGGCGCGACTTACGGCCCGTTTAAACCGGACGCGAAGGGGAACAGTTTCGGCCGGCCTGAACAGGTGGATATCGATCTTCGGATGATGCGCGGGATCGGATTGAACGTCTTGCGGGTTTATCATCCGCCTCCGGAGTGGTTCCTGGAAAAATGTTTCGCGGCCGGAATGCGGGTTTTGATCACGCTGCCGTGGGAAAAACACATTGAGTTTTTGCGGGAGAAAAAAATTCGCAACGAAATCGTGCGAATGGTGCGCACCACGGTTCGGAGATATGTCGGTAATCCGGCCGTGCTTGGTTATTTGGTCGGCAACGAGATTGCAAGCACAATGGCGCGCTGGCTCGGTGTGCAGCGGGTGACCGAATTTGTTGAGCACCTTGTTCGGATCGGACGTGCAGTCGACCCCAACGTCCTCTATTCCTATGCGACCTATCCGCCGACCGAATATTTACTCCCGCAGAACGTCGATTTTTTCTGCTTCAACGTTTATCTACACAATCAGCGCGATTTCGAACGCTACCTTTTGCGCCTGCAGAATCTTACCGGCGAGCGTCCACTCATTCTGGGTGAGTTCGGCATGGATACGATCCGCCATTCGCAGGACGAGCAGGCGGAGATGCTCGGCTGGCACATCGAGAGCGTGGGCAAATGCGGACTTTCCGGAACAATTTTGTTTTCCTGGACGGACGAATGGTTTACCGGCGGTAACGAAGTAACGGACTGGGCTTTCGGGATTGTTACCCGCGAGCGCGAGCCGAAGAAAGCGTTTCACGCACTGCGCGACAAATTCGGCCAGGACAATTCAACTCTGCCGCATCGCGCTCTCTCGGAGGCGCCGTTGGTTTCGGTGATTGTTTGTTCCTACAACGGGGCTCGGACGTTGGCCGATTGTCTCGAGTCGTTAGGCAAACTCAATTATCCAAATTACGAAGTCATCCTGGTTGACGACGGGTCGACTGACAACACGGCGCAGGTCGCCGCGCAATTTCCAAGTGTCCGTTACATTCCTCAGAGCAATCACGGTTTGAGTCACGCGCGCAACACCGGCGCGGCCGCGGCCAAAGGCGAAGTGTTCGCCTACACCGACTCGGACTGCATGGCCGATCCCGATTGGCTGTACTATTTAGTGGGTACGCTCTTGAGCAGCGATTACGCCGGAGTCGGTGGGCCGAATGTGAGTCCGCCGGGGCAAAACGCGATTCAGGCGTGCGTGGCCGCCGCGCCCGGCGGACCGAGTCACGTTTTGTTGACCGATACCGTGGCCGAGCACATTCCCGGTTGTAACATGGCATTTTACCGCTGGGCGTTCGACCAAATCGGCGGTTTCGACCCAGAGTATCATAAAGCCGGTGACGACGTTGATTTCTGCTGGCGCCTTCAGCAAGCGGGCTTCGTCATCGGTTTTAGTCCCACCGCTATTGTCTGGCATCATCGGCGCTTCACCCTTCGCGCGTTTTTGAAACAGCAGGAAGGTTACGGCGAAGCCGAATCGCTCCTCCGATTCAAACATCTTATTTTCTTCGGTCCGACCGGGACGGCGAAATGGCGCGGGCAAATTTACGGCGCGCCGCGATTCAGCTGGTTCATTGATCGCCCGGTTATTTATCATGGCGTTTTCGGTGAAGGATTCTTCCAGTCGATGTATGCCACGCCGCAATCGGACCTGGCCGCGTACCTCAGCAGCATCGAATGGTTCGCGCTCACGCTGTTCCTGTTTGGTCTTGGAATTTTTCTGCCCTCGCTCCGGATCGTCCCGTATCTAATGTTTGGCGGCACGCTGACAGTGGCGCTTTCCTACATGGTTCGGGCGCGGATCGAGCCAAAATTCGACACTGTTCCCGCGCGGTTGCTCGTGATGTGTCTGGCTTTTCTGCAACCGCTCGTGCGTGGATTTTCGCGCTACTTCACCTGGCTCCATTTCAAACGGACACCGCGCAGCGTCATTCGTGCCCACGAACATTTGCCCGCCGCTGCCAAACCGGGCCGCGGCCTGCGCCGGCGGGTTTTCTGGAGTGAAGAGGGGCGAGATCGCCATCATTTGCTCGGCGCGATCTTCCAATTGCTCGAAGAAGAAGGCTGGCGCTATTCGATCGATACCGGTTGGAACGAATGGGACATCCAGATTTACGGAAATTTTTGGTGGAGCATTGTTCTGCAAACGGTGACGGAAGATCACACCGGCGCGAAACGATTGACCCGCGTCCGGCTGCGCAACCGGCTCGTCACCACAACGGTAATCATCAGTCTGGTCGCGCTGAGCATTGTGATCTACCGGCAGCTCCACGCTTCCCATCTCGATCTTTGGTCGATCATTCCGTATTTCATCTTTCTTGTTTTCCTTGCATCGCGCGCGCGGGCTTTGAAATCGCGAGTGGCGGAACTTGTTGATCTTGCGGCGCATCGCGCCGGCTTGCAGCGAATCAGCGGTCGCGGCGTTGTTGCGCCGCCGGTTTTGCCGGTCCAGGCAATGGAGGCAATGCAGACTGACTCAGCCCAAACATGAAAAACGGCCAGATGATTCGGTTCGCCCTGGCGCTGGTGCTGGAGCTAATCTTTTTTGCGGCGCTTAATTTATTCGATGATTGGACGCTCGAATCGATGCCGGCAAAGTTTGTCGCGGCCGCGTTTCTCAGCGGTGTGGCTTATCTGGCCGCAGTTTCCAATTTCAAGGTCGACATCTCGCTTCAGAAACAAGCGATCTTGTTTTGGGGCGTCGCGATAATTTTGCGATTGATCGCGCTCCCGCTTGCACCTGGCGACGATCTTTTTCGCTACCAATGGGAAGGCAAAATTCAGCGCGCCGGATTTAATCCTTATCTGATCGCGCCGGCCGATCCTCAATTAGACCAATTGCGGCACGATTTTCCTCAGGCCGCTAAAATTAATCATCCTGAACTTCGCGCCGTTGATCCGCCGGGCGCGGAGCTGCTCTTCAAGGTTCTGAGCGCGATAAAGAATCGGGCGCTTTTCTACAAAATCACTTTTGCCATCGCCGACCTGGCAGTGGCGGCGTTGCTCTTGCGATTGATTGCCGGGGAGGATCGTTATCGCGGCGCGGCGTGGTACGCTTGGAATCCGCTCGCGGTTTACACTTTTGCCGGGGCCGCGCATTTCGACAGTCTCATGATGCTGTCGATGGTTGGTGGAATTCTCGCGCTGGTTCGATCGACAACTCAAACTGGATCCGGAGCGAAGTGGTCGTGGGCGGTTTTAGCCGCTCTCCTATTTGGAATTGCCATCTCGCTCAATCTGGCCGCGGCATCGCTGGTTTTACTTTGCGCGGTTGCATTGCGCTGGCGCGCGATTGCTCTGGCCCTGACCGCACTCATACCGGTGCTCTTTAGTTTTGCATTCGGTTTTCCGAAGGTTCGGATCTGGGAATCGTTAGGCCAATTCACCCAGCTCTCCCGGCTCAACGATCTCTTTTGGTGGTTGATTGAAGAAACGGTCTGGCCAAACCCGCACCAGCGAAGTTTTCATTACTATCCGATCCTGATTGTCTGCGTGATCTCGGTCTCGTTCCTGTTCGTTCGCGATTGGAAACGCGGAATGCTCTGGGCCTTCGGAGTCGTGCTGGTGCTCAGCCCGATCTTGCATCCGTGGTATTGCGTTTGGATTTTGCCGCTGGCGGCGTGGCGAAGCGCTTACGCCTGGAACGTTCTCTCGGTCACGCTTTTTTCTTACTACCTGTTTTGGGACGAACGTCTCTTTGGCCTGCCGTGGCACGCTGAGCCGTGGATGCGCGGTCTCATTATCGCTCCGGTCCTGGCCGCTTTAGTTATGCTTGGCGCGCAAAAGAAAACGACGGTCGCATCGATTTAACGGCGTTCTCAAAATCGGTCGGCAGTGGAGCTTGGAAGCCTTTCCACTCCAGCGTGCGCGGATGTCGAAACCCTAATTTCCAAGCATGCAGCATTTGTCGCGGGAAAACTGCGGCGTGCTTTTTGCCGTAAATCCTGTCGCCCAGAACTGGGTGGCCAAGATGCTGAAGATGAACCCGCACCTGGTGTGTCCGGCCGCTGTGCAATTTGCATTCGACCAGGCTCGTCTCATCCGATGAGCTCAAAACACGGTATTCCGTCTTCGCCGCGCGCCCGCGCCTCGACGCAGTCGACATTCGTTGTCGATCTGCTGGATGACGTCCGATTTTTTCTTCAACCGTTCCTGTATTTTTGCGCAGCTTCCCAGCAACCAGCGCGAGATAAATTTTTTCTACGGTGCGTTGCTCGAATTGTTCCGATAATCCCCGGTGCGCTTCGTCGTTTTTTGCGACGACCAGGCAGCCGCTCGTCTCTTTATCAAGGCGATGCACGATTCCCGGCCGTTCCTTCCCGCCGATTCCGGAAAGTTTTGGGAAATGATGGAGCAGCGCATTCACCAACGTGTGCTCGCGGTGACCCGCGCCAGGATGAACGACCAACCCCGCCGGTTTGTTGATTACGATCAAATCCTCGTCTTCATAAAGAACGTCGAGCGGGATCGCTTCCGGTCGATTGTCGATCTTTTCCGGCGGTGGTTCGTTTACTTCAATTCGGTCGCCGCTGCGCACGAGATCGCGAGGGCGGGCTGGGGAGCCATTGAGGGTGACGAACTCTTTCCGCACCAGTTGCTGAAGGCGCGATCGCGAATATCTCGGCAGCTCGCGCGCCAAAAATTGATCGAGACGAAGCCGTGCTGCTTCTTTCGGCACGAGCAATTCGATGGTTGTCGATTCTTCTGCCATGCCGCCAGTGTCGTTACGGTCGACCGTAGCGTTGCCCGGCACATTGTCGATGTTGCAATCCGCGGCTGAAGCTCACGCCGAAAACGCTGCTGACTATCTCCACTTCATTCATTTGGGCGAACGCGCCAGACGTGGCGGTCGACGATAGCTTCGCGCAGTTTACGCCAATGTGACCGTCCAGGCGGACGCGGCCCGACAGTTAGCCAACGCCGCAGCCGAATCGAAGCCGGAATATCGCGACCAGATGGCGCTACTACTGCGGTAGGGCGCTCAAAATTCCAAAAACCAAGCACCAAACTCCAGGGAATATCCAATCATCAAATTCCAAAGCGTCTGCCTGGATTTGAACATTGGAACTTGAGGTTTCATTGGATATTGGAGCTTGGGCTTTGGAGCTTCGCGCTGGCGCGCGTTCTGCTGCCTAAGATGCATGCGTCGCTTGGTTTATCTGTTTTTTTTGCTCGCCGCTTTCGCAGCACACGCCGGGCAACTGCCGCTCACCGTCAGTGAGATCGGTCTGATGCTGCGCTCAGGCTATTCGAGCAACGCGCTCATGCAGGAATTATCGACTCGGCATTTCGCCGATAGCGTCGACGAAGCCAAAGAGAAAACGCTGCTCAAAGCCGGCGCATCCGGGGAACTGATAGCCGCTTTGAAGAGCGGAATTTATTCGCTTACGCCGGAAAAGACGGCCGCGATGCAAGAACAAATGGCCGCTGCGGAGCAACGCCGGACCGAACAAACCGAAGCGGCTCGCAAGTCTGAGGCCGCTTATGAGGCGCGCCTCATCCGCGAACGCAGCGCCAAGCCCACCAATCTGAATGCGGGCGGCACCGACGCGGTTTTGCAATTCCTCAAAGAGGACCTGGTTCAACTGCATAACGGCACCGTTGCTCATGCCGACGAGACAGCTTTAGCAAACAAGAAACTCATCGCGTTTTATTTTTCAGCGGAATGGTGCGTGCCCTGCCGCAAATTCACACCGCAACTGGTCGAATACTACAAGCGTGTCGCGCCCGATCATCCGGAGTTCGAGGTCGTATTTTACAGCCGTGACCGATCGCTCTTCGCAATGGAAAAGTACATGCAGGAGCAGAACATGCCCTGGCTCGCGGTCGATTACAGCAAACTGAAAGAGAAGGAAGTACTCAGCAAGAGTGCAGGTAACGGAATTCCATCTCTCGTTTTGGTCGATTCCACCGGCAAGCTAATCTCTAGCTCGCAGGACGTCGGTCCCCAAAAAGTCCTGGCCGACCTCGACGCCATCTTCGCTGGCAAAGCGCCGCCGCGCGTTGCCGCCGCGCAATAAAGGCAGTTGCCGATTACTCGCGAACCTCGTCTATTTTGACGAGCAAATGGCAACAGACTCGGGCGCGGAGCGTATGGCGCGGCTCGGCATTCGCGATGTCGATCTAAAGGAGACCTTTACGCGATCAAGCGGACCGGGCGGCCAGAACGTAAACAAAGTTGCGACCGCGGTGACGCTGCGGCATCGGCCGAGCGGCATCAGCGTAACGGTTCAGGATTCGCGTTCGCAGGCGCAGAATCGAAAGCTCGCGCGAGAGCGTTTGCTCGACGCGATTGAAGAAGCGCACCGCAAGCGTCGCGCCGCTGAGATCGCCGACCGGGAAAGAGCCAGGCGGCGCAGATCGGTGCGACCTGCTGCACTCAAGCGAAAGATTCTGGAGTCGAAACGAAAACGCGGCGAGTTGAAGAAGCAGCGCGCCAAGATCGGATTGTAGCGTTGCTCCGGTCGACGTGCGCGCTTGGCAAAGCCAATCGGCGACAACAAAATTCACATCTGCCGAAGCGGCTTAAAACGAAGCAATTATGTAACGATGATTCACACTATGAAAAAACTTCTTATTCCTTTGTTTTCGCTCCTGATTGCTGTGTTCCTGGGTTCCTGCGCTCACGAGCCCACGACTCAGACGACGACGACTACGACTCGCGAAACGACTGTGCAGCAGCCGACGTCGGCCACACAGACGACTACGACGCGCTACTGATTGGAAGTTTTCTTCCCGCGACGAGAAAAGGGCACGCAACCGCGTGCCCTTACTTCTTTTAGGCCTTCTCCGCTGTCGGAGTTTCGGCGCTCTGCGCTTCTTCTTCTGCTGCCTGACTGACGACTGGCGCGATCGCCCGCAATTTTTCGCCCTTGCGCAAATCCATTAGTTTCACACCCATCGTGTTGCGCCCCGTCTCGCGAATTTCTTTGACCCGCGTTCGGACCATTTGGCCTTTGGTCGTGATCAGCATCATCTCGTCAGTTTCACGCACGGTGAGGGCGCCGACGACGTCACCGGTCTTGGCGCCGGTTTTCATGGTGATGATTCCTTTGCCGCCCCGCTTTTGTTTGCGGTAATCGTCGAACGCTGTGCGCTTGCCGATTCCATTCTCACCAGCGACGAGCAGCATCGCGTTTGGATTGACAATCGCGATCGCGATCACCCGATCCTTCTTGTCCGGCCGAATTCCCCACACGCCCACCGTGTTTCGGCCTTGATCGCGCAACTGCTCCTCATGAAAGCGCAGACTCATTCCTTCTTTCGTGATCAGGACGAGCTCGTTGTTCCCGTTGGTGAGCTTGGCGTCGATCAGGCGGTCGCCTTTTTCAATTTGAATGGCGATAATGCCGCCTTTGCGAACGTTCCGGTAATCGGACAGGTTTGATTTCTTGACGATGCCCGATTGCGTCGCGAACACGATGTGGAAATTCTCGTCCCAGGTTTGATCGACTGCGCTCGGCCCAACGCCCGATTTCTTTGCTTGAATCCGGATGGTGGCGGCGATTTTTTCTTCTGGCCGCAATTGAAGAATGTTGGCGATCGATCGGCCTTTGGCCGCGCGTCCCATCTCCGGGATCTCGTAAACTTTTTCGACGTAGGCGCGTCCTGATTCGGTGAAGAACATCAGATAGTCATGCGTGGTCGCGGTGAAGAGATGTTCAATGAAATCGCCTTCCTCTTCTTCCGTCGCGCCCTCGCGTGTGGTCATGCCGATCACGCCTTTGCCGCCGCGGCGCTGTGCCCGGAACGCGCTGACCGCGGTGCGTTTGATGAAGCCGCCGTGGGTGATGCTGATGATGCACCCCTCGTTGGCGATGAGATCCTCCATGTTAATCTCGCCTTCATCGACCGCGAACTGAGTCAGCCGCGGCGAGCCGTGCTTATCGCGAAGCTCGCGCAGCTCTTTTTTGATGATGGTGAAAACGCGCTGCTCCTTGGCCAGAATGTCGCGCAGGTCCTGGATCGTTTTAATCAGGTCCTTGTATTCGTTGTCGATCTTGTCGCGCTCGAGGCCGGTCAATTGATACAATCGAAGATCGAGAATCTGGTTGGCCTGATGTTCGCTGAACGCGTAGCGGCCATCCGTCAGGCGCGCGGGATTGCGAACGAGGACGCCGATTTGCTCGACCTGCTTTTTGGTGAACTCGAACGCGAGCAGTTTTATTCGCGCTTCTTCGCGATTCGCTGATCCGCGAATGATGCGGATGAATTCATCGAGGTTAGCGAGCGCGATGAGATAACCTTCGAGCGTCTCGGCCCGTTCTTCGGCTTTGCGCAATTCGAAGCGCGTCCGACGTAAGACAACGTCGCGCCGATGTTCGATGTAGGCCGCGTTCGCTTCCTTGAGCGAGAGCAGCTTCGGCCGGCCGTGATCGATCGCGAGCATGATGACCGCGAACGAGCTTTCCATCGCGGTGTGTTTGTAAAGATTGTTGATGACGATCTTCGGATTCGCGTCTCGCTTGAGCTCGATCACCACGCGCGTGTCCTCGTCCGACTCGTCGCGGACTGCCGTGATCTCGCTCAGAATTTTTTCGTTCACGAGATCGGCGATGCGCTCGACCAGCGTCGCGCGGTTCACGTTGAACGGAATTTCGGTGATGACGATTTGTTCCTTGCCACCTTTGATTTCTTCGACGCCCGCTTTGCCGCGCACTTTCATGCTGCCGCGGCCGGTCTCTAGGTACTGGCGAACACCGGCGGTTCCCAAAATCGCGCAGCCGGTCGGGAAATCCGGTCCTTTCACGTGCTTCATCAACTCATCGAGCGTGATGTCGGGATCGTCGATTTGCGCGCAAATGCCGTCGATCACTTCGACCAAATTGTGCGGCGGAATGTTCGTCGCCATTCCAACTGCGATGCCGGTGCCGCCGTTGACGAGAAGATTTGGAAACGCCGCCGGGAAAACAGTCGGTTCGGTCCGCGTCTCGTCGTAGTTTGGAACGAAGTCGACCGTGTCCTTGTCCATGTCGACCATGAGCGCGGCGCCGAGATGCGTCATGCGGGCTTCGGTGTAACGCATCGCTGCCGGGGGATCGCCTTCGACCGATCCGAAATTTCCCTGACCGTCGACCAACCGTTCGCGCATCGCCCACGGCTGCGCCATGTGGACGAGGGTGGGGTAAATCACGGCTTCGCCGTGCGGGTGATAGTTACCGCTAGTGTCACCGCAAATTTTCGCGCATTTCCGATGTTGTCGGCCCGGGAAGAGCGACAAATCGTGCATCGCATAAAGAATCCTGCGCTGCGATGGCTTCAGTCCGTCACGCGCATCGGGCAGTGCGCGCGAAATGATGACCGACATCGAGTAATCGAGGAACGACCTCGACACTTCTTCAGCAACGTTAATCGGCTCTACTTTTTCGTTCGCGTTATACACGAGATTTAATGACGAATGACGAATGACGAATGCCGGAATAATGACCAAGCGCGTGACCGAAGAATTCTTTGTTCGGCATTCGACATTCGTGCGGCGTCATTTTAAACGTCCAGGTTTCGGACGTTCAATGCGTTGTCCTCGATGAATTGGCGCCGCGGCTCGACCACGTCCCCCATCAGAATCGTAAACATTTTGTCGGCATCGACCGCGTTGTCGTCATTCAAATCGACCTTGAGCAATTTGCGCTTCTCCGGATTCATCGTCGTCTCGAACAATTCTTTGGCGTTCATTTCGCCGAGTCCTTTGAATCGCTTGATCTGCACACCACGCCGTCCGATCTCCAAAATCTTCTCGAGGATCTCCGGGATGGAGAAGAGGGGGTGGGTGAGCGCTTTCTCGCCTTCGCCTTCGATCAATTCGAAAATCGGGCGATCGCTCGCCGCGTAGTGATCGACTTTCAAACCCTTGCGCGCCAGCTCAGCGATGATTTTCTGGATTGCAGCCGATTCGTGGAGCTCAACTAATTTGGCGCGGCGACGGACGCCGTTGGTTTTCGCCGCCGGTGCTTGGACATCGCCCAATGGCAACAGCTCCTGTTCGATCTGGGTGTCGAACAAATTGAGATCAAGATTGGATTCGTGAAACTTCCGGACCCCTTTCTCGTCGTGAAAATAGTGGACGGTCTCATCGTTCCCCTCCCGGACTTTGACGAGATAGGTCGGCAGCTTCCCGGACTTGGAATTGCGCTCTTCCAGATACGCCTCGAAATCACCGCCATGCCGGCGAACCACTTCGCTTAGCTTCGCCAATTTCTCGAGAGACTCGAGAATATCTTTTAGCTGCGCCGCGGTGATCTCTTTGCTGTCAGCGAGATTCTTCAGCTTCACGTCTTCGGCCCCGAGTGAAATCAGGATCTTGTTCAGCTGGACGTCGTCATCGACGTACTCTTCGCGCTTCTTGCGCTTGATTTGGTAAAGCGGCGGCTGCGCGATGTAAATTTTGCCGGCTCGCACCAGCTCGTTCATCTGACGGAAGAAAAACGTCAACAACAGCGTTCGAATGTGCGATCCATCGACGTCAGCGTCCGTCATGATGATGATCTTCCCATAGCGCAGCTTAGACATGTCGAAGCGGCCTTCATCTTTGCCGTTTCCATCTTCTCTCGCTTTGCCGATCCCCGTGCCAATAGCCGTAATCATCGCCTGAATTTCGGTGTTCTTGAGGAATTGGTCTTCGCGCGCCTTCTCGACGTTGATCAGTTTTCCCCGGATCGGGAGGATCGCCTGTGTCATTCGGTCGCGCCCTTGTTTGGCGGATCCGCCAGCGGAATCACCCTCCACGATATACAGCTCGGTTAATTCCGGGTCGCGCTCGGAGCAATCGGCCAGTTTCCCGGGCAAGCCGCCGCCGGTCAGCGCACCCTTGCGGATCGTCTCGCGCGCTTTGCGTGCCGCTTCCCGCGCGCGCGCCGCGGTTAGGATTTTCTCGAAAATCCGTCGCGCGATCGGCGGATTCTTGTCGAAGAAGGTCATCAAACCTTCGTAAACGGCCGAGTTGACGATGCCGTCGATCTCGGTGTTCACGAGTTTCACTTTGGTTTGTGATTCGAACCGTGGATTCGGAAGTTTGATGCTGAGCACGCAGATCAAACCTTCGCGGACATCATCGCCGGAAATCGACGGGTCCTTTTCCTTCATCAAGCTGTTCGACTTTGCGTATTGATTGACCGCTTTGGTCAGCGCCGTCCGGAACCCGGTGAGATGCGTGCCGCCGTCCGGATTCGGAATCGAATTGGCAAACGGCAAAATCTGGTCGTTGTAGCTATCGTTGTATTGCAGGACGACATCGACAAATACTTCGTCGCGCTGTCGCTCGATCACAATCGGCTTCGGGTGTAGCACCTGTTTGTTTTCGCCGAGCTGCTTTACGAATTCCTCAATGCCGTGCTTGTAGAGAAAGGTTTCCTTCTTTGGCGAATCGCCGCGTTCATCGGTCAGATTGATCTCGAGCCCAGGATTTAAGAACGCGAGCTCGCGCAATCGTGTCGCCAACCGCTCGAATTTAAATTCCGTGGTGATCGTGAAGATCGTCGGATCTGGCAGGAACGTGATCAGTGTGCCGGTTGCCTTCTTGGCCTTAACCTCGCCGATGACTTCCAGCTTTTTCGTCGTTTTTCCCTGGGCGAAGGCCATATGATAGACCTTGCCGTCGCGCGAAACTTCTACCTTGAACCATTCCGAAAGCGCGTTGGTGCACTTCGCGCCGACCCCGTGCAGACCGCCAGAATATTTGTAAGCGCCTTGCCCGAATTTTCCGCCCGCGTGCAGGTTCGTCAGGACGAGCTCGACGGCCGGCATTTTCCATTTCGGATGAATATCGACCGGAATGCCGCGGCCATTGTCGCGAACCGAAACGCTGCCATCGACGTGAACGTCTACGTCGATCTTGTCGCAATATCCGGCCAGATGTTCGTCGATCGAATTGTCGACAACTTCGAATACCAGGTGGTGTAAACCGCGCTCGTCCGGGTCGCCGATGTACATGCCGGGGCGTTTCCGGACCGCCTCCAAACCTTCCAGCTTGTCAATCTGAGCCGCGTCGTATTTTTGCGATTTATTGACGTTGGAAGAGTCGCGCTGGCGATTCTTATCGCTGGATTTGTCGTCGTCTTCATCGACAGCGACGGCGGCTCGAGCTGGCATCGAAAGAAGCTAGCGAAAACGAGTCAAAAAACAACTAATAATCTCGTGCCCACAAGCGACTTATTTCCGCTACCGGTTGGAGGCCCGGGTCGGCCCAAACCCATGATATTGTGGTCGACGGTATTGACTTATTCACACCCTTTTTTGCCTGCTTGACCTGCATCTTTTACACCCCGAAAATGTGCGCTCCTCATGCGCCTCCAAACTGTCGCTGAAGCTCGCTGGATCCTCGCGATTTTATTTTTGTTCGCGCTTGTAAGCTGGTTTTTTAGCGCGTGGTTTTCGCTGCTTTTCCTCGTTTTGATTCTCTACACGCTTTTCTTTTTTCGAGATCCAGAGCGAAATATCCCGGCTGATCGAAACGCCGTCGTTGCGGCGGCTGACGGAACCGTGATGGACATTTCCGAAGTCGAAGAGAGCGAAACTTTGAAAACGAAAATGCGTCGGGTGGGGATTTTCCTGTCGATTTTCGACGTGCACACGAATCGTGCGCCGATTGATGGCCGAATCATTTACCGCCAACACCACCAAGGACTTTTTCTCGATGCGCGCAGTCCGGATTGCTCGGAAAAAAACGAAGCAATGACTTGGGCGTTCGAAAATCCGCGCGCAACGATCGTGGTGCGGCAGCTCACCGGCGCCATTGCCAGACGCATCGTCGCCTGGGCAGATGTGGGGGATGAGCTCAGCAAAGGCGACCGCTTTGGAATGATTCGCTTTGGCTCGCGAACGGAAGTATACTTGCCGCTCACCGCCAGCGTGCTGGTGAAAGCGGGCGAACACGTGGCTGGTGGATCGACAATCATTGCACGGCTCCGCGATCCATGAACGACCAACCGTCCAAGATTTATCTCCTGCCGAATCTAATGACGGCGGGGAATCTGTTTTGCGGATTCACTGCCACGCTCAAGATTTTGGAAGGCGCGCTTTTGCAAAGCACAAACGCGGATGCCGCCGCCGATCTCTTTCACGCTGCAATCTGGTTCATCCTTGGAGCCTTCGTTTTCGATTTCTTAGACGGCCGGTTGGCACGTTTGGGCGGTCACGAAAGCCCATTTGGTCGTGAGTTCGATTCCCTTGCCGACATCGTTTCATTCGGGCTGGCTCCGGCTTTGATGGTCTATCGCGTCGTCCTCAATGAATTTCCGAACGCCTGTTGGATCATCGCTTTCGTTTACCTCTCTTGTGGCGCGCTGCGTCTGGCTCGTTTCAATACCGCGTCGGCCAACCACGAAAGAGAGGCCAGCACTAACGGTGCGAAAAACTTCACTGGTTTTCCGATTCCCGCCGCGGCCGGACTCATCGCGTCGATCACGTTGTTTTTACTCTGGCTCGCCGAAGGCGAACATCATCTCGGCAAATGGAAATTCGTTTTGCCTCCACTGCTGCTTTTTCTTTCATTCATGATGTTCAGCCGGTTCGAGTATCCCAGTTTCAAGGCGATCAATTGGAAGACACAAAAATCGATCCCGCGTTTTCTCGTGATCAGCGTTCTTCTCATTCTCACGGCGATGTTCTACCAATGGATGCCGGCCGTGTTGTTTCTTTCTTATTTGCTTTACGGTTTTCTGCGACCCTGGCTCTCCCGCGAATGGCGTCGCGAGATCGAGGAAGAAATCGGCGAAGAAGGAGCCGAAGAGCCGACCGAGCAAGTTTCGTAACGCCCGCGATGTTGTAGCTCCCCGCCGTCTCTGGCGGCAGAATTCTTCGAAACTGCCGATGAGGACGCCGGCAGCTACAACGCGTTCAGCTTTGCCAGCGTTTCCGGGTCGCGCACATCGGCCCATTCGCCCGTTAGTTCCAACGCCTTCACTTTCTTGCCGGACTGCGCCAGCTCACGAATCGCGTCGGTCAGTTCGTATTCGCCGCGCGGCGACGGTTTCAATTCCGCGGTGAAATTAAAAATGCTCGTTCGAAACGCGTAGAGACCGGCGTTGTACCATGGGCTCGTGGCTTCGCCCGGCTTTGATTTCTCGCGCAGATCGACAAGCTCGAATTTGTCATTCAGAAAAGCTGCGCCGCCTTTGCTCACGTCCTCGCCGCGCGTCAGGCTGATCAGCGCCTCCACGTCGTCGGCAAGATCGACAATCCGTTTGTAGTTCTCGGGCGCGACCAGAATGTCGCCGTAGGCCAGAACAAAGGCGGAATCGCCCACGAAATTCCGTGCCAGATCGACCACCCGGCCGGTGCCATCCTGCGCAACCTGCGTCGTATACTGGATGTCGATCTTGTAACGAAGGCCGTCGCCGAAGAAATTCTGCACCGCATCGGCCCGATAACCAACGATGACCAGAAATCTTTGAATACCGGCATCACGCAACCCTTCGACGATGTGTTGTAGGACCGGTTTCCCGCGCACTTCAATCATCGGTTTCGGCAAATCCGCCGTCAGCTCGCGCATCCGCGTTCCGCGGCCAGCCGCCAGCAGCACTGCTTGGTCGATCTTCGTCATTTTGTCACGTCGAGCGAACGAGCCAGTCCGGCCTGGAGTTTGAATGGAAAATTCTCAGCGGCTAGGAGGACTTCGTTTCTTTCGGCGGCTCGGTTTTCGGTGGTGTAATGATGAGGCCCGGCAAATTCGCCTGTTTGATCATATCGCTGACTTTCGCCACGTCCTGCGATTTGATCTGCGACCATTTTGTCAATTGCTCATCCAATTGTTTGCTTAGCGTTTGAAAGACCTCCAGCTGCGGTTTGGTCGGCTCGGTCGCGTCGCCGGCGTCGATAAAATGACTGAACGAATCAAAGCGTTCGTTCAACATGCTCGGGAACGCGAGATTTCCCTCGGAGCCTTTCATGTTTACCTGAATCAGCTCTTTTTCGACGTCGGACATTTTGTGGTCGAGATCGTCCGCGGACGCGAGCGCAGATTTGAGCTTTTCATCGTCGCCGAAACGAAAATGGAGAGTCTTGATTTGTGCTTTGAGGTCGCGAATTTCATTGATCGCCTGGTGGAGTTGTGAAATGCGATCGGTCACCTGCGTCGACAACGCGAATTGCTTTTGCAACGCGGCTTCTGATCCTTTGTTGCGCGGGTCGATCACCACTTTCAAAGACGCGGTCTGCGCTTTTCCCGCGGCCGTCAGCTTAACCTGATAATCGCCGGGCAAGGCGAGCGGCCCTTTCGGACCCGTTCCGCCATAGAACGCGCCCGGTGTTTGCACCGGATCGTTGTAACGCAGATCCCACGCGAACCGGTTCATTCCTTCATTCGCCAGAATCGTTTTGACGCGTTCGACCCGGTCCGGCCATTCCGGCGGCTGTTCGCCTTCCTTCTTCTCTTTGTTCGACAGATGTCGGATGACTTTTCCCTGCGCGTCGAGAATATCGAGCGTCACTTCATCTTTCGGCGCGGTCTTGAGATAATAATCGATCATCGCGCCCGCGGGCGGGTTGTCTCCGACCGGCTGGCGTTTGTCGAATTCTTCCGGGTAATGCAAACGGAATGCGGTTTCCGGTTGATAAAGAATGAAATCCGCAGCCGCTGATTGCGCACTCAACTGCCGCAGCGGGGTGAGATTGTCCAACACCCAAAACGATCGGCCGTGGGTTGCCGCGACCAGATCATCGTCTTTGACGACCAAATCGTGAATCGGCGAGCGCGGCAGATTTAATTGCAACGGCTGCCAGTGTGCACCGCCGTCAAACGAGACGTAAACGCCCAGCTCAGTGCCGGCATAAAGCAATTCTTTCTTTTTTGGATCTTCACGCACCGCATGCACGAACGCGCCGTCCGGAATTCCGTTCACGATCGACGTCCATGTTTTGCCGAGATCGGTCGTCTTGAAGATGTATGGCTTGAAGTCGTCGAGTTTATGTCGATCAACCGCGGCATAAGCGGTCTTGCCGTCGCTCGGCGATGCTTCAATCAAATCGACCGTGCTCCACTCCGGCATTTTCGGACTGACGTCGCTCCAGTGCGCGCCATCATCGGCGCTGACATGAATCAATCCGTCATCGCTCCCGGCCCACAACGTGCCTTTGTCCACCGGCGACTCAGTCAACGCAAAGATCGTGTCGTAATATTCGACCGATGTGATGTCGTTGGTCAGCGGACCGCCGCTTGGTTGCTGCTTCGTCTTCTCATTGCGCGTCAGATCTTCGCTGATCTTTGTCCAGCTCTGGCCGTGATCGGCTGATTTAAAAACGCATTCCGCCGCGGTGTAGATGACATCGGGATTGTGCGGCGACAGCAGAAGCGGCGAGACCCACTGAAAACGGTGCACAAGATCGACAGCCCCGCGTCCGGAATTATCGATCGGCACCGGACTGATGTCTTGATCGTCTTCTTTGGTCTTGTTGTAACGCGCGATGTAGCCTTCGCTGTTCGAGTAAATGATGTGCCAATCGCGCGGATCAGGAATCACGAAGCCACACTCGCCGCCGCCGGCGGGATACCAATCTTGAGGACCGATCACGCCCGAATCCGTCCGGCTCGCGATGCAAACGTTCGAGTTGTCCTGTTGCGCCCCGTAAATGTGATACGGAAACGCATTGTCGACTGCGACGTGATAAAACTGCGCGGTTGGCTGGTTGTTTTGCGTCGTCCAGGTTTTTCCGCCGTCGATCGAAATGGCTACGCCGCCGTCATTCGCGTTGCCGACCCGATTCGGATTCTGTGGATCGATCCACAGACCGTGATGATCTCCATGGCGCGCGGGAAGGAGATTAAATGTTTTGCCCCCGTCGACCGATTTGAAGGCGCCCGTGTTTAAAAGATAAACCGTGTCCGCCGATTTCGGATCGGCGTAAACTTTGCTGAAATACCATGCGCGCTGTCGAAACCGGCCGTCGTCGTTGATCCGCGTCCACTTTTGGCCAGCATCGTCCGAGCGAAACAAACCGCCTTCTTTCGCTTCGATAATTGCGTAAACGCGATTCGAGTCTGCGCCGGAAACCGCGACTCCAATTTTTCCCAAAATTCCTTCGGGAAGACCGTTGCCTTCCAAACGTTTCCAGGTCACGCCGTTGTCGTCCGAGCGATACAAACCGCTGCCGGCGCCGCCGCTCGAGAAAAACCACGGCTGTCGTTTTGCTTGCCAAAGCGCTGCAAAAACAATGTTCGGATTGTGTGGATCGAACACGACATCGATGCCGCCGGTGTTCTCGTCTTTGAACAAAACATTCGTCCAAGTTTTTCCGCCATCGCCCGTCCGGAAAATTCCGCGCTCTTTGTTCGGGCCGAATGCGTGACCGAGCGCGGCCACGATTGCGACGTTTTCGTTTCTCGGATCGACAATCAACGCGCCGATGTTGTGCGTGTCTTTTAATCCAACGTTTTTCCACGTCTTGCCGGCATCGATCGATTTGTAAACGCCGATTCCGTAGGTCGTGTTGCCGCGAATGGCTGCTTCGCCGGTTCCGACGTAAACGACATTGTGATCCGACGGCGCGACCGCGACCGCGCCGATCGATGAAATATCTTCCTTATCGAAAAGCGGCGCCCAATTCTGTCCGCCATCAACTGTCTTCCAAACGCCTCCGGCAACCGCGCCAAAATAATAAGTATCGGGTTCACCCGGCACTCCTTCGATCGCCAGTGCGCGCCCGCCGCGGAACGGACCGACTTGGCGCCACTGCATGCCGTTGAACAATTTTTCGTCGATCGCGCCCGCCGGAGCCGGCTTCTTTTCCGGCGAAACGGCCGGCGTGGCTGTGCCGCCGCCGCCGGTTTTCGTTTTCACCGGACTCGGCTCGACGGCGTTCGCCGAATGCAAGATCGACAGCGCAAAGATCGACAACAAACACGAGCGGAGAAGGGAGTTAATCATCCGCTAAAGGTGAAAAGCTTGCCGTGCCGTTCAACTGGAATATGGCTTCTGTGGCGGCAGCCGTCCTCGGCTGCGGAAGCACTCCAGTTCGGCTCGGTCTGCAGGCGAGACGCCTGCCACCACAATTATTTCAGTCTAAAAGCTGTAACCAACAATCGCACGGAGTAAAAAATCCGGCTCATCGCGCGCGCGCGTAAATTGTGCGAGCGTTGTGAACGTCGCCCACCATTTGTCCTCGTGGATCGAGAGATTTGGGCCGCCAGAGATTACCGGACGCTCGGCGTGCGACCATTCCGGGAACGCGGTCTCGTGAACGAATTCCGCGCCAAGGGAAACGCAGCGACTCACTTGATAGCTAGCGCCGATGGATTGCTCAAACTTTGCCTCGTGTTCAGCCAGCTCTTTGCCCTGCCACACCGCTTCCAATGTCGTGTTGTATACCAGAAGGACCGGTCCGACATTTTTCTGCACTATCAATTTCGATTCCGATCCGAAGATTTGGTCGCCGGCCTCAACCTCTTTATAAAGCGCCAACCCGATCGGCGCCTTTTCTGGATTATAAATCTGATAAACGAGCTCGAGCGCAGCGTCTGAAAAAACAAAACCATTCCTCTGTTTGGAACTGACGTAACTCCAGTCGGTCAGATAAACGCTCGCCTGCAGTTCACCGATCACGCCGAATTCGATTTCGTGGCGCAAATCGGCTTCTGAAAAACTGTGATCGGAACCTTTCCGGATTTGTCCGGTGACCCAACTTTCCAATTCGAATTCGCCGGGTTCTTCGATCGTTGCTTCGTAAACAAACGTGAAGTGCCGCTGATCCGCGGAGCAAACGCCTCCCAAGATCGACCCGCCTACGCCGAGGGCTACGGCGCGGCAGGCCAATGACAAGATCGAGAGTGCGCGTTTGCTCATCTGATCGGATGGAAACAGCGCGCTGAATTAATGCACCGGGTGCAATTCTTCGGCTATCGCCACTCGCGCTTCGACTTTGGCTTCTTGAACAGGTTCTTCGATCGCTGGACTGCCGCCAAAATGGCGCGCCGCGTAATAAGAACCGATCACGAGAACCGCGGCGATGAATTGCGCGATCAACGTTTCGTAAGTTGGGAAAACGGAGAACCACATTCCCATCCAGCGAGGGATTAGCGGGACCAGCGCTTGAATCGGCGTCGTCGAAATCCAGTGCGCGAGCTGCATCTCCTGCGCTTGTTCGCCCACCATCACCAGCAGGACCACTCCGAGGAGAACGCCGGTTGTGATCAGCATTTTGCGATATGGAAGTCGCTGCTGAAGAACGAACGTCAGCACGGCCACGATGCCGGAGAGCGCCATTCCAAGCAGCGCGCCTTTCAACACCACACCGCCACCAAAACGCAGATGATAAGTCTGCAAGAACAGGACGACCTCAAATCCTTCGCGGTAAAGCGAAGTGAATCCGAGCAGGATTAATCCCCAGAGCAACGATTGTTTCCCGATTTCGTGGCCATTGCTAAGCAGCGATTTGCGACGGCGGTTGTGCGCGCGGATCCAGCCACCCCAATAAATCTTGTGGAAGAACCAGTTCATGATCACGAGCAACACCACCACGGCGAGAAGTCCGGTCGCCGCCTGCAGATCAAGCGCGCGCATATTGTCGCTCAGTGAACTGACAATCCGAACTGCCATGAACCAGGTGATCAGCGTCGCGCCGAATGCGACGCCCGCGCCAACCGCAACCGGGCGCCGGTGGGCGCGTTTCGCGCCGGTCATGCTGGCGGTGATCGCCGCCAGGACCAGAATGCACTCCAATCCTTCGCGAAAGACGAGAACGCCGATATCGAGAAACGCGACCGTTGGACTGGTGTTCGGTTGCGTTGGATCGGGCGCGCCGTGAGCAGCAACTCCCTGCCACACGATCATCCCCACCACCGCGATCGCCGCGGCGAAAATGCCAATCCCAAAAATGATCCGCCATGGGCGCTCGTCCTGGCGCAAAGCAGTCGCACTCACGATGTAAATCCTATCACAGTCGTAAACCGGCTGCTGCCGGTCAGTTGCGTTTTTTTAGCGGCGATTTGCGCGTCTACTTGTGGTCGTTGCGAACGCCGGCGGGTGTTTGTTGCTGGAGCCATTAAATAATGTGTCGGCCAAGAACCCTCGTTGTCCGTCTATCCATACCGAAACCTAACCGGAATATTCCGGTCTTAATGCTCCTAGCTGATTCGGAGTCCGTAACTCCCAGCCTTGTTTCTCCGCGAGGGCGGAATAAATGGCGGCGGAAACGGTTTGTACTAATGGAAAGAAAAGTGAAGACTCAGGAGGATGTTATGAACTACAAAAATATTACTACACTCACAATAGGTCTCGCGGTTTGCATTTTCGCAGCCTCAAACGCAATGGCGCACGGCGGCGGCGGCGGAGGAGGAGGAGGCGGCGGATTTGCCGGCGGCGGCGGCGGTGGCGGCGGTAGAGCCGGCTTTAGCGGTGGTGGATTCG